>JGI12316J15310_10000005_pt9 | contig 642986 bp, 517 predicted proteins | sample MarCyaLeptolynsp_FD_15310 | JGI IMG/M metagenome (IMG submission 15310) | reverse complement strand
ATCAGTGAGTCCGCGACGGACAGCGGGCACCTCGGGGCCGAGGTGTCGGGCACGCTGTGGGAGGACTACATCAACGGCCGCGTGGTGCGGTCGGTGGGCTACCTCCCGTCGCGAAACGAAGGCCTCGAGGCCGACGGCCGCTACACCATCGAGCGCCCGTTGCGGTGGGCCGACGCACACATCACCGGCACGCCCTCCGTCCGCCGGGCCGGCTTCATCATGGCCACCGACAACGGCGGGGAGCCGTGGCTGGCCATGGCCCTAGGCACCGGTGGTGCCGAGCAGACGCTTTCGCACATCTCCCTGAGTGCGCTGGGGCGCGCCAAGGTGGGGCTCTGGGGTGAGCGCCTGCACAGCATGACGCTCCGGGACATCGTGGTCACCGGCGCGCTGGACTTCGGCATCCACCTCGACCGGTGCCACTCCACCGCCGGCGCAGTGGCCGACTTGCGCGTCATCGGCCACCTGGACGAGAAAAAGAGCCCCATCTACTTCGCCGTGGCCGCCATCCGCGTCGACGGCTGCAACAGCTTGCACGGCACCAACTGGCGCATCCTCCATGCAGCCGGCAACGGGCTGGAGCTGCTGGGCCACCGCGGCACCGTCAACCAGGGCGACATGAGCGTCCACGGCCTCACCATCGAGCAGGTACGGGGCGACGGGTGCGTAGTTCGCGGCCACGACATCCCCATGTCTCTCGGTGGCCAGCTGCGCGTCGAGGGCGCTTGGGGGCGTGGCCTGGTCGCCGAGTCCGCGCGCCTCAACATCTTCGGCGCTCCCAACATCCGGAGCGGCCGGGAGCCGCTCTACATCGACAGGCAGAGCGAGGTCACGCTCCACGGCCTCACCTACCTCGACCAGTACGACACGCAGGAAGTGACGGTCTACATCGGCCCGGGCAGCCGGCTCGTCGGCCTGGACCACATCCGCGTCCCCGAGGGCAAGTCCCTCAAGGTGGTGAAGCCATGGCGTTGAAGGACATGAACCGAGAGGCCCAGCGCAGTCTCACCGCGCTGGGCTACCCCCTCAAGGTGGACGGCATCTGGGGTCGACGCAGCCGTGGCGCCCTCCGAGCCTTCGCTCGCAAGGTCGGTGTTCCTGCCGACGGGGAGCTGTCCCAGCCCTGGGCAGTGGCGCTGCTCTCCCTCGCCGAGCTCGTCCGGCCGGCGGCGGTGGAGCTTCCGGACGGCCTGACCATCCACAACGGAAAGCTGTTCTTGAGGAAGGACATGCCGAGGCGCGATGCGCCGCCGACTCAGATCGTCATCCACGAGCCCGTGGTGACCAGCGTCGACACCACCCACCGGGCCCTCGTGAATAAGGGGCTGTCGGTGGAGTACATGGCCGACCGGGACGGCCGCGTGACCAAGCACGTCCCCGACGTCGCCATTCACCACTGCCAGCACGCAGGCGGGGACCACAACGACCGCTCGGTGGCGATCGAGGTCATCAACGGCTACTACCCGTCGCGGGCGGTCAGCGGCCAGGACATCGTCGAGGCCGTCTGGGCGCACCGCGGCAAGTACGCGCTTCCGACACTGGCACAGGTCGAGTCGGTGTGGCTCTTGGTGGCCCACCTCACCGACCGGTTCCCGACCATCCCGCTCCACTTCCCGGGCTACGTCGACGGACGCTTCCGCTGGGGCCGCCACGCCGATGGCGAACATGAGCCTGGCATCATGGCGCACCACCGGTGGGCGCACGCCGACGGCCTCTTCATCGAGCACTACTGCCTGTGCCGCAGCCATGGCCACGCGCCGGAGTCGGCCTGGGCGCTGACGCTCGACGCCGCCACCGCAGGCAAGCGGTGGACGACCCTGGGGGCGTCATGACCTGGGTCGAGAAGAACGCCAAGTGGCTGGTCGGTGCGCTGGCCGGCGTCCTCCTGGTCGTCGCGACCTGGGCCTTCGACGCCGGCAGCCGCGTCACGGCGCTGGAGACGGCGACGACAGCCAACGCCCGAGCCGCCGAGGTAGCGCGGGGCGAGGCCAAGCAAGCCAGCGCCCTGGCGGGCTCGCTGCTGACCCGGGTCGTCACCCTCGAGGTGACCGGCGAGACGGAGCTCCGCCAGGTCGAGCGGCTCACCCAGGCCGTCGCCGAGGTTTCGAACATCAAGCAGAGCCTCGCCTCGATGACCGCCCAGCTACAAGCCGTGCAGCAGGCGCTGCGCGACGTCCAACGACAACTACGCCGCCAGCCAGGCGGGGGAGCCAGAAAGTGACCAAAGCAACCACCGCACTCATCGTCGCCATCGTCGGCATCATCGCCGTCGCCGTCGTCGCTCTACTCCGGCCGGAGGCCCTGGGCGAGACCCTGTCCGCTGTCCTCGCCGTCGCCGGCACCGCTCTCGGCATCGGAGGGGCCGCGGCCGCAGCCAAGGCTGAGCCCGCACCCAAGAAGCGGAAGCCGCCCCTGTCCGGGCTGCTGGTCTTCCTCCTGGTGCTCTTCGCCGGTGCCTGCACCACCACCTACCAGGGCACCACGGGCAAAACGAGCATCGCGCCTCTCGGGGCCACCGGGGCGACCACCACGCTCAGCGTCGACGGCCAGACCGTGTGCACCGCGTCGGGCACGAAGGTCGTCCTGCAGGTCAAGGAGGCCATGGCCCGCCGCATCTGCGAGGCCCACAAGGCCAACGGATGCGCTTGGCTCGCGCCGCCCAAGCGCCAGGCGCCGCCTCCGGCCGACAAGCGGGAGGCGGCCGGACAGCATCCGGCCGCCGTCGGCGTCCACTGCGTCGCCAGAACCGAACCTCGAGGTCGGGCCCCCGGCTCTCCCAGTTGGGCGAGGGCCAGCCGATGAGCGCCGAGGCTGACATGAAGGCCGTAGCCGACACCATCGCTGCCCTGGAGCCGGTGGCGAAGAAGGTGCTGCCTCAGGGGCCGTTGACCAGGGACGAGCGGCGCGCCCTGCAGGTCGCCGGCGCCGTCCTCGACACCGCGGCGACCTTCGGCTCCGGACACGACGCCACCGCCGACGCCGTCCTGGGCCTGTTGACCCAGGTTCCGCGGCTCGCCGAGTTGGCTCTGGGATTCTTCGCCACCATGCGGATGGTGGTCGCCCAGGTCGACGAGCTCGTGTTGGAGCTCGGCGATCTGGGTGATGGGGTTGAGGTCGTTGGCTAGAGGAGCGATGCGTCCCAGCGTCGCTTGAGGAGCTTCTCTTCCAAGTCCTTGACGGCCCGGAATACCCTCTTTCGGCCAGCCTTGCGCGACGTTAGGTAGCCCAGCTCCTGCAGGCTATTGAGGTCCTTTCGTGCAGTGAGCATCGTCACGTTGTGGGAGCGGCGATGCGACTCGAAGGTGTACTCTTGGGCCGGGTTCTTAAGCACGTGCATCATCAGCGCCTTTTGACGATGGTTCATCGTGGACGCATCCCTAAGGAGAGACTCAAGGACCTTGAGTTCTTTCGCCTTTCTGTTGAGGTACTCCGCCAAGGTATCAAGGGCCTCATCCACAACACCCAGGTGGTAGTGAATGAAGTAGGTCAGGTCATTGGGGTCGGTCTCGCAGTGGAGGTAGGCCGTTCCGTACTTGACCGGTTGCCGAAGGAGAATCCTGGAAATGGAGACGAACTCGAACAGCCAGTAGCCCTCCTTCAACATCTTCCAGTAGAAGAGGGCCCTCGCGGTGCGGCCGTTCCCATCACAGAAGGGATGGTCGTAGCCAATCCAGAAGTGGATGATGATCGCCTGAAGAAGAGGGTGAATCTTTGACTCGCCATTGAGCCCGTCCTCGTTGGCAAACCTGCACAAGGCCTCCAACCTGGAGGGCAGCAAGTGCGCCAAAGGTGGGTCATGGAGCACCTCGTCGTCCATGCGTCGGATGACCTTCACATCCTCATCAATACGCCTCAGTCGCCCAGCTGCTGTCGGGTCTCGGAGCGTCTTCTCCGTGACCGTCTTGTGGATTTCGAACACCAGTTCGGGGGTCATGGGTGTGTCTTTGTACTGACGAATGAGCGTCATTGTCAGATAGTTGTTCAGGATCATCTGCTCGCTGACGTCGACAGGGGGCCGGCCCGTCCGGAGCATTTCCTTGGCGACAAGTCTTGTGGTCGTCGCGCCCTCCAGCTGGCTGGATGTGATGGCCTCCTCGATGAGGGACGAGATGATGTAGCGTTCCTTCTTCTCACCACCTGGCATGTCTGCCTGCGATCCGATGCGTCCTGCAGCCTCGCGGTCGGCCCGGTGCTGTCCCCGCTCAATTTGGGGAGTTCGGGCGTAGGTAAACGGCACCTGATACTTCGTGAACAAGGGCGTCACGCGCTCGTTGAGCTGGCGATTCAGCCTCAGAATCGTCCACCACGCCTCGTGGGACACGCCTGGCACGGGAACTGGCCGAAACCGAAGCTCGTCCCAATGGAAATACCGCGCATCCTCTTTGAGTTCGGGGTGCTGGAACATGAGACGGTACAGCTCCGCATAACCGATTTCATTAACGATATCCATGTGCTTTGGTGGCGTCTTAGGAATTCTCATGTCACCAGTATAGCAACGCGTATACTTTCTGAAAAGTATGCAGTTCAATTGCATACTTTTTCAGGAGCATGTGATTGGGGTCCGCTGACCCCAGCTGAAGGCCCAGATCGGGGCCCCCAGACCCCACCTGGTGTTTGCGCTTAAATGAGCGACCCCGCGTAGATACTGCGTCTGCGCGGCCTCACCCGCTTCTGTGGGGGTAGGGGCTTAAATGGCACGACCCTTGCTCTACTCCGGCCCAGCAGCGTCCGGCCGCGGTGGTGCCTCCTGTGGGGGCGAATGTGCCGGGCGCTGCTCTGCTTTGGCCAACGCCATGACCTTGCCCTTCACCTCGGTCAACAGGTCATTCGCCAGCTTCGCCATGATGCCACCCGGAAACAGGCCCCGCTCCACCCTCAGCTTGTGGTGTGCTCGAAAGCCCTCCACCTCAGCGAGCGCCAGGCGCAGCCCCCACACCACCCCCGGCCGACACCCGGCGCAAATCCCGTCATCCCCCACGCAATGGGTGGTCCCGCAGGCTTTGCACTTAGGAGGCATCGGCGCCCCGCTGCTCCTGCATCCACTCGTCAAAGCAGTCGGGACACACGGGGGCAGCGTACGGACTTGGGTGCGTCGGCTTCCCTTCGCACAGCGGCGCCCACTGGCCGCAGTCGCATTGAAATCGGTCGCCTGCCACACGGCTAGCGGCCCATGCATCTGCTCCCACCTCCATTCGCTCAACCACGTCGTCCATCACTCGCCCCCTTCGATGTCGTCCATGAACTCGTCCAGCGCATCGGCCACATCCCCACCCGTCAAGTAGCGTGTGGCCTGTGACTTGCGCCAAGAGTGAGCGAGCCTCCGGCCCTGAGCCACAATCCGCTCGCGTTCCTCTACGGCGCCCGAAGCGCGTTCCCGCTCCAGTCGTTTTCGATACATGTCCCCAGCGCTCGCCTCGCTGCCCATCACGCGCCCCCTTCGATGCGCTCTTTTGCCCTGTCCAGGACATGGACCTTGGCCCACTCCTGGTCGCTGCGCCCGACATCGCCAGACGCACTCAGGCTGTAGGCGAATCCGCGCGCATGCTCCCTGAGGTCGTCGAGAGTCGCCACAATCTCGCGCTGACGCTCCTGGCGTCCTTCAGCCTTACCGCGCTCATACCAACCACCGCCAAGCGCAGGCGCGTCCCCCGCGCTCACCTCGCTATCAGCGGGCTCTGGTGGGGGCTCAACCTCACGCCAGCCCATGTCAGCAAGGGCCTGCGCCACCAACTCACTCTCGTCCATCTCCCAACCGCTCATCACTCGCCCCCTTCGATGCGCTTCCGCAACTCGTCAAGCGCGCCCACTTGCAACTCGATACGGCGGGATGACACGCCGCTAGCGCTGTACTCGTCCCGCAGCTCGTCCAAGTGGGACACAATCTCGCGCTGACGCTCCTGCGCTCCCTTCGCCATCCAATAGACACGCTGGCCGTCGGTTGCTGTGGTCGGTGTTCCGATGACCGCGGTCTCACCCGGCTCATCACCATGCTCGATCTCCAAGCGCGCTCCACACACCGGGCACCCAACCTTGGCGATGGGATCGCCTGGCATCGGCGCGTCCCCCGCGCTCACCTCGCTATCAGCGGGCTCTGGTTGATTCTTCATGCCTACCACTCCGTGCTGGCGAGAAACTGCTCGCCACTCTCGCACCACTGGCGCGCCGTCTTCTGGACCAGCCTCTTGCCCTCGTACTCATCGAAGTAGACCCCCACGACATCGTTGGGGGCGATGCGCGTGACCTTCAGATCAGCACGCGGAACCCACGCGTGACCGTCTCCGGTCGGGCCGTAGCCAGTCAGGACCAATGCCTCCGCCTCACCGGTCGTCACCGCCAGATGCCACACGCACTCGGCCTCTTCGACTCGATAGAGCGAAAGCGTGTCCCCCACGCTCGCCTCGCTATCAGCGGACTCTGGTTGGGGTTGGGAGGCACAGAGCCACCCGCAGGTACTCTCTGGCAGCCCGCAAACACTGCACTTTTTCATATCCTGGGCTCCTGATTCGTAATCAGCTGGTCCACCACTGGTCGTGGGGGATTCTTGGGCACTCCACGGACACACGAGGTCGAAGATCGGGACACAAAGGCACACTCCTGTGCCGTCGTGTGCGCAGCCTAAATGCCTGCACTCCTTGGGGAAGTGGCTTGGCAAGGGGGTCAGGGCCATTCGCTCGTTTTTAAGGTCCTTTAAGGCGTATCGAACGGTCGCCGTCGCCACGCTCCATGGGAACCACTCGCGGAGCCCCCCATGCGCCTGCCCTATTTTGCCTTCTCCCTGCTGACTTTCTGTCTTGCCACCCCCGGCTGCAGCGACGAGCCGCACGCTGGTGACGTGTCGTTCGTCGAAGATGGTGAGCCCGTGGCGCTCCGCGTACCGACCGATCCGGTGCCGCCCGACGTCCCACCGCCACTGGTCGACGTCGAAGGTCCTGGGATGGTTCTCGTGGGGATGAGCGCTACCGAAGATCGGCTACTGTACCTCACCGACCCGAGGGAGATGGCGAACAAGCCTCACTCGGCCGTGCCGACGATGTGGCGTCTGTGGTCCATGAACCTCGACACCGGCGCCGCCACCCTCGTCAACGACCGGGTCGTCCAGGTGGTTGGCAATGACGACGCCATCGTCTGGAGCGACGACGGCAGGACGATTGCCTACGGGCGGCTCGACGAAGCCTTCGACGATCCCGACTACCCCGATCGCTGGAAGGCCCACATCTACGCGTCGATCCAGGTCTGGGAAGAAGGAGCAGGCGTCACCCACAGCCTGGGCCTCACCGACACCCGTCCGATGCTGGCGCGGTCGGGCCGCCGCGTCGTGGTTCGGCTGCAAGAGACCTACGATCTGGTGGTCATCAATCTGGTGAGTCCCGAAGCAGAGCCGGTCACGCACAGCGACACCACCACTTACCTGTGGCACCGCCCGACCGACACGCTCTTCCGACAGACCGACGCAGGAGACATCACGATTCAGCGGGGCACCGACGAGCCCTTGAGGCCGCTGAGCGGAGGCAGCCGACTGCTGGGGCTCGAGCGCGATCACGCGCTGATGACCGCGGGCAACGGCGACCTGCTCGCGTACTCGTGCAAGGACGAGAAGTTCTCGCTGTCTGTCCAGGACCTGGAGCTCCCACACGGTGCCAGCCGAAGCGTCTTCTTCGATGAGGACGCCGACCAGGGGCGCGCCGTGGTCGGTCTTGGCGCTGGGGTCTACGGCCAGCTGTACACCTGGGACGCCGACGGCGGCTTCGAGCATGTCGCCATGCCGGAGCCGCGCCACGCGGGAGGGTCCAAGGCCGCCACCGCAGCCAGGATGCACCCCTGGGGCATCACCTACGAAGCGCACTCCGGGTGGCTGGATACCGACCTCTGGGACCTGCGCGACGGTGTCCATAGCCTTATCGCGGAGAACGTATGCCACCAGCGCCACCTCCGAGACAGTGACCTCCAACTCATCGTGAGCGCAGAGGCGGGCTGTTCGGCTTCCGGGAGGATCCACGACGTTTGGCTCTACGATGAAGCGACCATGACGCTGACCGACAGCGGGATCGAGGACCTCCTCTACCTGAGAGGCATCCTCTCGGACGGCCGAGTCGTCTACGATCGCGAGATCAGCGGAGGCCGCCAGACCATGCTCTGGGACACCGAGACGGGAAGTGTGGAGCCGTTGGCAACGGCCACCCGGTTTGGCCTCGCCATCGTTCGGGACGGCCGCTGGATGGTCGGCACCTACGATGTGACTGGCGACGACGGTGTGGAGCGCGGCGCCGTGGTGATCGTGCACCCGGGTGGCGTGACCCACCAACAGTTTGATGGCGCACTCGGGACGGTGATCGTGGGCGAGCAGGTCGTCGTCACCATGGTGGAGACCGAACCGGGCAGTGGCGAGTGGGAGCTGAACGTCGAGGGGCTGGACACTTGGGCCGAGCCCCGTCGCTAGGGCACACTCCAGCGGCGATGACGTTGTTGAAGAATCTGAAGAAGCTGTTGGTGCTGTGTCTCGCAGGGGCCCTCATGGTCGCCTGTGCCGAGCCGGTGACGCCCGAAGGGAGCTGGACCGGCACGGTGGACGGTTCCGACGTCGCGCTCGGCCTGGTGGTCGGGTCCGACGGGACGGCGCGGGCCTATCTCTGCGGCGGAGGCTACACGCGGTCGAGCTGGACGCGCTGGCTGGACGGCGTCGCGGACCCCGACGGGGTGACCGCCGAGGCGGACGGTTGGATCGTCCACGGGACCTTCGATGATGATGACAACCTGTTCGGCACCGTCTCTGGGCCCGAGGGGACGTTCAGCTTCGCGGTGGATGCCGCCTCGGATATCGAAGGGCTCTACACGGGCGCCGAGGATGCTTGCCCCAGCGGGCTGGTCATCTGGCAGGGGGCCAACGGCCTCGTGGCGCAAGGCGCCTGGTGCCGGGAGGGGATCTTCGGTCAGGTGGAGCCCGTCGCGCCCATGACATTGACCCCCGAAGGTGTCCAGGTGCGCTTTCTGGGCTCCCACGCTCGCTTCCCCAAGGGGATGACGGCGTGGTTCACCCGCGTCGCCGTCATGCAAGCGGAACCCTCGATCGAGGTGCCTTGACGCCCGTTCACAGCGAGCGCGCCGGCACCCGCTTCGTAGGGCGCAGCGCAGAGCTGGCGGCGCTGCAGGCCAGCCCGGCGCGGCTCGCCAGCCTGTGGGGACCGGGCGGCATCGGCAAGACCACACTGGCGTTGGAGTTTGCTCGCCGGCAGCCGGCGCATCGGCGGGTCGTCATCGCCGAGGCTGCCGATGCCACCGATGCCGACGGCGTCGCGGCGGCGGTGGCCCGAGGTCTCGACACGCGGCTCGGGGGCGCCGACCCCGTGGGTCGCATCGGCGTCTTGCTGGGCGCGCGCCCCGACACGCTGCTGGTGCTCGACAACGCCGAGCAGGCTACCGAGGCGGTGCGCCAGACGGTCAGCCAGTGGCTGGACGCCGCATCGTCGCTGCGGATCCTGGTCACCTCCCGGGAGCGACTGGGGCTCGACGGGGAGCACGTGGTCGAAGTCGGGCCGCTCCTGGTTCCGCGTCGGGACGAGGACAGCGAGGCCACGGCGCTGCTCGTGGACCGCGTTCAGCGGGTGGCGCCCGGGTTCGCGCTGAGCGACGACAACCGCGGGCCCGTGGCGGCGCTGGTCCGGGCGCTGGAGGGCATCCCGCTGGCCATCGAGCTGGCCGCGGGGCGCTTCGACATTCTCGGGGTGGATGGGTTGCTCGAAGCCGGGCTGCTCGACCTCGGGATGTCCGCGGCGGGGGGGCTGCCCGACCGGCAGCGGACGCTGCGGCGGACCCTGGAGTGGAGCTGGGACCTGTTGGATCCGGCGGAGCAGCGGGCGCTCGCGTGGCTGTCGGTGTTTCGCGATGGCTTCACCGCGGCAGCCGCCAGCCAGGTGCTGGGAGCCGAGGCTCTGGGGCTGATTGGAGCGCTTCGGGACCGGTCGCTGCTGTGGTCGCGGGTGGATGACCGTGGTCGCGCGCGCCTGGGCCTGCTGGACGCGGTGCGTTCCTTTGCGGATGACCAGCTGCGGCGGCGCGACGAACATGGGGAAGCGTGGGCGTATCACGCGCAGTGGGCGCTGAAGGCGGCCGAGGGCTGGCTCGCCGAGGGCGGTGCGTCGGCGGTGGCGAAGGTCGAGGCCGAGCGGGCGAACCTGCTGGCGGTGGTCGAGAGGGCGCTTCCAAACGTGGCGGAGGGCGGGCCGACCGCAGCGTCGGACGCGTTTCGTGGAGCGCTGGCGCTGGAGCCGGCGATGACGGCGCGAGGGCCGCTGGCCAGCTACCACGCCATGCTGGGACGCGTCCTGGCGGTGGCGCCAGGACACCCCCTGGAGGGGCCGGTCAGGCGGGCGCGGGGCCGGGCGGCTCAGCTTCAGGGGCGCACTGGCGATGCGCGGCCGGACCTGAAGGCGGCGCTGGAGATGGCGGGGGCGCGTGGCGATCGGCAGGAGGCGGTGAACGCGCTGACCGACCTGGGCGTGCTGAGTCATCAGGAGCGGCGGCTGGACGACGCGCGGGAGCTTTACGAGAGGGCGCTGGGTCAGCTCGAAGGGCTGGTCGGTGTGAGCGAGCGGTGGTTGCTGACCCGTCGAGGACGGCTGCTGGGCAATCTGGCGGCGGTTCACCACGACGAGCGCCGGCTGGACGACGCGCGGGTGGCCTACGACCGAGCCCTGGCGAGCATCCGGCGAGCGGACGACCCGCGGCTGGAGGGCATCTTCTTGTCGAACCTGGCGCTGCTGGACCAGGAGCAGGGTGACCTGAGCGCCGCCGAGGCGCGGCTCGACGCGGCGGTGGGGCTGCTCAGCCGGCAGGACCGACGCCTGGTGGGGGTGGCCCAGGGGAACCTCGGGGCGGTCTTGATGGAGGCGGGGCGTCTGGCCGAGGCGGAGACGGCGCTGCAGGATGCGGCCGATGTCCTCGCTACGGTGGGTGACGAGCGGTCGCTGGGCCTGTGCGAGGCGAGGCTGGCAGCGCTGGACGCCCTGCGAGGGCAGACGCGGCAGGCGAGGCAGGGCGCGGACCGGGCGAGGCTGCGGCTAGCGGCGATCGGCGACGCAACCGCGCTGGGCGCCGCCGAGATGGCGCTGGCCTGCGCCGAGATGGCGGAGGCGGTGGCGTCGGTCGCTCAAGGAAAGAACGCGGATCGGCTGGTCGAGCAGGCGCGCGCCCGGGTGACCGCCAACGTGGATGTGGCGGAGCGGTCCGACGACGTGAGGACGCTGGTCCGCGTAATGGAGGCCATTGCAGCGGGTATTGCGACGGACCGGCACGCGCTGGTGGTCGGCGACGAGGCGGCCTGGCTGAGGGCTCCTGACGGGTCGGTGCTGGACCTGTCGCGCCGCCAGACCCTGCGTCAGATCGTGCAGCGCCTGCTGCGCCAGCGCACCGAGGCGCCTGGGATCGGACTCTCGCTGGAGGACCTGCGCGAGGCGGGCTGGCCCGGGGAGCAGATGGCGCCAGCGTCGGCGAAGAACCGGGTCTACGTGGCGGTGGCGACCCTGAGAAAGCAGGGGCTCGGCGAGCTCCTGGTGCGCGGGGACGACGGCTACCGCCTCGACGAGACCGTGCCGCTCCGGAGCGCCTGAGTCTGGGCGGACCGCGTGTGGTGCGTATGGTCGCGGGCATGCCTGCCTGCCCCAGCCAGACCATTGCCGTGATGGTCCAGAAGCGCGCTCCGCGCCCGACGTCGCTCGTTCTTCGGGACGGCCGCCGGCACACGACCGACGGCGTCACTGTCGAACGGGGATTTGCGGGCCGCGGACCGTGGATTCTGGTCTCTGGGGCTCACGTGGATGTGGCCGAGGTCGAAGCTCTGGAAGAGGCCGATGGCAGCGTCGTGCTCGTTGCCTTCGATGCCCCCGCAGCCAGCGGTGAACTCGACGAGCTCCGGCTCGGGATGGGCAACGGTTTCCACCGTGACTTCATGATCAACGGGGACTCACTCGGGGCTTGGCGCGTCGGCGAACGGGTGGGCGGCGAGGGTGTTGGCGTCGTCTCGGTGCTCGATGGTTTTGCGGATACTCAGCGTCGGGCTGCGCAGCGGCAGCTGTTGCTGCGAGACCCGTCGCCGTTGCCCAGCGGTCGGGTACCGCTCTACGGCTGTGTGTGCGGTGACCTGGGCTGTGGCTGCCTCGCGGTCCGCATCGAGCGGCAGGGCGACCACGTTATCTGGTCGGACTTCTCGGTAGATGCGGCCCTCTTCGTGGAGGACGACAGTCCGCGCGAACCGGGATCCGCAGCGCATCTCGGCACGTTTCGCTTCGACTGGACCGCCTATGTGACGGCCATCGGCGGGGCCTGATGCCGCCAGCATGGACGTCTCGGACGACGCATCGGGGAGTAGGGCTATGGTGCCTTGGCTTCACGCAGCTTCTGGCTGACCGTGATGGCGACCTTGAGGCCGACCTTCTGCCCGAAGGCGGTGATCCTCATGCTGGCCTTTGTCGCCATCTCTTTGGGGATGCCCTTGGCCGTGTCGAACGTCAGGGTGCCGGACACCTTGGCTTTGGAGACCTTTACGGGCCCGATGGCCTTGGGCAGCTTGACCGCATAGCTGAGCTTGGCCGTGTTGTTGGCGATGGACTTCACCTTGTAGGCGAAACTGACGTCGGAGAACTTAGCCGTGCTGGCAAATGGGGCCGGGGCCTTGTGGACGAAGCGCTCGCCCAACCGGACGGTCCTGTTCGGTAGCGCGGAGAGCCCGCGCTCCAGCTCCTTCTTCAGGGCCTCGGCGCTGGTGCGCGCCAGCAGCATCTTGATGAGGTCCTCGTCGTAGCCGGCCTTGCGCAGCGGCGAAGCATCCCGCTTGACGTTGGAAATCGTGATCTCCCCGGCCGGGGTCACCTTGGCGTCAAAGGACAGCCCCGCCAGCACCAGAAACGGCGCACTGTCTTGGGTGACCTTGGTGTCGCGTGCCGAATCGAAGTTCAGCGTCCCGTCGCGCATCTCGAAGCGGGTGACCTTTTCCGACCAGACGAGCGTGTCTTTGCCCCAGGTGCCTCCCTGGCTGAATACGCGCTGGCTGCTGAGGACCATCGTGTCGCCGCGTTTCTTTCCACGCAGGGTCTTGGTGGTCCGCGTTTCCATACGAACATCGTAGGTGCGTCCCGTCTCGTAGCGCAGCCGGAGATCAGCCGTCGGCTTGCCGGCCAGGGCCGGCGGAGCCAACACGACGAGACAGCCTATGGCGAGCGCCAGAGGTGTAGTGGTTGAAGTGGCCATGTCCTCTTACTCCTCGAACCCTTGAACACGAGCACATTGCGGGTCTAGCCTCCTGGTCCGCAACCGTGAGGCCTTCCATGACCCCGAACATCATCGGTCTGTCCGACCTTCTGCGGGCCGAGCCGTGGCGCCAGGACGTCCGCGAGGTGATCCGCGACGTCCTTCTCGAGTCCGGAGACCGTCGGGCCGACCTCATGGTTGCCGAGGCTTCGGGAGACCCAGCGGCCATCGACGTCGCCTTTAACGCACGCTGGGCAGCCATCCAGTGGCGTCTGGGGCGCTTCGTGACGGACGTGACGCTGGACGGCGGCTTCGTCACCGAGCTCGGCGTCCCCTTCGAGCGTGCGGGAAAGCTCGAGCGAGCGTTCTTCGAGGAAGAGCCGCTCGCCACGGTGCGGTTGGTGCTCGGCGACAAACCACCCTGGGACAAGGACGTGGAGAGCGCCGGGAAGGTGCTGTCGGCCGCCCGCGGAATCAGTTGTGACAGGCGCCTTCGGACTGTCGAAGAGTTCGAGGCCTTCGACCACCTCATCCGAACCGCGCAGCCACGCATCGTCGATGTGCGGCTCGGTGTGGGCATCACGCTCGCGGCCGACTTCAGGTTCGAGTGGCCCTCGGTGGAGGTGCTGCGCTTCGGCGCCGAGGGCCAGCCGCTGGCGCAGTTCCTCGGCAGCTTCTCCGGTGACGATTTGGGCATGCCCAACCTGCGTGCGCTGGAGCTCGACAGCCTGGACGAGAACGGCCTGAGTACGCTGCTGACCTTGCCATTCCTCCGCGCACTCGACCTGCGCGGTGCCACCCTCTCCGACAAGGGCGCCGACGGCCTCAACCGCTGGCTCGCCGGGGGAGAGGAGCGGTCGGTTCGTCACGAGGCCTTCACGCTCACCGCCCCTCCGAACGTCGACCAGCCGCCGTGGATCCACGGGCGCAGCACCGCATCGACAACCTCCACCCGCTGCGCCGTCTTCTCCGGCAAGTCGCTGCGGTATGCGCTCGTCTCGGGCACGCGGCTGATGGCCTACCATGGCGACAGGCCCAAGTGGACCGCCACGCTCGAGGCATCCGCGACCGCGTTGGCCGCGACGCCCAGCACCATCCTGGTGGGCCGCGAGGACGGGGTGCTGGAATCCTGGTCGTTCACGCAGAAGCACAAGGTGATCGAGACCTTCGACGCCCCCGTGAAGAGCATCAGCGTTGACGGTAAGGCCATCGCCGTCCTTCACGGCGGTGGCTGGTGGGTGCGGCGCGGAAAGACCGTCAGCCAGGGCCCCGAGCCACTCGGGGCCATCGCGCTGCGCGGCGACGACATCGTCCGCGGCGTCGGCAACGTCGTGGAGATGGGCGACCAGACGAGGATCGACCTCGGGGACCCGGTGCGGGCGCTCGCGGTTTCCAACGATGTCGTCCTGGCCGTCGCCGGGCCCTGTCTGTGGGAGCTTCGCGATGAACAGGCGCCTCGTCTGTTGTCCCGCACGCTGGAGCCCGGCTACGCCTCCATCGCCGTGGCCGGGACGGTCCGCGCCTGGCTCGATGCATCGACGACCGTCGACATGCTGCGTGGCGGCATCGCGCACAGCACAACATGGCCATCCCGCTACAACGGGGGCTGCGACGAACCCCTCATCGTCGCCGATGTCGCCGCTCACGCGGATGGCGCGGTGCTGGCGGCCTTCGAGCACGGCGGCGCCAACCTGCTGCTCGCGGGAAGCGCGCTGAAGCTCGACGAGTTCCCCGACGAACCCCGCCGTAAGTGGGTGCTCGTCCATGACGGCAGCATCCTCATGGCCGGCTGATTTCACCACCCGACCGACGCCATCAGGCTGTGTCAGCCTCGACTGGAACCGAGTGGGGCCGAGACCTAACGTCAGCGTCTGTAAGTGGCCACTCCGCCACCGCGCCGTACCCTGCCGGCATCCGACTTCGTCCCTTCAGAGGCCCCCCTAATGACGCTTCCTTTCCGTTCGTACACGTCACACCTGCGTTTCGTCGCTGTCGTCGCCATCGCGGCAATCACAGCGACCGGCTGTCTCGACCGTCGGTCCGGCACGGTCAGTAGCATCGAAACACCGCAGCGACCCGACCCGGCCGAGCCAGGGGATCCCGTGTGCACCGTCGTCGGTATTGCTGTGGAGGGAGGGATCGCACCGCTGGAGGCGACGGGGTACCCGGTCTTTCAGCCACCTCTTGTCGATGGCTCCAACGTCGTCCTGCACCAACCCGGCGCGGCCGCGACCCAGACCGAGCTCGTGGCCTTTGATGCAGCCGACGATGCAGTGGTTCAGCTGACGACCAACGAGGTCGACGACGTGCTCATCGATTCTCAGGACGGCGCGCTACTGTTCGAGCGGGTCGAACCGGGTGGCCAACATCAACTCATCTACAGCGCTGGCGCAGGAGAGCGTGTCCTGGACACCGCTGGCGAGACCTTCGCGCGTTCATGGGAGGCCGATTACGTGTGGGCGACACGCCGACGCGTCGCCAACGACCAGGCCTCGTGGCGCCGCGCCGGGGGGGAGCTGGTGGTGTGGGAGAGGGGCGACGACCCGGTAGTGTACGCCGACGCCACCTCGCCTCCGGACCTCCACAGCAACAACGTCGCCTTCCTGCGCCGCAACGGTGAGCAGACGACGGTGCGCGTCCATCAGATGGGAGGGAGTCTGGTCGAGATCACTACCGTTGCTGGCCAGGTCACCCCGCCGTCGTCGGGGACAACTCGGGTGTTCTGGACCGAGGACTCGGTATTCATGAGTGGGACCCTCGACGGCGAGATCACCCTCCTCGACGAGGGTCCATGCAGCCTCCCGGCGTCATACGGTGATCGCGCGGTAGCGACCTGTGCCGAGACCCCGGCCGCCCCGAAGGCCACGGACCCCTACTGGTTGTTCGGCAACCGGCTGGTGGTGTTCGACGGCACCGAAGTCGTGCATGTCCCCACGACACACCCCACCACCGTCGTGACCCCACGCATCAGCGGCGATTGGGTGGCATGGCATGCCTATCCGGCCTTCGAGCGCATGACCGAGCGCGGCAAGGCGATGGCTGGTCGAATTGTTGGCGACGACTTTCTGACCGTGGAGCTTGGCGATGTTGGGATGGGGTGTCCCACATGCCAGGTTCCAACACCGCCCCCCTCGTTGGCTCTGTCCGACACCGTGGCCGCGTGGACGTACGGCCAGGAAGCGGGACGCCCGATTTCCGACGGCGATGTGGGCTACGCGATACTCAAGCCCGTGTGCAGCGAGGAGTCGCAGCCGTAGCGCTGCAGCTTTCTTTCGACAGTGGCATCAGCCCACGAGCGTCGACTGGAATCGAGGTTCAGCGGGTCGCGGTGAGGTCGCAGCGGTGCCGTGTGCGTGCGCGACCATCGCAAAGAAAGGTCGACCATCCGACGTTCCCACAGCCGTGGTCGCCGGTCATGCCGACGATCGTCAGGTCGCCGTCGCTCATCGAGAGCGCGACGTCGCCCAGAGGACCCTTGGCGTCCCCGAGACGGCTCTGGACGCCCAACGTCCAGGTGGGTGCGCCCTTGCAGTGCAAAGCCACCGCTGAGCCGTCGAAGGCAGTTATTTTGAGGCACTCCCAGCCTCCCGGTGTGCCCAGCTGTGCCCGGCACTGGGGCCTGGCGCGCAGCGCGCGCGCGATTCGAAACTGCTCGCCGTCGGCCCAGGAGAGGCGGCATCGCACGGCTTCCCACGCGTCTGGAGGGATGTTGGGTGCACCGTCTCGAACCGTATCGGCTGCTCGTTCGGGCCCTCGCGGGTCGCATCGCGAGCTCTCGCCTTCTTCACCTTCGCCGTAGGTGGCGCAGGAGCATAGAAGAAGGAGGCAGGCGCAAACATGGGGCCAGGCTGACATGCCCATACCCTACACGCACGGTGCCCCTGGCGCCCGCAGCCGGGCCATGGGATAATCGCTAATCGCAAGTAATGCCTTGGGGATCCCTTTGCGCGTCGACGTCGGTCGCGCCCCGCCCGAGGCAGACAGGTCGCATAGCACCCGCGCGTGCGTTGGAAGGTGGGCCCTCATGAGTGATGCCGTGCTCTTCGTGATCATCGTGGCCGTGATATCCCCGATCACCCTGGGGTTCATGTACTGGCGCTTCGGTGCCGGGCTCGTGTTCAAGGTGAACATCTCGCAGACCATCCCCAACCTCCTCGTCGCGGCAGCCGGGTTCTACCTGGGCTCGGAGGGGATCACCTTGGAGCGTGTGCTCATCGCCTGCGTGGTGGTCATCCCGGTCACAACCTACATCCCGTTCTGGTTCCAGAAGACGTTCCTCGACCCCGTGGTCGATCAGAGCACCGCCCTCCGGACGCTTCTGGAGGACCGCGATCTCACCGTCGATGTGAAGCGCTCGGCCCGCGAGGACGAGATTGGCGAGCTGCAGAATGCCTTTGCCGAGCTGGTGGAGACCTTGCGAAGCGCCATGGGTGAGCTCTCCGAAGGCGCTGACGGTGTTCGGTCGGCCAGCACGTTGCTGCTCGACACGGCCACCCGCTCCTCGTCGACCGCCGCCGAGCAGGCCAGCACGGTGACTCAGGTCGGGGCCACCATCGAGGAGATCAACCGCACCAGCGATGCCGCCGCTCAGACCGCGGGCGAAGTGGTCAACGTGGCGGAGGACGCCCTGGCGCGCGGCAAAGAGGGTGAACGTGTGGTCTCCGATGCGGTGGCGATTATCGACGAGGTGCGCTCGGAAGTGGTCGATGTCGCCACGCGAATCAGCCAGCTGAGCGCCCAGCATCGCCGGATCGGCGACATCGTTGTGGCGGTGCGCGACCTGTCCGAGCAGTCCAACCTCCTTGCCGTCAACGCCAGCATCGAGGCCGCCAAGGCGGGTGAACACGGCCGCGGGTTCTCGGTCGTCGCCGACGAGGTCCGGCGGTTGGCCGAGCAATCCAAACAGGCCATGCGCGAGGTGAGGAGCCTGCTCGACGCGATCAACCTTTCCAGCGAGGCTGCCGTCACCGCCGCGGCCCGCTGCAAGGACCGGGCGCTGGAGGGCCGCCGAGCCGTCGACAGCGTGCGGGACGTGGTCGGCGCCCTGTCAGGCGTTCTCGAAGACAGCGCTCGCAAGGCGCGAAGCATCATGGGCTCCACGCGCCAGCAGTCCTCCGGCATCGCCCAGATCGCCCAGGCCATGGACGCCGTCGCCCAGGGTGGCCGGGACAACGCCGATGCCGCCACCAGCCTGCAGGACTCGGTGGCCTCCCTGACGGAGCTTTCCGAGCGCCTGATGTCCCACGCGGCGAGCTTCACCGTCCGTCCAGGAGCCGCCTGACCTCATGCGATGAGCTGCAACTGTCATCCAGCGGCGCGGTTCACTCGTCGTGCCAAGGGGGCAGGCGGAGCATCACGTGTTGCACCAGAACGTGGGTTGACGCCGAAGGTGGTGCGCCAATCCTTCGGGCATGGCCAAGCACGACCTGAGAAGCGTCGACGCGCTGTTGAGTGGCTTGCCGACCGCGCTCGAAAACGCCGAGCCCTTTGCTGCAGTGCCTCTGTTCATCACTCAGATGAAGTGGCTGGCGCCTGACGTTGGAATCTCGCTCATCGAGCGCGTGACCGCTCGGGCTCATCCTTCAACCTGGGGCTTCACGGATGCACGCCTCGACAGCTGGGAGCCTTCGGTGGCGGATGGTGCCTTCGAAGCCGTGCGCGCCCTGCCGACTTGCGACGCCCGGACCGAGCTCCTGATGCGCATGCCTCGTCGCCTGTCTCCCACGGACAACGAGGAGGTGCTGGACCAGCTGGTCTCCGGCAGCTTCGCAGAGATGGTCTGGGACCCCCATACCAAGCCGTTCAGCCATACAGAGTTGATACACAGTTTTGTCCGCGGGCTCCCTGAGACCCTACGGCACCAGTGGCTGAAGGCCCGGCTTGCTCGCGCCAACCGAGGGGTCGCTACAGAACTCTCGATACGAGGTGCTGTGGGCTGTTTGGACGAGACAACCCTGCAGGGATGGCGGTCACAACTGGAGCACGGCGAGCAGAATGGCGCGGACACGCCAATCGACTTCTGGTGGATAGCCCCGATGCTACCCGTCGACCTGCGATCGGCTGCGCTTCATGCGATCCGGAGTCAACCCGACCCGTCCGTCCGTGCCAGTCGTCTTGTGCGCTTCGACGAGGAGCTCACCGCGGACGAACGCGTCGAGGTGGTGATGACGCCGAGTTTCACGCCCAAGTACCACCTTCAACAGGTGGCGCATCACCTGCCTCACGTGCCTGCAGAGGTCCGTGACTACTGGCTGAAGCGGGTTCTCGCGATGGAGAGCGAGTTCGATCGCCAGTTCTGCCTGCTCTGGTTGCTCCCGTCGCTCCAGGGCGCGGCACGTCAACGCGCTATCGACGAGATCCTTGCGTACATCGAAGAGGACCCGTCCTTCTGCGCGTCGAAGGATCGATGGGACCTCGTGGCTGCCGAACGATTGAAGACGTTTCTGCTGAGGCTGGCCAACGATCCGTACGGCTGGAACCGTGACGGACTCATCCTGCACATCTGGAAGGAACGCTCCAGGCTCCTTGCCGACAGCTGCTTCGAGGCTCTCCTCGACGAAGTGACCGGGCTGCCCGGGGATGCGCAGCTCGAGATTGCGACAGCGCTGACCCCGTGGCTCGTGGAACGGACATTTGGCGCGTGGCCGCTCGCCGTGAGCGAGCTCACCGTGCCCGTCTCGACAGAGGCTCCGAATGCGCTCTACGCCATCGCTCGTGTGTTGAAAGCAGATGACGCCACAGCCGACGGCTCCAACACGCCCGCATCGGACAAAGACTCCAACCAACTTTCGGAATAGACGTTGCGGCGCCGCTGTCGGCACGGCGATGGACTCACAAGGAAGCAGTGTCGGCAGGGCGATAGCGGCTACCGTGGCTGGCGTCCTGCTGCTCATTCTCGTCCCGATCGGCCTGCGGGTTTCAGCCGAAAGGTCGAAGACGAAGATGGGTAGACGGAACATAGCGATGGAGCGTGTCGACGCGGCCCTTCATCGCCATCTGACCCGCCACGGGGCGCCGCCAGCCGGCATTCACGAGCTGGTGGCTTCAGGCACGTTGGAGTTGGACTACGGGAATGCCGTCCTGCTCTATGTCATCAGCCCCAGCAGGACGGCAGCCTCCTACTGCATCAACGTACCCCCATCCCACGCCTGCTGGTTCATCTCTACCAGCGGTCGTGGGATGCCCAAGGTGGCTCCGGCGCACCCGCTGCCTGCCAGCGGGAAGTATCGAACGGACTGATTGGTCTGGCTCATCTCAGAGCGTCTCTACGGAGTCAGGCGGCCCGACCGCTCCTCGGCTGGCGTTCCCGACCAGCACTTCTCCGGTCTCACCACAGACCCAGCGGACATGCCCGCAGTCCCACTCCTGCCGCTCAATCGGGCGTTCCATTTCACGTTCGAGCCAGAGAGCGGCCTTGTGCGCTAGCTCGGAAGGCGGTCCGTGATGCACCACGACTCCAGGCGATAGGGGAGTGAGGTCTGTGGCGAGCTGGCCGGTCTCGTCGATGCCAGCCAAGACTTGAGCTCCGCCATAGTCGACACGCAACGTTCGCACTACCAAAGAGCGGACGTTGTCGCACAGGTCTACCGTAACGATGATTCGGTCCTCGCGGAGCCAGGCCAACCCATACCAGTTCGCAGCCTCAGCCTTCGCATGCAGCGCTGCGATGAACTCAGCCTCCTCCGGCGTCCGGCATTCGTCGATGTCCAACCTTGGGGCGTGCACCGCGATCATCGGCAAGCGATAGGCACACCGCAGAGATCGACCAGACATCTCGACTGTGGGCCCGGGCTTCAGTTCTCTCGCCAGTTGGGCTCCTCTTGCCTGACCGCTGCACTGATCCGGGGATCTGATACGACTCCGCATGGGCCTCCCTCGACCACCTGTGGGGGTTTGTCAGAAGACACCGTCACCGTTATGCCAGCTCGGCTCCGGTACTCGGCCGCCAACTGTGAAACGAGGTAGATGAGCCGGCCGACGGCCTTTTCCTTGTACCCCGCAGTCCACCCCGACCGCGCCGCCATAACTTCCAGGTCAGAGCTGTCATTTCTGAGCCCCCCAGGGGAGAGCGGTGGATAGCCGCCGAACAGACCATATGAGATGCCTGCAGCTTTGAATGCTCGGTGCAGGCTCCCAAACCGCTGAAACGTTGCGGCAGCTTCAGCGCACAGGATCCCGCCACTGACCCGCGGTTCAGGTGGCTGTGGTGTAGCCCTGACGTGAATCACGACCCAACCCACGTCAGATGAGGTAGTCATCACTCGGGAGCATCCCGTCGCGAGCCAAAGGGATGCGGCGAGCACGTAAGCTGAAGTGCACGTCTGCTGGTTCATTGCCCGGCGGAATCAACGCCATGCTGACTATGTGACGGACGAGAGCATCAGTCTGCGAGTGCCAGGCGGGCCAGAGCCGAAGCGGAGTCGGGGTGTCTGGTAACCAGAAGCTTCGCGGCGGTCACCGTCGGCGAGGCTGCATCGTTGCGCGCAGTACCGGGCTCCGTCGGCGGGGCGGCGATTTCCTCCGCTCCCCACTCGTCGTCGGCGCCCAGCAATCGGGCCCAGGCGTTTATCGGCTCCCGCTGCGCGAACAGGAGTTGCCGCGCTGCCGTGGCGGTCTCGCTCAATGCGGGGCCCGCTTCGGCAGCGGCCGTCGGCGCCGCTTTGGGCTTGGGCGCTGCCAACCAGGGCGGCTCCCAGCTGGCCAGCTTGTCGAACGACCGCGGCAGCGAACGCATCGCCTCCTGCAGCAGCGTCGGCAGCACGTCCTGCATCCTGGGCCGCAGGTCCTGCAGCAGCGCGGGAATCCACGGCAGCAGCACGTGGTCCGGCAGCTCCGCGAACGCCCGCCCCAGCAGCCCCACCGCGATGCCGGCGATCCGCGGCGCGAACGCCAGCGCCTGCAGGAAGCCGCTGAGGTATCTCGGATACGCCGAACGGCCCAGCGGGTGGTCCAGGATCCGACCAAACGCGTCGGCCACGTCCTCGGTCGTCCGGCGCTGGACCATCCACTCCGCCGCCCACAAGAGTCCCAGCTTCTCGGGTGCCGCGGCCTTGCTCGCCGCAAGCTCGATGGAGATCACCAGTTGCGTCCGGTTGCAGCCCATCGCCAGCGCCAGGCTCTCCAGCGTGAACACGAACGCCAGCATCGCCGCCAGCTGCTCGGGCTTGGTCCCGCGGTCCGCGAACGCGTCCGGCAGCTGCGCCGCGTAGTGCTGATACCCAGTGGCCACGAACTCGCTCAGCCACTCCGGCAGGCCCTCGCTCGTCCCCCGGAAGTGATGCACCAGCCGCCGCGCCCGCTCGAAGATCTCCGCCGCGTCGTCGGCGCCAATCTCCTGGGTCAGCAGCCCGATGCACCGCTCGCCCAGCGTCCGCGTCAGCGTCGGGCTGTCCAGCAGGATCAGCGACCCCTCGACCGCCCGCAGCGCGTTGACCGTCTTGGCATCCTTGCCATACGCCGACTCGGACAGCCGCTTCTCCAGCACCTGCTCGACGGTCACGCCCTCGAACGCGAGCTGGATGACCTCCCGCTGAAAGGCGCCGTGCATCGCGACGTCCCAGCTCTCCTGCTTGGGGGCCATGCCCAGCTTCAGCTCGCCCATGATGGGCCGCGCGACTCCCGCTCCAGCGCCGGTCAGCCACTGCAGCCGCCACAGCAGCTTGGACACGTCGCGCTTGTGCGGGTCCTGGGTGAAGTCCATCAGCACCCGGGTCACCCTCCGCGTGCTCGCCGTGATCCCCACCGGCGCCAGCCGGTCGTACACGTTCTGCACCAGCGGAGGCAGCGAGCTGTAGCCCACCTGCCCCATCTTGTCGCCACCCAGCAGCCGGCTGCACAGCTGCCGCACGCTCCGCCGCCCGGGCGGGTCGCCCTTCTCCAGACACGTCTCCGCCGCGTCCATGAAGTCGTACGCGCTCGGCCGCTTCCGCGACCGCATCCGAGCCAGCAGGATCGACGTCTCATAGATGGCGATCGCGTCCGCCGTGCTGGCCATGTACCGGTTGCGCCGCGCCGCCGCGACGATACCCGTGCACCACTTGAGCAGCTCGTCGGCATCGGCGTCGCTCAGCTCCGGCGCCTGCCGCAACACCTCCGTCAGGCTCAGCTCCGGCGCGGGCAGCGCGACCTTGGGCTTCTTGCCCTTCTTCGCCTTCTTGCCAAGCGCGAACGGCTCGAGCTTCCACTTCTTCACGGCCTTGCGCCACCGCGCTTCGGCCAGCGTCACCGCCCCGCGGGCGAACCCGAACTGGTGTTCGATGGCGCCGTAGCTCGACGGGATGAACCCATACAGCCAGTCCGTCGGCGACCGCTCGGGAATGTCGTACCGCGCCTCGCTGTCCAGCCCCCACTCCGGGCAGTCGTCGTCCAGCGTATGCGCCGCGCCGCAGATGAACACGCAGTCCTCTGGCGCCACCCCCGTCTCGTCCAGCGCCTGCTTGATGCGCGTCCACATGAACCGGTCGCGCTTGCGGATCTCCTCCCGGTCATGCGCCGTCGACCCCAGCCGCCGAAACAGGCTCCCCACCAGGAACATCACGTCCCGATAGGTCGCCGTGTCCGCGTTGATGGTCGGCTCCTCGATGTACAGCGCGCTCCACTCCTCGAAGTGGTTCATCCGCGCGTTGTGCAGCAGGAAGTCGTGGAACTCCCGGAAGCTCGGGGCGATGTCGCCAAGCCGGATTCCCACCGCGTTGCCGTGCATCCGCCGCTGGTCGTCTTCCTCGTCGGCATCAATGCCCGCGTCGTCCTCATCGTCGACCGGCGCGTTGGGGTCATCCACGGGGTCCCGCCACTGAAAGACGTGGTCCACCGACCGGTCGATGAAGCGCAGCTCGACGTCTGGCGTGGTCAACGCGTACGCGATCGCCTGGTACTCGGCGCTGAACTCGGTGATCGGCGCCACCACGCTCAGCGGCAGCCACTCCGGCGGGAACGCCCCCTTGGTCTCCCCGGCAAACGCCTGTAGCGCCACGGGCAGAACACAGTCTCTGAGGTCTTCGGCGACCTCGCGCAGGTCTTCGCAAAGCTCGATGAACACAAGCTTCGGCTGCTTCTCCCGCAGCCACCGCACCATGTGCACCGCGCTCGCGGGGCTGTGGTGAATGACGGGGAATAGCGGCAGCCGTTCGGACCGCGCACGCGCCACGTCCGCCGCGAGCATCTCCATGGTGGCTGCGGCCTCGCCGTCATCCCTGGTGAACTCCGCCGCGGCGGCCCTCACCTGTTCGAGCAGCTGCTCCTGCGACAGCGTCGTCATCAGTTGTGCAGCGCCATGGCGTCCTTGCCGCCCTGCAGGAAGCCCTGCCAGTCGCCGCCCTTCTTCTTGGCGTGCTTCTCCACCACCGCGTGCCAGAACTTGTTCATCACGCTCAGGTCCTCCGGCACCCGCCGCACCAGGGTCCCGACCAGCGAGCGCGCCAGGAACTCGGGCTGAAGCGCCGCCCCGCCGAAGAACTGCCCATACAGAATCGCGTCCTCCACAACGCCGATCTGCTCGGCGGTCGACAGCGCACTCTCCAGCTTCTCGTCGTCGCTACTCGCATTGGCCGCCGCTACCCGTAGGTCGGCGAAGGTCTGCATCAGGATGTCGAGCAGGGCCGGCGGCAGCTCCACGTCAAAGCTATTGCGGGCCAGCAGGTCTTTGACCCGGAACTCGACGATCTGCTTCTCGGCTTTCTTGTTGGTGACCACCGGGATGGTCACGAAGTTGAAGCGCCGCTTCAGCGCGCTGGACAGGTCGTTGACGCCCCGGTCGCGGCTATTGGCCGTGGCGATGACGTTGAACCCGGGCTTGGCGTAGACCACGTCGCCCTCGTCCAGCTCCGGGATCTTGATGTACTTTTCGCTGAGAATGCTGATGAGCGCGTCCTGCACGTCGCTGGTGCAGCGGGTCAGCTCCTCGAAGCGGCCCATCTCGCCCTTCACCATCGCCGCCATGATCGGCGACGGGATGAGGCTGTCGTGGGATTGTCCGTTGGCGATGACCTCGGCCACGTTCCACGAGTACTTGATGTGGTCTTCGGTGGTCCCCGCCGTGCCCTGGACCACGTGGTTCGAGTTCCGGCAGATGGCGGCGGCCAGCAGCTCGGCCAACCAGGACTTGCCGGTGCCCGGGTCGCCGATGAGCAGCAGCCCGCGGTCGCTCGCCAGTGTCACGATGGCCTTCTCGACCAGCGCCGGGTGGCCGTACCACTTCTGCTCCACCTTGCGGGGGAGGTCGTCGCCGGGTCGGCTACCCAGGACGAAGATGCGGATGAGCTTGGGCGACAGGCGCCACGAGAATGGCTTGGAGCCGGTGTCGATGGACTCGAGCCAGTCGAGCTCCTCGGCGAACTTGGCCTCTGCGGGCGGGCGTAGCTGATCGGACATAGCGGCTACCTATCGGTTTGACGGGTGTTTGGGGCGCGGCGGGTGGGTCTCGGGTACAAGAACGAGCTGCTTCGCGCCTCAGTCCCGGGCGACTCCGTCGGCCGTCCCGTAGCGACGGCGCAGGAGGAGCTTGCGACGACGAGCAAGGAGCGGAGGGGCGCCCGAAGGGCGGGGCTGGCGGCCCCCCGACCCCCAGATGTTTCGGGGGCGGGGGGGGCGAATGAGATCGTGAGGGAGCTTGGTGTGCTTGCTGGCATTGTTGGCAGGCGAGAGGTCTGGTCTTAGGGCAGGACGGCTTTGAGTTCTTTGATGAGGGTCTTGAGCGAGCCGGACAGGACCGGCGTGCCGAGCTTCTTGAACTCGGCGCGGAACCAGGGGTCGACGCTGAAGTAGCCCGAGGTGGACACCGATCCCACAGGGATCAGGGTCACGCCCGAGCGCACCAGCTGGGTGAGGTGCCCCATCAGCTCGCGCACCTCGTAGAAGTCGGAGATCCAGACGACAACGGCGTTGCGCGGCTCGCGGATGTAGCTGTGGACGTACGGCATGGCCACCGGGCCGTCGTTGCCGCCGCCCAGGTTGGTGCGCAGCAGCACCTCGAAGGGCTCGTGGACCCAGGGCGTCAGGTCGAGCGCCTCGGTGTCGAAGGCGATGAGCGAGGCGTCGACCTTTGGCAGGCCTGCGAAGATGGACGCCAGGATGGTGCAGTTGACCATGGCCGGGATCATCGAGCCCGACTGGTCCACCACGATGATGAGGTTGGTCTTGTTCTCGAGCTTGGACCGACGCCGATAGTGCAGCTCGTCGACGTAGAGCTTCTGCGACTCCGGGTCCCAGTTGGTGAGGTTGCGCCAGACCGTGCGCTTCAAATCCAGGTTCGCAAAGGTCCGCTTCGGCGGTACGCTGTAGTCGATCTCGCCGGTCGACGCCTGGGCAACCTCCTTCTTCAGGATGTCGGCCAGCTCGTCCACGAACCGCTTGATGAGCTGCTTGGCGTGCTTGAGCGCCGGGCCCTTCAGGTGGTCCTTGTCGCGCAACAGCTGGGCCGTCAGCGCCATCGATGGCCGCAGCTTGGCGGCCAGCTTGGCGTCGGCCAGCACCTCGCGGAGGTGCATGTGATCGATGAGGCGCTTCTCGATGCCCTCGAGGCCCGCCTTGATCTCGGGCTCCGCCATCAGGCCCTCACCGGCCTGAATCTCCGCCAGCGCCTCGGCGATCTGCTCGTCGCCCTGCTCCGGCGCGCCGCCGCTTCCGCCTCCGCCGAAGAGTCCGCCGGGACGGTAGCCGGCGGCCTGCTCAAAGGCCGCCACGTCGTCCAGCCACCGCTGGTATTCCTCGGCCGAGACGCTCTCGCCGCCGACGTCCCCGAAGACGTTCTGGATCGACTTGAGCACCAGGACCGCGCGCCGCTGCGCGTCCTCGTCAGACTCCGGTGGGTCGTCTTCGCGCGGGATCCGCAGAAGCTTCTCGAACTCGGGCTTGGAGCGAACGACCTGCTTGATGGACGCCCGCGGGTCCAGCACCAGCTGCGGGAGCTCCAGGTCTCGGACGAGCTCGCCCATGACCTTGTGGGTGGCGTCGCGCTGCTCGCTGGTGCCGAGCGCCTCGATGAGCGTCTGCCAGTAGATGTACTGGCGGCGGGCGGCGGCCTCGGTGGCCGTATCGTCGGGGGCGTCGCTCACGCTTACCGCCTCAGCAGCTTGCTGGCGCGCTCGCGCAGGATCCCCAGCGCGGGCTTCTTCACCTTCGCTGCGGCGGCGATGCCCTCCGCCGGACCGAACGTCTTCTTGCCCTTGCGGCCGGCCATCGGCTGGAACGTCCAGCCATTGTCGAAGCGCAGCAGCCCGACCATGTCCGTCGACTTGCCGACCTCGTCTTCGTCGTAGTCCGAGTGCGGCGACAGCCGGCTCAGATCAACCTCGACGCCCTCGGGTTTGCCGATCACCGGGAAGGCCAGCTGCATCGCGTGGCGGTCGCGCGGCGCGGCCCGGGCGACGACGGCGCCAGTAAGGTCCAGCGCGAACGGGTCTGTCGCCGGGCCTGCCTCGAACATGCCGTCCGCCAGGAGATCCCCAGACGCCAGCAGCGTCGCGCCGGTGACGGTGATCTCCACGGGCTTGGCCAGGGCGCCGACGAGCGCAGGGCAGAGCGGCGACAGCAGGTTCCAGATCTCCGCACCCGCGACGGCGTCCACCTTCCAGCTCGACAGCGTCGTGCGGACCAGCCGCAAGGGGCCGTCGGCGTCCCGAAAGGCGCTGTGGATGACGATGGAGATGACCTGGTCGAAGTGCCGGATGTCGCTGCCGATGACGGTCAGGGTGCCGCTGACTTCGCGCGCGGCAGGCTGCTCGGGTGTGCCGTAGGTCGCCAGCATCGAGCGCGTCCACAGGTCGGCCCAGCGGCGCAGCGGCGGGTCCTCGAGCTGATGGGTCGGCGCGCTATCGAGCAGCTCGAACGCAAAACCGGTGAGCAGCGCAGATAGTCTTTCACAGCCCGGTTTGCCCTGAAGCCCCTCCAGCGTGGCGACGATGGGGACCACGGTCGCCATGTCCAGCTGCGCCAGCCCGGCCAGCGCGAGCTCCACGAGCCACTGCTGCACGCTCTCGATGCGTGGAGCCAGGCTGGGTTCGCGGCTCGGCCCAGCGCTCACGTCGTACGCGTCCTCGACCATGTACCCTGCGGCTGCGGCCGCGGCATTGAACAGGGCGTCGGCCCGGGCGCCTTCCAGGGAAGCCCGCGCGGCGGCGATCACCCCGAGATGGTGGGCCAACAGCTCGCCGCCGGCGAGCCGCTGCAGCGCGTCGGTCACGGCCGAACCCAGCGGGGTTCCGCTCAGCGCCGCAGCAACGTCTTCCAGCTGGGCCACCTGGTCGGGGCGCAGGCGCGCAAAACCCTCGCCCAGGACGTCATCGATGGCCGCCGTCAGTTCCGCGGCCTCGGCCACGCCGACCGGTATCGCAAGCTGCATCGGCCTACCCTGTCACGAACCAGGCCAGCTCCGGCATCGGAGCATGGCTCGGGGGGAGCTCGACGTACCGCAGATAGTCGAGGAAGCGCGCGAACACCTCGCCGGCCGGGGCCTTGGTCTTGGTGCCCCCGAGCCCGTTGATGATGCCCCACGCGCCGGCCTCGACCTGGTTGAGGCCCAGGTACTTGCAGGTCCGCTCGGCACCGAACTGAGCGACCGCGTTGGTCACCAGGGCGTCGAGATGCTTGCACGGCCCACCACGCAGCCCGCCGCAGGGGCGGTTGTTGTTGGTGCTGCAGTAGAAGTCGCCGCTGCCGGCGTTGATGAACGAGACGTAGACCCGTTCGACCGAGGACCCCGAGCTAACGACGCCCTGCAGGCGGCCGTTGAACAGCTCCACAAACGGAACCTTGGCGAGCTTGCGCTTCTGCGGCTCGGGCCGGGGGTGGGCGACGAAGCTCTTCGAGCGCTGGGACTCGGACATGGCGGTCTCTACGGCTGGGGTGCGGTGGCGCCGCGATGGGACCACGAACGACATGGAGTGTCCACCCGCCCTCGCTTGAGCGGGAGCGCAGTTGTGCCTAGCATCCTCTTCATGGATGCCATGGAGGATGCATGGAGCGTATCAATTTGAACATCCCGAGCGAGTCCCGGGCGCAACTCAAGGCGCTCGCCGCCCAGCGCGGTGTGGCGGAGGCTGAACTCGCGCGGGAGCTCGTGCTTAAGGGGCTGGAAGACGAACGGCGGGCGGCCATCGTTGCCCAGACCCGAAAGGCCCTCACACCGGAGGTCCGGCAGGAGCTCAGGCGGATAGCGACGCTCATGGACCGAATCGACGTGCCTTCCAATGGCTAGTCGAGGGGATGTGGTCGAGCTGAAGACTGGGTTGGGCTTCGGTTCGTCCTCCGGCGAAGCGGAGCGGCTCGTGGTGGTGCAGGACAACGGTCTGAACCAGGTCCTCGACACGACGGTGGTGGTGCCACTGACCAACGCGACCCCGGCGCTCGTGGCGATGCCCCTCAACGCCGGAGTCTCGGCAAACGAAGCCGGCACAGCTGTCGACCAGGTCGCCATAACGACCCACTTGCGCACCGTGTTGTACGACCGGCTAAAGCCAGGTGCGGTCGGCACGCTGAACGCCACGAGTCTGGCGAATCTGGATGCTGCCCTGAAGGTCGTGCTCAACCTCCGGTGAGCCGGTTGCCAGCAAAAGAAAACGCCTGGTCAGCGGGGCCGACCAGGCGTTCTCGGGTGCTGCTGGGGGACCGTCGCGGTCACCGCTGAGCGGGCTCAGCAGGTCTTCTTCGACCCGCTGCACTTGCTCGTGGAGCCCGTGATCTTGCAGCCCTTCTTGGAGCACTCGCTGCGCTCGCCGTAGCAGTGCATGTCGCCACCGCCACAGCTGCCCTTGCTGTCCTTGCGGCACTTCCAGCAGCGCACTTCCTGCGCGGCGTTGTCGATGTCCTCGGCGGCGTAGGCGGCCTCGATGCAGATGCCGGCCTCGGTGTCGTAGACGCCAGCCTCGGGGGCATCGGCGATCGCGGCGGTGGGCGCGACGGCGGTGGTGGGGACCGAGCTGGGAGCAGCAATCGCGGCCGCCGCAAACACAAAGGAGGCCAGCATCGCCAAGAGCGCGTTCTTCATCTTCATCAAGTAGCTCCAAGTAGGTTGGAAGGGTTTGTGTGGACCCAAAGCTACGGGCGGCTCGGCGCATGCGCAAGCGCTTCGAGCGGTGTGTAAGAACTGCGTAAGATGGTGCCCCTGGCGGACCCGAGGCCTATTCACTTTCCGGTCGGAAACCGCGCCGGAAAGAGGCGCCGGTGGTCATGGGTCGGCGTTGGTTTGCATGCTCCACCGGATGTCATGAGGTCCTGCGGGCAACCGTGGTCGCCTATCCTCTCCGTCTGCAGTGTTTCCAGCACGCGTTGCGTGTGTCGCAGACGCTCACTGGCGGCGCCGAGCTTGCCGACGACGAGGGCCCGGTCACTCGCCAGCGCCAGGGCCTGGTCGTGTGCGCTGGGCCATGGGTCGCTGCCGCACCCCATGGCGAACAGGACCGCTCCAATGACGGTGTACCCTTTCACGCCTGCAAGGTAGCACGCCCCGGGTGTCTACAGCGCGGACACCCGCATGCCGATGCGGATGATGTGCTGGACGATGGCCACCACGCCGAACCAGTAGCCCATTGCCGCCAGTTGTCGCCCGCCCAGGCTCGGGTCTTCTTCGAGGCGTCTCTGAGCATCCAGCGACGTCACCATCGCGATGGCGCCCAGCACCACGCCGCAGGTCACCATCCCAGCCACAGCCCACACGACGGACAGCGCGGCACCTGGAGCTTTGCGGACTTCGACGTCGGCAGCGGTCATGTCAGCTCTCGTCCTTGGCTGGCTTCGTGTCTTTGGCGTCCAGCTGCGCTGTCAGCTTGTCCAGCTGATCGCGCAGCTCACGAACGGAACCCTTCAGCCGGTCCACCTCTTCCGAGAGCGCCGCCGTCGGCACGGACGCACCGTTTCGCATCCGGCTGACCGCACGCTCGACCGTCACCCGATCCTGGGTCGACAGCGTCACCGCCAGGGCCTCCATGGCCGGCGCTGCGTGGGTCGCGCCCAAGGCCTCCAGGCCGCGGACCGCCGCCATCGCCACTCGCTCGTTGCCGTCTCGCAGCAGGTCGATGAGCCATTCGGAGGTCTGCTGGCGGCGCTCCTTGGTCAGGCCCTTGGCGCAGCTAGCCGCTGCGGTCACTGCCGACGGACGCGCGAGATGATGGGCGGAACCAGGCTTGAGGTAGCCCTGCAGAGTCTCCAGCGCGGCCTCACTGCGAAGCGCGCCGAGGCCGAGGAACGCCCCCATCTGGCGCACGCCGTTGAAGCACGCGCCATAGGTCGCCGCCTTGGCTAGACGCTCTCTATGCGCGTCGTCGCGCTGCGCACCCAGCGCCATCAGCGCCGCCATGACGGCGCGATGCGGCAGGTCGCCCTTGTCGAGTCGCGCGGCAATCGCTGCTGCCAGCCCCTCGTCACGGTAGTTCGCGGCGGCGTGGAACAGGGGCTCCAGTACCTGGCCGTGGTTCTCGCTGCCTACCAGCTGGCCCAGCAACTCGATGGCGGCTTTGGAGTGGGTCTTGCCCAGCGCCGCGGCCCAGAAGACGCGCACACCATAAAAGGCCTCGTCGGCCCACGCCGCACCCACCGCCTCAACGCCCTTGCGGCGCCCCTTCTTGAGCAGGGTCTGCCCGGCGTGGATGCGCCCCGTGATGTCCGGCGCGTGCTCGAGCTGCTCCACCAGCTTGCCGTGGCCCGGGTTGAAGTCGACCTTGGCGGGCACCTTGGCCCCCGGGTCCACCCGCACCTCCACCGGCTTGGCAGCCATCGGCACCACGACCACATGCTTGGCGTTCTCGATGCTGACGGTCTCGATGCCGTAGTCGGCGCCGGTTTCCGAACGCCACCCGAGGTCGAGGTCAAACGTGAAGGCGCCGATACCGGCGTCCTTGTCGATCTGGGTCTGCTCAACGGTGAACGTTCCCAGCTTGCTGTCCTCGTCGTACTCGAAGCCGACCTTGAGCTTGGGGTAGCCGGGGCTGTGCAGCCACTGGTCGAAGAACTTGCCCAGCGACCGCCCCGACACCCGCTCCAGCGTGCGCCGGAAGTCGTCGGTCTCGACCACCTGGTCGGCGAACGTCGCCACGTACTCGGCGATGGCGTCCCAGAACAGGTCGTCGCCTAGCGTCTTGCGCAGCAGGTGCAGCCGCAGCGCACCACCCGGGTACAGGTGGTGGTCGTACATCTGCCACGACGTGTCGAAGGTCCGGGTCACGATGGGCCGGGTGTAGCGCCCGTCGGCCTCGCCCCAGTAGTCGCGGCGCGACCGCTCCAGCTCGTAGCGGAGCTCGTCGTCGCCCTCGGCGTCCTCGAGCCAGGCGTGCTCCATGTACGTCGCCCAACTCTCCTTGAGCCAGGCGTGGGCGAAGTCGCGGCAGACGATGAGGTCGCCGAAGTAGCTGTGACCCATCTCGTGGACGTTGATGATGTCCAGCAGCCGGGTCCATTCCGTCGCCGCCTGCTCGTCGAGCAGCAGCTTGGCGTCCCAGCTGACCAGCGAGATGTTCTCCATGGCGCCGCCCACGCCGGGCACCGCGAACTGGAAGTACTTCGGGTAGGGGAACGGCCGCCGCAGCTTGGCGGTCATCCACTCGAGCATGGCGCCGGTGCGGCCGAAGGCGCGCTGCAGGTCGCCGGGCTCGTAGTCCTTCGTGGTGAAGTAGCTGATCGGGATGTCGCCGAAGCTGCCGTCGTCCTTGCGGATGAAGTCGCCGATGGCGAAGCAGGTCAGGTAGCTGGGGCAGCGCTGCTCGAGCGTCCAGTGGACGGTCTTGGTGCCGTCGTCGTGAGTGTCCGTGCCCGCGTGGGCGCCGTTGGCCAGGATCTCCAGGTCGGCGGCGGCGCGGAGATGCCAGCTCAGGGTCGGCCGCACCGACGGCAGGTCGACCGTCGGCAGCCAGTGGCGAGCACGCTCGGTCTCGTGGTCGGTGACGGCGTAACGGCTGGTCGCCGACTCTGGCGAGAAGGACAATCCGGTGACCGGCTCGGTCACGCTGTAGTGGATGGCCACGTCGCGCTGCTCGCCGGCGGCGAACTCGTCAACCCAGCGGAGCTTCAGCACCTTGCCGTCGTAGCTGTAGCTGACGGCGTCCTCGGGGGTCACCCTGGCGATGTCCAGGTCCACGCCGTGGAGCAGGAGCTCCCGCACGCCAGCACGCCCGGCGCGCACGGTGTGGGTTACGACGCCCTCGGCCCGGCGGGCCTCGATGTGCAGCTGCAGCGCGATGTCCAGGTGGACCGGCTCCAACCCGAGGTCGGGCGGGTAGTGGGCTGTGGCGGAGGGGCTGACGAAGGTGTTGTGTCTACCGCAGGGCATGTCGTGCGCTATACCCCGGCCCTCCGCGGGTGGCAATCATGACTTTCGCGGACTTAGCGCTTCCAGCCCGCAGGGGTTGACCGGTTTTGGAACGGGGTTACGGTCCCGTTCGAGCGTCGCGATGTTCGAGCGATTTTTGTCTCCGCATCACGCACGCCGCCTCAAACAGTACGAATCGCAACCGCAAGGACGGACCGCTTTCCTGTGTCCGCCTATGAGGAGGAAACCACTGATGTTGGTACCCTGGAGCACCATCGATCGCATGTTCGACCGTCGTCTCGACCCGTTCGGACGCGCCTTCGACGGCTTCTTCCCGGTCTTCCGGAAGGCCGCCACGTCGACCACCATGAACTCGGGTCTCGAGGAGACCGAGGACGCATTCATCTTCACGGCCGACCTGCCGGGCCTGACCAGCGCGCAGCTGCAGGTGAAGTTCGAGGACGGCGTCCTCAGCATCACCGGCGAGCGCGAGTTTGCGCCCCCCGAGGGCTATACCCCGACGCGTCGTGAGCGTCGCTTCGAGCGCTTCGAGAAGCGTTTCCGCTTCCGCACCCCCGTGGTGGCCAGCGAGGCGAAAGCTGACTTCACCGACGGTGTCCTCACCGTCGTCCTGCCGAAAGCCGCCGAAGCCAAGCCGCTCACCATCGAGGTCAACTAGGAGGGTATGACGATGGCCACCACGATCGAGACGACGCAGACCACCACCAAGAACACCAAGGTCCCGGCTCCGGCCGAGACCGCCAACACCGCCGCGCTCAAGGAGTCGCAGCGACGCTACTACACCCCCGCTGCCGATATCTTCGAGGGTGAGGCAGGCTGGATGGTGCTGGTCGACCTCCCCGGCGTCACCAAGAAGGGCGTCGATATTCAGTTCGACAAGGATGTCCTGACGGTCCGCGCGGACCGGGACGACACGCGCGGTTACATGCGCAGCTTCGGCATCCCCAAGGACGTCGACGTCAAGAAGATCGCAGCCAAGCAGGCCGATGGCGTGCTGACGCTGACCCTACCCAAGGTGCCGGCGGCCAAGCCGTTGAGCATCAAGGTGAAGTAGAAACCCGCCTCCCCCTCTCCTCATCTTCTGTGGGGTTTCTATTTCGGCCCGGTGTGCGTCCTGTGGGGCTTGGTACGCACGCCGGGCCTTTCTTCTTCTTGGCGAGTACGTCGGTAAGTGCCTGATTCACCGCCCTCCCATCGAAGCCCTGCTCCGGACCGCCCCAAACCTTACATCGAAAGAGAATCAGACACTTGTAGACCGAGTCTCGAGCTAGCTGCCGTTGGCCCGCAGGTGGTTCAGCTTTCGCTTGAGCACCAGCGCGTTCTCTTTGCCGTCGTAGTAGCGCTTGCGTTCGCCGATCTGGATGAAGCCCGCGTTGCGGTACAGCGCGATGCCTGCGTAGTTGCTCTCGCGCACGTCGAGGTACATGGAGTTGGCGCCCTCGTGGGCGACGTCGCGCATCACACCCTCGAGCAGCTCGGTGCCGATGCCCTGCTTACGCTTCGCCGGGTCCACCGCCAGCGTCAGGATCTCGGCTTCGTCCACCACGAGCCACAGCAGGCAGTAGCCCACGACCGTGCCGTTCTCGGCCACGTGTAGCCGCGTGTGGGGCCGCTCCAGCTCGGTCCTCAGCGACTCCTCGGTCCACGCCTGCTCAGCCTTGTCTCCCTTGGGGAAGCTTGCGGCTTCGATGGCGGCGATGGCGGACAGATCGTCTGGCGTCCCGGCTCGGATCCGGAGGTCCATAATAAGGTACCGTAACCTCTAATAAGTATCGGCGCCAAGAACATGCCTGTTGAACGTGCCTCAATAGCGGTTATGGTGCGGTGAATTTTCGCCCTAGTCACCACCGCCACCCCGCACGAACAGGAGCACGTCGATGAGTGCAGCCGTCGAAGTCAAGGCCGGCTCTGCCGCCATTCCCCAGGCCGAGAGCACCATCCCGCCGTCCACCAAAGCCGAGATGGACGCCGCGGTGGCAACGGTCAAGGAGAACGCTTCCAAGTGGCTGGCGACGACGGTTCGTGAACGCATCCAGATCCTCGAGCAGCTGATCGAGACCACCGCCGCCCAGGCCGAGCGCTGGGTCGCGGCGGCGATCAAGGCCAAGGGCATCGCGCCGAACGCCCCGCAGGTGGGCGAGGAATGGCTCGGCGGTCCGGTGGTGACCGTGCGCAACCTGCGCCTGCTGCGCGACTCGCTCATCGACGTCGAGAAGTACGGTCGCCCGCTGGTCCCTGGCCCGGTGCGCACGCTGCCGAACGGCCAGGTCGCCGCCCAGGTGATGCCGACCAGCCTTTACGACAAGATCCTGTTCCAGGGCTTCACCGGCGAGATCTGGATGGAGCCGGGCGTCACCGCCGACCGCCTTTACGAGACTCAGGCCGTCGCCTACCGCGCCAAGCGCCTCGGCGAAGAGGTGGAGCCCAAGGTGGCGCTGGTCCTGGGCGCTGGCAACGTGTCGTCCATCGGCGCCATGGACGCGCTGTACAAGTTCTTCATCGAGGACCAGGTGGTGGTGCTCAAGACCAACCCGGTCAATGAGTACATCGGGCCCATCACGGCCGACTGCTTCAAGGTTCTGGTCGACCGTGGCTTCTTCCGGGTGTGCTACGGCGGCGCCAAGGAAGGCGCCTACCTGTGCCAGCACGACGACATCGACGAGATCCACATCACGGGCTCGGACAAGACCCACGACGCCATCGTCTACGGCGTCGGCAAGAAGGGCGCGACCGCCAAGAAGAAGGACAAGCCCATCAACAAAAAGCGCATCACGAGCGAGCTGGGCAACGTCAGCCCGGTGATCGTGGTGCCCGGTCCCTGGAAGCCCGGTGACCTCGAGTTCCAGGGCACCAACCTGGCGTCGATGCTAACCAACAACGCCGGCTTCAACTGCAACGCTACCCGGGTGATCGTCACGCACCAGTCGTGGACACAGCGTCAGGCGCTGCTGGACCAGGTTCGCCGCACGCTGGCCAACGCCCCGACCCGCCAGGCCTACTACCCCGGCGCCAAGGACCGCTGGCAGCAGTTCCTCGACGCCCATGGCGACGCGGAGCAGTACGGCCACGCCCAGGAGGGCCACCTGCCGTGGACCCTCGTACCGAACCTCGACCCCAGCAAGGCCAACGACATCTGCTTCACCACCGAAGCCTTTTGCGGCGTCTTCGGTGAGGTGGCGCTCGAGGCCCGCGACGTCGTCGAGTACATCGACAAGGCCGTCGACTTCGCCAATGACACGGTCTGGGGCTCCCTGAACTGCTCGGTCATCGTCCACCCGGAGTCACTGAAGGATCAGCGGGTCGCCGACGCCGTCGAGCGGGCGATCACGAACCTCCGGCATGGCAGCGTGGTGATCAACCACTGGGCCGCCCTGGCCTACGGCTTCGTATCCACGACCTGGGGCGCCTTCCCCGGGCACACCATGCAGGACATCCGCAGCGGTATCGGCGTGGTGCACAACACCTACATGTTCGAGAAGCCGCAGAAGACGGTCATCCGCGGACCCTTCATCGTCAAGCCCACCCCGCCCTGGTTCGTGACCCACAAGACCGGCGCCGAGCTGGGCAAGAAGCTGACGAACTTCGAGGCCGAGCCCGACTGGCGGAAGATTCCAGGGATCCTCTGGTCCGCGATTCGCGGCTAGACGTAGCATCAGCGGGTCCTGCTGACCGGGTTGCTGGCGCTTCGAGCGCCAACAAGCCACACTTGGGTGGAAGCAGAACGGTGGGCTGTACGTTCAGCCTACCGAGCGCCACCCTCCGCACGCCGTGGCGCCGATCAACTACCTCTTGTTGTGGTGGGGGACTCGTGATTTCGACGACGACAAAGGCGCTGGCGCTCGTGACCGCGGCCGCCCTGGCAGCAGGGTGCGCCACCCAGAGCACGAACACCGGCGGCAATCCAGGCGACACGGCGCGAAAAGGGGAAAGCAAGGCCGGCGAGAGCGTGGTCGGCAGGTACGATGTTCCCCGCCATCCTCTGATGATCACGCGCTCCGCGGCGCCTCGTACCTCGCTGGCCGTGGCTGCCGAGAATGGCGTCGACGTCCCGCTGGAGATCAACCGCGAGGCGTCGGTCACCTACAAGCGGCACGATGACAGCGGCGTCTCTACCCAGGAGACCATGAAGCTGGCTGACGCCCTCGACATCGGCGACAAGAAGGTCACCCAGGTGGCGCAGCTGAAAGACGGCGCGACGCTGCATCGCATCGACGTGCCGGTCACCGTCAAGGACGCCCTGACGGTCCAGTCGCTGATGGGCTTTCTCAAGAGGCTCGAGCGGCATTCGTTCCTGACTGCGTCGACGGTGCAGTTCAGCACCACCAAGAAGTGGTGGGGGGTTTGCAAGAGCAAGACGAAGGTGACCGTCAGCGCGTGGTTTGCTCGTGGCACGCCCAGCTTGCCCGAGACGCAGGTGCACCTCCCGAAGGTGTCGGCGACACGAGTTCTCTACTCGATGATCAATGGGATGCGTTCGGGCGAGCTTCACAAGGTCAAAGTGGGCAACCTGAAGTTCACGGCCAAGGGGACCGCCAAGGACGATCAAGCGCTGCAGGACTACGTGAGCGCCCTCGAGGACGCGCACCGTTGCATCAAAAGCGTGTCGGTCGACCAGAACGCGCCGGCCACCAGCGGTGGCGGGGTGGCGTTCACCCTTACCGGTCGCCTCAAGTGCCGCACGCGTTAGCTCACGCGAGGCTGGCGTTCTCGCCGACCTGAGGTAGTCTGCGCGCCCGGCCGTGACGGCTGGGGCGCGTAAGAAGGTCGAGAGGGAGGGCATGAAGGGTTTCCGCACGTTGCCGCTGCTGGGGCTGGCGATGGTCATGGCCGTGGGAGGCTGTGGTTCTACCGGGGCGGACCAGGGCACCGAGAAGGGGGCTGCCGGAGGCGATGGGACCGCCCTGTGCAAAGAGGCCAGCGTCGGTGGTACCTCCAAGGCCATTCCTAGCCTCACCGCCTTCGCCAAGGACGTGGCCGAGGACGAAAGCGGCAAGGTCACGACGATGGAGGCGCTGTGTGCGCTGGAGTCGGTCACCTGCCGTGCCAACGTCATCGTCAGCGGCACCGGTCAGGACAAAGACCTCAGCGTGGCGCGCCCGGACGGCACCATCGTTCACTTCGGGGAGGTCTTTGCGAGCCAGTCGGGCACGGGCTGCCAGTGGTCCCCGGAGACCGTGATCCAGGCGTACGGCACCTATGTCGTCGTGGAGCAATCCGGCGCGGCGTACGAACGGGAGGCGGGGGAGTGCCATGACGCTGACCCCGCGTTCTACGCCGCCGTCGTGGACGTGAAGTCGGCCGCCTTGCTGGCCGAGTTTGGCTGCGGTGGCGAGGGTGAGCCGGGGCTGCGTATCGAGGGCGGCCAGCTCAACTACGAGACGTGCGAAGGGAAGACCATCAGCGGTCCGGTGAATGCCCTGCGGAGCTGCGAGAAGTGATGCGACGAGACGTGATGACGTTGGGGGCGCTGGCTGCCCTCATGCTTGTGCCAACGGCCGCTGCTGCGGCGGAGCCCGTGCGGCTCGTGGGGATGCTCACCGAGCAGGGGGACCAGAAGTGCGGTCCCAACATGAAGGTCGCCTGGGTGAACCTTCACTTCCAGGTGGGCTTCGTTCCGCTGGTGGCGGACGCGACGCTGGCCAAAGAGCTGCGCCGCTTCGAGGGGCAGCCGGTGGTGGTCGAGGGCGCGCCTGTCACCGACTACACGCGCCCCGCGGTGAAGCAGGAGGGCGAGTGCCCCATCCCGCAGATGCGGTCGGACTGGGTTTGGAGCCGCACCGGGATGCGCCAGCAGCGCGCCGTTGCGGCGGGACCGGCACCGCCCAAGGCGCTTAAGGTGACGTCCGTGAAGCCGTATCACGGGATCCTGGCGGCACCTGCAGGCGCCGACGCGATCCAGGTCCGGTTCCGTCACGCGCTGGGGAAGCTCCCGATGAAGGCCAAGCTCGTCGCCCACTACGAGGGGTGCTTCGGCAAGCCCGGCACGAAGCGTAAGAGCTACGAGCTCGGCAGCCGCGACATTGACCTCTCCATCGCCAAGACGCTCGGCGGGGTGCGGGGACGTACTTACCGCCTCGATTCCCTGCAGGTGCTGTCACCGTCCCACGATGGTGTGCACTACGACATGGACCTGGGGCTGCACCGCTACCTCGGCATTCGGTGCCCGCCGCGCGGCAAGAAGCCCCCCGCCAAAGCCAACAAGCCTCACCGGGCCCGAGTGCAGTTCGGCGCGAGTGTCCTCACGGGCTTCATGGCGAAGCCGGTGATCCGGAAGGCGCTCGGAAAACACGCCAAGTACTTCCTCGGCTGCTACGCGGACACGATGCTGCGGGCGGGGAGCACCGGCACAGGCGTCATCGAGCTGAAGTGGAGGATCCACCCCGAGGGCCGGGTCATGGCCCGACCGAGCGTGGTCCGCTCCACCTTCAAAGCTAAAGAAGCCGCGCTTCTTCAGCAGTGCGTCATCGAGGTGGCCTATCGAATCCCTTACCCCAAGCCCAAGGGAGGCGGCCTGGTGCAGGTCAAGCAACCCATCGTCTTCATGACCCGTTAGGAGCGCCGAATGTTCCGACCCATCACGTGTGCTTTGACCCTTACGCTCGCCGCCACTCTGGGCCCCGGATGCCCCGAAGACGAGACGCCGACCACGCCGGTGGCCGACGCTGCCGACGCTGCCGGTGATGCCGGTGATGTCGGCGGCGGCGATGTGACCTCGTCGGACGCTGGCCCGACCCCCACCGTCGATCCACCTGAGGAGCTGGGACCCTACACCGTCGGCCACGTTCAGTTCGACGAAGTGGACGCCGCTCGGGGCGACCGGCCGCTCAAGGTCGATATCTGGTATCCGGTGGATGCCGCCGACTTCGACGCCGCCACGGACCCCCAGCAAACCGGCTATCTCCTCTCTGGAGTGTTCACGCTTCCTTCGGAGAACGCGTTCGACGACCTTCCGGTCTCGGCGCGGACCGGCCAGACGCTCATCGTCTTCTCCCACGGGTACGGCGGCATCAACACCCAGTCAGTGCTGCTGGTGGAGACCCTGGCCAGCCATGGCTTCATCGTCATCGCCCCCGAGCACACCGGCAACGCGCAGGGAGCCGGTCCAGCGGACGATTACGACACCGCAGCCGGTAATCGCGTCCCGGATGTTTCGTTCGTCATCGACCGTATGTTCGCCCGCAATCAGGACGCCACCGACCCCTTCTTCGGTCGCCTGGACGAGACCGCTGTGGGGGTCACAGGTCACTCGTTCGGGGGAATGACCTCCATCGGGATGGCCTGCGGATGGGCCGGAGCCGGCCCAGACTCGCGGGTGACCGCGATCGCACCCATCAGCGCGGTGATCCAGGGGGACCTGCAGCGTTCCAATCGCACCGGACCCAACACCGGGTTCTCGGCGCAGCAGCTGGGCACGATCACGGTGCCCGTGATGCTCCTGGGCGGGACCGCTGACGTCGCAGTTCCGGTGGAGAACAACGACATCGCATACGCAGGCCTCACCGCTGCTCCGGCGGTGTACAAGGCCACCATCGATGGGGCCAACCACACCCACTTCGCCAACGTCTGCGACATCGGCAACCTGCTCATCGACGCGGGCATCACCCAGGACCAGTGGGAAGGTCTTGGCGCCGGCGACCTCATCGCCCCGTACAACGCCACCTGCACGCCGGACGTCTTCCCCATCGAGGAGGCGACGCGACTGCAGAGCCTCTACGTGGTTGCTTTCTTCAACAAGCACATGCTGGGCGAGACGGGCTACGACCAGTATCTGACGGGCGCCTACGCTGACACGGAGCCGGCCGTGACCTTCGAGCGCAAAGAGCTCCCGTAGCATGGGCGCAGGGATCATCCTGGTTGGCAGCCTGGTGCTGGCGGTCATCGCGTTCGCCATCTTCATCGGCGTGAAGCTGCGGAAGCTGCGGCAGCTGCGGCTGGAGATGCTGTCGCAGCTGGAGCTGACCGTCCGCTCCGAGCGACCCATCATCGCCAACGGCGAGGTCGATGGGATGTGGGTGATCTATGAGCATCACAACTACCGTGCGGAGCCGTCGCGCAAGGTGATCCCCTGCCTGCGTGTCCGGGTCGACAGCCCCCACATGGACCGTCCGAACACGGCGCTGTTCGCCAAGGATTGGAAGGTGGAGGGCGGCCGCCGCCCCGATGTTCGCCAGGCTCCCCTGGGCGACGAGGCCCTGGACGCGCGGTACGACGCCTACGCCGACGAGGAGACGACCCTGGCCCAGTGGGTCAAGGCGATGACCATCCCGGTTGTGGCGGATACGTTGCTCCATCCACAGAACGGACGGGTCCGACAGATCACCATCGTCGACGGTCAGGTCACGGTCGTGGCGGACCGGTTCTGCCGCATGGAGCGCCAGCGTCGCATCATCGAGACGGCTGTGGCGCTGGCCCGCGGAGCTGGCTGAGGAACCGCTCCACGGACTGTCGCGTGACTTCGTAGAGCAGTGATTCCGGGGCAGCGAGCTGGACCAGGTCGTGCCACTCGCGGTGGGCGGTGCGCCAGGGTTGCGCATCCGACGCGGGCATCGACGGCAGCGTCTGGGTGAACAGGCCCTTGGCGACGTCGGGGCTCAGCACCGCGACTGCTCGCCGGAGCGCCTCGGGCCCACAGGCGTCCAAGAAGGACACGGACAAGGGAATGGCGCCGTAGGGACAGACTCCGTCGCCGACCAGTCCGGCGCGCAGCGACACGACACTGGCGACCTCCGGGACGGACAGCGCCAGGAGTTCGGCTACCGCGGGCCATGCAGAGGGATGAACCAACGGCGGACAGGGAACACCTGTGTGGACGGCCGATAGGTTGACCCGGGTCACGACCCGAAGCGGGGCGTGGCGATCCCAAAAGGGGTGACGAGGCATGGTTCTACTCCGGTAGCGCACGCCCCGGAGTAGAACCGCTTCTCGTGCGGGCGGCGACTGACAGTGCCTGACAGCCGCTGTCGACAGCTCTTACGGCGCCTCCGGCTCCAGCCAGACGACCGTGCCCAGACCCGACAGCGAACCCGTCCACGTGCCGGTGCTGACGTCGAGCACCTCATAGGTCTCGCTCGGGGTCATAGCGTCGTGGTGCAGCGCGCACAGGCCCGACGGGTCCGACTTGGCGTGGCCCCAGCCATCCATCGCCACCGGGCTTGTCTCGGTATTGTCGGCGTACAACATCATGTTGCCCATGGCGCTGTCCCACTCGATGTCGTTGGGGTCGCCGGTCGGCTGCCAGCAGTAGTAGGAGTTCCAGCCTTCCATGGACGCGCGGTAACCGTGCGTGCCGGCGTGGAACCAGACGTGCCCGACGCCGGCGACGGCGGGGGTCAGCTGCTCCAGGGTATCGGTCTCAGGCTCCCACGCGAACACGGCGGAGGCGAAGGCGGCATCGAGGAGTCCCACCATCACCGACCCGTCGTCAGCCACACCGACCTGCGCCTCGGAATTGTTGCAGGGCGCCATCATCGTCCACCCTTCGGGCAAGGTCGGGGTGATGGGGAGGAGCTGAGCGGTGGGCAGGTGCAGTCGAAAGCGCGACGTCGGGTCGTCGTAGGTCATGCCGACTGCCCAACCGCTAGCGGTGAACTGGGTAAGGTACAAGTTCCCGTCGGGGGCGCCGGCAATGGGGGTCGTCTGCGTCGTGCCGTCGACGTCCAGGGCGACGACCGACGGGACGCCGTCCACGGTCTTCAGGGCGTACGCGGTGTCCCCGATGATGCGGGAATAGTCGGTTTCCTTGAAGCAGCCGGAGGTCTCGCCGGTGGGGATGTGGGTCCAGCACTGCTCGTAGTCACCGCCATAGTACTGCGCCCAGGCATAGTCGCCGCGGAGCGCGCGCAGGTACTTGCCGTTTTCGAGCTCGACGTCGGTGGCCGTGCCGTCGGGAGCGACCCAGAGGTCGGCGCCAAGACCTTCGGCGATGATGAGGGCGTGACGGTCGTCGCGCACGAGCGCCTTCCATTGGGTGCCTTCGAGGGCCATCGACCAGAGCACCGTGCCGTCGTTGGTGAGCCCGGTCAGCGTAGTGCCGGACTCCTGCGGGTTGAACGGATGGTTGAGCAGCCAGCTCTCCTTGAACACGAACCAGCCCTTCGCGGCGTAGACTGACGAGTTGTAGTTGATGGCGCCGGCCGGAATCTGGGTCGCGACCTTGGCGGTCAGGTCGGTGGTGTTGCCGCTACCGTCGAAGAGCGTGGCGAAGCCGTCCTCCAGGGAGACGAACATCGGGTCGTCGGCGGCCACGGGCAGGGCGGGGCAGAGGGGACTGGGGTTGTCGATGCCGCCGCCCACGGGGTCCATCGGCTCGGGCGGATCGACCGGGTCATTGGGCGGGTCGGCAGGAGCGGGCGGGTCGGCCGGGTCCATCGGGTCGGTCGGCGGGTCGGTCGGCGGGTCGGCAGGTTCTGTGGGGTCCGACGGCGTGGACGATGGGTCGGCAGGCCCCGCGGGTACGGCTGGTTCGGCGGGCTCCGAGTCGGCTGGGGGAGCGAGGCAGCCGGTCGCGGTCAGCGCGAGGGCGGTCAGGGTCGAGACGAGATAGATGGTCTTGCGCACGGGATTCCTCTTCCGTTGGGTGACGGCCGGGGGAACAGCAAGAGCCAGGCCAAAAGCAAAGGGCTCAGAAACCGCTGGTTTCCGAGCCCCTTGAATCAGGAGTGTCAGCTCGCCTGACATTGTGCGCTGAATTACTCGCCTTCTTTGTAAGGCGAGTTGACGTCGTCAGCGCGCCTTGCAGCCCTTGCCCGTAGCGTCGGTGATGAGCTTGGTCAGGTTGGCGTCCGCCACTTTGTACTTGGACGCCGCGCCCATGACGTTCTCGACGTTGAGCGGGCAGACGCTCTTGATGCCCGGCAACTCGGCGGTGATGATCGCCACGCCCAGCTTCACGACGCACTCGTCGGCGAGCTTCTTCTTGGCCGTCTTGGTCCAGGCGCTCTCGGGCAGCTTCACCAGGTCGTCCATGACCGAGCCGCACTTCCATGGAAGCTTCTTCTTCTCCTTCTTCAGCTCGTCGCCGACCTTGTCGAGGGCTTCCTTCAGGTCGCCGCCCACATCCGCCTCTTCGCACAGCGCCTTGGCGGACTTCACGGAGTCGCCCCCGACCAGCTTGCCGAACTTCTCATAGTCGCTGCAGATGCTGATGCGCTTGTCGTTGTTGGCCTTGCCGTCGCGGATGTCGGTCACTTTCTTGCCGAAGGCGGCGAACTGCTCCTTGGCGAAGGTCGCGCAGACGGCCTTGTTGGCCTTGTGCTTGACGCCCTCGCAGTCGGAAGTGGCGGAGATGACCCGGTCGGCCTTCACGGCAGCGTCCAGGATCTTCTTGAAGGCCTCGTCGCAGGCCTTGCCAGCGTTGGCGTCGGCGCGCACCCACTCGAGCTCGCAGGTGGTGCGGACTTCGTAGCTGCCACTGTCGTCCTTGGACTTCTCCGCCACGTGCTTGGCGGCGGCCTCGAGGCAGGGCCCCTTGGCGGCATCCGCCAACCCGCCGTCATCGGCCTGGAACGAGCAGGTCTGGAAGGCGTCGGAAGCCTTGCCATCGGCGATCTGCTTCTTGATCTCGTCGACCTCTTTGGCGGCCCGCTTGTCCTTCTTGCACTTCTTGAAGGCGGCGCAGTCCTTGGCCTCCTCGGCACATGCAAACGAAGGGTCCTCCTTCTTGGCGCTGTCAGGCGCTGCATTGCACATGTCGATCATGGCGCTCTTGGCCGAATCCGGGGCGCCCTTCAGGTCGCCGCACTCCAGCTCGAACTCCACCAGCTTGCCGCACACACCGCCGCTGCACCCGGTCGCCATCACACCGGCGCCCAGGAGTGCAGCGACCATCATCATCGGTCGCATCATCTTGGTCCTCTCCTGCGGGCGCTTCGTCGTCGCCCAGTTCCTTGGGCGGCCAATGTGTCCCGGCCCATTCCTGTCCGCAAGGGCAGAAAACGTCACTTGGGTGAAGGGTGACCGGTCGTGGCGGCGCGCTTCCTAGCGCTTGAGCTTGCGGTACTTGATGCGGTGCGGCTGGTCGGCGTCCTTGCCGAGGCGACGCTTTCTATCGGCCTCGTAATCCTTCCAGTTGCCCTCGAACCAGACCACCTCGGAGTTGCCCTCGAAGGCCAGGATGTGGGTGGCGATACGGTCCAGGAACCAGCGATCGTGGCTGATGACCAGGACGCAGCCCGAGAAGTCGTTGATCGCCGCCTCCAGCGCCCGCAGCGTCTCGATGTCGAGGTCGTTGGAAGGCTCGTCGAGCAGCAGCACGTTGCCACCCTCGAGCAGCAGCTTGGCGAGGTGGACGCGGTTGCGCTCACCGCCGGACAGGTCCTTGACCTGCTTCTGCTGATCGGCGCCCTTGAAGTTGAAGTAGCCGCAGTAGGCCCGGGCGTTGATCTCCCGGTTGCCGCTGACGACGAAGTCCGCGCCCTGGCTGATCTCCTGATAGATCGTGTTTTCGCCGTTGAGCGTGTCCCGGCTCTGGTTCACGTACGCCAGCTTCACGGTCTCGCCGACGTTCAGCGCGCCGCCGTCGGGCTTCTCTTCGCCCACCAGCATCCGGAACAGCGTCGTCTTGCCCGCGCCGTTTGCGCCGACGATGCCGACGATGCCAGACCGGGGCAGGATGAAGTTGAGGTCGTCGAACAGGAGCTTGTCGCCAAACGCCTTCTGCACGTGCTCGGCGTCGACGACGTTGGTGCCCAGCCGCGGACCCGGCGCGATGGTGATACGCGCGGTCTGATGCTGGTCCTGCTGCTCTTGCGCGACCAGCTCGTCGTAACGGTTGAGTCGCGCCTTGCCCTTGGCCTGCTTGGCCTTCTGCGACATCCGCACCCAGTCCAGCTCGCGGGAGATGACCTTGAGGTGGCGCTTGCTGGCCTTTTCTTCGCTCTCCAGCCGCTTCTTCTTCTGCTCCAGCCACTCGGAGTAGGCGCCTTCGTAAGGAATACCCTTGCCGCGGTCGAGCTCGAGGATCCAGCGCGTCACGTTGTCGAGGAAGTAACGGTCGTGGGTCACGATCAGGACCGTGCCCTCGTACTCGCGCAGATGGCGCTCCAGCCACGCCACCGACTCGGCGTCGAGGTGGTTGGTGGGCTCGTCGAGCATCAGGATGTCGGGCTGCTCGAGCAGGATCCGGGTCAGCGCGATGCGGCGCTTCTCACCACCACTGAGGTTGGTGACCTCGGCATCTCCGGGCGGGCAGCGCAGGGCTTCGGCCGCCTGATCCAGCTGCGAGTCCATGTCCCATGCGTTGCAGGCGTCGATCTCGTCCTGCAGCCGGGCCTGCTCGTCGATGACCTTCTGCATCTCGTCGTCGCTCAGCTCCTCGGCGAAGCGCGCCGAGATGGCGTCGTAGGCGTCGAGCAGGTCCTTCTTGTACTTGAGACCCAGCTCGATGTTGCCGCGAACGGTCAGGCTCTCGTCCAGCTGTGGCTCCTGCGGCAGGTAGCCCACCGTGATGCCGTCCTGGATGATGATCTCGCCCTCATAGTCCTTGTCGACGCCGGCGATGAGCCGCATCAGCGTCGACTTACCGGCGCCGTTGACGCCGATGACGCCGATCTTGGCGCCGCGGAAGAACCCCAACGAGATGTTCTTGAACAGCGGGGTGTTGTTGGGGAGGGTCTTCGAGAGACGAACCAGATTCATGATGATCTCAGCCATGCGCGCCGTATGCCGCAGGCGCGTCGGGTATGCAAGCCCACTGCTTGACACCATGCTGCTTTCCGCCGCCAATGACGGTGTGAAGCCGGCCCAGGTCTTGGTGGTATTAGCTGCCCTGATGGTGAGCGATGTGTCCCAGGCGGGGCTGCCGAAGACCTTCGTCGCCGAGCGGCAGGGCAGCATCACCCTGCTGAGCGACCTGGACAGCACCACCCGGCGCTCGCTGGTCCAGCGATTCGGCGACTTCATGGTCAGCTGGCGCGCCACCTTGCGCCGTGTGGTGGGTAAGCCCGGGCAGCCGCGGCCGGTTCAGGTCGCGCTGTTCGAGAGCGCCGCCGACTATGCCCGCCATGCCCGTCACGACGCGCCGGAGCGCACTGAGCACGGAGGCTACTACGACGGTCGGCGTCGGCGCGTGGTGACCCACTATCGGGACAACCCGCTCGGGGTGATTCTCCACGAGCTGAGTCACGCCGCCCTGGGGGACGCCATGGCCGACGCGGCCCACACCCGCCTGACGCGGGCGGGCTGGCCGGTCTGGCTCGAGGAAGGCCTGGCCGAATACGCCTCGACCTACGTGCACGCCAAGGGTGCTTCGGGGTTTGGCGCACCCCATGCTGCCAGGCTGGCGACGGTCGTCGACGCCATCGGACGTCGTCCCGCCCGCGGCCCCTCACTGGAGATGCTGCTCAACGCCCCCATCGGTCGCTTTGGGGGCGCCACCATGGCGACCTACTACGCCCACGCCTGGGCCCTGACCCACCTGCTCATGACAACGCCGACGTTGGCCCTCAAGCTCCCTCGGTACCTGGAGCGCGTGCGCACCGGGGCCAACAGTCGCGACGCCTTCGTCTCGGAGTACGGCGACCTGGCGGCGCTTCAGCGGACCTTCGAGGGTCACATCATCGCCCTGGCCAACCGCCCTCAGGCGGCCCGCCGCTGGTTTGCTCCGGGCCCACGCCGGGTGCACGAGCAGCTGCACGACTGGACGCGACATGCCCGGGGCGAGTGGCGCGCAGACGCCTCCGGTGGGATCGAAGGGCGCACCCGCGGCTCTTACGACTATCTGACGCGTGCCGTGGGGCCGCTGCACGATTTCACGCTGGATATCGAGCTCCAGCGCCGAGGGGACGGTACCCCCGGCATCGTGCTTGGCTACCATGGCACCGAGGGCTACCCGTACCACACCCTCATCGGCTTTGGGCGTCGGGGCGTGACCGTGCGTTCGGCCAGCTCGGAGAACCAGCTCGGGGTTTTGGGGGCGACGCCCGGGGACATCCTCGACGGGAAACGTTGGGTGCCGATCCGGCTGCGGATTCGCGACGGAGTGCTCATCGCCTGGCAGGGGCGTCGCCATCTGGTCACGGTTACGCTCCCGCGACGTGCCGTGAGCCTCGTCGGGGTGTATCTGCACGGCGGCAGCGCCGCCTTCCGCCGGGTCGAGGTGACTCCAGCGTCGGCACGCAGCGCCCAGGCGCAGCGCCCAACCCGGCCAGCCCGTGCAGTTATGCGTTGAAACGGGCCTGCGGGCTTGTTAGACGTCGAGACCCCTCTTAGTTGGAGAAGCCGCATGCTCAGGTCATGCCTTCTGGTGCTCGGGGCGCTGCTGCTGGTGGCCTGTCCGACGACCGAAGACCCGCCCATCACCGGAACCGCAGACGCCATTGCGGAGACGCTGACGCCCGATACGGGAAGTCCGGATGTCCCGGAGGACACCGCCGATGCGGTCGCCGATGTGGCCGACACGGCTGACGCGACGCCGGACATCACCGGTGACGCCAGCGCTGACGGTGCCGAAGATAGTTCGGAAGGTGACGCCGACGTGGCGGGGCCCGACGCCGACGTTTCGCTGCCGGATGCCGGTCCCGACGTGGTCCTGCCGCCGGGAACCTTCTCGCTGAGCTGCACCACCACCGAAGACTGCAAGACCCCGTGCGCCGTGGGTTCGTGCAACGCCGGTACCTGCGAGTTCGCCACACCCCAGCAGGGCTGTGTGGTCGTCGACGAGGCAACTGGCCTGGGCAGCTGCATCGACAGTGGCACGCTTCACCCGACGTCTGACTGCCTGTTTTGCAACCCCAACGCCCAGGTCGTCGGCTTCACGCCGTTCCTGTTCGCCGAAGACTTCGAGACCAACGACAGTGGCTTCACCGTCGTCAACCTCAGCGGCTCTACCGCGGTGTGGTCGCGCTCGACCGTGCGTGCGGGCAATGGCGCGGCCAGCCTGTACTTCGGCGACCCCGCCACCCAGACCTACGACGTAGGCGAGCAGCGTGCCTGGGGACGGGCGCTGTCGGAGCCCCTGACGGTTCCAGCAGGGGTCAACCCGCAGCTGAGTTTCCAGGTGTGGTTGGAGAGTGAGCGCCTCAAGGCCCACGACTTCTTGCGGGTCATCGTGTTCTACGGGGCCAACGAGGAGAAGGTGGTCTGGCACAGCGACGACATCGGCGGCACGACCGACGGCGAGTTCGTGCCGGTATCGGCGACGCTGACCGATTTCGCCGGGCAGCAGATTCAGCTGGCCTTCGAGTTCGACTCCGTCGACGGCCTCATCAATGCTTATGAGGGCGCATACATCGATGGTATCCGGCTGACCACCGGCTGCTGCGCGGCGGCCAACGACTGCGACGACGGCAACGGCTGCACCGTGGACAGCTGCCCCGAGGTGGGGGGGCTGTGCACCTACGAAGAGGACACCGAGTGCTGCAACAGCACGTCGGAGTGCGACGACGGCAATAGCTGCACGACCGACTTCTGCAGCGGCCCTGGGGGCGAGTGCCAGCACTTCCAGGTGCCCAACTGCTGCAAGAGCAACCTCGAATGCAACGACGACGACCCCTGCACCGAGGACAGCTGCGACCTGCAGACCGAGACCTGCAGCTATCAGCCGCTGTGCTGCGAGGTCGACGGCGACTGCAACGACGGCGACAGCTGCACGGTGGGGAGCTGCGTCGAAGGGCAGTGCGCCTACGAGTTCACCTGCTGCATCGACAACGCCGAGTGCGACGACGGTGACTACTGCACCATCGACACCTGCGACCAGGGTGACTGCACCCATGTGGTGGCGAGCCTGCCAGGGTGCTGCCAGCCGGACATCGCGCTGCTGGACTTCGAGCTGCCCGAACAGGTCGACGGCTGGGTCTTCGACCCGCCCAATGGCGGCGTCGGGTGGCAGGTGACGGACCAGGTCCAGGTGGCGGGCCAGACGTCGGTGCTCTACTACGGCAACCCGGCGACCCAGAACTTCGACAGCAACGGCAGCAACAGCGGCAACGCTGTGTCCACCGGCTTCGAATTGCCTGACGGGTACGCCGTGAACGTGACCTTCAAGTACCAGTTCGAGGGCGAGAGCAGCACGTCCTACGATCAGTTCCGGCTGTTCGTGGAGACCGGCAACGACTCCATCGAGATCGTCAACAAGGGCGACATCAACACGGGCGCGGGTTGGAAGACGATCACCCGGGACCTGTCCTGGGCCGGTGGGCAGACCGTCTCCTTCCGGTTCAACTTCAACAGCGTCGACTCCATCTCCAACACCGGTTTCGGCATGGTCATCGACGACTTCGAGATCACCAGCACCTGCGAGGCGAAGACCTGCAGCTCGGCCGCGCAATGCCCAGCGCCCGACAAGTGCACCACCGGCTTCTGCAACGACAACCAGTGCAGCTACGAGTTCACCTGCTGCGCTGACAGCAGCGAGTGCGACGACCAGGATGTCTGCACCAACGATGCGTGTGTGCAGGGCGTCTGCCAGTTCAGCCCCATCCCGAACTGCTGCGAGACCGACGCGGAGTGCGACGACAACAACGCCTGCACCACCGACACCTGCCCGACCTTCGGTGGCACGTGCAGTAACGCTCAGATTTCCGGCTGCTGCCTGAGCAACAGCGACTGCAACGATGGTGACCAGTGCACGGTGGACACCTGCAACGACACCAACACCTGTGACTACGTCAACGTCTGCTGCGCCAGTGACGCCGAGTGTGACGATGGCGACGACGTCTGCACCATCGACGCCTGCGTCGACCAGTTCTGTCAGTTCACGCCCACCGGGGCCGACGGCTGCTGCGTGTCGCAGCCTGTGCAGTGGGACTTCGAGGTGCCGGTGAACTTCACGTTCACGGGTAGCGACCCCAACTGTAAGTGGCAGATCGACGCTGGCGAGCAGACCTTCAGCGGGACCCAGACCCTGTTCTACGCCGACATCGCCGCCGGCAACTTCGCCTGTGGTGACACCAACGGCACCGCGACGAGCCCGACGTTTACCCTGTCACCCGGCGTGCCCTACACCCTGAACTGGAAGCTCTACATGGACACCGAGACCAGCACCTCCTACGACCAGCTGACTGTCTACGTCATCGACAGCGGCGGCGTCAGCACTCAGGTGTGGGACAAGTCCCAGCTCAACGGTACCAACAACTGGCAGGACCAGAGCGCGGACCTGTCGCAGTGGGCCGGCGAGACCATCTCGGTGATGTTCGAGTTCGACTCCATCGACAGCATCGGCAACTCCGGCGACGGCACCTTCGTCGACGACGTGACCGTTGACTCGCCGTGTGTGAACAACTGACGTGAGTGACGCCCCGTCATGACCTGACCGGCCGGCCGGTTTTATGCATATTGCAGCCGGCCCCAGTGTGCTATTCGCTGCGCGAACCGGGTTCAACCTCGCGCAGCCCCCCGCGCGACTGGCCACGAGATGGTAATGACACGCACGTTCTGCGCCTGCGCGGCGCTGTTGCTGACCCTCACGTTCTCCGCATGCCCCGACGACCGTAAGGTCATCGACAGCTGCTCGGAGGGCAGCGCCTGCACGGGAGGATTCATCTGCCACGACGGGTCTTGCCTGGACCCCGACGGCGACCTGGATGCCGATGGCGTGACCAACGGCGTCGAGTGGTCGGCGGGCACATTATTGGACAACCCTGATTCCGACGGCGATGGGTTCGACGACGGGACCGAGTTTGGCTCGGTCGACGTGGCCTCCGACCGGGATGGCGACGGCAAGCTGGACGCCCTGGAAAACGACCTGGCAGACACCGACTGCGATGGGCTCAACGACCCCGATGACGACGACGACAGCACGTCGCCCGACGCCGCCGCGGCGCTGCTCAACGCCGGCTGTCTCATCGAGGGGGGTTGCGGGGGCAGCACCTCCGTGAGCTGCGCGTCGGTGGACGGAACCCTCGTCTACACCTGCGTTTACCCCGACACCTACGAGGTCTCCGAGAGTCTTTGCGATGGCATCGACAATGACTGCGATGGTGACACTGACCCGGGCTGCTGCACCCAAGACGCCGACTGCTCGAGCCTCGACGAGGTCGCGGTCTGTGACAGCGTCGACGCCACGGGCTGCGTGGGCAGCCAGGTCTTGGGGCGGTGTGACGCTGGGGCTTGCATCACGGAAACCGTTGCGGCTCCGGAAGCCTGCAACTCTCAGCCCTGCGGCGCCGCGGCGTGTGTCGGGGCGGACCTGCAGGCTGCGGGGCTCTGCACCGCAGGAGCCTGCGTCGCCGATGCGCCCGTCACCTGCGACGACGGCGACCCCTGCACGGTTGATGACTGCGACCCGTTGGAGAGCCGCTGCACCCACGTGGTGACGGCTACCGCCGACCCCGAGCTGTGCAACGGCCTGGACGACAACTGTGATGGGAGTACGGACGAGGGGCTTGGCATCGGCGACGTTTGCGACGTTGCTGGCGAGCCTTGCGTGACCGGAGCGTTGGCTTGCGATGGCGGCGGGACGGTGTGCCAAGCAGGTGCCCCCAAGGCCAGCGGCGAGGTATGCGCACCGGCCAGCTGCAATGGCACTGTGCTCACGCCCGAACGGACCTGCGATGGCGCGGGGGTGTGCCAGGTCGCGACCGACGTCGACTGTGCAGACGCTGACGCCTGCACGACTGACAGCTGCGACGCCACCGGCGCCGGGCAATGCATGAACACGGCCCTCCCGGCGACCACCGATCCCGAGCTGTGCAACGGCCTGGACGACAACTGCGACGGCCAGACGGACGAGGGATGGGGTCTAGGAGACGCATGCACGGTGGTTGGGCAACCCTGCGTCGACGGCATCCTTGCCTGCGATGGCAGCAGTGGCGTCGAGTGTCTGGCGATGGCCCCCAAGGCTAGTGGCGAGGTATGTGCCCCGGCGAGTTGCGCCGGGATGGTGCTGACCCCACCGTCGACCTGCGACGGGGGTGGCAACTGCGTCGCCCCAGCAACCCAGGACTGTGCGGACGCCGACACCTGCACCACCGACAGCTGCGACGCCAGCGGTGCTGGTCAGTGCGTGAACGCCCCGGTCGCAGCGACGGCCGACCCCGAGCTGTGCAACGGAATCGACGACAACTGCGACGGCCAGACGGACGAGGGGTTCACCCTCGGGGGAGCCTGCTCGACCGCCTGCATCATCGACGGTGCCGTTGGATGCGTCTCTGATTCCGAGACGGGGTGTGTCGGCAGCACCTTCGAGCCCAACGGAACCGAGTGCGCGGCCGGAGCGTGTGTCGGTGATACGCTGGAAGCGCCCGACACGTGCGACGGTTCGGGCTCATGCGTCACCAACGGCATCCAGGGCTGTGGCAACGCGGGCTGCCATCCCGTCGAGACAGCGTGCTGTCTGTCCAGCAACGCCGCGCTCGGGTCGCAGTCGGTGAACCCCAACCGGGACCTCGTTGCCCTCAACAACGGCGATCTCGCGTTCTGCGGCAATGACAGCGGTGGGTCCCAGATGTGGGTGACTCGCGTGACGTCCGAGTTCGACCTTGTGTGGCATCGCAACTACTCGACGAGCAGCTCATACGAGACCTGCGAGGGACTGGTTCCGACCCCCGACAACGGGCTCATTGCCATGGGGCAGAACGGGCAAAACACCAGCAGCTCCTGGATCATCCGCCTCGACGCAAACGGCGACCAGGTATGGAGCACCTTCCTCCCCGGGGTCGACCCGTCCCTGGCCGACGCCGTACCCATCACGGGGGGATACGCGGCGACTGGGAGCTTTGGGGATGGCTCGTTTGTGCGGTTCGACGAGTCCGGGACCATGATCGGCACCGCGCAGACTTATGGCGGCGGGAGCAATGATGGGCTTTCGGCCCTCGTCCAGCGGAGCGATGGGAAGTTCTGGCTGGCCGGCAGCAACGCGTCCTACGCAGGTGGCTGGCGTGCCTGGTACCTGCTGGTGAGCGCCACGGGGGTCGCCGAGATCGATCAGGTGACCAGCAACCACGACAACTACTTCGACGTCCTCCTGATGCCGAACGATGGCGCCGTGTTCATCGGGCGCGCCACGAACATCAGCATCGCCGCTGTGCGCTATCTCGACGCCAGCGGCGCCGAGATCTGGAGCCGGACATACTCTCTGGGGACCAACGGTACGCGGTTCTACTCGGGGGCGCTCCTGTCCGACGGCCACATCGGGGTCGTGGGGCAGACCTGGAACACCACCAAAGCGCTGGCGGCCAAACTGGACGTGGCCAACGGTGACGTCTTGTGGGAGCGGGACCTGGCACAGTCTGACGGCTGGGCCGCGGTAGCCGACCAGCCCGGCTCGTTCTCGGTCTTCACCGCCGGCAACTCGTCGAAGAACATTGTCCGCGTCGGATTGGATGGCTTCATGTTGGACTGTCCCACGCCGTAAGCGTGGTTAGGGTCGGGCCCATGGCCAAGACGAACAGCAGCACCCAGGCTGCAGCCGGTCCCGACTGGGGTCGCTGCATGATTTATGGCGCCTACGGCTACACCGGCGAGCTCACGGTTCGCGAATGTGTGGACCGGGGCATCACCCCCGTGCTCGGGGGGCGGTCCGAGGCAAAGCTTGTGCCCCTGGCCGAGCGGTCCAAGATGCCCTACCGGGTAGTTGGGCTCGACGACCCTGCTGCGCTCGATGCGGCGCTGGAGGACATCGACGTGGTCCTGCACTGCGCGGGCCCCTTCTCGCGCACCTCGAAGCCGATGGTGGACGCCTGCCTACGGACCGGAACCCACTACCTGGACATCACGGGCGAGCTGGCGGTGTTCGAAGCCTGCGCGACGCGCGACGCGGAGGCGAAAGCCGCTGCCGTCATGGTGATGCCCGGGACGGGTTTCGACGTGGTCCCAACCGATTGCATGGCGGCGTATCTCAAGGGTCGTCTGCCCGCGGCCACGTCGCTGGAGCTGGCGTTCCGCGGCGGCGCCGGCATGTCTCACGGCACGGCAACGACGACGGTCGAGAACCTCAGCAAGCCGACCCTGGTGCGCCGCAACGGGCAGTTGCAGGAGGTCCGCAACGGCAAGCTCTCCCGACGGGTCGACTTCGGCCGTGGGCCGAAGGACACGATGGCCATCCCTTGGGGCGACGTATCGACGGCCTGGCACTCGACGCGCATCCCGAACATCACCGTCTACACCCAGATGACCAAGGGCGCCCGCCGAGCCGTTCTTGCGAGCAGTTACGTCGGCGGGCTCTTCGCGACCAAGCCCGTTCAGAGCTTCCTGAAGTCACGGGTCAAAGCCCGTCCTGCCGGCCCCAGCGACGAGCAGCGTGCGGGGGCCAAGAGCCACATCTGGGGACGTGTCGAGGACGGCAGTGGCGGGGCCGCCGAGGCACGTCTGACGATCCCAGAGGGCTACACTCTCACGGTCCTCGCGAGCCTCGAGATCGCCAAGCGGGCGCTGTCGGGCGATGCGCCTGCCGGGTTCCAGACGCCGTCGAGCGCTTACGGCGCGAACCTCGTGCTGGAGGTCTCGGGCTCCGAGTTCGTCGACGTCTGAGGGCTCAGAGCCCCAAGCTCAAGCTCAGGCGCACATCGATGCCGGCGGCGTCAAAGCCGGAGCCGTGGGTGCGGTAGCGAATGTCGGTGGCGTTGGCGATCTGCAGGTCGATGCGCAGCAGGTCCACCGGGCGCATTCCGGCTCGCAGCCCTACGTGCCCCCAGGCCGGGGTGCCGTCGCAGGGGTCCTGAAACACGCCGGAGTAGGGCTCGGTCTGGCAGATGCGCAGGTCGCGCTTGTCGCCGGGGCCGAGGCGGTCCTGAGGCGCGGCCCACTGGGTGTACACCTCGGCGTAGGCGCTCCACCGTGGGTGGTCGTAGCGTAGCCGGGCAGTCCCAAAGACCGGCGGGATCCGTCGGGCGAAGTCCACGTTGCCGTCGCCGTCTTCCAACTCGCCCTGGACCCAGGTCACCGACGCGCCCAGCGTGAACCGCTCGGCGAACGCCACGGTCACCTCGCCCTCGACGCCCAGGTACGTCCCGCTCGAGGAGTTGACCCGGGCCCGAACCTCCTTGTCGTCCACCGTGCTGGCCCCGTTGTAAGTCGCCGGGGCCCGGTCGATGGCGTTCTCCAGCATCGAGTAGAAGAACGTCGCCGACGCCTTCACCGGGCCCAGGTTGACCCGGGCTCCGACCTCGATGGTGTCGCTGCGCTCCGGGCCCAGGTCTGGGTTCGGCACCTCGAAGAAGTTGCCGGTGTCGCCCAGCACCGTGGTCTCCTGAAGGTTCGGCGACCGGAAGCCCTGCACGAAGTTGGCGAAGATGTTGAGCGTGTCAGCCATCAGGAACTGAACGCCCCCGGAGCCGACGACACCCACAAAGTCGTACGTCACAAGCCCCAGCCCGGGCACGTCCTCGGCGCTGGCTTCGAAGTAGCTGACCCGGGCGCCGGCGCGAAGCTGCAGCTGGTACTTGCCCTTCTCCAGCGAAAGCGGCACCGCCATGGCGCCGATGAAGGCGCCCGTCTCCAGGTAGCTGCTACCGGTCGAGAGGTTGCCGCGCGGTTTGACCTCGGGCTCGAAGGCGTTCTCGACCCGGCCGTCCACCCGGGTGGAGTCGGCCACCGTGTCGTAGCCGACCTCGCCGCCCCAGCTCAGCCGAAGGCGGCCGTCCAGGAGCCGAAACGTCAGCTTCATGTCCGCGTTCACCCCGTGGACCGCGTCGTCGTTGAGCCGGGTCCGCACCACCTGGCTGACGGCGCGGGCGCCGCAGCCAGCGACGTCCACGACGATGCCGTCATCGTCGGTGCGACAGTTGAAGCGCTCTACCGTCTCAGCGAGGCCGTGGTAGCCGACCGCCACCCGGAAGTGCTCGATGGGGCTGTCTTTGGGGCGCCAGTCGAACTTGAGGTAGGTGAACTGGTCGAGGTTCTCGTAGAACCGAACCTCGCCCCGTCCCAGCCGATCCACGCGGCCCCCGGGGCCGACGGCGCCGCCGAAGTAGGCCGCCGTCAGCGACCATTCGCGCGCGGCGTATCCGGCTTTGAGGCGCCAGAAGACGCGTCGGAAGTTGCTGGCCGGGACGATGTCGCCGCCGCCGGAACGGAGCTCACCAAGCTGCTGCACGGTGACACCCGCCTGCAAACCGAAGCCGCGCACGCTGAGATCGGCGGCAGCACTGACGAGGATGGACGTGTCGGCAGACGACAACCGCGCAAGACCCGTCGGCGCCACCGACAACCGGCCACCCGGGATCTTCAGGGGTTCGGTGACCAGGTGCACCACGCCACCCATGGCGCCGTTGCCGTAGAACACGGAGGACGGCCCGCGAAGGACCTCGATGCGCTGCAGCGCCTGCGGGTCGAACAGCGACAGATACTGGTTGGGCCCGGTGCGGAACGTCGCCAGGTTGAACCGGACGCCATCCACCACCAGAAGGTTCTGTGGGCCAAAGAGTCCGCGGATGAGCGGGGTGCCCGCGCCTCGGTTGGTGATCTGCATGTGGACGCCGGGGACGTCCTCGAGCGCCTGCTTGATGCTGCTGGCCTGGGTCTCCTGAAGGCGCTTGCGGCTGATCGCCTTCACGTCACGCGGCGCGTCGAACTCGCGTGTGGCGGCCGTGCCACCCGTCACGACCACGTCGCCCGGCAGCTCCAGATCCCCGTCGACCCTGTAATCCTCGGGTTCTCCGGCAGTTGCGCCGTCGCCCAGGGCGATGAGGAGAACAGCAGAAGCGATGAGCTGTTGGGCAACTCGTCGAAGCGTCATGGGCGCATCTTGCCGCAGCCTGTTGGAGCGGGTAAAGGCAAGCCATGGCCAACCTCGTGTCCGACTACATCGCCGCCCTCAAACCCTACCCGCCCGGAAAGCCCATCGAGGAGGTCCAGCGGGAGCTGGGTGTGACCGACGTCCTCAAGGTCGCCAGCAACGAGTGCCCCATCGGGCCCTCGCCCAAGGCGCTCGAGGCCATCAAGGGCGCGCTCGGCAACCTCAACATCTACCCCGACGGCGGCGGCTACTACCTCAAGGGCGCGATTGGCGAGCGCCTGGGCTTCGACCGGTCCGAGATCATCCTGGGCAATGGCTCCAACGAGCTGCTGGAGCTGCTCATCCGCACGTTCATGAGCCCCGGCGGGCTCAACGCCGTGACCAGCGAGACGACCTTCATCGTCTACAAGCTGGTGATGCAGGCATGCGGCGCCGACCTCCGCGAAGCGCCCATGGATGGATACACCTACGATCTCGACGCCATGGCGGAGCTGGTCGACATCAATACCCGGCTGGTGTTCATCGCCAACCCCAACAACCCCACAGGCACTTACGTCACGGCCGATGCGCTGGAGCGGTTCATCACCACGGTCGACGAGCGCTGCTCGGCAGGTCCCAACGGTCCGCCGATCATGGTCCTCGACGAGGCGTACTGCGAATACGTGGACGCCGTGGATTACCCCGATGGCATCGGCTGGGTGCGCAAGCGGCCTCGGACCATCGTCATGCGGACCTTCTCGAAGGCCTACGGTCTGGCTGGCCTCCGCTGCGGCTATGGGCTTGCGTCGGCCGACCTCATCAACCTGATGAACCGCGTGCGGCAGCCGTTCAACGTCAACAGCCTGGCCCTCGCGGGCTGCGTGGCGGCGTTGGAGGATCAGGCGTATCTGGAAGAGGTCGTGGGCATCAACCGCACCGAGAAGCATTGGCTTGCCGAGCAGCTGCGCGAGCGGGGCGGAACGCCGGTGCCCACCCAGACCAATTTCGTGCTGGTCGACTTCGGCGTGGACACCGCCGAGCTCTACGTCGAGATGCAGAAGAAGGGCGTCATCGTGCGGCCCATGGCCTCCTACGGGCTGCCCACGACGATTCGCATCACGGTGGGCAACCGGGCCCAGAACGAGCGTATCCTGGCCGCGCTGGACGCCTGCACCGATGCCCTCAAAGCCTAACGTCAAGCCCCTGCGGGGCGTCGTCCGGGTCCCTGGAGACAAGTCCATCAGCCACCGGTCGCTGATGCTGGGGGCGTTGTGCGACGGGGTCGTCGAAGTCACCGGCCTGGGGAGCGGCGGCGACAACGGCTCGACCGCGCGCATCCTCAAGCAACTCGGGGTGACCATCGAGGCCGAAGACGGCGCCACCCGAGTTCACGGCGTGGGGCTCGATGGCCTCGAGGCGCCGTCCGAGCCCCTGGATTGCGGCAACTCCGGCACCACCATGCGTCTGATGCTGGGCATCCTCGCCGGGCAGCCCTTCGAGGTGACGCTGGTCGGTGACGACAGCCTGTCCAGTCGACCCATGCGCCGGGTCCTGGACCCGCTGAAGCGTATGGGTCTCGAGGTGGTCGAGGCCCGCGATGGGACGTATGCGCCACTGCGTGTTCGGGGTAAGCGGCCGCTGACCGCCATGCACTACGACTCACCCGTGGCCAGCGCGCAGGTGAAGAGCTGCATCATGCTGGCGGGGCTCTACGCTGACGGCCAAACGACCGTGTCCGAGCCGGGTCCCAGCCGTGACCACACCGAGCGCATGCTGGCCTACCTCGGGACGCCGCCGGCGGCCAAACCGTTGGATGTGCCTGGGGACCTCTCCAGCGCCGCCTTCATGCTGGGCGCCGCGCTGCTCGTGCCCGGTAGCCGCGTCACCGTCGACAACGTCGGCGTGAACCCTACGCGCACCGGCGTCCTGGACGCCTTCGAGGCGATGGGTATCGGGGTCGAGCAGTCCAACGTCCACGTGCGCTGTGGCGAACCGCGCGCAGACCTCACGGTCGCCCACGGGCCGCTCGCCCCGTTCACCATCGCGGGCGCCCTCACCGTGCGCGCCATCGACGAGCTGCCCCTGCTGGCCACCATCGCCAGCCAGGCCGCGGGCATGTCCGAGATCCGCGACGCCGAGGAGCTGCGAGTCAAGGAGAGCGACCGCATCGCCAAGACGGTGGAGCTGCTCCAGTCCTTCGGCGTGGCTGCCGAAGAGCTCGAGGACGGGATCCGCGTTCACGGTGACCCAAACAAGCCACTGAAGGCCGGCCGCATCGACGCCCACGGCGACCACCGCATCGCCATGTGTGCGTTCCTGCTGGCACGCATCGCCCCCGACGGCACCGTCATCGACGGCGCTGACTCCATCAACTCCAGCTTCCCCACGTTCCACAGCACGCTGGAGGCCCTGGCTGGCGGGTGAGGGGGGACCCGCGCTGGCACCCCCGGGCTGGCGCGGTTGGTTGGCTGCGGCGATTGGGCTGCTGCTCATCTACTCGGCCATCGATGCTCAGCTGAACCCACCCCCGGATGCCTCGCGTCCGGTCCTTCGGGTGGGCAAAGTCACTGGCTCAGGCGAGCAGCTGATGCCCTTCACGAAGGTGGACGCGGAGACCATCGCGGCCCATCTGCCCCGCGATGTCGAGGCCTTCCGGGATGCGCTCGCGGAACGCCGCTCGGACATCAACCTGACCCTGTGGGCGCGCGCGGTCACGGCGCGCACGGCGTGGATGGCGCCGGTGGAGAACGCGATCAACTGGGGAGCGCTCGTCTTCGTGCTGCTCCTGTTCGGCCCCATCCTGGTGTATCGCCGAGCCCCACCCGAGGCGCGGAGCGTCGGCGCGGCGTGGCGGTCGTTTCCCTACTTCGTGGTGGCGGTCGCCGGGTGCATGTTGAGCGTCAACGGGCTCGCCAGCGCCGTCATCGACATCCAGGCGCTGCAAATCACGGCGGCATCCTTCGGCTCCATGGAGGTGAGCCTTACCGACGCCACCATTCAGTACGTCATCGACGAGGCCGCGCCGACGCGGGTTCTCATCGACGACCTGCTGGCTCCGGGGCTCCGCGCCGATCCAGCCGCCGTCATGACGTTCTACACATCCGCCTGGAAGAGCCTGGCCGCGCTCCAGGAGTCGGCGCTGCTGGAGGTGGCCTCCAACGTAGTGGGCGGACTCTCCTGGCTGGTCGACCTGTATGGCCCGGTCCTGGCGCTGCTCGTGCTCGTGGTGCTGGGCCAAGTGGGTGTGCCGCTGGTTGCGCGGCTGCTGCGGTACCCGCGGCGGGTGGTGGAGGGAGCCACCACCGAGACTCCGGGGACGTTCCTGTGGGACCAGGCCAAGCGCATCTTCGCCGAGGTCCGGATCGCGGTCTGGCTGCTCCTCGTGATTCTGTTGCTCACCGCGCTAGCCGTCGTGATCGTCCGAATCGCGGCCTTTCCCGTAGCCTGGATGTCGCTCGAGGCGCTTGCCAGCGCAACGCTCGACCTCCGTGCCGGTGGCACCGTGCCAGAAGTGGCTCTGCTCCTGTCGGCGGCCTCGCTCGCGGTATACATGGCCACCACGGCGCTCGGCTGTCTGCTACCGGTGGCGGTGGCGCTGTCGAAGACCCAGTTCATGCTCCGCGCCCGATACGACGAAAAGAAGCGCTTTAGAGACTTCCCGGTGTTCTGGCGGACTGTCGGCGCGTTGCTGGGCAAGGTCCTGCTCCCCACCGTCGCGGCAGCGGCGCTGACGTACGGGGCGGTCTACGGAGTATCCCAGGGCGTCGATGTGGGGGCGCACAGCTGGCTGCCGGCCCTCGCCGCCCCGTTGCTGCTCTTCGCGCTCTGGCGCCTGCGGGTGGTGGCCACGCTCCGGGAGCTGCTGGCCAGGCCGGTCCACTGAGCCCGGTCAGGGCGTCGACCACTCCAACCAGCCACACCCCATGGTGGTTGGCGACGTTTGCGTGCAGAGCGAGGGACACTGTTCGACCTCGAGCGTGCCGGCGGCGCTACAGCTGAACGCGCGGTCGCCGGCACAGTGCTTGTGGTCGGGGACGTCCATGCACGAGAGACCATCCGGCGGCGGGTGGCAGCCCGGCGGGCCGCCGCAAGAGGTGCCGCAGACCATGCCTTCGGCGAGGCAATTCTGAACGTCCAAGGGGGCGCCCGGAAGGCAGCTGACCTGGTGGTGGCCACGACAGGTACTCGACCCGGCCCCGAGCCAGTCCTCGCATGGGGTGCCGGGGGTGCAGATCCCGTGCTGGTCCATGCAGGATTCGCCGGCTTCACAGGTGCCACACGTCCCACCACACCCGTCGGGTCCGCACTGTTTTCCGAAGCAATCGGGGAGGCACTCGACCGGTTCGCACTGCGCTCCCCCGCTGGTCTGAAGGCAGGCATAGAACGGGCAGAACTCGGCCTCGACCGCGCCGTTGACGCACTTCAAGACCGCGCCCCCGACGCAAGTTCCCCCGGGCGGCAGGTCGCTGCAGTCGCCGTTGTCGGGGACGCAGGTGTGCTGCTCACAGGTCCAGCCTTGGGGACAGACTCCGCAGAGCCCACCCAACAGGTCGTCCCCACACATCCAGCCCATGCAGTTGGGGGGATCGACGACGACGCAGCCGCCCATGTAGCAGGTGAAGCCAGGGTCGCACGGCGAGCCGCAGAGGCCGCCACAACCGTCGCTGCCACACGCAGTCCCGCTGCAGTCGGGAGTGCATGGCTCGCAGCCCAGGTCGAGGACGTCCGGAGGGGTGCTGGCGTCGGGCGCAGCATCGGGGACGGTGTCTGGCGTGGAATCGGAGGCGATGTCGGGGGCGGTGTCGGTCGTGGAATCGGAGGCGATGTCGGGCGCGGCGTCGGAGGCGATGTCGGGCGCGGCGTCGGAGGCGATTTCGGGCGCGGCGTCGGTCGCGGAATCGGAGGCGATGTCGGGCCCCGAGTCGGTAGCGACGTCGGACACGGCATCCGGGACCTCCGATGTCGGGTCTACCGCGGTGTCGGTCATCACCTCTACCTCATGGGCGACGTCCGCGGTGGAGCCCTTCTCCGAGGGGTCGAGGCAGGCTGCCAGCAGCCATGCGGCGACTGCGATGGCCAGATGGGGGCGCTCAGGGGCTGTCATCGACATAGATCGGTCCCGCCGGGTCGCCGCCGAACATGAACGCGCCGTGGACCCCGCCGGCGGCGTTTGTGACCTGGTCACCGGGGCCATCGCCGAACCGGAACATCCCGACGGTGTCACCGTCGACCGCGAGCGGCGGTGTCGGCACCGGGTAAGTGGCGCCGTAGCGCAGGGCGGTCGACAGCCGTAGCTCATCGAGGTGGCCGTTGTACGAGATGCCACCATACCCGTGCTTCTCGGCACCCAATGCGAGGAACGGGTCGCTGTAGTCGCACAGCCCGCCGGGGCAGACGTTCTGCGGTACCCCGTCGTCAGGGTAGGAGATGTCACCGGAGAGGCCGCTGTCGAGGGTCACGTCGGTGATGCCATCGACGAGGATGGTCATCGTGCCGCTGAGGCTGCGCTGCACTGCGACGTGGTGCCATTGGTTGTCCAGCACGGAGGTCGAGCCGCAGAGGGTGTGGCAGTCGTAGGCCGCGTCGCAGACCGCGAACAGAAGTGCGCTGCTGCTGAGCCCGATGCCGAACGTGGGCGCCTGCGAGTGGCGGTCGCGGTCGATGATGATGTTGGACTCGACCCACCCGATGCCGGGTCCGCAGGAGGTGATGACGTTGGGGTTGTCTTCGGCTCGGGCCTTCATCCAGAACTCGATGGTGAAGTCGGTGGCGCCCAGGTCCACCGCGGGGCTGGGGTCGGCCGGAAGGGTCGGGTCGTCGAGGCGGATGAGCACGCGGTCGTCGTAGGTGCCGCCGTTGCCGAAGAAGCGGATGCTGGTGTTGGCGGAGGGGCCGACCTCGCTCGTTTCAGGCGGAACGTCTGCTGCCGCCGCGTCCGCGTCCGGCTCCGCCGATGTGTCTGTGAATGCACTGACGTCGGTCTCCGCCGCCACGTCGAGGCTCGGAGCGGCGGTCGTCGGGTCCGCGGGACAGGCGGCGAGGGCCAACGAGAAGGCAAGGAGAAGCGCACGAGCAGGCATGTATGGGTGCTACCTTCTGTGGGCAGACCGGAGCAAGCGGCGCTGCCACGGCGTGGCATTTCCGCCGCTCTGCCCCCTGAACGTGTGTCAAACGGCCCATCGATCGACGGGAACCGCCACGTACAGCGGGCCGGCCACGCTGGCATGAATTGTGATGGGCCTATGCCGAACGCGATGGGCACGCCGAGAAAGGGGCGGCCCCTGGCGACACGACCTATATTCCGCGGCCAGAAGGGCACGGCCGACAAGAAGGGAGCCGATGACGGACACAGAGCGGGGTCTCATCTTCGCGGGCGGAGGCTCGCGCGGCGCGTACGAGGCAGGCGTGCTGTGCGCGGTCCTGGACCGGATGGCGAAGCGGCCTGGGAAGGCTTTCATCGACTTCGTCTGCGGAACCAGCGTGGGCGCCATCCACGCGGCAGTCACCGCTCATGGCCTGGACGACCCGGCCGCGCTTGCCCGCAAGGTCGAGGAGTCCTGGTTTGCGCTGGACATGAGCGATGTCGTGCGCCCAGGACTGGGAACTTTCCTTCGTCTTCCGTCCCTACTCTTCGGCGGCGGGACCGGTGCAGGGCTGCTGGATCCGTCGGCGCTCGTGGAGCATCTGGGCGGGCTGTTGCCGCGAGGCGGCGTCTCGGACGCGCTCAAGCGCCGTAATGTCCGCGCGGTGACGGTCACCGCGACGCACGTTCCTACGGGGCGTCCGGTGCTGTTCGTGCAGCGTACTGAGGGTGTCCCGCTGCCACGCTCGGTGGGTCGTCGGGCGGTCATCCAGGAGGTGACCATCACCCGCGAGCATGTCCTCGCATCGGCGGCCATCCCGCTGTTGTTTCCTCCGGTGGACATCGGGGGCGACCTGTATGTCGACGGTGGGCTGCGGCTGAACACGCCCATCGGCCCGGCGGTCCGCCTGGGCGCGCAGCGTGTGCTGGTGGTGGGACCCACCAAGCCGAACACCGAGGCTACCTCGCAGCTGGGTCGCGGGCGCTATCCGAGCATGGCGTTCCTGGGCGGCAAGATGCTCAACGCATTTCTGCTCGACCATGTCGCCGGCGACCTGGACGAATTGGATCGCATCAACCGAACCCTCGAGCGGGGCACCGAGCTGAGCGGCCCGGAGTTCCCCGAGGACTTTCGCCGGGTCGCCATGAAGCACGGTGAACCGCCGTACCATCCGGTCTATCCGACGGTGGTCCAGCCCAGCATCTCGGTCAGCAGCATCGCGTCCCAACACGTGCGCCGCATCCGTGGCAAGAACATCCGCAGCGTTGCCGCCCGTGCCCTGCTGCGGTTTCTCGACTACGGCGAGGGTGGGGCCAGCGATATGGCGTCGTATCTGCTGTTCGACGGCGAGTACTGTCGGGACATCCTGGAGCTCGGTCGCAAGGACGCCATGGCCATGGTGGACGAGCTGGATACGTTCCTGTTTGAGCCCGCCTGACGCTATGCGCTCGACAGTCGTTCGAGCGCTGCCCGGATGACCTTGTGTTCGCCGGCCTGGAGGGCCTCCTCGAGCCGTGCCGCCACCTGAGCGCCGGGTCGGATGAGGGTCGCGATGGCCGCCTCAGCGCGGTCGGCGCGCACATGGCCGGCGTAGCTGTGGACGACGACGGGCAACGCCCACTCGAACGCCCTCATGGCATCGATCGTGTCGAGGAAAGGGAACGGTCTGCACGGGAGCTCTGGATCCAGCAGCAGCTCTTCACGCACGTCCGAAGGCAGACGCTCCAGCGCCGGCCGGACGACCGCCTCGGTGCCGGCGTAGAGTGCGGTCCACATCAGCAGTCGGCCGTCAGACCCGAGCCTCTCGTACGCTCCCACTCGGCTCACCACGAGCAGCGCGAGCCCGGCCCGGGACCACGACGAAAGCACCTTGGGCTGAGCGCCGTGGCGCCCCCCTGCGGCGACCTCCCGCGCCCAGGACACCAGCCGATCCGGCGCGATTCCGACCTCCAGCTGCGCCGCGAGCATGAGCACCAAGGCATCGGCGCGGTCGCCCCGCTTCACAGGCGGCCACCGCGTGTCGAGCCGGTACGCGCCGGTGATGGCGTCTTCGGCCAGGCTGAGCAGTGCCTCTTCGGAGAGCGTCGCGAGTCGCTCATGCAGCGAGTCCCAACCGGACGCGTCATCTCGCGCCGCCATCAGGTGCCACCACAAGGGGCGGTCGTCCCGCATCTGCTCGAGGGGGCCCGGTGGGACGAGCCCGCAGAAGCGCTGCAGGTCGGGCTTTCGATCCATCAGACCTCGGCCGGTGAGCGCGCTCGCAGTGCAGCCGACGCGCTCGAGGTTGCTGGGGTTGGTCTGGGCGATGCGCGCGAGCAGCCACCGTTGCCCCTCGTCGAGGTCGCCCCATGTCTTCAGTGGCGCATCGGGAACCGCGGGCCCAAACGTAATGGCCACCAGCGCCGCGTTGAAGGCCGCCTCCGCGCGGGTGCCAGCGAGGGCGTCTGCAAGCGGGCCCACAAGGTCCCGGCGACCATCTTCCCGAATCGCCTGCAGCAGCGGCTCGGTGCTCAGTGTGGAGTAGCGTCCACCACACCAAAGCAGCTTGCGGTCCTGCTGCCGACCCCCCAGAGCCTCCAGGAGGGTCGAGATGGCGGAGTCGACCTCGAGCGGAGCGGCGTGCGTCCACATGGTGGCGAGGCTGCCGCCGAATCGGAGCACCGCATCGTCAGATGCTAGAGCAGCGGTCACGTCGGCGCGGACTTCATGGGCGTCGCCCGAGCCACGCGCAAGCAAGGCAGCCGCCAGCAAGGCGCCGAATCTGACGGGAACGCTACGGTCGCTACGATAGCGCTCGATCAGGGCCGGGAGATGATCGCCGGCCTTCTCGGGGACGAACGCCAGAGCCAGGCAAGCCGCCGCTCGAACAGCGGCTTTCCTGTGGCCGAGATGTGGCGCCACAGCGGCAATACCCTGCACGAATGCGGTACGCACCTCGGGCTCTCCAGCGGCGCTCGCCAGAGGGGATGACGGGCCCCATCCCCCCGCCAGGTGGTTGTGATGCCCGCCGACGGCGAGGTCCGTGGCGAGTATCAGCAGGCGGTCCAGGTCGTGGGCGCCTGGGTCCGCAGCGCGCTGCAACAGAAGCGGCATGAGCGCAGCGGACGCCGACAGGAACACCCCGCCTTGACCGACGAGCCGCTGCTCGAGGCGACGAAACGCGCCTGTCCGCTCCTTCTTGGCCGACGCGCCCAGCTGTTCCAACGCCGTCGCGACCCACCCGAACGACTCGTGTTCGTTATCGAAATCGGCCCAGTTCACACCACCGGCACCCATGTGCTCCCTCGTCGTGACAGGTGTTGTTCGGAGGGGATGAAGTCAGGTTTGTGAGCCCGTCCAGACACAGCCGCTACACTGGCCAGCATGGAAACCAGCACAAAGCGTCTGCTCGTGGTCGCCCACGCGCCGTCGCCCAACACCCGTCGATTGACCGACGCCGTGCTGCGCGGCGCCACGCATCCCGAGCTGGAGGGTATCACCGTGCACCACGTGCCGCCGCTCGAAGCGGTGGTTGACGACGTGCTGGCCGCGGACGCGCTCATTCTCGGGACGCCGGCGAACTTCGGCTACATGAGCGGGGCACTCAAAGACTTCTTCGACCGCGTCTACTATCCCTGCCTGGACAAGACGCGGCGCCTTCCCTACGCGTTCTTCATCCGAGGGAAGACCGATGCGGAGGGCGCTCGACTCAGCATCGAGCGCATCGTCACCGGCCTGGGGTGGCGTGCCGTCCAGCCTCCACTGCTGGTGGTGGGAGACATGGGTCCAGCCGACGTCGCGGCCGCCGAGGAGCTTGGCATGACGGTCGCGGCCGGGCTGGAGGCGGGGCTCTACTAGCAGCAGGAGTCACCACCCGTCTCTATCCGCTCGGAAAGCCGAAGTCGCCCCCCTGTGATAGTATGGTGTCGGAAGCAGGGCGGGGAGGGTGGACCGGTTGTGACGTCCGTAACCACACGCATGGAACGGTTTGTAGCCAACGTACCGCCAGTCGATCGGCGGCGCGCCGAGCTGCTTGTCACGTTCAGCTTCGTTTGCGGAGTCTTCCTGCTGTTGCTCGCGACGGCCGCTCTCATTCTCGGCACCATTCCGCTGGTGCCGACGCTCGGGGGTGTCAGCGTCATGTTGTTTGCATGCCCGTTTGCCCTTCAGCGTGGCGCGCGAATGGACGTCCTTGGGCATGTCGTCTCCCTTGGGTTGTTCGTCGGCCATTGCGGCGCGAGCAGCTATCTCGGCGGGGTGTATTCCCCCACCCTCGCGGCGATTGTCCTGTTGCCATTCTGGGCCGCGTTCATCATCGGGATACGGGCGGCGGTACTGTGGACGGTGGCCTGTTGCCTCGCCGTCGCGGTCTTTGCGGTCCTGGCGGTTGCTGGTACGGAGTTTCCGACCATCATCCCCGAGAGTCGTCGTCCCATCAGCTTCGGTCTGGCCTTCGTCTTCACCTACATCGGCTGTCTGCTCTTCGCTCGCGCCTATGTGGCCTACCGCGCCGCCTCTCAGGTCCAGCTGGGGCGTGCGGCGGAGCTGGCGCGGATGCTCGAGCAGCTGGCGCAGCTCGAGGAGTCGGTGGCGCGGGCAGCAGGTGCGTTCTCGCCGGGCAGCGACGGGCTCACCGACGCCATGACACGCCGCACGGAAGCCGGCCATCAGGCCAACCAGGTGGCTTTCCGCAGTGTGGACCGCATCCTTGCGCACTACGACCGGCTGGCCGCGATGCTGAAACGGCTGCTGGACCGACATCAGTCCATCTCCGACCTGCTCGAAGCCAGCAAGCGCATCGGTAAACGGCTTGAGATCCTCAGCCTCAGCGCCTCCCTGGAGGCAGCCAAGGTGGACGAGGCGGCGTTTGGGTTGGTGGCCAACGAGATCGGCCGGGTGACCGCGGCGGCCAACAGTGATCTGGCTCAGATGCGCGTGGTGGCGGATGCGTTCGCCGACGAGCTTCTCGGACTGCGCGAGATCAACGACGACTCCCACGACCTGGCCAGCGAAGTCCGGGAGCGGATGGCCGACAGTGATGCGATGTTCGGTGAGCTGGCGCACCTGGTGCGGGAGGTGACGACAGCCGCTCGGGAGCTCGAGAGCGAGACGGGCCGACAGCTGGCAGAGGTGAGGCGTCTGGTGGATCAGGCTCGAGGGCTTGACGCGGGTACGGCCTGACTGAGGCTCTCGTACCCTGGTATTAGCCCGCAAAAAGGCGATCATAGGGCATGGACATCGCGCGACTTCTGACCGCCATGGAGGCCGGCGGGGCCTCGGACCTGTTCGTGTGCGCGGGCAAGCCGCCGGCGATCCGCAAACACGGTGACGTCGTCCCGCTGGGGAGCGAGGCGACCACCGATGAGCAGATGGAGGCGCTCCTCGAAGGGCTGCTGATGCCTGCGGCCCGCAACCGGTTCGAGAAAACGGGCGATCTCGATGTCGGCTACTCCTTGGAGCACCGACGCTTCCGGCTGAACCTTTCGCGGCAGCGGGGCCGGGTGGCCCTTGTGGCTCGAGCGTTGCCCAGCGGTGAGCTGCGGTTCGAGGAGCTGGGACTGCCGCCCTCGATCCAGGCCCTTGCCGAGCTGCGCCGTGGCCTGGTGCTCGTCACTGGGGCCACCGGTTCGGGCAAGTCCACGACGCTGGCGGCCATGGTGCACCACATCAACACCACCCGCCGGGTGCACGTGGTCACCGTCGAGGACCCGATCGAGTTCGTGCACCCCGACCACCTTGGACGCGTCTCTCAGCGCGAGGTCGGCCTCGACACGGAGAGCTTCGCGACCGCCCTTCGCCACGTCCTGCGGGAGAGCCCCGACGTCATCGTTATCGGCGAGATGCGCGACTTCGACACCATGAGCGTGGCGCTGTCGGCGGCCCTGACCGGCCACCTGGTGCTGACGACGGTGCATACCATCGACGCCACCCAGACCTTGCAGCGCATCCTCAGCTACTTCCCCGACCACCTGCGCGCGCAGGCATCGATGGACCTGTCGCTCTGTCTCGAGGGCGTCGTCTCCCAGCGGCTGCTGCCCCGCAGCGATGGCGACGGGCGCGTCCTGGCCGCGGAGATGCTTACCTGCACGCCGCCGGTGCGACAGCTTCTGCGCGAGCAGCGTGTGGACGAGCTGGCCGACCTCATGCGCAGCAGCAACGACCCGGGGATCCTGACCTTCAACCGGGCACTGTTATCGCTGTTCCGGGAGGGCGCCATCGGCTACGAGCAGGGCCTCGCCTACGCCACCAATCCGGACGAGTTTGCGCTCGCTGCGCGCGGTCTCGAGACCGGCGTTCAAGCCTTTCGGGACGGCGACGACCCCGAGGTCGGCAACACCGAGCTGGACCTCCGGGCCCTGCTGCATCAGGCGCTTCGGCTGGGCGCCAGCGACCTCCACGTGGCCGCGGGGCGTCCGCCCATCTATCGCGTCGGCGGGCGGCTTCGAACGGTCCCGACCCGGGCGCTCTCCGCGGCGGACGTGCGAGCGCTGTTGTACGCGGTCCTTACCGTTCGTCAGCGGAGCATCTACGAGCTGGAGCGGGAGATCGACTTTGCGCTTCAGCTCGACACCGGCCAGCGGTTCCGGGTGAACGCTTACTACCAGAAGGGCAAGATGGCGGCGGCGTTGCGGGCCATCCCGACGCGCATTCCGGAGCCCGACGCGCTCCGGATTCCAGCCCAGGTCACCAAGCTGGTGACCAGACCGCATGGACTTCTCCTGGTCGTCGGGCCCACCGGGGCTGGTAAGACCACGACCCTCGCCTGTCTGGTGGATCTGGTGAATCGCACCCGGGCCTGTCGGATCATCACCGTCGAGGACCCCATCGAGTACACCCACGAGAGCCAGACGGCGACGGTGGACCAGCGGGAGATCGGGTCAGACACGCTCTCGTTTGCCGGCGCGCTCAAGTATGTCCTGCGGCAGGACCCCGACGTCATCATGATCGGGGAGATGCGGGACCTGGAGACGGTCTCTTCGGCGTTGACCGCGGCCGAGACCGGACATCTCGTGCTGGCCACGCTGCACTCCAACGACGCGGTGCAGACCATCGACCGCGTCATCGACGTCTTCCCGCCCAGCGAGCAGGGTCAGGCGCGGGCGATGCTGTCGAGTGCATTGCTGGGTGTGGTCTCGCAGCGCCTGCTGCACCGCAAGGACGGCCGCGGCCGGGTGCCCGTGTTCGAGGTCATGGTGGGCACGCCGGCCATCCGCAATCTGGTGCGTGACCAGAAGATGCACCAGGCGCGTAGCCTGATGGAGACCAGTAAGGTCCACGGCATGCAGACCATCGATCAGGCGCTGGCGGCGTTGCTCGACGAAGACCTCATCGACCTGGAGGAGGCGATGCGCTTCGTGGTGCACCCCCAGTCTCTGGCCAACTACTCCAAGAGGGCGCGGACGCGGAAGAAGTCGGACACGTAGGCACGTGTCTGGCACATTGATGCATAGATGAACCACAGCCAGCCGGTCTCGGCGCTGTCGCGCATCTCCCACGCGGAGGAGGAGCGGCGCCGTCGACTCCTCGTCATCGGGGCGTACATGGGCGCGGCGGTATGTCTGGGCTTTCTGGGCCACCGTGTGCTGACCGGGGCGACCGGTCTCGCCGGGCAGGCCATCATGACCGTGGCCCTGGTGGTGTTCCTGGCCACACCCTGGGTGCTTCGCCGCACCGACTCGATCACCGTGGCGGTGTGGGTTTTGATCGGCACCTTGCTGGTGCTCACATCTGCAGACACGTTCCTGCTGGGCGGGCTCGGAGCTCCTTCGTTGAGCGCGCTGATGATCATCCCGTTGTGCACGACCTTCTTTGTCGGGGCTCGGCAGGGGCTCGTGGCCACCGCCCTGGCTGCGAGCGTCTTGGCCCTCTTTGCGTTGTTGCACCTCCTCGGGGTGGAGTTTCCCGCACCGCGACCAAGCCTGGAGTCGGCCCTGACCGATGCTGTCGGAGCCAGCGGCATCCTCGTCTTCATCTACCTTCTGAGCCGTCTCTACGAGCAGCAGCGGGTAGCCCACGAGGAAGAGCTGCGCCTGTCCGAGACGCGGTACCGGGAGGCCTTTGCCGCCGGAAACGAGGGCATGCTGGAGTGGGACCCGGCGTCCGGCGACCTGTTCCTCAGCGAGGGGCTGGTCCGCTATGTCGGGGCGGACGAGTTGCCGGAGACCCTGGAAGCGTTCCTGGAGTACGTCCACAACGACGAACGTGGTCTTTGTGAAGCGGGGTTGCGTGGGCCCGCCGATGGGCTGGTGCCGCTCGGCAACCTGGAGGGGCTGGCGGTGCGCCTCTACCATGCGCCGTCACAGCGGCATCGCTGGGTCGCCTGCGAGGTCCGCCGCAACGTCGACGTCTCGCGCCGCAGCGGGCCGCTGGTCATTGTGGCGTTCCGGGATGTAGATGAGCTGCGCCGGCTACAGGAGCTCAAGGACGACTTCATCAGTACCGTCAGCCACGAGCTGCGTACGCCGCTGACGTCCATCCTGGCGTCACTGCGTCTGGTCGCCTCCTCCAGCCTGGGCCCCGTGGCCCCCAAGGCGCTGGAGCTGCTGCAGCTGGCCGAGCGCAACGGCGACCGGCTGCTGCGCCTGGTCAACGAGCTGCTCGACGTGCGCAGCATCGAGCACGGGGTGTTCAAGTTTCAGCTGAGCGACCTCGACGCTCGTGAGACCGTGACGGCCGCCGTTCAGGCGTTCAAGGGCCAGGCGGAGACGGCGGACGTGGCGTTGGAGATTTCTCTGCCCGAGGAGGCGACGACCGTCCGCGCTGATGCGGACCGCCTGGCGCAGGTTGTGGCCAACCTCGTCTCCAACGCACTCAAATTCTCTCCCGGCGGGGGCACAGTCACCGTCGAGGTCCATGACACGGCCGACGTCCTGAGGTTCGAGGTCTCCGACGAGGGACCGGGGGTGCCCAAAGAGTTCGAGCCGCGCATTTTCGCCAAGTTCACCCAGGCCGACATGAGCGACGACCGGCCTGCCGGCGGCTCGGGGTTGGGGCTCTACATCAGCCGCAGGATCGTAGAGGGCATGGGCGGCACCATTGGGTTCTCACGCCGTGAGCCCGTGGGGACGACCTTCTGGTTCGAGCTACCGCGCGTGGCGGTCGCCGAAACCGACGTTGCCTAGTCGTCCAGTTCCGGCGTCCAGCGAACTGAGACGTAGGCAGACACGCCGGGCAGCGGAAAGCCGGCCAGGTCCTGCATCAGGATGACACATGCGTTTGCCCGGCTGGCGCCGGCAAAGCGCCCTTCGGGCTCTCAAAGAGAGCTCATCAACACCACTTCATGGCACTGATGACCAGGCTGACACGAGCGTTTGCTCGGCTGGGGCCGGCCAAGCGCTCTATCATCCTTCAACTATTGCATGTATCGCCCGTCGGGTTCCCAAAGAGGCTCATCAACGCCACTGCGTGTCACTGCCCGATCGTCTCGCTCGACAGATTCCGCACGCTCACGTCGAGCCTGAGCTGACGGCGCCAGAATCGTGAGGCTCTGAAAGGAGCACATCGAGCCCTTGGCTTCCTACTGGTAGACCGCAGTCCCGTCGCCGGTCGATGCTGCAGTGGGGTCATAGTCAGCGGATGAGTTCCCAGTTGCAGTAGTGTTCAGAGCGTTCAGATGAGAGCCAGTCAACGTGTTGAAGCCAGTCGCGTTATCTGTCGCCGACGCGCCCTGCGCCCAGATGAAGGCCGACCGGTCGGCCTGGAACCCTGTTAGCGTGTTGGAGCTAGAGACGCAGCCTGTACAATTGAGAACGCTGCGGCCGATCGCTCGGAATCCAGACTGGGTGTTGTTCGTCGCTGTCGAGTTCTGCGCATCCAGATAGGCGCTTCGGTCCGCACGGGCTCCGTCCTGCACATTGCCCGAGAACGAAGCCCCTTCGACAACCGCGCTTGCTCCCCCGTAGGCAAGTAGGCCAAGCCGCCCGTTGTTGTTGAATGCGACGCCACTGTTGCCCTGGCTCAGGAGTTGAGCCCCAGGACCCCAGACCCGAGCCCCGTCGAAGCCAAAGTCCTGAATGACCACCGCATCAAGAAGCACAGTGGCAGTACTTACACGGAGTCCGTCGCCCGTTGAGGCCTTGGAGTTTCCATCCAACGTGAGCTCCTTCAGGAGAAGTCCCCGTCCACCTGCCTCGTCCACGGTAATGGCGCTATCCGTGCCGGTGAAGACCAGCTTGGTCGCAGTGGTGCCTGCGCCGACAACGTCGATACGGCCTCCATCCGGATGGCTCATATCCAGCCCGGTTTCCAGCGCATGATCTCCAGCAGCAACCGACAGCGTCAGAGTTGCGCTCGGCAGAATGCGACGCTGCTTGAGGGCTGCGAAGGCTTCAGGGAGAGTTTCATAGTCCGCACCCGGCCCCACCGTCCACGTCGTATCCACTGCAATCCAGCGCGACTTGAGGGAGATCACCTGCGCCTGAAGTGCGGCGACTTCACCCTTGAGTGAGTCCACCTCAGCCATGACGAACTCAAACCGATCGTTCAGATCGGCGGCGTAGATGATGTCCCCGTCCTGGAGTGCGTTTGAGGGGTCTACGGGGGCTGCGTAGGCAATCGCGCTTCCGAACGCCAGCAGTCCGGCGGCTACCAGGAGGCCCTGCCTGCTGCAAAGCCTCTTTGTGACTTCAACAATCCGGTCATCAACAGTGATTCTGATTTCCATCAGTTACCTTCCCCAAATCTGCTCTGTCCGAGGACCGCCGTGCCGTAGGTCGCCGGTCCCGTAGATGTTTCGCTTTCGCCACCGTCTTGGTTCTGTGCGTCTTCGGACGCGCCCGAGTCGTCGGTCGCGTCAACCACGTCGTCGACGACCGGGCTACAGGCACAGTTCCCCAGTTGCCCCTCCGCGGAACACATGCTGATGCCGGTTTGCCCGCTCGGACAGTCGGCTGAGCAGTCGACCGTCGCGCCGGCCTGACACTCGTTGTTCACCTCAATGGTTCCACACGCAGTGGGGGCCAGCATCGCCGATAGAACACATAGCCGCAGAAAAAGCCGCGCGGCACGACGCAGGGACCTGAACCGTGTCACCTTGACCTCCGTCCTCGATTGCCGGCACCGAATGTACATCTGGCCCCTGGTCCTGTCGAGGGCTCCCGCTGGCTTGCCTGCGCCGTTGAGAGGCCAGTGATCAAGCAACTCCGTCTCATCCAGAAGGCAGGTAGCTTGCGATACCGGGTGCGTGTTCTGGGGAGTGCTGGGAGCCCTCAATTCCGGGGCCTGGTGGGCCCAGAGATTCAAGGCTCGGCCGGCCTAGTCGTCCAGTTCCGGCGTCCAGCGAACTGAGACGTAGGCAGACACGCCGGGCAGCGGAAAGCCGGCCAGATCCTGTACCGTTTCGCTGAGCAGGTTCCGAACGCTCACATCGAGCCTGAGCTGGCGGCGCCAGAACTCGGCGTGGGCGCCAATGCCCAACAGAACACGCTCAGGGACCTGCACCAGGTTGGCGTTGTCGAGGACATTGCCCGCCGTGTAGTCGACCTCGACGCGCAGGCCGAGCTCGCCGACCGCGTCGGTGGACACGTCGTGGTAGCCCTCGAGCTGCCCAAACACGGCCCACTCGGGCCGGAAGGGCAGCCGCTTGCCGCGCCGCGCCGCAATCTGGCTCTGGTTCTCGGTGTACAGCCAGGTCAGCGAACCACGCGCCCGAAGGTGCTGCACCACGTCCAGCCCCACCCCCGCCTCCACGCCGGCCAGCAGCGCGGTGTCGACGTTCTCGGGGCGGGCGATGTTCTGCGCGTTCTGGACGAACTGGATGAGGTCGTCGGTCCACGTCACGAACCCGGCCACCTCGAATTTCACCATGTCGTCGTCGCCCACCCACGTCGCGAAGTGCGCCGCGCTGAGCTCCACTGTGAGGCCGTCCTCGGGGCGCAGGTCTGGGTTGCCCACGACGTAGCCGTTGTCGCCATAGAGCTCGTACAGGCTCGGCAGGCGTAGGTTCCGTCCGACGCTCAACGCCAGCCGGGTATCGGGGATGGACTGCTGCACGATGGCAGCGCGCCACGACACGCCGTGGAAGTCGGGCGGCAGCGTGGCCCCGCCGCCGATCTCCTCGGTCTCTCCCAGCGCGCCCTCGTAGCGCGCCGACGCCACCAGGTGCGTTTTCAGCGGCCGGGCGTGCAGGTCGACCTCGGCGGCTGCGCTCACGATGTGGCGCAGTCGCGTCGCCTCCCCACGAGGCTCGAAGCGCTCCAGGCGATACGCGGCGGTGACGATGGGGGTCAGTCGCCACGCCCCCTTTTCGGCCAGGTCCAGGGGCGCTCGTAGGGCCACGTCCAGCCCGGGCACCCAGCTCTCCTGGACGACGCTCCCGCCGCCGAGCCCAATCTCCGACAGCGGGTCGTCGTAGCGGGTCCGTGAGAACGCGACGTAGCCGGAGACCGCCAGCTGGACGGGCATCCGCAGGACCTCCAGCCGTGCTCCGAGGAGGTTGCGGAGCCGCTGCAGCTGGGCCTCTTCGGTCTGGAACAGCCCCGTCCCCGGTAGCCCGTTGTCGGACCAGGTCAGCAGGTCCAGCAAGGTGAGCCGAATGCCTGGCGCCGGCTCCAGGCGGGCCTTGAGCAAGCCGGCGACCTGGTTGAAGCGGTTGTTGCCCCGCTCGAGGCGGACATCGTCCGACGGATCGAAGGCCGTGCCGTTGTCGCTGGGGTATCCAAAGTTCCCCTCGGTGCCCGTGTAGTCGAACGAGAGGGCTACCGAGCCGGTCTCGCCGCCATCGCCAAAGAAACCGCGGGCTGAACGGCTCCAGAAAGACCCTCCTCCCAGCTCCAGCTCCAGCCGACGCTCGCCCAGTCGTCGGGTGCGGATGTCCACGGTGCCGCCGATAGCGCTCGACCCGTACATGACCGGTGCCGAGCCTCGATAGACATGCACCGAACCCAGCGGACCCAGGGGCAACGTCGACAAGTCGACGGGGCCACCTTCTGCCGAAGTCAGCGGGATGCCGTCCAGGTACAGGCGCACCTGATCCGCGGTCGAGCCGCGCACGCTGAGCAGCGAGAACGCGCCCAGGCCGCCGAGGCGGGTCACGCGGAGGCCCGCTTCCTCTTGCAACACGCTGGGAGCGTCGGCGCCGGCTGCTTCGAGGCGCTTGCGCGGGATCACGGTGGTCGCGGGAGACCACTTTTCGGACGACGGTGTCGGCCGAATCACCGTGGTACCGCCGGTGTCGTTGGTCTCCGGCGTCGCGGCGTGCGCTGTCGGAGCGCCGGCCGTCAGTACCGTCAAAGCGGCGAGACAGCAGATGGTCCGGTTGCGGCCGCGCATGCCGGGACGCTATGTGGAGACATGCACCCGAGCAAGCCCTGTCTCGCCGTCCTCGTCGGGCTGGCCGTCCTCAGCCTCACCACGGGCTGCCCCGAGCCGCATCGCCCCAGCGGGGTTTCCGGCGGTGATACGGTCGCGGACGCATCGGTGGATGCTGAAGCGGGGGCCGAAGAGGTTCTTGTCTTCGATGTCGCCTCGGAAACCGCGGCGGACGCGGTCGGCGTTCCGGACGCTCTCCCCGATGCGGTTCCAGACGCCGCCCCGGACGCCCTCCCCGATGCTGCCCCGGAAACCGAGGACACTTCGCCGGACATTGCCCCTGTCTCAGGTGTCTGCCCATCCGGCCCCTTCGCCGCCGCTCCGTTCGCGGGGAATGCGATCCAGGCCGCGGTGATCCCCGGTTCGAGCAGTAGCCTGAACAGCGGGGGCCTCGTCGAAGGACCCGTCTGGATCGATGGCACGCTGTATCTGTCCTCCTTCGCCTGGAGCGGTACGCCGTCGAACATTCTGGCGCTCCAGCCCGACGGGTCGCTGGACGCCGTTATCAGCAATAGCGGGAGCAACGGGCTGGCGGTGGACAGCGACGGGATGATCGTCGCTGCGACCCAGGACGACGGTGGGCTCAGCCGCTACGACCCCGCCACCGGCGCTCGCACCGTCATCGTCAACAGCTTCGAAGGGACGCGGCTGAACTCCCCCAACGACCTGTCGATCGCCGCCGACGGCCACATCTTCTTCACCGATCCCGACTGGCAGGCGCCGCAGCCGCAGCCGCAGCCGGTCCAGGGGGTGTATCGGGTGACACCTGCAGGGGAGATCACCCTGGTGGACGGTAGCCTGAACAAACCCAACGGGATCGCCCTGTCCAATGACGAGAGCTGGCTCTATGTCGGCCATCCAGGCGGGATGGTCCGTTACGCGGTCTCGTCGAACGACCTGACGGTCACCACCCCCGGCCAGAGCTTCGGTACGGGGCTGTCGTCCGTGGATGGCCTGGCGATGGACTGCGCGGGAAACATCTACGTCACTCAGCCGAGCGACGCACAGATCGTGGTGCTGGCACCGGATGGCAGCACCCTGGGCACCATTGGCGTGGCGCCCAGCGTCACCAACGCGGCGTTTGGTGGGCCCGACGGACGCACCCTGTACATCACGGCGGGCAACCCGGCGGAAGGGGACGCGGTCTACAGCGTCGAGCTACAGATCCCCGGCCGCCCCTACTGAGGCCTTTTCAGACCGGTGTCGCGGTTGGTGCGTACAACCCCCGCATGAGTACCCGCATCGTCACGTTGTCCCGCTCGGGGTTGTCGGCCTGCCCCGCCTGTCATGAACACACCTTCGTCGACGCGGCTGACGCCGCGAACGCGCGTTGTCGAAGCTGCGGCGAGGAGCTGGCCGTCTCCGAGTCGTCGGGCCAGCGCGTCTCGCGCCGTCGGATGTTCGCCCAGGCGTTGGGGCGTGGCGCCGCCGTCGCCCTGTTTCTCGGTGTGGCCACCGCTGGCTGCAAGACGACGCAAACCACGCGCGAAACCAACGACACCGGTGGAGGTGGCGCGCCGCCGCCCGAACGCGACGCAGGCCACAAGAGCGATGTGACCATCCGGCCAGCGCCGGAACCGGGACCGCAGCCCGAGTACGGCGTTCCCATGGAGCCGCCCGAGTAGACTACGCTGGCGTTGGATGCAGCGAGAGCTGCACCGCGTCGGCGACGTACAGCTGACGTACCAGCGCGGCGCGGTCGCTCAAAACGGTCTGGCTCGAACCTGCTCCCTCGGCCTGGAGCAGCTCAAGGGTCGTGCGCTTGCCGTCGAACTCCGCCAGGATCGGCGCAAGCAGCGACACGGGGCCACCCACCCGGATGGCCACCTGGTGGGCGCGGTTGACCAGCGACATCTGCTCGCCGTCTCGGTCCACCCTCAGGTACGGCGACAGTCGCGGGTAGGCGTCGAGGACCGCTTCATCGGTTGCGAACAGGGTCGCCGGCGTCGCGTCGGAGCCCGGCCGAACGATGAACTCGTGCTTGATGATGACGCCGTAGAACAGCTCCATGACTGCGGCCTGCCCCCAGGCGTCCAGGGCGCCGACGTCGTTGCCGAGCCCGACCCCCAAAAGGGGGGAGACGTCCGGTGAGTACTGGCCCTGCCCCATCCAGCGCTGGAAGGTGAGTCCCGAGCCCTCCACCAGGGCCCGGACGTCGTCGACCGTGTAGCCGACGTCCCGCGGGTGCAGCAGCATGTCAAGCACCCGGATCGGCGTGCACCGCGCGGAACGGATGGTCGGGCGACAGCGTCGTGAGCAGCGCCTGCACGCGCTCGCCGCTCCGTTGGTCGGTGCCCAGCCCCATGCGGCGGCAGGCCTCCTGGAGCATGTAGAGCCCGGTGCGACCGTGCTTGCCGTAGACCATCAAACCCAGCGCGCCGTCGGGTCGGGTGACCTCGCCCAGGGCCTGCAGGCCGGCGACCGGGTCGGCCAGGTGACGCAAGACTCCGTGGCTCTCCACGAAGTCGAAGGTCCGCTTCAAGTCTCCGACGTTCTCCAGGGCACAACGGACGTGCTCGATGTTGGTGAGCCCGTGCTGCTCGGCCAGAGAACGGCTGATCTCCAGCGAGTTGTCAGAGATGTCGACGGCCACGATGCGGGCCTCGGGCATCACCGCAGCCAACCGGGGTGCCACCGTCGTGCCGCATCCTGCCAGCAGCACGTCCACGTCGTTGCGCGGAGGCTTCTCCGGGAAGTACAGCGACCATGAGTCACGCAGGTTCCACGTGGGCGCCCGATCGCCTCGAAGGAACGGTTCGAGGGACCCGGGCTGACGCGGGTACGGATACCTTTCATAGAGGTCGCGGACGGCGTCGTCGGTCTCCGTGGCCATCAGGGACTCCTGCTGCGTGGTGTGTTGCCGGAGTCTAAGCGAACTGGAGGAAACCGGGCAGGCCTCTCCAAACTACGGCGTCCGCCGAAACACGAAGGGGTAGCTTACGACACAGGAGCCCCCGTCACGCGGGGCCGGGAAGCGCCATTGGGCAATCTTGGCGCGGATGCACGTGCTGACCTGAGAGTCGTTCAGGGTGTCCTGGGTGATTGCCACCGACTCCACGCGCCCCGAGGGTCCGATCTTCCAGCGCAGCACCACGCGGCCCTGCAGGCCGGGCCCGGCGCGCCTGAGGGCTCGCTCATAGCAGTACCGGATCTGGGCAACCTTCCGCCTGATGATGCGGCGCACGAGGTTCTTGTCGCAGGCGTACCTGGGAGGGCCGGTCACGGGAGGCTCGAGCCGCGGCAGACACCCAATGGCCGCCGCCTTGACGGGCTCGAGGTACACGAACGCATGACAACCGCTGGCGCCGAGGGCGGCCGACGCGAGGTCGGCGACCTCACCCCAGGACGTGCTGGGCAGTGCGGCCAGCCCCAGACCGATGCGGCCGTCCTTGCTCTCGCTACACACCCGCTTGGCAAAGGGGGCCAGGCGCGACGCGTCCAGGCGTCCGTTGGCGCGTTGGAGCAGGGGGCACTTCGGCGCGTTCTCTGCGACGTATTGCCCATCGGCCACACGCCCCACTTCGACCCCCCGCGCTGCGTCGAACCGCCAGCGAACTGAGAGGTTGGTGGAGGCGCGGCTCGGCAGATAGCCCGGGCGCAACGTGACCGCTGTCCTTGCCCCCGTCGGTGTGCTGCCAACCAGCGCGACATGCTTGAACCCGGCCTGCACCAGCGCCACGGTCAACAGCCGCAGGGTCCCCATCCGGGCGGTGGGATCGAGCCACAGATCCACGCTGTCGGGGACCAGACCAAAGCGCGTGGCGGCTTGGGCGTTGTGGGCGTCTCTCAGGCGCTCCAGCCAGTCCAGCGCGGCGGCGATCTGGAAGCGGCCCTGTGCGTCCAGGCGCGTCTGAAGGCTCACCGCCTCGTTCACACCACCCCGCAACTGGTCGGCGGTGACGACCACCCGGGCCCCGTCCACCGGCGTCACGCCTGGCGGCAGCTCGGCGAGCTTCAGGCCGCCCGCCGAACCCGTCGCGCACCCGGCCATCCCCAAGGGAATGGCCAGGGCCAGCAGCACCAGACGTTGCATCGTTCCTCCCGCAGACATGTCGGTCCCTATAGACGTCGGACCCGCGGGGATATCACCGCTGCTTACGGTGTCGGTGTCATGTTCAGGTAGATACGGTTCGCCTGGTCGTTGCAGATGAAGGCGTCCAGGGTGCCGCTGTTGTCGAAGTCGCCCAGCACGATGCAGCGCGATACCGACACGATGTCGGGCATGTCGACGGTGAAGTCCTGGAAGATGCCGGCGCCCTGGTTGAGGATGAGCCGATTCTTGGCGTTGTCGACGCTCATGACGATGTCGTTGAGCCCGTCACCGTCGATGTCGCCCATGTCCCCACCGCTCTTGCGATTGCCCTCGATGGGGATGGCCGAGGCGGTCACGTCGGCGTACTTCCAGTCCAGCTCGCCCATGTGCAGGCGGTTGCTCTGGTTGTAGTTGACGACGAACAGGTCGACGTCGCCGTCCTCATCGAAGTCGTCGCTGAATGTGGCCCGGGTGGCGTCCGAAACTGACGGCAGGTGGGTGGACGAGACGTTGCTCCAGCCGCCGGTGCCGTTGTCGTGGAACAGCAGGTTCTGCGACCCGTTGCGGCCCAGATAGACGTCGACTACACCGTTGCCGTTGAGGTCGGCGATGACCGTGCCCAGGATCTGCGTGGTCTGGCTGCCGAAGGGGAACTGCTCGATCATATAGGCCCCGTCGTCGTTGAAGGCCTCACCCAGGTTGCGCAGCACCCGCATGTTGTTGCTGCTGCCGATGAGGACGTCGAGGTCGCCGTCCGCGTCGACGTCCTCGATGTTCAGTGAGTACAGCTGACTGGAGCTGGTGGGCACGTTGCCGGCCGTCTTGTCGGTGAAGTAGCCGGTGCCGTCATTGGCCAGCAGCCGGACGCCAGAGCCCTGATAGTCGCACGTGAGCACGATATCCAGGTCCCCATCGTTGTTCATGTCGGCCAGCTTGCAGGCGGTGTGGTCGCAGTTGGTGTAGGGGATCCGCGCTTCGCTCTGCTCGAAGAAGTTGCCGGCGCCGTCGTTGATCCAGATGGCGGTCTGAAGCGTCGTGCCGTTATGTCCCATGATGATGTCGAGGTCCCCGTCCCCGTCGACGTCACCCACGTCGGCGCAGTTGGTGGAGCCGATGTCCTCGGGCATGCCGTAGAAGGTGTTGTTGACCCAGGAGCCGATGCCGACCCGGTTGGCGTCGATGGGGGCCTGGTTGTCGGCGAAGCCGTTCTGGATGAAGAGCCAGTCCTGCTCGTTGTCGATGACCATGTAGATGTCGGGGTAGGTGTCCCCGTCGAGGTCGCCGATGTCGTAGTCGATGGGCCACTCGCCGCGCCATGTCGGGAACGCCACCGCGTCGTCCACCAGCGACAGGATCGCTGGGCCGCCCTGCGCCAGGTCGTTGGTGTACACCTCCGGGAAGAAGCGTCCACCTTGTTTTTCGCGTCGAATGATCAGGTCGAGGTCGCCGTCCTTGTCGAAGTCGAGAACGTCCATCCGACCCGGTGTCCATGGGCTCGTGTCCTGGGGGAAGTTGAGTCCGGTGTCGTTGAGGAAGTTGCCGCCGTTGTTGAAGTAGAAGCGGCTGGACTGGCCAGCGTTGGCGATGAACGCGTCGGGATAGGAGTCGCCGTTGAAGTCGGCAAGCACCACGGACTTGGAGTTGAAGCCGGAGACCGGGAAGTTCAGGCCAGTGCCGTAGGCGGCGTCGGCGAACTGCCAATCGGCGGGGTCCGAGATGTTGTTGCAGTTGTTGTAGTAGAGGCGGTTCTGGAAGGCGTTGTCGTTGGCCACCAACACGTCGATGTCGCCGTCCAGATCCACGTCGGCAAGCGCTACACCGCGAGTTGGCTCGCTGTGGCCGGGTAGCGTGCCGCCCGGCGCCGCGCTGTAGCCGCCGGTGCCGTTGCCGATGAAGACCATGTTGCCGCCGTTTCGCCCGACAAAGGCGTCCTGGATGCCGTCGCAGTTGAGGTCGGCGAATTCATACGACCAGATGTTGTTCGCGTTCATGCCGGTGTTGGCATAGACGAACGTTCCGTCCCCTTCGTTTCGGTAGGTGCGGAGCCCGTTGGCGTAGTTGAAGACCGCGTCGATGTCGCCGTCACCGTCGATGTCCGCGCGCCGCATCAGGCTGTGGCTGATGGTGTTGTCGGGGTAGGTGGTGGCGCTCAGGTCTTGGAAGTCGCCCGGCGTCCCGGTGACGGGGTTGTCGACGTTCTTGTAGAAGTCCTCGCGCTGGCTGCGGAACACCGTGATGTCGTTTCGACCGTCCTGGTCCGCGTCGAAGATGAGCGGCACGGCGTCGCCGGTGGTGTTGTCCGGCGGCAGCCGCAGACCCTTGATCTGCCACACCACGCTCTGGCCGAAGGTGAACGCGTCGGTGGCGATGACCTCCTGCGGGGGCCCGAAGAACGGGGTGTTGACCAGCCGGATGTCGGCCGGGCCTGCCGTGCCGTAGTCGGGAACGGTGAGCTTCACCAGCGTCGGACCGATGTAGGTGACAGTGGCCTCGACCCAGGTCCCGGTGCCTTCGTCGCCGAAGAAGATCTGGATGTCGGTGAACATGCCCTGGCCGCTCAGGGTGACCTCGAAGCCGCCGCTCTCGGGGCCGCGGTCCGGCTGCACGTCGTAGAAGGCCAGACCCGGCAGGGCGTTGGGCTGGGTGTACTCGAACGCACCCGCGGCGACGTCGTCCTGCCCGTCGGTGTTTCGGACCCGCACGTTGACGAAGCCTGCCGGGCCGGCCGGCGTCACGCAGGTGATCAGGGTGCCGGCGTTCTGCACGACGATGTTGTTGCAGGCGCCCCAGCCCAGAGCGTCGCTGCCAAGCTCCACCAGTACGCCTTCCTGGAAGTTGTTGCCCACGACCTGAATCGGGGTGCCTCCAAGCTCGCTGCCCAGCGCCGGGTAGACGGCCGTGATGGCCGGCGCGGGGACGGGCGGGATGTAGAAGAAGCCGCCCGGGACCTGGCCGGTCTGGCTGTCCGGGTTGGTCACGACGACGGCCACCGGGCCGACGCCGGGGGGCGTCACGACGGTGATGACGTTGTCGTTGACCACCGTCGTGTCACCGGTAGGGACGTCGGTGGTGCCAAAGCTCACCACCGAGCCGGCCACGAAGCCGTCGCCCTGAAGCGTAACCGAGGTGCCGCCGGCCTCCGGTCCGAGGGTCGGGAAGATGGTCGTGATGGACGGGGGCTTGATGTAGGTGTAGGCGCCCGGGAGCGTATCGCTGCCGCCGTCCGGGTTCAGCACCTCGATGGCGGCGGGACCGGCAGCCCCGACAGGCGTCGTGCACTCGATCGTGTTGGCGTCCAGCAGGGTCACCAGCTGACACGGCGTGCCGCTGACGGTCACGACGACGCCGACCTGGAAGTCGCTGCCGCCGATGGTCACGACCTCGCCGCCCAGGGTGGTACCGCTGTCCGGGGTGACGCTCGAGATGGTCGGCGGCGGCAGGATGAAGAAGCCGTCGTACAGCACGGCGGCTTGCTGGTCCGGGTTCACCACCGCGACGTCCACGAACCCGGGTGCCTTGGTAGGGGTGGTGAACACGATCTCGGTCTCGGTCAGCGCGGTCGCGGTGGCCGAGTCGATGGTCGCGCAGTTGGTACCCGCGTCGTAGTCCTCACAAAGCAGCACCCGCGCACTGGTCGACGGAGAGGCGCCCACGACGAAGTTGGAGCCCGTGAGCGTCACCGTCGTGCCGCCAGCCGCCGGGCCCTCATTGGGGGCGATGGTGTCCAACACCGGCGGCGGCAGGTACTCGAACCCGTCCACCACCGAGCCGCTGGCGCCGGTCGCCGAGGTCACGGTCACGTCCACGAGACCGGCGTCATTGGCTGGCGTCGTGACGGTCAGGACGCCCGCGGCGTACGTCGCGCCCGTCGCCGGTTCCTCGCCGAAGAAGACCACGGTCTCGCCATCCAGGCCGGTACCCACGAGGTCCACCTGGGTGCCGCCGGAGGTCGGGCCCACGTTGGGGCTGACGGTCAGGACGTCGGGCGCGTCGCCCGCATCGTCGAGGTACTCGAAGGCGTCCGTTGCGACGCCGAAGGTGCCGTCAGGGTTGATGATGGTCACATCGACGCTGCCGGGCCCGGTGGCAGGCGGGGTCACGAAGGCGCCGGTACCGGAGCTGGCGAGATGGAAGTCCACCGCTGGCGCGTTGCCGAACAGGAGCATCGCTGCCGGGTTCGTGTCGACCAGGGCGACCGTGCCCCAGGTACCACCGGCGACGGGGCCCTGGGCGGGGCTGAGGGTTCCGACCGAGGGTGCGGGGCCCTGGGTGGCGGGGTCGACGTAGGTGTAGGCCCCGAATGCGACGCCGTTCTGGCCGTCGGGGTTGATGACGGTGATGTCGACGGTCTCGCCGATGGTTCCCGACGGGGCGGTCATCGTCAGGATCTCCGAGTCGACCCAGATCACGTTGGTGGCCGCGACGCCGCCAAAGGTCACGGTGGCGCCGTCGAGGAAGTCGGTGCCGGTGACGATGACGGGGTTGCCGCCACCGGCAGCACCCTGAGCCGGGAAAGCCTCTGACGGCGTGGGCGGCAGCGCGTAGAGGAAGGGCTCTGCGGCGACCTCGTTCTGGCCATCCGGGTTGATGACCTCCAGCGTGGCGGGGCCAGGCCCGGCTGCCGCGGGAGCGGTGGCGGTGATGACGAACTCGGACTGAACCGTCGCGCTGGCGTCCTGGCCGCCGATGAGCACGGTTGCGCCGGCGACGAAGCCCGAGCCGGCGATGGTGACCACGGTGCCACCGCCCACCGGGCCCACGGCCGGATCAAAGGAGTCCACCATGGGGGCCGGGGCCGCGTCGAAACCTTCCGCCAGGGTGGCGGACTGCCCGTCGCCGTTGGTCACGACGACATCGAGGGCGCCCGCCGGAAGCGGCAGGGTCGTGCCCGTGGCGATGGCCACCGACAGCACCGACCAGCTGGACAGCGGCCGGTAGCCGATGAACCCGGTGCCGCCGCTGGCGAAGTTGCTGCCCGTGAAGATGACCGGGGTGCCGCCGGCCGCGGGCCCGGCCGCGGGGGTGGTCCCGAACAGGCTCGGCGGGGCCGCTGTCGGGACGAGGTAGGTGAACGCGGCAGGCGCCGTCGACGCCTGGCTGTCGCTGTTGATGACGGTGATGTCGGCGGTGCCGACGAAGCCCGGCGGGCTGGTCACCGTGAGGACGCCGTCGCCCACCCAGTGGACCTCGCCCGGGGTGGCGCCGAACAGCACAATGGCCCCGGGCTGGAAGTCGCTGCCGTAGATGGCCAGGACGGTGCCGCCGCCAAAGGGACCGTTGGCGGGCACCAGGGTCGTGACGCTCGGCGGCGGGTCGGTGAAGACAGTGTCGACGTAGGTGAAGCCGCTGGTCACCACGGTCTGCTGAGCGTCCGGGTTGGTCACCGTGATGTCGACGGCGCCCGCGTTGCCCGGCGGTGTGTCGAAGGTGATGACCTGCGTGCTGGGCACCGAGATGGTGGTAGCGGCGACGCCGCCGACCTCCACAGTGGCGCCATCGACGAAGTTTTCACCCGACAGCACCACGGTGGTTCCACCGTCAATGCTTCCCTGCGACGGGAACACCATGTCGACCACCGGCGCCGGGGTGCCGAACGTGAACGATGCGGGCAGCGTGGCGCTGAAGCCGTCGGCGCGGGTGACCACCACGTCGGTGGCGCCAGCCGGGTGGGCCGGCGTGGTGCCGGTCAGCTGGCTGGGGCTCGGAACGTCCACGTCGCCGAGGCTGCGGTAACCGATGAACGCCAGGGTGCCTGGGCCGAGGTTGGCGGCGCTGAGGCTCACGGCGTCGCCGCCAGCGGTGCTCCCGGTGTCGGGGTTGATGGCCAACAGGCTGGGCGGCACCACCCCTGCGTCGGGGACGTAGTAGCTGAAGGCGCCGTCGAGCACGGCGGCCTGGCCGTCGGGCATCACCACCGCCACGGGCACCGGACCCGGGTCATGGGCCGGCGTACGGACCACCAGCGTGGAGTCCCCATCGTAGCCCAGCACCTCGCCCTCGACACCCCCGAACAACACGGTGGCGGTCAGGTCAGCACCATCGACGGTCAGCCGCGCCACGGTGCCACCGCCGACCGGCCCGATGGAGGGCTCGACGGACAGCAGCGCGGGCCCAGGCAGTGGGCTGGTGGTGTCGAAGTGGAAGAAGCCGCTGGGCAGGGTCGCCTGGCCCACGTTGGGCACCACGACCTGGACGTCTTTGGCGCCAATGGTGGCCGAGGGTGGCACGACGGCGGTCAGGGTGGTGCTGTCGACCAGGGTCACGTCGGTGGCCAGATCGAGCCCCACCAGCACCGAGGCGCCGGTGAGGAACTGGGTGCCGCGCACGGTGATCACCGTGTCGGCGTCGCTCGGGCCGCTCGCCGGCGTGACCTGAGTGACGGTCACCACCGGGCCGCCCGTGGAGGCCCCCACGGTGACGACCTGGGTGGCCGGGAGCGAGGCCTCGTAGCCATCATCGACGACCAGGGTGACGACATAGCTACCCTCGACATCGGGGGTGAAGCTGGTGGTCGCGGTGTCGGCCGCGGAGAGCGTGGCGCTGCTGGAGGGAGGGGCCACGGCCAGGTTCCAGGTGTAGGTCAGGTCGTGTCCGTCGGCGTCGCTGGACGCCGAGCCATCGAGGTTGACGGGGTTGTCCAGGCCATTGCTGGAGTAGCTGAACGACGCGACGGGCGTGGTGTTGGTGCCGCAGCTTCCGGCGTCGCAGAAGCCGCTGGCGCACTGGGCGTCAACGGTGCAGTCGGAGCCGTCGGGCAGCAGCGAGGCGTCGTCGGTGACCTCGATGACGATGTCCGCAGGGAACGCGTCGAGCGTGCCGTCGTTGACGATGAGCCGCGCGACCCAGGTGCCGGCGACGTCGGGGACCAGGCTGGTGACCGACAGGGTCGGTTCGGCGATGGTCGCGGTGGCGCCGTCGGGGGCGACGAGGAGTGACCACTGGTAGGTCAGCGCGGCGTTCTCGGGGTCGTTGGATGCGGCGCCGTCGAGGCTGACGGTGGCGCCCAGGGCGACGGTCTGGTTGGCGCCGGCGTCCGCGACCGGGGGCTCGTTGGTCTTGCACGCCTGCTGGTAGCAGAACTGGCTCTCGCACTGCGTGTCTGCCGTGCACGCCTCCCCGTCGGCCAGCAGCTGCGCCGCGCCTTCTTCGACGGCAACGATGGCGGCGGTGGCTGGGGCGGAGGAGAGGTAGCCGTCATTGACGAACAGCCTGACCACATAGAGACCGGGGACGTCCGGCGTGAAGCTGATCTCGGCGCTGGAGTCGTCGGACAGCGTCACGGTGGAGCCCTCGGGCAGCTGGCTCAGCACCCAGCCGTAGGTCAGCGGGTCTCCATCGGGGTCGGCGGAGCCTTCACTGGAGACGGTGACGGGCTCACCGACCTGGACCGTCAGACCGCTGCCGGCGGAAGCCAGGGGCGGGCTGTTGCTGACGCATACCTCGTCCTTGCAGTGGCCCGAGGCGCACTGGGCGCCGACGCCGCAGGGAGCGTCGTCGGGCAGCGTGAAGCTGCCGCCGTCGTCCAGTACGAACACGGCGACCGAGTCGCGGGCTGCGGCGCCTTGCTCGTCGGTGACCGTCAGCTCGATCTCATAGACGCCGGGGAGGTCGCCGACGAAGCTGGCCTCGACCGTGGTGTCGCCGGTGAGGTTGGGCGTCGAACCCGCCGGGCGCGTCTTCAGCTCCCAGCTGTAGTTGAGCGCGGCGGGGTCGCCCTGGCGCTCCGGATCGAACGACTCCGCCGCCGATAGCAGCACCGGCACGTTGGCCAGGGTCACTCGGTTGGGGCCCGGGTTGACGGTGGGCGGCAGGTTCGCCGGGACGCAGAGCGACTCACTGCAGGCGCCGGACAAGCATTCCTGATCGACGGTGCAGACCGCGCCGTTGTCCAGGGGTTGTTGGATCGACGGGGCGCTCGTGGTGTCGTCGGGGCACCCTGAGACGGTCGCTGCCGCGAATACAAGAACAGCCGTGACGGTCGCCACTGATGCGAACGTGGTACGCATGCCTCCCTCCCGAGAGCTTCTTCTGTTGGCCTCTGATCTCGGTATCGGGGTGGGGCCAGCAGGTCAAGGGAGGCAGGTGTCCTCAAGTGGGACTTGCCGTGCGCAGACCTGTCACAGATGTCACACTTCGCAACACTGCGTTCCGACGAACTGGGCGTAAGGTGCGGAGATCACAGGATCGGAATAGCTGGCACGGGGCTTGCTGTTTCGACGGGCATGAAACGCATCACCCATCGCCGCGTCCGCGTCCGCCCCACTACCGCCCCCAGCGGTCAGGCCGACACCCCCAACGTCAACACCATGCGGGTCGAGTGGCTGCTCGCCCAGGCCGAGCTCGACGCCATACGACTGTCGCAGGACACGCAGCACGAGCGCTGACGGGTTCGGCCAAAAAAAGATCGAACACCAGGCGAGCGTCCGGGCACCTATGGTCGACACCGCAATCGACCACAGGAGGACCCGATGTCCATCGCCACACGTGTATCCACGCTCTCCCTGTCCGCCGCCCTGATCGGCTCCGCCGCGTTGGCCCTTACGGGCTGCGAGTTCGACACCATCGACCTGCTTGGGCCGATGCCAACGGCGGAGGCCCAGTGCTTCGTCGAAGACCTTCAGACCGGGGAGGGTGACCTGGCCGGTACCTACGCGGATGTGACGATCCCGGAGGGCACTGAGACGGCCGTCCAGGGCTGGTCGCCCGGCTTCATGCACAGCCATGTGGAGCTGCTGGTGGAGTCGGATGGCGGGGCGTCGGCGGCCATGGTCGACATCTATGGCGACCTGAATGCGGCCGACTTCCTGCCCGGCTCGCGCCGCGTTTATCGCCTCGATGATGCCGCGAGCACCGAGTTCATGATGGTGATGGGCTGCTTCGGCCCCTCGCGCGGCGAATGGACGGATGAAGGCCTGGCCGACCAGGTCGTCATCTCCGTCGAAGGGCGCGGCAGCGAGCGTACGATCCACTTCAAGGCGACCTTCGACGGAACCGACGGTGAGGCGACGGGGACGCTGACGGGCAGCTTCGACGTGTCGACGACCCCGACCGACATGACGACGGAGTGCCCCGAAGGCTGGGATTGAGTTCCATGGAGGTCCGAGTCGGCCCGCAGCAGGGCTTCGATGTGAGGGCGGTGGAGGTCCGCAGCAGGGCTTCGATGTGAGGGTGGTGGAGCTCCGCAGCAGGGCTTCGATGTGAGGGCGGTGGAGGTCCGTCGCATCGTAGGACGAGGCTGATGGTTGACCACATCTCCGGAGCCAGTTGACTTCCTGGTGAAAGTTGGATGGCAGGACGATCTGATTCGCCCCCCAACCCCCCGCTGGGGGGCTCCGCACCCCTCCGGGGCGCCACTCCAGCTCCGGGCTCGCTCCGCATGCAAGCTCGTCTCGCGCGTTCGGAGCTGAAGGGCGTCCGACTTCGTCGGATGCTCTTTGCTCGCCCAGGACAACCGCATTCGCCCCCCGCTGGGCTCTGGTTGAGCACATCTCCGGATCGAGTTGATTCCCTGGCGGATGTTGGATGGCGGGACGATCGGATTCGCCCCCCAACCCCCCGCTGCTGGGGGGCTTCGCACCCCTTCGGAGCGCCACTCCAGCTCCGGGCTCGCTCCGCATGCAAGCTCGTTTCGCGCGTCCGGAGCTGAAGGGCGTCCGACTTCGTCGGATGCTCCTCCTTGCGAAGGACTTCCGACGATGGCCGTCCGACTTGGTCGGATGCTACGAACACCTGAGTTTCTGCCCACGCTCGTCCCCGCGCACCAACGGTTTGAGCAGATGTGTTGAACGTTGAGGGGCTTCCGCCCCCCTGGGGGGCGCTCACTGCGCTCCGCCGTTCCTCCGGTCGCAAGCTCCCTCGGTCACTATGTCGCTTCGGGGCGTCCGACGGAGTCGGATGCGGACTGAACACGCGGGGCAGTTCCTGCCTCGCAGGTTTCGGCTCCCGCGACCGGAGGTCTGTCTAGTCGTGCGTGGTCTCATGCCGACGGGACTGACCTCGAAGGCCCCGCTTCCTCCGGGGCATTCGCGTATTTGGGGCCACCACGAAAAATTGGCCCTTGAAGAATTGGTTAAACCACTTACCATTGGTTCAACCAATTCGACGAAGGCTCTGTTTCTGTGTCCACAGCCGGAACCAACAACCGCCCCGAGGCGATTCACGACGACCTTGTTCGCCGCATCTTCCAGGGCGAATTCCAGCCCGGCGACCGGCTGCCGCCCGAACGGACGCTGGCAGCTGAGTACGCCACCAACCGGAACACCCTGCGCGAGGCGATCCGGCGTCTCGAGCACGCGCGACTCGTGACGGTCCGGCAGGGCTCCGGGGTGCGGGTCACCGACTGGCGCAACGTCGGCACCCTGGACTCGCTGGGGCTGCTGGTGAAGCACACGAAGAGCCCTGTAGAGCGCGTGGGCGTGATCATGGACCTGCTCATCGGCCGCATGGCCGTCCTCGAGCACGCCGTCGCGTTGGCCGCCCAGCACCGGACCGACGCGCAGCTCGCCCGCATCGACGCCATTCTCGAGGAACAGGTCGCTGCCTATCACGAGCGTGACCGCGGCGCCTTGATGCGGGGCGATATCGCCCTTGTCGAGGCCCTTGTCGATGCCTCGAACTCCCTCACCGCGCGGTGGATCGCCAACTCCTTCCTGGACGTCTACCGCCAGCTGGTGGCCGGCGCCCAGACGCTGTGGATCTTCCACCCCGAGTTCCCCGACTACCTGCAGACTCTCAGCGACGCCCTCCACGCCCGCGACGCCGCCCGGGCCACGGAGATCACCCGCGCCTACTACGCCCACTCCGACGAGACCGTGATGAACGTGCTCCAGCGAATGGTGCGTCCCGCCGACACCACCAAGACGACCTAGCTTCTCCCCCTGTCCCCACCCTCCCTCGAGAACCAACCATGGCCATCACCTCTCAATCGCGCGCCGGAAACACCACTGCTGGTGGGCGCCCCTTTGTCCCCCCCGAGTTCTGGGGCGACGCCCGCCGCGTGCCGGTGGATGCCTTCCCCGACGCCGACCCGTTCCCCATGCCGGCGGGTCTCCAGACCGCGCTGGAAGGCGTCATTCGGGCCATCACGCCGCCCCCTCCCGCGCCGCAGGTTCCGCCCGAGCGCATCGCCATGATTCTGCGCCGCTTCATGCCCCATTTCCTGAGGCCCATGGCCTACGGCTTCTGCGCCGGCGTCCTCATGCTCGACACCGCGCCGATGTGGCGCAAGGGGCGCATGAAGCGGCTTCAGGACCTGTCGCGCCAGGAGGCCTCGGACCTGCTTCACGACCTGGCCCACAGCCGGCTCATGCCCGTCCAGCAACTGGCCCTCATGTTCCGCGGCGCGGTGCTGTCCATGTACTTCGACCAGCCCGAGGTCCATGCCGCCCTCGACTTTGACCCCGAGGGCTGGATGCGCAGTCGTATCGACCTGCGCCGCCGCATCCTCGCCGGCAAGAAGGTCCGCAAGAGCGACCACATCCCCGAGCCGGCGTGGCCAGACGCCGACACCGATTCCATCGCCACCTCCAGCCGCCGGAGCCGGTCATGAGCGCGACCCACACCAAGAGCCCCAAGATCCTCATCCCCGACGGGGTCCTCACCCACCGTGACTACGCTTCCACCCGCCGCTTCCACGCGGACGTCGTCGTTGTTGGAACCGGCGCAGGTGGCGCTGTCGCTGGCGCCGAGCTGGCCGAGGCCGGCCTCGATGTCCTCTTTGTCGAGGAGGGCAGCTACATCCCACACTCCAGCTTCAACCCGCACCTGGAGCACTCGATGCCGCGGCTTTACCGCGACACCGGGACCACCATGGTGTTCGGCAACCCGACGATCCCGTTCGTCGAGGGCCGCTGCGTCGGGGGCTCCACCACCATCAATGGCGGCATGACCTGGCGCCCTCCGACCCGCATTCTCGATGACTGGGCGCGGGAGACCGGGGACGAGACCCTCGGCGCTGCGGGCATGGACTGGTACTTCTCGCGGGTAGAGGGGGCCATCAACGCCAAGCCCCAGCCGGCCTACTCCGTCGGCCCCGACAACGCGGTCATGGCTCGCGGCGCCCGCAAGCTCGGCTGGGAGTATCGCGAGAACAACCGCAACCAGGACGCGTGCGTCGGCACCAACAACTGCGCCTTCGGCTGCCCCACCGGCGCCAAGCAGTCGACCCTGAAGAGCTACATGCCCCGAGCGATGGCGGCAGGCGCGCAGTGCCTCACGGAGGTGCGGGTCGAAAAGCTCATCATCGAGAACGGCCGCTGTGTCGGCGTCTCTGGCCGCACCTATGACCCACGGACCCGGGCGCCGTCCCACACCGTCGAGGTGCGCGGCCGCTCCGTGGTCATCGCATGCGGCGCTATCCAGACGCCGTACCTGCTGCTCCGGCACAAGCTGGCCCGCCGCTCCAAGCAGCTGGGCAAGAACCTGCTGCTTCACCCCAACGTGAAGATCACGGGCCTGTTCCCGTTCGACGTCGGCGGCTGGAAGGGCGTCAGCCAAGGCGGCCAGGTGCGTCACTTCCACGAGGAAGGCATCGTATTGGCCGAGAACTTCATCCCTCCCGGCGCCATGGGGACCCATCTGCCCCACCACGGCAGCCGCGCCTGGGAGCTGATGCAGCGCTACCCGCAGATGGTGGTGGGCGGCGCGCTGGTGGAGGACTCGACGTCAGGCCGCGTCCTCCGCGGGCCGTTCAACATGCCGATCCCCTACTACCAGGTGACCAAGCACGACCATGCGCGGTTCAAGAAGGGCGCACGGCTCATGGCGGAGCTGTTCTTCGCGGTGGGGGCCGACGCCGTGCTGCTGCCCTTCAGCAACGCCCACGAGGCATACTCGATGGACGACGTGGACCGGATTCTGGAGGGACAGACCCGCCGCAAGTGGCTCGAGCTGTTCACCGTGCATCTCATGGGCACCGCGCGAATGGGTTCTCGCGAGGAGCGCTCGGTCATCGACCTGGACGGCCAGATCTGGGACCTTCCTGGCTGCTACGTGGCCGACGCCAGCGTCTTCCCCACGGCTATCGGGGTCAATCCGCAGGTGACCATCATGGCCATGGCGACCCGAATCGGGCTACGGTTGGCTGAGACGCTGCAGGCGAACCAGCGCGGTGCCGCGGTCGCCTAGCGCGAAGGTCGTACAAAGAACAAAAGGCACAGAGACCATGGGTCGCCCCTTCCGTATCGCCGGGGAACTCTTCGAGCGTGTCCACAACGAGCTGATGGGAACCGCCATCGCGTTCGACACCCTGAACGCCGCCAGCATCGAGCCCGAGCGGCTGGAGGTCGCACGACGGACCTGGGAGCGCCGCGCTCAGGCCGAGTTCCGGGCGATCCAGATTCTGGCGCGCTTTCTGACCGAAGTGGTCGGCTCCGGTGACCCCATCGACGTGTACGCTGGGGTCCTCGAGGCCATCGGCGACGAGATTCGCCAGTGCGCGCTGTCCGTGGGGGTGTGCCGGGGGCTCGGCATGGAGCCGACCATGCCCAAGCCGGTCGAGCTCGAGGAGCGGCACGCCACGGCCGACGCCCCGATGGTCGAGCGGGCGCTGTACACGGCGATCAGCATGCTCGGCATCAACGAGACCATCAGCGCGGGCTTCGTGGCCGACCTCCATGCGCGCTGCGACAACCCCATCATCCGAGCGGTGCTGGGAGCGACCGCGAAGCGGGAGCCGGCCCGCGCCGAGTTCCGTTGGCGCTACATCGAGCTGTCGTTGGCGCGCTTCCCCGAGGAGACCATCAATCACTGGCGCGCGGTGACCCGCGCCGCGGTGCGCAACCAGAAGGCGAGCATGCAGCCGCTGCTGGATGCGGTGGACCCCGGGCGTCGGTCCCTGGACGACTGGCCGGACACCGACCGGGTATCCCTGGGTCTGTTCAGCAAGCAGCGTCAGGCGTTGGTGTTCCGGCACACCATGAAAGAGGTGCTGGAGCCACGTCTGCGGGAGCTCGGCCTGTTGTAGGCGGGCTGGGTCGCCCTTCCTCCCAAACCCGGTTAGAATGGGCGTTCGGAAGACCGTCGCGTCCGCATGCCTGGAGGAAGGCCCATGTCGTCTCTGCGTTTCGTCGCAGCTCTCGTTGCTCTCGTGTCATTCGTCGCCACGCCCACGGCGTGTGACAAGCAACAGGACGCGCAGATCGTGTCGGCGGGGGCCGGTGATGCGAAGGCCGAGAAGAAGGAGCCGGAGATGGACTGCGTCAATGACTGGCGCGGTTGCCTCGACAAGGCCAAGGACGAGGCCTACATGGACAAGGCCAAGGGCAACGTCTGGTACGAGAAGGTCTGCAACGGTCCGGTCAAGATGACCAAGCAGGGCGACTCGACCCTACGCGGCTGCCTGGAGGCGGGGCGGGCACTGCTCAAGGGCGACGCGAAGCTCAAGAAGGACGTCGCCAAGGGCAAGAAGTACCTGGAGAAGGCCTGCACCGGGAAGTACGCCGAGGCGTGTGCGGATCTGGGCGGCGGCTACCAGAGCGGCGAGTTCGGCGCCGAGGACATCGCCCAGGCGGCCAAGTACATGCGGCAGGCCTGCGACCTTGGAAACGAGTTCTCCTGCTCGGGTGCGGCCAAGCTGGAGAAACTCTCCAAATACGGCAAGAAGTCGGACTGGCCCAAGCTGTGCGAAGCGGGCAAGGGACCGTCCTGCCTGAAGCTGGCGATGGAGCACTACAAGCTCAAGCACGAGGAGGGCCAGAAGCAGAAGGCCGCCGAGTTCTTCGAAAAGGCCTGCAACCTCAAGGAATCCAAGGGCTGCGACGTGCTGGCGCAGATGTACCAGAAGAAGTGGGTCGGCGAGAAACGGACCCAGGAGGCCAAGGCCCTGGAGTACTTCGGCAAGGCCTGCGACCTGGGCTGCGGCCCCTGCTGCTCCGATGGCGGCGCGATGGCCCACGGCAAGAAGAAGTACGCGCTGGCGCTGCAGAACTTCCAGAAGGGCTGTGATTTGGACGGCGAGGGCGCGCGCATCGCCTGCGCCTCGGCCGGCCAGCTCTACCTCAGCGGCCGCGGCACCAAGAAGGACCTCGACAAGGCCAGAATCGTGCTCCAGAAGGCCTGTGAAGGGGGTGAGAGCAGCGCCTGCAAGCAGGTCGCCGATATCGACAAGGTCAAGGCGAAGGCGAAGAAGTAGCCAGGTAGTCGACGGTCAGTGTGTAGGGGCCGACGTCCGACATGTTGTCCCGGCCATCGACGATGATGTAGTAAGTCACGTTGGCGTCGCCCTGAAAGTCGATGGTCTTGGTCGTGCCTTTGTCGAACACCGATTCGTCGGCTGTCCAGATGCAGGTGTTCTCGATGTCGGCGCAGTCCCCGGCCAGGTAGAGGATGCCCGCGAACGTGTCGGTGGCATCGTTTGGGTCCACGGGCTCGAGCGTGATGCGATAGTCATGGTTGGTCGGGGCGGTGAACGCGTGGATGGCGTCTCGCGAGTCGGAGCCCTTTGGGGGATTCTGGGTCTGAAAGTCCAGGCCGAGTTGGCACCAGGAAGACTCGTAGTACACGTTGTTCTCGGCACCGACGGAGACCGACGTGGATCCCTCGTAAACGGTGGGTAGCACGGGGTCGATCACGATGGGGAGGTCGCACGTCCCACCGATCGCGCACGACCCCTCGAGGCAGGCCTGGTTGGGGCTCTGACACGACCCGCATGTCCCCCCACACCCGTCCGGGCCGCAGACCTTGCCCTCGCAATCGGGCTCGCACACGCACTGTGTCTGGTCGTCGCTGCAGGTCGAACCGTCCGCGCAGCCTGGGGAACACGTGTTGCCACAACCGTCATCTCCGCAGACCTTCCCGTTGCAGTCGGGGGTGCACACGCACTGACCCGTGGCGTCATCACACACGCCGAACAGGCAATCGTTGCAGTTGCCCCCACATCCATCGTCGCCGCACTGCTTGCCCGTACAGTCGGGTTGGCATTGGCATTGCTGCGTATCGGCGTTGCAGGTGTCGTTGGCTCCCTGGTCGCATTCGCCACAGCTTCCCCCACAGCCATCGTCGCCGCAGGGACGGCCGTCCTGGGGGCACGTCTTTGTGCAGGGGCACTCGTAGATGCCGGCGCAGGCCCACTCTTCCTGACAGTTCTGGTCGAGGCAGCCCACACACTCGGTGAGCGAGAAGCTGGCCACGCACTCGAAGCCACAGGAACTGGCCGCACATCGCGACAGTCCCGCAAAACACGAGGAGCACGCCTCAGTGGCGAATCCGCCCGCGGTCTGAACGCAGCTGACGAACCCTGGATCGTCGCCGTTGAAGGCCAGTCGGCAGGACTCGAGGCCGTCGAGATTGGCCTGCCAGTCGCAGTACCCACTCTCCCCGACACCCTCACTGTCGAGGCAGGCACCGACGAGGGGCTCGCATGCGTAGTTGGTGTCGGCGCTGCACGTGGCGAGCAGTCCGCAGTCGCTGGGACAGCTCGGGAGCTCCGGCTCGGCGTCAGGAGGTGTGCCGTCGGGCTCGGCGTCAGGGCCGGTTGCGTCAAGGGCGCTCACATCGGGGGTGCCGCCGGCGTCACCTGTCGTGTCGCCGCTGATGGTCTCCGCGGTATCTGTAGTCGTCCCTGGTGCCGTATCGTCGGCGCATCCAGACGCATGAACGAGGCAAACCAACGTCGCCAACACGGTCACTTTCATAGGGCATCCTCACAGCTCGACATGTCCGGCTCGCACCAGGTGTCGGGGAAGCGGTAGGCATCTAGCGCGTCGCTGGCGCCTCCGAGCTCAATCTTGTCGGCGAGCGAGAGCCCGTACGGAATGGCTTCGACGATGAAGAACACCTGCACGGAGTCGGTGCCGATCACGCACCCCTCCGGGTAGGTGATCTTCACCCCGTCGGTAATCCCATCCCGCAGCTCCCAGGTGCCTGTTCCCTCGCAGCCATAGCCGGGCGCGACGACGCCTTTGGGCTCCACCGGCTTGAACAGGAGCTCACCGCTGTCGCCATCCAGCGGCAACACCCGCATCCAGTCCCGGTTGTCATCGACCCCGATGAGCCACAGACCGACAAACCGGTCCTCGAAGCTCGGGGCAGAGCCAGCGTCGGGCGCGCTCGGCGGATCGAGCGGCGGAAAGCATGCCGACAGCATCAGCGCGCAGCCGAACGCCGCCGCCATCTGGGGCACGAGGCGGGACATGCCTCTATCTACCAGCAACGCCGGTTCAGATGCGAGCCACGACGGCTCCAAAAACCTGTCCGGGGGCCACCCGACCCAGGGTTCGGCTGTCACTACCCTCGGCGGGGTTGTCGCTCAGCAACTCGACGCGACCGTCGTCGCCGATGTCCCCGACCCGTTTGACGAGCACGACATCGGACTTGAACGGGTGCTGCGCCACGATCACATCACCACGCGCGTAGCGAGCCCTCGGGTCGACGAACACATGGTCGCCGGGCGCGAGCGTCGGCAGCATGCTCCGGCCGTCGACCCGAAAGCGGCGCCGTCGCCCTAGCAGCCACTTCAGCAGCAGCATAGGCGACGGCCTTGGAGGCCCATCAGCCTCCAGCAAGGACCCAGTCGACCTGCCGGCCCTTCACGGACCAGAAGATGTTGTGGATCTCCTCGATCGCGTCCATCAGCTCGTCGGCGTGCTGGGCGCTGACCTCGACCTTGCAGGCCGAGCAGAGCTTGGTGGCCTTCCAGAAGATGTCGTGGAGGTTCGGGTGGGCGTCCAGGTGCGGCGGCTTGAAGAAGTCCGTCCACAGCACCAGGAGCTGTTCCTTGGCCTTGTGCGCTTCCTCTTCCTTGATCGCTACGTAGCGCGACAGGGTGTTGAGGTAGGAGGCCATGGCGACGTTGTCGCTGGGATCCGGCGGGGTCAGCGCCAGGATCTTCTTGGTCATCGAGCGCACGGCCTCACCGGCGATGCGGGCCGAGGCCGGATCGTAGATGCCGCAGGGGCCGTCGCAGTGGGCTTCGGCGGTGTCGGCGGGGCGGACGGAGTCCAGGGCGTTGAGCAGGTTCTTGAGCATCGTGTGTTCTCCTCTCTACTCGGCGCCGTTGCGCTTGAAGATGTAGGTTGCACCGCCGATCACGGCGGCGATGGCGGCGACGACGAACCACTCGGTGTGGGTGTGGGCGGCGTCGGCGCCGTGTCCGGCATGGGCCAGGGCAGCGCTGGGCGCCACCACCGCAAGAGCCGTCAGGGCTCCTCGCAGGCTTTTCATGAAGAGATCTCCTCTTGAGGGAATGCCGCCCGTCCCGAGCGGCCGCTAGTGGTGCGACAAAGGCTCTAGAACAGCGCCGCCATATCGTCAAACGGGTGTCCCCAGGTGAACCGATGGTCACCAAACGGACAGCAAACAGCACACCACGAGCCTGTGGGGTGCATCGTTCGTTCGACCACTCGTGCGTTTCTCCACGCGCCCTTCCCCTCGGCTCAGGGCTCCGGTATGACTCCGGTCCAGATGCAAGACCCCGCAGACATGCCCGCAGCGTCGCCGGGCGCGGCCGCCGAAGAAGGGCCGACCCTCGACATCAAGCTCCTGCTGAAGGCGATGGTCGTGATCGTCGTCCTCGTGATGGTGGTGATCGGCGGGGTTCTCTACATCTTCCGCGAGCCTCTTCGAGACTTCGCCCACGTCTTCGTCAACGAGCTTCAGGGCGTGGGTGTCGCCGCCGGCTTTTTCATCCCGGACGCGTTCACCATCCCGCTTCCCAACGATGCCTTCACGGTGTTGGGGCTGATGGGCGGCATGGGCTTCTGGGAGGTGGTGATGTGGGGGAGCATCGGCAGCATCTCGGGAGGCAGCGTCGGCTGGCTCATCGGGCGCCGGCTCTCCAAGACGTCCTGGTTTCAGCGGATCATGGCAGGCAAGGGCGCCGAGATCAGCGGCCTGGTGGACAGGTACGGCACGGTCGCGTTGCTCGTCGCCGCGCTCACGCCGCTCCCCTACTCGCTGGCCTGCTGGGCTACGGGCGCCGGTGGGATGAGCTTCCAGAAGTTCCTGCTCATCTCCTCGGTCCGCGTGTTTCGTGTCGCGCTGTACCTGTGGCTCATCCAGCAGGGCGTGCTGGCCGTCCTGGTCTGACGCCCTAGAAGAAGCTCCATCGCTTGTTGCGGCCGCAGATGTCGTCGTAGTCGCCGTGCTTGGCGTTTCGGCCAGGGCTGCAGACGATCTCGACACCGTCTTCGATGCGAAGTCGCAGCGCCCACCCCCACACGTCCCGGTCGGCCCCTGGGGGCATCCTGAACCCCTTTTGGGTGAACACCTCCGACAGCTTCTCGGGCTTGGGCCCGGAGTGGCGCTTGAGCAGTGACAGCCACCATGCGATCGCGCCGCGCGTCGTCAGGTAGGGCCGCTGCCGGTGGAGTCGCTTCACCAGGTCGCTGGCCAGCGCCTGAAGGGTGACGTCGTAGGGCGCCTCGATGGTCGTGCGGAGCCCGTCCTTGACGCGCGGCGCCTTGTCGAAGGCGTCCAGCAGTCCCTTCAACTTGGAGCCGCGCGCCATCGAGCGTTTGGCGAAGCGGAGCCCCATTCCCAGCAGAAGGCCCGGGTCAGCCTTTTCGTCGGGTGCCGTCACCGACATGCGGATCCGGTCGGCGCGCTGGGAGAAGCCAAAGCGCATCCCCAACACCTGGAGTGCGATGGCCTCGTCGCTCTCCAGCTCGAGCTCCAGCTTGCGATTGGCCTTGGCGGCCGCGAAGCCCCTTTCGAGGTCCCCACGCCAGGCGGAAGCAAGGATGACGTTGCCGGGGAGCTGGACCATCTCGAAGGGCCAGGCCTGGACGGGGGCCAGCATCGTGCGGACTTCGGGGCCCGCCCCCCCTGCGCGGTCCGACTTCAGAGGTGGGCCCGTGCGGAGGTGGGTCACATCGGCTGGCTCCGGGCCGACGCTTATGATCGTTGCTCCGGTCGGCCGGATCCCGATCGCCACTTCATCGACCTTCGCCGTCCACATGCCCTCCAGCAGCGCCCTCGCGTCGCGATCGACCAGGCCCTTCAAACGGGCTCGGACGACGAGCCAAGCGTCGTCGAGGGCTGGGAAGTCGGCGGCAACAGGTTCGGCGTTCGCTGCGGCGGTGGGCTTGGGGGCGACCGCGAGGGGCGTCGGCTCGACGCGTTTCTTGGAGCATGCGGCCACCAAGGAGGTGGCTACTGCGAGGGTAACAAGCGTGCGTGTGGTCATGGGAGTCCTTCGGGGCGCGGGAATGCGCGCTGGCGACATGCACCCTAGGCAGCAGACGGCGCCGGACCACTGACACGACCTAACACCTGCTTTCGCAGTGTGGAGGTCCTTCCGCTGTAAGGAATGCCTCGGCTTCGGCCGAGGTTCATCCGCAGACCGGCCCGAACCTCAACAACCCCCACGGAAATGCTGATCTTGCACAAAAAGGTTGCATTCCTCGGCCAGATGTAGATGCTCCGCCGCCGAACGCAAGAACCAAACAGAAAGACCGACCCAAAAGAGAAGCAGATGAAAGCGATCGTGAACCTGCTCAACGGCATCCTCGGCGCCGGCACCAACCGCCGCGCCAGCACCCCCACCCCCCGCATCGACAACACCCGCGTCTGGGAAGTCCGTCCCAAGTACGACACCAAGCGTGGGATGCGCCCCGTGAGCGCCAAGGACCTGCGCAAGTAAGTCCTGCCCGTGACGCCGTGGCGTTCGGTCGGCAGCGAGACCGCTGCCGACTGTTCGCGAGATGACGGCGTTGCGTCTGGTCATCAACGGCTGCCTGACCCAGGCAGAGATTGACTCTGGCCCCCCAGGCTGCTAGGCAGCGCCGTCCTGAGAACGGTCGGAGTCACCCGTGAAGTCCACCCTCCAAGAGGTTATCCTCGAGCTCAACGCCTTCTGGGCCGAGCAGGGCTGCGTCATCATGCAGCCGTACGACACCGAGAAGGGCGCAGGGACGCTGAATCCCGCGACCTTCCTGCGTTCCCTCGGCCCCGAGCCGTGGAACACCGCCTATGTCGAGCCCTGCCGCCGCCCAGCGGACGGCCGCTACGGCGAGAATCCCAACCGCCTGCAGCATTACTTCCAGTACCAGGTCATCATGAAGCCTTCGCCGCTCGACATTCAGGAGCGGTACCTGGAGAGCCTTCGACGCCTGGGCATCGACACCGCGGCGCACGACATCCGCTTCGTCGAGGACAACTGGGAGAACCCGACGGTGGGGGCCTGGGGCCTTGGCTGGGAGGTCTGGCTCGACGGCATGGAGATCACCCAGTTCACCTACTTCCAGCAGGTGGGTGGCCTGGACTGCGACCCTGTGAGCGTCGAGCTGACCTACGGCATCGAGCGCATCGCGATGTACCTGCAGAACGTGGACAGCATCTTCGATCTCACCTGGGTCGAAGGCGTGTCCTACGGCGCGGTGAAGCACCAGGACGAGGTGGAGTGGTCGACCTTCAACTTCGAGAAAGCCGACGTGGCGTTTCACCTGGACCTGTTCAACACCTACGAGCGTGAGTCCCAGCGGATGATCGCCGAGGGGCTGGTGCTGCCCGCCTACGACTACTGCATGAAGTGCTCGCACACGTTCAACATCCTGGACGCGCGCGGCGCCATCAGCGTCACCGAGCGGCAGAAGTACATCTTCCGGGTCCGGGCGTTGGCCAAGGCGGCCGCCGAGCTCTACGTGGTCCAGCGCGAAAAGCTCGGCTTCCCGCTGATGCCGCAGCTCGACGCCACCAACACCGAGGGCGGAGCATGAAGCAGCTGTTCTTCGAGCTGGGCACCGAAGAGATCCCCGCCCGCTTCATGCGTGGCGCCGAGCGCGAGCTGGGCGAGCGCATCGTGAAGGGGCTCGACGGGTTGAACCTGGAGCACGGCGCGGTGAAGACCTGGGTCACGCCGCGGCGCCTGGCGGTGGCCATCGATGTGGCCGAGAGCCAGCCGAGCAAGACCGAGACGCTGACGGGCCCCCCTGCGCGCATCGCCTTCGACGGCGATGGCAACCCGACCAAGGCGGCGCTGGGCTTCGCCAAGCGCAACAACGTCGACGTCGCCGACCTGAAGAAGGTCGAGACCGAACGCGGCGAGTACCTGGCGGCGACCGTGCACACCGTCGGTCAGCCCGCCCGCGAGCTGCTCCCTGCGATGATTCGCGAGGCGCTGACCAAGCTGCACTGGCCCAAGCCGATGCGTTGGGGCAACTCCAGCCACACGTTCATCCGGCCCGTCCAGTGGTTTGTGGCGCTGCTGGACGGCGACGTCCTGCCCCTGGAGTTCTGCGACATCGCGTCGTCGAACACGAGCCGGGGGCACCGGTTCATGGCTCCCGATGCCTTTGAGGTCACCGACGCCAGCCAGTGGGAAGAGAAGCTTCGGGCCGCGCGGGTCGAGCCCAACGCCGACGCCCGCGCTGAGCTCATCCTGACCCAGTCCAAGAAGATCGCGGCCTCGGTGGGCGGCGAGCTGGTCTGGGACGATGGCCTGCTCGAAGAGGTCAGTGGCCTGGTCGAGTGGGCCGTGCCCCTTCTGGGGACCTTCGACGAGGGGTATCTGGCCATCCCGGACGAGGTGCTCATCACCTCCATGAAGGTGCACCAGAAGTACTTCGCCGTGCGCCATCCGGAGACCGGCGCGCTGCTGAACCACTTCGTCGTGGTCGCCGGCACCGAGGCCACCGACCCCTCCGTGGTCGCCTATGGCAACCAGCGCGTGCTGGCGGCGCGGCTTGCCGACGCCAAGTTCTTCTTCGAGCTGGACAAGAAGACCCCGCTCCAGGAGTTCACCGACAAGCTCGCCCAGCGCACCTTCTTGAAAGGTCTGGGCACGATGCGGGACAAGGCCGCCCGCCTCGAAGCGCTGGCGCCCAAGCTGGCCGAGGCCCTGGGCAACGACACTGCGGCTCAGGAGCAGGCTGCCATCGCCGGCCGCGTGGCCAAGGCCGACCTGTCCACCGGAATGGTCGGCGAGTTTGCTTCGCTGCAGGGCGTCATGGGCTGGCACTACGCCAACCACGCCGGGCTCCCCGAGGCCGTTGCGGTGGCCATCAAGGAGCACTACTGGCCAAAGTTCTCCGGCGACGCGCTCCCCAGCGGACCGGTCGGCGTGGCGGTCTCGCTCGCCGACAAGCTGGACTCCATCGTGGGGTGTTTCTGCCTGGGTCTCGAGCCCACCGGTAGCGCGGACCCCTACGCCCTCCGGCGTCAGGCCGTGGGTGTGCTGCGAATTGCCGAGGCGCCTGCTGGGGCGAGCACCAACGCTTCGCTGAGCCAATGGCTGGATCTGGCGCATGCGGCCTATGGCGACGTCGTGGACGTCGACTGGCCGGCGGTGCGCGGCCGCATCCTCGACTTCATGCGTACCCGTCTCAAGGGGGCGCTCGCGGCCGACTTCCCGACCGACCTGACGGAGGCCGTCCTGAGCAGCGGCTTCGACGACCCCGCTGACGCACGTGGACGCCTCGCGGCGCTTCATACCGTCAAGCAGAGCGACGGTTGGGAGGACCTGGCCATCGCCTTCAAGCGGGTATTCAACATCGTTGCCGACCAGGAGGTCGCGGCGCTGGACCCGGCATCGCTCACCGAGCCGCGGGCCAAGGAACTGGCCGAGGCGTACGCGACCCACTCCAAGACCGTCGCGGCAGGCCTGGACACCCGGGACTACCCAGCCGCGTTGGAGGCCATGGTGGCGCTCAAGCCCGCCATCGATGCCTTCTTCGACGACGTCATGGTCAACAGCCAGGATCCCGCCGAGAGGACCCGCCGAGTGGCCTTGGTGGGCGCCATCGCGGCCGTCTTCAGTCGAGTGTGCGATTTCACTAAGGTCAGCACGTGACACCTGTTGGGCCTACCCGATACGTCTACAGTTTCGGCGACGGCATGGCCGACGCCGCGCCGGAGACGCACGATCTGGTGGGCGCCAAGGGAGGCCGTCTGGCCGAGATGACGCGGTTGGGGCTGCCGGTCCCACCCGGGTTCACCATCACCACCGAGGTGTGCGAGCACCTGCTGCGGACCAGCGAGTTTCCGCCGGGCGCCAAGCAGCAGATCGCTGACGCGCTGAAGCTGGTCGAACAGCGCAGCGGGATGACCTACGGCGACCCGAACAATCCGCTTCTGCTGTCGGTACGACCGGCTACCCCCGTCACTGCGGGCGGCATGCTCGAGGCGGTGCTCAACGTCGGGATGAACCGCGAGATCGCGCTCGGCCTGGCCAAGAAGGTCGGCGACGACCGGTTCGCCTGGGACTGCTACCGCCGGTTCCTTCAGGACTACGCGGCGGTCTGTCTGGGCATGCGGCGTGGCAACCTGGAGACCCTGCTGGAGCGGGCCAAGGACGGCGAGGGCGTCTACGACGAGTCCGAGCTCTCCGCCTTGGCGCTCGAGGGCATCACCGAGATCTTCAAGCGCAAGATCATCGAGTCCAGCACGGGCCTTCCGCCAGATACCCCGATGGACCAGTTCTGGGCCTCCATCGAGGCTGTGTTCCGGAGCTGGAACAGCCATCGCGCCGTGGGCTATCGCAACGCCCACGGCTTGCCGCATGACCATTTCACGGCGGTGACCGTGCAGATGATGGTCTTTGGCAACATGGGCCAGAAAAGCGCCACGGGCATGTGCTTCACGCGCGACCCGGAGACCGGCGAGAAGCGCTTCTTCGGCGAGTGGCTGCCCAACGCCCAGGGCGAGGACGTCCGCATGGGGCTTCGGGCCCCTCAGCCGCTGAACAAGGCGTCCGGCACCTTCAAGGACGACCGGGTGCTCGAGCAGGAGCAGCCTCAAGCGTACGCCGAGCTGCAGCGAGCCTACCGCGTGCTGGAGGTCCACTACCGGGACATGCTGCGGATGGCCTTCACCATCCAGCAGGGTCGGCTGTGGATCATCCAGACCCGCATTGGAAAGCGCAGCCCTCGTGCCGAGGTACGCATCGCGGTCGACCTGGCGCGCGAGGGGCTCATCACCACCGGCGAGGCGATCCGTCGCGTCCACACGACGACGCTCGACAAGATCCTGCACCCGCAGATCGACCCCAGGGACCTGGTGGGCGTAGTTGCCAAGGGGCTTGGCGCGTCACCGGGCGCCGCCACGGGCCGCGTGGTGTTCTCGGCCAAGGAGGCCGTGGAGTGGGCGGGCCGTGGGCTGGCGGTCATCCTGGTTACGTCGGAGACCACGCCCGATGACATCCACGGCGTGCTGAAGTCCCACGGGATCCTCACCCGCCGCGGGGGAATGACCTCCCACGCCGCGGTGGTCGCCCGGGGCGCGAACCGACCCTGCATCGTGGGGTGTCTGGACCTGCAGCTGCACCCCGAAGAGCGCTACATGGTGGTGGGTGGTCAGACCATCGCGCAGGGCGACACCGTCACCATCGACGGCACCAGCGGCTCGGTCATGCTGGGCGAGGTTCGGGCGGTACAGCCCAAGGCCTCGCCGGAGCTGGAGGAGCTGCTCACCTGGGTGGACGACAAGGCGCGTCTGGACGTCTACGTCAACGCCGACACGGCCCGGGATTGCGAAACCGCGCTGGGGTTCGGGGCCAAAGGCGTTGGGCTGTGCCGAACCGAGCACATGTTCTTCGAGACCGGCCGGATCGACATCTTCCGGCAGATGATCCTGGCCGACGACGAGCAGAATCGTCGCAATGCGATGGCCAAGATCATGCCCATGCAGAAGGCGGACTTCAAAGCCATCTTCAAGGTGATGAACGGCCTGCCGGTGACCATTCGGCTGCTCGATCCGCCACTGCACGAGTTCGCTCCCCACGGGGATCGCGAGCTCAACGCCCTGGCCGATATCGTGGGCGTGACGGTGGACGAGGTGGAGCGCCGCGTCGACGCCATGAACGAGGTCAACCCGATGCTCGGCCACCGCGGTTGCCGGCTGGGACTGACCTACCCCGAGATCTACGAAATGCAGGTCCACGCCATGATCGAGGCGGCCTGCGAGGTGATCCGGGACGAAGGCATCGAGGTGCATCCCGAGATCATGATCCCATTGGTGGGACATGTTCGCGAGTTGGAGCTGCTCCGCGATGTCGTGGAGACCACCATCCGCCGGGCCTCCGGTCCGTACCCGGACGTCGAGCTCGATGTGGCCATCGGTACGATGATCGAGCTTCCCCGAAGCTGCCTGACGGCGGGGCCCCTGGCGGGCGTGGCCGACTTCTTCAGCTTCGGAACCAACGACCTTACCCAGACCATTTTCGGAATCAGTCGCGACGATTGCGGACGTTTTCTCCCCTTCTACGTTGAGATGGGCATCCTTCCGATCGATCCGTTCGTCAGCCTGGACCCCTCAGTAGGAGAGTTGGTGGAAATCGCGGTAGAGCGCGGACGCGCGCGCAAGCCGGACCTGAGACTCGGAATGTGCGGTGAGCACGGTGGGGATCCTGCGTCCATCACCTTCTGCCACCACAAGGGGCTGGACTACGTCAGCTGCTCCCCGTTCCGGGTGCCCATCGCTCGACTCGCCGCTGCCCAGGCCGCCCTGGAGGCGAAGGCATGAACTTGGTGAAGATTATTCTCGCCGCAGCCCTGGCGCTGCTGGCAATGGCGGGCTGTGCCGCCGACGCCCCCGGCAAGGCCCATCCCTACAACGTCCTGGACTACCCGGTGGCACTCACGGCCGACCCGTCGGGCAAGACGCTTTGGGTAACCAGCGGGAACTTCGACCTGGAGTACGGGGGGGGCGCCGTGGTCGGGCTCGACGTGGCGACCCACGAGTTCATCCCCGGAGCCGCCATCGAAGTGGGGGCATTTGGCAGCGCCATCGCCATGCTCACCGACGACGCCGGCAAAGCGGTACACGCCTACGTCGTTTCGCGCGAGAGCGACGGCCTGTATCACGCGACGGTCAGCGAGGTGGACGGCAAGCCACGCCTGACCTGCATCGACGACCCTGACGGCGAGGGCGACCTGATCGAGGTCAAGCAGGGCAGCGAGCTGCTGAGCCTGCGGTGCCTGGATACCGAGCTGAAGACCGGCACGGTGGTGGACGAGTTCGACTCGGGGACCGACGCCGAGCTGACCATCGGTAACGACCCGTTCGCAGTGTTCGTGCGCAAGGCCCGTCTGCCAGGCGAGCCCAACCTGCTGTTCACGGGCTCGATGATCACCGGCAACCTGGCGACCTGGGAGCTGGCCGACGATGGGACGCCGTCGCTGGTGGGCAATCTGGACCTTCCCGACGGGCTCTTTGCGGTCACCGACAACCCGGTCACCGGCCGCATCTACGCCGCGTCCAAGTCCAGCCCGCTGATCTACGCCTTTGACGTGGATATGCCGGGCCCCCAGGACGACCGGAGCTTCACCAACCCATATCTGTTGACCCGCCAGCAAATCTCCATCCCAGCGACGGTGGTCAACGACCATGCGCGGGACATGGCGGTGACTGGGGATGGTGCCTTGCTGGTCACCAGCCACCGGTCGCCCAACACGCTGGTGGTCATCGACATCCACCAGACTTTTGAAGGGTCCCCCTCGGCCAACGTCCTGGCGAAGGTGCCCGTCGGCTCCCGACCGGGTGATGTCCAGGTGGTTCCCGCCTCGGGGCCCAATCCGGAACTGGTCTACGTGGCGTGCTTCGGCAGTGACCGCATCGACGTAGTGGACCCGCGCCAGGGAGCGGTGGTGGATCGTATCCCCACTGGACGCGGGCCGTATAGCCTCGCCTACGTGGAGAACGCGGAGCTGGGCGTCCGGCGGCTGTACATGACCCATTTCTACTCCCACAGCGTGGGCGTGGTGGAGCTGGACCCGACGTCGCCCTACTACAACCAGCAAATCGCCGAGATCAGCGGAGGTCCCCGATGAGCGGACGAGTCCGACTCACCTTCGCGGCGGTGCTTGTGAGCGCATTCGCGGCCTGCTCCGACCCGCCATCGGTTCCGACGTCGTCGTTCTCGCTGCCGATCGACTTCGCCTACGCCTGCGAGGGCACGGATGCGACGACCGCGCCCCAGTACTCGGGCAACGGTAGTGAAGAGGTGTGGTGTGGCAACGTGACCCGCAACCCGCCAGGGGGCAGCGTGGTCACGACGCAGGGAGCGCTGTATGGGCTGGTCCTCAACCAGGACCCCGCCGGCGTGCTGCTCGTCTCGCTGGACGCCCAGACATCGACCGAGGCCTCTGTGCCCGGCGGCACCGTGCTGGATGCCGACCCGTTTGTGCCGGGCTTCTCGCCCATCCGCGTCGGCGACAACCCCATCCGGCTGCTGCGCGCCTCCGACTGGGGTAGCTTCTACGTCATCAGCGCCGGCTCGCGGACGGTCACCAAGATCGTGCTCAAGAGCATCAGCAGCGTCATGCGGCCCTGCGGCGCGACCAAGGTGGAGGCCACCGAGACCGAGGCATGCTACGAGCTGACTGTGTTCGACATCCCCGGGACCCCCAGCGACGCCGTGATCGCCGGTCAGAACCTGGTGGTGTCCTCGGCGTGGTCCGACGAGGTGTGGACCTACGACCTGGCCGAGACCTCGCCGGTTCCGGTGGCTCGGGTGCTTCCGGGAAGCATCGACCAGCTCCATGGGCTGAAGGACGGACGCTTCGTCGCGACCTGGGTGGAGCGTGGAGTCGTTTCGCTGTTGGACGCCGACCTCGGCGTCGTGGTGGAGCGCGGCGTCACCTACGCCTGCGCCGACGGCATCGATAACGACCGAGATGGTCTGGTGGATCACCTCGACCCGGATTGCCAAGATGGTTCGGACCGCGACGAGGCTCCGGATCCAGCCACGATCCCAGCGCCTGCTACCACGGAGCCAGCGGGCTCGTACACGGCGGGCGCCGACTACTGCAACGATGGCGTCGACAACGACGGAAACGGGCTGACGGACGCTGAAGAGGGCGCACGGTGTGCCAAGCCGGACGGGGAAGCGCTGGCCGAGTGTGGTGACGGCATCGACAACGATGGGGATGGGCTGACCGACACCGATGACACCTCCTGCTTTGCCTCCCACGGGGTTCACGAGGGTCAGTTCGGGCCCTTTGGGCAATACCAGCTGGCCGTCGTGGAGGCCGGCGAGAGCGGCACGTTCGCCTATGTGGCCGACGAGCAACGCAACCGCATGGCGGTCTTCGAGGTGGACGACGACCTCATGAACCGGGTGGACGTGATGGGCTGGTCGTCGGTGGCACCCAAGCTACCGTTCAGGCCGATGAACGTGGACTCCCTCACCAACACCTGTTCCACCGACGACGGATGCGGCCTGGGCGACGTCTGCGCGACGGGCCTGGGACGCTGTGTGGACGCCCTGACCGAGGTTACCACCACCGGGTTCCCGGAGTACGTCTATCAAGGCGAGACCGACCTGCCCATCGCGGGGTCGACCATCAACTCCATGCTTGGCGCCCGGGTGCGAGGCCAACTGTGGGACCGCGCCATCAAATCGGGCCAGGTGGATCGCTGCACCGCCAATTGCGGTGGGGTCTACCAGCCATCCTGGTGCGATGTCTCGGATACGGCCACCTGCAAGCAGCCCGAGGGTGACGCCGACACGTACTACGCGTTCACGCCCGGGGCCGATGGAAAGCTGCGGATGGTTCAGTCGGTCGTCCGCGGTGTCCCGCGGCACCGCTACGCGCAGGCGGTCTCCGACCCAGACCAGCGGGGCTGGAAGTTGGGCGGCAAGCCGGACCTGACCTTCTTCGGCCGGCGACCTCAGAGCATCGGCAACAAACCGCCGACCTCTTACGCGTTCATGGGGCCGATCAACACCGAAGAGGTGATCGAGCCCGCGGTCGACGACGTCTCTCCCAAGCGCATCCGCTCCTACGGCGTCTACGCCCCGCCAGTGGACACGTTCGAGCAGGTCGCCAGCCAGTCGTGGCTGTTCGACTACGAGGGCGTCATCCCGGAGACCCGCGGTCACCTCGGGCGTCTCATCGACAGCACCACGTTCTATGCACCTGCCGAGCGCTTCTGCGAGAGCGGTGTGGAGGTGGGTGACTGGCTCGTGGTCCTGGCTCCTCGCACGGCCGTCGCGCCGGTCATGCACTACGAGGCGACGCTGGTCACCGAAGCGGGCGATGTTTGCGCCCTCGAGCCGGTCTACCACTCGCTGGTGCAGGTGCGGGTCACCGAGGTCGGGATGCATACCCTGAAGGTGGACCCGGCCACGGCTCAGCTGGTCCCGGTCGACCAGCAGCTGGACGAGCTGGCGATCCGGGCGTCCGAGACCAACATCCTCAACACCTGCAAGAACGCCCTCGATGACTTCCGCGAAAAGCAATTGATGCTGCCCCAGACGGAGCCGGGCTTCGGAGGCTACTTCGTGGACCTTGCCGAGGCCGACTTTGTGCCGGAGAACTTCCCCAGCCGGCTGCGCTACGAGGTCCGGGCAGCGGACGCCTGGACCGTCACCGGCGGGGTCGTTGGGTTTGCGCATCGGTGGACGTGGGACGGCACCCAGTGCGTCCTGGATGAGACCAAGGACCCCCGGCTGCAGGGGCGGCTGAAGACCGAGGCCTTCGACCCCACCGAGCAGTACGCGACCTGCCCGCCGGAGAACGCACAGGTCGACCTCGCCGCCATGGAGGGCCTTCCGCTTCAGGAGACCCCGTTCGAGAACTACTCATTTTCGACCTACATGCTCCCCGGCTGCGAGACCGATGAGACGGGCACCAAGGTGGCCGTGCCGGATCGCCGCGGGACGCGGTGGACGTTCAGCGTCAGTGGCCCCGATGGCTCGGCGACCAGCAGCCTGGGCGAGGCAGCGTTCACACGACGGCTGCAAACCATTGAAGACGCCCGCGCGATTGTGTACATGGACACCGCCGGCAACCGGATGCGCCTGCTGCGCTTCTGGCACCGCTCAAATACTGGCCAGAGCTTCTCCAGACTCTTCGATTAGCTCATCCACCACCGCGGCCCCGGACAGGGCCTCACAGGGGATCTCATGACTCTCAAGTACGCGCTCATCTCCGCGGCTGTCGGCATCGCTCTGACCGCCAGCGGCTGCCCCGAGGACAACGAGCCGACGGCCCCCAACTTCGAGGTGTCCACCGGTGATGGCACCGGGACCCCCGATGGCGGCGGTGACGCTGCTGGCCCCGATGGCACGACGACCCAGGATGTACCGCCCAGCGATACGCCTGCGGTCGACATCTCCACCGACGTCAGCGCTCCGGCGGGCACCGTCAAGGCCCTGCAGCTCAAGGCTGAGGACGCAGGCTGCGACCCCAACATGATCCAGACCATTGCCCAGGGTGAGACGCTCACCGGCGTGATCGTCACCAGCCCCAAGTACGACGCCTTCACCCCCACCGATCCCGGCGGGACGGCGCTGGATGGTTACTTCGTGCGCGATGCCGACGGCGACCAGTGGAACGGTATCTTCGTCACCATCCCGCGTGACGACGCCACGGACTACCAGCCGGGCGACGTGCTGGACCTCAGCGGCGAGCTGGTGGAGTTCTACTGCCAGACCCAGCTGTCGACCTCCACCCACAGCCTCGCCAGCTCGGGTACTCCGCCTGCGGGCATCGAGGTGCCCCCCGCGCAGGTCAACACCGAGGCCTTCGAGGGCGTGCTGCTCACGGTCAAGGGTGTCGAGGTCGTGGATGAGCCGTTTGGCGGCGTCTACACCATGACCGGAGGGTTCACGGTGACGTTTGGTTTCGAGGGCCTGTTCCTCAGCCTCGACGCCGGAAAGACCTACGACATCACGGGGATCCTGTTCTACGACTTCGGCGAGTACAAGGTCCGGCCCCGCTTCGACAGCGACATTGTGGACACCACCCCGGGCACCGGGACGACCATCAACGGGATGCAGACGTCGGATGCCAGCGTCAACTGCACCGACCCCGGCTTCAACGACATCGCGACCGGCCTGACGCTGGACGCCACCGTGGCGGTCGGGAAGTTCTCGGTTACCGACAGCCTCGACGGCTACATCCTCACCGACGGCACCGGCGGCCCCAACAGCGGCGTCTTCGCCACGGTCCCCGGCTCGCTGGGCACCGATTTTGCGGTCGGCACCGAGGTGCGACTCAACGGCAAGCACATGGAGTTCTTCTGCTCGACCCAGTTCCAGGCCGACACGGCCCAGGAGCTCAGCACCGGCAACACCGTTCCGGCCCCCACCGCGCTGACCATCAGCGAGCTTAGCGCCAACACCGAGCAGTACGAGGGCACCCTCGTCGAGCTGTCCGGCGTGACCCTGACCGCAGTCAGCGAGTTCAACGAGGGCGACATCGAGGGCAGTGGGATCATCATCGACGACACCATCTTCAACACCCCGACCCTGACCAACGGTACGACCTACAGCACGGTCATCGGCGTCATCACCTACAACTTCAGCAAGTACCGCGTGTCGCCGCGCAGCGAGGCCGACCTGGTCGTGGGCGGTGGAACCGCCGACCCCGCGCCCGATGCCGGTACCACGGATGCGACCGCGGACGCGACGCCGGATGCGGCTGCTGATGCAGGCCCGGACGCGGCTCCCGATGCGGCTGCCGACGCGACCCCGGATGCGACCCCGGATGCGGCTGCCGACGCGACCCCGGATGCGGCTGCCGACGCTGCCGCGGACGCCGCGGGTGACGCTGCGGCGGACGCCGCGGGCGACGCCGCGGCGGACGCCGCGGGCGACTGAAGCGCATGTCCGACGGCGCCCTGACCATCTTGCGAGGGGAACTCGGCGCCGTCGGTCTGACCCGCCTGGTCGTCGACATGGCCCGCGAGGCCGCGTCAGGCGACCCCTTCGCGGCGCTCGGCCCTGCGTGGTCGCGCCGCGAACGCCTCAGCCGGGGGCAGGCACGCCCGGCCGTGTGGCTGTACCGCGCACTGCTGCGTCGACTGCCGCAGGAGGTCGCGCTGGCGCTGACGACTCGGGTGGTCGCCGCCGAGGGTGCAAACTTCGTTCAGAAGGGCCTGGGGCGCATCGACGCCCGGGCGTTCCGGGCGTTGGGACCCGACCGCGCGCACGCCCAGGTCGAGCGCTGGATGGCGCACTTCTTTACGGCGATCGCCTACGTCGACGAGGTGGATCCCGACGAGGGCGTGGTCTCCTTCAAGGTGTCGGCCTGCGCGCTGGCCCGGCTGGTCCGCGGGGTCGGCCATCCCGAGTTGGCGGGAGCCTTCTGCGCGGCGGACAATCTCTACTTCGCGGCCCAGAGCCCGGCGATCACGCTGGACCGCCCGACGACCATCGCGCGTGGTCACAGTGAGTGTCACTTCAGGCTGTCGCTCGAAGAGTAGGCCGCTGAGCGTCCGACTGCTGTAATCGCAGAGGACGCAAAGAACGCAGAGGCCGCAAAGAAGAAGAGCTCCTTTGCGTTCTTTGCGTTCTTTGCATCCTCTGCGATTGCAGGTTTGCGCGTACGGAAGTTGGTTGGTGTCCAGTCGTCCAGCCTGGGATGGACGATAAGAAATTGGGCTTGATTACAAAGTAACAAGCGGGTTACTTTATTCGTAACCCCAATGGTCTCACTGCCGACCAGCGCCCGGTCTCCCCAGGACCGAACTGCCGCTGTGTACGTTGCGACCGCCCAACGCAGCCCCATCCGCTCATCGCCGAGGTCTGTCATGTCGCGCAAAGTCTCGTGGCCCGCCCATCCAGCAGCGTCGCGTAAACCGACGCCGCCTCCGGGGGCTGGCGCCAAACCTCCTGTCACCGTCTCCCTCTGGGACAGCGAACAGCGCCGCTACACCGTCGTTCGTGCCGACCTCCGCGGCGTCGAGCTGGTGGGTCCGGCCAACACCGTCGTGCTCGGCGAGGAGACGGTGCTGGGCATTGGCTTCGCTGGCGGTGACATCTTCGTCTGCCTGCGGATCATCGCCATCGCTCCTGGCCGCACCAACCCGAAACTGGCCCGCATCAAGGCGCAGTGGCGGACCATCTGGGGGACCGATCAGGTGCTCACCAAGCGGTTCTTCACCGAGCGTTTGCGGGTGCCTGCGGGCATCTTCAAGAACATGACGGCGCTGCCGACCGACAAGATGATGGACCGGATCACGACGCCCAATCCGCAGCTCGGCCGCACCGCGCGCCGGCTTCCGAGTCGGCCGGCGTCCAAGCGTCTCAACCGTCCGCGTACGCTGAAGAACCCCTACCGGCGGTCACCGGTGACTACTTCTGGTCACGGACCCGTTCGACGAAGTACACGCCCTTGAGCGAGCGCAGCTTCTTGCTGACCCCGTCGAGCTGAGCGCGGTTTTTGGCGTAGAACCGGAACACGTTGCTGGCGCGGCCGTCGTCGGCCTCCGAGCAATTGGCCATGTCGATGTTGATGCTCTGGTCCGAGAAGACCTTGGTCATCTTCGTGAGCAGGCCCGGTATGCCTGTCTGGGTGACGACGCGCAGGCACACCGGATAGCCGGTGTCGCTGTCGCCCCAGCGCACCTCGACCTCCCGATCTGGCGGGATGTCGGCCGTGTTGTTGCACCCCTTGCGGTGCACGCTGATAACGTGCCCGGGCGTCACGAAGCCCACGATCGGCTCGCCGGGTACAGGGCTGCAGCACTTGGCGATGGTGTGCTTTACGCCCTCGAGCCCGTCCACCACGATGCCGGTCGGCCCGCCGGTCACCCGCTTGATGAAGCGGGTGATGACGTTCTGTTTGGTGATCGTCGGGGTCCGCTTCTTCTTGGTGATCTCCTCGGGTAGGACTGCGGTGACCACCGTGTCGGGCATGATTTTGCCCATGCCCACCTGGACGATGAGCTCCTCGACCGTGTCGAAGTTGGAGGCCTTGGCGGCCTCCTTCATCTCGTCAGTCTTACGGATCCGGGAGAACGACTTGGAGTAGCGCCGGAACTCCTTGTCCAGCAGCTGCTCGCCCAGCTCCTTGGAGCGCAGACGCTGCTCGCGCCGCATGTGCTGCTTGATGCGGTTGGCGGCCCGGTTGGTCCGAACGAACTTGAGCCAGTCCTTGTTGGGGCGCTGGGTGCGGCTGGTGATGATCTCGATCGTGTCGCCGTTACGCAGCTGGTAGGTCAGCGGGACGATGGAGCCGTTGACGATGGCGCCGCTACACGTGTTGCCCACCTCGGTGTGGACGCTGTATGCGAAATCCACCGGCGTCGAGCCCCGCGGGAGCACCCGCAGCTCACCCCGCGGGGTGAACGTGTAGACCTCGTCGGCGAAGAGCTCGTGTTTGACCGACTCGAGGAACTCGTTGGGGTCGTCGAGCTCCTTCTGCCACTCCATGAGTCGCTTGAGCCACTCGAAGCGCTCCTCGTCCTTGGTCTCGAGCTTGCCGCCTTCTTTGTACTTCCAGTGGGCCGCGATGCCGCTTTCGGCGACGCGGTGCATGGCCTCGGTGCGGATCTGCACCTCCACCTTGCGGCCGTCCGGTCCGATCATCGCCGTGTGCAGACTCTGGTAGTTATTGGGCTTGGGCAGTGCCACATAGTCTTTGAAGCGCCCCGGCACCGGCCGCCAGCGCTCATGCACCAGCCCCAGCGCGTGGTAGCACTCGCTCTGGCGCTTGACGATGATGCGGAAGGCGACGGCGTCGTAGACCTTCTCGAAAGGCACCTGCTGCCGCTTCATCTTGCGGTGGATCGACCAGAAGTGCTTCGGCCGGCCCGTCACATCGGCCTTGATGCCGCCCTCTTCGAGCACCTTCTGCAGCTCGCTGACGACATTCTCGGTGTACTGCTTGCGCTCTTCGAGGCGCTGGTTGACCTGCTCTTTGAGGGACTGGAATTCCTCGGGGAAGAGGTAGCGGAAGGACAGATCCTCCAGTTCCGTCTTGATGGTGCCGAGCCCCAGCCGGTTGGCGATGGGCGCGAAGATGTCCATCGTCTCGCGTGCGATACCGGCCGCCTTGTGCGGAGGGAGGTGCTGCAGCGTCCGCATGTTGTGGGTTCGGTCGGCCAGCTTGACGATGATCACCCGGATGTCCTTCGACATCGCAAGCAGCATCTTGCGGAAGTTCTCCGCCTGTCGCTCCTCTTTGCTGCGGAAGCGGATCTTGCCGATCTTGGTGACGCCGTCGACGAGGTGGGCGATCTCCTCACTGAAGACGTCGGCCACCAGTTCGTGGGTCGCGTCCGTGTCCTCGATCGTGTCGTGCAACAGCGCGGCCACGACCGACGAGATGTCCATCCGCATGGCGCAGAGGATGCGCGCCACCGCCACCGGGTGCCCGATGTACGGGTCACCGTTCTTGCGGCGCTGCGGACGATGGTGCTGCTCGGCGAACACGAAGGCGCGACGGACGAGGTTCAGGTCGGCGTTCGGATGGTAGCGCGACAGCTCATCGGTGATGTGCTTGACGGTCGCTTCGCCTGTGGCCCTGTACACGGCGGTATTCATGGCGAGAACCATAGGCGCCAGGTTCCGGCTCAGCAAATGTCGTTCGCACTACATTAGTAACGCGGGTTCGACTAAGGTCCCGCCCGTGAGCACTCCGTCCCTGTCGCAGCAGCTGGATTCACTTACCGCTGGCGTCTCCGAGCGAGGCCAGACCCGACGCATCGTCGTCGGTGACGATGCCCTCGATCGACTCGCCGCCGAAGCCTCCCCAGGCCCCAAGATCGTGATTTGCGATCCGAACACCCGGGTCGCCGCCGGCGATGCGCTGTTGGCCAGGCTGGAGGCGGCCGAGCTGCGGGTGATCGAGCCGCAACCGGGGCACGACGACCTCGTCTGCGACACCGAGATCATCGCCAAGACCCGGTCGATGTTGGCCGACGCGCCCGACGCCACGCCGATCGCAGTGGGTGCCGGCACCATCAACGACATCGTCAAGAAGGCGTCGGCCGAGGTGGAGCGGGACTACCTGGTGGTTCCCACGGCTGCGAGTATGAACGGCTACACGTCGTCCATTGCGGCGATCCTCGCCGACGGCGTCAAGCGCACCATCGCGGCGCAGCAGCCCGCGGGGATCTACGTCCCCCTGTCGATCGTCGCTGCCGCTCCCGCCTACTTGAACCGCGCAGGCTTTGGCGACCTGTTGAGCAAGCCTTTCAGCAACGCCGACTGGCTGCTCAGCCACCATGTGCGCGGCGTCCCCTATGACGCCGCACCGGCGGCGCTGCTGGACGACGCCTACAACGCCCTGCTGGACCACGCCGAGGACGTCTCCACCGGCGCCCCCGAGGGGGTGCAGCTGCTGACCGAAACCCTTCTGGTGAGCGGGTTCTCCATGGCCATGGCCGGGACCAGCGCGCCGGCCTCCGGCGGTGAGCACCTCATCAGCCACTATTGGGACATGGAGCAGCATTGCCAGCACGCGCCACTGCGTGGGCTGCACGGCACCCAGGTGGGCATCGCGACGCGGCTGTCGGCGATGCTGTACGAGCGCCTCGTCACGCTGGACGTTAGTGCGATCAATTCCGCGCGGGCGGCCGAACGGCGGCCTGACGCGTCGTGGATCGACGGCCTCGGCGCCGAGCACCCGGCCCTGACTCCCGAGGTGCTGGCAGAAGTGCAGGAGCAGCTGCGTATCAAGCAGACCCACGGCGCCGAGTTGGCCGAAGAGCTGGCCCGGCTCGAGGCCGTCTGGCCCGAGCTGGCCCCGGAGCTGGCCAAGAGCGCGTTGAGCAGCGCTCGCATTACCCAGGCGCTGCGCGAAGCCGGCTGCGTCTTCAAAGCCAGCGAGCTGGGCGTGGAACGGTCACACCTGGTGCGTACGCTGCGCGTCTGCCGCCAGATTCGGAGCCGCTATGTGGCCCTGGACCTGATGGATGACCTGGGATTGTTGGATGGATGGGCCGCCGAGGTGGCCGCTGAGAGTGAGGAGTCGTCATGAGCGCAGATCGCACCCTCGTCACCGGCGGCGCCGGCTTCATTGGCTCGGCGGTGGTCCGCGCGCTGCTCGCCCGGGGCGAGAAGGTGACCGTGCTGGACAACCTGTCCACCGGGCACGCCCGCAACATCGAGGGCCTCGAGGGGGACCTGGTCTTCCACCGGGGCGGCATCCTGCAGCCCAACGCTCTGGCGACCGCGATGCAGGGCGTGCGCTATGTGATCCACCTGGCGGCCCAGGTGTCCGTGCCGCACTCGATGAATGACCCCCTGTTCACCCATGAGACCAACGCCACGGGGACGTTGAGGGTGTTCGAAGAGGCGCGCCGGCGTGGGGACGTGGACCGGGTGGTGTACGCCGCGACATGCGCGATTTACGGCGACGATCCGACGCTGCCCAAGACCGAGGACTCGCCGCTGTCGCCGCAGAGCCCGTACGCCGTGGCCAAGTACATGGGCGAGCAGTACGGTCGCGCCTACAGCCGGGAGATGGGGCTGGAGGTGGTGTCGCTTCGCTTCTTCAACGTCTTCGGCCCTCGTCAGGACCCGTCCGGCGGCTACGCAGCGGTCATCCCGGTGTTCATCTCCCTGGCCCTGGACGGCAAGACGCTGATGGTCCACGGCGACGGCGAGCAGACCCGGGACTTCGTCTACGTCGAGAACGTCGCGGCGGGCCTGCTGGCCGCTCGGACCGCCGAGGGTGTGGCGGGCGACGTGTTCAACATCGGGACGGGCGTCCAGACCAGCCTCAACGACCTGGTACGGGGCATCGAGGCGGCCCTGGGGCACTCCATCGAGACGGTGCATACCGAGCCTCGGGCGGGCGACGTCCGCCACTCGGTGGCCAACGTAGTAGCGGCTCAGACCCGTCTGGGGTATGTCGCCGACGTGGACCTGGTCGAGGGCCTCAAGCGCACGGTGGCCTTCTACCAGGGCGCCCGCCAGGACTAACCGTCACAGCAGCGAGGGAACCATGAGCTTGATGAGCATGACCGGCTTCGGCTCGGCGACCTTCGACGTCGACGGCCAGGCCTACCGCCTCGATATCAAGTCGGTGAACCACAAGAACCTGAACGTGCGGCTGAAGCTGTCCAGCGAGTTCGCCCACGCCGAGGTACCCGCCAAGAAGCTGGTCAAGGCCAAGCTCAAGCGCGGGGCGGTGGATGTCGTGCTGACCCGAGACGGCTCGAACCAGCGGGACGTCGAGATCACGGTCGACCGCGAAGGGCTGGCGGCGATGCTGGGGGTGCTGTCATCGGTGGCAGAGGAGGTGGGCTCGCCCGCGCCGACGCTGGAGACGGCCCTGCGCTACGGAGACTTCCTCGACGTCCACCGCAAGAGCTCCACGCCGGAGGCCTTGGCGGACGGGCTCATGGGCGCCCTCGGCGACGCGCTGGCGGCGCTGCGGACCATGCGGGAGCGCGAGGCTGCCGAGCTGATGGCCGACATCACCGAGCGGCTTGCCAAGCTCGACAGCTACCTCGACGAGGTCGACCGGCTGGCCCCCGAGGTCTACGCGGGTTATGCCGAGCGACTCAAGAAGCGGCTCGAGGACGCTGCCGAGCGGCACGGTCTGGAGCTGGATCCGGGGCGCGTGGCCACGGAGCTGGTGGTATGGAGCGACAAGTCCGACGTCACCGAAGAGGTGGTTCGGGCGCGGGCCCACATGGTCCACGTCCGTGAGCTGATGGAGGCGGGCAAGGACGAGACCGGCAAGAAGCTGGACTTCCTGGCCCAGGAGCTGTTCCGCGAGTTCAACACCATCGGCTCCAAGTGCCGCGACGTGGGCATGGCGGCGCAGGTCGTCGATGCCAAGGTCGAGCTGGAGAAGATCCGCGAGCAGGTGCAGAACATTGCCTGAGACGCTTGCCAACTCCAGCGACCGCCAGGGAATGCTGGTCATCCTGGCGGCGCCGTCGGGCACCGGGAAGTCGACCATCGCCCGGCAGCTGTTCAAGCGCCTGCCGCGGTTGTCGTTCTCGGTCTCCCACACGACGCGTGGGCCGAGGCCCGGCGAAGAGACCGGCATCCACTACCACTTCGTCAGCGACGCGACATTCGACGCCATGGTGGCCGAAGACGCGTTCGCCGAGTGGGCGCACGTCCACACCAACCGGTACGGCACCTCCAAGGCGGTGGTCGAGGCGTTGAGCCAAGCTGGCAAGGACATCTTGTTCGACGTCGACGTGCAGGGCGCCGAGCAGCTCCTGGCGGCGTATCCTGACGCCGTCTCGCTTTTCGTCGTGCCGCCGTCGCTGGCCGAGCTGGAGCGGCGGCTGCGAGGCCGGGGCACCGAGAACGAAGACCAGCTGGCCACCCGGTTGGGCAACGCCCGCAAAGAGCTCCGCTGCGCCCAGATGTTCACCTACCTGGTGGTCAACGACGACCTCGAGACCGCCATCGACGAGTGCCACGGCATCCTGGTGGCCGAGGCTCACAAGCGCACCCGCAACCCGAAGCTGGCCGAGCATGTCCGCCGCATGGCGGGCACCAACGACCGTTCATGACCGAAGCAGCGTCACCCGTGCCCGTGCCCGTGCCCGTGCCCGTGCCCGTGAACTCCCGTCGGGGGGCGATTCATCGCTCTCTGCGCGAGCTCTCGGGCACGGGCACGGGCACGGGCACGGGCACGGGATGAGCTTCCGACCCACGAGTTTTCGCTTATGCCCGTCAACATCCCCATTCCCACCGATCGCCCTGTCCGTGTGCGCATCGCGCCCAGCCCCACCGGTGACCCCCATGTGGGCACCGCCTACATCGGGCTGTTCAACCGCGTCTTCTCGAGCAAGCACGGCGGCAAGTTCGTGCTGCGCATCGAGGACACCGACCAGGTGCGGTCGACCCGGTCCTCCGAGCAGGCGATCTTCGACTCTCTGCGTTGGTGCGGGCTGCAGTGGGACGAGGGCCCGGACGTCGGCGGCCCCTACGGCCCGTACCGTCAGTCGGAGCGCAGCGAGATCTATCAGAAGTACGCCAAGGCGCTCATCGACAAGGGCGAGGCGTACTACTGCTTCGCCACGGCCGAGGAGCTGGCGGAGATGCGTGAGACCGCGCGCCAGGAGAAGCGGGCGACCTCGTACGACCGGCGGTATCGGAACCTTCCCCAGGACGAGGTGCAGAAGCGCCTCGATGAGGGTCAGTCCCATGTCGTTCGGCTGAAGATGCCGCTGGATGGCGTGACCATCGTGCCCGACGGGCTGCGCGGCAACATCGAGATCGACAACACCCAGATCGACGATCAGGTGCTGATGAAGTCGGACGGGCTGCCGACCTATCACCTGGCCAACGTGGTGGACGACCACCTGATGGAGATCACCCACGTCATCCGCGCCGAGGAGTGGATCTCGTCCACGCCCAAACACGTGCAGCTCTACAAGGCGTTCGGCTGGGACCCGCCGACCTTCATCCACATGCCGCTGCTGCGGAACCCCGACAAGTCCAAGATCTCCAAGCGAAAGAACCCCGTCTCGCTGGAGTACTACGAGCGGGCGGGTATCCTTCCGGAGGCACTCATCAACTTCCTTGGCCGCATGGGTTGGTCCATGCCCGACGAGGCCGAGAAGTTCACCATGGACCAGATGATCGAGCACTTCGACTGGGAGCGCCTGTCGCTGGGTGGCCCCATCTTCGACATCGCAAAGCTCAAGTGGCTCAACGGTCTCTACCTGCGCGAGCTGGAAGACCAGCAGCTGGTCGACCGGATCAAGGGCTGGCTGCTCAACGACGACTACCTGCTGCAGCTGGCGCCGCTGCTCAAGGAGCGGATCGAGACGCTTGCGGACTTCGTGCCGCAGACCACCTTCTTCTTCGGTGACGACTTCACGCTCACCGCCGAGGATCTGATCCCCAAGAAGAAGGAGAAGAAGGAGAGCTACAAGGTGCTCAAGGCGCTGACCGAGAAGATCGAGGCCATGCGCTCCTGGGACATGGAGAGCATCGAGGCCGTTCTCCGCGGGCACGTCGACGAGACCGAGGGCTGGAAGGTCGGGCACGTCTTCATGATGGTCCGCAAGGCGATCACTGGACGCAAAGCCACGCCGGGTCTGTTCGAGACTATGGTGGTGCTGGGCAAGGCCGTGACCCAGGCTCGCTTGCGCCAGGCCATGGTGGCGCTGAAGTAGTTGGTGCTGTTCGATGGGGCCACAGCGGAGAACCGTCGCATCGTGTTTACGTTCTCATTCGCCCCCCAACCCCCGGCCGGGGGGCTCCGCCCCCACTGTTCTCATGGGCTCAGGGCTGTGGGGCGGCCACTCGGCTTCCCTCGGCCACTCCGCTCGCAAGCTCGCTCCGTCACCTCGTCGCCGAAGGCCGTCCGACTGCGTCGGATGCGGGAACACGCGCGGAAACCTGGCCTCCAAGCCGAGCTCGCCCCCGCGTGCCAACGGTTTCCCGGATGAGCCTTACTGAGATTCTGGAGGCGGTTCGCGAGTGGCCGCCGGTCATCACCTACCTGGTGCTGTTCGCCGGCTCGCTCATCGAATACATCGTGCCACCGGTTCCGGGGGACACCATCGTCGTGGCTGGCGCGGTGCTGGTCGGGGCCTTCGGCTGGAGTGTTTGGCCGGTCTTCCTGGTGGTGACCGCCGGCGCTGTGGTGGGAGCGACCGCCGACTTCTACATCGGCAAATGGCTCGTCAGTAGCGGCCGCATCGAGAAGATGGGCACGGGCTCCAAGGCGGCCATCTACGACCTGGTGAACCGGTTCGAGCGGCACGGCCCCTGGTATCTCGCCATCAACCGGTTCCTGCCCGGCGTCCGGGCGTTCTTCTTCATTGCGGCGGGCCTCGCCCAGCTGAAGCTCAGCGTGGTGCTGTTCTGGTCGACCTTGTCCGCCATCGCCTGGAACGCCCTGCTGGTGGCGGCGGGCATGGCGCTGGGCAGCAATCTGGAGAAGCTCGAGGAGTATCTGAGCCGCTACCAGGCAGTGATGTGGGTCGTCATCGGACTGGTGCTGGTCTTCGTCGCATTCAAGGTGTATCGCGCGGTCTCGGGCGCCAAGGAGCTGCTGGATGAGGCGGACAACGAAGACACTGCTGACGTTTCTGCTGCTGACCAGCGGGACGAGTAGCTGCGTCTCCTCGCGACCCGCCCCTGAACCCCGAGAGTCGGCGCCCGTTGAAAAGCAGCAGCCACTCGGAGTGGGTTGGCTCTCCATCGCGACCGAGCCCGCTGGGGTCGAGGTCATCATCGACGGGGTCCGTGTGGGGCAGACCCCCCTGACCACCGAGCAGCCTCCCGGCGACCGGTTCGTCGTGCTGCAGTACGAGCGACAGAACTACGGCCCATACACCGTGACCGTGGCCCCCGACGAGCGGATGGAGGCGGCGTTCTCCATGGCCGAGCTGCGCGGCACCGCAGCGACGCGTGAGCCTGGACCTGAGCGTTTTCGACTCCGCAGGCTGGGGCGGTTCGGGCGCGGGTCGGCGGTTGTGCGAACGCTCCGCAGCACCAGGGCCCACGCCGGTTGCTTCCCGCCTGGCTGGGCGGGGGCCGACGCGCCCAACCCCCAGTGGGTCGTCGTGCGGCTCGAGTTCGGCGGCACGGGAAGGCTCAGCCGTGCTCGCGTGATGCATCCGGCAGGGACTCTGGCGATGGAGCGGTGCCTCCAGGACAACCTGGGGATGCGGTTCCAGCGCCGTCAGGGCGACCGGGTCGGGCCCTTCGAGCTGACGCTGAAGCTGCGTCTGCGCTGAGACTGCCGACGAATCCCCTTCGCACTTGCGCATCGATTTCCTACTATGCCCACGACACACGTGCTGTTTGGGGGAACCGATGGTCATGAAATGGCTCGAGAAGCTCGGCGGCAAGGGTGCCAAAGAGGAGCAGGTCGAGGCTCAGGTTGAGGGCAAAGACCGCAAGGGCGGGTCCCCGTCCAAGCAGGTCGCGCCGCAGCCTCCTGCCCCCGCTCAAGTGGGCGGCAAGACGACCCGCTACGGGTTCGCCGGCCAGCTGCGAGAGGCTTCCGGTCTGGGCCCTTTGCTGGATCCCACTCGCCTGGCCAAGTGGGCCGTCGACAAGGGCATCTTTTCTGACCCCGGCAACCTCCGGCTCGGCGAGGTCGTGACCCGCGCTGAGGCGGCCACGATGGTGTCGCGGGCGTTCGACCTGCCCAAGATTGGGGCGGGCGACATCAAACGGGTGTTCAAGGACCTTCCCGCCAGCCACTGGGCCGGCTCATTCGTGTACGGCGCCGTCAGTGTGGGCGTCATTTCCGGCTTCGGCGACGACACCTTCAAGCCCCAGGACGGCATCGAGTTCGCCCACTCGGCCGGACTCGCCAAGAAAGGCGCGGCGCCCCCTGGTGTCCCAACCGCCTTCGACCCTCGCAAGGAGTGGGGCGCGCGCTCCAATCTCAAAGGAGGCAAGGTGTCGGAGACCCGGTGGCACGCGTCGCTGGACCGGGACGCGCACACCACCCGAGACCCGACGGCGGGCAAGGACAAGCGCGTCGAGGCGACGCAATCCATCGTGGACGAGCTCGATGCGTCCAACAGCAAGCGCTACAAGGTCAACGGCAACAGCACATACTGCAACGTCTTTGCCCATGACTACGCGCATCTGATGGGGGCGTTCGTGCCGCGGATGTGGTGGACCTCTGCGGCGATCAGCGAGTACGAGAAGACCGGGCAATTTCCCGACCCCAAGTACGGAAAGAACACGTACGAGATCAACGCCAACGGGCTGCACGACTGGTTCCACGAGTATGGCCACCTGTTTGGCTGGAGCCACCTGGGCGGCGTCGATGCCGAGACCATCACCAAGGCTCAGGGGGTCGCCAACGACGGGCGCGTGGTGATTGTGGTCGGGGACACGGCGAGCTCCCGTTCCGGTCACATCAGCGCGATCATCCCCGAGGGCGGGAAAGACCAGAAGGCCACCCGCAACGATGAGGGCAAGGTCACGGCGGCCTGGCAGTCTCAGGCCGGCGCCAAGCCGACCACCCGGGGCGCCAGCAAGTGGTACGACAGCGCCAAGTACAAAGGTGGCAAGGGCGTCTGGGTGCACGGCTGAGCGGCCGCCGGTGGTCGCCGATTCCAGGAGTTCATCGGTCGATGGTGGGTCAGTTGACCCAATCATTGACCTGCGCCGTGTCGATCGACCACAGTGCTGTCGATGGGACTGACAGCCGTAGCCGCATTGTGTGCGCTCGTGGGGGGAGTAACTCCCGCAGACCCTGTGGGTTCGGCGGATGTTCCGACCACCACCCTCTATGGTGAGTTCGACCTGCTGAGTCCGGTATCGGCCGTCTACGAGGAGACGGAGCTCGAGCTCCGTGCCGAGCTTCGGTTGAGCCTCAAGGCCCGGTTGAAGGCCAAGTGGCGCGACGTGCACGTGACTGCCGACCTCGGCATCTCCGGATGGCGTGTCTCCCTCGTGTTGTTCGATTGGCGTCCGCTCCCCTGTCTGCCGGCATTGGTCGACGAGGTGCAGGAGGCCTCCTACGACGCGTTCAGTACCCTGCGAACCGCGGTCGGGGTGGTTCGCTCGCTGAAGAACGCCAAGCCTGGATGGACGGTCGGGGTGGATGCCAGCGGACGGATTCGCTCGGCATCGGCCGAGCGGCCCGACCCGTTATGGGCGGTCTCGGCGACGGCGACCCTGCTGTTCAACTAGGGTCTCGCCGACCGGGTCGGGGCGGCTTGAGGCGATGTTGCCAGAAGTCGAGGGGAACATGGGTAGACCCGGCTGGCTGAGTCGGTAGCGTACTCGTGCTATAGGCAGGGCTCGTCATGTTGACCGGCACCACCGACCACAGTGAATCGGGACGTCAGTTCCTCCAATCGCGAATGGCATCGTTCGGTCGTCTGCTTACGGCCATCGTCTGGGGAGGCGTCCTGTTGCGCCTGGTGGGCATGGCGGTCAAGGGCGACTGGAGCCAGACGAGCCACCCGGCGTTTCTGGCGTTGGCCGGCATGGGGTTTCTCTTCGGCGGTCTCTGGTGGATGTGCCGGCGCGATGCGCCACTGACCGTTCGGCGCATCCAGATTGTCGAGACGGCGGTCATGGTTGCCTCCGCCGGGTTGGTCGTCTGGGCCTGCCAGATCATTCCTCTGGAGCTTCACCCTCCACTCCATGCACTGATCTTCCTGTCGGCCCTTCTGTATGGGCGCACCTTCTTCATCCCCAGCACCGCCCGTCGCACCATGTTGCTGGGGCTGGCCATGGCCGTCCCTCTGGCGCTTGGCATCTACACCCTCTACGCCAGCGTGGAACCCGCGGAGCTCCGCGAGATTTACGCACCGTATCGGGAGGAGGTTCAGAAGATCCCCAACATGGCCGTCGCCATCACGGTCTGGACCGTCGTCTATTTTGGCGGATTTGTGGCCTTGTGCACGCTCGGCGCGCGCGTCATCTACGGCCTGCGGAAGGAGGCCCGCAACGCCCGGATGCTTGGGCAGTACACCTTGCAGGAGAAGCTGGGCGCCGGTGGCATGGGGGAAGTGTGGCTGGGCAAACACGCCCTTCTGCGACGTCCGACCGCCATCAAGCTCATGGGCGACCACGTCGGCGAAAAGACCATCGCCCGGTTCGAACGCGAAGTGCAGCTCACCGCCAGACTCACCCACCCGAACACGGTGACCATCTACGACTTCGGCCGCACCCCGGAGGGCGCGTTCTATTACGTCATGGAGCTGCTCGACAGCGGCAACCTCGAGGACCTGGTCGCCGTCAGCGGGGCGCAGCCGCCCGAGCGCGTGGTCCACATCATGCGCCAGGTGGCCGGTGCGCTGGCCGAGGCCCACGGTATCGGACTCATCCACCGGGACATCAAGCCCGCCAACATCATGCTCTGCTTCCAGGGCGGCAAGCATGACGTCGCCAAGCTCGTGGACTTTGGGCTGGTCAAAGACCTCAGCAGCGATGTCAGCCTGTCGCTGAGCTCTGCCGACACCATCTCCGGGACGCCGCTCTACATGTCGCCGGAGGCCATCTCCAACCCGGCGACCGTGGACCATCGCGCCGACATCTACGCCTTGGGCTGCGTGGCCTACTTCCTGCTCACCGGGGCGCACGTGTTCGGCGGCAACACCGTGATGGAGGTATGCGTCGCCCACCTCCGCGACGCCCCGCGCCCGCCGTCGGAGCGGCTTGGCGAAGCCGTCCCCGAGGCGCTGGAGATGCTGATCATGGCCTGCCTCGAGAAGGGTCCGGGTGACCGTCCCCAGAGCGCTGCCGAACTGGAGACGGCGTTACGAGCGCTGGCACTGGAGCATTGGGACGGCGCCTGGTGGTGGGACGAGTTCGGACACCTCATGCAGGAGCGGCCTCGGTCCCAGACGGAGACCTCGCAAGTCGAGCGGTCGTTGGAGATCGATTACGTCCGCCGCTGAACGTCGCCAGCCCGACCGACGCGCTGGGCTTTGGACAAGGAATGAGCATGCACATGGCTGCTGGGATGAACGCTGCGATGGTGGCACTCGCCATTTTGGTGGTTGGCTGCCCGACCGAGTCTCCCGCTCCGGTGGACATGACTCAGGATGCCCCCATCTCGGATGCCTCCAGCGATGTTCAGGGCCCGGACGCTGACACGGATGAGGCCAGTTCCCCCGATGGCTCGGCATCGGGTCTCTACGCGTCCGACGAGAACTACACCGACGTCGTTTCCCAGCCCTACGTCGACATCACCTACACCGACGTTCTGGGAGCGACCCGCAGCTTCAACATCCTGGTGTACATGTCGCCCTCGGCTCCCAAGCCCCTCCCGGTGGTCGTCATGTCCCACGGGGGCTCCGGCGGCAAAACCGACCCGTCCAAGTCGATGGACAAATGGGCCCCGCTGGTGGCCCGCGCGGGGTACGCCGTGGTGGCGGTGGCCCATCCGGGACGCGATGAGGCGGCCATGGCCGACCTTTGCGAGCATGTGGGTGTTCCCTTGGCGGAGCTGTGTGTGGTGAAGGCGCATTGGGACCGCCCCCACGACCTGCGACGTGTTCTGACCTGGCTGGATGAGCAGCCGGCGCCCCTGGCCGACGCGCTGGACCTGACGCAGGTCGCGCACATGGGGCACTCGGCGGGGGCGGGGGCCGGAATGATGACCGGAGGCGCCACCCGAAACTTCAAGTGCGCAAAGCCCTTCGGTCACGAGCCTCCTCCACAGTGTGATGTCGCTGACCTCGTGGCCCTCGAGGAGCCCCGGTTCCAGGCTCTGGTCGCCATGTCGCCCCAGGGCCCGACCTGGGACGGGTTCATGACCGAGTCGTTTCCGACGCTGGATGTCCCGACGTTGTTTGGAACCGGGCAGGGCGACGGTGATCCCGGCAAGCCCGCCAACCGCCGGCAGGCCTTCGATCTGTCTGCGACCGGGGACAAGTTCCTGGTCTATCTCGACGACCCCGCGGCCCAACACACCCTGTTCGAGGCCGAGACGACAGCCTGTGAGAAGCAGGCGGATGTCGCACACTGTAAGACCATGCGGACATGGCTTGGGGCGACCGTGGTGGCCTTCCTGGACGCCACCATCAAGGGCAAACCCAGCGCCGAGGCCTGGCTTCAGACCGACGCCATTGAAGACGTCAGTGGAGGAACTGCGACGCTCGAGCGCCGCTAACGCCTAGCGCTGGATGCCATCGGGGAGCAGGAACGGGTAGCGGCGGCGGCGCACCTTGCGCTGCCACCAGCGGTCCATGCGGCGAAGACGCAGCAGGAGTTCCCAGGTGCGTGCATCGCCCTTGTAGAAGCGCCGCACCTCGGCTTCGGTGATGGGCGCCTCCACCAGCGTGCTCGCGTGGTCGCACAGCGCTGGCAGGATGTGGTCCAGGCGTTCCTTGACCAGGTTGCCCAGGCAGTCGACCAGCGCGCTGCGGGGGGCGTAGAACGTGTTGATGACGCTCTTGAGCATGAACAGACGCACAAAGCCGCGCAGCAGCCAGGGCATCGCCGCCAGGAAGAGGTCGGCGTCAAGCTGCTCGTTGCCGTCGTCGTCGCGCATCATGGGCGTCGTCAGGTCGAGGTAATAGAGCTGGTCGCCCACCAGCGCCCAGTTGGACAGCTGGGAGTCCAGGCCGAGATACGGGTGAATCGCCCCGGTCACCTTCTCGGCCGCGAGCCCAAACAGGCGGACCGCTTCGGTCTTGTCGATGTCCGGATGAGCCAGGCGATGGGTCAACAGCGAGCCCTCGGGCAGCATGGGCTGGACCACCCAGCCGATGAGCTGTCCCCCGTCTTCGGGGCTCTGTTGGACGCCCTGAACGCGGGTGGGGACCACGGTGATGCCACGCTCCGCCAGCTTCTCCACATACCGATCGAGGACCTCGCGGTATCGGCCGAGGCGCTCCCAGGACGAGAATGGGGGGAGCCGCTTGCAGGCGTACCGCACGCCGTCGACCTCGAGGGCCAGGACGCACGAGACCTCGCCGTACCCGAGCAGGTCGAGCTGCGAGCGGTCGCCCGAGTCGAGGGCCTGCACGACCTGTCGGTCAAGCGCGGCCAGCGCGGCTTGGGGTGCATCCACAGCGACCAGCCCGCGAGGCTCGGCGATGGTCGGCAGGGCGCTCACGACGGGAACACGCCTCGGACGCGACCGACGATGTCGTCCACCTCGGCGTCGCTCAGGATGAGCGGCGGGAGGAACTGCAACACGCTGCGGTCGTTGTTGGCCCAGACCACGCAGACCCCGGCCTCCATGAGCATCTTGTTGAGCACCATGGCAGCCGGCTCCGAGGGCATCTTGAGGCCCATGAACAGCCCTTTTCGTCGCAGTGTCAGGGGCAGTCCGGCGAGCCCGGCCTCGAAACGTCGTCCGACCTCCTCGACGCGCTCCAGGAAGCCGGGGGTCTCGATGATGTCGAGGACCGTCTCCGCCGCCACGCAGCCCAGCTCGCTGCCCCCGTAGGTGCTGATGTGCACGAACGGGTGCTGTTCGAACAGGGCGTGCACCTCGGTCGTCATCAGCGTGGCCGTGATGGGGTAGATGCCGCCGGAGAGCCCCTTGCCCGTCACCAGCATGTCGGGCTTCAGATCCTCGTGCTGGTGACACCAGATGCGCCCCGTGCGGCCCAGCCCGGTCTGCACCTCGTCGACGATGAACAGCGCCCCACGCTCGTGGCACAGCTTCTGAACGCCCTGCAGGTAGCCCTCGCTGGGGATGGGCATGCCGAGGGTGGCCGGGATGGGCTCGAGGATGACCGCTGCGGTCTGGTCGGTGATGGCGGCTTCCATCGCGCCCAGGTCGTCGAACGGCACTTGCCGGAACCCAGGGAGGTTCTCGCCAAACACCTCGCGGTATTCGACGTCGCCGGCGGCCATCGAGAGTCCGGTGTGACCGTGGTAGCCGCCCCGCGCCGACAGGATATCCCGTCGGCCGGTGTGGGCCCGGGCCGTCTTCATGGCGAGGTCATTGGCTTCCCCCCCAGAGACGCCGAACACGACCCCCGGCAGATGGCCGTTCGTCGTCGCCGCCAGCCGCTGGGCCAGGCGGGCGCGATAGCCGGACACCAGGTGATGGTTGCCGATGTCGACCCGGTCCATGGCGTCGCGCAGGGCTGCGATGACCTGCGGGTTGCGGTGGCCAAGGTTGAACACCCCACCGTTGCAGTGGCAGTTGTAGAAGCGCCGCGCGTCGAAGGCGTCGCTGAAGCTCGGCCCGCCGCGCTCGCCCATGATGAGGTCGAGCCCATATCGGGCATAGGTGGCGACCTTGCCCCGGGAGACGTGGTCGGCGAAGGCGTCGACCGTGGTGGTCCGGTCGGGCAGCGGATAGCGTTCTGGCGTGTCGATGGGCGTCGTCATGGGGGACCCATATCACAGGGTCTCCGCTGGCCACCGTCGCTGTCAGACACTGTCAGCCGATGACAGCGCGCCGTCGCCAGAACCAGGCCCCAAGGCCCAGGAGCAGCAGGAGCCCCTCGGCCGGCGGACGTCCGTCTTCGCCGCTCTGGCAGTCACAGCCCGCGGGGCGACCCGGAATGGGAGCGATGTCGGTCTCGGCGCTGGCGTCCACGGAGGCGTCGCCGCCGCCCGAAGCATCGGGCTGTGGCTCCGGCTGCGGCTGCGGCTCGGGCTGTGGTTCCGGCTGCGGCTCGGGCTGTGGTTCCGGCTGCGGCTCGGGCTGTGGTTCCGGCTGTGGTTCCGGCTGCGGCTCGGGCTGTGGTTCCGGCTGCGGCTCGGGCTGTGGTTCCGGCTGCGGTTCCGGCTGCGGCTCCGGCTGCGGTTCGGGCTCTGGCTGTGGCTCCGGCTGTGGCTCTGGTTGCGGCTCCTGCACCACGATGGTCGCGGTCGCTTCAGCCGTCTCATTCACCAGGTCCGCCGCGGTGAGCTTCGCCGTGTAGGTCCCCGTTGGCAGGGGCACGCCCTGTCCATCTTCAGCGACCCAGGTCTCGGTCGCCCCCAGGGACGTCGCACCTGCGCCGTCCGTATTCACCACCGACGTCACCAGCTCGCCCGAGGCGTTCTCCACCACGAGCGTGACCGGACCCAACCCCACCGTGTCGGTGGCCGTCCAGGTCAGCGCGCTGGAACCACCCTGGTCGATGACATCTGGCTCCGCGACCAGCGTCACGGTGGGGGGCGTGAGGTCCACGACCGTCACGCCGTCCGACCAGGTCACCGGTGACGCCGTGTCGCCGTCCACCCTCCGGATGCCCACCTCGTAGCGCACCCCGAGGACCAGCGGAAGCCCGCTCAGAACCTCGTTGCCGGGGCTGTCCACCGCCAGAAAGCCTCCAACAATGTCCACGCCGTCGACGGTCCTCACGGTCATCTCGTACGTTGCTCCGACAACGTCGTCCCAGGCCACATACAGGGTGTCGATCGTCTCGATGTCATCCACATCGACCGTCGTGATGCCCTTGGGCGGGTCAATGTCGATCACGCCGGACGGGCTCGGCACGGTCGCTTCGGTCAGCGCACGGAGCCGCCCATCAGCCGTCCCGGCCACGACCTCCAGCGCGCCGTCCCCGTCGGTGTCGATGAAGATCACCTCCCGCACCGCGGCGCCCATGTTGAAGGTCCACTTGATGTCCCCGTTGCAGGGGTCCAGCGCGTACACCCATCCGTCCGCGGCCCCGACGACCGCGCCAGGACCGCTCGTGGGCTCCGGCATGTGGGCCACCGCCGCCAGATTCGCCAACGCCGAGGGCGTGGCCCCAGCCGCGGTCGCGGCGTCCTCGTCGGCGTACACGGCGCCGCCCGCGTAGACCCGACTCCACTGCTCCGCGCCGGTGGTCATCGTGATGGCCACCAGGTTGCCGGTGTATGCCTTCGGTCCGACGTACGTCTCCAGACCGCCGCAGGACACCTTGGCTCCGAGCACGGGCTGGTTCGTCGGCGCCCAGTTGGCGTAGGCCAACCCGTTGGTGGGGTCCCAGTACTCGAAGTGCTTCTGGCTGACGCTGAAGACGGTCTCGAACCCGTCCCCGACAGGATCGGCGATGATCGAGTAGACGCCGATCTGCATCGGTGACAGAACCGTCGACGCGCCGTCAGCGGCCTCGAACCGCCACAACGAGACGGCCGTGCCGCCGACGATGACCGGTGGTGTCCCCGGCCCGTCCAGCTGAGCCACGCTGAGCCGGCGCATGCCGAGGTTGTTCACGTCGGCCACCACGTCGAACACGACCGACCCGTCAGCCGCCCAGGCCACCAGGCGCTGCGTCCCGTCGGAGCCCCGCGTCTGGAACAGGATCTCGTCACCGCTGCCGCCCACGATGTCGGCGGCGATGACGTCGCCGTACATGATGTTCGGCTGGCCACCGGTCATGTCGTTGGTCCACAGAAGATTGCCGGCGTTGTCGAAGCCACGCATCTCGGTGTTGTTGATCGCCAACACCACGGGCTCGCCGGCGTCATCGCGGGCGAGCACCGCTCGTCCCGTGCTCTTCGTCGACCACACCGGCTCGGGGCCCGTGCCGTTCTTATCGGTCAGCACGACGAGGTTGTAGGCGCTGTTGATGATGCCAAGCTCTTCGCCGCCGTCGCCGTCGAGGTCGCCGGCGATGGGGTAGCCCGACAGGCCTCCGTATCCGGGATCGTTGGACCGGATTCGCATGCCCAGGACAGGCTGGGGCCCCGTGGGTTGGTAGTTCAGCGGCTCCCAGGTCACCGGGTCGTAGGCGATCAGCCGACCCGCCGTGGTCACCGCGCTGAGCGCTTCACCCAGACCGGGGAAGGCGCCCATCTGGGTCGCCACGAAGGCGTTCCCGCTGGGGGAAGGAAGCGACGCCACGTAGGACGGCGAGGTCCCACTGAGGTCGGCGACGTGCAGGATCGATCCTCCTCCCTCGGGGGCCTCCTTGAGGATGACACCGCCCGGCCAGGCGCATGGGAGACGCCGCGCGGCGGTTCCGTATGCCTCGTCGAGCCTCTCGCTGCACACCATCACGCTCAGCGTCTCGCCGAGCTCGTGCATCACTGCCAGCCCGCCGTCGCCGTCGTGGGTCAGTACCGCGCGGGTCTTGTCGGTGCGCTCGATAAAAATCTCGGCCAGGCCGTCGCTGTTCACGTCCCGGGTCGCCACCACACGAGCATCGGCAAACGTGGCATCCAGAGTGCCCGTCAGGGCATCACGGACCTCCAGGGCGTAGTCGGCCGACCCACCCTCGCGAAACGCGACCACGACCTGGAGCGCAGTGCCGGTCACGGAGGCGAGCGACGTGTCCGCGTGGGAGATTTTGTCGGTGGAGAAGTTGGCCGCCGCCCGCTCCCACATCAGCACCGGGCGGCCCTGGGCGGCGTCCCAGTCGAAGACCGCCAGGCGCACCGAGTTGTAGGCCTCGCTCCAGCCGCCGGAAGGGAACATGAACACTTCCTGGTCGCCGTCGCCGTCCACATCCGCCACCCGGATGCGGGTCTGGCCCGCCGACGTCTTGCCCACGTCGTCGGCGGTGGCGCCGTGCATGGCGCCGGTCAGCAAGTCGTACAGGTAGACGTTGTCGCGGCCCATCACGAAAAGGTCGGGCGTGCCCTCGCCGGTCATGTCCACCACCGTCGAGAAGTTGTCGACGTAATAGTCCCGTGGAGGCTGTGTGACGAGCTGGCTCAATTGGACCGGGTTGCTGTACCCCGCGGCGAAGCTGAAGGCCAGGCCGACACCTGGGGTGGCGCCGGGGGGAGAGGGGTTGGCGTTGACCGCGAACAGGTCCAACACCGTGTCGCCGTCGATGTCGGCGATGCGTACCGAATCGTCCAGGTGACCGATGAGCCCCGGCTCAGTCCGCCACAGCTCGGTGCCGGTGAGACTGTCGAAGACAAAGGCCGAGTAGAGCCCTTCTGGACCCCGCCCGCTGACGATGGTCTCGCGGCTGCCGTCGCCGTCGAGGTCGTAGGTGCCGTAGAGCGAGTCCAGGTCGTAGCCGTCGGTGGCCCAGACCAGGGCGTCGTCCAGTCGGCGCGCTTCGAGGTTGCCGCCCACCAGCGCCAGGACGCTGCGAACCCCGCCCTCGGACACAGCTTGTCCAGGAATCCACTCCTCACCGTCCAGACGGCCTCCGAGGAAGGTCGCCCAGGCCGCCTGGGGTGTCACGATCGGGACGGTACCGTCGATGAAGCCCGAGCGTCTGGCGTCGTGCCGCGCCATCGGCCACTCAGCGGATGCTGGGCCGGGCAAGGCAAAAGCGACGACGAGCGCAGCGGCGACAGGGAGCCGGCGGTTCATGGTGGCCTCTCGAACAGACGGTTGCGGCTGGGATGCGTAGATAACCCAACCTTGCTAAGTGGATGCAACCTGGTGCTCTGACGAGTGTGACATCCACGAGAGGACAAAACGATGACTGTCGCGAAAACCTTCACCATTGGCGGCGAGCTTACGGTCCGTCGGCTCGGCTTCGGAGCGATGCGAATTTGTGGTCCCGGGATCTGGGGGCACCCGGACGATCCGGCCGCGGCGCGCCAGTTGTGCCGCAAGGCGCTGGATCTGGGAGTGAACTTCATCGACACGGCGGACGCCTATGGCCCCGAAGTCAGCGAGTACCTGCTCGCCGAAGCGCTTCATCCGTACCCCGACGATCTGGTTATCGCGACCAAAGGCGGCCTTGCTCGCGGCGGCCCGAACAACTGGGTCACCGACGGACGCCCCGAGAACCTGCGACGCCGCTGCCACAACAGCCTGCGTCGCCTTCGGCTGGAGGCTATCGACCTGTACCAACTGCACGCTGTTGATGACGACGTTCCCCTGGCGGAGTCGGTGGGCGCGCTCGCCGAGCTCAAGCAGGAGGGCAAAATCCGCCAGGTGGGGCTGTCCAACGTGAAGGTCGAGGAGATCGAAGAGGCCCGCAGCATCGTCGACGTGGCTACCGTGCAGAACCGGTTCAACCTGGGCGACCGCACCCACGCCGCCGTCGCGGAGTACTGCGCCGAGCACGGCATCGGCTTCATCCCCTGGTACCCATTGAAGGCGGGCGACCTGACCGGCAGCGGGGGCGTGGCCGCCGAGGTCGCCGCGGCCCATGACGCGACAGTGGGGCAGGTAGCGCTCGCCTGGTTGTTGCACCTGTCGCCGGTGCAGCTGCCTATCCCAGGCACCTCCAAGGCTGCCCACCTGGAGCAGAACTGCGCGGCTGCGGCGCTGTCGCTCAGCGCTGACGAGATGGCGCGGTTGAGCGCAGCGTGACGACCGCGCAACAGCAACTGCTGGGTCACGTTCTGGCAGCCAGGGACACCGTCGCGTTCGTCGAGCGCCAGTCGGATGGGACCCAGCGGAGCCTGACCTGGGCGCAGCTGAACCAGTGGTCCCGGAGCTGGGCCGCGCTGCTGAGCGAGCGTGGGCTCGGGGCTGGCGACCGGGTCGCGGTGTTGGCCCCATCGAGCCTCGAGCTGGTGGCGGCCCTGGTGGCCCACCACCGCGCTGGGCTGGTGCACGTGCCCATCAACACCCGTTACAAGCAGCGTGAGATCGACCACATCGTGTCCGACTCGGGGGCGGCCCTGTTCGTCGACGAGGCGCTTCTGAAGTCGCTTCACGACCAGGCCCCGGGCAGCGCGGTCGACGTCGTTCGTGACGACGAGGAAACCGCGCTGCTGATCTACACCAGCGGCACGACCGGGCGGAGCAAGGGCGTCGCCCTACCGTTCCGCGCGGTGGCGAGCGGGATCGGAGCGTTGACCGGGCTGTGGCGCTGGACCGCGGCGGACCGTCTGGCGCTCGCGCTCCCGTTGTTCCACGTGCACGGCCTCTGTATCGGCGTCCACGGCACGCTGCTGCACGGGATGCAGGCAGAGATTCAGCCCCGGTTCCGGCCCGAGGATGTCGTGGGTGCGTTTGGCCGTGGCGCCAGCATTTTCATGGGTGTGCCGACGATGTACGCGCGCCTGCTGACCTATCTGGACGACCATCCGGAACAGGCGGCCCAGTTGCGCGGGGCCCGCCTCTTCACGTCGGGTTCGGCGGCGCTGCCTGCGGCGGACCACGCGCGCTTCCGACGCCACACCGGGCACGCGATCCTCGAGCGCTACGGCATGAGCGAAACCCTGTTGACATTGTCCAACCCCTACGAGGGCGAGCGTCGCCCCGGTGCGGTCGGGTTCGCGGTTCCCGGCACCGAGGTGCGGGTCGTCGACGACCAGGGCAAGGAGCTGGACGCCGGGGTTCACGGCGAGATCGCGGTGCGCGGCCCGTCGGTGATGACCGGCTACTTCGGCCTCCCGGAGGCCACCGCGAAGGCGTTTGTCGACGGATGGTTCATGACCGGCGACGCGGCGTTCCGGGACGACGACGGCTATGTGCACATCATCGGCCGCAAGAGCGTCGACATCCTCAAGTCGGGGGGCTTCAAGATCTCGGCGCGGGAGATCGAGGAGGTGCTGCTCGAGCACCCGGACGTGTCGGAGGCCGCCGTGGTGGGCCTACCGGACCCGGAGTGGGGCCAGCGCATCGCGGCGGTGGTCGTGCCCGCGGCGGGCGCTGAGGCGACAGGCCTGCCGGACCGGGTGGTGGCCCACTGCGAGGCGACGCTGGCGAGCTTCAAGCGGCCGCGTCAGCTGGCGGTGTGGCGGGAGCTGCCGCGCAACGCCCTGGGCAAGCTGCAGAAGCATCGCATCGTCTCCGAGCTGGAGTAGCGCCCTCAGGCGACGCCGTGCCGGGCGGCGGCCTCAGGGGATTGCTGGCGGAGCAGGTCGAAGTTGGCGAACTGCGTGACAATGTTCGCCGACGCGATGCGGGTGCCGAGCTTGGTGTCCAGATTCTGGTAGCTGCGCTGGAGCTCGGAGAACACCTCGAAGGTCTCGTACGGCACCTCGCTCATCTGCAGCATCACGCCTCGGTCGAACGCGCTCCGACCACCAGCATCCATCGCTTCTCGGGTACGGCCGAGTTCGACCAGCTGGGTCTCCGCATCCGCGATGATGGCGTTCACTGCTTGCCACGCATCAGGTACCCCAGGGTTCTGCTGTAAGGCGGCTACGAGCTTGTCGATGGTGGCGCCGTAAATGGTTCCGGCTTGACGTCCCAGCGCTTTGGGGTCCTCGGTCACGGTCATTCCTCGTGTCGGTCGGATGTGGAGACCTACTTGGTTACCCACGCTTCGGGAATCGCAAAGTGGTCTCGGGTCTTGTCTAGAGCGTCCTCGAACGCCAGGACCTCGCTACTACCGGAGGCCTTCACCGCCAGCGTCCGGCTGTCCAGCTGCGCCCAGGGAAGCTGGCCCATCGACGACCACTTCGTCGAGTAGACCCACAGCGCGCCCGGCATGGCGTGGAAGCCACGGACGTTCTCCAGGTGTTGCGACAGCTTGGCTGCCAGCACCTTACCCGTCGTCCCATCAACCGCCATGACATGGCCCGAGCGGGTCACGTAGTGCACTCCGCCGGGACCGCGCAGGACCGAGTGATGCAGCAGCTCCTCCAGCGGCTTGGTGGCCCAGACCACACGGCGATCCTGCAGGTCGATGACGGCGACGCGGTGGCCGTCTCCCTTGTGGCGGCTCTGAAGTAGCGTCACGAAGCGGGGCAGCACGCCGCGAAGCGGATGCGATGCGGCGCCCTCGATGTCGCGCCCCTGCCCGATGGACTTGAAGCGCCACGGCTTCAGGCTCAGCTGCCAGGCCGCCTGGCCGGTCTCCCGGTTCATCGCGATCAGTTGCTCTCCCTCGGAGATATCGCCCTGGGTCGTGCTGAACACCAGGTGGCCCCCATAGAACCCACACGTGCTGGCGATACCTGCCTCCACAATTTTGGGGCTGGGGACCTGCTCGACGTCCCCGGTTGCCAGCGCGATCCGCTTGAGCACGCCCCGCTCCAGGCCCCACGCTGTTCCACCTTCGACGCAGATGTCGCTGTACAGCCGAAACGTCCGGGCGTCGCCCGTGGCGCGGTCCAGGATCGTCCACGTGGCGCTGCTGCGGTACAGCACGTGGGCGGCGGTGATGTGCAGCCCACGGACGATCACGTCGCCGAACGTATGGGTCCAGAGGGTAGCGCCGGTCTTCGGGTTGCGGGCCACAAGATGGTGCTTGTCGCGGTCACCGTGGGCATAGAGCAGGAGCGTGTCGTCCACGTACGGCCGTTCACCAAGCATGCCCTGGGCCATGTTGATCGTGCCGTCCTCGCCTGGCCGGTACGGCAGCTTGTCGCTCGTCCACCGCGGTTCCCCGTCGGCGAGCCCGAACGCCAACACCTGGTCGTGGGTCTCCTGGTCGCTGACCTTGACCGTCACCTGATCGCCGCTCACGGTGAGGCCGTGGCGTCCGTAGATCGAGTAGGTCAGCGCCGGCAGCTCCTGGTGCCAGACCAGCCCCTCGTCGTCGTCGACGAGGCCCACCCAGGCGCGAGTCTCGTCGTCGCCGTTGTAGCGCATCAGGAACACGGAGCGCTCGGCGCCGACCGGGTGGAGGCCCAACAGAAAGCCGTCCGGCAGCCGCAGCAGCAGGTAACCTCCCAAGGACACGGCCGTGATGGCCAGGAGCCCGCCGATCAGCAGGCCGAAGCGTGGTTTGGTGGGGCGTGCGTCGGTCACGGCGTCACTGTAGCGCACACCGTGACAGGCGCGAGGCCCTGGTTACTCTGGAGCCTGACCCTGGCGGCCTGCGTGATGGCGGCGTGCCGCGCCTGGCCCCCGACCACAGTTCTGAACGCCGGCGATTTGGGGCGGATCGCCATTGCCCACATGACGAACTGCCAAGGTGATGCTCCGCCACGCCTGGATCCCCGCCGTCCCCTGGCGGTGATGGTGCACGGCCAGATCAGCGACGACGGTGAACGCGGGCCGTTCGAGCACACCGTGTCGCGGACCTTTCGAGGCGAGGGACAGCAGGCCCTGTGCTTCGAGTACGACAGCCGCGCGCGCCTGGACGAGAGCGCCGCGGCGTTGCGTCGAGCGCTGGACACGCTGGCGCGTCATGGCGTGCCCCAGTTCACCGTCGTGGCGTACAGCCTCGGGGGGCTGGTCGCGCGCAGGGCTGTCACCCAGCGGCATCCAGCCGCGGAGGGGTTGGCTCGTCCCACGACCTTGGTGACGGTGGCCTCACCGTTCGGCGGCATCGCGCGGGCCGAGGTATGCGGCAAGCTCTGGGCCCACGTCATCTCCCTGGGGACCACGGCGGCCATCTGCGACCATCTGACGGGGCGGAAGTGGATCGACATACCGCCCAATGCGACGTTCATCCGCCGCCCCGGAAAGCTGCTCCCGACGATTACGCGCTTCGTTCGCATCATCACCCGCGAGCCCGTTTCGGACCGGGCGTTCGCGCTTGTCGAGCAGCAGTCGGCCTTGGTCGACCGGGATGGACCGGTGACCACAGAGACCGTCGATGCAGGTCACCGTGCGGTGGTCCCGCGGCTGCCGGAGCTGCTACGGCGCCTCGGCGTTCTGAGATAGGGCTAGAGCGCGATCTCGAACGGGCTGAACTGGCCGGTTGAGGTGGCCCGAGCGAACGCCGGCGCAGCATCAGCACCAGCTGAGCTGTTCCTCGGCATGGTCGTCGCGATGCAGCAGTTCGTGGACGTTGGCCTCCAGGATGCGGTAGCCCACGTTGCCCACCAGGCGTTGCCGTCCCTCGTTGAAGATGAACGTCGGGCTGACCTTCACGTCCCACCTGGCCGCCAGCTTCAGGTCGTGGTCCAACCCGGCGTGGGCGGCGCCAGACTTCAGGGCCAACTCGATGTTGGGGATGCTCATGTCCAGCAGCTCGGCGATTCGCAGCTGCTCGTCCCGGTTCGAGATGTCCACGAGGTCGTGGAAGAAGGCCTGTCGCAGCGTCCAGACCGCCTTGTCGAAGCGTTCCGGCTCGGCCAGCCGCACGGCGTTGAGGAACAGGTGCGTGGCCAGCGACGACCGAGGCGTGTCCCGGGTCCAGATGTCGGGGTGCACCTCGACGTGGTCGAACCTGCCTACCGTCTTCTTGACGTGGTCACCATAGCCCGCGAAGCCGCCGCGCTCGGCCCAACCCTTGGTGATCTTGCGCTGGGTGTCGCCGAACACCGAGCAGAAGTGTTGCTCGATATGGATGTCGGCGCCGAAGTGCTCGCGCAGCTCGTCGGCGCGGACCTGAGCGATGTACGCCCACACGCACAGTATGTCCGTGAACTGGAGTATCGTGATCATAGTACGATAGTACGGCCCTACAGACAGGCCGCGACCCTCCCGCACCTTCGTATGAGCTTTTGTAAGCCCATGTTGTTGGTTCCGATGTGGTCACAATCGACATTATAGAGAGGAAGCCCCCGCTCCTCCCACGGACATCTGAACCGAGCCCTCGGAACCCCGCCCCTATGCATACTGTTCTGGTCTGCGAGGACGATCCCATGCTCCGCACGATGCTCATGCGCACGCTGAGCCGAGACGGGGGGTATGCGGTCGTAGGCGTCGCCACCGGCGAGGAGGGTCTCGCAGCCATCGAGACCCAGCCTATCGACCTCATCTTCGTGGACCTCGTGATGCCAGGGATGGGAGGTCTCGAGCTGATTCGTCGGCTCGAGGACCTGAACCTCTCCATCCCCATCATCGCCATCTCAGGGTCCGACGTGGCGAGGCAGCGGCTGGCCACAAGTCCGCTGGGGGTGGACGAATTCCTGCCCAAGCCGCTGTCGCGGGAGACGGTGCTGAGTGTCACCCAGCGCCATCTGGCGGTGAAGATACTGGACTCCACCCGCGGGCGCTCCGTGACGACTCCCCGCTATCGATACGGGAGGCTGGTGTCCTCATCGCGGGCCATGAAGGACGTTTTCGATAAGCTCAAGGCACTGGAACGCGTGGACGTGCGGTCGGTTCTGGTAACCGGCGAGTCCGGAAGTGGCAAGGAAATTATCGCAAGGACGCTCCACGCTCGGGGAGAGCGGAGTCACGCTCCGTTCGTGGAGGTGGACTGCACGACCCTGCCGAGCGGCCTGGTCGAGACTTCGCTGTTTGGGAATGAGAGGGGGGCGTTTACCGATGCGAAGTCTGCCCGGGCGGGGCTGCTGGAAGCGGCCGGTGAGGGAGTGCTGTTCCTGGATGAGGTCGGGGAGCTGCCCCTGGAAGCCCAGGCGAAGCTCCTTCGGGCCCTGGAAAATCGTGTCTTCAAGCGCGTCGGCGGAACGGTCAATCTGGCGTTGAAGGCTTCCGTCATCGCCGCAACCCATCGCGACCTCGCTGACGAAGTGAAGGCCGGGCGTTTTCGCTCCGATCTGTACTACCGACTCGCCGTGGTGCCGCTGCACATTCCCCCGCTGCGTGAACGGCTCGAGGACGTGTGGTCCCTGCTCGACCATTTCCTGGAGATCTACCGGCGCCAGTTCGGTCGTCCCAATCTTCATTTCCGACGCTCGGTCAAAGAGCTGTTGATGCGCTACCAATGGCCTGGGAACGTTCGAGAGCTACGGAATCTCGTCGAACGCCTGGCGGTGTTCGTCCAGGGCGATGCCATCGACGTCTCCGACCTTCCCGCTCCCATGCGGCAGTCCGACCCGACCCACTCGCTCATCGGGAACTTCAAGCTTCCCGCGGGCGGGGTCGATCTGCAGGCGCTGGAGGAAAGCCTGGTCCGGCAGGCCATGGACCGGGCTGAGGGGCGGAAGAGCGAAGCGGCTCAGTTGCTCGGGGTAAGCCGCTTCGTGCTTCGCAATCGGCTGAAGAAGTACGGCATCGACTGAGAGCCCTCACGCGGTTCTGCCGCCGTCTCGATCATGTGCCAATAGGCACGCGCCCAAGCCCGAGCAGGTGTTGATGTCACTGCCATTCTTCCACGACCGGTGAGGAGGGTGTGATCATGCTTCAATAATATCAGAGGCATGGACCGGATGTGCTGATTGGCACATCTGCGTGCACATCAGCACCTCGGCATATGCCTCAAACGCTGAATCCCGGCTCTGTCACGTTGTTCGGGCTTGGCACGGTCCTTGCGATCCCGAGTGCCGAGGTCAACGAAGTTCTCACGGGATAATTCGGCGATGGGTTCCAAGACAGGTGCCGCGGGCGGCGTTGCAGCCGTGCGTGGCGAGCGACCAGCTGCGTCCGAGCGGCTGGAGACGTATTGCAGCGTGCTCAGCTGGGTGCAGCGGAACCGCCTCCCGCGTCGCGGTGCTTCGGCCCATGGTGTCGTAGCGATGCGCGGCAGCCTCTTCGTGACGCCCGACGCCACGGACGACCCGATTTCCCCGGTGTTGGCGTGGCTCGACGCACTCGCCTCGGACGCGGGTCACCCGACCATCGAGTCTGCCCCTGTCCCTTCCCCCGACTGGACCGAACTGTCTCCCGTCGATGTGGTTTCCAGGGCGCGCGACAACGACCTCATCGCTGTTCCCTCATCCGCCATCCGTACCTGGTGGGAGGAGCTGGTGGCGTCATGCCAGGCGGGCTGGCTGTTGTTGAGAGTCGACCGTAGCGAAGCCTCGCCGCGCTACCTCCCTGTCGGCGTTCGGGGAGCCCGTCTCACCCACGCCGACGAGCTCGACGAAGGCCTGAGCCTTCCTTTGGGCCGTGTTCGACAGGCCCTATTCGCACCATCCGCGGCTTCCGAGACTCCCATGTGGGCGATCGGGACGGTCCAGGACGGCGCCTGGTCGGTCGGGGTGGACGAGCACTTCCTCGCCGTTCTTCGACACCCGGTCACTCACCTCGGGCGGGTCACGTCGGCGATCCGACGCGTCCGCGACGCCGTTTCCCCCCTTTCATCCTGAGCCCCAACTTCGGGGAGCCCCCTCATGATCAACAACCGCCAACGACGCAGCACCGCACCGAACATGCGGGTCAGTCCCCGTGTCGCCGTCCAGACGCGCCCACCCATGAGCGGTGGGCGCGATGACCGCCCGAGGTTGGGCTCAACCATCGCGGTGCTCAAGCAGGCGGTCCGGGACCGGGCCCAGCGCATGGCAACTCTGCTCAAGGGAGAGGCGCTGCAGGACTTCGTCACTGTTCTTGGCGAGCTCGAGGACGAGGAGTTGTCCATCGCCGTGGTCGGGCAGGTGAAAGCGGGCAAATCGACCTTCATCAACGCCTTGGTCGAGCGCCCGGGGCTATTGCCTTCCGATGTGAATCCATGGACATCCGCAGTCGCCAAGCTTCACTTCGGCCGCCCAAGCGGTCCCAAGGATGGGGCAACCTTTCAGTTCTTCACCCATGATGAGTGGGCCCACATTGCCGAGACGGGCGGCTCTGCGGCGACCATGGCCCGCCGCCTCTGCCCCGACGGTGACGAAAAGGCGCTTGCCGACCAGATGCTCCTGATGAAGGAGCGCGCTGAAAAGCGCATGGGTCGGCAGTTCCGCCATCTGCTCGGGAAGGTCCACCGCTTCGGCACGATCGACCGGCAGACCCTCGAACGCTACCTATGCTCTGGCGAGGAGCCGGAGGGGCACGAGGAGGCGACCGAGCTGGCGGGCCGCTTCGCCGACATCACCCGAGAAGCCAACCTGTACTTCGACCAGGGTGCGTTTGGCACCTATTGCACGGTCGTCGACACGCCCGGCACCAACGATCCGTTCCTGGCGCGTGGAGAGATCACCCGGCGCTTTCTGGGCTCAGCCCACGCCTATGTGCTGGTCATCACTGCTCAGCAGGCGCTTTCGACCTCCGACATGGCGCTTTTGCGATTGATACACGGGCTGCACAAGTCCCGGCTGGTGCTCTTCGTGAACCGGGCCGACAAGCTCGGTGACCCGGTGGGTGACAAGGCGCGGATCCGCGAGCATGTGACCCGGATCCTGAAGAAGGAGTGGCCCAACACGGACATCCCCCTGGTCATTGGCAGCGCCTGGTGGGCCGAACAGGTGCTGCGGGACGACATTACGTGGCTGGCCAAAGCCGCGCAGACGCCCGCCGTGTCGCAATGCGTGCAGGAGGCACGCCTGTTCACGCCCAAACAGTGGAGCGCCATCGAGACCGACCCGCTGGGTCATCGCGATGAGCTGCGGAGGGCCATCCTCCACTGCTCCGGCCTGGGCGAGGTGCGTAGCTGCTTGTCACACGTCCTCAACACCGGACGTGGAGCACATGTGCTCACGGGCGCGGTCAACGGTCTGCTCCACATCGCCGGCGCGGCGGGCGCTCGCGCCAAGCGTGAGATAGCGGACCTGCAGGAGGCCATCGGCCGCCTGGAGGATGGCGCGGCCAACCGCGAGCGACAGATGGCGACCGTGCAGCAGCGACTGGAGAGCATCAGCAGCCAGCGCTCCGAAGCCCAGCTGCGTTGGGTCGAACAGGCCTCGGAGCTGCGGGTGCTGGTGATGGAGTCGTTGCGAGCTCTGGAGGTCATTCTTCGAGCCACCGTCACCAACCACGCCAACGCCATCGCCCACGCACTGGTCGAGCAAGGCGGCAGGTTGGGTGTCGGTCGGGTCTGGCGGTGTGACACCACCCCTCTGCGGCAGGCGCTCGAGCACCAGTTCACGACGGGCTATGACCGGATGCGCGCCAGCATCATGCAAGCTCAGCGCAATCTCAGCGCCAGCCTGGTGGAGCTGGTGAAGCTCCTGGACGCCGATGGCGACGACGAACGCTGGGCCCAGCCCGCCGACATCGATCTCGAGCCGTCCATGGCCTCCATCGGCGTCGCCGTCACGGTGGATCTCGGGCCTGTGTGGCAGCGCTGGTGGGGGAGGAACAAGAACCTCGAGGACAAGGCCGAGCAGGTGCGGGCCGTCATCGAGGACGATTTTGGCGATGTGGCCACCGAGCTGATGTCGAGCGCCGCCAGAGCGGTGACCGCCGCCGTCGACAAGACCCTGATGCGGTTCGAGCGCGCCCTGCAGACGTACGGCGACGAGCTGGAGCAGCGGCAAATAGACCTGATTGACGTGCACGAGAGCCTGCGATCGCACGTCGGGGGGAGCGCCCTGTCGGCGCAGGTTCAGGACCTGGAAGAGCGTATGGCCGCGGCCCACGAGCGGACCATCGGGCTGCGCCACGCCCGCAACGACTTGATGGCGCTGCCCATTCGCCTCGACTCCATCCGGCGGACGCGATGACGATTCCCGTCAGGCACGAACAGCTCGTTGCGCTGCGCCAGCGGGTGGATGAGTTGGCGCCGATCATCGGACCCGACGTACGGCGCCACCTGTCGGCTCGGGCGAGGCGTTTGCTCCGTCCACCCCGGGTCGCGGTCGTGGGCGAGTTCAGTGCAGGCAAGTCGACCCTCATCAACCTGCTCCTGGGCAACTATGTGCTGCCCACCAGCGTGGTTCCCACCACCCTCGTTCCCACCCTGCTGCGCCATGCCAGCCGTCCACAGGCGCGTCTGGTCATGAAGGATGGCACCTCGAGCCCCGTTCCGTTCGAGCGGCTGACCACCATGGTGCGTGCGGGCGACGCGTTGGACGGTCTCCAACGCATCGACATCGCCCTGCCGGCCGCCCGCCTCCGCAACGTGGAGATCCTCGATACGCCCGGCCTGTCCGATCCGGAGCTTGACCCCGACCTTGTCTTCGAGGCTCTTCGGAGGGTCGATAGCTGCATCTGGTGCACCCTGGCCACTCAGGCCTGGCGGCACACCGAACAGTCCAGCTGGACGCGCGTGGACGCGGCCGTGCGGCGGCGGAGCATCCTTGCCATCACGCATGCCGATGCCCTGAACACCGTGGCCGAACGCAAGAAGGTCTTCGCCAGGGTACGAACGGCGGCGAAGGGGGAATTTGCTGCCGTCCTCATGATGAGCCTGTCGCAGGCGATCAGCGCCCGCAGTGGCTCCTCGACGTCGGACAAGAAGCACTGGAAGAACAGCGGCTATCCCGCGCTGGAGCAGGCTCTGGACCGGGTGGTGCAGGTCAGTGCCAGGCGCCGTTTGCGGCGGCAACTCGAACGTCTGATCGAAGGGCTCGCCCGGGTGACGCCGGTCTCTGGCCAGGCCACCGCCCCTCCCGGACGTGAAGCGGCCTTGGAGCAGTGGAACAAGACCGGGCGTCAGGTCCTGGAACTGGGCGGAGCGAAGGATTGGGCGGATGGGGCCGCCGCGCTCATCGCTGGGTTCCGCCATGCAGCCCTTCCACCAGCGTCCACGCTCTCCGCGATGTTTGCCTGTGACGCAGCGACGCTCCGGGCCAGCGCGTTGGAGGGCGAGGCACCCGAACAGACCCTCGCTGCGGTGGTGGCGCAGCTCGGCGCGGAGCTTGCTGAAGGCGTGGGCACCTTGGAACCCGCGGACCCCGATCGCGATGACCTGGCCTCCGTGCACGCCGAGGCCATGACGTTGGCTCGAGACCTACTGGGGCAGCTCGGACAGGCTGGCGCGCCCGCGACCGCTCAGGGGGCGAGATGAGCGGCAGCATCCTCGAGCTCGCGGGCTACTCCGTGTCCTACGGACGAAAGACGGTGCTTGCCAGCGTCGACCTCGTCGTGCTGACGCGGGGGGTGACCGTCCTGATGGGCCCTGGAGGCTCGGGCAAGAGCAGCCTACTGCGAGGACTTGCCGGCGCCCTGGCGGACGCCTCCGGCGCCCATATCGGTGGCACGGCGTCGTATCAGGGCACACCGCTTGGCCAGGCCGGACAGTGGCCGACGCTGGTCGCCCAGAAGCCCCGGTTGGTGACGTCGACCGTCTACAATCTCTTGGCCGAGTCGCATCCCGGTCGCTCCGGGTTCACCCGGCGTGACCTCCAGGGGGTGCTGGCCGCGGAGGCTGAGGGGCTGGGTTTGAGCGGGCTGGTCGAGCGGTTCGAGGACGACGTGTTGGCGCTTCCCAAAGAGCTGCGGCGTGCCTTGGTCATCTTCGGGGCGTCGCTAGCGAATGCTCCCCTTCTCTGTGTGGATGAGCCGACCAGCGACATCACGGGCGACGAAGCGGGCGTGGTTCTGGACCTGCTTCTTGGCCTGAGCCGTAGTCGAGCGGTCCTGTTCGTCACCCATAACCAGCGGCACGCCAGGGCTGTGGCGTCGTCGGTGGCGCTGTTGGCAGGAGGGGTCATCCAGGAGCAGCAGCCCTCCGATGGCTTCTTCAATACCCCGCTCACCGAGGCGGGGCGCAGCTGGGTCCGGACCGGCAGCTGCAGCGTTCCATCTCCGGACACCCCGCTGGAGCACCTCGCTCCCGAGTTCCGTGGGGCGCGCCCGGCCAAGGACGACGTCACCCACGAGCCCCCGAGTGCTACGCGGCATCCCGCCCGCGTGGTGGCTGCAGCTCGAGGTCCCAACGGGTTCCGATGGCTTCAGCCGGGTCGGCTGGCGGGCTGTCCCATGCCCGGCGTCGTCCACGAGGCGGATGCCGACCTGGCCGCTCTTCGACGCGTCGGCGTGACGGTCCTGGTGACGCTGACGGAGACCCCGCTCTCCGGCCGGGGCGTCGACCCGATGACCGTGGGAATCGACAACGTCTACTTCCCAGTTGTCGATATGGAAGCGCCCAGTATCGAGAGTGCCGAGGGTTTGTGCGCCCAGGTTCATGCCCTCAAGGAAGGGGGCGAGGTGGTCGCCTTTCATTGCCGTGCCGGCATCGGACGCACCGGCACCATGCTGGCAGCGCAGTTGATTTACGAGGGGGCTGGGGCTGGCGAAGCCCTTGCCACCGTGCGCCGGGTCGACCGGCGTTGGGTCCAATCCAGGGCCCAGGAAGAGTTCTTGGAGCGCTTTGCGCGGCACCGAGCCTGTCACAGGGGGCCTGGTGCCACCGGTGCAGAGCAGTCTCCGAGAGGGGGCGCCCAGGCTGGTTGAGCCCGGGCATCCCATCACTACGCCGGTCGATGGCCGGTAGACCCCGCACGGGCTTCGAGAGAGGCCCTTCCAACGAAGAAGAGGAGAGACACATGGACAAGGCCATCCAGGACGCCGTGAGCAAGATCCCCGAATGCGTAGCCGGCGGCTACGTCGACATGGCCACTGGGATGCTGCTCGGTGTCAAAACGATCGAGTCTCACCCCCAGGAGATCCTCGACATGGTCGCAGCCGCAGCGGCGGACCTGTTCCAGGGGACGAATGTCACGGCGATCGAGCAGATGTTCAAGAAGCATCGTGGGGTGGCCATGGATGACCACCACTACTTCCAGGAGATGCTCATCTTCAGCGACAACCTCCTGCACGTGTTCATGCGCTGCAAGAAGAACGAGGACCACGTCGTCTGCTTTGTCTGCCGCAAGAGCGCCAACATCGGCATGGTCATCGCCAAGTCTCGGATGGCGTTGCCCAAGATCGAAGCTGCTCTGTAGCTGCGCCCTTCAGGCAGCCTCGTCGGCTCGGCCATGCCCACTCCGGGCCGGCGGGGGCGCTGCCTTTACCAGGGCGGTGTCGGGCAGTTCCAGGAGGCCCCCGCGTGAGCACGCAGGTCTATTTCGACGGCAAGGTCTACACACGAAAGCGCGAGGAATCGGTGCTCGACGCGTTGTGTCGCGGCGGCGCCAATGTCGGTTTCTCGTGCCGGAAGGGCAGCTGCCACGTCTGCATGTTGCAGGCCGTGGATGGCGACCCTGGCCCCGACGCCAACCGGGGGCTGCGACCAGGCCTGGCTCGGGCCGGCATGTTCTTGCCCTGCACCGCCTACCCGTCCGGGGATCTGGAGGTGCAGCAGCCGGATCCCACCGCGCTGTTCGCGACCGTCCAGGTGGCCAGCAAGCGTTGGCTTTCCAACGCTGTTTGCGCCATCCAGTTGGAGCCGGAGACCCATCTCCACTGGCGACCGGGCCAGTTCGTCAATGTGCGCCGCGCGGACGGTCTGACGCGAAGCTATTCGGTCACCAGCTGTCCCTACTTCGACTACTTCCTCGAGATCCACGTCAAGCGTCTGTCGGATGGCGCCATGAGTCGCTGGCTGTGCGACGCGGTGGAGCCGGGCGACAGGTTCGAGATTCAGGGGCCTGCAGGCACCTGCTACTACGACCCCCCGGAACATGGGCACCGAGCGTTGGTGCTCCTGGCCACGGGGTCGGGGTTGTCGCCGCTGCTCGGTGTGGTCAAAGACGCGCTCAGGCAGGGGCACACGGCACCCATCACGCTCTACCACGGGTCGAGAGACCTCACGGGCCTGTATCTTCGCGACGAGCTATCCCGCCTGGCGACCCAATACGAACACGTCCGTTACATCCCTTGCCTCACCCAGGAGCCGATTCCATCCCACATTCGGTCCGGCCGCGTCGTCGACCTGGCCTTCGCCGAGCATCGGGACCTCTCCGAGGCGGTGACGTTTCTGTGTGGGATTCCAGACATGGTCTACGAGGCCCGCTACCGAGCGGTCCTGGCGGGGTGCCCACGGGAGCGGGTCCTGGCCGACCCGTTCGAGTATGCCCACGTGCAGCTGCCTACCGATCGCGAGCGCATGGGCCGTGTCGTCGCCGACCCAGAGCTGTGGGAAGCACTGGACCAGGGGCCCAAGCTGATGACCATCATCCGCGCCTTCTACGACGAGGCCTTTGAGGATGAACGGCTTGCCCCCTTCTTCCGGCGCGTCACCAAGCGGCGCGCGGTGGAGAAGCAGTACAGTTTCCTGGCGGACATGCTCACCGGGGCTACCCATTACTTCGGATTGGGGCCATTCAACGCGCACCACTGGATGATCATCAGCGACGAGCTGTTCGACTATCGCGAGCGCATGTTCGAGCGCGTCGTCCGTTCGCACGGAATCCCCGAGCCCATGGTGCGCCGCTGGATGGCACTTCACGAGCTGTTTCGGCGCGATATCGTCAAGAACGCCGCGCGCGGAATGGTCATCGACGGTGTCGAGCAGCCGGTGGGCGGCTTCGAGGACGTCGTCGTAGCGGTCGCCAGCGTGTGCGACGGCTGCATGGCGGAGATCAACGAGGGTGAGCTGGGGCACACCCACGCTCGCACCGGTGAACTGTTTTGTGTGTCGTGTCGTGGCAAGGTCGCGGAGGTTCGCACCTAGATGCTGGTTACGCCGGGAAGGTGTTGTGCAGATCCGGGCATTGGCCGCGCCAAACGCGGAACTATCGTCCGCCCATGACGAACGCCACGGCCATCCCGAGCTTTGAACAGATCACCAGCTGGAAGCCCCTGGGCGACCAGCGCTACGAGGGGCTCATCCACCCCGAGTGGACCCAAGGGCGAGGCGCCTATGGCGGCATCCTCGCTGCTTCGGCGGTCCGCGCCATGAAGGCCGCGGTGGCTCCAGAGCGAGAGCTGCGTCACATCGATGTGCGCTTCATGGGCGCGGTGCTTCCCGACGAACCAGCGGTGATGAGCGTCACGTTGGAGCGAGAGAGCAAGCGCATCAGCCACCTCCGGGCTGTCATCGCCCAGAGCGGAGGCAACGCGTGCGCGGTGGGGGCCACCTTTGCGACGGCTCGAGAGAGCAAGGTGACCATCGAGGCCCCGACACGCCCCGAGGGGATTCCGAGCCCCGAGGCGATCCGGGACATGCCCTACATCAAAGGGGTCGTCCCAGCCGCCATACAACACATGGACATGCGGTGGACATCCGGCCTGCCCTTCAGCGGTTCAGGGGAGGCCGTCTGCGAGGGATGGTGTACCTTCCGCAATGGCGTCGAGGACGGGGCGGTCGGCATCGTGGGCCTGTTGGATGCCTTTCCTCCCCCCGTGCTGCCGATGCTCAAGCGTCCGGCACCGGCGTCCTCGGTGACGTGGTCGGCCCAGCTGGCGCACCTGCCGGAGCGGTTTCCCGAGGGCTACTTCTTCTACCGCTCTCGGGCGGTCGATAGCCGCGACGGCTACGTCCGGATGCGCGCTGAGATGTGGCTTCCGGACGGTCGGCTATGCGCGTCCACCGAGCAGCTGATGGCTGTTTACGCCTGAGCCTCGCCGCACTGGGTCCAGAACCCTAGGCGAGTTGGGCAATGGCGTCGGCGAAGCGGGTCAGAGCCTCACCCTCGAGCGGGAGCTCGGCGAAGTCCGCCGGATCTGGAAGACCCAGGGCCACGGCGGAGAGTGCGGACGGCCGAAGCAGCGCCACGACCAGCGTGGAAGGCCCGCTCATCAACTCCATGGTGGCGTCCCAGTGGCCTTTGCGCTGGCCCTCGACGCGCCCCAGCTCGACGAACGTGACCTGCGCCGGTGGCGCCAGCAGCCACTGTCGGCACGTCTCGAAGACCCCCGGGGCGAACGCGTACTCACACACGTCAGGCGTCTGCGACACGGTCGTCAGCGTGGTGCGCTCGCCCGTGCCCAGATGAATCGCGTCGTGCCCGCGGTCGTCGCGCCGCTGATGCACCAGTCCCCCCACCGAAAGCCCTCGGCCCTTCAACACCTCCGCCAGCTCCAGCGCCTTGGCGCTACGACCCAGCTTTCCTTTGCCCACCAGGCCGACCCAAGGGTTCATCGCCACCGTTGACCACCTCGCTTACCGGCTGCTAGAGCCCGCGACTATGAAGACGATGATGATGCGCCTTGCGATGCTTCTTGTCGCCTCCCTGATGGTGGCGTGTGCCAGCTCGGACGGGGCGAAGAAAGACGAAACCGCCGCCAAGCCCGCCGAGACCGGGGCCCCGGCCACGCCCGCCGAAGAGATGCCGCCCCGGGACCAGGAGGCGGCCATCTGCGCCAAGCTCAAGAAGGACAACGACTGCGCCGCGTGCAGCTGCAAGCAGGTCGTTGGCTCTCACAAGATCCCCGAGATCGACAAGATGAGCGGCATCCAGGGCGCGTGGCTGCTGCAGATTCAGGGAAATGGGGGCGGCGGGATGGTCGACTCGCAGCACCTCATCATCGACGCCAACTATGGCGGCCTCAAGGTCGTCGCCGAGGTGGTCAACGCCTGGAACCCCGGCTCGGGCAGCGTGCGCCACGGCGGGAAGGTGCTGCGTTTCGAGGTGGGCGACATGGGCCCCGGGGCCGTCTACGAGGTGCTCCTCGAGAACGAGCAGTGGGAGCAGGACGCCGATGGCATCACCCACACCCGAACCCTGACGCTGTGCCACGGCGACGCCGTGATTCGTTGCGTCACGGTGCCCACCGGCGCCGGCGCCGCGCCCGGGTCGCCGAGGTGGCAGCTGGACGTGAAGGTCACCGACACAAAGACTGGCGCGCTGACGTTCAAGGCCACGGTGGGGGCCGACAAGGTTCCGGCGAACCTGAAGCCGCTGCTCACCAACTCGGTCGGCTACGACGCGCTGGCCAAGACCCACCCGAAGGCCGCCAAGGAACGGGTCCTGCCCAAGGAGTAAGGCGACTCAGTCGTCGTAGGCCTTGACCACAATCTCGACCCGGTCCGTGGAGCCTTGCCATCCCGTCATCGCGATGGCCGTCAGCTTACCGTTGTTGGGGAAGACCGAGGTCTCGACATCCACCCACAGCGGCTCGTCGGCGTCGTCCAGTAGGACCGTGAAGGCATGGTACTTGGTGTCGGGCACTCCAGGATCGCTGAGGGTCAGCGTAAGCTCGGACGTGAACGGGTCGTAGGCGTAGTTTTCAGGGGTGACGGTCCAGTCGGGCATGGTGGTTTCGGGCTGCCAGGCGCCCGCGAGGTCCACCTGGAACGCGCGGATGTCGTCGTAGAAGTTGTCGCTGAGGAGGTCATAGAGGTAGCCGGACTCGCCCGGTGGCAGGCACCCCTGGACGCGACGATGGGTGGCGGTGTCGAGGAGGGTCCACCCGAGGAGGCTGGCATCCAGGCTGGCGAGCGGGGTGTCGCCGTCCCCGACAGCGGTGCCGTAGAGAAGGGGCGTGCAAACGTCACGGTCGCCGAAGTTGCTTACCCGGGCGACCAGCTCCGTCAGCGAACTGTCGGGCCGCGGACGCGCGACATAGGCGCTTCGGACCGTGAGGCCGTACGTCTCACCCAACAACTCGACGGTCACCGGCCGCCGCAGGTTGGCGTTGATGACGTCGCCGCTGCCCACGACGGGGCCCGACATGCGGCCGGTGTTGGGGGCCTCCGTCTCCTCGACCACGAGGGGGCTCGCCGACACATTCGGGCCGAAGGTGCGCGAGGCGCACACGCCCTCCGAGCAGTAGTCCGACAGACACTCGGTGTTGGCGCTGCAGCTCTCGCCCAGCATCGCGCTGGGGCCGCCATCGTCACAGGCGGTCAGGGGCACCAGGCATACCAGGGTCACTGCGATGAGCATGCGTTCGGTCATGGATTCCTCTCTCCGGTGGTTGGCTGGCGGGAGGGTAGGAATCTGGAGCCAAAACTCCACTGACATCGACTGACGTTCTGCTATCGCCCTGCGGTCTTGGTCGGATCGGGCTGCAGCGGCTCGTCATGGTCGGCAGCTTGCTGCTTGAACTTGGCGCAGACCTGACGCCACGACACCAGCTGCACCATGACGACGCGCTTCTGGCTGCACTTGGCCTCGGTAATGTTGCGTTCGCCCTCTGGCGCTTGCGACCAGAATCCCTCGGGGGTGCCGATGATGGCGCCCTTGGCCGCCAGGTCGCCGATGGTCCAGTAGGCGCTGCTGCGCTGGGCGTTGGCGACGAAGCCGCAGCCGGAGACTTCCCGGGTCACCACGTACTGCGGACCACCGTGGACGCACCGCTGGGCGAACTTGCGGATGTCCGCTGGGGTGGCTTCCTCGCTCCACTGAATCTTGTTCTCGCCGTACGTCGCCAGCTCGAAGGCCACGCTCAGGCCGGTGGCGGCGATGTCGGGGTCCGTTGGGCGGAACACCCCGTGCGTGAAGGTGCTGCGCTTGCGCGCCTTGGTGAACTTCGACTTGCTGGTGACCTTCGCCAGGGTCACCGGGCACATGGAGACCACGGGCTGCGAACCCTCGAACACGACGCACTTACCGACCAGACTGCCGATGGCCGGTCCGTCGACCAGCGGCACCACGTCGTACTGGCGGACGATCGGCAGCGGTGGAGCGGTGGCGCAGGCGCTCGCGATGCTGGCGATGGCGATGGCGGTGGTCAGTAGGCGCTTCATGCCCGCGCCAACGTGTGTCTGGCGCGAATTCTTAAGCCGTATTCAGCGCCATGCTGGAACGGTATCGACCAGCTTCGGGCTCCCGAAGACCTCGTTGGCGAGCCGGATGAACGCCGCCTTGTCCGCCCCCTTCCATTCGAGGTCGGCGAGACTCTCCTCGAGCGGTACGTCGGTCCGCAGAATCGCCAGCGTGCGATAGAGCTCCACCAGCTCGCGGTTCTCGGCGAGGATCTTGGCCAACGTACCCGACCCCCGCACGGTGACGGCCCAATCGGCGTCATCGTCGGGGATGTCCTCGAGGTGGACGTAGTGGGCCAGCACCGTCGCCGACGTCTTGGCGCCCCAGCGCGGAAGCCCGGGGATGCCGTCGGCGCTGTCGCCGACGAGCGCCAGATAGTCCGGGATCGACTCGGGCGCGACACCGAACTTGGCGCGCACGGCTTCCGCGTCGTAGCGCTTCTTGCGCATGCGATCGAGCTGCACCACGTTGCCGCCCACGCTCTGCGCCAGGTCCTTGTCGGGCGAGCAGATGACCACCTCCTCGACCTCGTCCAGAGCGCCATACTTGACGCCAGCGGTGGCCAGGGCGTCATCGGCCTCGAACTCCACCATCGGCCAGGCGACGACCCCCAGGGCGGCCACGGCTTCCTCGGCGAGGCCGAACTGAGCGTGCAGCAGGGGATCGATGCCTTCACCGGTCTTGTAGCCGTCGAAGAGGTCGTTGCGGAACGACTCGATGACGTGGTCGAAGGCCACCGCGACGTGGGACACCTCGGGCGACTTCAGCAGCCCAATCAGCGACCGCACCAACTGTCGCGTGGCCCCAATCTCGCGGCCGTCCGGCCCTTCCTTCTTGCTCCGTGGGGCATAGAAGGCCCGGAACAGTTCGAAGGTGCCGTCGACGACGTGGACGTTAGGCATGGGATACCTGCTCGCGGAAGTACTGGGCGATGGTGCGGGTGCCGAAGGAGTCTTCGGCGATGCAGTCGTGCTCGCCGACCCAGGCATAGAAGCGGACGATGTGGGCCAGGCGGGGCGCGAACGGTACCATCAAATAGGACATGAACCGAACCAGTCCCGCTGGCACACGGCGCAGGCGGGTCGGCTTGTCCAGGGCCGCAAACATGGCGGCCATGATGGCCTCGCGGCTCAGCACCTCCGGGCCGCCAACCGTCCGTTCACCAAAGTGCGCCTGAAGAGTCGCGTCCGCACACAGCACCGCCAGGTCGCGCTCGTCGATGGGGTTGGTGCGCACGCTGGGGTCACCGATGGCTGGAACCCGGCCCTTGCGGGCGAAGGGCAGCAGTCCGCCAAAGGCCGAGAAAAACCCCGTTGGGCGGACGATGGCATAGTCCAGCCCGCTGTCCCGGAGCCCATCGACCACGGCTTCGTGGGCGTCGGCGTACTGCAGCCCACGCATCTGCTCGGACAGCGCGACGGAGACATAGGCGAACCGGTCGACGCCCTGCCGCTTGGCAGCTTCCACCAGGTTCAGATTCCCGCGTCGGTCCACCTTGTCATAGGTCTGGTACAAGCCTCGGGCAGAGGGCATGACCGAGGCGCCCAGGCACGAGAACACCCGGTCGACGCCGTCGACGGCGGCGGAGAGCCCATCGGGCCCAGCCAAAGCGTCGGCGACCGTGCATTCGTCCACGTCGAGGGCGTCGAGACGCTTGGCGTTGCGGCCGAGGGCGCGAACGCGGTGGCCACGAGACTTGAGTTCGTTACAGACGGCGCGTCCGAGGCTTCCGGTCGCGCCGGCCACGAGGATTGTAGAGGTCATCAGTCCTCCTGCGTGCGGGGCGTGTGCAGCAGCACTAAGGACGTCCCGCACGCAGGGCAAACCGGTTGGCGATGGGTGGTCGCCAGATAGTCAGGCGCTATCAGTCCAGCGGCTGGCTGATGGGGTGCATCACGGCATCGCCGCGGTGTGTCTCGACCGGCTCCACCGTGCCGAGCTCGTAGTCGATGACAGCCGCCTCCCAGATCCAGCCCTGGTCGAGGCTGACGGGCTTCGTTTCGAGCAGTAGCTCACCGTCGACCCGAATCTGCAGCGTCGCCTCTGAGCGCCCCAAACCATCGTCGTCAGCATGGTGAACCGCGATGATGTACCGACCGACGTCGGGGCCGGAGATGCCGAAGGTCTCCGAGCCCTGGCCCTCTGTGTCGACGGCCGTCAAACCACCGCCGTAGGCCCACTCAGGCTCCGTGTTGTAGGGCGAGCCGTCCCACTCTTCTTCGAACCAGTCCTCACCCTCGGGGTGGAGCACGTGCAGGTCGAGGTCAGTCCCCGCGCCAATGGCGTCCGGGGCTTTGGGGGTGGTCCAGGTGAGCGTGACCTCGATACTGCCGCTGCGTGGCGGTGGGAGGTCGTCCGATAGCGTGGGTTCTGGGTCATCGGGGAGGTAGTCGGCCGGCGAGGCGGCTTTGTCGATGGGCAGCTCACAGCCGGCCAGGGAAGCGACGAGCAGCGCGCACACAGCGGCGGCCACCAAGGGGGGCTTGGCGAAGCGAATCATGACGAACATCCCTTTGTTGTTGGTGTCGTTTCAGGGGGACAGCCTTTGCGACGGGCGGCTGACCCTCTACATTCACACGATGTCCCTGACCTGCGTCGCCATCAGCGATACCCACTGTCGTCACGCCGCCTTGGAGCTGCCCGCCGGAGACGTGCTCATCCACGGTGGCGACTTCCTGAGTCGCGGCGACGTCGGGGAGCTGGACGACTTCGCGGAGTGGTTCATGGCTCAGCCGCACCGTTACAAGGTCGTTATCGCGGGCAACCACGACCGTTGCCTGGAGGCGGACCCATTGCTGGCGATGTGCTTCGACATACCCGGCGTTCACTACCTCAGCGACAGCGGTGTCACTCTGGAGGGGGTGAGCTTCTGGGGTTCGCCGTGGACACCGGAGTTCTACAACTGGTCTTTCATGCTGCCGCGCGGCGAGGCGTTGGCGGCAAAGTGGCAGCTGATCCCCCAGGGGACGGACGTGGTCATCACCCACGGACCGCCGCACGGCATCGGCGATGCGTGCTATGACGGGCGCCGCGTGGGCTGCGAGGCGCTGGCCGAGCGGCTGGCCGTCATCAAGCCGAGGTTCCACATCAGCGGCCATATCCACGAGGACTACGGCACACGCGAGGTCGACGGCACGACCTATATCAACGCGTCCACGTGCAACTTTCGCTACAACCCGGTGAACGCGCCGGTGGTGTTCGAGGTTCCGGGGCGAAACGCAGCAGTGTCCTGACAGAGCGTTGGCGGTAGCGTCACAGGCCAGGCTTTCTCGCCCACGGTGTGTGGCTAAGCTGGTCCTACAAGCGACCGGGAGAAACACATCGTGAGCAGCGAAGACGGATTGAGCACCGACGACGGCGTGACCCGCTGTTGGTGGGGTGCGAGCGCTGATATCTACTTCGACTACCACGACCACGAGTGGGGTCGGCCGGTCGTGGACGACCAACGGCTGTTCGAGAAGATCTGCCTGGAAGGCTTCCAGTCCGGCCTCAGCTGGCTGACGATTCTCCGGAAGCGCGAGAACTTCCGGGCCGCCTTCGAGGGCTTCGACTTCGACAAGGTGGCCGAATTCGGCGACGCCGATGTCGAGCGGCTTCTGCAGGACGCCGGCATCGTGCGCCACCGCAAGAAGATCCAGTCGACCATCAACAACGCCGCCCGCGCCCGCGAGCTGCGCGACGAGTGCGGCTCCCTGGCGGCCTACTTCTGGCGTTGGGAGCCCCCCGAGTCGGAGCGTCCAAAGCGGATGGACAAGGAGACGCTCTACACGATGGCCACCACCGAGACCTCGAAGAAGCTGAGCAAAGACCTCAAGAAGCGCGGCTGGAGCTTCGTCGGCCCGACCACGGCCTACGCCTTCATGCAGGCCATGGGCCTGGTGAACGACCACCTCGAGGGCTGCTGGGTGCGGGAGGACTGCGAGGCCCTCCGCGCGAGCTTCACCCGGCCCGTCTAGCGAGCGCGTGCCTTCAAGGCCTCGGTGCGGCGCCCGGGACCCCTTTGCTCAGCTGGCCTCCTTGAGGCGAGCAGCTCGGTCGCGGGCTGAGAACAGCCCCATCGCGTAGAGGTTCGTGAACGACAGCGGCCCGATGATGACGAGGACGCGGTCCGTCGAGGTCTCCGCCATTCCGTGGCCAACCCACATCGCGGCCACGAGCAAGGGCACGGTGAGCCACAACGATGCGGCGATGCTCCGGTTCGGGTGTGTTCGGGCGACATGGGCCAGTGCGAAATGCACCACCATGAAGACAGCTGTGGCCCCGTACAACACGGTGGCCGTGTCAGCGAGACGGGTCTCGAAGCGAAAAACAACGGCGGCGCCCAAGAGCGCGATGAGAAATCCCCATGCGACAAGGAGCTTCGGTAGCGAAGCTTGAGTGGGCGCGGGATTCGGTTTCGTTGCCTGAGGCCCTGCATTCGGTAGGGGCGATGCACTCATGTTGGGGCTCCTTTTAATGCGACCTAACGGTCGTTATTTTAGTCGGAACCTAGTCGACAAAGCGGGTATGTCAACGACAATTCTCGTCGCTGCCCGCGGGCCGCGCATCTCAGAGGCATCTTCGGAGCTATCGGGGGAGCACGTGGGCACCTGCGCTTGCGTGCACAGACACTAGCGCTTTCCATCAGTGGCTGGCTCTACTTGCAGCGCTCCCGCGGCACGGGGCCGATGAATTGGACCCGCTTCACTTTCATCGCCGGGTTGTCCGGCGAATTCAGCACCGGGCGGTGCTTGCGCAGGGCGCCCCCGACCTGCTCGCGGATGCTGGGTTGCCCATGGAAGATCTTGGCCTTCACGCCCGCCTTCTTGAGCGCCGTTGCGAAGCCGTCGCCGCCGGCGGCCAGGAAGCTGCTGGTGACGACCTTGTAGGTCTTGGTGGGGTCAATGGCGACGCCGCCGACCTTCACGTCCACGACGCGGTCCCGGTCGTGGCCGTCGATCTTGCCCTCACCGGTCCGGTCGGCCTTGGGGCAGAAGTCCTTGCTGCGGTCGTAGGTGATGGCCATGTTGGCCACTTGGATGACGCCGTGGGCGCCCGAGGTCCCGAGCCGGACCAGCTCCAGCAGGGTCTTGCCGTCGACGTCGAGATAGGCCACTGCGTTACCGAACGGCAGGGAGTCGTAGAGCTGGCCGTAGGTCAGGTGGCCCGCCGGGAAGTCCTTGCGAATGCCGCCACTGTTGATCATGCAGACGTCGCGGTCGGGGTGGAGCGCCTTCAGGGTGTCGCAGACGAGCGACCCCATCGGGGACTGCTCCACCTTGCTGCGGCTGAGCGTGTCAACGACCCGGGCGCCGAGCTTCTCGTTGCGGATGCGTTTCACCTCGACCTCCATGGGCGCGAGGATCCGGTCGACATATGCCGTGGTCTTGGATGGTTTGGCGCCCTTGGGCATCACGATGTCGATGTGCTTGCCGATGCTGACGACCGGCTTGCCCTCCTCGTCGGGGCGCACCTCGAGGACGCCCAGGGCCCGCGAGTGCTTGCCCGCCTGGACGACCGCGACGCCGTTGACGAAGTGGGCCACGCGCTTGTGCGTGTGCCCCCCGAAGACCGCCTGAATGACGCCCTTGGGCACCTCCCGGGCGATCTTGAACACCGGGGCGTCGCTGTAGCACGAGCCCAGGTCCTTGGGGTCGTCGAACACTCGGCACGCGCCGCCGATGTGGGCCAGCACGATGACCATGTCGACCTTGTCGATGACCCGCAGCCGGTTGGCCTCCTCGGTGATGGGCTTGATGGGGTCCTCAAAAATGAGGCCCTGCCCCACGTACGGGAACGTGATGGTCGGGGTGTCCTCGGTGACCGCGCCCACGACGCCGATCTTCCAGCCGCCGCGATGGATGACCACCGACGACTTCAGGTTCATCCAGGCCGGGCGCTTGCCCGAGGCGCGGTCTTTGACGTTGACCGCCAGCACCGGGAACGTCGCCTCCTCAATGCGCTTGACCAGAGCGCCAAACCCCGCCCGTCCCTTTCCGATCCGCTCGGGCCCCGGCGGGCCGTAATCGAACTCGTGGTTGCCCAGCGCCGCGACGTCGTACTTCAAGGCGTTGAACAGACGAATGCCGGCGGCGCCCTCGGTGCGGTCCGAAAGGATGGTGCCGCTCCACATGTCGCCCGAGTCGACCAGCATCACCGCGTGCTCGGAGTTGCCCCGCTCTCGGTCGACGAGCTGCGCCAGAGCCCGCATGCCGCCGGGCCGCGCCGAGCCATCCTTGCGAGGCGCCGGGTCGCTGTAGAACCCGTGGATGTCGGTGGTTTGCAGGATGCGCAACGTCTTCTTGGAGGACGTGGCGCAGGCGCTTGCCATCACGACAGCGCACACCAGAGCAACGGCGGTGTTCAGCTTGCACATCACGCCGCCGTGAGTACCATGCGCCGGACCTCATCTCCACCACCTGACCTCCTCACGACAGGGAGCGGTGACCGTGTTTGATCCCGAAAAAGAGCGCGTACAAACGTTGGGCGAACGCCTGGCGGTGCTCAGGGGGCATCTTTGACGTCGAAGGCAAGCAAGCAAGGCTGGCCGAGCTCGAGGGGCTGCTGAGCGCCCCCGATCTGTGGGACGACAACGACCGCGCCCAGGCACTCCTCAAAGAACGCGGCGACATCGCCGGGGTCATCGAGAAGCTCGATGGCATCGGGTCGAGCATCAACGACGCCAACGAACTCATCGAGATCTGCGAGCTCGAAGGCGACACTTCGGCAGGTGATGACATTCGTAGCTCGCTGGGCGACGCCGAGGCGGGGCTGGATCGGATGGAGTTCGCGCGGATGCTCGGCGGTGAGCAGGACGCCAGCGACGCCATCCTGACGGTGAACCCCGGCGCGGGCGGCACCGACAGCCAGGACTGGGCCGAGATGATGCTGCGCATGTACGTGCGCTTCTGCGAACGCATGGGCTGGAAGGTGCAGACGCTGGACCGCCAGGACGCGGACGAGGCGGGCATCAAGTCGGCGACCTTGTCGGTCAAGGGCGAGTACGCCTTCGGCATGCTCAAGAGCGAGCGCGGCGTGCATCGGCTGGTCCGTATCTCGCCGTTCGATGCCAGCGCCCGGCGTCATACCGCGTTTGCGGCCTGCGACGTCTATCCGGACCTGCCCGACGACATCGAGATCGACATCGACGAGGGCGACCTGCGCATCGACACCTATCGGGCGTCGGGGGCCGGCGGTCAGCACGTCAACAAGACCGACAGCGCCATCCGCATCACCCACATCCCGACGGGAATCGTGGTGCAGTGCCAGGCCGAGCGCAGCCAGCACAAGAACAAGGCCAAGGCCTTCAAGATGCTGAAGGGCAAGCTGTACGACCTGGAGATGGCCGAGCGCGAGGCGGAACGGCAGGCCGCCGCGGACGCCAAGCAGGACATCGCCTTCGGCAGCCAGGTGCGCAACTACGTGGCGCACCCGTATCGGCTCGTGAAGGACACCCGGACCGCCTACGAGACAAGCAACTTCGACGGTGTGTTGGACGGTGACCTGGAAGGGTTCGTGAAGGCGTACCTCATCGCGAATCCGACCCAATAACCCGTGCCCGTGCAAGTGGCCGTGCCCGTGCCCGGCCCCCGCATCACGGGGGTCGCGCTGTTTTTGGGGGTGGCCCTGGCCAGCGTCACGGCGCCACCCATAGCCAACGCGCTCCACTTCGGCCTGACGGGCCATCAGGCGGCGCCGACCTACAGCGAGATCGACCGGGTTCGTCGCTCGGGCGACCTGCCCCGCGCGGAGTCGCTCGCCCGGCAAGCGCTGCGTCTTGCCCAGGCCAAAAGCCGCACCAACCGGCTCCGCTTCGCCCTGGCGGTCTTGCTGGTGGAGCAGGAGACGTCCGTTGCAGCCTTCAAAGAGGCGGCGACCCTGCTCGAGGCCATCCCAGAGGCGTCCTTCGGACTGGCCGACCGTCGCTGGCTATGGCTGGCGCGCGCCTACGTCGGTACCGGGGACGAGGTCAACGCGAAGACCGCCATCGCGAAGTATCTGGAGACCGACGATCGGTCCGAGGACGCCCACGAGCTGCAGCTGGCGCTGGCCCGTATCGTCGTCGAGACCGGCTCGGCCCAGGACGTCGCCGACGCGACAGACCCGCTGCTGAGCCGCCGGGTAGGACCGTTCTATCGGGCCGAGGGGTATCGGATTCGCGCAGACGCCCTGCGCGCGGAGGCGGCCAAGGAGGGCGAAGAGGGCGAGAAGGCTGCCAAAGCCCTGGTGACGCTGGAGCAAAAGCTCCTGGTCATGTTCCCGGCCGAGCCGGCCACGCGCCGTTCGGGTATGACGCTGACGGTCAAAGACCTCACGAAGTCCCAGCGCTATCGCCGGGCCCTCAACCTGATGGAGGCGTGGGAGTACAGGGAAGCCCGCGAGGAGTTCGAGTGGCTTCGCAGGTCGAAGTACCGTTCGGGCAGCGCCCGGTGGAGGATCGCCGAGATCAGCATCTTCAAGCTCCGCGACGACATGGCGCGGGCGCGGGAAGCGCTCGACACCTGGGTACGCCGAAAGGACTCGCGGTTTCGCGAGAAGGCCACGTTCTGGGCGATGCGGGCGTACGTCAAAGAGGACAAGTACGACGAGGCGCGCAAGCTCCTGAAGGTTCTGGGCGAGGACTTCCAGGGTGGCGAGTACCAGGAGCGGGTGGACTTCTACAACGCCTGGCTCTGGTACGACCAACGGGACTGCAAGCAGGCCATGCCGCTGATGAAGCTGTACATGGACACGTACCGCGCCAAGGCCATCACCATGCGGCCGCTCTACACCTGGTGCTTCGTCCGGCAGAAGCGGTGGAAGCGGGCGTATCGCGCGCTCAACCGGGAGCTGCGCAAGGACCATCCGCTGCACCGTGGCCGCGCGCTGTACTGGCAGGCGTACGTGCTCGACAAGATGGAGCGACGCGAGGAAGGCCTGGAGAAGCTCGCCAAGCTTCAGGCGCGGTTCCCACTGTCGCACTACGGCATGCTCGGGTTGCAGCTGAAGGCCACCTGGGAGGGCCGGAATCCCAGGGCGTCCGCCCAGCCCTGGCCCAAGGGCGGCGGGCTCGCTCGCTTCAAGCACGAGCCGGGGGACGAGGCGTGGGGCTGGCCCACATTGAACGAGCGGCGGGCTACCAAGTTCAAGCGGGTGCGGGACCTGGTGACGGTGGGCGAGATCGACCGCGCGCGGCTCGAGTACGGCTGGATGCGCTACGCGGTGGAGCGCAAGGTGCCCAAGGACAAGCGGTTGTCCTTCGAGGTGTTCATCGCCCATCAGATCGAGGACCACAAAATCGGCTGGCAGCGCGCGACCGGGTCGAGCTTCTCCAACAAGACGGGAATGCCAGATGCTACCGACGCCGACTGGCTGAGGGCGTATCCGCAGGCGTATCGACCCCTCATCGAGCGGCTCGGCGCCAAATACGGCATCGACCGGGCGTTCGCCTACGGGATCATGCGCCACGAGAGCGCGTTCGAGCCGAGCGCGGTGAGCCATGCCGACGCAGTGGGCGCGCTTCAGATGATCAAGCCGACGGCGTTGGCCTGCGCCAAGGACCTGGGCAAGCCGTTCGACTGGCGGGACTTTGCCAAGCCGCGCGTGGGCTTTGAGTACTCGCTGTTCTATCTGGGCAAGCACAACAACCTCTGGAGTGGTCTTCTGTTGCCCAACGCGGCCAGCTACAACGCCGGCCCGGCGCCCATCGGCCGCTGGCTTGAGGCGGACAAAGGCAAGCCAACGGCCTTCGTGGTCGAGGAGTATGCGTACAAAGAGGCTCGCAACTACACCCGGCGCGTCGCCGAGCACACGCTGCGCTACCTGTACCTGTACGAGCCGGACCCGGTGCGTCGCGGGAAAGTGCTGGATGCGCTCTACCCCACGGCGCCGCAGCCCGCGCCGCCCAAAGAGGTCGGCTACTAGCTCCCTCGGGGGGGCGGTTTCAGTCAGGGCTAACCAGCCACCCGCGCTGCACCAGGTCCGCGATGTGCCCGGCGACCGTCTCGTCATCGATTACCTGAAGCTGAGCGTCGAGCAGGTCCAAGAGCTCTGACTCCGACTCCGCGGCGGCCGCGACCAGGTAGGGCCACAGCGCCTCCGGTACGGGGTCGACCCGCAGGTCGAGCTGGGCCGTCCGCCAGACCAAGAGCCGCGACGGGGCTTCGGCCGTCGATGGCGCACCGTGGAGCCAGAGCCGAAGCAGCGGATGCTCCGAGGTAATGAGCACGCCCGGGCTCACCAGGGCCGGCACACCCGGAGACCGCGGCGGCAGCGGTGGGGCCGCCTGGTGCACCCGTTGCCAGGCCCACTCCAGTCGGGCCAGGTCGGCCAACTCTGGCGCGAGGTTCAACCCCTGGCCGTAGGCTTCGATGGCGTCCACCAGCTCGGCGCCGTAGCGATTGAGGTCGGGATCGCTGGTCGGCCACCGGGTCACGCAGAGCGCCACCAGGCGTTCGAAGGCCTCGCTGCCGGCGCGCTCGGCGACCGAGGGGTATGTGTCCTCGAAGGCCCGCTGCATCGCGCCGCGGAAGTTGCGGCGGTAGACGGCCAGGCCCTCGGCCACGGAAAGGGCGCCCGGAGCGAGGGTCGCCTCGACGTTGCTGCTGCTTGGACCGCCCAGGGCGCCGCCTTCTCGGACCGCGACCAGGAAGGCGCGCTGAATGGCGTCCAGCGGGTCCGTCACGACGCGACCTCGTCGACGACGGCCACCGCGCGCTCGCGCTCCTCCAGCAGGATGTTGAGCGGCGGGATAGCGTTGTCCCACTCGATGCTCGTCGGTCGGGGACCAATGACCCGGAGCGCCTCGCGATAGAGGTCCCAGACCGCCGGAACCACACGCGAGTCGTGGCTGTCGACCACATGTGTCCCCTCGTCCGAGTGTCCGCTGAGGTGGTACTGGACCACCCGCTCGGCGGGCACGCGCCGAACGTAGGCGTGCGGGTCGATGCCCAGGTTGCGCTCGTTGACGTACACGTTGTTGACGTCGAGCAGGATGTCGCAGTCCGCCGCCTCGGCGACTTCGGCCAGGAAGTCTGCCTCCGACAGAGTACTGTCGGCGAACCCCACGTACGCCGACACGTTCTCGATGGCCAGGCGCCGACCGAACAGGTCTTGGGCCGTCCGAATGCGCTCCGCCACGTGCGCCACGGTACGGGCCGTGAACGGCAACGGGTACAAATCGTGGCCGTGGATGCCAGCGACGCCCGACCAACACAGGTGGTCTGACAGCACGGTCGGCTGAAAGCGTTCCACCAGCCTCCGGACCTCGCGCAGGTAGCCCAGGTTCAGCGGATCGGTGGAGCCGAGCGACATCCCGGTCGAGTGAAAGCACACCGGATAGTGCTCGGCGACAAGCTCGAGCACGGTCAGCCCGGGCCCGCCGGCCACGAAGTTGTCCACCAGGACTTCGAAGAAGGAGACCGATGGCCGCCCCTCGACGATGTCGCGGTAGTGGGGTCGTCGCAGGCCGAGGCCGACGCTCACCGGGGCACCAGGTGGTGTCTCACTTGGGCAGGTTGCGGTGGGTCGGCTCGAGCGTGCCATTCACAATCCGCTCGCAGGAACCTTTGGGGACGAACATCCAGGCGTTCCCCTGGCCGTGCTTCGTCGACGTCCCCGCGCAGCTGGTCCCCGGGCCCGCGGCGCAATCGTTCTTGCCTGCCTTGGAGATGCCGTAGCACTTCTCGGCCTTGAACTTGGGCCCCGCTTCGACCTCGTTGCCGGCCGAGGCCGTGCCCGCCAGGGTCAACGCTCCGGCGGCCAGTCCCGCCGCCAACACACCCATCGCTCGCTTCGTCGCGTTCTTCTTCACGCTTCGTCCCCCAAAAATGTTTGCCGTGACCCGTCCTGGAGCCACGTCGTTCCCCGGCAATCTAGCATTGGGTAGGGCCGACCGAAAGGGTGAGCCGGACCCCGGAGGTCGGCTACTGAGGGACCGCGATCGATGTTACCCTGACAGCCCCTTTGGAGAGGTCCAGTAGGAGCTGCCGATGCGTACCGCCCCCGTACTGCTGTGTGGACTCGTTTCGTTGAGCCTGATGGTCGCTGTCGCCCCAGGCTGCGGCGGTGACGACAAGAAGCCAGCCGAGGCCGGCGGCGCCGTCAAGAAGGACGAGGCGAAGAAGGACGAGACCAAGAAGCCCGCCGGCAAGAAAGAGGACAAGAAGGCGGAGGTCAAGAAGGCCGAGAAGGCGCCGGAGCCCGACGCGAAGTCGGCGGCGCCAGCACCGACCGAGGCCGCGGCGAAGCCTGCAACGGCTGAGCCGGTCGCGGCGGCGGCCCCCTCATCTGCCGATGCGGGCGCGGACGCTGCTGCCGCGCCGGATGCTGCCGCTGAGGCGGCGGACCCGGAGGAGGCTGTAGGCGACGACGAAGGCGCCACCATCGAGGGCGTTGCCGCCCAGCTGAAGTTCGAAGGCATCGTCACGGCGGCCACCTCCGAGTGGTTCGACAAGAAGAAGGCGGCCAAGAAGAACAAGGGCTGGCTGCGCGTGAAGAGCAGCGACGCCAAGGGCGCCATCGACGACCGTGTGAAGGTCGCGCTCTTCAAGGCGGGGGATGTCTCGCCGGATGCCAAGCCCGTAAAGGTGAAGAAGTCCGACACCTACCTGAAGGTGGAGCCGGGCACCTACGACGTGCAGCTCCGCTACAAAGGTTCCAAGCTCGCCAAGGCCCAGGGGTGGGTGAAGGGCGTGAAGCTCGAGGCCGGTAAGCTCTTGCGCCTCCGGACTACGTTCGACTTCCCGACCGACACGCTCAAGGTCACGGCGTTGGACGACAAGACGGACGTCAGCGACAAGACCTTCGTCTGGGTCTACAAGGCCGGCGCGGACGAGGAAGAGGGCGAGTCGCTGATGCGCTTCAAGGCGGCCGACCCCGTCGTCATGCCGCCGGGCGAGTACGACTTGCGCATCAAGTACAAGGAGGCCAAGGGCCTCGACGTGGAGGTCTGGAGCAAGGGCCTGAAGCTGGCGGGCAAGGGCAAGACCGTGACCCGCAAGGTGAAGGTCCCGCTGGAGTTCGCCTTCGTGGCGCTGGAGCTGACCAACTTCAAGGAGCCCGTGGACAAAGGCATCCGCTGGTACCTGCACCCGGCCGGGACGGAGGAACACGACCGCAAGAAGGCCCTGGTGAGGGCCAGGTCGTTGAAGCCGCGCGCCGTCGCCAAGGGCAAGTACGACCTGCTAATCCAGTACCGGATCCCCAACAAGTTCCGCCACGAGGTGTGGATCAAGGGCGTGAAGGTCCCGGGCAAGCGCAAGGAGATCAAGGTCAAGAAGGACCTGAAGTGGGCGCTGGGGACGCTGACCATCGAGGCCACCCGAAAGGACGGCAGGAAGGTCGGAAAGAAGGGCAAGGTGAAGCTCTACGAGGCCGGCGCCCTCAAGAAGGACCCCAAGGCCAAGCCCATCGCCAAGCTCAAGACCAACGACCCGGTCGTCGTGCCCGCCGGCAAGTACGACCTGGAGGTCAGCCACAAGGGCGGCATGTACGCCCTGGTGAAGAAGGTGACGGTCAAGAAGGGCAAGGAGCTCACCAAGAAGGTGAAGCTCAAGAAGAAGAAGAAGTAGGCTTCTCCTTCATCAGCTGAGGAACGCCGCGGCGATAAGACGCAGCTCGTCGAGGAACGCCCTTAGCGTCGGATCATCCGCTGTGCGGTGGCCGTAGACCGCCCAGATGCCTACCGGGGGCGCGCTCCATTCTGGAAGGACCCGAACCAGCCGCCCGCTCGCCAGCGCCGACGCCGCCGCGAGCTCGGGACACAGCAGGATGCCGGCCCCCTCGAGGCACGAGGCGATCACGACGCCCGGCGAGTCGGAGACCAGCCGGGGCTCCACGTCGATGGAGCAGGTGGTGTCGCCCCGTATCAACGTCCAGCTGGACGCTGGCTGTCGGCCGAAGGCCAGCAGCGGGTAGTCGGCGAGGTCGCGCGGATGCTTCGGGACGCCCGTTGCAGAGATGTGGTCGGGCGAGGCGCAGAGGACCAGCTCGGCGAGGCCGAGTTTGGTCGCGAAGTGGTCCTCCGGAGGGGCTCCGACCCTGATCATCAGGTCCAGGTCGTCCCTGAGGAGGTTCGTGCGCTGACCGTCGACGGTGACGCGCAGGGCCACGGACGGGTAGCGCGCTGAAAAGCTGGCCGCCGCCTCAGACAAGACGGTCTCGGCGAAGAGCGGCGGTGCGGTGAGCTGCAGGGACCCGGCGGGCTCGTCCCTCCCCTGCTCCAGGGCGCCGCGCACCGCGCGGTCGAGGTGACGGAGGTCGACCGCGTGATTGAGGAGCCGGCGCCCGAGGGTGGTGGGACGGAGTTCACGGGCCGTTCGGTCGAATAGTGGGCCGCCAGCGACCCCTTCAAGGGTGTCGACGCTGCGGTGGATGGCCTGACGCGACACCCCCAGGGTGCGAGCGGCCTGGGCGAAGCTTCCGGCTTCGTTCACGGCGAGCAGCCGCAGGAGCGAGCGGATGTCGAAGTCGGGCATGGTCATCACCGAGGTGTCCGTTTTGGTTGACGCAGGTGTCCAGCAGACGTCCATTCACGCGTCGCTGGGCAGTGTCCATTCTACAGGAGTAACGATTTGGTTGACGAGGCGGGTAGCCACCATGGGCGATTCTTCTGATAGGGCCGTGAACCGACGGCGTTTTCTGGGCTCTGCGGGCGTGCTTCTGGCGGCGGGTGCCGCCGGCTGCCGCGCCGAGACCGAACGCGCCGCGGCGGCGACCCCCTCCGCCCCCACCGCGCGCCCAACCGCACACGCCCCGAAGGGAGTTCCCATGCACAACCTCACCCATCACCGTATGACCCCCGCTTTCACGTCCGCGTCGCTGAGGCCGGGCGCTGTCCGCATGGGCCACTTCCTGAACGTGGACCACTTCCACATGTCCCAGCCCACGTTTCCGCCACATCCCCACGCTGGATTCTCGGCGATCACCTGGATGCTGCCCTGGTCTGACGGAGGGTTCGTCAACCGCGACAGCAACAGTGATCGGTCCATCATCGGTCCGGGTGCGCTCCACTGGACGCTGGCTGGCTCGGGGATGCTCCACGAGGAGATCCCGGAGGCGCCCGGCCGTGACTGCGAGGGGCTGCAGATCTTCGTCAAGCTCCCCGAGGAGCTCGAGACCATGGTGCCGCAGGCATTCCACCTGGACCCGAGGGACATTCCCGTGGCCGACATGGGGGGCGGGCAGGCGCGAGTGCTGGTGGGCACCGTAGGCGGAAAGACCTCCCTCATCCCATCCCACGCGGGGACGACCATGTTCCACCTGTCGGTCGACGGTGAGGTGCGTCTGGCCGTCCCCGAGGGGGGCGAGGCATTCGCGGTCACGCTCCGGGGCGAGGCGACGTTGGGTGGCGCAACGCTTTCCGCCGACGCAGCAGCGGGCCTGGCCGCCGGTCAAGAGCACGTCGTCTCCGGGCAGGGGGGCGAAGTCCTGGTGGCGTGGAGCGCGCCCATGGAGGGAACGCCAACCTTCTCCGGCCCCTTCTGCATGTTCCGCAGGGACCGTCTGATCACCGCCCGGGCCCGCTACGCCTCAGGGGAGATGGGCCGACTCGCCCCGTCGCAGGTGCGCTGGGTGCGCTGAGCGGAGCCGTCGCTAGAGGCGGTAGCCCAGCGTCAGGTTCAAGGTGACCACGCTGAGGTGCTCGAACAGGGCTTCGACCCCGAGCATCACGCCGCTGCCGACATGCCAGCGGGTCTCCAGGCCAACGTAGCTGTAGTGCATGAGGCTGTCGCTGGTGTCGGTGCGCAGGAACTCGTCAAGGATGGGCGCGGCGTGGCCGAGGCCGAGGCCCCAGGCCAGCTCCAGCGCGCCCGAGTCGTTCTGCCACATGGCCATGCGGCCGATGAGCCAGCCGCCGATGACCGCCGTACCGGACGAACCCGACGCGACCGCGGACACCTCGCCGCCCAGTCGCAGCATCGGGTGTATGCGATAGTCGAATCGTAGGCGAAGATGCGGCTTGATGAGATTACCCAGCGCCGATGAGTCACTGAACGTGAACAGCGATACCCCACCCCCCAACGTCACCGTCCAGGGACGCTCCATGGCCGGCACCTCAGCGGTCTTGGCCGATGCTGCACCCCCCAGGAGGGTCGCCCCGATGACGAGGCTGGCCATGAGCCTCCTCGCCGCTGTCGTTGTTGTGCTCATCACTGCCTGTACTCCGATTCCCGCGGAGGTCGAAGGGTTCGAAACGCGCTGCATCGAGATGACCACCGAGGAGATTCCGCCGCACGAGGACGACCCGCACGATGGGTTCAAGCGGGTCTACGCCTGCGACATTACCCTCGATCAGCTGGTGGATGGCAACGGTCAGACCATCCGCCCGTTCCCCGACGGAACCCGAATCATCAAGGCCTCCCGCAGACCGGCGGAGTCGTTCAACTGGCTGGTCGCCAGCGCGCAGAAGGTCAACGGCACCTGGAAGTGGGTCGAGTGGACCCGAAACTTCCCGGACGAGGAGCTTCTGCAGATCCCCGCCAGTGAGCAACTGTGCATCGACTGCCATCGACAGGTCGAGTCGGCGGATTGGATCTTCAGCGGCTACGTTTCCCGCTAGCCCTCTGATAGACCACCCCCATGGAAGCTATCCTGTTGTTCGCGGGGGTCGTCGCCTGGGGCGCCTGGCGTTACTGGCGCGCGCGCAAGACCTACCCCGACCGCATCGCAGCTCTTCGTCCCGTCGCCAAGAGTCATGGACTGAAGATCGACGTCGGTAACCTCGAAGCGACGATGTCCGGGTCGGTCGACGGGATTGAGACCACCGTCGCCTATACGAAGGACCAGGGCGTGGGGAACCACATCCTCGAGGCGACGTTTCCCGGAGCGCAGATCGCGACCATCACCGGGATGGGGCTGGGCGAGCGCTCCCTGTTCAAGGGCAACGCCGGAACTGGCGACGAAGGGTTCGACAAGTTTCATCAGGTCAGCGCAGACGATGCGCTGGACGCCTGGTCTCGGTTGACCGGCGACGTGCGGGAGGCCGCTCGCCACTACCGGCTGCGTATCGAATCGGGCCGCCTGCGCGTGAGCACGCGGGGATGGCCCACGGAGCCGGGTGTAGTCGATGACTTGCTGAAGCGCTCACTCGGTGCGGCAAAAGCCTTGCTGGAACACGGTGGAAGCACGGCCCGACGGCTCGTGAACATGGCGGTCAACGACCCCAATGTGTTCGTCCGTGCCAAGGCCACCAAGCTGCTGTTCACTGAGCTCGAGGGGGAGTCGGAGGCCTATGTCGATGAATTGGTCGCCAGCGGCCGGCCCGAGGTGGTGGTCGTGGCCGCTCGCCATGCCGAGCAGTTACCGCGCGAGGCGTTGCTCGATCTTGTCAGCGACGGCGCGGTTCCATGGTCTTGGCGCCGGGAGGCGCTCGTCGTCCTGGGCGAGCGTACCATTGCGTCCGATGCGGAGGTGATTGGGCCGCGACTCAATGGTCTGTTCGAGACGCTGCACGGCGAGGCGCTGGTGCTGGCGCTGAGGCTGATGACTCGGTTCGGAGGCGTGCCGTCGCTGGACCGGATGGAGAGCCGGTTCTGGGCGGTGGGCCCCAAGCCGCGCAAGCTGCTGCTGGCCATGGCGGTCGATTGGCATGGGGCCGCGGGCAGGGCCTTCGCGGATCATGCCGAGCGGGTCCTGGAGGGTGGTGGCCTCGCGGTGGTCGAGGCCGACGGCGCTGGCAAGCTGAGCCAGGTTCAGACCGAGCAAACGGGGCAGCTGGCGGTCGAGGAGCACGCGGCCGCCAGTTAGCGCTTCGGGAACAGCCTCCCCCGCAACCCGTGTTGCAGGGAATGGGTGCGGCGTGTGACGCGTTCGCGGGCTCTCCGTCTTGTGAAGCCCAGCCCAAACAGCGGAGGTGACAGGTGACCCTTGCATGGCCACGAGGGATTGGCGGCCCCCTCTCCGAAGCTCAGCTCTCGGCGTTCTTCGACGACGGCGTCGTCATCGTCCGGCGGGTCTTCGACCGGGTCGAAGTGGGCATGATGCGGCGCGCTTTCGAGCGGCTGCGGGTGGCTGCCGGCAAGCTGCCGGGTTCCGGGATGCACAACGGCTCCCAGTTCGTGGTCGGTGACCGCCCTGACGGGAAGGGGACGGGCAACGCCATCCAGCGTGTCGTCTGGTGTGGTGCCGCGGAGCCGGTGCTGGACCGTCTGGGTCGCGACAAGAGGCTGCTCCGGATGGCTGCCCAGCTCCTGGGGTCCCGAGAGATGGACCAGCTCATCAACCAGGCCCACTTCAAGTACCCCGGCGACGGGGTAGAGTTCGCCTGGCACCAGGATAGCCGCCACCGTCGTTTTGGGACCGACTTGTGGAGCGACTTGAACGGCAAGGGCTCCTTCGTGGAGACCGTCACCGCCATCGACCCCATGACACCCGACAACGGACCGCTGAAGTTCATTTTGGGGAGTCCGCGCCGCGGTCATCTGGAGACCCATCCGGGCTCCGAGGTCTTCGTGCCCTCCAACGACGCATGGTTCGACGAAGACGACGCCTTTGTCGTCGAGCTGGAGCCGGGCGACGTCGCCCTCTTCGGCCCCTACGTCATCCACGGCAGCGACCCGAACGAGGGCGAGCAGCCGCGGAGATCGTTCCTCAACGGGTTCGCCTATCCGGGCGCAAACAAGCGCGTCTACCCAGGAGACGGGGCAGGGCGGTTCCTGAGGGTCTAGGAGCGGGCTAGGCCAGGTTGTGGAAGACGTTCTGGACGTCGTCGTCCTCTTCCAGCTTGGCCACCATCTGCAGGACCTCGTTGGCCTGGTCGTCACCCAGCTCGGTGGTCGTCGTTGGGATGTACTCGATGCCCGACGACTTCACCTCGATCTTCTGCTCCTCGAGGTAATTGGACATGGTCCCGAACTCCTCGAAGGTGCAGCGCGCGATGAGCAGCGGGTTGCCGTCGTCGTCGGCGCCCTCGCCGAGCTCCTCGAGGCCGTAGTCGATGAGCTCCAGCTCCAGCTCCTCGGCGTCGATGCCCTCCGGGTTCAGGCGAAACACGCCCATCCGGTTGAACAGGAAGCCGACGCTACCGCTGTTGCCCAGGTTGCCGCCGGCCTTCTTGAAGATGACCCGCACGTTGGCGACGGTCCGAGTGGAGTTGTTGGTGACCGTCACCACCATCACCGGCACGCCGTGGGGTGCGTAGCCTTCGTACAGAACCTCGGTCCAGTCCTCGGCGTCCTTGCCCTTGCCCATCGCCCGATCGATGGCCTTCTGGATCTTGTCCTTGGGCATGTTGGCCGAGCGCGCATTCTGAAGCGCACGCCGCAATCCGGGGTTGGACGCTGGGTCCTCGCCACCGGCCCGCACTGCGATCGCGATCTCACGTCCGCAGCGCGTGAACGCCTTGGCCATGCGGTCGTACCGCGCGAACATGGTGTGCTTTCGGGTTTCGAAGATCCGGCCCATATCGTTCCCTTCCTGACTCTGACCCGGCTGTGCCAGGCCTTGGCGGCGCGGACCTTAACACGACCGGCGCACAGGTTGAACGACCGGCTTGCGGGGCGCACGGTGTAGCCCCGCGACCGGCCCGAGGGCCAAACGAGACACAGTGATGACCGACGACTCCGACAACCTCGTCATCGAGCATATCGACGCACCCGACGATCCCGACCTGGACCCCGGCTTCTACATCCGAAACGCCGCGGGCCAAGAGCCTCCCTTCCTTGGGGAGCTGACCTATCGCTGGGATGGGGACGTTCTGGTGGCCAAGCACACCGGCGTGCGCCAGGTGCTTCAGGGCAAGGGCGTGGCGCGGCGCCTGGTGAACCAGCTGGTGGCCACGGCGCGCGCCGAGGGCTTCAAGATTCGGGCGCAGTGTCCGTACGTCGCGCGGGTCTTCAGCAAAGACCCCGATGCCTACGCGGACGTCAACGCCGACTGAGGCGCTGGCGACGCCTGCGGCTTCACAGCATGCTCCATCTTGCGACCTTCTACGAAGTCCGCCAGGTCGTTGGCGATGTGGAAGGCACCCACACCCTGCATGAACACGATCGGTATCACGAACAGGATCGTCGGGCCGATGACCGCGTACGGCAGGGCGAGCAGGACCGAGAGGATCATCGTGAGGATGTAGATGATGGTGCGGGACATGGGGCCTCCTTCTGTGAGCTTTCTCGAAAATGAGCGAGCTCAATAAATGACTGTGCTCATTTATTAGCCACGGGCGGTCGAGTGGCAAGAGGTTGGTGCGGCTTTTTTTGCTCGAGCGCGTCACGTCGGCGACCTGGGGGCGGATTCACCCCATGCCATGCACACGCACATCTACTCGCTCGCTTTGACCACGGTCCTCGTCATGGGCGCTGCCTGTGACGCCGACCCCGTCACCAGCCCGCTGCTGGACCATTGGGTCGATGAGGGCCGCACCAGGTATCGGGCGGTCTCTACCGGACCCGGCCGCACCTGTGCGTTGACCCATGACAGCGCCGTCCGTTGCTGGGGACAGGAGTCTCCCGTCGCCGGGTTCACCATGGTCAGCGTGGGGGCCGACTACACGTGCGGCCTGCGACCGGGGGGCATCCTCGAGTGCTGGGGCGCCACGATGCCGGACGACCCCGAGGAGCTGCCCGACTTCGACGCCACCTATCAGGACGTCAGCGTGGGTGACGGCGGAGGATGCGCCGTGAGACTCGATGGTGCGGTCACCTGCTGGGGCCAGTACCCCCAACCCAACCCGAGCCTGCGTCTGGCGACCGTCACTGCCCGGACGCCCGAGCAGGTGTGTGGCCTCACCGTGACCGGCGACCTGTTCTGCTGGCCCACCGCGCTCTCTCCTTTGCAAGGCCTGTCGCAGGTCAGCATCGGCAACCGGACAGCGGGCTGCGTTCAGGGCGGCGACCTCCCCGCTTTCTGTTGGCACGAGGGCCGGACGTCCCAGTATGCCGTCCACCAGGTCTCGGTCTACGGCACGACCGCCTGCGGCATCCGCACAGACGACAGGCTCTTGGAGTGTTGGGACCTGGCGGGACAGTCGCCCCTTGGTTCCGCGCCCCCTCCCCAAGGAGAGTTCCTGTCCGTCAGCGTCAGCATGGACCATGGCTGCGCCATCGACATGAACGGCAAGGTGGTGTGCTGGGGGGACAACACCTTCGGCCAGTCACAGGTGTCGTGCGGCGACGGCGTCTTGCAGCCAGGTGAGGCGTGCGACGACGGCAATCGCCGGTCGCTCGATGGGTGCAGCGACCGCTGTCGCGTGGACATCGGCCTGATGCTCTGAGGCTGCCGCGCAGCACCCTTGGGATAGGGTCCTGAAACCGGGTTCCAGTATTGGCGACAGCGTCTTGGTGCGGGTGTAGGATGCGGGCGATTCCACGCGCCGATTGACGGCGACTTGAACCCTAGCGCCCCTCGGAGGCCCCCTATGTTCGGCACCAAGAACTCCCTACGCGTCGCGGCTCTGGCCGTTGTGTTTGCCTTCACCACCCTCGGCTCCTCGACCCCGGCTCTTGCCCAGGATGGCGGCGGAAGCGGTATTCGCCTCGAGTTCCAGGGTCGGCTCGACGTGTTCAACACCTTCGGTATCAGCGGTAACACCTTCTCGCTGGGCGGCGGTGGTGTCGGCTTCGGCCTCTCGATGGTGCCGCTGGTAACCATCGGGCCCCGCCTTCTGGATGGCGCCCTGTTCGTCGGTATTGGTGCCGGCTACACGGAGTTCTCCAACACGGCCTGCAGCGACGCCGACGACGGCGGTTGCGCGGACCAGAGCACGGTGACCACGACCTCGCTCTGGTCCATCTCCCCGGTGGTCAGCTACGAGTTCCTGTCCACCGAGCTTGCTGGCCTCTACGCCATTGCCTGGTTCAACCTGGGCCAGCAGGGCGGCACGTCCGTGGTCACCGAGGGGGCGAACACTCCCACCGCCACCATCGAAACGGATCCCGGCTTCTGGTGGGGCGTCGATATCGGCATCGGTATCCGCGCCAAGATCAGCCCTGCGTTCTCCATTGGCACTGAGTGGGGTTGGGGCATCGCCAGCGTCAACGACGCCGGCGACAACACCGAGGACAGCAGCACGGTGCACGGGATCTGGGGCACCATCACGCTCAGCGCGTCCCTCGGGCTGTAGTCCGAGTCCCTGCTCAGGCCGCGGCGCATTCCAGCCCCGCGGTCAGGACGATACAAGCGCTTGCTCGGCTGGCGGCGAGCAAGCGCTCTATCATCTCGGCTCATCAGCACCACTGGCGTGGCACTAATGATCCAGGATGACACGAGCGCTTGCTCGGCGCCAGCCGAGCAAGCGCTCTATCATCCTTCAACTATTACATGTATCGCCCTTCGGGCTCCTGAGGAGGCTCACCAGCACCACTGGCGTGGCGCTGGTGATCCACCGCCGCGAAGTGGTCCAGCAGCGGCTGACTCAGCCGCTCGCCCGCGTGGCGCACGAGCCCATGACCGAACTCCGGCAGCCGAACGATGCTGCTGCCCGGTATCAGCCGGTGCAGCAGCTCGCTCTGCTTGGGTCGGATGAGCAGGTCGCGCTCGGGTTTGACGATGACCGTCGGGAGCCCCTTCAGCTCCCCCAGGCGCTTGCGCGTGTCGTGCCCGAAGATCGCCTTCAGCTGCCCCTTGCGGCCCATGGCCGTGGGGCGAGGCGTCAGGTCCTCGTTCAGCGTCCTGGTCAGCCAGTCGCGCCCCAGCTCCTCCTGGAAGTTGCGGGGGAACAGGAGCTTGATGAGGGAGCGCATGGTTGCGTCTTCGTTCTTGCCGCGCACCGCGCCGCCAATGACGTGCACCAGGCCCTTGGGTGAAGGCACCCGGCCCAGGAAGCTCCCGGCGGAGGTGGCCACCAGCGATAGGCTGCTGACCCGGTTGCGGTGGCGCAGCCCGACGTGCTGGGCGATCATCCCGCCCATCGACACCCCCACGACATGGGCGCGCTCCCAGCCGAGATGGTCCATCAGCGCCACGGCGTCGTCCGCCATGTCGCCCATCCCGTACCCCGGCTCCGGGACGTCGGACAGGCCGCAGCCCCGGTTGTCGTAGGTGCAGACCGCATGCCGCTCCGCCAGGGCCGGAACGACGAAGCGCCAGCCGGCGCCCCGGATGCAGAAGCCCATGATGAGCAAGACCGGCGCGCTATCGTGACCGGCACCGCTCTGGGTCACCTCGTAGTTGAGGGACAGTCCATTGATGGTCGCGTGAGGCATGGCCCCATTTATGCGAACGATATTCGCCGTTTCAAGCGAACACGTTCCAGTCGGCCACTTTTTCCTGATGGAACATGTTCGTTGGATCCGGATTCGGATCCACAGTGCGCACCGGAACCTGTTTCTCTGCATCTAAGTGTTTGATTCGAAACAGGATCGTCCATTGCAGGCGGGTGTAGAAGCGTCGTAGACCTCCCAGACATTGCCCCGCAACCTCATCTCCTGGAGTGCGCCATGAGCCCCACCCAACGTCCATCTGCGCCCCCCGTGGGCATCAGCGGCTTTGCCACGTTCGTCCCCCGCTACCGCGTCGACCTCGAGCAGTGGTGCGACTGGTACGGCCACAACTGGTCCAAGGTCAGCGCCGTCGTGGGCCACAGCTTCCGGGTTGCCGGACCTCGTGAGAGCGTCTACACGATGGCCGCCAACGCCGTCCTGCGCCTCATCCTGGCCTACGAGATCGATCCCCGGCAGGTCGGTTTCCTCGGCTTCGGGACCGAGTCCAGCAACGACAACGCCGCCGGCGCCGTGGTGGTCCGGGGCATGATCGACCAGGCTCTGGAGGCCCTCGGCAAGCCCCGGTTGTCGCGTAGCATCGAGGTGCCCGAGTTCAAGCACGCGTGCCTCGGTGGCGTGTACGCGATGAAGGCGGCGGCCCGCTACCTGGCCACCGACGGTCACGACAAGAAGGCCATCGTGGTGGCCGGCGACATCGCTGAGTACGAGCGCGGATCCAGCGGCGAGCAGACCCAGGGCGCCGGCGCGGTGGCCATGCTCCTGGAGCAGAACCCGACCCTGCTCGAGATGGATCTCATGCGCAGCGCCTCCAGTTCGGCCTACAGAGGACCGGACTTCCGTAAGCCGTTCCGGCGCCACGTCATGAGCAGCAACCACGAGCACTCGGCCACCAAGCTCAAGGACTTCCCGGTGTTCAACGGGCGCTACAGCACCGAGTGCTACACCGAAGCCACCGTCGCGGCCTCCGAAGCGCTGCTGGACCGCCTCGGGGTGGAGGACGCCGAAGCGTTCTTCTCGGGTGTCGACGCCGCCTTCCTGCATCGCCCGTATCACCACATGCCTCGTGCTGGAATGGCAGCCATGGTCGTCTTCGGGCTGGCCCGTAGCGAAGCCGGCCGTGCGACGCTGACCGCCATCGGCGAGGCCGCCGGCATCGACGTGGCCGCTGCCATCGCCGAGATGACCGACCGGCCCGACCTGTTCGCCTCGGTTCTGGCAGGGCGCGTCAACGCCGACCCATTTCCCCACGCGATGCGCCTGGTCAAGGCGTTCCGAAAGTCTGGCGAGGCCCACGATGCCCTCGTGACCGCCAAGCTGGGTCTGGGCAGCGAGGGCGTCAAAGACATCGGCAACCTCTATACGGCGTCGCTTCCCGCCTGGATTGCCGCGGGGCTGGAGGAGGCTCTGCAGACGGGGCGTGACCTGGGTGGTGCCGAAGTGCTGGCCATGGGCTACGGCTCGGGAGATGCCGCAGAGGCCATGATGCTACGGGTCGCGCCGGGCTGGCGTGACGCCGCCAGGCGCATCGGGTTCGCCAGCGCCCTCGGCGACGCTGTCGACCTGACCCAGGCCGAGTACGAGGGGCTCCACGATGGCCGCGTGTCCGGTGACCTGGACGCCCGCGCCGACCACAAGGGGTTCGTCATCGACCGCATCGGCGACGCCGACGGCGCCGAGTTCCAGGACATCGGCATCGAGTACTATCGCTTCCTGGGCGCCGCGTAAGCCGCTGGCCACGTTGGAAACAACCTCGTTCCCAGGGGCGTGCTGGCGCCGCCGCGCCAAATAACCCATGCTTGCCCCCGGCGAAGCCACGACTTCAGCCGGGGGCAGTTCGACATCTCCACCTCCCAACAGAACCGAGACGTTTCGGATCCCGACCAGCTGGTCAACCGAAGGGTGCTCGACCGCTACCGCTTCCTGACCTGCCTCGGGGAAGGTGCGATGGGTGTGGTGTATCTCGGCCACGACGAGCTCGACGACCAACACGTCGCCATCAAGACGCTCAGCGAAAACGCTCTGGAGATGTACGCCAACCAGCGGAGTCGACTCATCGAGCGGTTCAGGCGTGAGATCGCCATGACCCGCAAGCTTCAGCACCCCAACATCGTGCGGCTCCTGGCCGACGGGGAGCTGGAGGAAGGCCTGCCGTTCGTGGTGCTCGAGTACCTCGAGGGCTGGGACCTGCGCGACATCCTCGACGACGAAAAGCAGATCAAGCCCGCGCGCGCCGCCCGCATCGGCTTGGGCATCGCGCTGGCCCTGGCGGAGAGCCATTCGCACGGCGTGGTCCATCGCGACCTGAAGCCCGAGAACGTCTTCCTGGTTCAGCGCCCCGGTGCCGACGAGCAGGTCAAAGTGTTGGACTTTGGCATCGCTCGCGGGACCGACGACGAGGAGGAGCGTCTTACCGTCGCAGGTACGGCCCTGGGTACGCCGCGCTACATGGCGCCCGAGCAGGTCAAGGACGACACGCTCACGCCAGCCTGCGACATCTATACCTTCGGTGTTCTGCTGTACGAGATGCTCAGCGGCGATGTGCCCTACTGGGACGACAATCAGCTGACACTGGCCCTCATGCACGTCAACAGCACGCCGCCTCCACTGGACGTGGAGGGGATGGAGGTGGAGCTTCTGGAGAGCTTCAGGGCGCTCATCCTGGAGCTGATGGAGAAGGAGCCGAGAAAGCGCCCCAAGGCCGAGGACGTTGCCAACAAGCTCGCTCGGCTCCACACGATGGCGCTGAACAAGGAGGAGGTGGACCCGGACAAGGACACCCAGATCCTCCGGGTCGACGTGCAGCAATTGCGGACTCAGGGGCTGAGCGACACGCCTCGCCCCACGCGGGTCATGGGGGTCCGGACCACCATGGGCTGGGGTGTGCCGTCGGCCGAGCAGCTCCAGGCCTCCCCCGACAATCCATCCCTGAGCGACAGCCGCGCCGCCACCGCGCTGGTCACGACGTCGCCGTCGCAGCGCGCGGAGACTGCGGCGCTTGGCTCTCGGACATCGCTGAACCACGCGGCCACCGAGATCCTCGACACCAGCGGCGCGGCAGCGCTGCTCAACAAGCAGAAGGCGGCCACCGACAAGGTCAAGGACCGGCAGAAAGCGCCCACCGCCAAGGTGGATGGTCGGCAAGAAGCCCAAACCGTCAGCGTCGCTCCTATCGATCCGTCGCTGATGAAGACGATGTCCGACGGTCCGAGAGTTGGGACCGATGTCATTACACTGATCCCGGATGACGCGCCCCCAAAGAAGAGCAAGCTGGGACTGTGGCTGGCTGTGCTCGTGGTCCTCGCCGCAGCAGGCGTCGGTCTCTACTTCGCTCTGAGCTGACCTGCTGTGATGAAACTCCGGCGCGGCCCGACGCTGATGATCTTCGCGACCCTCGGCTTCGTGCTGATGGTCGCCTTCGTGAAGGTCGCGCGCGAGACCATGTCCACCGTGGACGTCATGGTCTGGCGCGGCGTCTTCGCGGTGCCTATCGCCTGGTGGTTCGCCCGGGGCCAGCGCTTTCGTCTGGTTCAGACCAAGCTCTTCGCCCTTCGGTGCGTGCTGGGTCTGTGCGCCATGACGTGCGCGTATGCGGCCGCCAAGAACCTGGCCGTCGCCGATCTCTCGCTCATCTGGCGCATGCAGCCGCTCTTCGTGGCCATCCTGGCGCCCATCGCGCTCGGCTCCAGGGAGAAGGGCACCCGAACGGTGTTCATCGCCATGGCCGGAGGGCTGGTCGGCTGCGTGATCTTGTTTGCGCCGCAACTCGAAGGTGGCTCTCTGGAGTGGGCGCTTCTGGCGCTGGCGGGGGCTGGTCTCTCCGGCGGCGCCCACGTCTGCCTGCGCCGCCTCAACGCCACCGACCACTCGGCAGTCATCGTGTTCTGGTTCCAGGCCGTCATCGTCGTGGTCTGCGGAGCGGCCGCGTTCGTCACCTCAGGCTCACCGTTCCCGCTGCCCGACATCAGCCTGCTGCCCCACCTCGCCGGGGCTGGGTTTGCCGCGGCCTTCGGTCAGCTCCTGATGACCCGCGCCTACGCCCTCGACAAGGCCACCACCGTCGCTGTGGCTGGCTACATGGGCCCGGTGTGGGCGGTGGTCGTCGACATTATCGCGTTTGCGTTGCTACCCGGCTGGGAGGTCATCGTGGGCGGCCTCATCATCCTCGGCGCCAGTGCCATGCTGCTGTTCGATCAGTCCGCCGAGGTGCCCGCGGTCGACAACGACGCCGCTGCAAGCTCCTCGGTGAGCACCCCGCCCAGCTCCTGAAACGCCTCGCCCTTGTGCGACGTCTGGCGCCACGCCAGACCGATGCTGCGGCTGGGAGGCGGCTCCTCGGCGAACGGCTTCAGCAGTAGCCGCGACCGCTCCCCGACTTCCACGTCGCGGGCCAGCTCGGGCAGCAGTGTGCAGCCGAAGCCGCTCTCCACCATCTGAACCAGTGTGGTCATGCTGGTGGCCCGGACGTCGCTGCTCTCGGGGGCGGCCACCCGCTGACAGACCTCCATCGCGTGGTCCCGCAGGCAGTGACCGTCCTCGAGCAGGAGCATCTCCACGCCGGCGAGGTCCTCCAGCTGCACAATGTCCTGGTCGGCCAACCGGTGGTCGGGAGGGCACGCGAAGAGGAAGCGTTCCTCGAAGAGGTGGTGGGTGACGAAGCCCGGTCCCACCTCCGGTACCGGGAGTGCGAGCAGGACCAGGTCCAGCTCTCCGCGCCGCAGGGCGGCGGTGATGGTGGCGGTCGTGCCTTCGACGAGAATCAGCCGCATGCCCGGGTAGCGGTCGCGGACGCCCGGCAGCACGCGGGGCAGCACGTACGGTGCCACCGTCGGGATGACGCCGAGCCGCAGCGTGCCCTCCAGCGGGCTCCGCGGCCGCGCCGTCTCGACCATATCGTCAACGGCCCTCAGTGCCCGCCGGGCCGAGATGACCAGCTTGGCGCCCTCGCGAGTGAGCAGGACCTTGCGTCGGTTGCGCTCGAACAGCTTCACCTCGAGCAGGTCCTCCAGCTGCTGGATCTGGGTGCTCAACGCAGGCTGCGAGATGGCCACCTCCCGAGCCGCGTTGCCGAAGTGGAGGTGCTTGGCGACGGCCACGAAGTACTCGAGTTGGCGGATGGTGGGGCGAATCATGCAGAGGAACTAATCACAGGTGTGTAATTAATCAAATGAGCCAATAAGTTAGAGAGTAGCCCGAAGGCGTGGACGCAGCCCGCGAAGCGGACTAATGTCCCCGCACCGTCACAACAAGGGCCTGCGCCACCTGTCCGGTGTCCGCTGCCCGCGCTAGAGAGAGGGATGCGAGTGAACAGCATCAAGCACATCGCCATCGCAGCCGCGGCCAGCGCCGCCATGCTGCTGGGAACCCCGTCGTCGCAGGCCGGTAGCATCGACTACCTGTCCAACCAGAGCGGGCAGTTCATCGGTAACTTCGCCAAGAACGCGTCGACCCGGGGGGCTGATACAGCCTTCTACAACCCGGCTGGCATGTCGCTTCTCAAGAAGAAGCTCTACATCAACATCAGCACCCAGACCGTCTTCAAGGATTTCTGGATCACCTACAAGGGCGAGGAGTTCCACTCCGACGCGCCGACCCCCATCGTTCCCAGCCTGGTCATCGCCGGTAAGCCGCTCGACGACCTGGCTATCTGGGGAGCCTTCAGCATCCCGGCCGGTGGTGGTTCGTTGACTTACGAGAAGGGCGTTCCGTTTCTGCGGCCGTTGGCCCTCGTGGCGCAGCCCACCGGCTCTGGCCCGCCGCGCAACGGGTTTTTCGAAGGCTCGTCCATCTTCTACGGCGCAACCATCGGCGCCGCCTACAAGTTCCTCGATGACATGATCTCCATCTCGGCGGCTGCTCGTCTCGTCATCGCTCAGCGGACCTACTATGGCTACGCCACCTACGACTCGGCGCAGGGAGAGACCACTCCCGTCCTGGACGCTGCCAAGGACGCCATCGGTGTGGCGGGTATCTTCGGCGTTCACATCCGTCCCATCGAATACCTCGACATCGCTCTGCGCTTCGAGACGGAGACGTCGCTGAATCACCGCACGACCTCCAACCTCAACAACAACAACGCCGATGGCACGGCCAAGCTGTGCACCGCCCCCGCGGAGACCAACTGTGACGTGCTGAACACCGACCAGAACGCGGTGTCCAGCTTCCGTGATGGCGCGGAGGAGAAGCGCAACCTGCCCATGGTTCTGGGTGCCGGCCTATCGATTCACCCGATCCCCGATCTCGATATCAACCTCGCGTTCAACTACTACTTCGTTAATGAGGCCGACGAGTTGGAGGACCGCCCCTTCGTAACCGTTCTAGACAGCGGGTTCGTGCGCGGCTTCGACGACGATTACACCAACGGGTTCGACATCGCCGGTTCGGTCGCCTACCGGTTCATTCCCGAGTTCGAGCTCACCCTGGGCTACAACTACACCGACATCGGTGCCAACGAGAACACGTGGAACGACTTCGAGTACTCCATGAACTCGCACTCGTTCGGCTTCTCCGCCCGCGCGTCGGTCCATGAGCAGGTCGACATCACCCTGGGCTTCTCGGCCACGGTGTACGACGAGGGCCGAAATAATGGCATCAACGAGGCCTGGAATGTGCTCGGCGGTGCCCTGGGTGACCCGGACCCCGAAGGCGAGACCTTCAACCGCGAGGTCTTTGCGCTCGGCTTCGGCATCGAGTGGGCGCCCGACATTTAGTCGACGTTCCAATGCGATTACGCGACGCCCTCGTCCCCTCGGACGAGGGCGTTTGTCGTTTCGTGTCCGACTGTTGGCACGTGTAAGGGCGCGTAAGTGGTCCTTTCCGTCTTTGGTTCGTCTTTCTGGGTCATCACAGCCCAAACAGACCTATGAGAGGAGGAACCCATGGGCCCCATGATCGCCATCATCGTTGCCATCTTCGCTATCCCCGTCGTCGGACTCGTCTGGTGGTCCGTGAGCAAGTCGGGGCGCCTCAAGAAGGCGCAGCTGGAGAACTGGACCCCCGTTGCGGAGCGTCTGGGCGGAACTCTCATCCAACAAGACGGGCGGTATAATCACCACGTGCTGAAGGCACCGATCAGCGGGGTCCCGGTCATGGCCGAAATCTCCCACCACGTCGTCGCCGATGCCGCAGTCGCCAAGCAGCTGCGCACCAACAACGAGTTCCGAACCCAGGTCCACGCCACGGTCGCCAAGCCCGGCCCCACGTATTTCCTGCGCGGCGTGAAGCCGGGCAAGGGCAAGCTGAACTTCGGCTCGGAGGAGCTGCGGGGCCTCTTTGTTGCCGACCAGGACACCGGATTGGCCGGCGTCGCCAACCCGGAGGCGCAGGCCCTGCTCCTGAAGCTGCACGCCGAGTTCCGAAATGGCGCCATGCTGGTCAGTGGCGGCAACATGGTCTCCCTGCTGTTCAACAGCAACACGACCGACCCGGCCGTCATCGAGGACGCCGTCAAGCTGGTCGGAACGGTCGCCGCCGCGGCCTGACACGCGGCGAAGCTCTCGGGTTGGTGGTGCTCTGCTGCCGCGCCGAAGGTCAGCGCGTCGGCTCCCAGGTTGACCATCTTCCGGCCCGCGGGACTACGTCCTCTTCTTCTTCGCCTTCGCAGTGGCTTTCTTCTTTTTCGCCGTGGCGCGGGCCTTCTTGGCTTCCTCGGCGTAGACCTTCTTGGCTGCGGCCCAGCCACAGATGGGACACGTGCTCAGGTCGTGGTTGCGCGCCGGGCAATATTCTCGCCCGAAGAAGATGATCTGCAGGTGGAGCTTGTTCCACAGCGCCTTGTCGAAGGTCCGCTTGAGGTCGCTCTCCGTCGTGGCGACGTTCTTGCCGCTGGACAGCCCCCACCGCCAGGCCAGGCGATGGATGTGGGTGTCCACCGGGAACGCCGGCACGCCAAACGCCTGGGACATCACCACCGAGGCTGTCTTGTGGCCGACGCCGGGCAGCGCCTCAAGGGCCTCGAAACTCTCGGGCACGATGCCATCGTGATGCTCTACCAGGGCTTCGGACAGGCCCTTCAGGTTCTTGGCCTTGGTCGGGGCAAGCCCGATCTCCCGAATCAGCTCCCGGATCTTGTCCACCTCCAGCGCCGCCATGGCCTGCGGCGTGTTGGCCACCGCAAACAACGACGGGGTCACCTGATTGACCTTCTTGTCCGTCGTCTGGGCGCTCAACATGACCGCCACCAGCAACGTGTACGGGTCGGTGTGGTCGAGTGGAATGGGGGTCTCGGGATACAGGTCCTCGAGAATGTCGACGATGCGCTGTGCCTTCTCTGCCTTCTTCATCGCCGCAGACATTGGTCCCGCCGGACACCGGCGTCAATGGCCAATCAGCGCGACTTGCGTGCGGCCTCCACGGCGTCCAGCAGGACCTGGGGCGTGAACGGCTTTCCGACGAAGACGACATCGTCGGGCACGACGTTGGTGTCGGTGTACCCGCTGACGAGCACCACCGGGAGCTCGGGCCGGTCCTCACGCAGCGCCGCGGCCAGCTCCAGCCCGTCGAGCCCGACCATGAGCAAATCGGTCACCAGCACGTCGATCGCGTCCCGATGCTCGGCCCAGAGCGCCAGCGCGGCGGGCCCGTCCTCGGCGTCCATGACATCGTAGCCGGCGAACACCAGACTGCGGGTCATTCCCTGACGCGCGAGGGGCTCGTCGTCGACCACCAACACCATGCCGGACGCAGGTGCGAACTCGTCGTCGACGGATGCTTCGGGCTCCTCTACCGGTTGGTGCTCGAGCTCGGCGAAGGCGCAGCGGACGGTGGTGCCTCGGTCGGGTTCCGAGTCGATCCATACCGTCCCGCCGCTTCGCTCGACGATCTTCTGCACTCCGGGAAGGCCGAGGCCCGTACCCTGCCCACGTGGCTTGGTGGTGAAGAATGGCTCGAACGCCTTCGCCAGGGTGTCGGCGTCCATGCCGCTGCCATCGTCCTGCACCTCCAACAGAACGTGGGGCCCATCTCCGCTGACGCGCTCGAGCTCGGGGTCACCAGGTTGAATCCGCCGCGTCCGCAGGACCACTTCCCCGCGGTCGTCCATCGCGTCGCGGGCGTTGACGATGAGGTTCAGCATGGACTGCTCGAGACCTCGCGGGTCGGCGTCGATCCATAGCTCACCGGATACCAGCTCCAGACGCAGCGCGACCCGCGGCCCAGCGGCCTTCTCCAGCAAGGCCTCAACCTGGCGGATGCACGTGTTGAGCTCCATCGTCTCCGGCGACCCTTGCTCCTGCCGGCTGAACGCCAGCATTTGGCGCGTCAACGACGCTGCGCGCTGGCCCGCCTGAAGAATGCTCTCCAGGTCCTCCCGGTCCTCGGCGGTCCCGGCGCGCTGGTGCATCAGCTCTCCGAGCGAGGTCACCACCGTCAGGAGGTTGTTGAACTCGTGCGCGATGCTGCCAGACAACGATCCCAGGGACTCCAGCCGCTCGGAGCGCGCCAGGCTGTCACGGAGTCGGTCTTGCTCGTCGTAGATCCGCTGCTGGCCAACATTGGTGACGATGGCGAGGGCCGAGAGAAGCGCAATGATGACTGCGAACTGCACGTAGTCGTGGAGCGGCTGCTGGTCGGCCCCGACGATGTCCACACCAAGGTGTCCTTCACTCGCCAGGACAAACAACACGGTGAGCATCACCAGCGAGGCAACACATACCGTGGTCACCACCCACGGCCGCGCCACCACCATCATGAAGGCGATGACCAGAACGACCCACATCAGGGCGGCGACGGGGAAGCCGCCACGCGAAAGCGAACCCAGGCCGACCGCCGCCACCAGGCCGAGACCTGCGACGAGCGTGAACAGGGTGTAGCCGTTCGGAAAGCGCCGGAGCAGCCAGGGCAACCCGACGAAAAAGCCCCCGCCGGTCAGAACAGCGATGCCGCCGCCGATGTGGTCGGCCACGAAGAACAGGAAGGCTGCGTACAGCAGTAGGACGGGCCCAGCGACAATGGCGCACATGATGAGCGTACGGATCCGGCCCTTGGCCGTCGGCTCCTCCTGGTGCACCCATGCGGGGGTCAACGCATCGGCACGCACCCCCACGAACCGGCCAACCGCGTCGTGAATCCGGCGAAGTGTGCCCACCCCCGCAACGTACGACCGTCCGGCGCGCACAACAAGCTGGCAGACACCTCTCGTGACCGAGAGTCGCCACAGGACCCGGTGTCAGTCACACTGTGCCGACCGTTCACCACGGAGCTTCTTCAGATGTCTCGCATCACCCTCGCGCTATCCGTCTTGATGACGCTGATCGGAGCCTCGGGCTGCTCGTCGCTCACCGCCGGCACCTATCAGGACGCGGTGGGGCGCTGGCGGGCTGGGGACCCCGCCGGAGCGACGTCGTCGGCGCGAAAGATGTACGAGAAGATCCGCGACGCCAACGGGGTCAGCGAGGCCGTCGTCGCCGAGGCGGCGCAGGGGGCGCTCACGGAGCTGGAGGAGATGCCGGTCCTCACCAAGACGGCGCCCCCGCGGCCCCGCGCGACTCCCAAGCGCGCCGCGGAAGGGGGGCCGGACGAGTTGGTCATGGAGCTTCGGGGGGACATGCTCAGCAAACACGTGACCGCTGTTATCCGCGCCACGGCCGTGGTGCGGGACTTCGGCCTGGTGGGCGAGTACGCCACGCTGCTTGCCATCGTCTACCGACGTGAACCTCTGACCGACGATGGTGGCGTCCTGGTGGGTGCCAATACGGCGCTACGCTCCCTGGCCGCCAAGTGGGTCGCCCTGACCGTGCTCGACCGCTTTGCCAAGGGTGGTGTCGTCCGACGAGGGCTCCCCCTGCCCATTCCGAGCCAGCGGTAGCTGCACCCAGAAGGTCGAACCGAGGCCGAGCTCGCTGTCCACCCCGACGCGTCCCTGGTGGGCTTCTACCAGGGCGGCCACGATGGCCAGGCCCAGCCCGGTTCCGCCCTTGGCGCGGCTGTCGGAGGAGTCGACCTGCTGGAACTTGCCAAAGATGCGGCGCTGATGGTGCTTGGCGATGCCCTCGCCATGGTCGATCACGCGGATGGTCGCCAGCCCGGACTCCCGGTCCTCGTCCAGCGCCAACTCCACACGATCCCCGTCAGAGCTGTGTTTGATGGCGTTGCTGACCAGGTTGGCCAGGATCTGCGCCAGGCGGGTCTCGTCGCCGCGGACGATCACCGGCCTCTCCACGTTGGCTGCGAAGTCCAGGGCGATCCCGTATTGGACGGCCATCCCGCGGGTCTCGGAGACCACCGAACCAATGACCCTGGCGACGTCGACGTCGGCCAGGTCCAGCGAGAGCTTGCCCGCTTCGATGCGCTGGATATCGAGCAGCTCGTTGACCAGGGTGATCAGGCGGTCGCCATTGCGGGCTGCCATTTCAAGCAGCTCCAGCTGCTTGGCCTGAAGCTCTCCGGCTGCACCACCCAGCAGCAGCTTCACCGCGCCGATCACGCTGGTCAGTGGCGTCCGGAGCTCGTGGCTCACGGTGGCCACGAACTCACTCTTCATGCGCTCCAACCGCCGTCGCTCGGAGATGTCGCGGACGGCCGCTACGAAGAACTCCTCACCACCGAGGTTGTAAGTGCTGGTCTGGGTCTCGATGTCGGTCAATGAACCGTCGTCGCGTACCCCCGTGAAGTTGAGGGTTTCGCCCTGGCGGGACCGTAACGTCCTTCGCAGACGCCCGTGGTCCAGGTCGGTGTCGGCGATGAACGAGATCACGTCTCGGCCCAGCATCCGTCCAGGGTCGACCGAGAAGATCTGCTCGACGGCCGGATTCGCCAGGACGATGTGGCCCTGGCCGTCGAAGACCATAATCCCTTCCAGCGTGCTCGCGATGATCTGTCCGAGCCTCTTTTCACTCTGGGTCAGCTCCAGCGTGCGATGGAGGACCCGGTCCTCCAACTCGGAATCGCGCGCACCCACCAGCTCGAGCATCTGGTTGAATTCTCGGGCCAGGCGACCGAATTCGTCGTCGCCTTCATCCTGCACGCGCAGCGAGTAGTCGGCGGTGGCGCCGACGCGATCCATGGTGGTCACCAGCGAGCGCACCGGTCGCAGCACCGCGCGCGACAGCAGCATCGACAGGACCAGCGCGACCACCAGCCCGAGGGCGAGGATCATCGCCATCACCAGCAGCAGGCTCTTGATGGTGGCGTCCACATCGGCCATCGACGCTCGAAGGTAGACCAGGCCCACCTGTTCGCGCTTGCCGTCGGCTCCGGCCGCGGGGCGCTGGATGGGACGCACCACGACCATGTGCGCGTCTTCGAGCTGCTCGCCGACGGTCGCTGCCTTGGGGAACTCGAAGGGCACCCTGGCGTCGCGTCGATAGGTGAAGGCAACCTTTCCGTCGGCGTTGTAGACGGCTGCCTGAACCACGTGAGTCTCGGCCTTCAACGAGGCCAGGACCTCGCGCCCGGCGTCCTCGTCCATGAAGTCCAGCGGCGCGATGGAGTTGTAGCCGATGACTCCGGCCACCGAGGCCAGCTCCACCAGGCGATTCTCCTCGATCGCCGCCGTCTGCCCCGCCGACACCGACGCTACCAGCAGCAGCGCCAACACCCCTGCCGTCGTAAGCTGAATCAGGACCAGCTTGCGGCCGACGGACAGGTTTCGGAGGTATTCGCGCACGGGGCGTGGAGAGCCTTTCAGGGCGTCATTTCTTGACGATGATGGCCAGTTTCTTGAGCTGGGAGCTCACCTTCAACGGCGTCTTGCCCAGAGTCTGAAGGTTCAGCTCGAACTTCATGCGAGTCTTTCGTAGCACGAAGTTGATATGGGCGCCCCGCACGGCCAGCCCCGGGGTGTCGCCAACGGTCAGGCAGGGTTTGCCCCGGAGCTTGTCGAGCAGCTTGGGGAAGTCCTTGCCGCTCCAGCCGCCCTTGCCCACGAACAGGATATGGGCGCCCCCATTGAAGTCGGTGCCGTTGAAGCGTTTGACGACCAGTTTACGTCCATCCACCGTACGCTTGGCGGCCACGGCCCGGAGTACTGGCTCCACCGGCGTCTCTCCCAGCACACCGACGACGAACGGCCCCTGCGAGGCATCGGCGGGCCACTTCACGTACTTGGTGAATTGGTAGATGAACACTGCCTTGAGCTGCGCGGCCTTGCCGTCCGCATCCGGAGAGTCCTGAGCCCGCAGCGCACCGTCGCCGCCAGCGAGTAGCAGACTCGCGGCGACCAGGCCGATGAGCGCCAGGCGACGCCCTATGGGAGCAAAGCGGGTCACGGGGTCAGAGGCGGTAGTCCAGCTTGAAGAAGAACTCGAAGCGCGGCTGAGGGTGATAGGCTGGGATGAAGCCTGCGGGGTTGGGGATACCCGACGAATCGATGGGCTTGGTGCCCGAGCCCGACTGCCGGCCAAGCGTGCCGTACTGGGTGTCCCAGACGTTGCGGAACATGAGGACCGGCTCCAGCTTGAGCCAGTCGCCAAACAGGTTCTTGCCACGGATGGTCAGGTTGCCCACGAAGAAGCTGTCGGTGTAGCCGTCGGCGCCGGGTCGCACCACGTAGTCGTAGTTGTTGGAGGCCCACGCGTCGTCGTAGGGCTGGAAGTAACGGTTGGTCGACGGTGCGCGGGTCCGGCCCACCCAGTTGGCGCGCAGGTCGATCTCGACCTTGCCCAGGATGGCGTAGCTGACGCCCAGGTTCAGCTTGTGCTGGGCGATGCCGTCGATGGGCCGGAAGTCCTCGGTGAACAAGTAGGTGTAGTTCAGGTACGCGCGGAGGTCCTTGAACAGACGCAGCTCGCCCGAGACGGTCAGGCCGCCGAAGTTCGCGGCCGAGCCGTTCTGGTAGTAGGTCGCCTTCTGCCCCGCCGGGCCCACCGGGATCTTGGCGGTGTCGGGGTTGGGCAGCTCCTCGATCTGGTCCTCTGCCCGGCTGTAGAACGCATTGAGCGCCACGAACGCAGCGTTGTTCTCGAACACGTAGCGCAGCTCGAGCTCCGCGGTGTGGATTCGCTCCGCCGCGAGCTCGTCGTTGCCGCGCCACTCGTCGTACAGCTCGAACACGGTTGGCGCCCGGAAGGCCGAGCCATAGAGCAGCTTGAAGAAGAAGCCGCCGATGGGGTTGCCCACCAGGGCCACCCGCGGGTTGATCGCGGCATCCACCTGCGTGTCCAGGTCGACGCGGAGGCCGGCGTGCAGCGTCAGCCGATCGCCCAGCTGCTGTTCGTCGCTGAAGAAGAGGCTACCGGCCCAGGAGAAGTAGATGGGCGACACCGACGGTTCTTCGCTGGGCCAGGTCGAGGTCAGCACCGTGGAGTCCAGTGAAGGCTCGGCGCCCAGAGAGATCCCGAAGTACTGTTCCTTGCGGGTCTCCACGTTGAAGCCCCACACCAGCCGATTGGCCCACTTGGGGTCGTCGTGCAGGGTCATGGTGAACTGCTGGTCGACGCCGGTGCGGCTGCCCTGGCCGTTGTAGGTCTTGGCCTTGTCAGGCACGGCCGGATTCACCCCGTTGTCCACGCTCTGGTGCTGGTAGGTGTAGACGAACTGGGTCTCCGACAGGATGTCGTTGCCCACCAGATACAGCCGCGTCATCGACGTGGCCCAGGGGGCGAGGTCGGCGGTATAGCTGAGGTCCAGGTGGTAGCCCTGATGCAGCGCGCGGAACGGGATGCCAGGGGTGTTGGCGAAGTACTCGTACCCTGGGACCTCGCTACCCAACCCCTCGTCACGCCGCCAGAATCCCGCGTTGAGGCGGAAGTTGCCCCACTCGACCTGGGCCCGGGTGGAGACGTTGTTGACGCTGGTGTCGAAGCCGTCGGCGAGCATGGCCGGCTGCCCGTCGGCGCCGACCTCGTTGTTGATCCAGCCGTATTCGTTGGTGAAGACCTGGTACGGCTCACGGTTTCCGGTGAAGTAGCCCGCTGGATCGGGGCGGCCGATGCCTCGGTCACCATCACTGATGTACCAACGACCGGACAACTGGATGGTGAGGCCGTTGTCGAACTTGAACGCCATCAGGAGCTCGGGGGCGATGGTGAAGTGCATGCCCCCCAACAACCCCGCTTCGATGGCCACTCCCGACGTCCCTTCGATGCGGTCGCCGCCCGGCTTGGTGATGAAGTTGATGACGCCGACATAGGCGTTCGAGCCATACAGCGCCGACCCTGGACCGCTGACGATTTCGATCCGGTCCAGGTCGTTGAAATGCTGGTCGAACCCGAGGTTCACAGACCACCCGTTGGACGTTTCGTTGACGACGACGCCGTCGACCATGATGAGGAGCTTCACCTGTCCGACGCCGCCCACTCCCCGAAACTTCACATGGGTTGGATATTCTCCTGCGGGCTGGCCGGTGGCGATGTCGAAACCAGGCAGGTCGGCCAGGATCTCGGTGACGTTCCGATAGCCACGCCGCCGAATCATCTCCTGGGTGATGACCTGCACGTTGGCGGGTGCGCGGACGACGGTGTTCTCGCGCCGAGACGCCGTCACCACGGGAACGTTCAGCAACTGCTCCAGGGACGCGTCGAGGAGGTCATCAATGGCTCCAGTCGGTGCCTTTTTGGCATCAGCAGGTTTGCTTTCGGCGGGCTTGGCCGCGTCGGCAGGTTTGCCGTCGGCGGGCTTGGCCGCGTCGGCAGGTTTGCCGTCGGCGGGCTTGGCCGCGTCGACGGGTCTATCCGCCTTGGCCTTGGCAGAGTCTGGCTCTGGTGCCTGTGCGAAGGCGCTTGGTGCCCAGAGCCACGAGGCCACCACGAAAATCCCAAGCCACCGCAGTCTGTGGCGCGGTGCTGTCCACTGTGCCCGTTCCACGGCGAGCCCCCTCTGAAATCCCAGCGGCCACTATGGTGGCCTCTCAGCCGCTAAGCAAGCTGCCGACATGCACCGAACGGGGCTAGTCGGGCTTCTCCACGACCGCGTCGATCACATCGGCATGCTCGAGGTGCTGCAGCAGCCGCCGTGACAGGGCCTCGAAGCCCGCGGCGCGCTTTTTGCGCCGAAACGGCAGTAATCCCTTCCGCGGCTCCAATGTCAGCAGCCAGGTCGCCGACTCCCGGTCGGCGATCTCCAGCACCAGATCAAACCGGGACCCCGCGTAGCTCAGCTCCAGGCCATGACCCTTGTAGGTGACCCATGGGAACTCTCCGATACCAACGCCGTCGAGCGCTTCGGGCAGCGTTCGTTGGAACCAGTGGGCGAAGGCCAGCCCGGCAGGGATGGGCCCGGTGTGGCCGGCAGGAGCCTCCAGCCCGATGTCGATCTCGGGGTCGGAGTACTTGAGGCTGGTCAGCGTAAGCGTCAGCAAGGGTCATTCCGCCAACGCGTTCATGCGCCGAGCCAGGTCCACGTCCAGCTCGGTGAGGCCGCCGGCGTCGTGCGTGTTCAGCTGCACCCGCACGGTTCGGTACACGTTGAACCACTCCGGGTGATGGTTCATCTTCTCCGCCTCCAGGGCCACGCGGCTCATGAACCCCCAGGCCTCGCTGAAGTCGGCGAACTGAAACTCCCTGGCCAGCTTTCCGTCGCCGTCGAGGCTCCAGCCGGTGAGCTCCTGAAGATGGGCCTGGATGGCGTCGTCGGTGAGGCGGGCGGGGGCCATGGGGTGCTCCTGGCGTGGGGTTGAGGGCGCGGGTGATGGGCACATCGTGAAACGCTGGGGTAGTCTACCCACACACCGCATCGACGCTACCCCGAGGCTCCACGTGTTCGTACGCACCGCCGTCGCCGCACTTGTCATCACGCTATCGGCCCCCGTTTCGCCAGCTGCTTCCGCGAGCCCGAAGGCGCGGAAGATGGTGGAGCTTTGCGGCGAGTTCTGGCCTGTCGACATCGCGTGGATCGGCGTCAACGACAGCAAATGCGTCGACCTCAGCCCCATCCGCAAGTTCACCCGCCTGGAGCGGCTGGACATCAGTCTCTCAGGGGTTACCGACCTGACTCCCCTGTCGACCGTCACCACGCTCAAGCAGTTGAAGGCTTCGCACACCGGCATCGTCAAGCTCGAGCCACTGTCCAAACTGGTGAACCTCGAAGAGCTCGACCTGACCCACACCGACGTGGTGGATCTCAAGCCATTGCGCACGCTGAGGCAGCTCAAGGAGCTCAAGCTGGAAAGCTCCAAGGTTCGGGACATCGCAGCGCTCACTGTCCTGAAACGACTCGAGCGGGTCAGCCTGTCGGACTGCCGCATCAAGGACATCACGCCCCTGTCGGAGCTCAGGGAGCTGCGGGTCGTGGAGCTGACCGCCATCAACATCACCGACGCTGCTCCCCTGGCCAAGCTTCGCCGCATCGAGGTGCTTTCCCTGGCACAGACACGCGTCGCCAGCGTCGACAAGCTCAAGAACCTCAAGCAGCTGCGGCGGCTCAATCTCTCCCGGACCCTGGTCGCCGTGGTGTCGTCGCTTCGCAAGCTGCCAAAGCTGGAATGGCTCGACGTGAGCCACACGATCGTCGACCCAGAGGATCTGAAGCGCTTCCCCAAACGCGTGCACATCCGGAAATAGGCGCATTTACAGCCGGTAGGCCCTTGAAGCTGGCCCCCGTGTCCGTCAGAATCTCGGGCATGAAATTGTTTGCTGCTTCGTTTGTTCCTGGTTTTGTTCTCCTTCTGTTGTCTTCTGGCTGTGTTGTTACCGACCCCTGCGGTGACGAATGTCGGCTCGGCATCCGCTCAGCCTGCACGTGCGCGCCCGACGACCCCTGCAACTGGCGCTTCAACGGGGTCTGCGACGATCAGTGCCTGGCGATCGGGGCCAACCCCTTCGACGACGCCGCTGACTGCACGCCCGTCATCGTCGAGCCCTGCGGAGGGGCGTGTAACGCGCGTGCCTACAACGCATGCACCTGCGCCCCCGACGACCCCTGCGGCTACCGCAACGATGGGGTCTGCGACGACGCCTGCTACGCCATCGGCGCCAACCCGCTCGATGACGCGATCGACTGTCCCCCGGTCATCGTCGACCCGTGCAATGGCGAGTGCAGCGCCAAGGCCATCACGCTGTGCACCTGCGCCCCCGAAGACCCGTGCGGCTACATCGGCGACGGCATCTGTGATGACGCCTGCTACGCCCTGGCGGTCAATCCGCTCGACGACGCGGTCGACTGTGGCCCGGTCGACCCCTGCGGCGGCGAGTGTAGCGTTCGCGCCTACTCGGCCTGCACCTGCGCCCCCGACGACCCGTGCGGCTTCGTCGGCGACGGCGTGTGCGACGACGCCTGCTATGCCATCGGCAGCAACCCCATTGACGACGTGGCCGATTGCGGCCCCGTGTTCATCGATGACGACGGTGACGGCATCGAGGACCTCGAGGAGCTCTGGTTCGCCGAGACCTTCGCCCCGACGCTTGCCTTCGCCGTGGACGAGGCCTGGGCCGACCGCTACCCGTCCTGGGCCGTGGAACCGACCACCGGCGGCATAAGCATCTTCTACGCGCTGAGCTACTACGACGACGGTGGTGAGGACGCCACGGGCGAAACCGGGTTCTACGGCGACCCGGAGTTCGTCGTGGTGGAGGTCGTGCAGCTCCCCGACGAGAGTTGGGACGTGGACCAGGTGTTCCTGTCCGCCTACTACGGCGAGGTCGACTTCGACGTGTCCGGTTGGTACCCCGCCGAGGCCTTCGCCTACGACACCAGCGACGGTGGCATCCACCCCATCGTGTACGCGGTCTCCCAGGACCACGCCATGTTCCCCACCCTCGCCGATTGCGACGCGGGTGGCTGGGCGCCGGGGCTCTGTGACGACCAGGGCGCGCTGGAGGTCCTCGAAATCTATGAGGACGGCAACCTTGGCAACCCGATCAACCCGCTGTGGGACGAGGTCGTGCTGACCTTCGACAACATCGACTACAGCGAATTCTACTTCACCCCGGTGCCGTTCTGCGGGTGGTGGGTCGAGCCGGGAGCCCCGCGAGATGGTTGCGCGTTGAACGACTACGCGACCCTCATCGGCGACTGGCTCGCCGGCGCGCTCTAGCGGCCAGCCAACACTGGCGAAATGGCCTGGGCTCCACCTGGAACCCAGGCCATTTCTGTATGGCGGTCGAGCTACTTCAGCGAGAACCGCATCTGACAGTCACCGACCCGAACAACGTCACCGTCCCGCAGGAACTGCTTGTTGATCTTGTGGCCGTTGACGAACGTGCCGTTGAGCGACGCGAAGTCGGCCAGCTCAAAGCGCATGTCGTCGACCTTCACGCCGGCATGACGCTTGGAGACGCCCGGCACTTCGTGAAGCGTGATGTCGTTGCCGTCCAGCGAGCCGATCGTCGTCACATCGTTGGTGATGTAGTACGCGTCGCGCCCGGCGGATCCCTCCAATACGACCAGCCGTGCCATGTAGCGCCCCACCGGCTCCTCCGGTGGAGGTCCGACCACCTCCACCGGACGATTGGCGCGGGCGACCAGGATGGCCTTGACCAGCTTGAACACGAGGAACAGCCCCAATAGCGACCCCAACCCCACCAGGATCCACATGACGAGCGGCATGGGGTCGTAGGGCGGCATGTTGACCTTGACGTTGTCGAACTCGGCGCCGTGGTCCTCTCCGTTGGCGCGGATGTCCACCCGCACCTTTACGGGCCGCTCCGCGCCGTTGAAGACCTCCGGATCGGGGACGAAGTCCATGACGTACTGCCGCTTGAGTTCCTTGCCCAGGTCGCTGAAGTAGGTCGGGATCTCCGCCTTGTCAGCGCTCGACGGGATCTCCCGATAGACGCCCTGGGTGGCGCTGGCGAGCTGTCCCAGCGGAACCAACGCCTCTGCCTCCTCTTCGGTGTAGCCCAGTGTGTAGAGCTTCACCCCCGAGTCGCGCGCCAGCTCGCCGATGGTCGCGATGCGCTGCTCCAGTCGCCGCCGGTTGTTCATGTCCTTGTCGACGCCGTTGGACATGACCAGCACGATCTGACGCCGGGGGAACCCGTCGTCGGTCTCCGAGCGCTCACGCGTTTTGCCGACGACCTCCTGGACCGCCTGGAAGAAGCGGGGCGCCAGGCCGTCGCGGCACTCGTCCTCGGGACACTTCTCGGCGCGCTCCACCTTCCGTGAAGCGGTCGTGAAGTCCCCTGTCCAGGCGACCACCGGACGCATTCCACGCTCGTCGAAACGGTACACCGCCACGCGGTCACCCCCGCTGAGCTGGCGGATGAAGTTCGAGACACCGACCTTCTGACGCTCGAACGTGCTGGGTTCCGCCGTCTGTTCGGCCCCGCCAACGTCGTCACCGACCGCGTCGAACGTCTGCGCGTAGGACCGATGGCCGGCCATCAACACCGCCACGGCTACCCACTCCTTGGCCTGTTCGAAGGTCTGAAGCGTGATGTCGCCGTCGACCTTCTTGCCGTCGATGGTGACCGCAACGACCTCGTCCGGCTTGAGGCCTTCGATGACCTTCAGCCCCTGGTCGAGGGCGTCGAAAAACACCCGAATCGTGCGATTTCGGTCGAAATCGGACGCCTCGACGGCGTCGATCCGCAGCTCTGCGCGCGCCTGAGAGAGGGACATGACCATTGCCGCAATCACGGCGCACACGGGTGCACCCGCAGCTCTTCTCGAGCTCCACATGAGACCAACCTCCAGAAATGTAAAAAGACCCGCCCGAGACTGCGGGTCTCTAACCTTGGAGGATCGGTCTTTGAGAGCGTGAATACCAGGATCAGGTTCGCGCGACCTTGCGAGCAGCCGCGCTCTCGGGCAGGGCGTGGGGAGACCTCGGGCATCTTCACGATCGCCTTGGGCGCTCCTCGGCGCTCCTGCTCGCAGGGTCGGAAAGCTGCTGGCTAGCTCAGGATTCCCTGGATCTGCGACAGGAGTTCACGTCTCGAGAACGGCTTCTGCAGCACCCGCGCGTGGGCGTCGTCGAGCGCATGGTTGGAGAAGCCCGTCACGAAGAGCACCGGCATCCGTGGAAGGGTCTGGCGGAGCTTGCTCACAAGCTCCGGTCCCGTCATGTGCGGCATGACCACGTCGCTGATAAGCAGGTCGATGTGGCCACCGTCGGATACACGCTCCAGGGCCTCCATGCCATGTCGGGCCTCCAGCACCTCATAGCCCTTCTTGCGAAGCGCCCGCACCATCACCGTCCGGACGGCGTGCTCATCCTCCACCACGAGAATCCTCTTGGGGGCGTCCCTTGACGCCTCGGTTGCCTCGGGTCCCAGAGTCGGCGTAGCAACGGGTTGGGTGACCAGTGAGGCACTCAATGGGAGAGCGACGGACACCGTGGTGCCGATGCCGATCGCCGTTTCCAATACCGCCGTACCGCCGGCCTGCTCTGCGATAGCATGGACTTTGGCCAGCCCCAGGCCGAAGCCCTGACCTACCGTCTTGGTCGTGAAGAAGGGGTCGAAGGCCCGGTCGCTGTCGCTCGCCGACATCCCCATGCCGTTGTCGACCACGCGCAGCACGGCATACTCACCTTCTCGGAGGTGTGCGAACGGCTGTACCAGGGAGACCGACAGCCGCTCGAGTCGCACTTCGACCTTTCCACCGTTGCGCAGCGCGTCGCGTGCGTTGACGACCAGGTTGAAGACCACCTGTTCGAGGTGGTTGCGGTCGGCGCGAGTGCGGAGTGCGTCGTCCGGGAACGTCAGGTCCAGCTCAATGACGTCACCCAGCAGGCGCCGCAGCACCGGGGCCATGCCTCGGACCAGCTCCTTGAGGTTGACGCTGCCGACCCTGGCTGGAGCCCCTCGACTGAAGGACAGCAACTGCGCGGTCAGGCTGCTGGCGCGTTCGGCGGCAGCTTGCATGCTGTTCAGCGCGTCCTTGCTGGGCGGTCCCGACGTGGTCCGCAGTTCCTCGATATGCTGGGTGAGGACGGTCAGCAGGTTGTTGAACTCATGGGCAACCCCGCCCGCAAGACGTCCCGCTGCCTCCAGGCGATGGCTTCGTCGAAGGTCGGCCTCTAGACGCTTGCGCTCGGCGATGGTCCGCCAGACCACCAGGACCACCGGGGCAGGGGTCTCCTGCAGTTGTGTGAGCTGCACCTCCAGCTCCAACGGCTGCCCCTCGTAGGTCAGGTGCGTCCACTCGAAGGTGACCGTTCCACGCTTCGAGACGAGCTGCAGAAACGCCTCGGCCTTCTCGACCGAACTGCGCCCGTCGGGCTGCGTCGGTGGACTGATGTCCCACGGGTGAGAGCCATTGCCGTTGAACCGTGAGAGCAGCGTCGCCTTGTCGGGATAGTCCAGCATGGCCACTGCGGCTGGGTTGCAGTCCACGAACGTCTCGGACTCGAGCACCAGGATCGCGTCTGGCGAACCCTGGAAGATCTGGTGGATACGTTCGACTGGTACTCCCCGGCTCCCTTCTGTGACCGGCACCCTCTACCCCAAGCGCCAGGTCTGAGCCAGGCTGTTTCTTTTTCGGGCGTTGGGGGATGCCCACCGGTTCATAGGGCGGCGTTCTGGCTCGGTTCTTGCTCCATACCCTCGGCGCGACTCAGGGACACGGAGCGAGCATGCGCAGCGGAGCGGTTTTGGTTTCTACGACAGTCTTGTTGCTAGGGGCTTGCCTCGACAGCACCTCGGGAACGAGTGGCACGGTCGGTGACCTCGGGGGCGCTGAGACGCTAGCGGACGGGTCGATGGGCGACGCGGGGGCAAAAGACACACACAGTGTGGATGTTCTGCCCGACTCCTCGTCGGATGGGACCGTCGTCCCGCTGTGTTGCGCCAGCGATACCGAGTGCAACAGTCCGGAGCGTCGCTGCGTGGAGGGGACCTGCGTGGAGAAGGCCGAGCCGGGCCGCTGCTGGGATGCTGAGGACTGTGCCAGCGGTCAGTCCTGTCTGGGCATGGGGCTGTGCTCCTGTGGAGCAGTTTGCGAGCAGTGGTACGACGGGCCGGGCTATTGCGTGGACCCCGGCCAGAGCTGCCTGGCCCTCGCGTCCGACCATTTTGGCCTCTGCGAGGCCGAGCTTGGCTTCATCTTCGACGGGACTGGCTGTGTCACGGTTTCCGGCTGCGACTGCTACGGGTTCTGCGATTACGTCTACACCTCGTTGGCCGAGTGCCAGGCGGCGTGTAATCCGGGCTCGGGCTGCTGCGCGACCGACAACGACTGCGCTCCCGGAGACATCTGCATCGACACCGCCTGTGTGCAGGCTCCGGCGGCTCCAGACACCTGCTGGAGCAACGGCGACTGCGACTGCGGCTGGACGGTCTGCGACAGCATCCCGACCTCCTATTGCGCCGACGCATTCGTGTGTCCTTGTGACGCTCCGTGCTTTGCACCGAGCACGCCGGGGTCCTGTCAGCCCTGGGCCAACGGGTGCTGCACCTCCGACGCCGAGTGCCCCGGTGACTCGATCTGCCGCCAGGTCAACGGCGGCACCGACTGCGTCGCGCCCAACCCTTCGACGCGCTGCTGGCGCGACTCCGATTGCGGCCAGGGCGAGACCTGCTACGGCGCCTTCATCTGCGGCTGCGACGCCGATTGCGATGGAGCCGACGCTCCCGGCGTGTGCATCACAGAGGTCAGCGAGTGCACGGCCATCGACCCCGATGCCGTCGCCGATGTCTGCGGCGCCGCCAGCGTCGTCGTGTTCGACGGTCAGTCCTGCGTCGAAGGCCTGCCTGGCGCCTGCGGCTGCGACTACTTCTGCTCGCTCACCTTCCAGACCCTGGCCGAGTGCCAGCAGGCCTGTGGCGATGCGCCCTAAAAGGTCTCCGCAGACGCTTCATCGGACTCGGGGCTCATCGCGCGTGAAGGTCCCGTAGCTCGTGTCCGTGAAGGGAACACTCAGAGCTGTGGCGAGTTCCTGCGCCTGGCTCTGCAGCTTCCCCCAGTCCTCGGGGGCCATCTGCGTCTAGTACCCGGAGAGAGTCGCCCACCGGTTTCTGTGAAAGGGCGCGTCGCCGAACGTGAATTCGGTCGCACGTGCGCGCTTGAGGTACAGCCCGATGTCGTACTCGTCGGTCATGCCGACGCCGCCGAACATCTGAACGCCCTCGGAAGCGATGAGCATGTAGGCGTCGCTGCAGCGCGCCTTCACCAACGACGCCATCAGCGGGACCCGGCTCGCCATGGCTTCCGAGTCGACCGTGCGCGTCGCTGCCATGACCGCCGTGCGGGCCAGACTCAGCTCGGTGAACAGGGTCGCGGCACGGTGCTTGAGGGCCTGGAACGAGCCAATGGCCACGCCGAACTGCTTGCGCTCCTTCAAGTAGGCGACGGTCGTCTGGAACGCCTGGGTCATGCCCCCCAGCATCTCGGCGCACAGCGCGATGGTCGCCCGGTCGATGACCTGGCTCAGCAGAGCCCCGGCGTCTTCGCTGACGATGGCGCTGGCCTCCAGCGGCACGCCGTCCAGGTCCACGATGGACGCCGAGCGGCTGTCGACACGCTTCTGGGCCTTGAGCGTTAGCCCCTCGGCCTCCGGCCTCACCAGGAACAGGCCGATGCCGTCAGCGTCCCTGCGCTCACCTGAGATACGCGCAGGGATGAGCAGCGCGCTGCTCTCCGCGGCATCCAGCACGTCGACCTTGCGGCCCTTGAGCACCCAGCCTTCACCGGACCGGTCGGCGCGCGTCGAGATGTCGTGCGGGTTGTAGCGGCTTCCCGCGTCCGCGTGCGCCAGCGTGAGCACCGACTCGCCGCTGGCGACCTCGGGCAGCCAGCGCTCCTTGAGGCTCTCAGCGTCGCTCATCAAGAGCGCCTGGCTGGCCATCAGCGTGGAGATGAAGGGCTCGGGGGCCAGCTGGCTTCCCAGCGCCTCGAGCACCAGCGCCAGCTCGGCGAAGCCCAGGTCCAGGCCACCGTACTGCTCGGGCAGCGTCAGCGCTGTCCAGCCCAATTCCGCCATCTGCCGGTACATGCCCAGGTCCAGTGGGCCGTCCGCGTCGCGCAGCTTCCGGAAGCGCTCCACGGGCGTGTTCTGCGCCGTAAACTGGGCGGCGGTCTTGCCGAGGAGCTTCTGGTCGTCGTCGAGGATCAGTTTCATCGTCGCTTTCATGCTCTTCCTCTCCCTCTAGCCGGGAAGGCCAAGCACGCGCTTGGCGATGATGTTGAGCTGCACTTCCGAGGTTCCGCCCTCAATGGTGTTGCCGCGCGAACGCAGCCACTGACGGGTCAGCGCCAGCTCCTCGTCGGAGTACCCGTCGCCCTCCCAGCCCAGGGACCGAGGGCCGGCGATGCTGCACGCCAGCGAGCGCCGCCGCTGGTTCAGCTCCGTGCCATACACCTTGAGGATGGAGCTTTGCGGACCAGGCCGCTCGCCCGCCTTCAGGCCGTCGGCGACGCTTTGCACCGTCAACATGAAGCAGGCTTCATCCATCGCTGTCTGCGCGATGGCGTCCCGGATCGTGGAATCAGCGATGCGGCCGCTTTCCGCAGGCCCCACGTAGTCACGCGCCAGCTTGACCAGCTCCTCCTGACCGCCCCGGATGGAGCTGGCGAAGAACTCGCCGATCGTCGCCCGCTCGTGCTGCAGCAGCCCCTTGGCGACCGTCCACCCCTTGTCGACCTCGAACACGACGTTGCGGCTGTGGGCCCGGGCGTTCTCGAAGAACACCTCGCAGAAGGGCGAAGCGCCGCTGATGAGCGGAATCGGCCGGGTGGTCACGCCCTCCTGCTCCATGTCGAACAGGATGAAGGTGATCCCCGCCTGCTGCTTCACCTCGGTGTTGGTGCGCACCAGACAGAAGATCCAGTCGCTCTGATCGGCGTACGAGGTCCAGACCTTCTGACCGTTGATGACGTACTCGTCGCCGTCTCGCTGCGCGCGCGTTTGCAGCGAGGCCAGGTCGGAGCCTGCGCCCGGCTCGGAGTAGCCCTGGCACCAGCGGATGTCACCCCGCACGATCTTGGGGATGTGCTCCTTCTTCTGCGCCTCGGTGCCATACTCCAACAGCGTTGGCCCGATCATCACCAGGCCGAAGCCCACCAGCGGCGCCGGCAGTTTGGCGCGGCGCAGCTCCTGTTTGAGGATCGCGGCCTCCGCCTTGGACAATCCACCACCGCCGTACTCTTTCGGCCATGTGGGTGCCGTCCAGCCGCGGTCGGCCATGCGGTCGAGCCAGAGCTTCTCGTCCGGGTTCTTCGAGTAGTCCCATTTGCGGCCGCCCCAGCAGCCGTCGAAAACGCCGCTGGCTGTGCCTTTGAGGGATTCTGGCCCGTTTTCGGCCAGCCATTGGCGGGTGGATTCGCGGAACGCGCCCAGGCCCTGGGTCATCGGAGCCTCCGGCAAGGGGTTGTGACGGTTGCCGCGCAACCTAGCGGACCTGGGCTTGTCCGCCAATGCCCACAACCGCACAACACCGTCCGACATCTGCGGGTTGCAGCGTCGACCCGCGGAACATCTTGACCCAGCGATCCCCCATTGGTAGTTGCGGCCCGCGCCGGCCCCTCCCGCGCGCGATTTTCAATGCCCACCAAGGCTTCGCATGTCTGCCGCCACCAACATCCGCAACATCGCCATCGTGGCCCACGTCGACCACGGCAAGACGACCCTGGTCGATGGCCTGCTCGAGCAGTCCGGGATGCTTCGCTCCAAGGACGGCGAGCGTGTCATGGACTCCAACGATCAGGAGAAGGAGCGCGGCATCACCATCCTGTCCAAGAACACCGCCATCGAGCGGGACGGGCTGGTGCTGAACATCGTCGACACGCCGGGCCACGCCGACTTCGGGTCCGAGGTCGAGCGCGTGCTGCGCATGGTCGACGCGGTGCTGCTGTTGGTCGATGCCGCTGAGGGGCCGATGCCCCAGACCCGCTTCGTGCTCAAAAAGAGCCTGGAACTGGGTCACAAGGTGCTTGTCTGCATCAACAAGATCGACCGCAAGGACGGCCGCCCCGACGAGGTGCTCGACGAGGTCTTCGACCTGTTCAGCTCCCTGGAGGCTACCGACGAGCAGCTCGACTTCCCGCACCTCTACGCCGCCGCTCGAGACGGGTACGCCATCACCGAGCTGGGGGACGAGCCGAAGAACCTGGATCCCCTGCTGGACATGATCGTCGAGCACGTGCCGGCACCCGCCGACAACAGCGCCGACGCCCTCCAGCTGCAGGTGGCTACCCTGGCGCGCGACCAGTTCATGGGCCGAATCGCCATCGGGCGCATCTATCGGGGTACCATCGAACGCGGCATGCAGGCCGTCGTCTGCAAGCCCGACGGGACCCGGGAGCAGTTCCGTGTGTCCAAGCTCATGCGCTTCCGTGGCCTGGATCGTGTGGAGACGGACAAGGCCGTGGGCGGCGACATCGTGGCCCTGGCGGGTGCTGGTAGCGCCACCGTGGGCGACACCATCTGCCCGGCGCAGAGCCCCGAGCCGATGAAGGCCATCCCGATCGACGAGCCCACGCTGTCGATGACGTTCATGATCAACACCAGCCCGTTCTCGGGTCAGGAGGGCAAGTACGTCACCAGCCGGCAGATCCGGGACCGCCTCGAAAAGGAGCTCATCGCCAATGTCGGGCTCCGGATCGCCCCGGGCCGCACGCCCGACGAGTTTCAGGTCAGCGGCCGTGGCACGCTGCACCTGTCGGTGCTTATCGAAAGCATGCGTCGCGAGGGGTACGAGCTGGCCATCAGCCAGCCTCAGGTCATCCTGCGGGAGGACGAGGATGGCAAGAAGTTGGAGCCGTTGGAAGAACTGGTCATCGACTGTGAGGAGGAGCACTCCGGCACCGTGATCGACAAGCTCAACCAGCGCGGCTGCCAGCTCGAGGACCTGCGGGTGGACGAGGAGGGCCGGTCACGGATGCGGTGGGTCGCCCCCAGCCGAGGCCTCATCGGCTACCGTTCCGAGTTTCTGACCGACACCCGCGGCAGCGGCACCATGGTCCACACCTTCAGCCACTACGGCCCCGTGAAGACCCGCGCGCGTCGCCGGAGCAACGGCGTCATCATCGTTCAGGATGACTGCACCACGGTGGGCTACGCCCTCGACAACCTCCAAGATCGCGGCACCCTCTTCGTCGGGCCCGGGCTGAAGGCCTACAAGGGCATGATCATGGGCCTGCACAGCCGCGAGAACGACCTGGTCGTGAACCCGGCCAAGGGCAAGAAGCTGACCAACGTGCGGGCCTCCGGCTCGGACGATGCGATTCGCCTGGTGGCCCCCAAGGAATTCACGCTCGAAGAGGCGCTGGAGTTCATCGAGCCCGACGAGCTGGTCGAGGTGACGCCGGAGTCCATTCGCCTTCGCAAGCGGGAGCGCGAGCACCACAAGCGCAAGAAAAAGTAGCACCGGCGACGGGGTCGAGGGGGGACACCAGCGGACCCGGGGCATCCGTTACTTGATTGACAGAGCGGCGGGGTCGACTGTATGCCGACCGCCCGCCATCCGCCGTAACCCCTGACGGGAGCCCAATCCCGATGCTCGAAGCCCTTTCCAAAGGTTTCAAGTCCGCCAAAGAGAAGCTCACCGGGCGGACCACCCTCGATGAGTCCAACATCAAGGACGCCCTGCGCGATGTGCGCATGTCCTTGCTGGAGGCCGACGTGGAGTTCCACGTCGTGAAGAACTTCCTCAAGCGGGTGGAGGAGAAGGCCAAGGGCGAGCTCGTCGTCACCCGGGTCAAGCACAAGGGCGAGAAGAAGAAGATCAGCGCGGCCGACGCGTTCATCAACATCTGCCACGATGAACTCGTGGGGTTGATGGGCCCGGTCGACACCTCGATCACGTTCAAGAAGGGCTCGGGCATCACCACCATCATGATGGTGGGTCTGCAGGGGGCCGGTAAGACGACCACCACCGGCAAGCTGGCCAACAAGCTCAAGAACGAGGGACACAAGCCCCTGCTGGTCGCGGCAGACATCTACCGCCCGGCCGCCATCGAGCAGCTCAAGGTCCTGGGCCGTCAGCTGGACCTCCCGGTGTTCAGCGTGCCTGGTCAGGCGCCGCCGGTGCTTTGCCAGATGGCGCTGCGCGAGGCGCAGCAGAACCGCAATGACGTGGTCATCTTCGACACCGCCGGTCGCCTGACGATCGACGAGGTCCTGATGAACGAGCTCGGCGAGATTCGCCGGCTCACCAAGCCCGACAACATCTTCCTGACCCTGGACTCGATGACGGGTCAGGATGCGGTCAAGACCGCCAAGGCCTTCGACGAGAAGCTGACCATCTCGGGCTCCATTCTCACCAAGCTCGATGGTGATGCTCGCGGCGGCGCGGCGCTGTCGGTCAAAGAGGTGACCGGCAAGCCCATCAAGTTCCTGGGTATCGGCGAAACCCTCGACAAGCTCGAGGAGTTCCGGCCCGAGGGGCTGGCCGACCGGATCCTGGGCTTCGGCGACATCGTCGGCCTGGTGAAGGACTTCGAGGACGTCGTCGATGAGAAGTCGGCCGAAGAGGACGCCAAGAAGATCCTCTCCGGCAACTTCACCCTCGACACGTTCCTGACGCAGATCCGCACCATCAAGAAGATGGGCTCGCTCAAGGACATCGTCGAGCGGATGCCCTTCATGAAGGAGCAGATGCCGATGGGCTCGCTGGACGATGCCCAGCTGGTCAAGGTCGAGGCGATCATCTGCTCGATGACCAAGCATGAGCGGCGCAAGCCCGAGGTGCTGTCCAACTCCAGCCGCCTGCGTCGTATCGCCGCCGGCTCGGGCACCACGCTCAAAGACGTGCGCGATCTCCTGCAGCGTTACCACGGCATGCGCAACGTGATGAAGCAGGTGCAGAAGCGCCCTGGTCTGCTGGGGAGCCTGCCGGGCTTCAAGCAGCTGGGCATGCTCAAGCAGCTGCGCGGTGCCCAGATGGGCGACATGCTCGAGGACATGGGCGACCTGCAGGGGCTCATGGGCGGCGAGCCCGCCGGCCGCCAGCGCCGTGGTGGGCCCGGGGCCGCCAGCGAAGAGGTCATCCGCGCCCGCATCGCGGCCAAGAAGTCGCGCCGCAGCAAGGCCAAGAAGGCCGCCAAGAGCCGGAAGAAGAACCGCAAGAAGTAGGTTCGACCTACCGGGGAGAGAGCTCGGCTGAGAGGTCCAGCTGGCGAGCCCGCGGTCTACACGTCGACGTCGACCGAGTCCACGACCAGCTCGTAGGCCGGTGAGTCGCCTTCCTTGTCCAACTCGGGCAGGTCACCGGCGAACGCCTTGTAGGCGAAGAAGCCGATGACGGCGACGGCGATGGCCACAACGAAGGTGATGATCCAGAGCTTGGCGTTGGACTCGCTTTCGGCCTCGGCGGCCTGACCGACAATCTCGGTGCCTGTCCGCTGCGGGCCCCCTGCGGCCGCGGCTGCTGCTGCTGCCGGCATGGTGCCGGAACTCTGAGCCGCCTCCATCTGGGCCTGCGACGCCCGGACCGAAGCCACCTTCTCCTGATACTGCTTGCGCGCGGCCTCGAGTTCTGCGAGCTGGCTCGGCCGAATCTCGACGATGGTGCGGTCGTCGCCCCGGCCACTGCCGGCGCCCGCTGCCGCCATCGCGTCGACCTCGCGCTCGATGCGCTCCAGTTCGGCGACCACGTCCAGCGCGGTCGGCGGTCGGGCTTCGCGCTTCTTCTCCATCAGCGACGTGCAGAGCCGCTCCAGGCCGGGTGCCACGGAGGGGAAGATGTCGCTGGGCGCCTTGGGAATCTCGCTGAGGTGTTTGGTCACGACGCCCAGCGGGCTGTCGGCCTCGAAGGGCACCGTGTTCGTCAGCATCTGATAGAGGATGATGCCGATCGAGTAGAGGTCGCTGCGTCCATCGAGCTTCTCGCCGCGGGCCTGCTCGGGACTCATGTACTCGGGCGTGCCGCAGACGACGCCGGCCATGGTCTGGAAGGTCCCAGCGCCGCCCGGGCTGTTTTCCTGCAGCTTGGCGATGCCGAAGTCGAGCACCTTTACGAAGTCGCGTTCGTGCCGGCGCTCGGTGACCATGATGTTTTCGGGCTTCAGGTCGCGATGCAGCACGCCGTTGGCGTGCGCTTCGTCGAGCGCCGTGCAGGTCTGCTTGAGCATCGAGATGATGCGCTTGGGGTCGAGCGGGAACTCCTCGTAGATGAGCTCGGCGAGGTCGCGCCCGTCGATGAACTCCATCGCGATGTACAGCATCCCGTCTTCGGACTGGCCGAAGTCGATGATCGAGATGCAGTTCGGATGGTTGAGCAGGCTTGCCGCCTTCGCCTCGCGATGGAAGCGCTTGGCCAGCGTCGGGTCACCCGTCAGGTGCTTGTGCAGCAGCTTGATGACCACGGCCTTCTGCAGCGAGATCTGCTCGGCCCGATAGATGGTACCCATGGCACCAGAGCCAATGGCCTTGATCAGACGGAAGGTGTTGGCGATGACCTTCCCCGCGAGAGGGTCGCCATTTTCCGCCTGGGGTTCGTTCTTGCGCCCGCACTCGGGACAAAATCGAAGGGAGTCGTCTGCCTTGATGGGGCAGGTTGGGCTATCGCACTGCAAAAGGGTCCTGCATCAGGGTCCGTGTGCGTTTATAACGCCGCTCCGCCGGGAGTTCAACCGCGCCGCCCATCTCCCCGGACAGTGCGGATCTGCCTAGAAATAGAAGTGAAATCCGGCTCCCCAGGCGACTCCGCGTATCGACCAGCCCACACCTTCTCTTGGCTCGGTCTTGGTGACCCCGTCGGCGGGGTCGACAAACGTCACGTCTCGGACGGCGCTGAGCTCGACCGGAATACCCACGAAGCCGACGACGGCGAAGAAGTCGTTGAAGAAGTGTTCGACCCCCACCACGAGCTCGAGGGTGACCGAGAAGTCGATGTCGTTGGATGGGGCTGGATTGGACAGCGCAAAGGTCGCCCCGGCTCCGATCACGAAGTTCGTCTCGTCCCGCATGCGCGCGACGGCGTAGAGGAACCTCAGAGTCGCCGCAAACTCGACATCGATCCGATCGAGGTCATCGGGCGAGAAGAAGTCCAGACCGGTGAGCAATTGGATGTGGAAGTTACCGATGGCGTACTTAACGCTCAGCCCAGAGTTGGTGAAGCCTGCCTCGCCACCGATGGCCAGGCCGTTCTTCTCCTTGGCCATGGCGGGCGGCGACAGCCACAGGCCGAAAGTCAGTAGCAGGATGAGCAGGCGACCGCGGGTGCTGGATACCATGTCCGCACGCTAGGTCTGGCCCCTGGTACCGTCAAAAAACTCAGGCGGTTATGGCGTCGCCGGGGGACGTCTCAGGGACGGGGCGGGTCGCCGGTGTCGGGCAGATGATCCATATACGGCCCAGCCGGTCGTGAAGGGTCCGGCGCGCCGGGTCCGCCAGCGCCCACAGATGCCCCGCCAGCAGCGGGACGGTCGACAAGGCGCGAAGGCTGGCGTAGCCGGCCGCATGCCTGGGAGCCGGGAACTCACCGTCGGCGTTGATGGTCCGCAGTTTCAGCAGGCGTTTGCCAGGGGTCTCCTGGCCTCGAAGGTTGAACGCCAGGTTGTAGCCAAACCCCACCACGAGCACCCACGCCATGGGCACGAACAGCACCGTGGGCTGAGCGTTGAACCAGTCCACGTAGGTGTCCAGCCAGTTCCAGGGGAGCTCGGGCAGGTCGCCTGGCCAGGTCAGCCAGACCAGCAGCGCCCAGGCCACCGCGCACAAGGCGACGTCGACAACCCCGGCCAGCCCCCGCCGCCAGCTCGGCGCGGTGGTGACCTGCATGGGACCTTGTGTCGGTGGTGCGCTGCTCAACGGATGAACAGCCCTTCCCGCAGGCGGTCGTTCTCGGAGAGGACTGCCTCTGCCTCGCGCTCGCAGAAGTCGGCCAGGGCGGCGGCGAAACGATGGTGAAAGACGGCGTGCACACTGTGGGTATACACCGGAAGGAACCCGCGGCCGTACTTGTGGCCGTAACCGCCTGCACCTGCTTCGAAAACCTGTAGCCCGTTGGCGATGCAGTCCTCGATGCTGGCGTACGAGCAGACCTCGAAGTGTAGGCAGTCGGTATCCTTGTACGTACCCCAGTACCGACCGTGGCGCTTGCCGCCTTTCTGCATGTTGATTGCGCCCGCGACCACGTCCCGGACATCTCCCTCCCGGTGGGCCAACACCAGCTGGAGTCGGTCGCGCATGGTGCTCCATAGCGCGTCGAAAAACTCCTGGTTGAGGTAACGGCGACCATAGAAGAAGCGGTCGACCGTACGGCAATACAACCGAAAAGCGTGGGGCCTCATCCAGTCCTCGAGCCCGTCCCCTTCGACGTTGACGACGGCGATCCCGGCGTCCCGCACCTTTCGTCGCTCGCGACGAATCTGGTTGCGCTTTTTGGACTTGAAGCGGCCGAGGAAGTCGTCGAACGACCCGTACGCGTGGTTGGTCCAGTGCAGCTGCGAGCCCAACCGGTGAAAGAAGCCCAGCTGCTCGGCAAGGCTCCGCTCCTCGTCGGTGCAGAAGAGCATGTGGACGCCTTTGCAGTCGTTGTCCCTGGCGACCTGCACCGAGGCCGCCAGGAGCAACTTCTTGACCGTGGCGGCCTGCTCCAGTGGAAGGGTGGGGTCGACCAGAAGGCGCGGCCCGGGCACGGGCGAGAACGGCGCAGCGATGACGACCTTCGGATAATACTCGGTGCCGAATCGCATCGCGGCGTCGGCCCACGACCAGTCGTAGACGAACTCACCCATGGAGTGGGTCTTGATGTAGACCGGCGCAGCGCCAATGAGTTGGCCGTCGTCGTCGTGCACCGTGAGTGGGGTCGGGTACCAGCCGGTCTGGTCTCCGACGCAGCGCGTCTCCTCCAGCGCCGCCAAGAAGGCGTGCTCGACAAACGGAGGAGCGTCAGCTGCGACGCGATCCCAGTCGGCCGCCTCGATCTTGCTGACGCCGGACCAGTTGCGAACATCCATAGGGGCGTCGCCTATTCGGTGCTCTTCTGTACCAGTGCTGACATGGACAGCTTCGCCGCTTCCTCGAACATCGATCGCACCCTGAAGTTGTTGAAGAGCCGGCCCATCACGGACGGCACACGATAGGTAATGGCGTAGGTGACCAGCGTATTTCCACCGCGTTCGGACAACGCGACCTGCTCACCGAAGTTCTCGATGCGAACTCCTTGAGGAAATTTCACTTTCCAGCCGACCTGCTTGAGTTCCTCGTGGGAAACGATCTCATGCTCGCCGCTCATCGGGGCGCCGTCGATGTTCAGCGTGACGCGGTAGCGGGAGCCTACATCCTCGCTTCCGCCGCGCCCGATCGGCTCCGCTTCGTTGACCAGGATGGACCAGGCCACCCGCTGGTCAGCCCGTTTGACGCGGTCCCATACCAGCTCGAGCGGAGCTTCGATGGTGACCCGCTGCTCGATGCGCTGTTCCACCGGCGCTGTGGCTGCTGCGTTGATGGCCAGGGACACGAAGGCGCCGACGCCCCCGAGAAAGATCCCCAGCGCCACGACGCCCGGGCGAATTGCGTGGATCTTACGGGTCGCTCGGAAGATGTGGGCGCCCGTGGAGCCCAGGATGAAGCCCGGGATGAGCGCCGTGAGGACCCAGAGACCCGGAAAGCCCCACGCGACGATCCCGCCTAACGCCAACAACCCGCTGAGCACCAGCGACGGGACGAGGTTGCCGTACTGACCTTCGGACGCCGCCGCGGTCGCCGGGCTGTCTGCCTGCTGCGAGGACTCTTCGCTCACGCGCCGGACTACAGCGCCTGAATGCGCGGAAGCACCTCGGAGGCCGCCTTGTCGATGTCCTCTTCGAAGTCGATCTCCGTCCACGGCAGGTCGGCCACGCTGACCCAGCCGCACTCGAAGTCCTTCATGAAGCGCGCCAGGGCGACTTCGTACTCGTTGTCTGGGCCGACGTCCGCCACGGTGGCGTCGATAGCCGCCACGCAGGAGGCCGCGTCGGCGGCGCTGAGCTTGAAGAAGCCGACGCCCTCGCCACGGTGGTCCCACCCGGTCTGGGTGGACGGATCATGTGCTCGGCCAATGTGGCGAGCGAACCCGTCTTTGACGCAGACCATCATCTCTTCACCGGAGTCCTCGGCGCCGTCGTCGAGGAGGAAGCAGTTCCGAGCAGGCGCGTCCACCAGGCGCTGCATCAGCGCCGTCGGGTAGAGCACGTCGGCATCCATGGCGACGCAATCGTGGGACACCAGCACCTCGCGGGCCGCGCCCAGGCTGAGGATCGACCCCAGCGTGTACTGCTCGTTGGCGATGAAGGTGACCGGGAACTCGGAGCCCGTTTCGCTGTGCCATGCGGCCACTTGATCGCGGATCTGGTCGTGCCTGTATCCGACCACGATGACGATGCCGTCGAACGCGTCGATCGCAGACAGGGTGTCAAGGTGGCGATGGAGCAGCGAGCGCCCGCCGACCTCCACCAGGCACTTGGGGACGGCCTCGGTGTAGGGCCGCAGTCGCTTGCCGACACCGGCGGCGAGGAGAATCGCTTTCATCGTCTGGCTCCGGGTTCGTGGGTGGGCGGGCCCACCATCGGGAATGCCGGCCCTTAACAACCCGTCACCCAGGGCGCAAGAAGGTTTGGCGCCTCGACTTCGGCCGACCGGTGCCCACCTGTCTACCCCATACAAACTGGCCGGCGCGCCTTGACACGGCGACGGGAGGGCTCCGAACATGGCGCGTGACCGTGGTGACACCCGCCCGGAACCACCGACTGACAACCGAGAGGCCCGTCGTCCCCCGGCAACCACCGGCAAGCGACTGCGACTATGGATTACATCCAACAGCTCCGCTCCCTGGCCGAGCGCATCCCCAAGCAGACCGAACGGCTCGGTTCCCAGGCCGCCACCTCGCAGGCGCTGGTGATGCCGTTCATCCAGGCGATGGGCTACAACCCCTTCGACCCGGCCGAGACGGTGCCCCAGTTCGACGTCGACCTGGGCAACGGGAAGACCGAGACGGTGGACTACGCGCTGGTCCAGGAAGACATCCCGATCATCCTGATCGACGTCAAGAAGTGGGACACCAAGCTGTCCGACCTTCACACCAGTCGGCTGTATCGGTGCTTTCCCGTGGCAGATGCGCGCTTTGCGGTCCTGACCAACGGGATCGACTTCCGCATCTACAGCGACGTCAGCGAACCGAACCGAATGGATCGGAAGCCCTACTTCACGTTCAGCATGAACGACCTGAACGAAGGCGTGCTCGGTGTGCTCGCTCCCTTCACGAAGGGGGACTTCGACTACGACGCCCTGCTCGATACGGCTGAAAAGCTGGCCAAGGGGGGAGCGCCAGCCCCCGCTCGCGCGCCAGCCGCAAGCCCTGCGCCCGCCACGGCACCCGCGCCGCAGGCGAAGGTCGAAGCGGCTCGGCAGGCCGTGTCCGCAGCGGCCGCTGGCCCGATGTCGAGGACCGCGGACTACACGCCCGACTTCGACAAGATGCAGCAGGCGGCAGAAGAGCTGGCGCCATCGCCGTTGGCTGCAAAGCCTGAGCCTGAGCCTGAGCCGACGGCAGCAGAGCCCATCAAGGCACGGATCCGGCGGCCAGAGGAGCCGGCCAAGAAGCCTGATGTTGCAGACGAGGACATGCGGCAGACCGTCCTTCAAATGACGGCGATCGACCCGAGCAAGCTCAAGGCTGACCTCGACGCTGCCAAGCGCGCCACCGGCGGCGGCAAGCCAAAGCGTCGGATGCTCGAGCCGTCGACCCTGAAGGGGCCGCCGTCGAGCGCCGAAGATCTGGCGCGCGAGGCCAAGGAGCGCAAGGAGAAGCAGCTCAAGCCCAGCGTGTTGTCGCGCATCGCGGCGGCTGTTCGCGGCGAAACGACCAAGGACAAGCCCAGCCGTGGCGGGGACACCCTTGACGACAAGCCGGCAGCGGGCGCGCCTGCGGCCAGCTCCTCGAAGAAGAAGAAGAAGAAGCGGCGTCGCAGCGGCTTCTCAGAAACCCAGTGGTTCATGGAGGGCGTCAAGGCGGACGCCGAGGTCCTCGAAGCAACCACCTCCAACGAGAAGTACGAACGACGCGACGACCTCTCTGACGAAGAGCGTCGCAAATACTCCCTACGGGACAATTCGGAGGACTAGATGTCTGAGGGAATGGGGCTGCTGTACTGGACGGCCGATGACGGGTCGGTCTCCTGTGGCGTGGTGGATTCGAGGCCGCTGACGCTGGGCACCGAGCAGATTTGCGGGTTGCCTATGGCTGGTGAGGGCGTCTCGGCGGTTCACGCGGTCCTGCGGGCGACCCCCGAAGGCCATCTGGCACGGCGCCTGACCCGGGTGGGGACACTCACCGTCAACGGCGAGGACACCGAGAAGGCCCCGCTGAGCCACGGCGACCGGATTGGCGTCGGGGATGAGGTAGTGACCTACTTCCGCGCTGACCTCAAGAACGCCAACCGGCTGAGGATGACCATCAGCAGGGTGGACTGGGAGGATCAGGTGGAGGTCGAGGTCGATGGCCCCCTGATCTTTGTCGGGCGCGACGAGGGCGACGTCATCATCAGCGACCACACGATCTCGGGCACCCATCTGGAGATCGCCTACTTCGGCGGGACCACCGTGTGGGTGTGCGACCTGGAGTCCACGAACGGATCGTTCGTCGGGGACGAGCAATTGGTCGACCGCCGCCAGATCGACATCGACGACGGCGTCCGCGTAGGGCGTGTCACGATTGCCTTCAGCGAAGGGGACGCCATCGAGGAGGGCACCCATTCGCCACAGCGAACTGTGACCTTCCCAGATGGTGGGGGATTGGCATAGGCTCCCCGGCCTCAGGGGCTGGCGATTTGTCGCTCAGCCCTTTGCAGCCAAAACACCAAACGACGTTCGGCAGGTAGCACGTCATGGCCGACTTGTCCGACACCGCACTCTCCGGCATCAACGCGGCCTATCTCGAGGCCATTCTGGAGCAGTACCGCCAGGACCCCGGTTCGGTGGATGCGAGTTGGAAGCAGTTCTTCGAGTCGGGTGCGGGCCGCGACTATCTCGCAGGTCCTCCGCCCACTCAGGGGCCCAGATTCACTCCGCGAAGCATCTTCAACCCCGGCAGCGGTAACGGCCATGGGGCCGGGGCTCCGGCGATCGGCAACGACATGCTCGCTGCCCAGGTGCGGATCGGGCAGCTGATCAGCGCGTACCGTTCCTACGGGCACATGAAGGCGCGTCTGGATCCGCTCGGCATCTGGGACCGGCCGTCGCCACCCGAGCTGGACCCGGCCTTCTGGGGGTTCTCCACCGCTGACCTCGACCGGACGTATTCGACGGCCGGTATGCAGGGCGCCGAGGCGATGACCCTTCGCGAGTTGGTGTCGGTGCTGGAGGAGACCTACTGCCGAACGATCGGCGTGGAGTTCCGTCACATCCGCGAGCGCGCGGTGCAGTCCTGGCTGCACGAGCGATGCGAGACCAACCGAAATCACGTCCAGCTCGACAACGAGACGCAGCGCTTCATCTTCAGGAAGCTCAGCGAGGCTGCATCCTTCGAGCAGTTCCTCCATGTGAAGTTCCGCGGCAAGAAGCGGTTCTCGCTGGAGGGCGGCGAGACCATGATCCCGCTGCTTGCGCTGCTCATCGAGGAGTCCGCGCGACAGGGCGTCCGCGAGATCGTCATCGGCATGCCGCACCGCGGGCGGCTCAACGTCCTGGTGAACATCCTGGGCAAGGCCTATGCCTCGATCTTTCAGACGTTCCAGGATGACGATCCGGAGACCATGCTGGGTCGCGGGGACGTCAAGTACCACCTGGGTCACTCCTCGGATCTGGTGACGCGTCACGGACACGAAGTGCATCTGTCGCTCACCTTCAATCCGAGCCACCTGGAGGCCATCAACCCGGTGGTGGAAGGGCGGGTCCGCGCCAAGCAGGACCGCTTCGGCGACATCGCTCGAACGGGCGCGCTGCCGGTCCTGCTGCATGGCGATGCGGCGTTCCCTGGGCAGGGCATCGTCCCCGAAACCCTCAACCTGATGAACCTCGACGGCTATGCCACAGGCGGCACCATCCACATCGTGGTGAACAATCAGATCGGGTTCACCACGCCGCCGGAAGAGTCCCGCTCGTCGCCCTACTGCACCGACATCGCCAAGGTCGTCGAGGCGCCCATCTTCCACGTCAACGGCGAGGACCCGGAGGCGGTGGCGCAGGCGGTGATCATCGCCGCGGAGTTCCGGCAGCGGTTCCAGACCGATGTCATCATCGATATGTACTGCTTCCGTCGTTACGGTCACAACGAAGCGGACGAGCCCAAGTTCACCAACCCCCTGATGTACAAGGCGGTGGACAAGCATCCGAGCAGCCAGCGCGTCTATGCCGAACACCTCAAGAAGCAGGGCCTGCTGAGCGAAGACGACATGCAGGCCATCGACCACGAGGTGCGCGACACCCTCGAAAACGAGCTGACCCGCGCCACCGAGAACGACAAGATGACCGACGACAAGCCCTTCCTCGGGGTTTGGCAGGGCTATCTTGGCGGGCTCGATGCGGACGTGGAGCGGGCGGATACGGCCATCAGCCGGGAGACGCTCGAGCGTGTCATCAAGGGCATGACCCGGTGGCCGGCGGACTTCGACATCAACCGCAAGGTGTCTCGCCTGATGGACCGGCGGCGGAAGGTCCTGGAGACGGATGACCCGGTCGTGGACTGGGGAACTGCCGAGAACCTGGCCTTCGGTTCGCTGGTGCTCGAAGGCACGCGGGTACGAATGTCCGGCCAGGACTCCCAGCGCGGCACGTTCAGTCATCGCCACGCTGTTCTGAACTGCCAGACCACCGGCCGACGATACGCGCCCCTGTCTCACCTCGGCGCCGACCAGGCGCCCTTCGAGTGCGTCAACAGCCCCCTGTCGGAGGCGGCGGTCCTCGGGTTCGAGTTCGGCTACTCGCTGGACGCCCCCGACGCGTTGGTCATCTGGGAGGCGCAGTTTGGCGACTTCGCAAACGGCGCTCAGATCATCATCGATCAGTTCATCAGTGCCACCGAAGACAAGTGGGAGCGGATCTCAGGGCTGGTGATGCTGCTGCCTCATGGCTTCGAGGGCCAGGGTCCCGAGCACTCGTCGGCCCGGCTGGAGCGCTTCCTGTCGCTGTGCGCCGAGGACTGCATGCAGGTGGTGAACCTGACCAGCCCCGCCCAGATCTTCCATTGCCTGCGACGCCAGGTGGTTCGCAAATGGCGCAAACCCCTGGTGGTGATGTCGCCCAAGAGCCTGCTTCGGCTGCCCGCGGCCGCATCCCGGGTGAGCGAGCTGACGTCGGGGCGGTTCCAGCGGGTCATCCGTGAGGAGCGCTTGTCGAATCCGAAGAAGGCCACTCGCGCCGTCATCTGCAGCGGCAAGGTCTACTACGACCTGTTGTCGGAGCGCGACGCGCTGGGCGATGAGACGACGGCGCTCATTCGTCTCGAGCAGCTCTACCCGTTCCCGGCCGACGCGCTGAAGAAGGCCGTGGAGGCCCTCGGCGATGTCGACGAGGTGGTGTGGTGCCAGGAGGAGCCCCAGAACTCTGGTGCTTTCACGTTCCTGCACCATCGCCTGACCAGCCTGTTCGCGGCCGGCCCGCCCCTTCGGTGGGTCACTCGCCCCGCCAGCGCCTCGCCGGCCACTGGCAGCGCCAAGGCGCACGCCCTTGAACAGAAGACTCTGGTGAAGACCGTCTTCAACCCGGATGGGTGAGCCGCTCGGCCCCCAACCGCATGCACACCGAATCCGCACACACCGACGCTGAGGCCACCTGATGTCGTACGAGGTCAAAGTCCCGGACCTGGGAGAGTCGATCACCCAGGCCATGGTCCTGGAATGGCTGGTCGCCGAAGGGGACTTTGTCTCCGCTGACCAGGACCTGGTCACCCTTGAGACGGACAAGGTCACCGTCAATGTACCATCCCCGGTCTCCGGTCAGGTGACGAAGCACTTGGTGGCCGTAGACGGTGAGATCGAGGTTGGAGCCTCCATCGCCGTGGTCGATGAGAGCGCCAAGGCTGCCGCTGGCGCCGCTCCGTCAGCCGCGGCGCCGGCCGAGGCCAGCACCCCAGCGGCCAGCGACCACGGCATGGACTTGATGCCGGCGGTCAAGCGCCTGGTCGACGAGCACGGCCTGGACCCGCGGAAGATCACGGGTACTGGACGCGGCGGTCGTATCCTCAAGGAGGACGTGCTGGCGTTCATGAAGGGCGGCTCCCCGGCGCCCGCGCCCGCGCCTGCTCCGGCGGCCCCGGCCGCGGCCCCTGCGGCCACGCGCTCGGTCCACGAAACCGCCGCCCGCGAGGAGATCGTGCCGATGTCCTCGCTGCGGCGGAAGATTGCCGAGCGGCTCGTCGCGGCGCAGCAGAACGCTGCGATGCTCACGACCTTCAACGAGATCGACATGAGCGCCGTCATGGCGCTTCGCAAGCAGTACAAAGAGAAGTTCGCCGACAAGTACGGCATCAAGCTTGGGTTCACGTCGTTCTTTGCCAAGGCCGTCATCGAGGGCCTCAAGGCCTTCCCGGGCATCAACGCCGAAATTCGCGGCACCGACATCGTCTACAAGAACTACTACGACATTGGCGTGGCGGTCGGTGGCGGTCGTGGCCTGGTGGTCCCGGTCGTGCGGGACGCCGACCGGTTGAGCTTCGCGGGCTTCGAGCTGGCTCTTGCGGACCTGGCCAAAAAGGCCAAGAGCAACCGACTCACCCTGGAAGAGATGACCGGGGGCACGTTCACCATCAGCAACGGCGGCGTCTACGGCTCGTTGCTATCGACCCCCATTCTGAACCCGCCCCAGTCGGGCATTCTGGGGCTCCACAAGATCGAGAAGCGTCCCGTCGCCATCGGTGACCAGGTGGTCGTCCGCCCCATGATGTACGTCGCGCTGAGCTACGACCATCGCATCGTGGACGGCCGCGAGGCGGTCAGCTTCCTCGTGAAGGTCAAGGAATGCATCGAGGACCCCAACCGCGTCCTCCTGGAGGTCTGAGCGATGTCCGACACCACCTTTGACGTGGTCGTCATCGGAAGCGGCCCAGGCGGATACGTTTGCGCGATTCGGGCCGCCCAGTTGGGGCTCAAGGTCGCGTGTGTGGAGAAGGAACCGACCCTGGGCGGGACCTGTCTCAACGTCGGCTGTATCCCTTCGAAGGCTCTGTTGGAGTCCAGCGAGCGTTTCGAGCAGGCGACCCACGACGCTGCTTCGCACGGTGTGGTCATCGGCGACGTGAAGCTGGACCTGCCAACGATGTTGGCCCGCAAGGACGCCATCGTGACCCAGTTCACGGGAGGCATCGCAACCCTGTTCAAGAAGAACAAGGTCGAGCAGGTGCATGGCCTGGGCACCATCCGCGACGCCCAGACCGTCGCCGTGACCGCCGAGGGCGGCGAGCGGATCCTGAAGACGAAGAACATCGTTATCGCTACCGGATCCGACGTGCGGCCCCTTCCGGGCGTGGATTTCGACTACGACAAGATCGGCACCTCCACCGAGGCGCTGAAGTACGACGCGGTGCCTGCGCACCTCATTCTGATCGGCGCAGGCGTCGTGGGCCTCGAGCTTGGCTCGGTGTGGCGGCGCCTCGGGGCCAGGGTCACGGTCGTCGAGTACCTCGACCGTATCTTGCCGGGGATCGACGCCGAGGCCGCCAAGGAAGCTCACAAGGTCCTCAAGAAGCAGGGCATGGAGTTTCACCTTGGTTCACGCGTCACGGGTGCGCGCATCGACGGTGACGAGGTCGAGGTCACTTACGACGACAAGGACGGCGTCCGGCACAGCGTGAAGGGCGACAAGGTCCTGGTGGCCATTGGGCGTCGCCCCTACACCGCCGGGCTCGGCTGCGAAGAAGCCGGCGTCATGCTCAACAAGTGGGGACAGGTCGAGGTGGACGACCACTGGCGGACATCCGTGGACGGGATCTACGCCATTGGCGACGTCACCCCCGGGCCCATGCTTGCGCACAAGGCCGAAGACGAAGGCATCGCCGTGGCGGAGGTCCTGGCTGGCAAGCCGGGGCATCTCAACTACGACGCGATTCCTTCCATCGTCTACACTCACCCCGAGGTCGCCGGCGTTGGCAAGACCGAGGAGCAGCTCAAGGAAGCGGGCACGCCATACAGCAAGGGGCGTTTCCGCTACCGGACGAACGGGCGCGCGATGGCGCTGGGCGAAACGGATGGTTTCGTGAAGATACTGGCGCACAAGGAGACCGACCGGGTCCTCGGGTGCCACATCGTCGGGGCGCGGGCAGGCGACCTCATCGCCGAGGTGGCCATCGCCATGGAGTTCTTCGCCAGCTCCGAAGACATCGCACGATCGGTGCACGCCCACCCGACACTAGCTGAAATCGTTCGCGAAGCCGCGCTGGACGTGGAGCGTCGGGCGCTACACAAGTAGACGGTTTGGGGGTTTGGCGAGACCCCGGTTAAGGCGGCCGCGAATGCGCGGTTGACCCGGCTGTCACGGTATGGATTTCTTTGGCCCTCCGACCAGGGAGTTATAGGTCTTGGCATACGCCGCAATGTTCGAACGCTGGCAGGCCGAAGAGGATGAGTTCCGCTTCTGGATCCTCCTCGATCTAGGTCGCCTCGAGGAGTACCCGCTGGATTCCCACTCGTGGTTTTTCGGCGTGCGCATCCCGATGGCCGAGAAGTCCGAGGACGGGTTGCCCAGCGATCTGGAGGAACGGCGACTCAACGCCGTCGAGAACCGGATCCGCGAGAAAGTGCGTGAGCGCGACGGCATCTACGTGGGCCGCCGCACCGGCGGCGGCAATCGGGACCTGTTGTTTTACTGCGAGGTCAAGCCACGAGGACTGGAGGAGCGCATCCGAGCCTCCATCGGCATGGAGATCCTGTTCATCAGCCGGCCGGACCCCGACTGGATGGGTTATGAGGCCCTGCTGCCCTCACCGAGGCAGTACCGCCAGATCGAAGACTGGAAGACGGTCGACGCGCTATTGAACGCGGGAGCTCATCCCAACGCCACGCACCAGATCGAGCATCGCGTCTCTACCAGCAGTCCAAAGGGGGCCCAGGCGCTCGCCAAGCTGATGGAGAAGCTGGAGCTCGATGCGATCGAAGTCACCGGCAGCAAGCCCGACCTCGTCGTCACTGGGCTCCAAATGGCGGCGCTGGTGGACATCGAGCCTATCAATCGGGTCAGCTACATCCTGGAAAACAAATCCCCCAAGGCCCGCGGTGAGTATGAGGGCTGGAGCGCCAACCCCGAGTTCGAAGAGCCTGCAGAGGACGAGGACGCGGATGACGAGGTTCCGGACATCGACTCCCTGATCAAGGCCATGTCGGCGCAAGCCGGGAACTAGTGTGATGGACGGAGTCGCTGCGGTCATTCTTGGAGGAGGTCGCGGCGAGCGGCTCAAGCCGCTGACGCGTTTTCGCGCCAAGCCAGCGGTGCCGTTCGCCGGGATGTACCGGCTCGTGGACGTGCCCATTTCGAACTGCCTGCACGCAGGTATCGACCGCATCTACGTGCTCACCCAGTATCGCTCCATGTCGCTCAACCGGCATGTCGCCCAGGCGTACCGGTTCGACGCTTTCTCCGATGGGCACGTCACCGTGATGGCGGCGGAGCAGACCGACCACGGCTCCGACGGCAGCGATTGGTATCGCGGTACGGCCGACGCGGTTCGCAAGCAGTTCGAGCGGATCGATGTCGAAGACGATGGGGACGTGGTGGTCCTCAGTGGCGACCAGATCTACGTCATGGCCATGGAGGAGTTCGTCCTCTTTCATCGGGTCAGCGAAGCGGACGTCACCATCGCGGCTACCCGGGTGACGGCGGAGGACGCCAAGCGGTTCGGCGTCATGCGGGTCGACGAAGACCACAAGATCACTGAGTTCGCCGAGAAGCCACAAGACCCCGATACCATCGAGCGTTTCGTGGCTCCGGACGCCAAGGGGGACAAGACCCACCTGGGCTCCATGGGCATCTACGTCTTCAAGAAGAAGGTGCTTCAGGAGCTGCTGTCGAGCACCGACGAGGACGACTTCGGCAAGCATGTGCTGCCGATGGCGCTCAAGCAGGGGCTGAAGCTGGTTTCCTATCCGTTCGACGGGTACTGGGAAGACGTAGGGACCATCGCCTCGCTTCACCGCGTCAACCTCCACCTGACCGAGCCGGTGCCCGACTTCAGCCTGTTTCAGGAGCAGGCGAAGCTCTACACCCGCCAGCGATTCCTGCCCCCCGCCAAGATCGGCGATGCAGTGGTCCAGCGGGCGCTCATCAGTGGTGGCGCCATCATCGGTGACGGCGCCACCGTGCAGCAGTCGGTCATCGGTATTCGAACCGTCATCGGGCCTCGCTGCGTGCTCGACCGCGTGGTTCACAACGGAAACGGCCGCTACGATTTCGACGGGACCAACGACATTCGCATGGGCATTGGCGCTGACAGCGTCCTGCGCAAGGTGATCATCGATCGTGACGCACGTATCGGGCGCAACGTGCACCTGGTCAATCGCGATGGTCTCAGCGAGTTCAACGACGGCACCATCGTCGTCCGTGACGGCATCATCGTCGTCCCGGCCCGCGCTGTGATTCCGGACGGATATACGTTTTGACCCAGGGGTCCCGTCGGGTGGCGGGCCGAGTCATGCACGTCGCGGCCGAGGACAGCCGGTTCGCTCACACCGGAGGGCTCGGCGAGGTAGTAGCGGGTCTATCCGAGGCCCAGGCGTCGGCAGGCGTCGACGTCCATGTGCTGCTCCCGGGGTACTCCTCGGCGTTGGCGAAGCTGAACGCGCTTGGGGGCGTCGAGGCCCTGGGCCATGTCGAGGTTCCGTTCCGCTGGGGGACGGCCAGGTTCGACGTGGTGGGGCGCGACGTGGCTGGCGTCAAGATGCGGCTGCTCGTCAACGACGCCTTCTTCGACCGTCCGGGCATGTATGGCTCACAGGGTTCGGGCTACTTCGACAACCCTGTCCGATTCGCGGGATATGCGCGCGCTGCGGCGACGTGGATCGGACTGTTCGGGCAAGACCCTGATGTGGTGCATGGCCACGATTGGCACGCCGGCCTTGCCCTGGCGCAACTCCACAAGATGCGCACGGGGCGTCGGCCCGCGCTGGTTCACACGGTCCACAACCTGGCCTACCAAGACCCGTTCCCCACAGCCGCTTTCGAGCTGACCGGGTTGGACGCCCGGTACTGCACGGTCAATGGCGTGCTCCATGAAGGCCTGGTGAATCCGCTCAAGGCCGGTCTGCAGCTATCCGACTGGTTGACCACGGTGTCGCCGACCTACGCCGAGGAGCTTGTCGGCGAGGCGGGGGGCTCGCTGGCCGGACTCTTCGAGTACCGCCGCGAACAGCTCAGCGGCATCGTCAACGGCGTATCGGTCGCGCCCGCGCCTCCGGGTGAGGCAAGCGACCGCTCGGAGCGTCGCGAGGCGCTGTGCGACGAATTTGGTATCAGCCCACCCGAGGGTCCATTGTTTGCGATGGTCTCGCGGCTCACCGAGCAGAAGGGCGTCGATCTGCTGGTGGAGGCATCTCCGCCGGTGTTGCGGGAAGGCGCAGGGCTCGTCGTGCTTGGCACCGGCGACCCGGGGCTGGCAATCGAGCTGGATGGGCTCGCGGGCCGCTTCCAAGACCGTGTGGGCTTCATGGAGACTTTTGACGTGGGCCTGGCGACGCGCATGTTCCGTGCCGCTGACGCCCTGGTCATGCCCAGCCGCTTCGAACCGTGCGGCATGGGGCAGATGCACGCCATGAAACACCGTTGCGTCCCGGTGGTGCGCCGTACAGGTGGACTGGCCGATACGGTGCGTGACGCGCGACATCCCGACGGGTGGGGGTTCGTGTTCGGCGGAGACGACGCCAGCGGTCTGCGCGACGCGATGCAGAGGGCTGCGGCGACGTACCGCGATCGACCGCGTTGGGCGCAGCTTCAGGACAGCGGTGAAGCTCGTCCGGTGGGCTGGGAGCGCGCCGTCCCCGAGTACGATGCGGTGTACGCCAAGGCTCTGGCCGCCCTGTCCGGCGCTTGAAAAGCGTTCCCGGGCGTGGGATAGATGCGCCATGACACAGCCGTCGTCCCGTCGTTCGTCGTTGCGGTTGATGCTGACGCTCGCCGCCTTCGTTGCCTTCGTCGCCGTCCCTGTGGGGATGGCCTGGGCCAATGCTTTCGCGCCATCGAAGGCCTTCGAGTTGGCGGGTCAGGGTGGCGTGACCTTCCAGATCCCGCCCTGGGCCGAGAAGCGAACTGCACCCGATGTTGCCGTGTTCGAGCACGACGCGCGCGCCAAGGGTGGTGACGACTTCTACCTGCTGATGCTGACGGTGGAGGCTGGCCCTACCGGTACCGGCAAGGTCGACTGGGAGGCCATCCGTAAGAACGTGATGGTCGAGGCCGCAAAGAACAAGGCGCAGGTGGTCCTGGAGGCCAAAGAGGACTTCAAGGGCGCAGCGGGCTTCGCGGGCAAGCGGATGGCCGGCACGATTACCAGCAAGGGCCAGATCATGAGCGTCGAGCTGCTCGCGCTGGTGCAGAAAGGCAAGTTGGTGACCGTCACCGTGGTCAGCGGCAAGGCTGGCGCCAACAGCCAGAAGCTGGCCGCCGACGTCGCCAAGACCGCCAAGCTGAAGTAGCGCCATGAAGGTTGAAGTCATCGCCATTGGCAATGAGCTGCTCAACGGCGATCTGGCCGACACCAACACCCAGACCCTGGCGGCCTTTCTGAGGCAGCGCGGTCTCAGCGTCGCTTGCGGACAGACCGTCCCCGACACCATGACCGCCATGACCGCGGCATTCGCGCTGGCCGCGGAACGCGCCGACCTGGTGCTGGTTTCAGGGGGCCTCGGACCCACCAGCGACGATTTGACCGTCGCGGCGCTGGCCGAGTTTGCCGGGCTGCAGCTTCAGCTGAACGAGCAGGAGTTGGCCCGCATCAAGGCGCGATTCGAGCAGCGTGGCTACCCGTTCACCGAGAACAACGCCAAGCAGGCCTACATCCCCGAGGGTGCAGAGGCACTGACGAATACCCGGGGCACGGCGCCGGGTGTACGGCTGACCCGCGGACAACCTGCCACTACGTTCTTCCTGTTCCCGGGCGTGCCACACGAGCTCAAGCACCTTGCCAAGGTGCACCTGGCGCCCTGGTTGGAGGAGCACGCCAGCGTGCGGCCCTACCACAGCGCCACGTTCAAGACGTTCGGCAAGACCGAGAGTCAGGTGGCCGCGTTGTTGGACGGGATGGAGACCGACGAGCGGGTCCACATCGCGTATCGGGCCAGCTTTCCGGAGATTCGGGTGTCGGTCCACGTCCAGGCGGACGGCGCCAGGGCTGCCACGGAGCTCCTGGATCGGTATTCGGCCGAGGTGCGTACCCGTCTCGGAGACCTCATCTTCAGCGAGGACCCGTCGGCGACCTTTGCGGCGTCGGTGGGTGAGTGGCTCAAGGGGCGTGGCGAGACCATCGCCACGGCGGAGAGCTGCACGGGCGGGCTTGTGGCCAAGATGCTGACCGACGTGTCCGGCTCTTCGGCCTACGTGACGGAGGGCATGGTCACCTATTCGAACGCCGCCAAGACCGCTCGTCTGGGCGTGCCCGCCGAGCTCATCGAGGAGCATGGCGCGGTGAGCGAGCCTGTCGCTCGGGCCATGGCCGAGGGCATCGGCGCCACCGCGGGGACCACCTACGGAGTCGCCATCACGGGGGTCGCCGGACCGACCGGAGGCACCGACGCCAAGCCCGTCGGTACCGTCCACTATGCGGTCTGCGGCCCGTCCGGCACATGGCACCGGGTTCGTCAGCTGCCTTTCGATCGCGAGCGAAACCGCATAGTTAGCGCCTACGTGGTGCTGGACATGGTGCTCCGCTACCCAAAAAAGATGGGCGGCAAGGCCTAGCGATTTTCAGCACATAGGCTGCCATACATGGCAATGGTGCTTGACAACTGTTCAGTGGTTGTCACCTACTCGGGACACGACAAACCGCACACGCGACGAACGCCCGAGGAAGACAGCGCATGGCACGGAAGAACCAGCCCAAGGAAATGACCCGCGACAAGGCCATCGACCTGACGGTCACGGCCATCGAACGCCATTTCGGCAAGGGCTCCATCATGCGCCTCGGCGAAGAGGAGTCGCTGTTCGGCGATGTCCCCGCCATCTCGACCGGCGCTCTGGGGCTCGACATCGCCCTCGGCATCGGCGGGCTCCCGAAGGGCCGCATCGTCGAGATCTTTGGGCCAGAGAGCTCGGGTAAGACGACGCTGGCGCTTCACGCGATTGCCAGCGCCCAGAAGGACGGCGGCGTTGCTGCCTTCATCGACGCCGAGCACGCCCTCGACGTCAGCTACGCCCGCAAGCTGGGCGTCCGCACCGAAGACCTGCTCATCGCCCAGCCGGATTACGGCGAGCAGGCCCTCGAGATCGCCGACATGCTGGTGAAGTCCAACGCCATCGACCTGCTGGTCATCGACTCCGTGGCGGCGCTGGTGCCCAAGGCGGAGATCGAGGGCGAGATGGGCGACAGCCACATGGGCCTCCACGCGCGCCTGATGAGCCAGGCGCTGCGAAAACTCACGGGCAGCATCTCCAAGAGCCGCACCTGCGTCATCTTCATCAACCAGATCCGCATGAAGATCGGAGTCATGTTCGGTAACCCCGAGACCACGACCGGCGGCAACGCGCTGAAGTTCTACTCCTCGCTGCGCATGGACATCCGCCGGATCGGCGCCATCAAGAGCGGTCAGGACGTCATCGGCAACCGGACCCGCGTGAAGGTCGTCAAAAACAAGATGGCGCCTCCGTTCAAGACGGTCGAGTTCGACATCATGTACGGCGAGGGCATCAGCCGCACCGGCTCGATTCTGGATCTGGGTGTGGACCTCGGCCTCATCGACAAGAGCGGCAGCTGGTTCAGCTACAACGGCGAGCGGCTCGGTCAGGGGCGTGACAACGTCAAACGCTTGCTGGCGGAGCAGCCGGACCTGGCGGACGCCATCGAGTACGCGGTGCTGCAGCACTACGGCTTGCGGCCGCCGACCACGCCGACCGCGGCGGAGATGGCTCAAGCTTAGTAAGCCACGCGATAGCGGGGCCCACTAAGCTCCCGTGCCCGTGCCCGTGCCCGATGAATCGGAGCTACAGGCGCGGGTTTCGTGTATTTGGGCGGTGTAGTGGCAGGTGGGGCTGTAACTTCGGATACCCCCAATCTCCGCAGACCCACGTTTCTCGGGCACGGGCACGGGCACGGGCACGGGCACGGGTCGGTTGCTGCGCTTCCCAAGTCGCTTTAGGCTTCAGGCATGGACCTGTCCACCATCCTGCGTTTTGCGGTCAAACACGGCATCAGCGACATCCACCTCAAGGTCGGCAAGTCGCCCCTGTTCCGGAAGAACGGCCTGCTGGTGAGCCAGCAGGGCGCACCGATGGTCAGCGCCGAGCACATGAAGCACTGGTACCAGCAGGTCACCAACCCGCATGTGCAGGCCAGGTACGAGAAGAACCGGGAGGCGGACACCGCCCACGCTGTTCCTGGCATTGGCCGGTTCCGCATCAACTGCTTTCAGCAGCGCAACAACATGGGAATGGTGTTTCGGCACATCCCGGAGAAGGTCAAATCCATCAGCGATCTGAAGCTGCCCACGCAGCTGGAGAAGATCGCCCAGTACCCGCGTGGGCTCGTCCTCGTCACGGGGGCCACGGGCTCCGGAAAGTCGACGACTCTGGCGGCGATGCTCGAGTACATCAACCGGCTCAAGCCGGTGCATGTGCTCACGATTGAAGACCCCATCGAGTTCGTCTTCACCGACCAGAAGGCGGTGTTCAACCAGCGGCAGGTCGGCGTCGACACGCACTCCTTTCCGGCTGCGTTGCGGTCGGCGCTGCGGCAGGACCCGGACGTCATCCTCATTGGCGAGCTGCGCGATCTGGAGACCATCGAGACGGCGATTCAGGCCGCCGAGACGGGTCACCTGGTGTTCTCGACCCTGCACACCGTCGACGCGATGGAGACCATCTCCCGGATCATCGGCATGTTCCCTGGCGACACCCAGACGCAGATTCGGCTGCAGCTCTCGACCATTCTACGGGCCGTGATCAGCCAGCGCCTGGTGCGCACCACCGACGACAAGCGGGCAGCGGCCTGCGAAATTCTGGTCAACACCGACTACATCCGCGACCTCATGGCCGACCCGACGCGCACCCACGAGATCGTCGAGGCCATGCAGGTGGGGCAGGCCAGCTACGGGTCACAGACCTTTGACCAGGCGCTGCTCAAGCTCATCGAAGACAAGCGCATCACGCTCAAAGAGGCGCTGGCCAACGCCACCAACCCGGCCGCGATCAAGATGCACTCGGAAGGCTTCACCTGATAGCCGTCCGTCGGCCCTTCCCAAGCAAAACAGCATGCTTGACCAGGGGCCGCCAGGTCACCACAATCCCCGGCCACGCGTGCCACTCAGGCGCTCGTGACCAAGCAGGTTGGTGACCGATGAAGCTGACGTCGAACAGTGGCAAGGACCTTCGCCGAGCGTTCCTGGACTTCTTCAAGGAGAAGGGTCATCGCGAGGTGCGCAGTCACGCCCTGATTCCCCCGAACGACCCCACGCTGTACTTCGTCAACGCGGGTATGGTGCAGTTCAAGGACCTGTTCGTGGGTGCTCGGGAGGCGGACTACACCACCGCCACCACCTGCCAGAAATGCCTCCGGGTCAGCGGCAAGCACAACGATCTGGAGAACGTCGGTCGCACCGCGCGCCACCACACCCTGTTCGAGATGCTGGGGAACTTCAGCTTCGGCGACTACTTCAAGGAAGAGGCCATCGCGCACGCCTGGGAGTTCCTGACCGAGGTCGTCGAGCTGCCCAAGGACAAGCTCCACATCAGCGTCCACCCCGACGACGATGAGGCCCGCACCATCTGGCACGAGAAGATGGGCGTGCCGTTGGACCGCATCCACGACGACCCCGACAACTTCTGGTCGATGGCGGACACCGGGCCATGCGGGCCCTGCTCTGAGATCCACTACGATTTCGGACCCTCCTACAGCGACGGCAAGGACGTGACCTTTGGGACGCCCGAGGCGGACGCGCGCATCAACGAGGTGTGGAACCTCGTATTCATGCAGTTCGACCGGTCCGAAGACGGCACCATGACGCCCCTGCCCAAGCCGTCGATCGATACCGGCATGGGCCTCGAGCGGCTGGCTCGCGTGCTGCAGGACAAAGCGACCAACTACGATACCGACCTGTTCCTGCCCATCATCGAGAAGATGGCCGAGCGGGCCGGGGTTACCTACCTCGACAACGACGAGACCGACGTGGCCCTGCGGGTCATCGCCGACCACTCACGGGCGGCAGCGTTCCTCATCGCCGACGGCATCTACCCGGACAACGAGGGCCGTGGCTACGTCCTGCGTCGCATCATGCGCCGCGCCATCCGGTTTGGCCGTATCCTTGGTGTGGAAGACCCGTTCCTGGTGGACACGACCGCACACGTCGTCGACCTGTTCGGCGAGGCGTACCCGGAGCTGGTGGAGGGCAAGGACACCATCCACCGCATCGTGCTCCAGGAAGAGAAGCGGTTCGGCAAGACCATCAAGGCCGGACTGAAGCGGCTCGAGGACGCCCTGGGGAAGCTGGGTGAGGGCGAGACGGAACTCGATGGCCGCGTCGCGTTCGAGCTCTATGACACCTATGGCTTCCCGCCCGACCTGACGCGGCTCATCGCCAGCGACAAGGGCGTCACCATGGACTCCAAGGGCTTCGACGAGGCCATGGAGGAGCAGCGCGAGCGCGCCCGCGCGGCGAGCAAGTTCGGCACGACCGACACCGCCGCGTTCCAGGAGCTGGTGGAGGGCGGAATGACCACCGAGTTCACCGGCTATACCGACGAAGCGGGCCAGGCGAAGATCATCGCGCTGTTGGTCGAAGGCGACCGCATCCCGCGGGCCGCGGCTGGCCAGCGGTTGGCCGTCATCACCCCTTCGACCCCGTTCTATGCGGAGTCTGGTGGCCAGGTGGGAGATCGTGGTCGCATCGTGACCGATGGCGGCGTCATCCGCGTCGACACGACGCAGAAGCCGTTCGGTGACCTCATCGTGCACTTCGGCGAGGTCGAGTCGGGCCACGTCATCGAGGGCGCCGACGCGACCCTCGAGGTTGACTCCGCCGCGCGAAACGCGACCCGGAAGAATCACTCGGCGACCCACTTGATGCACTTTGCGCTGCGCGACGTGCTCGGCGAGCACGTCCGTCAGCGGGGCTCACTGGTAGGGCCCGAGCGACTCCGGTTCGACTTCAGCCACACCGGTGCCATGACCCGTGACGAGATCGCGAAGGTAGAGCTGGTGGTCAATGATCTCATCCTCGCCAACGAGGGGGTCGACACCCAGCAGATGAGCATGGACGACGCGCTCGAGGCGGGAGCCATTGCCTTCTTCGAGGACAAATACGGCGACAAGGTCCGTGTCCTGCAGGTCGGCAGCAAGTCGACGGAGCTGTGTGGCGGCACCCACGTGACGGCCACCGGCGATATCGGCATGTTCAAGATCCTGGGCGAGAGCGCCATCTCGTCGGGCGTCCGTCGCGTCGAGGCGGTCACCGGCATGGGCGCGGTGCGCTGGGTCCAGAATCAGGCGGCGACGCTGCGCGGGTTGGCCGACGACCTGCGGGTCGGCGTCGACCAGGTGAAGTGGCGCGTCGACAAGCTCATGGACGACAACAAGTCCCTGGAGCGCGAGCTCGCCGAGACCCGCACCCAGGCGCAGGTCGCCATGGCCGAGTCAGCGCTGAGCAACGCCAAGGTCTACGGCGACTTCAAGGCGGGCGCGGTACGGCTCGATGGCGTCGGTGGCAAGGAGCTCCGCGCCCTGGCCGAGCGCCTACGGGACAAGCTGGGCGGCGCTGGAGCGGTCATGGTCGCAGGTCAGGACGGCGCCAAGGTGAGCATTGTCATCGCGGCCACCAAGGACGCCTCCAAGAAGTTCCACGCCGGTAAGACGGTCGGCGCCTTGGCGCCCCTCGTCGGTGGCCGTGGCGGCGGTCGTCCGGACATGGCCCAGGCGGGTGGCGGCGACGGCTCACGCCTGGACGAGGTCATCAGCGGTTTCTACGAGCACGCCGAGGCGGCATTCGCCGGCTAGGCGAGGCGCGCTACTGACAGGCCGGGTCGTCCTGGTCCCAGTAGCGCAGGGCCAGGCCGAAGGTGGGGTTGAACGAGGTGCCGTTGTCGCTTCCGACGATGAGGCCCTCATCGCAGAGCGTGTTGGGTCGCCAGGCGACGTCCTGCAGGTACTGGCTACCGCTGTTGCCAAACCACGGGGCCTGCGTGAACTGCTGGATGCTCTGGTTGACCAGCATTCCGTCGTTGTAGTCAGCGGTCAGATCCGTGCCTGCACGAATCTCCACCACCACGGCGTAGGTCGAGATGACCCGACCGACCACCAACGCGCGGGTGCCATCATGCTTCCAGGCGATCTCCTGAGGCCCTGCGCCCGTGGGTACAGGCAAGGTGCCCAGCGTCCAGGCGCCGTTGAAGACATAGAGTTTGTTGCTCGACCACCCCAGGGCGACTCCAAAGCCGCCGCCGGGCCGCCACTCGGCCCGGCCCCCGTTGCCAAACGAAAGCTTCCAGTTGTTCGGGACGACCATGTTGCTGTCGAAGATCCAGGTCACGGAGTCAGCCCCGTTGCCGCCATGAGACGTGATGAGGTTGTCGCTGCCGCCATACAGCGCGGGCGAGCCCCACATGGCGTCCGAGATGCCAGCGCCAGCGTTGAAGCCCTTGGTGGGTCCCAACCCCGTCGCCGGGTCCCAGATGTAGCCATAGGAGAGGAAGTCGCTGCTGTAGGCCATCACTGCAGCGCGGCCATCGGCCGGGTGGGGCGCGATGGCCACAGGGTCGCCGAAGGGGATGGTCATATCCTCGTCGACCTGAATCTGGTTGGAGGCGTCGAGCGAGATGCGCCAGAGGTGGCTCGCGTCGCTGCTGTCCTTGCCCGTGACGAGGAAGCCCGAGCCATCATCGATCGCCACGATGGTGGTTCGTGGAGAGCTGGTTGCCGGGACGCTGCCGGCGGCGCTGATGGTCTTGGTCGCGTGCTCGTAGTGCATGAACACACCGGACGGTCCTGCGATGAGCGCGTAGTCGCCCGAGGTGTGCCAGGCGACAGCGTGGAAGTCCCCGGTCTGGATGAACTGCCCGATGTTTTCGTACAGCATCAGGCTGGGGTTATAGACGTCCGGCGGGAGACCCGAGTCGCTGCCCGTATCGTTGGGGCCGGGGTCGGGCGAGGTCTCGTCGGGCGTCAGGTCGGGGGTGGGATCGGGCGTCGGGTCCGGAGTTGGGTCGGGCGTTTGGTCCGGGGTCGGGTCGGGCGTTTGGTCCGGGGTCGGGTCGGGGGTTGCGTCGCTGGCCTGGGGGGAGTCCCCGGTGCCTACCGCGTCCAGTGACGTGGTGTCCGACACGTCGGGCATGGGTTCGGGCTGCGGCTCGGGCATGGGCTCGGGCTGCGGCTCGGGCATGGGTTCCGGCTGAGGTTCGGGGGCGGGCTCTGGCTCCGCCTCAGCCTGTACATCCGGGCTGGGATCTGGCCCCGACGTGTCGGGGCTGGCGTCGATCGCCGTATCCGGTAGCCCCCCATCGAGGAAGCGCGACGGAACGCACATACCGGTCAAGCAGACCAGGCCGTTGTTGCAGACCCGTTCAGGCTCGAAGCTTCCCGTGGTCGGGTCACACAGCATGGCTACCGTGCCGTCACAGATGCGCGACCCGGCCAGACACGGCTGATCGGCAGGCACGGTGTCGGGGCAGGCGCTGACGAGGGTGGCCAGAGCGGTCAGGCTCACGACGGTGGACATTCGGAGAAACATCACCCGTCAGCCTATCAGCGGCATGGGGGTGGCACCAACCTCGCTCTCCAGAGGCTTTAGAAGAAGGACAGCTGAAGCTGCGTCCGAAGCTGATAATCTGTGGTGTCGGGTCCATCCGCCGCCAGACGCGGCTGATAGAAAGCCAGCGCGACGTCAGTGGACCACCGAATGCCGTACCCCTCGAAGAAGAGGTTGATGCCAGCCGTGGCTTCCTCGACATCGACGCCTCCACGTTCGGCGATCTGGGCATAGCGCGCGACAACCTCGGGACGGACGACCCAGTCTCTGGGGCCGATGAGATACCCTGCGTGGACGTGGAAGCCGGCACGCTCCCAGTCCTGGTCGTCAAAGCTCGGCCCAACCTGAGTGGACGTGACGTAGCCGGCTGCGCTGATCGTGAGGCCGCGGAACTTCACCAGCAAATCGACCTGAGCCGCGATGAGCGAGCTGGCGGAGTCCTCGGTGTCCATCATCAGCATGCCACCGAACGCCAGCGCCCATCGAAACGAGCCTTTGTCGAAGTCGGTGAATTGATATCCCTTGATCTTGTTGTGGTTGTATCCAAGGCGGACCACTAACGCGGGCTTGAACGACGTTGGGACGTTGACGAATCGCCCCCCTGAGGTCGTCTCGTCGGCCAGGTTTAGCTTGACCCCCTCCAGGCGCGCCTTGATGCCTGTGCCATTGAAGAGGCCAATGGCGTACTCGAACTCAGGCGACTGACGGTAGCCGTTGTGGATCATGACGCCGATGTCCCGACCGGCGCGGAATGCGCCTCCAGTCTGAGTTGCATTGGTGAAGGGAATGTGGGGGCCGGCGGCGAGGTGCTCGCGGGACCACGGGCGCCGAAACTGACCCACGCGCAGATGCACCTTGCCCGGCACCGCTTGCCAGTCGAGGTGCAAATCGATGAGCGACGGCTGCCCGTCGCCGAAGTCCATCTGAAAGAAGTAATGCAGGTTGGGAGAGAAGAAGTGGCCCATCAGGATGAGCCGCGCCTGCGGGATGCTGAAGGCGTAGCGGTTCGTCCGCGACAGGTCGCTGCCCTCGACGCTGTCGAATTGGAACCGCGCCCAGCTCCAGTGGCGGATGTTGAGCGCATAGTCGCCGTCGGCGCTGTGGATGAAGAAGCCGCGGTCAAAGCCGACGCGGGCTTTGGTTTCGGTGCCGGCCTTGGCCCTGGTTGCGTCGTCTGCGGCGTGCGCCGTCGCCGGAATGGACGCCAGCAACAGCGCCATCAGCGCGTGTCTATACATGAAAACCTCCGGGCCAACCGTAAGGTCGACCCGGAGGTTCGTCAGGTTTCCGACCGCGCTGATCGCCGCGCTATCGATCCGTCAGCGAAGGTTAAATCTCCGCCAGAATGGCGTCCCGCTTGGCTGCGAAGGTGGCGTCATCGATCAGCCCCTGCTCGTGCAGGTTCTTGAGCGTCTTGAGCCGCTCCCCGACGCTCTGCCCACCACCGGCTGCCGGAGCGGCCGCCTGCTGAGGCGGAGGAGCCTGCTGCTGCATCGGCTGGCCGAAGCCCTGCATCTGAGCGGCCATCATCTGGCCCATCGCCATGCCGGTGCTCATCTCCACCGCCATGTTGGCCATACCGCCACCGCCGCCGTGCTGCGCGGACTCGCGCATGGCGTTGGCGGCCTGGTACTGCGTGTACTGGGCCATGTTACCCAGGGCGCCCATGCTGGCGCGGGTATCAATAGCCTTCTCGACCTCGGGCGGCAGGGAGATGTTCTGGATGACGAACTGGTTCAGGATGAGCCCGTTCTGCGAGAACATCGGCTCCATCTGCTCGCGACACACCGCAGCGATCTTGTCGTAGTTGCCGGCCAGATCCAGCGCCGGGACCTTGGCGTTGCCCAGGGCGTTGGTGAACGCCGAGACAAGCAGCCCCCGCAAGTGCCCCTCGATCTCGTCGATCGAGACGTAGGAGTCGGTGCCCACGATGTCCACGAAGAACTTCTTCACGCTCTCCGGGTCCGGGTTCACTTTCACCGCGTACATGCCGTAGGCCCGCAGCCGCACCATGCCGAAATCGGCGTCGCGCAGCGTGATGGGGTTCATCGTGCCCCACTTGTTGGCCAGCGCGTTGGTGGTGCTGACGAAGTAGACCTCCGAGCGGAACGGCGAGTCGAAGCCGTACTTCCAGCTCTTCAGCGACGTCAGAACGGGGATGTTCTGCGTCGACAGGGTGTACGTCCCGGGCGCAAACACGTCGCCAAGCTCGCCCTCATGGACGAACACAGCGACCTGACCTGGACGGACGATCAGCTTGGCGCCGTTCTTGACCTCGTTGTCGTGATGCGGAAACCGCCACACCAGCGCGGTGCCCTGATCGGTGCACTCGATGATGTCGATCAGCTGCCGCTTCATCCAACCCAACAGACCCATGGTCCTGACCTCCTTGCCGCCGAAGCTGGCCTACATCTCGAGATAGTCGAGCTCTGCCGCGGTCTCCCGCGCCATCTCGACCTCTTGCGCCATCATCGCCTCCAGCTCGTCGATGCTCGACGTGCCGGACGACAGCTGCGCCATTTCACTCATCGCGCTGGTCACCGCCGCTTTCAAACGGCCGATGCTCCCACGCTCCTCGTCGTTCCAGTCGTTGCGCCCGTTACGGAGCGCCCCTTCAGCCACCAGGACGCCCTGGGTAGCCATCTGGATCGCGTTCTGTGCGACCCCACCGTCCATGCCGCCGCTTCCAAGCGCTACGACGTCGTCGGGGTCTGTGACGGCTGCCACCACGTCAAACGCCGCGTTGGCGATGACGTCCAGATCGCTGGCGGCCGCCTCGCTCAGCTTGCCCTTGGCGGCGACGATGCGCTTGGCCAGGCCATTGATGTCCGTTTCCAACAAAGGGCCCACGGGCGCCTTGCCGAGCACAGTCATCTCGCGCTGCATGTTGGTGAAGGCGAGTCCGCCAGATGCCGCTACCGCCAGAATGGGGGCCACGGTCCAGCCTATGAACGGGCCCAACGCCAGGAGCGCCAGTCCCAGAAAGGGCAACCCCCCGCGCAACGCGCCAGCCGCGCCCGCCTTTGGGGTCGGTCCCCGGGTCACCGCCGCGGTGGTCTCCTTGACGCCCAGGGCGTTGCGCAGGTTCTCGGCCGTGTCCTTGTCCAGCGACTCGGCGATGCGCACGCGCTCGCTCTTGAGCAGCTTGTCGGTGGCTACCGGGTCCACCCCGTCGAGGTGGTTGTCCAGCAGCTCGACCGCCCGACCCCGGAAGTTCATTGAGGCGATGGGACCGGCTTCGACGGCGTAGTCTTCGCCCTCGAGGTTGGCCCACAACACGCCGCCGCCGCAGTTCAGGCACACCCCCAGAGGGACCGGGACCGGCCGTGAGCAGTTCATGCAGGGACGGGCATTCTTGTCCCCGGCGGCTATAGCGACTCTCCCTCGAGCTGGCCGATGAGTCCCTTGTACCCACCGTTGATGCCGAACGCGTCGGCCATCCAATCGATGGTCTCGACCTCGGCGTCGCTGACCTCGCCATCCTGACGGATGACCAACAGCGCAGCCCGGAGGAACAGTGACCTGAGCCAGGTCGATTCCAGGGCCTGGTAGGCCAGCACCGGGTCAAAGGTCAGGGACTCGAGCTTGTCGCCCAGGTCTGGGGCGCCTGCGTCACTGAGGAACTCGCGGATGATCCCGAGCTCACGCTCGTCGACGCCGTCGCAAGCGGCGATGTGGTACAGGCCGGCTGCGAACACTTTGATCTGACTCCGCGAGAGGCCAAGGCCTCCGCCGTTATCGCTCACGTGCTTCTCCCAGGGTGAGTGTGGGGAGTGGGTCGCGGTGGACGGGCATACGATACGCCCTTCTGCGGTCTCGACAAGGGCAGGTCGCGTGACCGCGAATTACTTGCAGTTGGTCTTGGCCATCTTGGCCTCGGTCTTCTTGAGCCGATCCGCGACCGTCTGGTCGGTCGGATCGATGAGCCGAATATCCTTGTAGATGGCAACAGCAGACTTGAGATCCGGGCAGCTCTTGGAGTCCGCCTTGGGGTTGGCCTCGAGCAACAGCCCCGACTTCATCTCGACCAGGCGCTTCATGCCTGCCTCGGCGTCATCGAAGTAGACGCTGGACTTGTCGGCGATGATCTCGCGCAGCTTCTTGGCCGCGGCGCCGAACTGCTTCTTCTTCTCCAGCCCGCTGGCCTCGTCGATGAGCTTCTTGTGCGCGCTCCAGGTCTTGACCTGGTTGATCGCCTTCTGCGCCTTGACGTTGAGCGGGTCCAGCTCTTTGACGCGCTTCCAGGACTTCAGCGCGCGCTTCCACTGCTTCTTCTTGACCTGCTTGATGCCCTCGGCCGTGTGGTACTCGATCTCTTCCTGCTCGCGCTCTTTCTGCTTGTCTTCTTCGGACTTCTCGGGCGGCTTGTTGTCCTTCTTCTCGTCCTTCTTGTCCGTCGTCGGCGCCGGCGGCGGAGGCGTCTCGGACGGCCCACCAACGATCGCGAAGACGATGGCTCCAAGCGCCAGCATCACACCCACGATGCCCAGCACGATCCAGACGCCGCTGCGTCCGCCCCCTCCATCGCCCCAGTCCTCGTAGTCGGCTACATGGCCGCCATGAGAGCTTCGGCTACTGCCGGACTCCGGGATCTCGACGATAAACTCGGCGTTGCCGATTCGGATGACGTCCCGGTGGCCCACGCTGGCCACCTCGATCTTCTCGTTGTTGGCGAACGTCCCGTTGGAGCTCTTGAGGTCCTCGAGCACCAGCGACCCGTTGCGGTCCACCGTGAGCTTGGCGTGGATCCGGCTTATCGACGGGTCGATCAACGTCAGCGAACAGTCCTTGCCCCGACCGATCAGGGTGACGGTTCGCTGAATCTTGAACACCTGATCGGCGAAGCCCAGATTCTGCCCGATCAGCTGACAGTACACCCGCTCTTCATCGTCGGCATCGGCGCCTTCGATGTGCAGGTAGTAGTCGCCGACTTTGATCTGCGCGGATCGCTGGATCTGAAAGACCTCGTGGATCCGCCGGCCGTTGACGAAGACGCCATTGCTCGAACCCAGATCCTCGATGTAGCACTTGCCGTCGACCGTATAGAGCCGAGCGTGCCGCCGCGACACGTTGTCGGACGGCAGGATGATGTCCGCGCTCTGGCTCCGGCCAATCAGGAACTCGCCGTCTTCAAACGTGTATTCGTCTGCGACGCTTCCGTGCTTGTCTTCGATGATGAGGGTGAACATGGGGGGCGCTTAGCTGTATCGTCGCTTCACCCGCCAACCTGTCGGGTCGAGAAGCCGTCTGCCGACGCCTCGACCTCGAGCAACTCGGTCACTTTGCTCTTGTCGCCGTCACGCTCGACCACCACCACCGCGTCGACGGCGGCAGCGACCATGGCCCGGGCGCTGGTCAGCTGGCTCCCCGCGATGAGCTCCAACTGCAAAGCCATGCGGCTCAAGAGCTTGGAGGCCGAGAAGCCCTGCATCACTGCGATGAGGCCATCGGCCCCGCCCATGGCGAGTGCCACGTACTCGTAGACCTCCGCCCCCGAGACTTCGTCGAGGATGGCTCGTTCTGCCAGAACCCGCGGGAGCAGGTCGGCGATGTCCGCGCCAGCGGCGTCGATACCGTCACGGTCCAGCCGCACGATGTTGTCGTGAGGCAACGAGATGCTGCGAACCTTCTCCACCAGCGCGACACGCTCGGTGGACGGGATGAGGTGCCCCAACGCATTGGCGATGGTGGTCCGCCCCGAACCTGGACGACCCGCAACAACGATGTTCTTGCGACGCGCAATCGCATCGGTGAGGTAGTCCAGCTGGCCGCCGCTCAGGCCTCCGCGCTCCACCAGGCTGGCGGGCGTGACGACCTGTGCTCGCGCCTTTCGGGCAACGATGACCGGGGCCCCGCCGCTGACCGGGCTACCGATCACGCTGACCGATGCGCCAGACGGCAGGTTCCCGTCGAAGACAGGTCCGAGGAGCTCGACGTCATGTCCCATGGCCGCTGCGATGGCGTGCACACTACGCGCCAGGATAGCGTTGCTGGGGTAGACCTTCTTGCTCTTCTCGGCGCCTCCCGCCTTCACCACGACGATGTCGTCGAAGGCGTTGACATGCACCGCGTGCACGTCGTCGGCGGCGAGGAGGTGCTCGACGGGGCCGGTGCCGACCAGATCGGCCAGCACTTCGTCGGCGACGGTCTCGTTGTCCGCGACCGTCTGCAGCTCACCCGCGTCCCGCGCCTGCTGCACGGCCTTGGTGATCTGGGAGGACAGGCCCTTCCACTTGCACTCCTTGACGATCTTGGACGCGCCACGTTCACCGCCGATGGCCATGAACAGGCGCTTCTTGACCGCCTCGACCGAAGCTCCCGAGTGCGGCAGCGTCGTCATCCGAGGTGCAGCGGCGACCGGTGCCGGCGCAGCGGCGGCTGCCGGTGCCGGTGCCGGTGCCGGGCTGGGCGCCGGCGCGGGGGCCGGTTCAGGTTCGGGCTCCGGCGGCGGCGCAGACGGTGGCGCGGCGGCAGGCACGTCCGTAACCGGCGGCATCGCGGCGACCGTCTTGGCCACAGGCTTGCCGTCTGGCTCCGGATCGGGCGCCGCGGCGATGGCCACGGTGGCCTCCACCGGTGCGTCGGACCCTTCGGTCGGCCCTTCGCTGACCGGACCGGGGGCCGGCGGCGGGCCAGGTTTGGTCATCAGCTGCTGGCGGGCGTCGTCGCTGTCTCCAGCGTCCGTGCCATCACCGGTCTGCAGGCGGATGACGAAGTCTCCGATGTACACTTTGTCATCGGGAGTGAGGATTTCTGGCGCCGTAATACGGCGACCGTTGACATAGGTACCATTCGTCGAGCGCAGATCGACGATGACGACTTTGTCGTCTTTGTCGACCAACCGAGCGTGCCGCTTGGAGATATTGTTGCGAGGCAGGACGATGTCGCTGCCTTGCGTGCGGCCAATGGTGACCTCTTCCTTGTCGAACTCCAGAACCCGCTCTTCTCCGTTCTTGTCACGGATCGACAGAGTCAGCATCTGGTCATGCTCCCGGAATCAAAGCTAAAGGCGTGGCCGAGACAGGTATTACGGCGCATAAACAACCACGTTGTCGGACGTTCGGCCCCGGTTGTCAAATTGCTCAGGTGGTCTCCAGCAGGCGGATCAGGGCCTCGGCAGGCGACTCGTCCAACAACACCGCGCCAATCACCGCCACGCGAGAAAGTTTGCAGGCGTTCTGGGCAGTTATGCCTCCGAGCGCGAAGGTGGGTAGGGGCAAGCCCTCGGTCGCTTCGCGGAAACCCTTATCACCGAGGGGGGTTACGCCCGCAGGGAGGGGTTTGCTCGTGGGCGTGAAGATCGGCGCCAGGGTCGCCCAGTCGGCGCCGGCCTCGGCGGCTCGGAGCAGGCCTTCCCGGCTGTGACACGAACGGCCTATTCCAAGCGCAGGGAACGCGCGGCGCACGGCTTCGACGGTAAGGCCACGTTCAGGCAGCTGGACGCCATCAGCATCCACAGCAGCCGCGAGATCGCAGCGTTGGTTCACCACGAGCGGTAGATTTGCCTCGGCCGTCCAGCGCCGCAGCGTCTGGAGTCGGCGCAGCCGGGGGCGGTCATCTCCCCCCTCCCGGCGGTCGCGGTCCATCAGGGCTACCCTGCCGGGGAACGCGCGTGCCTGTTCCAGCACGGCAAAAAGCATGTCCAGCGCTCGGTCGGGGCCCCATCGTCGAGCGGCGGTGGGCCAGTCGGCGATCAGGAGCAGTCGAGCGTCTGACGGGTTCACTACTGGATGAGTCCCTCGATCGGGCTCGATGCGGTAGCGTACATCTTCGCCGGGATCCGGCCTGCGCGGTAGGCAGCACGGCCCGCCCGGCATGCGTCGCGCATGGCCGCGGCCATCAGGACTGGATCGGCGGCCTTGGCGATGGCGGTGTTCAGCAGTACCGCATCCACACCGAGCTCCATCGCGATCGCGACGTCGGAGGCGGTACCGACCCCGGCGTCGACGATCACGGGGACGTCCATGGCCTCCACGATCAGACGGATGTTGATCGGGTTGCGCAGACCCAGACCGCTCCCGATGGGGGCGCCCAGGGGCATCACCGCCGGGCAGCCCAGGTCCTGGAGCTTCTTGCAGGCGATGAGGTCGTCGGAAACGTACGGAAGAACCGTGAAGCCCTCCTCCAACAGCACCTTGGCGGCCTCGATCGTGCCCTGGTTGTCGGGGAACAACGTCTTCTCGTCCCCGATCACCTCGAGCTTGACCAGGTCGCCAAAGCCCACCTCCCGGGCGAGCATGGCCGTGCGGATAGCGTCGTCGGTGCTGTAGCACCCGGCGGTGTTGGGCAGGAGCGTGTACCGGTCGAGGTCCATCGACGCCCAGAAGGAGTCGGGCGCCTCGCGGTCCAGGTTGACCCGACGCACGGCGACGGTGACCACCTCGGCGCCACTTGTCTCGATGGCTTTCTGGGCGGTCGCGTTGTCGGGGTACTTGCCGGTCCCCACCATGAGGCGGGACTGGAACGTGTAGTTCGCGATCGTCAGGGTGTCGTTGCTGCCGGCGCTCATCAGCCGCCTCCTACGAAGTGCACGATTTCGACCTTGTCTCCGTCGCCGAGGGTGGCCTCTTCGTAGGTCGCGCGCTTGACGATGCGGCGGTTGAGCTCGACCGCGACCCGGCGTCCTCCGAGACCCAGCGCATCGAGCAGCTGGGCCACCGTGAACGGCGCATCGGCGGCGGCCTCGAAGGTGCGTGGTTCCCCGTTGACAGTGAGATTCATGTCCCGGGCCTTATCACGCGTTCGACGCCGAGTCACCGATATGCGGATTGCGCGTTTACACCTGGCGCCTCCACCGTTAGCTTGCGCCGGTGAAATTCCTTGCCTCGCCGGCCCGCTGGGTGGTCGATCGGATCGAGGGCGTCGGGATGGCGGTGCTCCTGGCCTTCGAAGCCATGGTGTGGTTCTTCCGCCCCCCCTTCCGGTGGCGGATCTACCTGCAGCAGCTCGAGTTCATTGGCGCGGGCAGCCTCTTCATCGTCGTCCTCACCGGTGGATTCACCGGCATGGTGATGGCGGTGCAGACAATGTACGCCTTCAGTCTGTTCAACGCCGAGTCTCTGGTGGGCACGACGGTAGCGCTGGCCCTGTCACGCGAGCTTTCTCCGGTGCTGACCGGGTTGATGGTCACCGGCCGGGTCGGCAGCTCCATCGCCACCGAGATAGGGACGATGGAGGTCACCGAACAAATCGACGCCCTCCGCACCATGGCGGTCAACCCCGTTCAGTACCTGGTGACTCCGCGCGTCTTCGCGGCCATCGTGATGGTGCCCATCCTCTGCCTGTTGTGCACCGTCGTCGGGATCGGAGGAGCGTGGTTGGTGGCCGTTCAGGGCCTGGGTCTGGACGAGGGCATCTTTGTGGACCGCATCGTCAACGTGGTCGTCCCGTGGGATGTCTGGTCAGGAATCATCAAGGCAGGTGCTTTTGGCGTGGCGATCGTCGTCATCGCGTGCTTCAAGGGCTTCTACGCCACGGGTGGTGCTCGGGGTGTCGGTATGGCCACGACGCAAGCGGTCGTATACGGTTCCGTCGCTATCCTTGCTCTCGATTACTTCCTCACGGTCATGATGTTCTGACCCAGGGCTCGCACGCTTGCTGAAGGGAAAGACAGTCTTCTGGGTCGGCCTGGTCGCCATTGTTGGCGCGCTGGCGTTTGCCCTGACGTTCGGCTCCCTGGAGCAGGGCGTGGACGAGTCGAAGGCCTACCAGGTCTACGGCGTGTTCGACGACGCCACCGGGCTCGTGAAGAACTCCCGCATCACGCTCAGCGGTATCCCAGTCGGCCAGATCAAAGAGATCGAGCTGGATCCCGAGCAGACCGACAAGGCGCGGGTGACGATGGTCATCGAGAAGCGGGTCACGCTCTTCGAGGGCATCTACGACCCCAAGACCGGCGCCTGGCGTAACGGCGCTGCGGCCATGAGGAAGCAGGCCAGCCTTCTCGGCGACTACTACATCAGCCTGACGCCGGGCGTGGCGGGCAAGAAGCTGGGCAACGGCGACCAGATCCGAAACGTCATCACTGAGAGCGGTCTGGACTCTGTCCTCAACCAGCTCGAGAAGTCGTCCGAGCAGATCTTCCCGAACCTCGAGAAGATCAGCGATGATATCGCGGCGGTGACCGGGAGTCTTCGTGGCGCCATCGCTGATGAGGAAGGTGCTCGCAAACTCAAGCAGATCCGCGATGATGTCGCGCTCACCACGGCCAACGTGGCCCAGCTCTCGGCCGACCTCAAAGGCTTCATGCGGGACGACATCTTCTCGCAGGGCAAGACGATCCGGTCGATCCTCAAGAACGTGGAGGCCACTACCGCAAGCGTTCGGAATACGGGAGACCGCGCGGGCAAGAAGCTGGACACCATCCTTGGAAACGTGGAGCGGCTCACCGCCGACCTGAAGACCTTCGTCGGGGACCAGACCGCCAAACCCGAGGATGCCAAGCCGGGGACGGTGGCCAAGACGTTGGCCACGCTCGACAAAAACATGACCCTGCTCGAGGGCACGCTCGAGAACGTGAAGTCGGTCACCGCCAAGATCGACAAGGGCGAGGGCACGGTCGGCCGGCTGCTGACCGACACCAAACTCATCGACGACTTCGAGCGGGTCGTCAGCGACATCGGCACCCTCACCGGCCCGCTGGGAGCGCTGCGCGTCGACGTGGACATCCGGTCGGAGTACCTCTTCGGCCAGGGCGCGATGAAGCATTACATCAGCATGCGTCTGCGCCCAAAGCCGGATAAATACTACCTGTTCCAGCTGGTCGACGACCCCCGCGGTGATGTGACCACGATTCAGCGCACCACCACCAGCAATGACCCGACCAAGCCGCCGGTGCTCACGGAGACCATCAAGGAAAGCCGGAGCGGTTTCAAGTTCACCGCCCAGTTCGCAAAGCGTTGGCATTTCCTGACGTTCCGCTACGGCATCATGGAGTCGACCGGTGGCTTCGGCGTCGACGTCGACCTGCTCAACGATGCACTTCGCTTCAAGTTCGACGTCTTCAACTTCGACTTCTCGAGCCTCCCGCGTGTGCGCCTCCTGGCCGCCTGGAATTTCATCGAGCACGTCTACGTGGCGGCGGGTCTCGACGACATCCTGGACGGCGACAAGCGCGACTACTTCATCGGTCTGGGTGTCAACTTCACCGACAGCGACATCAAGTCGCTGCTCCCCTTCTTGCCGTTCTGATGCCTGACACCACCGTCCCTGCCCCGACCTACTCCGCCGTCGAGCTAATCGCCGCAAAGCGCGACGGCGGGACCCTCACGGATGCTCAGATCCGCTGGTTCATCGACCGCTACGCGATGGATGCGCTGCCGGACTACCAGATGGCGGCCATGGCCATGGCCATCCACTTCCAGGGTCTCGATACCGCCGAGACTCGAGCGTGGACCGACGCCATGCTGCGGTCCGGGGACGTGCTCGATCTTGCCCACCTCGGGCCGACCCGCGTGGACAAACACAGTACGGGCGGCGTTGGCGACAAGATCTCGCTGCCCCTGGCACCCGCGGCGGCAGCATGTGGCTGTGTCGTGCCCATGGTGTCTGGCCGTGGGCTGGGCCACACCGGCGGCACCATCGACAAGCTGGAGGCCATTCCAGGCTACAGCGCCGACCTGACCATCGAGCAGTTCGACCAGATTCTCAGCGACGTAGGTTGTGCCATCATTGGCCAGACGGCGCGCCTGGCGCCCGCTGACAAGCGTTTGTACGCGCTACGCGACGTCACCGCCACGGTGCCGCCCATCCCGCTCATCGTCGGCAGCATCATGAGCAAGAAGCTGGCCGAGGGGATCGAGGGATTGGTGCTCGACGTCAAGGTTGGACGCGGAGCGTTCATGAAGACCGTCGAGCAAGCGACCGAGCTGGCCCAGGCCATGGTCGACATCGGCGAGGCCATGGGAAAGCGGGTCGTCGCCTTCCTGACGCGGATGGAGGAACCCCTCGGCCGCATGGTTGGCAACGCCGTCGAGGTGGCGGAGTCGCTGGATGTGCTGCGCGGCGGCGGGCCTTCCGATGTCCGCGAACTCGTCGTGACCCTCGGCGGCGCCATGTGCGAACTGGCCTATCCAGGCGAGGTGGATGAGGCCGTTGGGCGCGCGATGATCGCGCGGGCGCTGGACGACGGCACCGCCCTCGACCGCTTCGAGCGGATGATTCGCGCTCAAGGGGGCGACATCGCGGGGCTTCCGGGGATTGGCGACACCACTACGGTCGAGGCCCTCGAGGACGGCTTCGTCGCCTCTATCGACAGCCTCGAGGTCGGGCTGACTGGTGTCGCGCTGGGCGCCGGACGCGCCAAGGCAGGGGACGTCGTCGATCCTCGGGTCGGCATCCGCATCGACGCGACACGAGGGACCAGGGTCGCGAAGGGAGAGCCTTTGGCGACGATCGTCCACGGCGCCAGCGGTGCACCACCCCTTCCCCTGGTGCAGAGACTCCGGGGCGCCTTTGACGTCGTGGCCGACGAGCTCCCCGCGGCACCGCTGATTCTCGGGCGTATCGGCTGAACGCGGGCTGGTCGGCCCCAACCGGGCGTCTAGCGGCTCGTCAAGCGGCAGCTATTTGCTGAGGGAAACGGTCAGGTTTCACCTCAGAGACGATTGGTGTGCATCAACAGACCCGCTGGTGCGTCGTTAAGTACACAACCGAGGCACAAACGCAGCCTCGAGAAAATCGGCTTGGCCCGCTTAACTCGCAGCGAAAAGGCTCGTTGCTGAAAATAGAGAGAACAAAACGTTTCCTGGCACGTCACTTGCACAAGAGGCCGACGTACCTAGCGTTCTCTCACTGACACGGAGACGGCAACCATGAAACGCATCGAGACCATCACCGACCTGAAGCAGGCCTGGCAGTCGATCATGCGTAGCCTCCGTCGCGACATCAGCGCGGCCGGGCGGCTGGCGGTCGACCCTGTAGGAACCCTGCGCGAGCTGGGCTACGACCTCGGCGAAGACGCGCAAGGCGCCTTGCTGGCTGTCACGAGCACCTAGACACAGACGCGTAGCTGGTCTGGCCTCAGGCTGAGCTTCGCTTCTGGTGTTTACGGAACGACTTGTCCAGCCGAACCGCCTTGACCAGGGCGGGCAACACGAAGAGGTCGCCGAAGAAAGCGACACCCAGCGTGAACGCGCTCAGCGCACCGAACTGCTCCACCGCTTTGAAGTTCGACATCGCCTGCGCGCCAAAGCCCATACACAGGATGATGGTCGTCAGCAGGATGGCTCGGCCGCTGCCGTGAAGGGTGCGCTCGATGGCCAGGTCGACAGGGCCGTCGTCGCGGCGAATCTCTTCACCCATGCGGTGTAGGAAGTGAATCGTGTCATCCACGGCGATGCCCAGCGACACCGAGAAGATGATGACCGACGAGACCCGCAGGTCGATGCTCAGGTAGCCCATCATGGCCATGGTGATGAAGACCGGCCAGACGTTGGGGATCATGCTGTACAGGCCGACCTTGAAGGACCGAAACAGCACGGTCATCAGCAGCAGGATGAAGACGAAAGCGACGCTCAAAGAGGTGACCATGTCGGTCACCACAGCGCTGAGCGCGCTATGCGCCAGCGTGGTGTTGCCCGTGATGTGGACGTCGAACTTGCCGTTCAACGCCTTGGTCCCGAAGAGCTCGTCGTTCTTCTTCTGCAGACGCCCTTCCAGCTCACGCCACGCCTTGGCGCCGCTGTCGAAGGCGTAGATGGTCACGTTGGTGCGGGTGTAATCCCGTGTGACGGTGCGTGACAAGGTGTCGCCGCCGGCACTCTCCAGTGGGAACAGCAGCTGGCTGATGGACCGGCGGTCGAGGTCTTTGGGCAGGGCGTAGTTGGCGTCGTCGTCGGCCCCGGTGAAGGCCAGGTTCATCTCCTTGAGCAGGTCCACCATGGACGCGGCCTGACCCACGACCACCGTGTTCTTGCCGCTGGACAGCCAGTCGTCGAGCTGGGCGACGGCCTTCACCAGCATGGGGTTCTTCACCGACTCGGTGCACACACCGAGCATCGCAGGGGCGACCCGAGGCTCTTCGACGTTCGCCGGGGGGGCAGATGGGGCATCGTCCTCTTCCACGACGATCTCTTCGTCGCTGTCCTCCTCCTCGACCACCTCGTCGTCGTCCTCGATGTCGACGCTATCGCCGTCATCCCCGCCTGCCTTGCCCTTGGACCCTGCAGGTCCCGCAGACATGGCGCGCAGACGCAACTCACGGACGACGTTGCCCAGTTGGTCGAACGTGGGCATCTCGTCCTGGTCGGTCATGTCCAGGCCGGCCGCGCGGAGCTTGCCGACCAGCTGATACGGACGGTCCACCTGGCGGCATACCTGGGTATGGCAGCAGCCCGGGTAGCCGCACGTGGTCTCGTCGCATGGCTTCAGCTTGCAGTCGGCGTCCACCGAGCACTTTCTGTCGGGATACTCTTTGCCCGAGATGGCGACGGCATGAACCAGCATGCCACCCAGTCGCTCCTGCGTTTGAAGCAACGCCTGAGCCGTTGGGTGGTCCTCATCCAGCTCGTGCAGGATCCGCATGTCCTTGTTGATGATGGAGATGCCGATGCCTGCAGCGATGGCCGCGATCCCCGCGGCGATCAAGACCGTCTTGGGCTTCTGGGTCACCAGTTTGTTGAGCCAGTGGATGAACCGGCCCAGGTAGGTGCTCTCCCGCTCCATCATGAACTCGCTCTTGGGACGCGGCAGGAGCGACAGAACGACAGGCAGCACGGTCACCTGCATCAGGAACACGAACATGATCGCCGCGCCGCTGAAGATGCCGAATCCGCGGATGGCCGGAATCGACGCGCTCACCAACGAGGCGAAGCCCACGCCCGTGGTGAAGCTGGCCAGAAAGCACGCCGGTGTCATGGCGCACATAGCCTTGATGATGGCTTCCCGTTTGTCCTCTTCTTCGGTGGCGACCTGATAGTAGCGCGCCAGGATGTGCACGCTCTCGGCGACGCCGATGACCAGGATGAGCACCGGGATGGTGTTGTTGACGACGTTGATGGGCTCGCCCTGCCACTGCATGAAGCCCACGCCCCACACGGTCGCCAGGCCGATGGGCGTCATGCCGCCCACGATGGCCCACACGCTTCGGAAGAGCATCAGCAGGAAGAGGCAGATAACGGCGCCGATGATCGGGGTGAACAACGCCAGGTCGGTGAGCGTGATACGAGCGTAGTCACGCTCGATGATGGGGATTCCCGTGTAGTAGACCCGAGCACCGTTGCCGACCTCCCGCTCGAACGCCTTCGAGCGTTCGTCCAGGTGGCTGAGCAGCGGGTGGCGCTTCTCCGGGGCTTGGTAGTCCAGGCGGAAGCGGCCAAGAACGCGCGTGGAGCGCCCGTCCGGGCTGACCAGCTGCCCCACGTACAGCCGATGCTTCATGATGGAGCCGGCTGCCTTCCGGTAGCGCTCCGCAGCCGCTTTGATGGCAGCTGGTAGCTTGGCCACGGTGTCCGCAGGCCCCAGCCCCTCGGCAGCGGCCAGTGCGGCGTCTGAGTCGAGACCCGGCTGCCCCGCGACCGCCTCGTCCAGTTTCTTGAGCTCGCTGCGCATGAAGTCGGGAGCGATGCTCTCCGACTGCAGGTTGGCCATGGCGCCGATACTGATGACCTGCTCGGAGTTGAGTTCGGGACGCTCCTTGAGCTCATCCCCCAGGGCGATCACCTGCCGCAGCACCCGGGGCGCAAAGACGGTGCCAGTGACCCGTTCCGAGACGGGGGGCGTGTCGGTGGCGTCGGGGAGTGCCACCAGAACCGACACCATCCCGACGTCGTCACCGAAGTCCTGGTTGAACTCCCGAAGACGGTCCTGGTCCCCGCCGTACTGAATGAACAGACGGTTGAAGCTGAAGTCGTACTTGATGGATTCGACCGGCCACAGGAACGAGCCGAGCCACGCCGTGACGCCCAGGACGGCGATCAGGACGACCCACCTGTACTTCAGGACAGCTTGGAAGTACGCGCGCATTCAGGGGCCGGCTCTTACCGCACCGGCCCCAAGCATACAAGGACGTTGACCTGCATCGTTGCTGCTGGCTATAAGCCGCGCTCCCCGCGACCCTGCACGAGCGTTGGGCCGGGGCGCATTGAGACCTGGAGATGGGAATGAAGGTCGCAGTCATCGGGACCGGCTACGTCGGACTGGTCGCTGGTACGGGTCTGGCGGAGATTGGCCACGAGGTCACCTGCGTCGACAACAACGAGGCCAAGATAGCGGGTCTCCTCGAGGGCGTGCTGCCCATCTACGAGCCCGGGCTCGAAGAGCTGGTTCCCAAGAACGTCGCGGCCGAGCGCCTGTCCTTCACGACCGACCTCGCGACTGCGGTGCAGCCGGCTGAGATCGTCATCATCGCTGTCGGCACGCCGCCGGGAGAGGACGGCTCGGCCGACCTCCAGTACGTCGAGGCCGTAGCGTCGTCAGTCGGCGACGCTCTCAACGGCTTCAAGGTCATCGTCGTCAAGTCCACCGTGCCCATCGGCACCTGCGATCGGGTCCGTGCCCTCATCGCCAGTCGCAGCAAAGAGCACTTTGTCGTCGTGTCCAACCCAGAGTTCCTCCGCGAGGGCGTTGCGGTCCCGGACTTCCTCAATCCGGACCGGATCGTGGTGGGCTCCACATCGCCCGAGGCGGTCGCCCCCATGGAGGCGCTGTACAAGCCCCTGACCGACGGCGGCGCGCAGCTGATCCACATGGATCTGCGTAGCTCGGAGATGACCAAGTACGCCTCCAACTGCATGCTCGCCACCCGCATCTCGTTCATGAACGAGATCGCCCGGTTGTCCGAGCGCGTGGGGGCTGACGTCGAGCAGGTCCGCAGGGGCATGGGAGCCGATGAGCGCATCGGGCCCAAGTTCCTTCGCGCGGGCGTCGGCTACGGCGGGAGTTGCTTCCCCAAGGACGTCAAGGCGTTGATGCGGAGCGCCCGTGAGTACACGTGCGACATGGCGGTGCTGGAGGCGGTGGAGGCCGTCAACGCCATCCAGAAGCGGCGGCTGGCCGAGATGGTCATCGAGGACCTGGGGGACGACCTCAGCGGCAAGACGTTGGCGTTGTGGGGGCTGGCGTTCAAGCCCGATACCGACGACATGCGCGAGGCGCCGTCCATCACGATTGCCCGGGTCTTGCAGGAGGCGGGCGCGCATGTGGTCGGCTGGGATCCTGCCGCTGCGGAAACTGCGCCTGAAGCGCTGGGTGATTCGTTGACCCTGGCGGCTGACAAGTATGCTGCTCTCGAAGGTGCAGACGCCTTGCTGTTGGTGACCGAGTGGGCCGACTTCCGCGACCCTGATTGGGACCGGGTCCGATCCCTGATGAAGGACGCTCGGGTCTACGACGGGCGCAACCTCTGGACGCCCGCGAACGTCAAGGAGCAGGGGTTCCGGTACCGGGGCATCGGCCGCTCCTGAGGCGGTGCCTGACGGCCTCGAGCCTCCGCCAGGCGTCTTGACGGGCGAGAAGCAGCATGGCGGCATCGCCGTGCCGCATCGTGAGGACGTGCTCTCCGCTTCGTCCCTCGTGGGTGAGACCTTCGTGACAACCGTTTCCGGCGGGGATGTGGGCCTTGAGCTCCGGGTGGGAACGCACGATGTCGCTGACGCTGCCCGCCAGGGCGGCCGCTTGATGGGGTAGCAGGCGGCACTCCACGGCCGCGGCGTCGGGAGGCGGAGCGGCGCTCGCGCACCGGCCCTGACCGTCGAGCCACCCTCGTTGTCCGAGCCTGGGCAGTCGAAGCTCGTCGGAGATGGCAGCGGGGTCTGAGTCGACGGGGTACGGCGACGCCAGGGCGCCACTGAGCAGATGTGCGATCAGCGCAGCCATGGCCAGCACGCTCACGGCCCACCGGGAACGCCGGTCGGTACCCCAGGCGGTCAGACCCAGGCCGACACCGGCCGCAAAGCCTCCCAGGTGTGCGGCGTGATCCACATCGACGCCGGTGCGAGAGGCGAGCGGGGCCACCACCCCGAGCAGGCCGACGATGAGCAGACTCCAGCGGTGCCAGGCCTCCACGCGCGGAGGGGGCGACACGCCGCCTCGGTAGAAGGCCAGACCGAGTAGACCGAAGGCGCCGCCCGAGGCGCCGACGCTCATACCTGGTGACAGCAGGGCGGAGACCAGGTGGCCGAGGACGGCGGCGCTGAACGCGATAGTCAGAGCCTCAGCAGCCCGCGCCAGGCGAAGGCGCGTCAGCAGGACGATGAGCAGCGTGAGCCACAGTAGATTGGAGCCCAGGTGGAAGGGGTCGGCGTGAAGGAACACCGCGGTCACGACCCGCCACAGCTGGAGCTCGCCAATGGCGTGATAGGGCTCGTTGCCCCCTGCATCAAAGAGCGCGGCCGGCCCTGGTCCGAAGCCTGCGTCCCCGCGGCCCATATAGTCGGCGACCATGTAGGCCCCCGTGAGGATGGCGACCATCGACGCGATGGCGACGGTCACGCCGACGCGGTCGGTGAGGCGGGGTTGTCCGACGGCGGGCGGCACGGTCGGAGTGTGCCTCCGCGCCTTCGGCTTGCCAACCTGTACAGCTCTGCTACCTTGGACAGATGAGGGGTCGGAGGCGGTGCCCGAGGAGGCATCTTTCGCCGGTCGTCGAGCGAGAAGGGAGTGGGTGCGATGGTCAACCTTCAGCGGACTCCGCTTGGAATCCTGGTGGCAGTGACTGCCGTGGTCGCGCTGTCGGGGGGCTCTGAGGCCCTGGCCAAGGGGGGCAAGTTCGTTATCCCCGAACCGGACGTTCTGGACGCCGACGACCCCACCATCACCGACGACCTACCCAAGGCGGACAAGGAGATCGTGGGTGACGAAGACCTCGACGAGGACGTCGTCATCGCCGCCCAGAAGGTGCGTACCACGATTCAGGAAGCCCCCAGTATCATCACCGTCATCACCCGCAAGCAGATCATGGAGCGCGGGTATCGCACCATCAACGAGGCGATCAGCACCGTCCCCGGGTTCGAGGGCGGACGCTGGGAGGCCAATGGCTGGCACAAGGAGTCCTTCTCCCGGGGAATCCCACGCGGGACGTTGATTCTCGTCAACGGCGTCAACGTGACCGAGCCGCTACGAAACCACTTCAACCTCGACCGCAAGTACCCGATGGAAATCATCGAGCGTATCGAGGTCACCAGCGGTCCGGGCGGCGTGCTCTGGGGCTCCAACGCGCTCCTGGGCGTCATCAACATCGTGACGAAGGGGCCCGACGACAAGGGCGTCCACGTCCTGGCCGGGTTCGGCGACGGTCCGGCGGACCGGCTTCAGTTCAAGGCGGGTCTGGGGTACAGCGGCTGGTTCGACGAAGAGAAGAAGTTCGGCCTGTTCACCCACGTCAGCCTCTACTCGACCAATGGCCCCGAGCTGCTGGTCGACCAGCAGAAGATTCTGGGCGCCCTGCCAGAGCCCGCTGAAGACGCCCCCACGCTCTATCTGCCAACCCCTGTCGAAGCGACGGCCGGCAATCGAAGCTACTTCTTCAATTTCAGTGGGCGGCTGAAGTTGGGCCCGGTGAGCATCGACTGGATCGTGCCCTGGGAAGACGATTACCGCGTCGTTCAGTACGGCTCGGCGGTTCCGCGGCTCGACTATCTGGACACGGGCCAGGAGGCCCCAGCATCGCGTGCCCGGGACTCGGTCACGATGGTGTCGATCACCTACAACGACCGTTTCCTCAATAACGACCTGGGCATCAACCTGCGCCTGTACACGGTCAGCCACGACATCTACGAGGAGCCGTTCCGAATCTACAGCCCCAGTTCGGTCACCCTGGCGCTGTTCAACCACACCGAGCACACCAGCCTGTCGTTCGAGAACGAATTCACCGGGCGCGCCGGCATGGCCCTCGATATCGACTACAAGATTCTCGACAATCTGCAGCTGGTTACCGGTGGCGAGTTCTTCGCCGACATCGCCCAGAACGTCATCCAGCGCTCGTACGCCCAGGATACGCTGGGCCGCTGTCCGGAGAACTTCACCTACGACGACTCGAACTACCTGCCTTGCTATGTCAACGACCTGCAGGTGTCGAACACGGTCAACTACGTGGGCGGCGTCTTCGCCAATCTGGACTGGAAGCCGGTCGACTCGCTGGCCCTGACCGCCGGTGCCCGCCTCCAGCTGTCGTCGCAGTACGACCCCGCGATCCAGTTCCAGGGCGGCTTCGTGTGGAACATCGTCGACAAGCTTCACTGGAAGGGCTTCGTGTCCAGTGGCTTCCGCCCGCCGGCCATCGCGTCCACGGCGACTCTGCCCACCAACTCGGGCGTGGCGTATCTAGCCAACCCCGACTTGCGCGTCGAGAGCTCGCGCAGCTACGAGACGGAGTTCAACCTGATGACGCTGCAGGACGTGGGCCCGATTCGGGACCTCTACCTCCGCATCAACGGCGCCTACACCCAGATGTTCGACGTCATCACCCGCCCCGCCGGTGTGTTCCAGAACGGTGGGGCGCAGGACATTGCTTCAGCGGAGGCCGCTCTGCGTTTGCGCTTCGACGGCGGTCACGAGATCTGGGGCAACTACACGTTCACCCGGGTGTTCGACGAGAACGCCCCCAATGGGAAGTACCTGGAGAACATCGCCGAGCACATGGGCAACGTGGGCGCCAAGTTCGAGTTCCTCGACAACAAGATCGAGCTCGACCTGTGGGCGACCTTCAAGAGCTCCATGATCGACCGCAACCGTCCCGCGGTCGTGAGCCCGGACCGCCCCGACTACAGCATCAGCTGCGCCGACCTGGGCAAGTCGGTCTACCCCGAGGAGTTCGGCCTCGCCTCACTGCAGTCGTTCTGTGCGGCTCCGGGGCTCGAGGACGCCATCTTCGTCCTGCCGGGTCACTCGGTCCCCGAGCGGCTGCGTCCGGTCGTGCTCCTCAACGCGGGCCTGCGGTTCAAGAACCTGTGGCGGGACCTGACGGCGTCCATCTACGTCCACAACCTCCTGGACATGCGCTACTACGAGCCCGACTTCTTCAACGATCCCCGCGTCATCAGCCGTCCTCAGCCCAAGCCGGGGCTCAGCGTCTACGCCCAGATCAGTCTTGGCATCTAGTCGTCACAGATGACCTTTTCCACAAGCAAAAAGCTGATTGATTCCAGGGCCTTGCGGCCCAAATGAGGCGTTGACTTCGGGGGATCCCCGGGGTATGGTCCGCCGGCTACCGAGTCGGCGATAGCCACCTCCGGGGAGATTCAGTGACGACGCCAAGCATGCAGCCGCCGGGCAACCGGATTCCCGTCAACATCGAAGACGAGATGCGCAACTCGTATCTCGACTACGCCATGAGCGTGATTCGCGGCCGGGCCCTGCCCGACGTGCGCGACGGGCTCAAGCCGGTGCACCGACGCATCCTGTACACGATGTACGAGCAGAGGAACTTCTTCACCTCGTCGTACAAGAAGTCGGCCCGCATCGTCGGCGACGTGCTCGGCAAGTACCACCCCCACGGTGACACCGCGGTCTACGACGCCCTGGTCCGGATGGCCCAGGACTTCGCGATGCGCTACCCGCTCGTGGACGGCCAGGGCAACTTCGGCTCCGTCGACGGCGACCGCGCCGCCGCCATGCGTTACACCGAGGTGCGGATGACGCGCCTGGCCGGCGAGCTGCTGGCCGACATCGAGAAGCGCACGGTCGACTTCCAGGACAACTACGACGGCTCCGAGCAGGAGCCGACGGTGCTCCCGGCGGCCTATCCGAACCTGCTGGTGAACGGCTCCAACGGCATCGCGGTGGGTATGGCCACCAACATGCCGCCGCACAACCTTACCGAGGTCATCAACGGCACCATCGCCGTCATCGACAACCCCGACATCGAGCTCGTCGACCTGATGCAGCACATCCCCGGTCCGGACTTCCCGACCGGCGGGTACATCTACGGGCGTGCCGGGATCTTCAAGGCCTACGAGACCGGTCGCGGCGTCATCAAGATGCGCGCCAAGACCCACTTCGAGTACGACGACAATGGCGACGAGACCGCTCTCATCGTCACGGAGATCCCCTACCAGGTAAACAAAGCGCGCCTGCTGCAGCGCATCGCCGAGCTGGTCCGGGACAAGAAGATCGACGGCATCCGTGCGCTGCGCGACGAGAGCGACCGGCGCGGTATGCGCATCTTCATCGGGCTCAAGCGGGGCGCGTTGGGACAGATCGTCCTCAACAAGCTCTTCTCCATGACGCCCATGCAGCAGAGCTTCGGCATCAACAACCTGGCCATCGTCGGTGGTCAGCCTCGGATGCTGGGGCTCAAGGACCTGCTGGTCCACTTCGTCAACCACCGTCGCGACGTGGTGACCCGGCGTACGCGCTACGACCTACGCAAAGCCGAGGAGCGGGCCCACATCCTCGAGGGCTACCTCATCGCGCTGGACAACATCGACGAGGTGGTCGAGCTCATCAAGGCGAGCCCGACGCCCGCCGAGGCGCGCGTGGCGCTCCAGAACCGCTTCGAGTTCACCGAGGTCCAGGCTCAGTCCATTCTGGACATGCGGCTGCAGCGCCTGACCGGTCTGGAGGTCGACAAGATCAAGGCCGAGTACGAGGAGCTCCAGACGCTCATCGAGGAGCTGCGCTCCATCCTGGCCTCCGACGAAAAGCTCATGAACCTCATTGTCGAGGAGCTCACGGCGATTCGCGACAAGTACGCCGACGAGCGCCGCACGCTGCTGGTGGACGCCAGCGGCGAGATCGGGATGGAAGACCTGATCGCCAACGAGGACATGGTCATCACCATCACCACGACCGGCTACATCAAGCGTACGCCGCTGAGCGAGTATCGCTCGCAGGCACGCGGTGGAAAGGGTCGCAGCGGGATGTCCACCAAGGAGCAGGACGAGGTCACCAACCTCTTCGTGGCGTCCGCCCACACCCTCCTGATGATCTTCACCGACCGGGGTCAGGTCTATCCGCTCAAGGTCTGGGAGGTGCCCAAGTCCGGTATCAACGGGCGCGGCAAGGCCATCATCAACCTGATTCCCATCCAGCAGGGCGAGTCCATCCGGTCCATCGTGCCGATCGAGGACCTCGATGACGCCGACAAGCACCTGCTCTTCGCCACCCGCAACGGCACGGTGAAGCGGACGGTCCTGAACCTCTACAAGAACGTTCGCAGCAACGGCATTCGCGCCATCATCCTGGTTGAGGGCGACGACCTCGTCAGGGTGAAGCTGGCCGAGCCCGGCGACCACATCATGCTGGTGACCGCCAAGGGGCAGAGCATCATCTTCTCGCAAGATGGTGTGCGGGCCACGGGCCGCGCCTCCAAGGGAGTCATCGGCATCAAGTTCCGTGGCGACGACAAGGTCGCGGACATGGACGTCATCAAGCTCGATGGCCTGCCGAGTGACGAGGACGAGGGTGAGGGCGACGAGGAAGAGAGCAGCGAAGCCGCCGATCTCGATGCCATGGACGCGGAGGCTGGCGAGACCGAAGAGGAGGACGTAAACGTCCCGTCGGTCGTGCTCGTCACCGAAAAGGGTTACGGAAAGCGCACTCCGCTCAACAAATTCCGGATCCAGAAGCGAGCGGGCCTCGGTCTTCGGGCGCTCCCCTACGTGGACCGCAACGGTCCTCTGGTGGCGATGTGCCAGGTGCGGCTCAAGGACGACCTGATGGTCGTTACCGACGGCGGCACCATCATCCGTACCCCGGTGGCGGAGATTCGGGCCTACAGCCGAAGCGCCAAGGGTGTCCGCGTGATTCGGATGGCCGAGGAGGAGTCGGTGTCGTCCATCTACACCGTCTCCGCGGCCGACGATGAGGAAGAGGTCGTTGAGGCGGCTGCGGAGGGCGCGGAGGTCGAGGGCAGCGGCGCTGCTGCGGACGGGGGCGCTACTGCTGACGACACCCCTGTTGCCGACACCGATGCGGCAGACGCCGGGGACGCCGAAGCGTGAGCACCACACCTGAGCTGCAGGTCATCCTGAAGAAGGGACGGTCCAAACCGTTCTGGATTGGCCATCCCTGGGTCTTCTCCGGTGCTGTCCACAAGGTGGTGGGCGACCCTGGAGACCTTGGCGGTCCCTGTGTCGTCCTCGACGAACGCAGCAACGTCCTCGGCTCGGGCTACTACAACCCCCACGCGCGCATTGCGGTGCGAATTCTCCAACACCGACGCACCACTGAGGTGGACTTCACGCCGGCCCCGGTGCTCGACGTCGTTCAGCAGCGGGTGCATCAGGCGGTGCGCCGGCGCGGTGCCCTCGGGCTTCCGGCTGAGCACACGACCGCATACCGGCTCGTCAACGCTGAGGGTGACGGGCTTCCCGGCTTGGTCGTGGATGTGTTCAAGCGGGTGGGCGTGGTCCAGATCGGGTCTCGGGGCATGTATGTGCATCGCGCCGAGATCGCCACGCTGCTGCGCGAGCGGCTGGACCTACAGCAGGTCATTGTCGCGGTCAGCGAAGACGCCTCCCGAATGGAGCAGACCATCCCCGCCGGTGCCGAGGAGTTCCAGCGGGGCAGCTCCGAAGGCGAAGAGCTCAGCGGTACGGCCAAGGTGCAAGTGCACGAGAACGGTCTGGCCTACGAGATCGACCTGGCGAAGGGGCACAAGACGGGCTTTTACTGTGACCAACGCGAGAACCGTGCCCGATTCGCCTGGTTCTGCGATGGGCAGCGGGTCCTCGACATGTGCTGCTACAGCGGTGGCTTCGGGCTCAATGCCCTGGTGGGGGGCGCCGCTCACGTGACCGCCGTAGACAGCAGTCCGGCCGCGCTGCAGATGCTTCGGCGCAACGCCGAGCTCAACGATGTGGCGGACCGGGTGACCACCTACGAGGCGGACGCATTTACGTTCCTCAAGCAGGCGCGAGGCGAGGGGCGTAGCTGGTCCCGCATCGTGCTCGATCCGCCCAAGTTCGCTCGCAGCCGCAAGCATCTACGCGACGCGATGAAGAAGTACGCGCGCCTCAACACCTTGGCCCTGGCCGCGCTCGAGCCCGGCGGACTGATGCTGACCTGCTCTTGCAGTGGCATGGTATCGCGTGAGGACTTCGTGCGGATGCTGACCGACTCGGCCCACCGGATGCGCAAGACCATCGCCATCCATGAGGTCTGGGGTGCTGCCCCCGACCACCCGTGGCCCAGCGTAGCCAACGAGGCAGAGTACCTGAAGGCCGTGTTGGTGAGCGTCGTCGACTAGCTGCTTTCGGCACGCGGCTCCGCGCGGAACGGTTGTACGCCAAGGACAAGAAGCGCCAAGCTCTCAACGCTTTGAGTGGCCCTTGTCCTGGATCGACCATCGGTACTATCCCGACTGACTCGCACCAGCGGGTACCGGGCCTATCCCCACTCAACCGCACAGCGGGAGTCCTGGAGCGCGGAGGCGCTACTTGCGGATGGGCGTCGCGCTCACCATCTGGAAGTAGAGCGACTCGTCGTTCTCGATCTTGACGTCCCAGCCGTCGATGTTGGTCCAGCCGGCCTGGCCCTTGCGCTTGAGCTTGTCTGAATAGCGTTCGAGCTTGCTCTTGAAGCCCGACAGCTTGCCCCGTTCCATCAGCGCGTAGAACTTCTCGCCCCGATTTCGGGTCTCGAGATACGGCATGAATTGCGGCTGCTCTTTCGTGATCGGCTGCAGCTCGTTGTAGCTGTAGTACGTCTCACCGCGCCAGGTGATGAGCCACGAGATGACGTCCTCGCGGCAGACGCGCTTGTTCTCGTACCCAAACCAGCCCGCCATGCCTTCCGGCAACAGAGGCGTGTAGGCGTCCTGAATCTCCTCAGGATTCTCGGTCATCTGGCACGTGTCGTAGTAGCTGTCGAACAGGTACTTCTGTGACCAGTGCGGCGACAGCGTCGGCATGTAGTAGTTCAGTGACCACATGGCGAACATCGCGGCCAGCAGCGCCAAGGCAGCCAGCCCCTTGCGTCGCGTGCGGGACACGAAGAACAGCCCCAAGGCGATGAGCCCGAACACGGCGACAAAGGGAATCCAGTTGTCGTAGCGGAACGCACTCGTCGTGAGGATGCTCTTCATCAGCGGCGTCGTGTGCCGCCAGAAGGTGCTTTCTTCCCAGGTATACGTATCGGCGCGTTTGGAGACCTTCGCGGCCGGGTCGATCGGCAGGTGCTGTGGCAGCGGCCGGTCGTACTTGTACGTCATCAGGTTCCGCACGTGCTGAGGGTCCTCGTGGAGGTCCCAACTCAGCGCCGAGAAGAACACGATCCCCACCAACGCCACCACGCGAGGCAGCCAAGACTTGTCCTCGAGCAGGCCATCGATGAACAGCGCCGTCAGCATGGCCAGGGCGGGCATAGCGGGGAAGATGTAGTGGTGGAACTTGGTCGATGACAGCGTGAACAGCAGGAACGCCAGCGCGAACCACACGGCCACGAAGATCGCCGCCTGGTTGCTCGGTCGGCGGTCCTTGGTGTTCAACCTGAACATCCACACCAGCGCGAACGGCACGAAGATGGCCCAGGGGAACATCCCGATGCCGAGCCACTTGATGAAGTGCTCGAAGTTGCCGCTGTCGATCTGGTGCACGCCGGCGCCCAGCCGGTTGAAGTGATCGTGCACGAAGAAGCGCTGGTAGAAGGCGTTGCCGTGCTTGACGAACATCGCCACGTACCAGGGCAGACTCACCAGCATCACCACGGTGATGCCCCGAATCAGCTCCACCTTCGCCAGCATCCGCCACTGCACCGTGATGATGAGGTAGAACAGGATGATGGCGCCGGGGATCAGGAACAGCAGGCCCTTGGCGTAGAACGACAGCCCGCAGAACACGTAGAACCAGACCATCGTCGAGCGACGGACCCACTTGTCCTTCACTCCCTGGGTCAGGCCTCGGCTGCGGATGTCCTTGCGCATCGACCAACCGAACCAGCCCAGTATGGCGGCCAGCAACGCGCCATAGATCAGTGCGTGATAGATGCCCTGGTGGAGCAGGTTCCATCCCAGGCCCGGGTCAGGTTTGTTGGCAGGTGGTGCCGTTACCAGGTCGGTCACCAGCAACTTGTATTGGGGCACCGTGACGAGCAGCAGGCACACCACTGACGTGATGATCCAGCCCCAGAAGTTCCTGTCGCTGCGCTTCACCGGCTTGGCGAAGAACGCGATCATTAAGAAACATAAGCCGATGAGCATGGTGCCCACGAACGGCATGTCCGTCTGGGCCTGACGGCTGATCATGAAGAACTGGGGCGACGTCGCCATGATGAGCGCGCCAAGCAGTCCAACCCGACGGGTCCAGATGCGAGACAGAGCCAGGTAAGCGAAGAACACCGCCATCATCGCCAGCAGCGCCATCGGCAGGCGGATGGCCCACTCGCTGCGACCGAAGAGGTTGGCCATGGTGGCCTCGGTCCAGAAGATGAAGATGGGCTTGGAGAAGAAGAAGTTCCCCTGCTTCGGCTCGGTCCCGATCTGCTCCTTGTAGCCCCACCACGGGCTGATCCAGTCGTAGGTCTCCACCATGTTGGTGGTGACGGCGCCGTAGTGCGTCTCCCACGGGTCCCAGAGCCCAAAGGCGCCCAGGTTGGGGAAGAAGATCAGGAACGCACCGAGGAGCACGAAGAGTCGAACCTTCGTCTCGTTGGGGCGCGGCGTCCAGAACTCGGTGGGCTCCTCACCCGAGGCGATGATCGGTAGGGTGTGCCCCGGAGTCGGTGGCGTCTCATGCCCCAGCAGGGTCAGCTCGTGGCCATCCCCCGCGGGCTCCTCCGCCGCGTCGTCGTCGTCGGGCTCGTCTGCCTCGTCGTCAACGTCGGATTCGTCGGCCGCGTCGTCGTCGTCGGGCTGGCCTGCCTCGTCGCCGTCGGATTCGGCGGCCGCGTCGTCGTCGTCGGGCTGGTCTGCCTCGTCGCCGTCGGGCTCAGCTTCAGAGACATCCGCCGCATCGGCTTCTTCCGAAGCCGGTGCGTCGTCATCCTGGTCGGAACCATCCTCGTCGGACGCCTCCGGGCCTGCATCCCCGTCGCCCTGAACGTCAGACGCGTCGGGCGTGGGTGCAGCGGTGCCCTCCTCGTCGGGCGAGGCGGACACGTCGGCGTCAGAAGCGGAGGAATCCTCCTCCCCGTCTGACGCCTTCGCCTTTTCTTCCTCGTTCTCGGCCATGAGACCCCAAGGTCACCGCGGCCGCGAGAGAGAAGCTCTCGCGAAAGGCGTGGGTTGCCGGTCTAGCGCTTGGAGAACTGGAAGCGCTTACGGGCGCCCGGCTGACCGTACTTCTTGCGCTCCACCTTACGGGCGTCGCGGGTCAGGAAGCCGGCCTTCTTGAGCGGCGGACGCAGCTCCGGATCGGCCTTCTCGAGCGCGCGGCTGATGCCGTGCTTGAGCGCTCCGGCCTGGCCGCTGAGCCCACCGCCACGCACGGTGGCGTAGACGTCGAACTTGCCCTCGGTCTCGGTGACCTCGAAGGCCTGGTTGATGATCAGCATCAACGACGCACGCTTGAAGTACTCATCAGCGTCGCGCTTGTTGACCATGATCTTGCCGGAGCCCGGCTTGAGGAAAACACGGGCAGCCGCTTCCTTGCGTCGACCCGTTGCTCTCGAAATCCATGCGTCAGCCATGTCTCGTTCCTACTGCTACTTGATTCCGAGATCGGTGGGCTCGGGCTTCTGGGCGTCGTGCGGGTGATTGGCACCCGCGTAAACCTTGAGCTTCTTGAACTGCCGGCGACCCAGGGGGCCACGGGGGAGCATGCCCTTGACGGCAAGCTCGACCACCTTCTCCGGAGCCTTCGTGCGCATCTCCTCAGCGGTGGTCGACTTGATGCCGCCCATGTAGCCGCTGTGACGCCAGTACAGCTTGTCGGCCCACTTGTTGCCGGTCAGCTTGACCTTTTCGGCGTTGATCACGACGACGAAGTCGCCCACATCCCCGTTGGGGGTGAAGGTCGGCTTGTGCTTGCCGCGAAGGATGGCAGCGATCTGCGACGCGGCGCGGCCCAGGACGACATCTTCGAGGTCGACCAGCAGCCACTTCCGGTCAGCATTGGTGCTGTTGAAGCTCTTGGTGGTGTTCATCTGTCTTTTCCGTACCAAATGTGCGGCTTTAGCTAGGGCCGGCCGCATCGGCCGCGACGGTATAGGCGTCGCGGCCATTGATGTCAACGAGTCTTTCGGAGCGGCTCCAGGCGGTGCCGACCGGCGAGCATCAGACCATGCTCTTGAGGGCGTCGGCGCGGTCCGTCTGCTCCCAGGGGAGCTCCACGTCAGTGCGGCCGAAGTGCCCGTACGCGGCGGTCGGGCGGTAGATCGGGCGGAGCAGACCGAGCTGCTCGATCATCGCCTTGGGGCGGAAGTCGAAGACCTCGCGGACGGCCGCTTCGATCTTCGCAACGTCGGCCGTGTGGGTGCCGAAGGTGTCGACCAGGACGCTGACCGGATCAGCGACGCCGATCGCGTAGGCCACCTGAACCTCGGCGTGGGTGGCCAGGCCTGCGGCCACGATGTTCTTGGCCACGTAGCGGGTGTAGTACGCCGCGGAGCGGTCCACCTTGGAGGGGTCCTTACCGCTGAAGGCGCCGCCACCGTGACGGCCCCAGCCGCCGTAGGTGTCGACGATGATCTTGCGACCGGTCAGGCCGCAGTCACCCACCGGTCCACCGACCACGAAGCGGCCGGTCGGGTTCACCAGGAACCGCGTGTTGTCGTCCACCAGATTTTGCGGAAGCGTCGGGCGGATGACCTGGTTGATCACCGTCTCGTTGATCTCTTCCCAGGTCGCCTCGGCGGTGTGCTGGGTCGAGACCACCACCGTGTCGATGTGGACCGGCTTGTTGTCCTCGTACTTGACGGTGACCTGCGACTTGGAGTCCGGGTAGAAGAGGTTCGTGGTGCCTGACTTGCGGACCTCGGCCAGCTTCTGAACCAGCCGGTGGGCGGTCACGATCGGCAGCGGCATCAACACGTCGGTGTCGTTGCAGGCGTAGCCGAACATGAGGCCCTGGTCGCCAGCGCCCTGCGCGTCGAACTTGCCCGCGCCCTCGTCAACGCCCTGGGCGATGTCGGGGGACTGCTTGTCCAGCGTCACCATGACGGCGCATGCGTCATTGCTGAAACCGGCTGCCGGGTCGGTGTAGCCGATCTCGCCGAGGGTCTTGCGAGCCACCTCGGTGTAGTCGAACGTCGCGTTGGTCGTGATCTCGCCGGCCAGGACGACGAGGCCGGTGTTCACCAGGGTCTCACAGGCGACGCGAGACTTGGGGTCCTGCTCCAGGCAAGCATCCAGGACGGCGTCGGAGATCTGGTCAGAGACCTTGTCGGGGTGGCCTTCGCTGACCGATTCGCTGGTGAAGATGAAGTTCTTGAGCATGTCCGTCTAACTCCTCACTGGGTGCTCGCTGAAGGCCGCAGCTGATAATCGGTCGGACTGCTCAGGTCAAGTAAATACGGGCGCGAGGCCCCGGAAACGACAAAGCCCGCGTCCGGGAGGGACGCGGGCTCGAAGGGAGGCGGCACCCGGAGGTGCACCCGTGGTCAGGGGAGGAAGACCCGGACGCCCAGACTGAAGATGGTGTCGTCGCCGTTGTCGATAGACTGCTGAAAGCCCAGGTCGACACCCACCAGCTTGCTGACGTAGCTGGCGCCGCCGGCGATACGCTTGTCGTCGGTGCCCTGGTCGTAGACGAAGCCGAGCCGCACCACGACGAGGTTCTCGATGAGGTACTGGGCACCGAAGTGCCAGCTCACCAGGGGCGTCTCGGGGTCCGTCTGGATGTCGAGGTTGGCGTCGATATTGAGCTCGAAGGCCTCCAGCTGAAGGCCGACACCGACGCCGACCGAGCGGGGGGCTTCGCGGACATTCTTGGCGTCCAGCAGGTTCTGGCCCACCACGCCGATGCGGAACATGTCGCTGATGGTCAACACCAGCCCGGCGTCGAGGGTGAAGAACTCGATGTCGTCGCTCTCGGCGTTCTTCGGATCGTCCCCAGCACCGACAATGAAGTTGGTGTAGCGAACACCCAGGCCGCCGTAGATGGCGAAGTCTTTGGTCGCGTATCCCGTGGCCAGGCCGCCCCGCAGGTTGTGGCCCTCGCGGTCTCTGCCGTCGCGCTTGCCCAACACGTAGTTGTATTGGAAGCCCATGGCCAGGGCGTCGTTGGTCGCCGAATCCACCATGCCCACGCCGAAGGAGTGGCCGCCCAGCGTGTTGAGGAAGCTATAGCCGGCCTCGATGGCGTACTGCTTGAGCCGGGGCATGCCGCCCGGGTTGAAGTACAGCGCCGAAGAGCCGACAGCGGAGGCGCGAACAGCATCGCCGGTGCCCAGGGACATCGCCGGGGCGCCGTCTTCACGGCTCTGAGCCGAGCTGGTGCCTGGGGCCAGCACGAGCAGTGCAACGACGCCAATGGCGGCGACGGTTCTCGTGTTCATCGCATCCTCCCGTACCGCCTGTAGAAAGCGGCCAATTCACTGGCGACCCTAGGCCTCGCCCCTGGGGGTGTCAAAAAATAAACGCCCTGGGCGGCGCCTGCGGCCGGACGGTGGACAGTCGGCGCAGAGGTGCTTAGATCTCGTTGCAGTTGGCCCGACCACACGTCCCGGTCCCAGCAAGGAGCGCCCATGTCCGATGACAACAGCAGCAAGTCCTCGTCCCCACTCAAGATGGTCCTGATGGTGGCCATCTTTGTCGGCCTCGTGCTGGCGTTGAACTGGGTCATGGGTGTGGCCTTCGCCATCCTCAAGTGGGTCGCCATCGGAGGCATCGCGCTGTTGGCCATGTGGTTCATGTTCCGCAAGAAGGACAGCTCGTCGAGCGAGACGTGACCCCGCTGACGTCGGGGGACCTCAAGCGCAACGCGGCCTCGGAGCTGGTTGTTCCCCAAGTGCTGGTGTTGCACCGCGAAAATCGTTAGGGTTCGCGCCTGTCAGCCCCAGTTTCGGGCCCTTTTTCGAGAGGTTGCGACACCATGGATGCCGACGCCCCGCCCCTTCCGGTCACCTTCGCCGACGTCGAAGCCGCTCGCGAGCGCGTTCAAGCCGCTGTGTACAAGACCCCGTGCGCGCATTCGCAGATGCTCAGCGAGGCGGCCCATGCCAAGGTCTTTCTCAAGCTCGAGAACCTGCAGATGTCTGGCAGCTACAAAGAGCGCGGGGCGCTCAACAAGTTGCTGCATCTGACCGAGCAGGAGCGCAGTCGTGGCGTCATCGCCGCGAGTGCCGGCAACCACGCCCAGGGCGTGTCCTACCACGCCACCCGGTTGGGGATTGATGCCAAGATCGTGATGCCGCGGCACACGCCGCTCATCAAGGTGACCCAGACCCGCCGGTTTGGCGCGTCGGTCGAGCTCATCGGTGAGACCTTCGACGACGCATACGCTGCAGCATTGCGTCTGGCCGAGGAGGAGGGACGGACCTTCGTTCATCCCTTCAATGACCCGCTCATCATCGCTGGCCAGGGCACCGTGGGGCTCGAGATGCTCGAGCAGAACCCGTACCTGGACGCGGTCGTCATCCCGGTGGGCGGCGGTGGGCTCATCGCCGGGATGGCGGTGGCCATCAAGGAGACCAACCCGCGCATCAAGGTCTACGGGGTGGAGGCCGAAGCGTTGCCGGGGATGCGCGCGAGTCTCGAGGCGGGGAAGGTGGTCGAGGTGAACGGTCCGCGGACCATGGCCGACGGCATCGCGGTTCGACGCGTGGGTGACGTGACCTACGAAATCGTCAAACGCTACGTGGACGACGTGGTGACCGTCGACGAGGAGGAGATCTCGTCGGCCGTGCTCACTTTGCTGGAGGTCGAGAAGACCGTGGTGGAGGGAGCCGGTGCGACACCGCTAGCGGCCCTGCTCAACGGCAAGCTGCCCCAGCTGGAGGGCAAGAAGGTCGGCCTCGTACTCACCGGGGGCAACATCGACGTGACGTTCCTCAACCGGATCATCGAGCGCGGGCTGGTCAAAGATGGTCGCATGGCCCGGTTTGGTGTGACGGTCCTGGACCGCCCAGGGGTGCTGACCACGCTGATGCGCATCGTCAGCAGTACCATGGCCAACGTGTTGGAGATCGGCCACAACCGGGCGTTCTCGCCCGCCGCCATCGGTGAGACACAGGTCACGCTGACGCTGGAGACCCGAGGGCATGACCACATCGCCGAGATCACGTCGGCCTTGACCGATGAGGGCTTCCGGGTGCAGATGCTGGGCCCGGGCGCGATGGCGCCCGCTCATTAGCATCGGTCAGACCCTTCTTCGGACCCAGCATTGGCAGAACGGCTCAAGCATCCCGCGACGTTGCTGTTCCTCGCGACGGCCATCATCTACAGCCTCGTCTCGTGGAACTACGTCAGCGGCCCCTCGCCCCAGTTCCACTTCGTGGATCTGGCCCATTCGATCATGAATGGGCGGCTCGACACCGACACGCCCAAGCAGCGTAAGAGCTCGCGCCCCAAGGAGGACGACCCGAAGGGGTATCGCGAGGCCATCAACCGCGTCTACGAGACGGGTGGCTGGAACGATTGGGCCTCGATTCGGGAGATCAAGCTCAAGCGGCCGGTCATCGCCGAGGACGGGAGTGAAGTCCAGGTGATGCGGGGCAAGTTTCCGTGGCCCGGGGACAAGGGCGACAAGCGACACGAGTTCCACTCCGTCGATGGCTACGTCCTGCAGGTGGTGCCGCATCGCGACCTCGCCCGGGATTGCGGCGAGAAGGGGCGAAGCCTGTGCAACGAGACCATCCACTACATCTCGTTTCCGCCCGGGCCCGCCTTCGTGATGATGCCGTTTGCCGCCGTGTGGGGCTACGACACCAACGATGTGCTCATCACTATCCTGTTCGCGGCGCTCAACGCCCTGCTGCTGTTCATGCTGCTGGAGCTCTTGCGAGAACGTGGCCACAGCGAGCGGACCCGCAAAGACAACATCTGGCTGACCGTCGCGTTCGTCTTCGGGAGCGTGGCGTTCTTCTCGTCCATTCGCGGCGAGGTGTGGTTCACGGCGCTGGTCTTCGGCGTCACCTTCAACCTCATCTACTGCATGGCGGCGCTCGACGCCAAACGACCCCTGCTGGCGGGCGCCATGCTGGCCATCGGGATGGCGACGCGTACCCCCATTGCGTTCTGCTTTGTGTTCTTTGCCTGGCAGCTGTTCTTCCCAGGGAACACCTGGAACAAGGACCGCATGGGGGAAATCATCAAGAAGGGCGCTTTGTTCGCCGCTCCCATCCTGGTCGTCGGCATCGGCCTCATCCTCTACAACAAGGCCCGCTTCGGTTCGGGCTTCGAGTTCGGCCACAGCTACCTGAGCGGTGGTGCAGCTGACCGCATCCGCGACCATGGGATGTTCAGCACCTACTACCTCAATCTCAACCTGCAGTCGGCGCTGGTCAACCTGCCCCGGATAGGGGTGGACGCGACCTTCGTCTCCATCAGCAAGCATGGGCTGAGCCTGCTGTTCACCACGCCCATCCTGTTCCTGCTGTTCCGCCCCAGGGACACCCGGAAGCTCGCGCTGGCGCTCTGGGTCACGGTGGCCTGCACGGCCATCCCCGGTCTCCTGTACCAGAACAGTGGCTGGGAACAGTTCGGCTACCGATTCGCCCTGGACTACTTCCCGTACCTGATGATGCTGCTGGCCGTCGGCGGTCGCCCCATCACCACGCGGGTCAAGGGGCTGATCCTCTTCGGCATCGCGGTGAACCTCTTCGGCGCCATCACCTTTGGGCGAATGCCTCAGTTCTACTACTGAGGTCGGCGTGTATCGGCTTATCCCCCTGGGCATCGCGGTGCTCGCCCTGTGGCTGCAGATGGAAGCCTATGATGCTTCGTGGCTACGCGCGACGGAGCCGACGCATTGCCAGGTGTGGGGGTTTGGCAGCTGCAGCAGCGTCATGGCCTCGGGTTGGGCGCATCTACTGAACAGCTGGGGGGCCACACTCAACCTCGAGGCTGCCATGGCCCGAGGCGTGCCTTTGATCATGTGGTGGGCCGCGCTGTTCGCCTCCTTCGGGCCCCGCCGCGCCCTCGTCGTGGACGAGGAGACTGGCAAGCGCCGACCCCATCCCAACCTGTTCCTGTGGCTGGCGGCGCTCGCGTTCATTCTGCTGCTGTCGGCGTGGGTCCTTCAGAGCAAGCCTTTGGCAGTACCGGTCTCGGCACCGATGTAGGCTTCAGCGCTGCCGCTGCCGAGCCACCGAGGTTGGGCGATTCGGCGGCCCCTCCTGTGTCGTTTCGTACAATGGCGTAGCAACGAGCTGAATCATCGGTGGACGGCCAACCCCCGCCGTAGGCCGCTGGAGCGCCGATCCTGAACCGTGGCACGCATGTTGCTGTCCTATGCCACCGCATCTTCATGTGGAAGGCCGAGCAGACACGTGGACTCCACCAAACAACCCGACTCCCTGCCCAACTCAGCGGAGGAGGAAGAGCCCACCCTGGTACTACCGGGATGGCGCACAGTGAGGCTGTTGGCTCGAGGTTCCGGTGCCCACGTCTTTGAGGTCCGCGACGACGGCTGGCCCCCCGCAGTCGCCAAAGTCGTGAGCCCCGAGTTGGCGGATGATGTCTGGTCGTGTGGGGTGCTCCTGCAGGAGACTCTGCTCCTTGCATCGCTGTCGCAAGTCAAAGGAATCGCTCACTTCCTCGACGCCGTGGTGGCGGCAGATGGTCGCAATGCGCTGATCATGAAGCGCGCCCCCGGCGTGGAGCTGAAGGCCGTCGCCAAGCATCGGCCCCTGGAATGGGTGCTTCGGTTCAGCTCGGCCGTACTGGGTATCCTGGCCGACCTTCATGGGGCTGGGGCGACGCACGGAGATATCTCCATGCGGAACATCATCGTCGACGCGCGACCGGAGGACGTGACGGTGATCGACTTCGGGGTCGCTGCAGAGCTTCGCGCGCTGCGCTACCACGAGCGTGTGCCGCGCAACTTGACCCCCCGGTTTGCGAGCCCCGAGCAGTTCTGGCTGACCTTCGGCGATGGCAAGAACACGATGTGCCTCGACCATCGCGTCGACCTTTATGCCGTGGGCGGCATCATCTACACGCTGCTCCATGGTCACCCGCCACATCCCGACTGCACCACGATGCAGCAGCTCCTTAGAGTCCATGCGGCCGGACTGTCACCGGCTATCGAGCCACGGATCGCTCGGGCCCTTCCCAAGGGGTTTGCCGACATGCTGGCTGCGCTGCTGGAGCCCAACCCCCACTCCCGCCCGCTCAGCGCTCAGGGCGCATTGAAGATGGTGGGTTAGCGCCCGACCTATTCTTCACTGCGGTCGACGGTGACCTCGTCGTAGCAGGTCACCGTGCCACCTCGTCCGTCTCGGGTCACGATCCAGACGGGGACCGTCTCCACCTCGTCCGGGAAGGTGGTGATCGACCATCTCCCGGTGCCAGGGTGCTCGGTGGGCGGTTCATCGTCGTCGGGGTCGACGAACGTGTCCTCTTCGATACTCAGGGTACCCAGCGTACTGAAGAACCGGAGCACGTAGACCTCGTCCACCTCCACGATTTGAAAGGGCTCCTCCGGGTCTGGTGAGACGCCGACGACGTCATAGCTGTCGTAGGTCTCCGGGAGATTGAGCGGGACGAGCTCCCAGGGGGTATCCGCGCTGATTGTCGGTGGGACGCCACCTACTGTGGCCAGGCATCGACCCTCCGCAGGGGGCTCGTACTCGGTCGGCAGGGGCTCGAGTTCGAAGCCGTCGGCCTCCTGCTCTTCCCCGGTCGGGGCCTCGCGCAGCACGAAGTGCAAGGGCTCTGGATTGCTGTTGACGCTCGGTGACAGGCTTACCTTCAACCGCTTGAACGCACGAATCGTGTCGCCACCTGCACTGATGCGCAGGGAGATGTTCACCTCGACACCGATGACCGACGCCAGCAGGATCAGGGCCTCGGGTGGAATCTCACCTTCGAAGCCATAGACGTCGTTGACCACCGAGCCATCGTCGAAGAGGTCGTCAGGCACTCGGTATTGAACGACTTCGTTGGTGCCGAGGTAGGTGACGTCGGGCTCGCCGTTCTCTCGGCGCAGGTTGCAGTCTTCGGTGTCGTAGTCGCCGAAATCGTCGTCGGCGAACGCGGGGAGGATGCAGGCCGACCATTCGTAGGAGACCGCGCGGCCCTCGGGGTCGACGACCAGGGGCGTGATGGTCACGGTCTGACCCGGCAGCGCTTCGGGGATGTCGGTGGCGATGGCCAGCAGTCGCAGGCCGGTGATCAGCGACGAGCGGGGCAGCGGGTCGGCGCAGGCGGGTGCCAGAAGGGTCGCCATGAGGGCCGCGGCTATGGTGAGCGTGCGCAGCATCACAGCGCGATCCTCACTCCGAGGGTGGGGATGATGGGCAGCCCCTGACCGTTTCGGACGATGGAATAGTCGAACGAGTACTCCAGCGTCTCGGGGTTCATCTGGTTGTAGACGTTCTGGATGTCCAGGAAGATGTCGATGAAGTAGGTGTCGTACCGGATCCGCTTGTCGATGCGCAGATCGAGTCGATGGAAGAAGGGCAGTCGGCCCTGGGTGTAGGAGTTCCTCGGGCGATAGCTGCCGGAGTCCGCGTCGAACTTGGCGCCCTCCACGGGGAAGTAGGGGTTGCCACTGGTCAGCTGAAAGCGTGCCCCGATGGACCACTCGTCAGGCAGCACAAAGGTCCATGCCAGGTTCAGGATGTGGGTCTGGTCCTGGTTGAACAGGACCCACGGTTCGTTCGGTCCCGACTTTCGCTCCGTCCGAGAAATGGTGTAGCTGAGCCAGCCGTAGACCCAGTCGCCGAACTTCTTGCGAATCAATATCTCGGCGCCAAAGCTGCGCCCCGAGAGATCCGAGCCGAACAGCGTCGAGTCGAGGGCGTTGGTGCTCTGGCTCCCCTGCAGCAGGTCGGCGAAGTGGTTGTAGAAGCCCTCGACCGAGATCTCCCATCCCTTGGCGGGCCTGACCTCCACACCGAGGCTTGCCTGATACGCCTTGTTCGGAGGCAGCGTGGGGTCTCCGAAGGGCGGTGCCGTGACCACGGAGTTCGGCGGCTGATGGGCAATGGCCGCCATGGCCTTCAACGTGACCATGTCATGCACGTCGACCCGCGTGGCCAGCTTGGGGTCGGCGGTGATGGAGACGTCGCCCCCCCAGTGCTCGATGTTGAGTCGAACACTGGGGATGAGGCGGAACCCCTTCACCGGCTCCCAGTCCATGTAGAGGAAGGGGGCGACGCTGACGAGGTCGTCGCCGAGACGGAACGAGTCGAACGGGATTTCTGCTTCGGCCCCGGGGACCTGCCCCAGGATGTTGGGAATGTTGATGCGAAGGTCCGCCGCCAGACTCGAGTAGAGGGCGTCGACGCCAATATCCACACGCAGGAAGTTGGTTGGCTTCAGCTCCACCACCGAGCGCAGCTGGATGTACCAGCTCTCCAGGCCGATCCCGAACGCCTCGTCGTCTTCGGCGACCTCCGCCGCATTGGTGTGGAACCAGTTGAAGATGGCCGAGTTCTTGACCTTGACCTCTTTGCTCGGCGTGTACTCGAAGCTTGTCCGCACGCGATGGAACCCGAGCGCGATGGCAGCGGTGTCGGCAAGACCAAGCTCATCCTCTGCGCCAAACACGTAGAAGTCCCAGCGCAGCTCCGGGGTGATGTCATAGCGGATCTTCGCCTGGTAGTCGGTGTAGGCGAAGATGATGCCGTCCAACGACTCGTCCACCGCGGCCGCGGCCGCCAGCAGCAGGTCGAAGTAGCTGCGGCGGAAGGACAGCGTAATGAGTCCTTTGCCTTCGTCGAAGGGCACCGAGAACAGCGCTGTGGCCTTGGTGAGATCGACCTCGAAGTCGAGGTGCCAACGGTCGTCCTTTGGCTCGCCCTGTTCCACTGAGATGAGGCCGCCGGCAAAGCGGCCATAGCGGGCCGGATACCCCGCCGGGTAGAAGCGGATCTGGTCTACGAGCGCCGGGTGCAGGACGCTTGGGCCGCCGCCGAGGTGATAGAGGTAGCCAGCGGGGTGGCCGTCGATGAGGAAGCCCGTGTTCTGTGTCGCGGCGCCGCGGACCACGTAGTAGCCGAGCCCAAAAGGCGACCGGGCGACGCCGGGGAGGGTGGCAACAACCCGAGTCGGATCACCGAACGTCCCAGGCACCTTGGTAAGCTCGTCCTTGGTGAGCGTGATCTCGGCCGCAGCTTCCTTGCGTCGGGTCTCCGTGATGACGGTCTTGAACTGGGCCGACGGCTTTGGCGCCAGATACAGGGTGTCGCCTTCCTTGGGCGCCTGGCCCTTGGCGACCGCGATACCCTCGATGGTCAGCGGTTTCCTGGTCTTCTTCTGCTTGTGGTCGGGCGTGACCACGCTGATCTGAAGCTTCCCCGGCGGAAGGCCCTCGAGGACGAACTTGCCGTTTTCGTCGGTGATCGCCTGGTATTCCTTCTTGGTGCGCGGATCGCGTGCCAGCACCGCGACGCCGACGAGAGGGGTGCGGGTTCCCATCTCGGCGATCGTCCCCACATAGACCCGACCCGGAGCGACCTCTTTGATGCCGCGGCCCCGTCGGCTGGGCAGCATCAGCCCGCGTCGCCTGGGGATGCGGAACTTGTAGGTGAAGGGGACGTTGACCACGATGGGCACGCCGCCGCGGCTCGCCGCCGTGAACTCCATCGCCTTGATGGCCTTGATGGCCGCTGCGTCGTAGGGGTCGCCGCCGCCCTTTTGCAGAGCCACGTTGGTGACTTTGCCGTCGGCGCCCAGGGTGATCGTCACGACCACGTCGATGTTGCGGAACGGAGTGTTCTCCGGCAGCTCGGCGGAGACGAACCGCTTCAACGCCGGTGGGACGATCGGCGCGTTGGGGTCGGGCTCGGCTGCCGTCGCTACTCCGGTACACAGGAGCAGCGCCAACGCCGTCAATAGCAGTGCGCGGAAGCGCTTCGGCATGGCCGAAGACTCACGACCCGGACACCGCGTGTCAAATGCCACGCGCAATTGGCTTGTCACTGGCCCGACCCACAGACGCGAGTGCAAGTGCTCTTCATGGGCATGACAACCTCCGAACGGTGGGCTCCTGAACTCTGCCACCGTCGCCATCAAAACCCCGTCGACGGAGCGTGAAAACTTCGTGAATGCCGATGGAGCGCGGACTAGTCGTCTTTGTTTGGGACAGGTTGCCGACGGCGGGGTGGGGGCCCCCCGTATGCCGGCACGGCGATAGGTGCCTTCACCTTGCGCGCATCGGGGTCTAGCTCCGGTCCGGCCTCGGGGGCAGTGCTCGCGTCCTGGTTTCCACCACCGCCGCTACCGCCACCATCTGGCTCGGCTTTGGGTTTCGGGCTTCCGGCCGTCTTGCATGCGCCCAGCTGGATGCCGAGGGCGACCGCAAGGGCCGCTCCGGTCGTTCCGAGGAGCTCACGTCGGGTCACACCTTTCATCATGCCCGCAGTCTATCGACTCGTGGCCGAGGGGTCATCCAACAGGATGGCCTCGAGCTCCTCGGGGGTGTTGACGTTGCACAGGCGTTCCGGGTGCGGCGGCGTGACGGTGTGCACGTCGTCGCGATGGCCCAGGCTGATCGGGCCTCGACCAGCCTCCGCCAGGTGCTCGACGGCGGGGCGGATGGCGGGGCCGTACACCGCGCAGGTGGGCAGCGGTCGGTCGTCTACCCAGGGTAGCGTGGCGGCCTTGGCAGCCCGGCGGTGCTCGTTGAGGAGCCACCCCACCGTGTTGCTGTCCACCATGGGCATGTCGCAAGCCACCACCACCCACGTGGCTTCAGGGTCGCTGGCCAACGCTGCCGCGATGCCTGCGATGGGGCCTCGAGCCCCCTCCCGGTCAGGGAGGGTGGCGAGGTCTGTCGCGTCGTCAGGAAGCGTGACATCACCCAGGACGACCAGGTCATCGCAATGGGGCCTCAGCGCGTCGGCCACGCTGCGGGTGAAGCTCTTGCCACGATGCTCGATGAGGTGCTTGGGACGTCCCATGCGCCGGCTGCTGCCGCCGGTCAGAATGCCGCCGACCACACGCATGTCGGTTCAGCCTCGAGCGGTGCTGGCCAGCAGCGGCGTGAGCTGCTCGAGGGTGGACACTCCCCAGCCGTCGCGCAGGTCCACCAGGGCCCGCTTGATGGTGGCCCGTTTCTCCTTCAGCGGCACCTTCAGGTCGGGCTGCTTCAGCAGTGCAGGGTCGATGCCGTCTTGCTCGAGGTCGCACATGTCGATGCCGTGGAACTCGAGGTTCACGAATGACAAGGGCTTCAGCAGCGGCTTGGTCAGCGCATAGCCGCGCTGTCCAAAGGCGATGAGGCTGGTCCCGATGAACGGGAACCGAATGCCCGGCAGCACCGTCACCGGCAGCTCCAACAGATCGCGCCGATAGTGCGGGTGCCGCGAAGCGATGAGGATCTTCGGGTCTCCGGCGATGGCCTTGGACTTCTTGCCCCGCAAGCGCATGCCAGCCATCACCCCCCACTTGGCGAGGTGGTACGGCCATGACGGAAACAGCGAGGAGGAGTAGCGGTACCCAGCCTGCTTGACCGCGTCGTACACCGCCGGCGCCATGTGGTAGCCGGGCGCCCGGAACCCCGTCACCGGTGTGCCGCGAACCTCCGACAGCACGTCCATGGACTGCTCGACCTCGTCGGCGATGGTCGCCGCATCCTTGTAGATGAGATCGTAGGGATGGCTCGCCGTGTGGCTACCGATCTCGTGCCCGGCAGCCGCCAGTTCCCCGCAGATGCGGCGAGCCTCGGGCCACTTTAGCAGGTCATCGGAGACCACGTAGAACGAAGCCTTGATACCGACTTCGTCGAAGAGCTCGGCGAAACGGACGACCCCTCGCTCCCAGACCGCGTTGGTCGCCCGTGACTCGTCCAGGTCGTGCAGCCGGTAGTAGAGGTACAGGCTGTCGATGTCGACGTTGACGGCGGCGCAACGCTGAGTGCGACTCATTCGGTCTGTGTCTCTCTAGTCTCGGCCCTGAAACCGGATCGCCCAGGTGAGCTTGGCCAGGTTCTTGAGCACGTGGGGCACGCGCTTGGTCAGGTTGATGCTGGGCGGACGCTTTTCGTGGATGACGATCGGGATCTCCACGATGTTGTACTGCTGTGCCCGCTCGGCCCGGATGACGAACTCGCTGGCGAACAGGTCCTTGTCCACGATGCAGCGGCTCACCACAGGCAGCATGCGCTCGCGGTGGAACGCCTTGAGCCCGTGGGTGTCGGTGCCCTTGAAGCCCAGCGCCACACGCAGCATGTTGTTGATGACCATGGTGCCCATGCGGCGGAACAGGGGACGCTGGTCGTTGGCATCCGGGTGCGCCTTCGAGCCCACGACCAGATCGGCCTGGCTCGCCTGGAGCAGCTCCAGGGCGCGCTTGTGGAAGCCGACGTCGCAGATGTCGATCTCGTCGCACAGCACGTAGGTGCCCCGAGCCTCCAGCATCCCGCGTCGCAGCGCGCGCCCGTAGTTGGGCTCCGGGCTGTGCAGGACCCGCACCGCGTCGTGCTTGCGCTCGAGCCCGTAGGCGATCTCGAGCGTGTCGTCGGTGCTGCCGTTTTCGGTGATGATGATCTCGAACGTCACATCCGGGAGCTGCTCGGGAAAACGCACGAGCAGGTCGTTGACGGCGGTCTCGAGGATGCCCTCCTCGTTGTAGACCGGAATGACGATCGACGCCTTGGGTGCCTTTGCGGTATCGCTCACGTGCACCGTCTCCTTGGTCCATCGGGATCACGCGCGGCGCAGCTATACTGAGGGCGCTCGATCCGTGTCAACGAAATCCAACAACGATGAGGACCCGAAACGACCGCATACGGCGACGGCCAGCGCCGCCGCCACGGTCGCCAACCTGGGCCCTGGCTACGACGTACTGGGTCTCTGTCTGTCGCAACCGCGCGACATCGTCCGGGTCGAACGGACCTCCACCGGGCGGGCTGAGCTCGTGGCGGTGGAGGGAGACGGCGGGGTATTGCCACGCGAGGCCGACCAGAACTGTGCGACGGTGGCCGCAGCCAAGGTGCTCGAGCAGTTCGGGCAGCCCGGCGACGGCGTGCGCGTGTGGCTCGACAAGGTGCTCCCGCTGGGATCCGGGATGGGCAGCTCCGCGGCCAGCGCGGTGGCCGCCGCATTGGCCACGGCGGCCGTCGTGGCCCCGGGGACCGACAAACGGGCCCTGCTCGACGCCTGCCGAGAGGGCGAGCGGCTGGCTACGGGCGTGCCGCATCCCGACAACGTGGCGCCTAGTTTGGTGGGCGGCATCGTCGCTTGTGTGCCACGCGGGACTCCTTCCGGCGCGGCCATGGAGGAGGTCGAAATCGTCTCCCTCCCCTCGGGAGCCGAGCTTTGGCTGGCCTGCGTGAAGCCAAACGTGACGGTTCGGACGGCGGATGCCCGGGCCGTGTTGCCGACGGAGGTGCCGTTGGGGCAGGCGGTGCAACAGCTTGCTGAGATCGCCGGGTTCGTCGCAGCGCTGGCGCAGGGCGATCTTGCGCTGCTGGGACGAAGCCTGGGGGATGTTCTGGTGACCCCCCACAGGAAGGGGTTCATCCCAGGCTTTGACGATGTCTGTGCAGCAGCCGTTGCTGCCGGTGCGCTCGGCGCGGGGATTAGCGGCTCTGGCCCGACGGTGTTTGGGCTGGCCGCCGATGAGGCGTCGGCCACGGCAGCGGCCGACGCCATGCGCACCGCGTTCGAGGCACGGGGTCACAGCTGCCTGGTCACGGTGAGTGCGGTAGACGCCGAAGGCGCGCGGCTCGAAAGCTAGCGTCGGTCAGACGTAGAAGCGCGACAGGCAGGCCTGCAGCAGGTTGGCCCCGGCGTGTACCACGACCGCGGCACCGATGTTGCCGGTTCGGGCGCGTAGCCAGCCGAACAGGAGCGCGGGGAAGAAGACCGCCAGCCGGTGGATACCCGGCACGAGGATCGGATGAAGCAGTGCAAAGGCGGCGGCGGACAGAACGACGCCCCAGCCAAGATCGGCCCCCAGTATGCGGACGGGAGTGCCGAACCGGTGGTCCAGTCGGGGCTGCAGATAGCCGCGGAAGAACCACTCCTCGGGGAGGGCAACAAGCCCCAGATGCACGATGAGGTAGGTCAGGATCCACCATAAGCTGAGCTGGGCTTGGAGGACCTGCGCGTCGCCTTCGTTGGCATTCCGCTCGAGGGCGGCGGAGCGTTCGTACTGCCCGGTGACCAGTTGACCCTCGGTCACCGGCTGGTCATCCACGCGGAAGGCTACCGATAGGGCCTGCTGGTCCGGCAGCGGCACCCACAGCCCGAATCCCTTGTGGGGAAAGAAGATGCCCTCGTTCGGCGTCACCAGCGGTCCCGTCGCCGGGAGGGCCCCACTTGGGCAGCGCAAGGCTCTTCCGACCTTCACCGACGCGGGGGCCGACCGGATGGCGACAGCCAGTTGCCGCCCCGCGGGGCCCATGACCCACAGCCCGCCGCGGTCGAACCAGACTCGGACCTTGGTGTCGGCCAGGTGCTTGGCGCAGATCTGGGACGGGACGCGCTCCAGGTCTTCGCCCCATCGGAGCAGCCGGGTGGGCGAGAAGTCTGCCTTGGCCCCCCGCACCTGGACGTTCCAGACATGGAAGCCCACGCCGAAGATGCTGAATACGACGAGCATCGTGGCGAGCGAGGTGCCGAGGGTGCGGGTCCACGGCCCAAGGCCGACCCCGAGATCGTCGATGGTCAGCGGCGCCGCGAAGCGTTTGAGCACGACACTGGGGATCATCAGAAGCATGACGGCCAGTACCGCCTGCTGCAGCGACACCACGGCCGGCACCGCCAGGGACAGGACGAGCAAGAGGCCCGTGCCCCCGTAGAGAAGACCGAGCGCCGTGCCGACCTCGCGCCCGGAGGTGGGAGGAGGAGAAGGCGCTGGGGCAGGCTCGCTCACCGCGCCAGTTGTAGCCGGGTCGGGGCTTTATGGCCACACGCGGTGTCCCCAATCTCGGTGTCAACGTCCCGATGTCGTAAGATTTCGTTGACCAATAGCGGGGTTGTACGAAGATCCGGTCGCATCCGCGAAGAAGATCTCTTAGTATCCCTGCTCTCTCTCGCGAGATAGCCCCGTGGGAGCCACACTCCGGCGGCGTCGTTCTTCACTTGGACAGGTACGACGATGGCAAATGACATCCAGTTGAGCACTCCCACTCCAGCACGGCTTCCCATGAGAATTCTCGGCATCGGCCTCCTGGCTCTGGCGACGTCAGTCCCAGCGGTTCCGCAGGTCGCGCACGCACGGCGGGGCGACAAGCCTCAGGTGCTGGTGATTCCCCTGCAGCGAGGCCCCAACGTCTCGGGCCTCATCCAGCCCAAGATCGACGAGTATTTCCGCACCATCCTGGCGATGAACCGGAAGCTGAAGCTGGTGACGATCGACGGGCTCAAGACCAAGAAGGTCAAGAAGGTCCGCAAGGCGGTCTCCAAAGACCCCACCATCGCCAAGGCCGACAAGGCGCTGTGGAAGGGTCAGGAGCTGCTCGACAAGAAGAAGTACATGGACGCCCAGAAAGCGTTCACCAAAGCCAAGAAGCTGTACCAGAAGAAGTTCGCCGAGCTGGTCGACTTCGACAAGTACATCGAGGCGCTCCTGGGGCGCTCCAAGGCTTACTTCCTGGCTGAGTACGAGGACAACGGGGAGGACGCCCTGGCCGAGGTCATGAGCCTCCGGCCCAACACGGTCTTGGACAAGCGCAAGGTGCCCAAGCCGATGATCATCGCGCTCAAGCGGCTCCAGATGCTGTACTCGCGGCCCGAGAAGGGCAAAGTGATGGTCAGCTCCCCGGCAAAGGGCGCGGAGGTCTACCTCGACGGCGTCCTTCAGGGCACGGCGCCGGTCACCATCAACGGCCTGTTCCGTGGCATCCACTACATCCGCGTGGTGGCCGACGGCCACAAGCCGTGGTCCAAAAAGGTCACCGCCAAGCTCACCAATCAGATGGTGGTCGCGCGCCTCAAGGCTGACGCCAAGGCTGCGCCTCCCGCGGAGCTGCCCCAGAAGCCGACCAGCCTCATCGGTGTGGCCAAGGCTGGCAAGTTCGACAAGGGATTCCGCGACTACGCGGGAACGCTGGCGAAACGCCACGAGCTGGCCGCCATTCTGATGACCTACATCCGCAAGAACACCGACCACTACGACGTGGCGGCGTTCCTCTACAGCCCCAGCCAGGGTCACGTGGCCGAGCTGGAGTGGGTGAAGATCGACAAGCAGCTGTCCACGATGCAGGCCTCGCTGCTGCAGCTCGAGGAGCGCATCCTGCAGGCGCTGGCGGTGTTCCCGCGGACCCGAATCGTGGACACCAAGAGCCGCATCTACAAGCCGGTCGAGCAGAAGGTGGCGGCGGTGAAGCCCGCGCCCAGCCCAGTGGGCAAGCCGCGGCCAAACCCGCGCCCGACCATGCGCCCTGCACCGAATCCGCGCCCCGTTGCCCGCCCGGCGCCGTACCGACCGAAGCCGAAGGCCCCGCCCGTTGTCGTGGCGCCGGCTCCCAAGCCCCGCCCGGCTCCGGTGCGTCCCGGTACCAAGCCGGTACCCGGCCCCGTGGCTCCGGCCCCGGCCCCGGTGCCGCCGACGGCCTACCCCGCGCCCCCGGTGCCCCCGGCTCCCTACCCGGCCCCGCCGGCGGTTGGCGGCACCAAGCCGGTGCCCGCGCCGGTCCGGCCGACGATCCGTCCTGCTCCGGCTCCGGTCGCGGCGCCCACCGGGCCGACGCCAGCGCCCGCGCTGGGCAACGGTGGCAAGAAGACCTCACTGAGCATCGGTGACCCCAAGAACCCTTGGGAGAAGCCGGACGACGGTGACGAAGAGGCCTGGTACGAGAAGTGGTGGGTCTGGACGATTGTGGGGGTCGCCGTTGTCGGCGGCGCCACGGCTGCAGGTGTAGCGCTCGGGACTGGCGGGTCGGATGCCGCGCCTGGATTCCGCGCGGACGTCCGGTGGTAGGTACCGGAGACTGACGACACACAAGAAGGGTGACGATGGGGCACGAGCTCCGGACACGGACAGCATCGAGGAAAGGCTCCCCCGCCATCAGGCTGGGAGGGTCGCGGCTGTTGAAGGCATGGCTGGTCGCTCTGGCGGCGGTAATGCTGACGGCATGCCCCGAGGACGACCCGGCGGAGCTTTGCTTCCAGGTCGGGGTCTACGCTCCCGCGGGGCACGATCCCTTCACGGGTGTGGCCTTCCTGCGCCTCTCCGCGGAGATCGATGGAGAGGCGACGGGCGACTCTAACGTGGTCGCCTACACGCCCGGCGGTGGCGGCAGCATTCCGTACGTTCCCTTCGGCGATGACATCCAGCTGGTGGTCGAGGGCTGGACCGCAGCCAGCGGCGGCGGATTGGGCTCGCTCATTTCCCGGGGCAAGACCATCCCGCGGAGCTGTGTTGCTGGGCAGACGTCCGAACTGCTGACGGTGATGATGACCCGCATCAACGCCTTTGCGCAGCTGACTCACGCCGTCAGCCGCAATCCGGTGTCGATCACCGAGGGCCGCGTCGGTCACACGGTGACCACTACCCCGGCCAACGAGGTGGTGATCGTCGGCGGCAAGAGCATCGCCAGCACGAGCGACAACTGGTGGGAAGCCGGCGACCCGGCGTCCTTCAAGAAGTCGGTGGAGGTCGTCAGCGGCGCCGACAAGTCGGTCCGGACACATACGCCCATGTACTTCTCCCGCGTCTGGCACACGGCTACCGCCCTGAGCACCGGTCAGGTGCTGATCGCAGGGGGCTTCACCGACATCAGCGGTCAGACCCAGGCGCTGAAGCGGGTCGAGGTGTACAGCCCGGGTGCCGATGGCTCCATCAGCGTGCTTCAGGCGCAGATGGCTGCGGCCCGAGCGGGTCACACGGCCACGCTGGTGGACGAAGGGAGCTTCACGGTCCTCTACGTAGGCGGTGATGACGGAGCCAGCGGGACCTTCGAGGTATGGAATCCCACTGCCGGCTCGACGGGCGCCAAGGAAATGCCAGGCGGCGCCTCGCTACGTCACCACACCGCCAGCCTCTTCTGGGTCGATGGACGCCCCGCCCCGTCGGTGTTGATCGCCGGCGGCGAGGACTCCGAAGGCAACCCATCTGACGCCGTGTTCATCTATGACGCGGCGTCCGACCGCATGCTGGAGCTGTCGCAGAAGCTCAACAGCCCGCGGACCCAGCCTGGCTCGGTGTGGGTGCCGTCCCGCAACTACGTGTACGTGATCGGCGGCTACCTCAATGGGGACCGCTCGTCGGCGTCCACCACCATCGACGTGTTCGACATCCGCAACGAGACTCTGAGTGCGCCTGGCGGCTTCAAACTGAAGCGGCCGCGAGGTGGTCACTCCACGGTCTGGCTGGGTGGCAACTCCGTGCTGATGGCCGGTGGTACGGACGGCATCGCAGCCCTCGACGAGATCGAAGTCATCTACGAATACGTTGACACCGACAACACCATCGTCATCGATACGGCGGTCAGCAACAACGACGCCAGCCTGGGCCCCATCATCCCGTTCCTGCCCGAGCCCCGGCTTGGCGCAGTGTCGGCGCGGATGCCCTCGGGGGTGGCTCTGGTCGTGGGCGGCGCGTCCCCGTCGGACCCGGTGCTGCCCACGAGCCTCTACTTCTACAACCCGCTGTAGAGCCTTCGGCCTCGGAATAGGACTCCGGCCAACCTGGGTTGGACCCGGTGTATGCCGCGATTTGTACTCAGGGTGGTTCTGCTGTTTGCGCTGGTGATTTCAGCGCGGTCGGTGCTGGCGGATCACTATCATGTGCCGACAGGCTCGATGGAGCCCACGGTGCAGGTCGGGGACCGCATCGTCGTCAACAAGGCGGCCTACGGCATTCGGCTCCCTCTGGCAGACGTCTACCTCGTCGAGTTCGAGGGGCCTGCGCGAGGCGACGTGGTGGTGCTGGCCTCGCCGGAGGATGGCGAAACCCTGCTGAAGCGTGTCGTCGCCGTGCCTGGCGATCGGGTCGAGGTCCGCGGTGGCCGGTTGGTGCTCAATGGCCAGTTGGCACCGGTGGAGCGGGACGATCTGACGGGCGTGTCCTTTGAGCGACTCGACGCCGAGCGGCACAGCCTGAGCCTCGAGGCCGGTGGTGGGCCGGAGCTGCGTTCGGTGGTCGTGCCCGAGGGCCGGTTCCTGGTCATGGGCGACAACCGCGGCATGAGCCACGACGGGCGCGCCTTTGGCTGGGTCGAGCGTTCCGCTATCCGCGGCAAGGCGGTCGGGGTGTTTCACGGCGAGCAAGGATTTACGTGGCGTAGTCTCTGACGCATAGCCACGCTATGCTGCCGGCGTGAAGAAGATCGAAGCCATCATCAAGCCCTTCAAGCTGGACGCCGTGAAAGAGGCCCTCCACACGATTGGCCTCGTCGGCATGACGGTCACCGAGGTGCGCGGGTTCGGACGCGGACCCGGCAAGCGCGAGGTCTACCGGGGCGCCGAGATCGTCATCCCCTTTGTCCAGAAGCTGAAGCTGGAAATCGTCTGCGCCGACGAGGTGGCCGAGCAGGTGGTCAACGTTATCGAGCACGCGGCGCGTACCGGCCAGATGGGGGATGGGAAGATCTTTGTGATGGATGTCGAGCAGGCGATTCGAATCCGCACCGGCGAGACCGGCAACGGCGCGGTGAGTTGAACGAGGGACGTGGGGTTCCACGACCATCTGTCGACCGAGCAGGCTCAGCGGCGACGGCGACTCGGCCGGATGCTGGGCCTTACGGTCATGCTGGTGGCCATCGCAGCGCTGGTCTGGGCTCGCTTGACGCAGCTCTCCAGCGGTGACGAGCCTGCGCTGAAGAAGGGGGCTATCGCACTCAAGCGGGCGCTTCAAGGCGAGCCAGCAGCGTTTCAGGAAGCGGAGGCCCAGTTCGAACGGGCTGCGCGTGGGGTGGTCCTGGACGCGTACCCTGTGTTTGCGCTGGAGCTGACCCAGCAGTTGGCGCGCGGCAAGGTGAAGGTGACGAGCGACGAACTGGAGCCGGTGGTCCAGCACCTGAAGGCAGGGCGTATCGACGATGCACGACGTGCGCTGAACGCACTCCCTCAGCCTGGCAAATACCGCTGGCTGGAGCGACTTCTTGCGGACATGGGCTGACCAAGGTGGCCCGGCTACAGCAACGTCATCTGACCCATGGGAGCGCGACACTCGGGTCCGTCTTTCAGCGGGCTGGAGACATGCCTGTCCACCGGCCACATCTCCATCTGGGCCGACGGAAACGGCACGTACAGCTGGTTGAGCGTGGCGTGGTCCTGAACGGTGTGGTCCATCCAGATCCGCTGGCCGTCGCGGTCGAGTATCACCGGCATCCGGTCGTGGATCTGGCCCACCAGCGGGTTGGCGTCGGTCGTCAGCAGGGTGCAGGTCGCCAGCCGCCGACCATCCGAGGACTGCCAACGTTCCCAGAGCCCCGCCATCGCGAACGGTCGTTGGTTCTTGAGCCCGAAGTGATGCGGCAGACGGTCGGTCTTCACCTTCTTCCACTCGTAGAACCCGTCGGCAGGGACCAGGCATCGCCGTTGCCGCAAGGCCCAGCGAAAGGCCTTCTTGGTGTGCACCGTCTCGCAGCGGGCGTTGAATAGCTGGCGGCCAATGGTCGGGTCCCGGGCCCAGAACGGTACCAGGCCCCATTTCACCGACGACAGCATGCGCGCTCCAGGCCGCGTGGCGCGAAGAACCATGACGTCCTGCGTGGGCGCGATATTGTAGCGGGGCGCAAGGTCGGGTACCTGGTCGAGCTCCAGGAGCTCCGCCAGGTCCTCGCCTTTCACTGCCAATCCGTAACGACCGCACATATGGCCAACACACCACCCAAGAACTACATCACACCGCGAGGGTATCGCCGGTTGCGTCGCGAACAAGACCACCTGGTGCGCGTCGAGCGCCCCAAGATCGTCGACGAGGTGGCCTACGCCGCGTCGCTGGGCGATCGCTCCGAGAATGCCGAATACATCTACGGCAAGAAGCGGCTGCGGGCCATAGACAGGCGTTTGCGCTTTCTCGACAAGCGGATCCGCATCGCCGAAGTGGTCGACCCGGCCACCGATCGGGGTGACACGGTGTACTTCGGCGCGACCGTCGTCGTGGGCTACCCGGACGGGGGTGAGCGCACGTTCGACCTGGTCGGCGTCGACGAGATCGAGACCGACAAGAACCGCATCTCCTGGCGGTCACCTATTGGGCGAGCGCTGATGCGCAAGCGCGAGGGCGACATGTTCCAGGCGCGTATCGGTGACGACTACCTCGATCTCGAGGTGGTCGAGGTCCTCTATGAGGAGCAGGAGCCCGACGACGAGTCGCAGCCCCCGAAGATCACGTTGCGCTAGCGGGCTGGCGTCGAGCCGAGGCTCGGCGCGCGCCTCGGTCTAGTTGCGGTCGTTGCGGTCGTTGCGGTCGTTGCGACGACGCAGGCGGGTCTCGTAGTCGTAGCTGACCAGCTCACCCGCCTGGTACACCATCCGCTCCCGCCCGTCCTCGTCAGCGATGTTCACCATGCCCCGGTACTCGCCGGAGATCTCCTTGGCGGCGACGATCGCCTCTTTGCGGGTCTTGTAGTCCTGGATGTTGGTTCCGTAGGTGACTTCGAACATCTGATTCGTTTCCTTGCGCTTGGGCGTTCAGCGGCGCGGAAGCTAGTGGTCGGGCCCGCCGGTGTCAACACATTCCCTCGACGGCGCGCCGCGGTTGGGTCCACCATGCCGCGATGGAATCGGCCCCTGAAGAGGAACACCCGGCTGGCGAGCCGGTGAAGTCGGTGCGGGTGATGCGCGTCGCCGGTGTGGATGCTTCGGGCTCCGACCACGACGACGCCGATGACCTCGTTGTCGTCGAGGAGCCGCTGGAGATACGCGTCGATGGAGAGTCGCTGGCGGTGTTGATGCGTACGCCCGGCGCCGACCGTCAGCTCACCGCTGGGTTCTTGCTCAGCGAAGGCGTCATCGAGGAGGCGGGCGACATCATGAGTCTCGAGTCGTGCGCGGACCCCAACCGACCGCATCGCCAGAACGTGATGCAGGTTCGGCTCGCCGCTGGTGTGGATGCGGTCGCCGTGGAGCGGGCTCGGCGTCGCACTGCGGCCACCGCCAGCTGCGGGATCTGCGGTAAGGCGTCGATCGATGCGGCTCTGCTGGACTGTCCGCCACTGCCCCACCGACTGGGTTTGAGCCGGCGCTTCGTGACATTGGCGGGGCCAGCGGCGTTGGCCACGCAGCAGGTGTTCTCGCAGACCGGGGGGCTTCATGGGGCGGTCTTGTTTGCGCTGGACACCGATGATGAGGCACCCAGGATCCTCGCTCGCGCCGAGGATGTAGGGCGCCACAACGCGGTCGACAAGGTGGTCGGCCAGCTGCTGTTGCAGGGGCGCCCAGCGGGAAGGTCCGCTCTTTGGCTCAGCGGTCGGGCGGGTTTCGAGGTGGTGCAGAAGGCGTTGATGGCCTCCATACCCGCCCTCATCGCAGTGGGAGCGCCGACATCCCTGGCCATCGAGTTGGCAACCGACGCGGGCATGACCTTGATCGGGTTCGCGCGCGGCGGCGGCAGGTTCAACGTCTACGCAGGCACCCTGGACGGTTAGCCGAACAGGTCGAGCTGCCGGTCATCGCCGGTCTTGGGCGTCGGCGTGTCGGGCCGGCGGAAGGTCGTGGGTTCGGGGGCTCTTGGCATCTCGGTCAGTCCCAATCGCCGGCGAGCCGTATCGACCATGGTAGCGACTGCGCCCCAGCGGGGCCCTGCGCCGCGCATGCGCTGGCCAAACCGGCTGTCATTGAGCGCGCCGCCCCGGCACTGGCGTAGCTGGGACATGACCTTGTCGGCACGGAGCGGGAAGGCCTCTCGGAGGCGCTTGGGGAATACGTCGGCCACCGGTCCTGGAAGACGGACCATGCCGAACCCGGCATAGCTGGCACCAGCCGCCTTCGAGGCTTCCAGCACCTGGACGGCGTCCTCGTCATTGAGCCCCGGGATGATGGGCGCGACGTTCACACCGACGATGACGCCGGCCTCTGCGAGTCGCTGCACCGTCTTGTAACGACGTTGGGGCGTAGGGACTCCGGGTTCAATCGCCCGGGCGGTGTCCGGGTTGTGGAAGGGAATGCTGATGGTGACGATGCAGTGCGCATACCAGCTGAGGTCGAGCAGGACGTCGATGTCGCGCTCGATGACCGTGCTCTTTGTAATGATGCTCACCGGGTTTCGGTAGTCGGCGCAGACCTCCAGGCACCTACGCGTCAGCTCCCAGGTCGCCTCCAGCGGCTGGTAGCAGTCGGTGTTCCCAGAGAAGACCACCAGCTCACCCTTCCACGAGGGCTTGTCGAACGCAGCGGCCAGGAGCTCGGGCGCTTTGGGTTTGAGCACGATCTTGCGATCGAAGTCGCTACCGGCGCCGAAGTCCAGGTACTCGTGGGTGGGACGGGCATAGCAGTAGGCGCAAGCGTGAGTGCAACCGCGGTAGGGATTCACGCTCCAAGTAAAGGAGATGTCGGGGCTCGTGTTCTTCGACAGGATCGTGCGGGAGGCGTCTTCGAAGACCTCCAGGTCCTGGCGCGGGGGGGCTTCGAGCCACTCGACGGAGGTTGAGTGCCAGCGGTGCTTGGGGTTGTCCACCCGGAACAAAGAAGGGGGACGGCGTGGTCGGCGAGGCATGCATGCGAGTCTATGGTGAACACATGTTCAGTCAAGGCTCATATGGGCCCCGGTCTATTTGCCTTGCCGAACCCGACGCCGCTCCGCAAGATGCGCTCTTCATTGTGGGGACAACGATTGCATGCGCCGGGAGACAAGCATGTCCGAGACCACCGAATTCACTGCAGGTCCTGCGACCATCAGCGCCGCCAAGGCCCTCAAAGAGACGTCCGAGAAGGACCTCCTGAAGCTGATCAAGGCGCTGGAAGCCGATCAGCAGCGCGCACACCTGGAGGCCATGGGCCAGGCCGGCCTGGGTAAGGCGGTCAAGAAGGCGGCGCGCAAGGCGGCCTATCGGCTCAAGTCCAAGGGCGTCGAAGGCGAGGTCGTGCCGGAGGCGGCGGTGGAGTTCAAGGTGGAGGCCAACCTCGACGAAGCCATCCTCGTGGGCTTGCCGGGTCTTCGAGGCAACTTCTTCGCTGTGGCGGCCGAGCTGCCGGGGGCGCAGTCGTTCCGCCTGCAGCTGGAGGGGCAGCACATCGAGGGCGCCCTCTTGGAGACGGTGACGGCGGGCAGGCTCAAGAAAATCCGGCGCAGTATGGAGGAGGACAACGAGGGGCACGCGTTCCTGGTGGGCAACGCTGCGCTGGGCATCCGGACCATCGACGCGTACGAGGCCGAGCTCCAGGCGCTGGAGGCGGACATGCCCGAGGGCTGGCCGTTCATCCAGTCGTGGCGCGCGGATGCCCTCGAGCGTGGGGCGGATCCGGAGGCTGCCAGCGCCCGGAAAACCCTGGCGGGCAAGCTGGACGACATCAGCGATGAACTGAAGGAGGGCGCCGCCAAGCTCCTCACCGATCCACGGTTTGGACCGCCGGTTCCGCCCGACCAGCCCGTCGATTCACTGATGGGCGAGATCGGGCAGGCCGTTCACTCCCAGATCGAGCTCACCCGCGACCAGTTCGAAGAGCGGCTTCAGGGCCTTGCCGCCACGGTCGCGGATGCCTGGCTGGCCAACGAGGGCGAGCGAAAGCGGCTGTCGGCCTGGCTCGACTACTCGGCCGACTGCTTCATGGCCTGGGGCGACGACGATGCGGCGGTCCAATGCCTATGGGCGTCTGACCAGGTCGCAGCGGGTGACAAGCTGCCCCACGAGCTGCCCTTGGTGATTGGGGCGTTCGTGCAGATCATGGACGTCGACTCGGCCTGGGAGCACTTCCAGGAGTTCCTCGAGAACCCCGAGGCCCACGCGCACCACATGCACGACCACGACCACGACCACGACCACGACCACGACCACTAGGCGCGCGAGCGGGTCCGGGGGCTGGACCAGGTTCGTATTCCGACATCTCTTCGATGTGGGGTCGGCAGAGTCACGTCGCAGGGCTTCAATGGGAGCCGGTGGAGGTCCGTCGCAGGGCTTCAATGGGAGCCGGTGGAGGTCCGTCGCAGGGCTTCGATGGGAGCCGGTGGAGGTCCGTCGCAGGGCCTTGATGGGAGGGCATTGCTGGTCCGTCGCATCGTAGGACGATCTCATTCGCCCCCCAAACCCCCCGCTGGGGGGCTTCCGCCCCCACCGTTCTCATGGGCTCAGGGCTGGTGGGGCGGCACCTGCGCTCCTCTGCTCCTCCGGTCGCAAGCTCCCTCCGTCGCTCCGGGCCGTCCGACGGAGTCGGATGCGGACTGAACACGCGCCGAAACTCACTGCTGTGTGAATGCTCACACCCGCGCACGAAGCCTATGAGTCCGCGGAGCGGGCGGGAGCCCTGCGGCACCCGAACAGAGGACGCTCAGCCCCGGGTGCCGAGGCGGCGCCACCAGGGGGTGCCCTTCTTCTTCTTGGCGGCCGGCTCTGGTGGCTTCGACGTGATGGCGATGGCGGGGATGGAACCGACCAGCGGGTCCATGGCTTCCAGCACCTCGGCCATCGACCGGAACCGGTCCTTGGGCTTCTTGGCCACCGCGCGTCGGATCACCTTGGCCAGGGGCTTCACCTTGGCCAGCTCCGGCGGCACGTACACCGGGGCTGGGTCCAGGTGGGCATTGGCGATGTCCATTGCAGAGCGCCCCACCACCGCCGGATGCCCTGTAAGGGTCTCCAAAAGAATGAGGCCCCAGGCATAGATGTCGCTCTGGGCCGTCAACTCGCGCCCAGCGATCCGCTCCGGGGCGATGTATGGCAGGCTGCCTACGAGGTTGTCGTCGCTGGTCAGCGAGCGGTAGTCCGTCGACCGGGCCCGCTCCAGCAGCCCCGCCACGCCGAAGTCGAGGATCACCGCGTGAGGTCGGGCACCCAGCGCCGTCACCATGATGTTCGACGGCTTCAGGTCGCGGTGCACGATGCCCAGATCATGGGCCGCGCCCATTCCGTCGGCCACCTGCCGCAGCATACGAACGGCGGCTCCGGTGGCCACCGGGCCATCCTCGGCGAGCACGGTGGCCAGGTTCCGTCCCTCCAGCCGCTCGAACACTGCATAGCGTGCGCGGTCCCCGATGGTGCCCTGGTCCATGAGGCGGACCACATGGGGATGCTGCAGCTGGGCGACCACCCGGATCTCGCGTTGGAACCGCTCGAGGTGCAGGTCCAGGGAGGTGTCGCTGCTAGCGCGAGGTCGAATCACCTTCACGGCGACCGTCTGCTTGGTGCGCAACGACAGCGCCTCGTACACGATGCCGTGACCGCCTCGGCCCAGCACACGCTGCAGCTGATAGCGCTCGTCGAGGACATCGCCGATGTCGGGATCACGACCCACGTTCACAGCGTAGCATGCGTCGGCAACGGTCTGTCGGATCGCGCCGACACTGCATACACTGCCTTCCCATGACCCGCTCCGATGACGCCGTTACTACTGCAGAGCCCGCCCCGGGCACCGTGGTAGACGGTCGGTACGTGCTCTCTCACGTCCTGGCGCAGCGGCCTCATGGAACGCTTTGGGTGGCGTCGCTTCAGAGCACGGGTCAGTCGGTGGTGCTCAAGGCCCTCGATGTCGACCACATCCCTGACGTCGAGCAGCGGCGGGCGTTCAAGGCGCAGTTCGAGCAGGAGATCACCCAGACCGGTCGTCTAGCCCACCCGCATATCCCAAGGCTTATCGATCACGGCAGCCACCCACAGCTCGGACGCTACGCCGTGTTGGAGCACTACGGCGGACAGACGCTTCGGGAGCGCCTCGCGGCGGAGGGGGCGATTCCGCCGAACCAAGCAGCGCACCTGATGGCTCAGGTGCTCGACGCGCTCTCCTATGCCCATGCCATGGGGGTGGTGCATCGCGACGTGCGGCCCGGCAATGTCATGATTACCGCGCGCGACCACGCTGTGCTGCTCGACCTGGGGGGAGCCGGTTTACTCAGCACCACCACGCCAGCGCGGGCGGACGCGCCCCGGGCCGATCTCGGCTACGTCGCCTATGCGGCGCCTGAGCGGCTCGAGGGGGGAGCGCTTACCCCTCAGAGCGACGTTTATGCCTGGGGCCTGACCTTCGTCGAGCTGCTCGATGGATCCCCCCTGGTGCGCGGGACACCGCAGGACGCACTCGGGCTGCACCGGAGCCCCACGGCCCATGCTCTTCCGGGAACGGTCCCGGCATGGCTCCGGCCCGTGCTGGCGCAAGCTTGCGCCAAACCCCTCGACCAGCGGTTCGCCAGCGCGACAGATGCGCTCGCAGCCCTGGAGTTGGCGATAGCCGGCACCCAGCCCCAGTTCACCGGCCGTTCTTCGGGGCGCCGGACGCTCATAGGGCTTCTGGCGCTGTTGTCGGCGCTCGCTGCGAGCTATCTGTTCTGGACCTCGGGCCCCAGCGCCCCGGGGGCGAGTCGGTCAGGTTCTCCCGACGCCAGGGCGGCAGCGTCGAACGCGGATGCCGAGGGGTTCGCCGCGCCTGTTGCCGGCCAAGCGGCTGTGGAAAAGGCCGTAGCGATGGTCGACCCTCCGCCCGCGGTGGGCAAATGCCCCTTCGGGCAGAGCGCGCATCTCCCAGTTGGTGGCAAACCCGAGCCGTTACCGCCGACTGCTGCGGTCTGGATGAAGTCCGGAGGCCGGCAGCTGCGTCTGGTGGTGCCCAGGTTCTCGGCCACCTTTATGTCGGTAGCCACCGCTCAGCTCGCGCTGCACGACCCGGACGGCCGCTATGGCCTTGGTGTCTACGAAGGAAGCCGCAAGGCCCGCCTCGAGCTGGCTGACTTCCGCAAACGAAGTATGGTCGCCGTCTCCACACCCACCGACGCCTCGCTCATCGCCCGGGTCGAGGTCCACGAGCGGCTGTCCCACCGGGTCTGTCTGACCGTCGACGTCTCCGGCATCGTCGCCTTCCGATTGCAGGTGGTCGCTGCCATCGTAGAACGTGACGCTGAAGCGATTCTGATGAATCAGGGCATTCATCGACGCCTCCAATACTGGGAGCCCACCGACCCATACCGCATCATGCGTCGGGCCGACGGCCTCGGTGGTTTCTGCCCGCAACGCGGAGCCACGTTGATCGACCATGTCACGCGGTCCGCCGCCACGAACGTGACGGTGTCATCGCTTGCCGGTGACCTCGAGCTGACCGCTCAGGCCCCACGCGGAAGCGCCCACGTCACCTTCGAACGCCCCGACGGCGACGGGCCGGTCACCATGAGACGCGCCTGGTTCCGGGGCACGGACGGCAAGGACATCGAAGCGTCTGGAGTCATGAACCTGTTCATCATGACGCAGGAACACTGCGGCGAGCTGGAACTGGAGGTGGCCGGCGAGTGGTTCTGGATGGCGTTCTCGCGGCCAGGGAGGCTTCCATGACCGAAGCCGCCATGGGCTTCGTCGTATTCGCCCGGCTCGACCCCAGCGGGGTGATGCAGCACGCCGAGCACACGTCGTTCGCCGCGGCGGTCGCCTGGGCCATGGACGTACATCAGTCCGGCGACGCGCGCGTCGGGATTCACCGGGGCGATGTCTCCATGGCGGCACGCCTCGCCCTGGCGGCCCGTGTCGGGATGACATTGACCGACGACGACACCTGCCCCGATGAGGACGCCGAGCTGTGGGCGAACCACGGGATCGTCCGCATGAGTCTCGGCCTTCACGTGTTGCCCCAGGTGACCGGGGTCGTGCGGCTCCTCGCAATCGCTCCGTTGGGTGTTCCGTTTGCGGCCCGCCCCGCGTCGCTGGTTGCCCCGCGATGCAATCTGGTGCCCACCGGCGAAGTGTTTCTGGGACGGACAGAAGCGCTCGCCAACCTGGAGCATGCGTGGCTGTCGGGGGCATGGGTCGTGACCGTTGTCGGGCCGCCTGGGATTGGAAAGAGCGCAACCGCCCGGCGCTTTGCACAGACGCTGTGGGATGAACCGAGCCGGAGGCGTCCAGCGGACGCGGTCTGGTACGTGGAGCTGTCGCAGGCCTCCGAGGCGACGACAGAGGCGCTGATAGCCGCGGTCGCGAATGCGTTGGAGGTGGTCGGAGGTGAGCTTGCCGTCGACGACATCGGCCGAGTGATCGCCGCCGAGGGCCGATGCCTACTGGTCCTGGACAACGCTGACCGGTTCGCCGAGCAGCTGGCGGGCGTGCTGCCACAATGGCGGCGTTTGGCGGGCTCGGCCACGTTTCTGGTGACCTCGCGGGAACATCTGGCGCTCAGTGGCGAGGTGCTCGTGGAGTTGGGCCCGCTGCCCGGCGAGGACGCGCTGACGCTGTTCTACTCACGGGGTGCGCTGGGCGGGCGGTACGAAGTGAACACGACGGTCCGCCAAGCGATTGGCCGGGTGGTGGAGCAGCTGCACGGAAATCCTCTGGCCATTGGGCTCACCGCGCGCCGGTCCAGCTCGCGGGTGCTCGGACCCGCGGACCTGGCCGAGCGGCTGCAGCGTTCGGGGGTGCTGTCGGTCGCGACCCGTGGTCGCCGTGACGCCTCGGAGCATCATGCGTCGCTCCGAGCGGCCATCGCGTGGTCCTGGGACGAGTTGGATGCCGACGAACGTCGGGCTCTAACAACGTTGTCGGTGTTTCCGTCGGGGCTCACCCTCTCACGGGCTGAGGATGTGCTGCAGGCTGCGTCGCTAGAGCTGGATACGCTCGACGTCCTGGTGGCCAAGAGTCTGGTTGTCATTGAGTCCGAGCGCCAGGCGGACGTGGGCGTTCTGCCGCGGCAGCGCCGCTTTCATGTCTATCCCCTGGTTGCCGAGTTCGTGCGTGCCCAACAAAGCCTCGCGGAGGAGAGCATCCAGGCTATGCTCGCCACGCACGTCGCGGCTCTTCGAATCGAGGATCCCACTGTGGGTGAGCTTGCCGCCGAGTGGGGTAGCCTGGTGGCGGCCAGGGATGGGGGATGCAAGGCGGCGGAGTCGCTGTTGCTCAAGGCTGCGGAGAGCGTGCCGCAACACGAGCGCGGCCGGGCAGGAGTGCGGCTCACGACCGGAGAGTCCGCGACCCCAGACGCCCCGATGCGGCTGCGGCGCCGTTTGGAGCGCGCCATCGCGCAGGGGGCCCTGCTGACACAGGCACAGGTCCTCCTGGCGCTGGCCGGCAGCGTCGATGAGCTGGAGGAGGCGGAGCAGGCCCTCGCCCGCGCCCTGGCGATCGCGCGCATCCTTGGAGCGCGTGAGCTGATGCTTCGAGGGTTGTGGGAGTGCGCCCTCATCGAGTGCGGTCGCAGTCGGTTCGAGCGGGCCGCGGAGATCCTGGCCGAGGTGAGCGATGGGCTGCCAGCCCCCCTGGAGCACCGAGCACGGCTTCTGTCGGTGGCGGTTCAGCTACGCCTCAACCGACTGGACCTGGCTCAGCTGGAGGCGCAGCGGCTGCCGGTTGTTGCGCCCGACGACCCTGATGACGCGGCGCTGGTGGCGCTCGTGGAGACCGGCCTCGAGCTGGTGGCCGCGATCGATGGCCAGGCGCCGGCGGAGACCCACCATCAGCTGGCGCTGCAACTCTCCACCTCTGGGCGGGAGCTCCGCGACCAGGCGCAGCGGCCGTCGACGGCCCTGGTGGCGCACCTGCTGTTGAGCTTCTTCGCCGACCACATCGCGTTGGCCCAGGCCACCGCGGACCACGCACTACCATCGGTGGCATTCCTGGCGGACGGGACATGGCTGAAGCTGCCTGGCGGAGAGACCGTCGACTTCACTGGCAGCCCGCTGCTGGCGCGGCTGACAGCACATCTGCTCCAAGAGCGGGTGGACGCCCCGGGTCGCCCGGTTCCGAGCGCCACAATGCTCGAGGTGGGATGGGGCGACGAACCGGTGCGACGAAGTACCAGCGTGCTCCGCAACCGCCTCTATGTCGCGATTCGGGAGCTGCGCTCCAAAGGGCTCGAGGGCTATCTCGTTAGTGACCGGCGTGGATACTGGCTGAGCACCGAGGTGGTGTGGCTCCGCAGAAACGTGCGGTAATGAGCCAAGCCCGGGCGTAGCCGAGTCGCGCGCACCTGGGGTAACGTTCGCGTATGCCGCGCATCGTCCTGACCATCACTACCGGGGCCCTGGCCGGTCAACGCCTGGAATACAACCAGGATCGCGTGACCATCGGCCGCCGAGACACCAACAACGTCGTCCTCGCGCCCGACGACGTGAAGGCGTCCAGCGACCACTGTGAGCTTCGCTTCCAGGCAGGCAGCTGGGTGCTCGCCGACCGGGCCTCGACCAACGGCACCTTCGTCGATGGCAAAGAGATCTCCCACAGCGTTCCGGTAAGCACGGGGCTTCTGTTCGAGTGTGGTGAAGGCGGCCCCATCCTGATGGTGGAGTTGCCGGACGATGAGGCTGCGCTCAGCCCCGGCAAACCCGTGACCCTCGCGCCGCCGGCCCCCGCGGGAACGGTGATGAACGCCAAGCCGGCCGCAGGGGCTCCGTCACAGGCGGCGTTTGCCCCAGTAGGGCCGTCGGCGGGCGAGGATGGTCACGGCCCCAGCACCGGCCGCACGGCGTTCTACATGGCGCTGATGACCGACAAGGTGCAGAAGTCGTCGAAGAAGCTGAAGATCATGATCGGCGTCATGGCGGTGCTGCTCATCGGTGTGGTCGCCTTCGCCGTCATCATGGCCCTCAAGGTGGACGAGGGGGAGACCAAGCAGGCCAAGCTCGAATCAGAGCTAAAGACGACCGGGGAGAAGCTCAAAGAGACGGGCGACAAGCTCGACAAGACCGACAAGGCGCTTGAGGAGACCAAGAAGGCCCTGGCCGCGGCTGAGAGCAAGATGAAGACGGCACGTGAGCAGCTGGCCACCACATCCGGCAAGCTGGTGGACTTGCGGCTGGCCATCAAGAAGGCCGAGGGCGACGCCAAGAAGAAGCTCGAGGCTCAGGCGCTTAAGCTCGAGAAGACGCGCAAGGAGTACGAGCAGAAGCTCAAAACCCAAGAGGCCGCGCTCACCAAGCTCAAGCAGAGCCGTGGGGGCGGTGAGGCCATCGCCAAGGCGATGGAGAAGGCGCTGTACATGCTGATCGCGCCGACGCCCAGCGGCGAGTTTGGGTTCTGCACCGCCTTTGCCATCGACAAGAGCGGGCTCCTGGCTACCAACAGCCATTGTCTCCGCATGGTCGAGAGCCTGAAGGTGGCGAATCAAGCCGCCCTGGCGCGCATGAATCGTGACCCATCGAAGACCTATCGGGTCATCAAGTGGCGGGGGCACCCCAAGCACAAGAAGCTGCTGAGCGAGGATGTGGCCCTTCTGTGGGTCGACACCGGGGGACAGCCGCTTCCGGTCGCTACCCGCCTGGCAGCCAACGACAAGGTTCGGACAAAGCTGGGATCCGGCATGGCCGTCTACACAATGGGCTTTCCGGGCAAAGTGATGAACGAGCGACAACCCGCGGCTGACTTCCGGGCGGCGGTGATCTCGCGTCTTACCGATTTCAGCAATGGCCCAGGAAACACGGACACGGCGCGCGTGGTCTGGCACAGCGCGCTGACGTCCAAGGGCACCAGCGGCTCGCCCATCTTCGATGCCGACGGCGAGGTCATCGCGGTGAATACGGGGGGGCTCAGCGCCCGAACGGTCGAGGTTCAGGACGCCGCTACCGGTAGCAAGAAGAAGCAGGTGGTCTACGATGCCACTGGGCTGAACTTCGGAATCCGCATCGACGCCCTGCGGGAGCTCTTCGGGACCGACGTCAAGCTCACTGCCCCGGGGCCTGCTACCCCTTGAGTCGGGCGTCTTGCGGCACGAACGCGCCCTGTTCCAGAAAGCTGAGCACGTGCTCGACGACGCGTGGGTGGTTCATGATCCAGGTATGTGACGCGGCAACCTCGGCGTAGGCCGCCATCGACGGTAGCTGCGTCTCCTCGACGCAGACCGTGCCATCGCTCGGTATCCCCTTTGGGATGATGCGGAAACTCGACGTGACCCAGCTCGGCGGATTACCGACGCTCACCCGTTTGGTGCCGGCGATGACGCCGAAAGGCGCCGTGGGCAGAGGCCACTGTTCAGGGTTGCTGACGTCCCGACCCGCCGGCCCGAAGTACCACTTGAACACCGGGTTCTCTCCCAGCGCCCGAGCCACACGGCTACCGCGGTTGGGCGGCGCCAGCATGACGATCCGCTCCCACGGCACCCGGTCGCCCACGAACCGTGTCAGGATGCCGCCGAGGGAGTGGGTCACCGCCATCACCGGGCCTTCGATCTCCTCGTTGACCCAGGCCGCGATCTGCCCCGCCAGCTCGGTCACCGGCATCTTCCGCGACGGGTAGGTCCGCGCCCAGGTCGCGTAGCCCGCCGCCTCGACCTGGCGCCGCAGTCGGCTCATCGAGCGATGGGTCCGCGCCAGACCGTGCAGAAACACGACCGTCGGGCGGTCTGCGTCGGCCCGCTCAGGACCGCCGCGGTTGTCCGTTGCAGATGTCAGCGGGCCTACTGCTCGTAAGCGATGACGGAGACGTCGTGGATGATCGGGATGTAGGTCGGGTCCTCGGTGATCATCCGGATCTCCAGCTCTAGCACGTTGCCGGTGGCGTCGATGTCTAGCGGGAACGTATCCGGCGGGAACGGCCCGAACGGACCGACCCAGGCCTCGCCCGACAGGTTGATCTCCGAGTCGGCGGTTCGGTAGCGGACCTCGAGACGGGTGATGCCGTTGCCGGGCAGGGTGGCCTCGACAATGATCTTGTCCCACAGCGTCGTCGCGCCGGGCCACCCGTTGTAGATGGTCCGGTAGTAGCCGCTAGGCGCTGTAATGGTCTTGAGCGCGTAGCCCGACATGTCGGAGTAGGTGTACGGGGTCAGGCCGACGTTGTACTCGCCGATGACGGTGTTGGTGGTGGTGTCGACCTTCGATGCCGTCGAGGTGCTCTGGTTGACGGCCCACAGGTTGTTGTTGCTATCCAGCGCCACACCCACCGCGCCGCGAGGCTGACCGTCGGTGGCCAGGTCGATGGGCGGCAGCGCCGTGACCGCCTGGGTGATGGGGTCGATGTTGAAGACACTGACGTAGCGCAGCGTGGCCAGCGTCCCGCCGCTCCAGGTGTGGTGGGCGGCGAAGACCTTCGACTCGGTGACGTTGCCCTCGCCGTCGCGGATGACCGAGATGGCCACGCCGCGGGTGTAGCCTCGGCCCAGGTCGCCAGAGCTGTAGTTGTAGGACTCGGTGCTGGTGTTGAAGCGATGCACGCCGCCAGCGGTTCCGGAGGCTTCCCAGACGTTGCCGAAGGGGTCGATGGCGATCCCGTAGCCGTCGCCGTCGGGCATCGTATAGACCTGCGTCTCGCCGAGCTCTGGGTCGACCAGGGTCAGCGTGTTGCCGGCATCCCGGGAGGCCAGCCAGATGTTCTGGTCGGAGTCGATAGCTAGACCGTACGGGCGGTTGGTCAGGTCGTGGGTTTGGATGGTGGCACCCGTCGTGCCATCGAGCTCGTAGAGACGACGGGAGTTCCAGAAGCCCACCCAAACGTTGCCATCAGCGTCCACGCCCGCGGAGCGCGCGCAGCCGACCGAGCCGGAGCAGTCGCCGCTCGTTCCGTCCGGCTGTACGTTCCAGAGGATGCACTCGTCGTTGGCGACCATCTCGCTGTTGTCGATGGTGCCGTCGTTGTTGATGTCGCGCGAGGTGTCGATCTGGTTGTTGTTGTTGAGGTCGACGCAGTCCGCCTCGAAGACGGCGATTTTGACGACGCAAGCACCGTGGCGGCCGGTGATGATGCCGTTACCGCTCGTGTCCACGGCGGTACGCGACGGGTTGGCGCACACGGTGTAGCGACCGACCTCGGCGCCGGTCTCCGTGTTGAGCTTGCTCGCCGTGCCCGCTCCGGTGTTGGCGATCCAGATGAAGGGAATCTCGGCCACCGACGAGTCCAGAGTGATGCCACCGTCGGGGGTCGTCGAGACACCGTTGGAGTTGTCGCTGGTGGGCACGAAGTCGCCGTCGTCCCCGTCCTCACCCGTCTGCACGACGCAGACGCTGGAGCAGTCGCCGCAGGGCGAGGCCACGCCCTCGTCGATGTCGCCGTCACAGTTGTCGTCGACGTAGTTGCAGGTCTCCGACGCGCCCGGGTTCACATCGATGTTGATGTCGTTGCAGTCGCCGGTCTGGGTCGTGTTGAAGTAGGTGAAGTTGTCGGGGCCGCACAGGCACTTCGGCGGCACCAGGTTGGACCCGTAGCCATCGGCGTCGGCGTCCTGGTAGTGCGAGAAGCAGCCCACCGCGTCTTCGTCGTCGACGATTCCGTTGCAGTTGGTGTCGGTGCCGTCGCACGTCTCCTGGGCGCCCGGATAGGCGTTCTCGTTGAGCGGCTGACAGTCCTGCTCGTCGAGGAAGTTGTCATTGTCGTCGTCGGGGTCGGTGCAGTCGGGGTCACCGTCGTTGTCGTAGTCGGCCGTGCCGTCGTCGATCTGGCCGTTGCAGTCGTCGTCCAGCGCGTTGCAGATCTCCGCCTGGGGCGACTGACCCACGCACTGAACCGCGCCGCCAACGCACTGCTCGGTGCCCTGGCAGGTGCCGAAGCTGTTGCTGATGAAGCACGGCGTGGTGGTGTCGAGGTTGTTGTCGACGGTGCCGTCGCAGTCGTCATCGACGTTGTTGCAGGTTTCGACACCGCCCGGGAAGGCGGAGGCGGCGAGGTCGTCGCAGTCTTCGGCGACCGTCACCGTGTAGAACTGGTCCGGATCGGCCGCACACAGGCACTTGGGGCCGGCGGCGATGCTGCCGTAGGTGTCGCCGTCGGCGTCCTGGTAGAAGGTGCTGCAGCCGGTGGCGCCTTCTTCGTCGGTCAGCCCGTTGCAGTTGTTGTCGATGCCGTCGCAGGCTTCCTGCGCGAAGAGGCCAATGTCGGCGTTGTACGGCTCGCAATCGTCGGCATCGAGCGTGTTGTCGCCGTCATCGTCCGGGTCGACGCAGTCAGCGATGCCGTCGCCGTCGAAGTCGGGCGAGCCGTTGTCGACGGTGCCGTCGCAGTCGTCATCGATACCGTTGCAGACCTCGGCGGCAGGCATCGTCCCGACGCAGACCTCCTCGGCGTTGCCGCCACAGGACAGGGCGCCCTGGCAGGTGCCGAACTCGTTGGTCAGGTCACACGCGTCGCCCATGATCCCCTCGTCGACGTTGCCGTCGCAGTTGTCGTCGAGGCCATTGCACATCTCGGGCTCAGGGGTCTTGCCGGCGCAGGCCGACAGCCCACCGGGCTCGCACTGGCGCGTGCCGGGGCAGGCGCCGACGCCCTCGACGACCACGTTGCAGGTGGTGGCGGCGTTCTGAGCCTGGCCCCACGCGTTGCAGGAGCACATGGCGCCCTCGGCGGGGAGGCACTGGAAGCGGGACACTGACGGCGCGCCGTCGATCTCGGTGCAGGCATAGCCTGGCGGGCAGGCGGTGCCATCCTGGCCGCAGTTCATGCCGCAGAAGTTGCCAGCGTCGCCCATGTCCACGCACAGGTTCGGTGCGTTGGTCGCCGAGGAGTTGCAGTCCTTATTCTGGGAGCAGGGGTTGCACAGGTTCACGGTCTGGTCGAGGCAGACGAAGCTCGGGTTGCCGTTGTCGTCGGTGACACCGACGCACTCCCAGCCGGGGAACGGGCACTCCTCGACGCAGGTCTTGCTGCACACCTGGCCCTCGGCGCTGGGTACACACCAACCGCTGTTGCAGTCCTCGGCCGACGCACAGGGGTAGCCCGGCTCACCCGTGGTGGGTGCGGCGACCTCGACGTCATAGTTGATCGTGTCGGTGGAGATCGGGCTGTTGTCCGGCTCCTGCGGCGTATCCGTCGCAGCATCCACCGTCGGGCCGCCGTCTCCGCCGCCGTCTCCGGTCGTGCCGTCCGTCGTGACACCGTCGGGCTCACTGCCGTCCGGGGTGGAGGTGCCGTCACCACCACCGGTGCCATCGACCGTCGCATCGGCGGTGACGCTCGTGTCGGAGGTGATACCGGGTCCGGGGTCGTCCTCCGAGCATCCTGGCGCCATCAGTAGCAGCAGCGCGGAGAGGGAGGCGATGGTCGATGTCTGAGCTCGCATGTCGTCACCGTCGGGCGGTTGGCGAGGAATCGGTGTCGGCGTAGATGGGAAGTGCCGAACACACCGGCGGAGATAGTACCACGCCGCGAGGCTCGCTTGGAGCCCCATCGCCGCACAATGCAACCCAACGAAAAAGGCCCGCGGCAAGTCGCCGCGGGCCTTGTGTTTCGGCCGATAGCCTCTGCTGCTAGAGCTGCGCCATCGCCTTCTTGGCAGCGTCGGTCCAGGCACCCGTCGGGTACTTGGTGACATAGGCCTGGTAGGCGGCCTTGGCCTGCGGCTTCTTGCCGCTCAGTGCCAGCGCCAGCGCCGTGTTGTAGGCGGCGGCCTTGGCCGTCGAGCCCTTGGCGGCGGCCTTGAAGTGCGAGAGGGCGCCGGAGTAATTCTTCATCTCGGCCTCGATGACGCCCTTCATGATGGACACGTCACCGCCCGGGACGCCTGTGACCTTGGCAAGCGCTTCCTTGGCCTTGGCGTAGTCGCCCACGGCCACATGGACCACCGCGAGGTTGAACCGGGCGCGGCTGTACTTGGGGAACTTCTGCAGGGTCTGCTTGAAGATCCGGCGCGCCTTCTTGAGCTCGTGCGGGATGGTCATCTTGCGGGCCTCGGTGCCGCGGGTACGGCGCTCACCCTTGAGGTTCTTGTAGGCCAGCGCGAGGTTCTGCTCGACGCTGAAGGCGGTCTGCCAGCGGTTCAGGGCGCTGACCTTCGACTTGGCGAGGGCCAGGACGCCAAGCTTGGCGTAGCCGATGCCGAGGTTGTTGCCGACCTCCTTCTGCGACTTCAGGGTCGCCTTGAAGCGCTGGAAGTGGCTGACGGCGTCCTTGTACTGCTTGACTGCAGCGCGCTCGTTGCCGCTCTCCTCCGACTTGCGGGCCTTCTCCATGGCGTCCAGGCCGAACTTGAAGCTCATCCAGGCGTACTTGACGTCGTTGGACCAGTACTCCTCCAAGAAGTGGATGCGCTCGTCGTAGGTCGGGTGGCTCAGGTGCTTCGGAATCTCCCGCTTCTTGCCGCGCTCCTCCATGAACTTGATGCCGCCGCGCGGGTGGTAGCCGGCCAGGAACGCCAGGACGATGCCCTCGCGGTCGGCCTCGATCTCGTGCAGGCGTGTCACGTGGGTCAGCACGTGCGGGTTGAGGAACGACTTCGCGTCCCGGGCCGCCTCACGGTAGACGCGCGAGCGCAGGGTGTGCCGGCGAATCACGTGGGTGATCTCGTGCGCCATCACGTGCGCCACCACCTCGTGGTCAGCGTCGATCTTCTTACCCGGGAAGCTCTTGCGGATGAAGTCGAAGAAGCCCTTGGTGAAGTAGATGTTGCCGTTGGGGGCCGCAAAAGCGTTGACGATCTTGCTGTTGAGCACCTGGACGTTGAGCGTGCTGTCCGCCGGAATGTCGGCGTGCTCGACGATACGGCTCATGATCGTCTCGAGGACGACCTTTTCCGGGGCGTTGTTGTCGACACCACCAAAGCGGGCCTCCAGCGCCTTCATCGCACCCTTGTACTTCTCGGTGGCGAAGATGGTGCCCTTGAGTTTGCCGAAGCGGAACGCGGCGATGACCAGGCGGTGCTCCGGGTTGACCGAGGCCAACTCGTTGAGCGCGCGGCTTGCCAGCGAGGAGTAACGGTTGAGGTTGTAGCCCTTCTCGAACATGGCCACGGCTTTCTGGTCCTGGCCGTCGAGCTTGTAGAGGATGCCCAGTTCCACGTGAGCGCGCTGTCCGAACCGGGGCTGGCTGGCCACGGCGATGGACTTCTTGAAGGCCTTCTCGGCGCCGGCGGTGTCATCACCCTTGCGCAGGATGATGCCCAACTCGACCCAGGCGTGGACGAAGTTGGGGGCCTTCTTGAACGACGCCTTGGCCTTCTCGACGTTGTAGTACTGGGAGGCCTTCACCGAGTTCTGAATCAGGCCCATGTAGAAGTGGCAGACCTGCATGCCCGGCTTCATCTTCAGGCACTGGCTGAACTTGCCGTGGGCCACCTTCATCTTGGCGTTGATGGACCGGCGGTCGTTCCACGCCTTCTTGTAGGCCACTTTGCCGTCGTGGATGGCCAGCCCCAGGTCGCCTCCCTTGAACTTGGCCAGCAGCCGCTCGGCGCGGGCGTAGTGCCGGCCGCGGGTGTAGCGGGCGTTCTTCAGGTAGCCCTCCAGGTGAACCACCAGCTCCTTGAGGACCGTGCGGTCGCCCTTGATCGCCTTGGCCAGAAGCATGTCGTAGAGGTAGCGGTGCGAGTCGGCGTCGCGCGGCTTGAGCTCCAGGGCCTTCTTGAAGGACTTGGCAGCGTCCTCCTTCTTGGCAACCTCGACCTGGTAGGCGCCGAGAGCGCGCCAGGCGATGTGCGACTTGGGGTTGGCCTTGGCGACCTTCTTCAGCATCTTCTCGGCGCCCTTCTTGTCGCCATCACGCATCTTGGCGCGGGCGGCGAGGATGCCGATCTTGATCTGGGTTTTGTCCAGCTTGAAGGCCTTGGAGTAGTTCTTGAAGGCCTGCTTGTAGTTCTTCTCGTGCAGGAAGAAGTACTGGCCCATGTGGACCAGGCGGCGGCGCTTCAGCTCCTTTTTGGACGGGCCCTTCTTAGCGCCCTTCTTGCCTTTCTTGGCCTTCTTCTTGGTGACCTTGGCGATCTGAATCTCAGGTGCGCGGGCCTCCGCATCCGGCGTGTAGCTGCCAACTACGGCAAGCGACAGCGCGGTCACGGCCACAACCCGTACCCCCCTCGAGAACGTGCGTTTCATTAGGCATCCTTGTGCTGGCTGAACGTGCCGCCGATCTACCACGACGCGGCACATTTTCAATGCGCGGGTAGTCCTGCGGCGAAGAACGGTTACCAAAGACGTTTTCATCCGTCGGACGATCTAAAATTTGTTCGGTCGGTGGCGCATGGGAACGCGAACCAACCGGTTTCGCAAGGATGGGACACCACCTTTCGGGCAGTTGGGACACTCGGGACACTGTCCGGGACACAAAAGGTGTCCCAACCCCGTCGAGCGGCCTGCAAGCCCGGTATCCGTTGCTGTGATCTCGTGGGGTTGTGGTTCTGGCACGGAGGTTGCTCGCTATTGCGGCGACACCCTTCACCCAAGGAGCCGCCATGAGCCTTCGCCATCGCCAGACCCGCCAACGCCTCATCCACCGCGTCGCTCGCATCATCGGCCTCAAGCTGGTGGCCGTCGCGCTGCTCTTTGCATTCTGGAGCGTTGCGCCGGTAGAGAGCAGTCAGGCCGCCAGACCCGCTCCAGCCTCGGCCACTGAAGAGGTGCAAGTGCACCCACTCAACGCGCTGAGGCCTCCAGCGGCGCCCGCTATTGATGCGACTCATCCAGTAGCCATGTCCTGCTTCAACGGCGGTACCGACGCCGACGGCATCTGCAGCTGCCCTGCCGGCACGAGTGGAACCTTGTGTGAGGTGGTCGAGGTGATGGAGACGCCTGACCGCCGCCTGCCGGCTCTCTGAACACCGCCACCGACGTCGTTTGCGTCGCTCTTTGACAACTCAGTCTGTCGAGGTCATGGCCTCGGGCTACCGCGCGACTCGCGGATTCGGCATCCTTGCCAAGTGAGCGAGCTGCACCCACCGTTGAGTCCCCTCGAGCCCCAAACCGACCGTCCCAGCGTCGAGCTCTGGCTGCGCGACTACCTCGCCAGCCACATTCGCTGGTGGGCCGACGCCTACGGGCTGGGCTGGGATGACGCGAGGGTCGCTGGGCATCTGGAGCAGCACCACGAGGCGCTTGTCACGCGGGACTGGCGGTCGCTCGTGACCGCCTCGGAGAGCGACACCGGGATGGTCGGCGTCGTGCGCTCCGACTCGGGCGCCCCGCTGGGTGTCGTGCAGGCGGGGGCCGATCCAGAGCGGTTCATGTGCATGCCGTTCGGCTCTCTGGACTGGATTTACGTCGCTCCTCGAGCCCGGGGAAAGGGGCTGGCGGGAATGATGCTCCAGGCCGCGAGGGCGTGGATGATGTCCAGAGGGCTGCCCGGCGCTGCGGTGTTCGTGACCGCGGCCAACCCAGGCGCGGTGCGACTCTACGAGCGCAATGGGTTCGCTATCGTGGACCATCGCATGTTGGCGCCGCTCCCTACTGGTTGAGGGGGTGCCACTTCCCGGCTGGGATGAAGGCTGCCCAGAAGAAGGGGTGCTCGAAGTCTTCTTTACGCACCATCTTCAACTGCACCTGCCGCAGGGCTTCGGCCCGTCCCGCGCCGCGTTCGAGCGCGCGATAGTAGCTGATCATCAGTTCTTTGGTGGCTTCGTCGTCCACCTGCCAAAGGCTCATGACCAGGCTCTCTGCGCCGGCAATCACCAGCGCGCGGCGAAGACCGTGCACGCCGTCACCGGCCCGAACCTCACCGACACCTGTCTCACAGGCGCTCAGCACCACCAGCTTGGTCCCCTGCAGGTCGAGGTCGGAAGCCTCCAACGCCGTGAGGACACCGTCTTCGATACCGCTTTGAAGGGTGTTGGCTCCCCCCAGCGCCAGCCCTGAGCGGAGCAATGGGTTTTCGGCCGTACTCTTGTTGTTCCCGGCGCGTGTGTTGGCGGCCATCGTGGTCCCCAGCCCTGGGACCCCCGCATCGAAGGCGGAGGCAGGGCGCGGGAGGTTGGCGGGGGTGTCGTCGGGCAGGAAGAAGCCGTGGGTGGCAATGTGCAGAATTCGCGGGCCCTTCAGCTGCTTGATGGCGGCTTCCGTAGCGGCCTCACCGGTCTTGACGACCACGTCCTTGAGCACGCCTGCCACCGCCTTTGCCTCGATTCCGGTGCCCGGCAGGGGCTTCCATTTGGCGTTCCTCAGGGCGCGAGCCAGGCGTCCACGGGTACCGTTGGGCGCCACCTTCTCCGCGGCTTTCTTGCTCTTTTTACCCGCGTCGAAATTGGGATTGGCGATGATGGTCGGCCGGCCCTGGGCCTTGGACGTGCCGAACCGGACCAGGTCGCGACCCGAGCTGACATAGCTGAACAAGAATCGCTGAACCAGGAACTGCCCACGGTCATCGACCAGGGCTGCGAAGGGCACCAGGTTGGTGGCGGCATCTGGGCTCAAGATGAGGCGTCGTCGTTGCCCGACGACAGTCTCCAGGGGCTTGAAGATGTGGGCGTAGACCTTCTGCGCCAGCGCTCGGGCATCGTCCCGGTTGGGGTCCGCCAGTGCCTTGCGCAGCTTGGCAATGTCGGCGTCGATGGCCTTGCGCGGGCCGAGGTCCACCGCGCGAACCTGGCCCAGCGCGTCCAACACATAGGCGGCGTAGTGTTCAACGGCGGATGTCCCGAAGAAGGCATCGTTCTTCAGGTCCGTCTTCCGATAGGCGATGTACTCGACGAGAAGGGCATCCTTGGGAATCGCCTTGGCGACATTGCCGATGGTCACTGGCGTTGTAGCGCTCCGGTAGTCGGCAGACCGCTTCCGGATCTTTGCTTCCAAGGCCTTGACCCGGGTTTCGGCCGCCCCGAGCTCCTTCTGGTACTGCTCGGGCGTCCGCTTGCCAAGTCCGCCGATCACCAGGTCGGAGAGCTTGCGTCGTGCGGCCCGGAGCTGGTCGAGCAGCTTGCGGTCGGTCGGCGTCATGCGACGTCGCATGGCGCCGAAGATGTCCGCCACGGCGTCCAGGAGCCGTCCCTTACGCTGCAGGATCATATTCATGGCCAGCGTGGTCGCCTCGGTGTTGTCGGGGGCGTGGGAGCGGTGGACGGTCAATACCGAGTCCAACTGATAGGCGATGGAAGCCAGATACTGGCGGTTGTCGGCCTCCGTACCGGCCGCGAGGATGGTGGTCGTGTACGGCTCCAGGGTGGCGTGCACCTTCGCGAGCAGCTTCACGGCTCGGCCGACCTGTCCCATCAGGACGCGAACGGTGGCCTCGGTTTCTGTCTGGGTCAGCGTGATGGGGTGGTTCTTCCCGAAGCTCTTCTCGTATCGCGCACGTACCTTGTCGGATGCGGCCAGAGCCTTCTTGTAGTCGCCTTTGACCCGGTAGGTGTTGGCGATCATGGACAGCGGGCCGCCCACAGAGATGTCCATGCCCGCCGTCTTGTAGGTCTTGATGACCGTCTTGTAGAGCTTGATGGCGCGGTCGAACTGTTTCTGCCGGGTGGCGATGGTGGCCAGGGACCAGTTGTGCGACACCGCGCGGATGGGATTGACGGCTTTCTTCCGCAGCGCCTCGAAGATGTCCTTGGCCTCATCCAGTCGATTGGTGGACATCAGCAGGTTGGCAAGGGAGGTGCGCGCCTGGTCCACCATCGGTGAGTTGAGTCCATGCCGCTTGGTCAGCCGGTCGACCTCCGCGTGGATGCTCTTCTCGGCGCGTCCGAAGAACTTCTTGGCGGCGTCCGGTCGTCCCAGGGCCTGATTCATCTGCCCGACCGTTACCCAATGCTGGGCCATCGAGCCCGGCGTCACGCCGGGTGACTGCGACTGAATCTGGATGCCTCGTAGGTAGTGTTTGTCGCCGTTTTTGTAGTCGCCTCGCATGTAGAACAACCAGCCGAGCTGCATCAGGCCGTTGACCAGCTGCATGTCGTTGGGCCCCTTGAGCCGCTCCAGGATGGAGATGGACTTCTTCAGCAGGGTCTCGGCCTTCTGGTAGCTGTGCGCACCCTGCAGCAGGCTCGACCAGATGGTCAGATAGGTCGCGTACATGACGCTGTCCGCGCCGTAGATCTCCTCGCGTAGCTTCATGGTCTCCTGCATGACCTTGTCGGCGTTGGCGAAGTCTCGAATGATGAAGTGCGACACCGCGACCATCTGAAGACTCGTGGCGACCTGCTCGTGCTTGCGGCCATGCAGCTGCTGGAACAGCTTCGCGGCGATGGCGTAGTGGTCGCGGGCGTCGGCGTACGCCATCTGCCCCATCAGCGCCCCGGCCAGGTCGAAGTGCTTCTGGGCCAGGTGTGGGCTCTTCTTGCCCCAACCCTTACGGTAGAGCTTGAGCAGCTTCTGGCGCAGCGGCACGACGTTCGTCTTGCCGCTGGTGTAGAGCGTGATGACCTGAGCCTCCAGCGCCTTCACCTTCGCCTGGATCTTCGCTGGAAGCGGAGGTGGCGTCTTCACCTGCGCGGCAGCCTCAGATGGTGCGGTCGTCAGGACGCAGAACGTCATGGCGATGGCGGTGAGAAGGCCGACGAGTCGGGCGAGCATGACGCACTCCAGGGCGTGGGGTAGGCACGGCGGCGCTCGCTATGGTGCAGGCACCGAAGGGTGCCGACAAGGCTCCGTCAGTCGGCTTCGCCCTCTTTGTCCTGTTCCCGATGGTGCCAGCCCAACATCTTTGCCACCGACTTGACGGCGACGTTGCGTCCCTGGGCGGCGGCGCGGAGCATGTCGTAAAGCGGCGTTCGGAGGAGCTCTGCGCCGTCCTCGGACTGTGGATCGGGGTGGGGCAGCTCGAAGTCGGTCACCATGATGGGCCCCTCACGGTGCTCGATGATGTCGGCGTCCTCGATGTCCTGGACCACACTCTCCACCAGGCCCTTCATGGCGTTGTTGCTGGACAAAACCTCGGTGCGGAACCGTCGGACCCCGCGCTCGACCGCCGCCTCGACGAGACGTTTGAACAGAAGTCGCCCCAACCCGAGGCCCTGGCAATCGTCGGTGACCGCGATTGCGGCTTCAGCGGTGTCCCAATCCTCTTTCAGGCGAATGAACCGCGCGACTCCGAGGCCTGCGTCGTCGTCGACCGGGTCACCGTTGGCATCCACGACGGCGATGCCGATCGCGAAGTGGGTCTCCCCGTCGATATTGATGAGGTAGTCCAGCTCGGCCTGCGACAGGCGCAGTTTGGGCGTGAAGAAGCGCTTGTACCGAGACTCCGCGCTCAACCGCTCGAAGCCATTGATGAACAGTGGCCGATCGCTGGGACGGATCAGGCGAAGGCCGGCCTCCCGGCCGTCGGGCAAGGTGACCCGCTCGAGATAGCGGAGGTCGAAGTAGCGGATGGGCGCTTCGGCGCTCACGTCTCACTCCTCGGTGGGGCGAGTTTTCCGCTCGCGGCGGGCATTCTTACGGATGACTCTGGCTCGACGCCGGGCCTTGGTCTTCTCCGACGGCTTGCGCCCGGGATGGGGCTCCTGACTCTCGTGATGCTCGTCGATGCCGTGGTCCGCGTCAGGATCTACGCCCAGCTCGAAGAACGTCACCTCGCGTTTGCCCCGCTCTCCCCAGCGTAGGGGCATGACCGCTGCGCCAATGCCGGCGCCGACGTACACGGCTCCGGACCGGGCGGCCCCGTTGCGCGTGCCGTACAGGCCGTGGATGTACTTGTGGCCGCTGAGCTTTCCGATGGCCAGCTCGTTGAGCCGGGCGACCGTTACCTGGCCGCCGTGGGTGTGACCCGAGAGCACCAGCGGGACTCGCGCATACCACAGGGCGTCGGCCTCTTCGGCGATGTGTGACATGCCCACCACGGGCAGATCGTTGCGCAACCCCCTGGTGGCCTGACGGCGGTCGGCGTGGCCGGTGTAGGCGTCATCGAGGCCAACTACCTGAAAACGCTGGTGTCCCAGCTCCACCACCGTATGGGCGTTGTCCAGCACCTCTGCGCCCGCCTTCAGCAGCGCTTTGCGGACGCCCTGTGCACCGGACCAGTAATCGTGGTTGCCCAACACGGCGAACACCGGGGCGTCGTAGAGCTCGATGACGTCCTTGAGCTCGCTGAGCCACGACTGGGTGTGGCAGACGAAATCCCCAGTGATGAGGATGACGTCCGGCTTCTCCTCGTTGACCAGCGCAGCAGCCTTGGCCTGGATGTCCATGGGCGTGACCAGCCCCACGTGCAGGTCGGTAACGTGCGCGACGCGCAGGGGCTCGTCGAACTGCTCGACATAGGCACTTGGTCCGGCGAACCGTCTCACAGTGACGTCGCCGGCGGGGTCGATGCGCTTCCAGAACTGCTCGACCCGCTGCGGGTTCAGACGCGGGCGGCGGCGACGCTTCTTCTTCGGCTCTTCCGCCGTGTCGTTGCCCTCGGACCGCGATCGACCAATCATCGCCGAAAGTATAGAAGCTCTGCGGGCGTGGTAAAGCCGCTTTGATGCACCGCCCGGCGGATTGACCCAGAAGACGCGGAGTTCTAGCGTCGAGGCGAACCCCAACACGGGACCTGCTCATGCATGCGCTTCGCCTGTTGCTCGTCAGTTCGCTTGTCGTGATCGCCACCGGATGCGCCGATGATCCTGTGCCTCAGAGGTATGTGCCTTCGGTCAGCGCACCGCCGGTCCTCTACACCGACGCCGACGAGGCGGTGACCTTCACGGTCACTGGAAGCGACGCCGAGGACGCCGAGGACGCGCTGTCGGTCAACCTTGCGACCGAGCCCGCCCACGGCCTGGTGCTTCCCTCGGGTGAGCGGGCGCCCAGCGAGATGAGTTACACCCCCGACGCCGGGTTCTCCGGCGTCGACGTGTTCGCCGTGACCGTCACCGACAGCAGCGGCCTGACCTCGCCTCCGGCCACGGTGGTGGTGGTGGTCGCCGAGCCTGTCGTGGTGCCCGTCGACACGGCGGCTCCAGACGCCATCGGACCCAGCTTTCTTATCGTCAGCGAAGACCAGAGCACCGATTTTGCACTGACAGGCTCGGACGACGTCGACGCCGAGACGGAACTCTCGATCACCGTCATTGTTCCGCCTTCGCTAGGCACCTTGAACATGGACACAGGCGCCGCGCCCCTCTTGTTGACCTACACGCCGAGCCCAGGCGTCCACGGTGTCGACACCATGGCCTTCCAGGTGTCCGACAGCGCTGGCAACACCTCCCCGCCCGAGCTGGTGGCGGTGGTGATCGAGTCGGTCAATGACGCTCCCACGGCGACCCATGACGACGGGACGACCGATTCGGTGACGCCGATCACTGTCGACGTGGTCGCCAACGATTCGGACCCCGACGGTGAGGCGCTGGTGATCGTAGCGGTGACGCAGCCCAGCCAGGGCATCGTAACCTTCGACGGGGTCGGTGGGACGGTGACGTTCACCCCCGAGCACCCCTCCAGCGGTGACTTCGCCTTCGAGTACACCATCCGAGATGCCGCGGGCGAGACGTCCACAGCGACCGTCACGGTGACGGTCAACGAGGCGGCGGCGGTGGCCGTGACCAGTTTCCAGGCGGTGCCTCCGTATCCGCTGGTGGGCGAGACGGTGACCCTGAGCTGGTCCAGCACCAACGCGACGGTGTGCACGTTGAGCCCCGGGCTGGACACCGGCGGAGCGACGGACGGCTCTGTGGAGTGGACCGCATCGGTGCCCATGACCTTTGTCATCAGTTGCGACGGACCGGCAGGTCCCGCCACGGCCGAAGCGATGGTGAGCCCATGGCCGTACGATGCGGACGGGGATGGGCTGCATGACATGCTCGAGACGCTGACCGGGACCGATCCCCTCCGGGCCGACACGGATGGCGACCTGATCCCGGACGGTGTGGAGGATTCGAACGCCAACGGACAGGTCGACCAGGGCGAGACCGACCCGCGGGCCGTCGACAGCGACGCTGATGGCCTTGGCGACGGTGTCGAGGACGCGAACCGGAACGGTACGGTGGATTCGGGAGAAACCGACCCGACCGACCGCGACAGCGATGACGATGGCTGGCGCGACGGCGACGAGGACCTCGACCGCGACGGCAAGCACGACAGTGGAGAGCTCGACCCGCTGGACCCGGATACCGACGACGATGGGGTGTGCGATGGTCCCAGGGTCGACGGCGAGAGCGACGGTATCCTGCCCGACGACGCGTGTGCCGACCCGGCGGTCTACTTTGTGGACGCTTCTATCGCAGTGGCGTCGCCGGATGGCCTGACCTGGGACACGGCCTTTGCCTCCATCCAGGATGCGGTGGATGCGGCCGGTAGCGGTGACCACGTGTGGGTGGCTTCGGGCACGTATGTCGCCGATGTAGCCACCAACCCGGTGGTGACCCTGAAGAGCGGTGTGCAGCTTCTGGGGGGGTTCCTGGGCAACGAGAACACGCTCGCCGACCGTTCGTGGCTCCCCGAGGACAGCGTCTTGAGCGGTGATTTCGCGGGTGACGACGCCGCGTCGGCCACCAACACCTCCGACAACAGCACCAACGTCGTGGTGATCCCGGCCGGAGCGACCAATGTCACGGTAGACGGGTTCACCCTGCAGGGCGGGTTTGGCGGCCTGCAACCGGGGGCGGGGCTGAATGCCGAAAGCGGCGCTCAAAGCCGACTGCTGCGGTTGCGGCTCACGGGCAACTCGGCCTTGGCCGGAGGAGGCATGCACGTGCTGGGGGGCGAGCACCAGATCCACCGCTGCACCTTCGACCTCAACACCGCGACCTTTGGCGCAGCCCTTTACTCGGAGGGGGCTACGCTGGCGATCTCCGACATCATCGTGGCTGGCAACGAAGTCCTTCAGTTCGGCTACGGTGGGGTGGTCATCCAAGATGGTTACGCCAAGGGAAGCCGAGTCCGCTTCCGCAGCAATCTCGGCGAGAACGCGACGGCGCTGTACATCCAGTCGTCCCAGACGATCCTGACGGACGTCAGCCTCATCAACAACAGCGCACTGGACCACATCGTGGAGCTGAGCGGCGTCGGCGCATACTTCCAGGGTGTCGATGTGACGGTGGCCCACAACGCCAGCCTCAACGGCGCCATGTTCGAGGCGCCCGCGGAGGCCGACGGGCTCCTCTTCACCAATGCCAGCTTCCTGGACAACATCACATCAGCAGGGAGCGCCTTCGTGAACGGCGAGGACGTTTTCATGACCTTCCGCAACACCGGGTTCTGGGGGAACAGCCCCAACGTCATCAGCTGCACGTCCTGCAATTTCCAGCGGGTCGGGACCTGTGGCGACACGGGTCTGAATCTGGCGGGAGAGGTGCTCGAGCGCGTGACGTTCAAGCCCATCTTCACCGAGGCGGCTTCCGGTGAGGTCTTCCTGTCCGATGACAGCATCTGCATCGACGGAGGCGACCTGGGAGCCGCCGAGGGGCCGGGCGGCTATGGAGACACCGCAGGGCTGGACTGGCGCGACCGCACGACGCGGATCGACCGTATCACCGACACGGGTCTCGTCGACGCTGGGAGGCACCACGCCGCCTCCGCGGCGTTCATTCAGAGCTGGGAGCTCGACGCGACCGATGTCGCCTGGGAGGTCGTGGGCGCCTTCCTGTGTCGCCTCGACGTCGCTGGGCAGGTCACGTCACTGACCGGCGAGCAGGTCTCTTCAGGCAGCATGCCTCATGGCGGCGTGGCGGGGGACCCGGTCACGTTGACCTGTTGGGGAGATGGGCCTACTCCCTATGTCTCAGCGTTGGTGCCGTAGGAGGAACTGATGGACCCTGTCAAAGCTGTCGTCGACTTCTTCTCGAACCTGTTCCGTCAGCGGGTCAACCGCATGGAATCGCAGGCGAAGCAGAGGATGAACAGCGCCCAGGTGAAGGCCCGAACCGCCGCGGCGAACAAAGTCAACGCGGCGGTCGACGGGACCATCGACAAGGCCAAGCAGAAGGCGTCGGGCGCCAAGAAGGACGGCGAGGAGTAGCTCGCGGTCGGCTGCGACACTCAGCTGTTGAGGCGTGCCTCGACCTCGCTCAGCTGTGCCTGGATGTGCCCGGTGATGGCCTGCACCACCGGACGGACTTGAGCGAAGGACATGGTCCGCGCCTGGCGCGAGATGTCCCGCAGTACGTTGGCAAACTCCTCGTCGGCGTCGTCCCAGCGCCCGGCCAGTTCGCTGGCGGTCGACGCCAGCTGGCTCTGGCCGGCGGCGTTCTGGAGTTGGGAGACGCTGTCGGCGAGCAGGTCGCGGAAAGCCTTGAGAAGGTTGTATTCCTTGGGGTCCACGGTTTTACCTCGTCGCTGCGAACCTCAATGGAGGGTGCAGCATCGGGAAGTATTCGTCGAGGCCAGACCACACAACCAAAGCCGCCTCGGCAATGGATCATGCCCAACACCTCGACAGCTCGAACCCCACGAAAGAAGACCCTCGAGACACGACGTCGGATTCGTGAGGCCGCCAAACAACTGTTCGCCGAACGTGGTTTCGACGCGACCTCGGTGCAGGCCATCGGTGACGTCGTCGGCATGGGCAAACAGGCGGTTCGCTACCACTACCCCAGCAAAGAGCAGCTGCGCCGAGAGGTGTACGAGGAGATGGCCGCCAAGTGGGCCGACTTCATCCCTCGACTCCTCAAAGCGTTGGTGGGGCCGGACGCCACCCGCGAGCGGCTCATCGACGAGTTGGTAGAGCTCGTCGATGACGAGCCGCATCTGGCGCCGCTTGTCCTCCGTGACATGCTCGAAGGCGACAGTCTGGCCAAGGCCATGGCCGCTCGTGACTTCATCCCGCACCTGGAGCGGTCCTTCGAGGAGTTTCAGGAACTCAAGGAGGCCGGCATCATTCGCGACGATGTGGACCCCGCGGCGGCCTATGTGGTGCTCCTTCACACCATCGTGCCAGTTCTCGCGTTGGCCACGCGCCGCAGTCGCTTCGAGAACGAGGCCAACGACGACTGGCGCCGAATTCGCATCCGCGAAGCCTTTCGATTGCTGCGCAACGGTCTCTTTGCCGAGGCGACGGCCAACTAGGCTGGCGGCGACTCCGAGGGTCGGGTGCCGAGTCGCGGGCGCTTGGCCTACCGGTTCGCCGAGTCCAGGCATCCGCGCCGCCATGACCCGGGTCGGTTGGCCCATGACCCTCGGGCTATAGCTCCTCTTCGAGCCGTTCGTCCTCCATGGTCTCGGCGTCGTCGCGAGAGGTGTCGAAGACCACCGTGGTCAGCGCCAGTTCGCTGAGGTCGACGTTCAGGCGGGCGTGGTGCACCGCGTGGAGTTCGTCGAAGACCCGCTGGAAGACGTAGGTCAGGCCGTGCTCGGACAGCTCGGCCTCCGTGTCGATGGTGCCCTCCAGTTCCCCTATCAGCCGCTTGAGCTCTCGCTCCAGGTGCTCGAACTGCTCGAAGTGGGCAACCCCAAACAGCACCTCCGACATCTCGTGCGCCGTGACTTTGTTGTCGTCCCCCTCGAGGGCGTGGAAAAGCGCGAGCAGCACGACCTTGTGGGCGTTGCGTTGGCGGCGCCCCCGGTTGGTAAAGCCTCGGGTGATCCACCGGCTTAGCGGGATCAGGAACACTGACGCGGAGAACATGAGCGGCACGTAGGCGGTGGCCCAGGCTGCGCCGCTGGAGGCGAAGTTCATCCCCAACAAGCCGCTGACGTTCTCCAGGTTCCCTGCCAGCAGCAGCCCGAGGACGAGGTTGGAGATGTTGAAGCCGACGACCCAGCCGCGGCCGTCCTCGGGCAGGCCGATGATGGCGGGCGACGGCTCCAGCTCCTCCCAGCAGTAGGTCCAGTCGCGGTGGGTACCAGCGTTGGTCGCCAGTTCGTCGAGTCGCTCCCGGGCGTCCGTCGGGAAGACAAAACGGGTCGTCGAGCCGTGCTCCACCTGTCCCCCCGCCGCGGCCGCCAGATGTTGCAGGCGCGCGAGGGCCTGGGGCGCGGTGATGTTCTCCTGGCGGGCGAACTGTTCGACGCTGACCATGTTCGCCTGGCCAGCAATCCAGTTGAGTGCGTCCGCGTCGCTGCCGGTCGAGACCATCAATCGGTCGAATGTATAGAGGATGACCCCGGCGTCGGTGACCTCGATGTTCCCTTCGAAGCGGGTGGCGATGTCCAGCAGCACCGCGTCGGCCTGGTCCAGAGGCAGGCCCGTCAGCATGACCATGTCCGAGGCGGCCATACGGCCGTCGTGGGCGCGGATGTATGCCAAAGCGTTTCGCTCGGTGGCCAACGGGTCGGGGAGCGGCCGGACCGGCCCGAAGATGTAGTCCCGCACGGCTCGAAGGAACGGTGGCTTGCCCTCGACCGTCTCGGGCTCCAGCGACAGGCCGAGGTGCGACGCGACCGCGCTCATGCCGACGCTCTGGCGGAACTGCTCGATCTGCTGTTGGCGCCGCTGCGTCCGGACCTGGCGCCGCTGTGCTCGGGCGGCCTTGCGGTCGGCGCGCCGCTCCCGGCTGCGCTCGCGCCGCTCGGCGTTGCGGGCCTTTTTTCGTGCGCGGCCATCCGCGCCACAGGTGAAGCAGCCGGCGACGACGTCTCCGCAGGCGTTGCAGCTGTCTCCGTCGCACATGCAGGCGCACTCGCCGCACACGTCGCAGCTGGACGCCTCGCAGTCGCAGTCGCAGTCCACATCGCCGCCACGCGAGGCGGCGGCGATGGCCGCCACGGCGATGGCGATGGCCAGCACGATGTAGAAGACGAAGTAGGCCACCAGGACGATGGTCAGGCCGGCGAAGAAGACCGTCTTCAGGGTCTCTCGCAGGAAGCGCCCGAAGCGGACGAGCCACGGGTCGCCGGGAAGCTGTCGCTGCCCCTCCACCGAATAGATGAGCTCACCGTTGTCGTCGACCGCCAGGTGCCCACCTACGCCATTGAGCGCCTTGAGGATGTTGGCCTCGATCTGGGCCGCCGACCGCGACGTGGACGCCATCAGGTCACCCAGCGTCGCGCGTCCGCCCGCCTTGCGGATGGCGTCGATGAGCTCGCGCTGGACTGGCAGCTGAATCAGCTCGCTCATGACCGGACCTCCAGCAGCGCCCGCGCCGACGACGGCGCCGGCAGCCGGCCCAGCGCCGCCAGCCCTCGAACCCGCAGCGACTGATGTGTCGCTGCCGTCAGCACCTCTCGGTGTCGCTCCAGCGGAAGCTCCCCGAGCGCTTCTTCTAGCGCCCCCAGGCGGCCCTCCAGGGCGCCGCGCAGAAACGCCGCAACAGCGGGCGAGCGTACACCGCCCAGGGCCGAAACCAGCGGGTTGAACGCCCCGGACGCCTGGTCATCCACCAGGTCGTGGATCGCGTCGACGAGATACAGCGCGCGCCCAAGGCGGTCCCCGAAGCGCTTCAAGCCGTTCACGGCGCTCGCCGGGAGCTCGGCGTACGCGCCGCACCAACTGGCCACGGCCGCCAGCCCCTGAGCGGTGGGCCGGGCCAGTGCGTCCAGGTCGGCCGCCGAGTCCTTCTCCAGGGCTGCCTGCTGCCGGAGGATGTGCCGCACCTCTTCGAGCGGGAAACCTGCCTCCTGGAGCCACTGCTCGGACCGGCGGATGTCCTTGTTTAGCAGGCTCGAGGCCAGTCTGGCCCCAAAGCCGTCCCGGTCGACGCGGTCGTCGAAGAGTTTCTCGGCCGCCAAAAACAGCTGAATCGCGGCCACCGCCTGAGTGCCCCGCCACTGCGGGTCCATGGCCTGGCGCTTCTTGGCCAACGGGATCGGGCACTTCACGCTGACCCTGGGGGCGCCGCCTGGGGTCAGCCCGTCGAGGGCGAGGACCAGAACGCTGGGGTCGAAACCCGCGAGCCACCGGGTTCGGGTGCGGTATGTGGCACCGAATTGGGCGCAGAGACCGCACTGTGCGGGCGCCAGGACCGTCCGACCGTGGCGACCGTCGACGCGCAGATAGCCGTACATCGCTACCTCTTCTTCTTCTTGGGCGTGTACTTCATGAGCGGCGTGGGGCTCGGCTTTCCCTGGCGCTTCTTCACGACCCGCCTTGGTGTGGGGCCCTTCGACAGGGCGACCGAGACCAGCCCAGTACGCCCCGGCTCCACCTGATACGCAAGTGGCTGGTGACCCTCCCGCTTGAAGACGACCTTCAGCGGGTGCTGAGGCGACGGCAGCTCGAACGGCGTCGTGCCGAGTGATGCGCGGGTGGTCGCGTCAAAGACCTCTGCGCCCGGCGGCGAGCTGGCCAGCACGACCTTGGCCACGATGCGGCTCGCGTCTGAAGCGGTGTCCGGGCCTGCGTCCGGGGAGGCTTCGCGCACCTCAGGCCCACGGGTCTCCACGAGCGCTGGTGCAACGTCCTCTGTCGCCGCAGCGTCGGTCGCGTCTGGAGTGTACTCGCTGACAGCAACCGCCGGTGTGGAACGCGTCGCAGCGGTGGGCGGCGGGCTACCCACCAGGCTGACAAACGCCCAGGCGATGCCGGCCACCGCTGCCACAGCGAGAGCCCCGGCGAGCCCCCATCGTGGAGGTCGGGCCACGCTTGGAACGGCCGCCGGGGCAAGAGGCTCTCCCTCGAGCAGCTTCAGGCAGCGATCCCTGAGCGTGTCGGCGTCGGGTATACGTTCGTCGGGGTCCTTGGCCAGCAGCTCATCCACCAGCTGCTGCACGCCAGCAGGCACCAAGAGCCCCGGCGCTGCGTCGGTGAGTCGCGGGACCGGGGACTGGCAGTGATGCAGGAGGGTGCCCAGGGGTGTTTTGGCGATGAAGGGCGCGCGCCCTGTGAGGCACTCGAACAGGACAACCCCGAGCGAGTAGAGGTCGGTGCGGCGGTCCACCTCTTCGCCCTTGGCCTGCTCGGGGGAGGTGTAGCGCGGGGTACCCACCACCAACCCCGAGCCGGTGATGGTGGTGGCGCCTTCGTCCTGGAGCTTGGCGATGCCGAAGTCGAGGACCTTCACAAAGGCGTCCCCGTCGCCACGGTTCAGCAGGAACACGTTGGCGGGCTTCAAGTCACGGTGCAGGATGCCCTTGTCGTGCGCCTCGCCGACGCTCCTGGCCAGCTGCTCGACGATCCGGAGCGCGACCTGCCCATCCAGCCGTGTTTCCCGGTCCAGGCGCTGCTGCAGGGTCTCCCCCTGGAGGAGCTCCAGGGCGAGGTATAGCGTGCCATCCTCGGCCTGACCGAAGTCGATCGGGGTGACGGTGTGGACGCTGGTCAGCTGGGACGTCGCCCGGGCCTCCAGCATGAAGCGGCGCACCAGGTCCGGCGTGTTCTTGCGGCCCAGGATGACCTTGAGCGCCACGTCCCGGCCAAGCTGGGTCTGGTGGGCCCGGAAGACGGCTCCGAAGCCGCCGCTTCCAAGGTACGCGTCGACCCGGAACCGCCCGTCGATGGTGGTGCCGACGAGGTCGGCGTCCTGCTCGGTCTGGAGTGGCTTGAGCGTCGTCCCGTCGATGGGACAGACGTCGACGTCGGAGGCCTCGAAGAGGCGGCCACAGGTGTCGCAGAAACGCACGACCCCAGTGTACACGCCTTGCCGTGGCGGTGCTCCCTGGGGGGCGTTATGCTCGTGGCATGCGCGTCCGTCCCCATAGGCGCTGGCTCAACTCGGCTTTGTGCGGGCTGCTCCTGGCAGCCACGGTGAGCACACCTCCGTCGGCGCGAGCCAACGAGACGGCAGTCAAGCTCTACGAGCGCGGGGTCGAGCTGTTCGAGCAGAAGCGCTATCGGACCGCCATAGCCATCTTCAAGGAGGCCTACAGCCTCGACCCGGCGCCCTCGTTCAAGTTCAACATCGCCCGGTGCCACGAGTCCCTCGGCGAGTGGAACGACGCGCTGGCCAGCTACTACGACTACCTCCGCATCAGCCCGAACGCTCCCAACCGAGCTGAAGTCGAGACACTCGTCACCCGGTTGAAGGTGAAGCTGACCCCAACCCACTCCCAGGTCTTCGTCTCCACCCTCCCCGCCGTCGGGGTCCGCATCCTCGATGCCAAGACCGGCAAGCATTTGGGGACCACGCCAGTGCCCGACCTGTGGCTGCCGTTCGGTCGGCACGTCCTGTCTCTGAACAAGGATGGCTTCGTCCCACAGCAGACCATCATCAACAGCCGCAGCGGTAGCAGCCCTCGTGTCGCATTTCGGCTCGTAGCCGAGAATGCTCCTGGTTTCGTGAAGCTGCTGCAGTTGCCCAGGGGCGCAAAGGTCGTGATCAACGAACGCGCCGTGAAGACGCCCGGCCCGTCGAGTGGCTACTCGGTGCCGCCGGGCATCGCCGAGGTGCTGGTGACTTACCGAGGAGCCACGTTCTATCAGGGACGGGTGCGTGTCGGGGCCGGCCGGACGGCGCTGGTACCCCTTGGCCGCAGCCTGGCGATGGAGACGCGGCCCACGCCCGGCCAGCCAGTGTCCGACGGGCTGGGAGCAGGCTTCTGGGCGACGCTGGCTGTCGGAGTCGCCGGGTTCGTGGTTGCGGGCGGACTCTACGGAGCAGCCCATGACAAGGCAGCCGAAGCCCGTTCGTACGCCGCCTCCGAGGATCGGGAGCGGCTGGTCTACGAGCAGCTGCGGAGCGACGCCGAGGGCCTGCACCTGGGGGGAAGCATCACCATCGGGCTGGCGGCCGCCAGCAGCGCGGCGGCGCTGGTGCTGGGCATCCTGGCGGCGACGGAGGACTCCAGCAGCGGGGCCGTGGAGGTTGGAGTCAGCCTCTCCGGCGCGTCGCTCGGAGTGAGCTTTTGAGGCGCTGTGCGGCCGTCCTCGCTGCGGTCGTTCTGGCCGGATGCCCCTTGGACGTGGGCACCTGGACCGAGCCCGCGACCAACACCTTCTGCGAGGGGCTCAAGGTCGACGTGGTGTTGCTGGTGGACCGGACGGAGGACCCATGTGGCTTCGGTGCCGACTACGTTCGGGAGAGCACGGCCTTTCTGGCGGCGCTCGATGCGGCGGGGGCCGACCTGCGGGTCGCCGTGGTGGACTCGGCAGCCCAGTGCGGCCCGGAGCCTGGTGAGGGCTTCAGCGCGACAGTGGTCGGCGCGCCCGAGGAGCGGTGCGTCTACCGCGAGTGGCTGCCATCTGAGACGTGTGAGCTCACTTTCTGCCCGGCGCTAACCCGAGGTGATCGCTGCGCCGAGCCATTGCCGGTCGAGCCGCTCTGCGAGGACTTGCTGCCTGACGGCGTGGCCGGCTGCGAACTGCTCTGCGTCGCCGACGGCAAGTGTCGGGCAGCCTTCGGCGCTCACGCGCGGTGCGTCGAGGTGGACGGGGAGGGCCGCTGCGGCTTCGACCGCGCGCTCCCCGAGTCGTGCCTGGCGGAGGGGCGGGTGCTGTCCAACGCCGAGCTCGACAAGCTGCCCTGCCGCATGGGCATGGGGCTGGGCGCGGGCTGCGCCAGCGGGGCCAACGAGGGCATGGGTCAGCTGTGGCGGGTTCTGGAGGCGGCGTCGACCACCTCTCCGAACGTCGACGGGGGCCTTCGGGAGGACGCTATCCTCGCCCTGGTCGTCGCGAGCCGCTTGGTGGACTGCACAGGGCGAGACCCGGCCGAAGACTGGAGCGACTGCGGCGTGTCGGACTTGAACGCCGACACGCTGAGGGCGCTGAGTGGCCTCCTGTACCTGAAGCCTCCCGGGCGGATGCAGGCCGGCTTCGTCGTCGGGCCTGCTGGTTCCTCCGGCGAGGCATACCGAGACAAGCTGCAGACATACGGCGCCGAGTGCGGGGCCCACTTCGGGCTGTGCGAGTCGGCGGCCTCAGGCCCAGTGCATGCGGCGCCCACCTTCCATGCGCTGCGCGAGCTGCTGTTCCCCCACGCCTTCCTCCACAGCCCGTGCACGTCCGAGACCCCGTTCCAGCGGATGTTCGAGCAGCTGGCGGGTGGGGTTATCGGGCGGTACGAAACCGAGTGCGGTGTTGGCAATTCGGCGACCGCCGAATAGGCTCCCCGGCATGCCCTTTGTCCACGAGCGCCAGCTCCGGCGCGAGATGGTTCAGTTTTCCCACCTTTGCTACGAGCGCCACCTGCTTGTGGGGCTGGACGGCAACCTGTCGGCGCGGCTGCACGACGACATGGTGCTCTGTACGCGGGCGGGCGTTCACAAGGGCCTGCTGACCGACGACGACCTCCTGGTTACCGACCTGAACGGTCGAAAGGTGCGAGGACGCGGCGAGCCGACGTCGGAGCTCCACATGCACCTGGCCTGCTACCGGGAGCGCCCGGACGTGCGGGCAGTGGTGCATGCGCATCCCCCGACGTGCATCGCGTTCACGGTGGCCGGCGTGACCATGGCGCGGTGTGTGCTGCCGGAGGTGGTGCTGACCCTGGGCGCCATCCCGACGCTGCCCTACGAGACAACCGGCACCATGGACCTGGCCAATCTGGTGGGCCAGGCGGTGCGCCACAACGACGGCGTGCTGATGGACCGGCACGGGGCGGTCGCCGTGGGTCCGAGCCTGCTGGACGCGTTCTGCAAGCTCGAGACGATGGAGCACACGGCCAAGATCATGAAGGCCGCCCGCGACCTCGGCGGCATCCAGGAGCTGCCCCAGGCCGAGGCCCAGAAGCTCCGCAGCATGGGGCTGAACCGATATGGCGGCCCACCGAACCCGGCGCCGCTGCCGCCGCCTCAGCCCGACCGGGATCCTTGCGCGGCGTGCTCGGGCTGCGGCAACCCGCGCCGAGAGGGGCTTCCAGGGGCGCGCACCGGCTTCAGCGTCGCCCGTATCGTGGCCTGAGGCCTACGGCACCCTCTCGACAAGGGTGTCGACGGTGATGGTGGTGACGAGCGTCACCTCCCCACCAAACTCCGGCCCATGGGAAGGAATGGTGCCTACCAGCGTGGCCTCGATGTCGGCCTGCACGTACGTGCCGTCGTAGGCAGGCGGCCCTCGGAGCGGTCGAGCCCGACCAGAGCCTCGATTTCTGCCGCCGAAGTTGTAGCTGACGCCGATGCGGTCGCTGACGCCTATGTTGCTGCTGAAGCCGACGCCGTTGCTGTTGCGTACGCCGACGCCGATCCAGACGCGACCCCGGAGGTCTCACAGCAGGACGCGGCGGGCTCTTCGCCCTGGGAGGCCACTGGTTCGTGGCCTCCGAGTTGCGGGCCGACGTCCCCTGCTCCTGGGGAGGCAAGGAGGAGAGGCTGTCAGAGGCATTCGCTCATATCGAGGTTCCGAACTTCGAGTACCCCGTCCTGCATGATGATGAGGCGGTCGGGTCCCAGGACCTCCACGGCCCCAACAGGAGGCTCAAGAGTAGTCAAGGTCGCTCCCGTGGCCAGGTCGAGTCGCGACGCGCCTTTGCTGCCATGCGCCAGCCACGCGGACACGCCGTCGGTGGCGACGTCCACCAAGGACATGTCCGCTGAGGTGTCTTCTAGAAGTACGGAACCCTCGGCTGAGAAGTGCAGCAGGAGGTCCTTCCAGGTGTTGGCTCCGGGAGCAACGCGTCGCTGACCGATGACCACCGCACCCCCAGCAGGCGTCGACGCCAGGGCCAGCGGTGTATCGTGAGTGGTCGTCGGGTGGACAAATGGGATGAGCGGCGCGCCGCTCGCGTCCGCACGCAACACCACCACGTCGGAGTAGTCCAACGCATTGGGGGTCTCGGCGGCGATCATTGGGCCGCCAATCAACGGATCCAGCGCCACGTCCCATGCGACGTGTGAACCCTCACCAATAGTGCCCATTTCGTCTAGCGTGTCTTCGGCCCGCCATAGTCCTATCGGAGTGGTCCCGTCCGGCGTCGGCGCCAGGGTGGCAGTGATCCAGATGTGGGTTGCCCCGCTGGCAGCAAAGGCCTTGCCGTTGAGCAGCTCAACGCTGAGGTCCGCATCCAGGACCACGGCCCCAGTGGCGTCTCGCCCCTGGACGAGCAGTTTTGAGGACGTTGCGGCTACAGCAAAGACCTCCTCGTCGCTGGCCGCCAGCCTCCACGAGCCCGTGGGCAGGTCGGTCAGGTCCAGCTTCATACCCGATGCGGTATCCCAACCCACCCGGTCAGCCTTGGGGCCGCCGAGCACATGGCTGGTGTAGATACGCTCCTTGTCGTGGCTCAGCGTCAACGCGTTGTCTGCGAACCGGGAACGACGCCAGCATCCAGTCTCGATGGGGACCTGAACGCAGGTTGGGACCTTGCTCCCGAAGAGCCCGGTGGCCAGCGCGTCGGCCGAGATCGTACGGCGCCACGCCCAGTCAGCCCGGCTGACCGCCGAAAAGATGAGATCGGCGACCACCAGCTCTCCGCTGGGCAGAATGCGTACCGCCTGAGGCTCGGACGTGTCGTATCCATCTACGAAGCGCTCCCACACCACGGCGCCGACGCTGTCCAACAGCGTCAACCAGATGGCGCCCGCAAGGACGCTGTTGGCACACGCCAGCCGTCCCACGACGAGGGTCTCTCCGCTCAGGTCAAAGACATAGGAACCCGTCAGACGCCCTGCAGGGTGCGACAGGGTCGACTCGAACAGCTGACCCAGGAGGGTGTCGTAGCGAGCCACCCGCAGGTCAGCCTCCGAGACGGAGTTGTCGACCACCATCCAGTCCCCATTGGGTGCGGCGACGAGTTGGCCGGGCGCGGAGTCGCCAAAGGGCTCGAAGCCTTCGACTCCGTAGGCCGGATCATACGTCACGAATTGGCCGTTCTTCACCGTCACGAGCTCGTCTACGGCGGAGGCGACGGCGGTGACCCCATCGTCCTGGAACGCCAGGGACAGCCCGGCGGGTTCGGCGCCATCAGGGGTCACGACGAACACAGCGCCGCTGCCGTCTTCCTTTTCCGCCAAGCCTGCGACCCTGCCTCCCTTGAGCAGAGCCATGTAGCCGTTGACTCCTCCACCCAACACGAGCTGGTCGCCCGTCGGAAGCTCATCGCCTGGAAACGTTCCGGACAGTGAGTCATGTAGTGTCACTGTGAGCTCCGAAGTGGAGAAGAAGGGGTCGTCGACCCGCCACAGAACAAAGAAGCGCTCGACATCGGTGGTCACGTCGACCACCCGACCGTTGTCGCCCAGCGACATGCTGATGTATCCCCAACTCTCAAACAGCTCGACTCCGGTGGCATCGAAGGCCGTCGTGCCCAGCTGATAGCGCATGGGCTGGCCAAGCTCCGACAAGGGCGCAAACCGGAGCCGAACGCCAGCGGCGTACAACGTTCCATCGGCACCAAGGGCCGCCTCGTCGAAGCTACCCTCGTCGACGGTGCAGTACCCCACATTGCAGGCGATGGAGAAGAGCTGGCCCCCGGGCTCAGATGGGTTCGGAACGTCACCATCTCCTGAGGAGACGTCCGTCGGACCGGCCTGAACATCGTCGCTTGCGTCCAGCATACCCGCGTCGTTGACGTCGGGGTCGGAGTCGGCCGCTGGGACGTCCGGGGCGGACATATCTGGGAGCAGCGCGGTATCGCTGGAGTCGACGGCCCCAGGCTGCACGTCCAACGCCTCGTCGTCAGCCGGCGTATCGCAGGCCAACAACACGATGGCACAGGCCGCAAGGGGAACAAGTCGCAGACCGTTCATGGTACCTCCACTCGTCTGTGTTGAGGCCAGGGCCTCTGCTGATCACCGTGATACGACCATCGCCCGGCTCGCGCCGGACGATTGCCTTTGATGTTCATCAGGATGACACGAGCGGTTTCTCGGCTGGCGCCGCGCAACCGCTCTATCATCCTTCAACTACTGCATGTATCACCCTTCGGGCTCCTGAAGACAGCTCATCAGCACCACTTCGTGGCACTGATGATCATCAGCGCCACGGCAACCGAAACACTGGACGCACCAGTCGCGTTGCTGTCCTGACCGAGGTGCGATAGAAGTCCAAGGGCCGGGAGCACCGTCACCGCCCGGCGCAGCGCACTGCTGGAGGAACCTTGGCCGCCAACATCATCGAGCAGGTGAAGCAGGCCGGCGTCATCGGCGCCGGCGGGGCTGGCTTCCCTACCTATGTGAAGCTCGAGAGCCCCGTAGACACCTACCTCTGCAACGCCGCCGAGTGTGAGCCCCTCCTATATAAGGATCAGGAGCTCATGCGGACCGAGGCCGAGCGGATGGTCCGCGGCATGCGCCTGGCGATGGAGCAGGTCGGCGCCCAGCGCGGCATCATCGCCATCAAGGGCAAGTACAAGAAGGCCATCGAGGCGCTGCAGCGCTACACCGGTAGCGACATCGACTTCTACTACTTCGGCAGCTTCTACCCCTCGGGCGATGAGTACATCGTCGTCACCGAGTGCACGGGTCGGCTGATCCCCGTCGGGGGGCTGCCCAAGGACGTGGGCTGCGCCGTCAACAACGTCGAGACCTTCATCAACATCGCCAAGGCCGTTGACGAAGGCACACCCGTCACCCACACCAGCCTGACGGTCACCGGCGCCGTGCACGAGCCTCGCAGCATGACGGTGCCGATCGGCATCACTGCGGCCGAGTGTATCGAGGCGGCCGGCGGCTCGTACCATCACGACTACGTGCTGCTGGACGGTGGCGCGATGATGGGCAAGCTCGTCGAGCGCGACCAGCTGGTGACCAAGCGCAGCGGCGGCTACATCGTGCTCCCCCGGGAGCATACGCTGGTCAAGCGGCGCACCCGCAGCCTCGAGAGCAACCGCATCATCGCTCAGTCCGCGTGCGACCAGTGCACCTACTGCACCGAGTTCTGCCCGCGCTACTTGCTGGGCTATGCCATCGAGCCCCACAAGGTCATGCGATCCGTCGGATTTGCCGGCGAGGCCGAGCTGGGCTGGGCGCAGCTGGGGCTGCAGTGCTGTGAGTGCAACCTGTGCTCGCTGTACGCCTGCCCCGAGGACCTGCCGGTCGCCGAGATGTGCATCCAGAGCAAGGTCATCTGGCGCGAGCAGACCGACCGACCGCCGCTGCTCGAGCACGCGGGCGAGCCCCACCCCATGCGCCACGCGCGCCAGGTGCCCATCTCGCGGCTCATCCAGCGGCTGGACCTGACCCAGTACGACCGCCCGTCCCCCATGGATGGTGTCACGGTCAACAACCCGGCCAAGGTCCGCATCCCCCTGTCGCAGCACATCGGCGCACCGGCGAAGGCCGTCGTCAACGTCGGCGACCGGGTCACCGTCGGCCAGGAAATCGGCGCCGCGCCCCGCGCGTCGCTGAGCGTGCCAGTGCATGCCAGCATTGCGGGGACCGTGACCGAGGTGTCCGACCACATCGAGATCCGGAGGGACGGCTGATGTCCTGGAGAAGCTTTGACGAGACGCCGCCGCCGGCGCTGGCCCTCATCGAGATGTCCAGCATCGCCCGCGGCATGCACGTCACCGACGCTATGCTCAAGGCCGCCGACGTGAAGCTCGTCATGTCGCGCAGCATCTGCTCGGGCAAGTTCATGGTGATGGTCGCTGGCGAGCAGGCCGAGGTCGAAGCCAGCCTGGATGCCGGCATGGACGTCTCCGCCGAGTGCACCATCGACACGGTCCGCATCGACAACGTCCACCCCGACGTCTTCCCCGCGGTCGCATCCACGACGCACATCAGCATGAAGGACGCCGCGGCTCTGGGCATCCTCGAGTCGTTCTCGGTGGCGTCGCTGGTCGAAGCCGTCGACAAGGTGGCCAAGGAAGCCCCTGTCGCGATGGTCGGCTGCCGCCTGGCGATGGCGCTCGGAGGCAAGGCCTACCTGGTCTTCACCGGTGACGTGGAGGCGGTCCAGATGTCGCTGGACGCGGGCGCCGAGGTCGTCGAGGAGCGCGGGCTCCTGGTGAACAAGGTGGTCATCCCCGACCCCCGCCCCGAGCTCTTTCGGACGATGATTTAGGGCCGGTCGGCTCGAAGGAACGCGGTGCCCCGCAGACCCATCATAGGTGGCAACTGGAAGATGAACGGCACGCTGCCCGAGGCGCAGCGGCTGGCTGGCGACGTGCGCAACGGGCTGGGCTCGTTTCACGCGGCCGACGTGGTCGTCTTCCCGCCGGCGCCGTTCCTGTCCATCGTCCAGACCAAGATGCGCGGCTCGCAGGTGGCGGTGGGCGCGCAGGACATTCACCCCGAGAAGAAGGGCGCGTTCACCAGCGGCGTCTCTGCCCCCATGGTGAAGTCCCTGGGCTGCGGCTGGACCCTCGTGGGGCACAGCGAGCGGCGGGCCTGGTTCGGCGACGGCGACCAACGCGTGGCCGACAAGTTGACCCGCGCGGTGGGATGCGGTCTCAAGGCCATCCTGTGCATCGGCGAGACCCTCGCGGAGCGCGAGCAGGGGCGGACCTTCGACGTCTGCCAGCGGCAGCTCGACTCGGCGCTTCGGACGCACAGCGCGGGCGCGCTGGGCGATCTCGTCATTGCCTACGAGCCTGTGTGGGCCATCGGTACCGGGCTGACAGCGACGCCCGAGCAGGCTCAGGAGGTCCACGCCTCCATCCGCAGCCACCTGGCTGGGACCCACGGTGCGGCCTTCGCCGACGCCATCCGCATCCAATACGGCGGCAGCGTCAAACCCAACAACGCGGCGGCCCTGATGGCCTGTCCCGACATCGACGGTGCGCTCGTCGGCGGGGCCAGCCTGGATGGGCGGTCGTTCAAGAGCATCGTCTACGCGGCTGCCGGTCGCAGCGCTCAACCTACATGGATGCAGGGGAGGTCACGATGAGCGGCCAGACCCTTGTTCTCGGTGCCGACCACGGCGGATTCAAGCTCAAAGAGGCGCTCAAGCGCCACCTGAGCGGCCGCGGCTACCGCATCATCGACGTGGGCACGAACTCCAAGGAGTCCTGTGACTACCCGGTGTTCGCCAAGGCGGCGGCAGAGACCATCGCCCGCGGAGAGGCTTGGCGCGGCATCGTCATCGACGGGGCCGGCATCGGGTCCGCGATGGCGGCCAACAAGGTCAAAGGCGTGCGTGCCGGGATGGCCTTCAACGAGGCCACCGCGATCAACGCCGCCGAGCACAACGGCGCTCATCTGCTGACGTTGGGCGCGGGTTACCTGGACGAAGTGGCGGCCATCCGCATCGTGGATACCTTTTTGTCCAAACGGTGTACGGTGGACCGCCATCTACGTCGGGTCGGGCTCATCGACGAGATAGATGGCAGCGCAGGGATAACGCAAAGGAAGGCAGCCATGGCGGCATCACCAAACGCCAACCTGGTCGACCAGATCGTGGCGGTGTTGAGCAAGAACCCGCAGCTGCTGGAGAAGCTGGTCCCCGCCGCAGGTGGCGGCCAGGTCCAGGCCGGCGGTGCTCCGGGCAACGTCTGCATGACGTGCAACACCTGCAACAACCACTGTCCCTCGTCGGCGTCGGATTCGGTCCGCAAGCTGACCAGTATGGGCAAGCACGGCGCGCGCGTTCGCGGTCGGCTCGGCGTCCAGCGGGTTCCGCCTGATGTGGCCAAGCTCATCGACCACACGCTGCTCAAGCCCGAGGCGACCTACGACCAGATCGACCAACTGTGCAAAGAGGCTCGCGAATTCGGCTTTGCCTCGGTCTGCGTCAACCCCATCCACGTCCGTCGGGTCGCCCGCAACCTGCGCGGCTCCGACGTGAAGACCTGCTGTGTCGTCGGCTTCCCCCTGGGCGCGACGCCCAAGGAGATCAAGGCCATGGAGACCCGCCGCGCGCTCCGCGACGGTGCCAAAGAGGTCGACATGGTCATCAACATCGGCGCGCTGAAATCCGGCGACTATGAGCTGGTCTACAACGACATCCGCTACGTCGCCGAGGCCGCCCACGAGAGTGGCGCCATCTGCAAGGTCATCATCGAGACAGCCCTGCTGACCGACGAAGAAAAGGTCGCGGCCTGTGAGCTGTCGCGGAAGGCCCGCGCCGACTTCGTGAAGACGTCGACGGGCTTCAGCAAGGGCGGCGCCACCGCCAAGGACGTGGCGTTGATGGCTCGCGCTGTGGACCACAAGCTCGAGGTGAAGGCCTCGGGCGGCGTTCGGTCGCTGGCCGACGCCAAGGCCATGGTGGCTGCCGGTGCGACCCGCATCGGCGCCAGCGTGGGTATCAAGATCGCCAAGGAGGCCCGCGGCGAGAAGGTCGCTGCGGGCCCCAGCACCGGCTACTAGCCGGTCCAAGTCATTCGAATTTCAGATTTCCTTTCAACACCGAAGCGTTCCATCCGAGTAGGAGACAAACATGGCAACTGAAGCCCTGGGCATGATCGAGTGTCGTTCGTTCGCCGCGGTCGTCGAGGCCGCCGATGCGATGGTCAAGGCCGCCCGCGTCGAGCTGGTGCAGTACGAGAAGACCGGCGGCGGCTATGTGACCGCCGTGGTACGTGGCGACGTCGCCGCCGTGAAGGCCGCCGTAGAGGCGGGCACCAACGGCGCTGGCCGGGTTGGCGAGATCGTCAGCACCCACGTCATCGCCCGTCCGCACGCGAACGTGGACCTGGTCATGCCGCTCGGCCGCACCGAGCAGGCGCAGAAGCAGCTCAAGTAGTAGCTCGTGTGATGTGGCTCCGGGGCGTGTGCTCCGGGCGCACCGCACACCACAGTTCAGGAGGCCCGCGCCATGCTTCTAGCGAAGGTGATCGGGACAGTAGTGTCTACCCGGAAGGATCCGGGGATCTCGGGGTTCAAGCTGCTCTTGCTGCAGAACATCCACCCCGAAACCCAGGAGCCAGGCGGTGTCGTCGTCGCGGCCGATGCGGTCGGGGCGGGCGTGGACGAGTTTGTGCTCTACGCCACGGGGTCGTCGGCCCGTCAGACCGAGGTGACGCGCAACCGTCCGTGCGACGCGGTGGTCATGGCGATCGTCGACGAGTGGGCCATCGACGGCAAACAGGTCTTCGAAAAGTACAGCCCTGACCACGGCTACGGCGACACGGAGTAGCGCATGCCCAGCATCGATCCGAACGCGATACGTCAGCTGGCTCAGGCCATCGCCGCCGAGATCGGCACTGCGTCCGGTGGGGCAACGCCTGCCGTCGCGGCTGCGGTCGGAGGCGGCTCTCTCGGCGATGGGGTCTACACCACCATCGACGAGGCGGTGGCCGCCGCCCGGCAGGCGTTCTTCGCCTACGACCGGATGGGCCTCGGTGTCCGCTACACGATCATCGAGGCGATGCGTCAAGTGTGCCGCCGCGAGGCTCGGTCCCTGGCCGAGTTCGCCCACGCCGAGACGGGACTGGGCCGCGTCGAGGACAAGGTCATCAAGAACCAGGTGGTCACCGAGAAGACCCCTGGCCCCGAGATCCTGGAGCCCATCGCGGCCTCCGGCGACAAGGGGCTGATGCTGACGGAACCGGCGCCCTTCGGGGTCATCGGCGCCATCACGCCGGTGACCAACCCCACGTCGACCATCATCTGCAACGCCATCGGCATGCTGTCGGCGGGCAACTCGGTGGTGTTCAACGTGCACCCGTCGGCCAAGAAGGTCTCGATGCACAGCATCCAGATCCTCAACCGCGCCGTCGTCGCCGCGGGCGGGCCGCCGAACCTGATGACCTGCATCGCCGAGCCGACCATCGAGTCGGCGGGGCAGCTGATGCATCACCCCAACATCCGGCTGCTGGTCGTGACCGGCGGCGGCGGGGTGGTGAAGGCCGCGATGAACTCGGGTAAGCGCGCAGTGTGCGCCGGCCCGGGGAACCCGCCGGCGGTGGTCGATCCGACAGCCGACATCGCCAAGGCCGGTCGCGACATCGTGCTGGGGCACTCGTTCGACAACAACGTCATCTGCGTGGACGAAAAAGAGGTCATCTGCGTCGACTCCGTCGCCGACGACCTCATCGCGTCGATGCAGCGTGCCGGCGCAGTGCTGTGGCCCAAGAATGACCTGAAGCGGCTCGAGAACGTCATCTTCAAGGAGATGGCCGGCCCACGCGGTCACGCCAAGATCAACCGGGACCTGGTCGGAAAGGACGCTTCGGTCATCCTGGGGAAGCTGGGCGTGAGCGCTGGGCTCGAGGCGCGCTGTGTGCTGGTAGAGGTCGACAATGACCACCCGCTGGTGTGGACCGAGCAGATGATGCCGGTGCTGCCCATCACGCGGTCGCCCAATGTGGACCACGCCATCGACCTGGCGGTTCAGGCCGAGGGGGGCTGCTTCCATACCGCGAGCATGCACAGCCATGACCTGCGCGCGCTGTCGAAGATGGCGCGGGATTGCAACTGCAGCATCTTCGTCAAGAACGGTCGCTGCGTCTCGGGCCTGTCGGCCGGCGGCGAGGGCTGGACCTCGTTCACTATCGCCTCGCCCACCGGCGAGGGGCTGACCACGGCGCTGTCGTTCTCGCGCTGGCGCCGCTGCACGATGGTCGACCATTTCCGGATTGTCTGAGCGGAGCACACTGACGATTGCCGACCTCCTCCACATCCGAACCTTCCACTCGCGGCCCAGCGCTGGCGATGCTCGACATCGACGACGTGCCGCGGGGGCTGCTCGCCCTCGACCTGCTGGTCAAGGAGGCTGAGGTAGCGGTGTATTCTGCGGGGACGGTGCAGGCGGGGCGTTACCTCATCCTCTTCGGGGGACCGGTGGCGCCGGTGGAAATGAGCTTCGACCGGGCCATCCAGGCGACGGGTGGGACGCTGGTGGACGCGGTGTTGCTACCCCACGCCGAGGAGCGCATCGCCCCGGCGGTGCTGGAAGGCGCGCGTCGCTGGCCCAGCAAGCAGGTCGACGGTGACACTCTCGGAGTGCTGCAAAGCGGCTCGTCACCCACGATGCTTCGGTGTGTGGACGCTGCCCTCAAGGGCGCCGAGGTGGATCTCGTGCAGCTCCGTATCGCCGAGGGTCTTGGGGGCCGCGCCATCGCAACCCTGTGGGGCGAGACCCACGACGTCGAGGCGGCCATCGAGCTGGCCGAGCGCGTCCTGTCGAGCGGCGAGCCCGCGGGCTGGTCGTCGCAGACCATACGAAACGTGGATCCCAGCGTGGCCGAGCGCGTCGGGCGGGGCACCCATTTCTATCAGGAGTGGCGTGGATGAAGGTCGGGCGCGTCATTGGCACGGTCATCGCCAACACCAAGGTGGACGGCATGGAGGGGCTCAAGCTCCTGCTGGTCCGTCCGCTCAATAGCCGGCTCGAGCCCGAAAGCGGGATGCCCTTCGTGGCTACCGACGCCTCGGGCGAGGACGGCTATGGCCAGGCAGGACCGGGGTCCCTGGTGACCTACGAGTCGTCGCGTGAGGCGGCGCTGCTGCATCACCCACGCTTTGTCCCAGTGGACAAGGCCATCGTGGGCATCGTCGACCAATACGCGGTCGATGGCGTCGACCCGGTCTACACGGAGGGCGTGTGAGGGTCGGAAAGGTCATCGGCACCGTGGTGAGCAGCCAGCAGCACCCGTTCTTCGACGGGCACAAGCAGCTGGTCGTTCGCTACACGCTGCCGGACGGCAGTTTTGACGGCGAGGCCTACACCATCGCCGTGGACATCGTCGGCGCCGGTGTGGGCGAGACGGTAGTCGTGAAAGACGAAGGAAACTCGGCCCGGCAGTTGCTGGGCACAGACGCGTACGGACCGGTGCGTGCGGTGGTGGTCGGCATCGTCGACTCCGTAGACGTGGCCCCCGAACCATAAGAAGGCACTTCGATGAGCAATGACAGCCAGTTCCAGCTTCGAACCTACATCTTCATCGACCGGATGCAGCCCCAGTTGGCGCAGTTCATCGCCAAGGACAACCGCGTCTACGACCCCAACGAGCTCGACGCCGCCATCATGCTCGAGCTGGCCCCGGCCATGGAGATCCACCGGATGATCGACCTGGCGCTCAAGAGCACCAGTGTTCGTCTGGGTTCAGTGGTCACCGAGCGCGTCTACGGGCTGATGCAGATTCAGCACCCCGACCAGGGCGAGGTCCGGGCAGCAGGCGACTCTGTGCTGGAGCAGGCCGGCCTGACCGAGCTGGATCGCGCGCGGATCAAGATCCACACGAACATGATCATCCGGGGCATCGAGCAGGACCACGCCATCTACTTTACCGGCACCAGCAAAGGAAACATGGTGCTGGCGGACGAGAGCGTGTTCATCCTGGAGGTCTCCCCTGCGGCCTATCTGACCATCGCCTGCAACGAGGCGCTCAAGGCCGCCAACATCAAGCTCGTCAACATCCGCCCCTTCGGCGCAACGGGGCGTCTCGTGATGAGCGGGTCCGAGTCGGAGATCGACTCAGGGGTTAAGGCAGCCATGAGCGTGCTCGAGGACCTCAACGCCGAGCTCGACGAGGCTGGCAAGAAGTAGCCAATAAGCACCTCGCGGCCGTTTGTTGCCCGTTTCTGGCAACATCTTGCCGCGTGGCAGCGGTTTGCTGAGCTCGCGACGCCGTCCAATGGCCGCGCGGGCTTTTCCGTTCGGGGCCTCACCCATCGTAGTGACGGCTGGCATCGCTCTTGCTTTGTCCCAGCCCCGTGAACAGTCACGACAGCAGAAGTGGGGCGCTGTCTGCGGCGCAGCATGAGCCTCCATGGCCCGGAGCGACGAGCGGCGCAGGCGTCGAGCTCGCATGGCTCGGCGGCGAGTTGCCGTGCCTGGTGGCGTCCGACGAGTTGCGCGAGGTGTTCGACCTGACGCGCCGGGTGGCTTCATCGTCCCTACCAGTGCTCATCATCGGCGAGACCGGTACGGGCAAGGAGCTCGCCGCCACCAGTATTCATCGGTCGGGTCGGCGCGCGCATGAGCCGTTCGTCGTGGTCAACTGCGGGAGCCTGACGCCCGAGCTGCTGCAGAGCGCCTTCTTCGGACACGAGAAGGGGGCGTTCACGGGGGCGGGTCAGCAGGCGATCGGGTTCGTCGAACGGGCCCACCGTGGGACCATGTTCCTCGACGAGATCGGTGAGCTGCCGCCGGAGGGGCAGGCGGCGTTGCTGCGTGTGCTGGAGACCAAGCGCTTCTGCCGGGTAGGGTCGACCCGGGAGCTCGGTGTCGACGTCCGCTTCGTCGCGGCGACCCACCGCAACCTCGAGGCGATGGTGAGGCAAGGGCAGTTCAGGCAGGACCTGCTGTACCGGCTCAACGCGATCACACTGGAGGTTCCGCCCCTACGGCAGCGGCGCAGCGAGATCGCGCCATTGGCTGAGCTCTTCCTCCGCTCCGCGGTTCGGGCCGGCGGGTTGGCCGTCGACGGGATCGACGATGCGGCCATGGCTTGCCTCATGGCGTATCCATGGCCCGGCAACGTGCGCGAGCTGCGCTTTGTCATCGAGCGGAGCGTAACGCTCTGCGACACGTCTCAGCTCACGCTCGCGGCTCTTCCTGAGCGCGTGGTCCTCGAGGCTTCGCGGTTCCGGCCCTGGTCTGGCGAGGCAGAGCCGTGGCTGTCGACCCTGTCCTGGCCGATGAACATGCGGGACGAGCTTCGAGGCCTGGAGACGGCGTTGATCACCAAGGCCCTGCGTAAGGCACGGTGGAACCGCCGTCGCGCGGCCGAGATGCTGGGCGTTCCATTGCGGACCCTGACCCACCGGATCCACCGACTGGAGATCGAGGGGCCGGCCTGAAGTGAGCTGGCTCGATCGCCGCCAAGGAGGTTGCCTGTGAGCCCCAGAGCCCACCGCCGCAGGTCGTCAACCACGCTTCCCGTCGACACCCATACACCGTTTCGGCCCGGAGAGCGGCTGGGCGGCTACGTTGTCCGTCGTGTCCTGGCGCATGACTCGCAGGTGGTTCAGCTGGAGGCACAGGGGGCGCAAGACGTAGTGGTGAAGCTGCTTTGGAACGACGCGGAGCCGTCATCCCGGCAGCTCCAGGACGACCTGCGTCGGCTGGTGGCGATGCCCTACAGGCGCCAGGTCCGCGTCCTGGATACAGGGAACTTGCCCGACGGCCGCTTCTTCTTCGTCTGCGAGCGGGTGCCAGGTTGGACCCTGGCCGAGACCCTGGCATGCGAGGGGCCCCTGGGCATCGCGCGGACCGGTCGCATCATCCAGCAGGTGCTCGATGCAGCTGAGGCCGCTCGGCATCAGGGTGTCGGCTGCTTTGGGTACACGTCCGATTCGGTATGGGTCTCAAGGCGCGACCGCCGCGACCACAACGACACCGTGGTGGTCGGCGAGCTGCTGCGCCGGCGCCCCTTTGGATACTGGGCGCCAGAGCAGGCTGGTGACGGGCGGCCGAGGCTCGGTCAGGCAGCGGCCGATGTCTACAGCGTGGGCTGCCTGGCGTTCGAGCTGCTGGCCGGGCGCCTGCCCCTGTTGGGCGACTCGCCGAAACAGCAGAGTCTCCTGCGGCGCTCGGAGTCCCCAGACTGGCCCGACCGTGTGGCACGTTCGACCCCATCCTGCGTCCGTGACATCATCGCGCGTCAGCTGGCGCCCGACCCCGCGGCGCGTCCAACGGCACTTGAGGCCGTCGCGCTCTGGTCCAGCCTGGACCTCGGAGCGATCGCCCGAATCGAGGCGCTGTCGTTGCTTCACACGCGGTCGAGTCGCCTCGCCGCCAGGACGACCTATCCTCGGCCGGAGCGCCCTGGTTCCTCGGGACCGACGAGGCGACCTGACTGACTACGACTCCCGAAGCACCAGAACGGGGACGTCGCTGAGGCGGACCAGGCGCTCGGTGGTGCTGCCCAGCAGTAGGCGGGTCACGGCGCCCTTGCCTTGAGCCGCCAGGACCACCACGTCGGCGTTGCTTTCGTTGGCCTCGGCCACGACGGCGTCCGCGGCGCGGCCTCGTAGGACCTTGGAGTCGGCGCCAGGGTACTGCCGGACCAGCTGCTTGGAGACCTCGTCGATGAAGGCCTCCAGCACCTTGGGGTCCTGGACCGGCATTTGGTCCAGCGCGACGGCCAGGGGAGCGACATCTTCGGCGACGTAGGCAACGGTCGCCTTGCCGCCACAGCGCTCGGTCAGCTCCAGCGCCGTCGCCGTGGCCTTGTCTGCGATCTCGGACAGGTCTGTCGGAACGAGCACCCGCTTCCAGCCCTCGGGTGGGGACGGCGGCGCCCAGCCCCCGGACTCCAGCGCCGGCAGAGAGAGCACCGGTACCGTGGACACCCGCAGCACGCGCTTGGCCGTGCGCCCCAGCAACACCTTGCCGCGGTTCCGGCGCGGGATGGCGATGACGTCCGAGGCCGCCGTGGCCGCGTGCTCGATGATCACCTGCCTCGGGTTGCCGTCGATGAGGTCGTCGCCGCGTACGGTCACGCCGTACCGCCCCAGCTTCTCGGTCGTGACCTCGACGGTCTTCCGCCACGCGTTCTCGACCGTGCGCGCGTATTCGTCGCGTCCCACAAACTGCGGGCTGAACCACGACGGCATGTCCCGCACATGCAGCAGCCGGACCTCGGTGTCGAACGACCGGCAGAAGTTCGCCAGGCCGTGAAGCGTGCGGGTCGATGCGCCTTCCATGGGGAGCGGAACCAGGACCGTATCCAGCTGCATGCGAGTATCTCCCAGAGCGGTTCGCGGCGAAGGTTATCCCCGATCGGGTCCGGCGTCATCGTCCGTTGTCGGCGGCAACGTCAGCGGAGGTGTCCAGATCTCGACACTGGCCGGTCAACGAGCGTCGGGAACTGGACAGGTGAGCCATGTAAGTGGCGGTGATCAAGGGGCAACGGGCTGGCATGGAGTGTGCTCAAGAACGGGTCGAACCGTCTCGGAGGAACACGATGAAGCTACAGTTTCCCAATCCTGATGAGCTCGACCTCGGCATGCGGGCGCTGAAGGCCATGGCGCTGGCTGATGGCGAGATGCACCAGGCCGAACGTGACCTTCTGGAGGCAGGGCAGGCCTTCTTCGGGCACCACACCCCCCTGGACACCCTCGAGCCGTCGACCCCGGAGGCGCTCGCCGCGGGGCTGCTCGACCCGGCCAAGCGCCTGCAGCTCATGGCGGCAATGATCGTCGCGTGCATGGTGGATGGCGAGGTGAACGCCGAGGAAGCACGATGCCTGCGCGACTTCGCGACGGCGCTGGAGATCGATGACCCCGCCATCCGACAGGTGGAGCACATCGCCAAGGGGCACTTCCTCCGTGCGCGGCTCGACATCCTGCGACGCTTCTGGGCGGTCGAGAAGGCGCGGCAGCTGGCGGCCGAGCAGGGTGTGGGCGTCTACTTCAAGAGCCTACTGGGCCTGCTCGGGGTGCGTGATGACAAGGAGGCCCTCGCTCGTTGGGCGACGCTGGCGGACCTCCCCCCGGGGTCGCTCGGGCGGGCGTACCACGACTACATCGTGGACAACGGGTTTGACTGGCCGGGCTCCAAGGGTGCGCCGCCCGCCATCATCGCGTTCCACGACTTCGCCCACATTCTGTCGGGCTACGGCACGACGCCGGATGGCGAGATGCTGATCGTGGCCTTCAGCGCGGGGTTCGCCCGTCACGAGTGGCTGAGCATCTTCACGTTCGTGCTGAGCCAGTTCCAGCTCGGCCTGCCCACGGCCCCCCGTGTGCCGCCCAGCCGAATGACGCTGCAGCCCGAAAGGTTCTTGCGCGCGTTCCAGCGGGGGGCTGCGATGAACATCAACCTGAACGAGGGCTGGGACTACTGGGAGGTGATCGGCGAGCCGGTGGAGGACCTCCGCCGCCGCTACAACATCCTCCCCGAGTCCCACTTCGTGCAGGCGACGGCTACAGCATCCCCTCCTCCATGAGCGCGTCGAGGCCCTCGACGCGGGCCAACAGGGTGGTGACCAGCTCGCGGCTGTCATCGTCCCAGCCCGACAGGCGTACGACCGCGGCCTGCAGTCGAAGCTGCACCAGGAGTTCTTCGATCTCCGCCAGCTGCTCGGCGTAACGTGCGCGCAATCCATGAAGCCGATCGATATTGGCGAGTCGGGCGTCGACGCGGGCAGCGGCCTGTTCCTGTCCTGCGTCCAGAAGGTTCTGCCGGTGCCAGCACGCATGTTCCCGGTCGAACTCCGTTTGCAGCAGTAGCTGGTCGATGTCCCCCACCTTGTTGCGTGCTCTGTCCAGCTGCTGTTCGAGGAGTGCCGCGTCTTCCAGGTCGGGCAGGAGTTCGGCCAGGGATCCCCCCGGTGTCGGGGTGGCAGTCCCCGGTGCCGCCCCGCGGAGCAGCATCAACGGGCCATAGAGGGGCCAGACGAGGCACAACAGCGCCATGTCGAAGGAGTCTGGCGCCAGGGCTTCCCGATAGCGAAGGGCCAGGGTGGCGCAGATGGCGCCGGTCAGGGCGTACGCGATGGCGATGTGGACGGTCATCTCAGCGGTGCCTCCCGTGCCTGTGACGGCATCGCGAGAGTGTCCATGGTGCCTCCCACGGCCTCCATGAGACTGCCTTCGGAGGCGCGGAGGAAGACGGGGTCGGGGCTCTTGGGACGGACCAGATAGGGGCGTCCGATCCACGCCATTTGAGAACCTACCAGGGTGACGACCAGCACCAGCGAGGCGACGATGGTCATGCCGCTGCCGTCGATGCGAATCGCTCTCCACAGCGATGCGAGCCCCACCAGGCCTCCGACTCCGCAGGCGACGAATACCGAAAGAATCAGCTGGTGGTAGGGGAGCCCCACCGCCATGGCCAGCATCAGCAATGGCGCCGCGGTCGCCGCGATGACCACACCGAGCGCGAGGCTCGTCAGCAGGTGCAGGATGTCTCGGGAGAGGCGCTGGAGACCGCTGGGGCGAGCGTCCGACGGCGACCCCGCGATCGCGCCGCGCAACACGGTGAGCGCGGGGGTGCAGACGGCCGCGGTGAGCAGGACGACAAGCGGTAGTTTGATGGCCGCGAAGGGAATCTGGAGGCCCCCGCGAAACGAGCCCAGGACGGCCCCGAGCAGTCCGCCCCCGACGAGCACGATGCCAATCAGTGCGCGGGCGGTCTCAGCGTGGTCCTGGCCGGCGTCGATGCTGGCTCGCAGCCCTTCACCATCGCGAAGGAGTCGTTCCAGGGTGGTCATGCCATCACCTCCAGCGCCACGTATTTCGTGAACAGGTGGAGGCCAACGCCGAGCGCGACCAGGGTCCACGTGACGTAGACTCCCAGTGCCTTCTGCACCTGGCTGGCGGGAATCAGCCGCTTGAACAAGCCCATGGTCGACACCACCGCGGCGATGGCCAGGAATACGCTGCCGAACAGCAGGGGCATGGTCCTGAAGTTGGACCCCGTGGCGATGAGGAAGAGCAGCGCTGGCGCGAGGCCCGCCAGGACGATCCCCAGAGACTCCATCGAGGATGCGCAGGCGTGCAGGAAGCCTCGCAGGTCAGGCCCCACTTTGCACCAGGCCAGCCCGACGAACAGACTCGGCAGCGTCAGTAGCGCGGTGGCTGCCAGTACGGCAGGCACGACCAGGGCAGTGCTGGTCGCCTCTCCAAAGGTGCCACCGACGCCGAGCACGGCGCCAAAAGCGAGCGGGCCAGCGGCGGCCCAGAGCCAGCGCCGGGTGCCTTCTACAGCACGGGGTTGAGGGGCTACCAGGCCCACGGGGTCAGAGGTCGTAGCGGTCACGGTGTACTCCAGGTGCCAGTGTCGTCTCAGTGACGAGGAGCACCTTGCCGACCCGAGATGCCGACGCGTTTGGAGAACCGTGAAGGGGTCGTGGAGAGATTGTGCAGGACCTGTGCAGGCCCAGGGGGACTACCCGTCGTAGCTACAGACGTACCGTTTGAGCCGCTGCTCGCGCGCGCGGGTGCAGCTCTTGCCGCTGCACTCCTTGGTCTCGCCCGGCGCGACGGGGCCGCACTTCACCCGACGCTCACTGAAGTCGTCCTCCAGAGGACAATAGAAGTCGAACCGCAGCTTGCACGTGATGGGCTTGCCGCAGGTATTGGTGAGCTTGAAGCCGACGACGCGGTTGCCCGTCGTCAGGTGCTTCTTGTTGCTGTCCAGGCACTTCTTGGGGTCGTCGTGGACTGGCCGCTCCTTCTTCTCTTCCTTCTTCTCTTCCACGGGTGCAGCCGCTGCAGGCTCTGGCTTCTTCTCGAGGGCTGCGGGAGTGGCCGCAGCTGCGTCCGGGGCGGGTTTTGCTGCGGCCTGGGGCTTCGCCGGTGCTGCTGCCGGCGCGGGCTCGGCTGCGGGAGCCGTGGCTGAGGTGGCTGGAGCGGCAGGCTTGGCCCCAGGAGCCACCGACTTGGCAGGAGCTGCTGCTGCGACCTTCTCCTCTGGCTGGGTCTGCGCCGCCTGAGGCTTCTTCCACTTCTCGGCGTCGTCGCGGGGGGCCGGCCAGACGCAGCGCCGCTCGACGCAGATGCGCTCGCCCTTGCAGTCGCTGTCGGCGCCGCAGCCCCACTTCTTTTCGCAGGCCGAAAGGGTCGCCGCGGCCAGGAGCAAGATGCTCAGGGCCGAGGCAAGGGAGACGATCGAGCCAATCCATCCACTTCGCATGACGAGCATAGTCGCCCAAGCGGCCGCGCCGCGCCAAATTCGGGGCATGGTGCCGGGCATACGGCCGAGTGTGTCCGTGGAGTCGACGAACTGTTCACGACGCCCGCGGAAACCGACTGGCGCGCGCGTGCATAGATTCAGTCACCAGCGAAAAGGATGACGAAGCATGTCAGCGCAATCCCAACCCCGACGACTCTCCACCGCCCCCTGGGACTCTGGCGAGTTCCGCATCGAAGGATTGACCCGCGAAGCGGCGCGTCCGCGCCGCGTCCGTGCGCGCACCGAGCAACGGGACGCGGTGCCCGAGGCCGAGCTGGAGTGGGTCGATCTCAGCGCCCTTCTGGAGGACTAGCGCTCGCTTCTCCGTGGCCGGGCGGCGTTCCAACCAGTGCCGTCAGGTTCGGGCACCACCTGGGCAGGCAAACGGCCGCTGTACGTCGCGCTCCTGAGGTCCAGAGCCCAGATTGCGCCCTCCAAGGACCGAAGCACCGCGCGGTCGGATGCCCCATCGAGGCCCCACGCGGCCGACCCCAGGTTGTGCGCCAGGCTGAGGAGCCTGGCAGCCGACAAGTGCGATGAGGACGCACAAATGCCGTGAACGCATCGCGTGCTCTCGCTTGGTTCCAGAGTCGCAGAACACCTGCCACAGCGCGGTATCCCTACTTGGAAACGAGGATGGCGTACTGCATTGTGGAAAGGGTGACGCGAGTCTTCTGCCCCAGCTTGTTCACGGTGGCGCGAGTTGTCCCAACGCTCTTGAGGATGCCCTCGGTCACCCGAGTTCCGGACTGCGGCACGAAGCGAACCCGTCGACCTATCCAGGAGTTGAGGGTCTTCATGCCTGCCTCGATGGAGGCGGGGTCTCCAAGGGGGAGCTTTCCGTCCTTGGCCAGACTCGCCTGGGTGCGGACGCGTGCCTCTTGGAGCTTCTTGGCGTGCTCCGCTTGCCGCTGAGCAGCTTGGTCTTTGGCTTTCTGAGCCTTCTCGCTCGCAACGCGGCGCTTCTCCGCGGCAGAGCCGCACCTTTCGAAGAAGAAGTAGGTGTCGCGCACCTGCACGAGGCGCCATCCGCCCTCGCTCATCCGCTGCCATATGTCGCTCATCGAGACCTTGCCATTGATTCCGAGCTCGGGTGGCCCCAGGTCGATGATGTAGCTCCACTCGCAAATCAGGTGGTTCGGGTCGTCGACCGTGGCGGTGTGGGTCGGTGGCGTCGTCCTTGCCGCGGGCGGTGGAGCCTGAGCCTTCGCCTCGGACGTTGCGACGCTCCGCCAGGCGAGGACCGAGAGCGCCAGGGCGATCATGGTAAGCACGGCTTTGGTATAGGTATCCGGCACCGGAGAGTCCTCCCGTCTTCTTCTTCTGCAAAGGGCGTAGGGGTGTGGCGCTGTCAGTCACGGCGACGTGGTGAGCCTAGCTCGGGAGCGGGGCCCCGCGCTATGCCGGGGAAGCCTTGGACTGCACTGCTCGGCCGCCAATCGTGATATGCGGGGATATGACCACACGCCCTCGCTCCGGTTGCCTCGGAATCTGTCCGCTCCTTCAGCCGTTGGGGGCGTGTTGAATGGCGACGGTGCTCCTGGTCGACGATGACGGTCACATCCGCGAGGTGGTGCGGTTCGCCTTGGAGCGCGCCGGCCACACTGTGGTCGAGGCGGCTGACGGAGCAGCGGCCCTCGAGAGGTTCTCTGAGCAGCCGGTCGACGTGGTCGTGCTCGACATCGTCCTGCCGGAGCTAGACGGCCTCGAGGTCTGCCGTCGGCTCCGCGCGACCCCGGCAGGCGCTGCTGTGCCGATCATCTTCCTCAGCTCCCGGGACGAGGAGTTCGACCGGGTCCTCGGGCTCGAGCTGGGCGGGGACGACTACGTGACCAAGCCGTTCTCCCCACGCGAGCTGGTGGCGCGGGTGAAGGCCCGGCTCCGTCGCGTGGCAACTCCTCCGACAGTGGCGCCGGACAGCGCCGTCGTCCGACACGGGCAAGTGCGCCTCGACACGGAGCAGCATCGCGCCTTCTGGGGCGACCAGGAGGTCGCCTTGACCGCCACTGAATTCGCGCTCCTGGCCGCGCTGCTGAACAGGCCTGGCAAGGTCTACACTCGGACGGAGCTGGTGGACCGCGCGTATGGGCTCGGCTACTCGGTCACCGACCGCACCGTGGACAGCCACGTGCGCCGCATCCGTCAGAAGTTCGGCGAGGCAGGCGGCGATCCGGTGGAGACCGTGTACGGCGTGGGCTATCGCGCGGCGGATGTGGCGCCGGCCGCGTGAGACGCGGCCCCTCCATCGGTCGCCTGCTGGTGGGCCTCAACGCCTTTGTCCTGCTGGTGCCCATCCTCGCCCTCGTGCTGCTCCGCATCTACGAGAGTCATCTCATCGAGCAGACCGAGCGGCGCCTCATCGGTGAGGCCGCCGTGGTCGGCGAGAGTTACCGGCAGTTCTTGTTCGAGGCGCGGGGGCAGGCGCTGGGAGCCAACCTGGACATGCTCCCTCCGACGCACCACGAACCCACGTTCTGGTCGGTGCGACCGATCATCGACCTGAGCGATGGGCTTGCTCCGGACACTCCCGAAGTCGCGGGTCGGACGACCCCCATCGAGCCCGCCGCAGAGGTCGCCGGTGCGCGCCTGAAGACGATGTTGGACCGGGTCAAGCGGTTGAACCTCTCGTCGGTGAGGGTCCTCGACCAACACGGCTGTCTCGTGGCGAGTACCGCGCGGGAAGGAACCGGCAACTGCCTGACCTCGTACCCGGAGGTCGCGACAGCCCTCGCTGAGAGCCGGTATGCGGCGGTAGCGCGCCGTCGGTATACCGACGCTCGGGACCGTCGGGTCCCACCTGACGGCATCAGCCGCAGCGGTGACGTCCGGGTGTTCGTGGTCCTGCCCATCTTCTATCAGGGCGACATCATCGGCGCCGTGCGGATGGGGCGGACGAGCCTCAATACGGTGGAGGCGTTGTGGCGCCATCGGGGGACGCTGGTGTGGGCGGGGCTGGCCTGCCTGCTGCTCACTCTCGGTGTCAGCGGCTATCTGACGCGGACCATCGGCCGGCCGATGCGGGCTATCTCGACCGCGGCCCGCGCCATCTCGCGGGGCGAGCCGCGCACGCTGAGCCCCACCGGGACCGTGCCTGCGGAGGTCGCCGACATGTCCGCCAGCCTGGACCAGATGACCGAGCAGCTCAGCGAACGTGCCCGCTACGTGCAGGATTTTGCGGCCACCGTGAGCCACGAGCTGAAGACTCCCATCGCTGGGATCCGCGGCGCCACCGAGCTGCTGACCGACAGCTGGGACAGCATGGCCCCCGAGCAGCGCCAGCGATTCCTGGCCAACATCGACGCGGACGCCGTGAGGATGCAGGCGTTGGTGACGCGGCTGCTGGAGCTGGCCCGCATCGAGAACCCCGAGGACGGCGCCAGCGTTGCGGCGCAGACCTTCGACCCGGTGGCTGCTATCCAGGCGCTGTGCCCGTCCGAGGTGGCGGTGATGGGTGACGTGGGGTCGGTGACCATGCGGCGGGATTACTTCGAGTCGGCCGTTCGGAACCTGGTCGACAACGCCCTTGACCATGGCGCAGCGCCCGTCGAGGTCCGGGTGAAGGCGTCAGGAGGCCGCGTGGCGGTCGAGGTGCGGGACGCGGGCGCCGGTGTCTCAGAAGGCAACCGAGGCCGCTTGTTCGAGCGCTTCTTCACCACCCGGCGCGACAGCGGAGGCACTGGTCTGGGCCTGTCCATCGCCAAGGCAGTAGCCGAGTCCCGCGGTGGCGACCTGACCTATGGACGCGATGACGCGACCACGGTGTTCACGCTGACGGTGTAGCGGTCTCTTGGTTGGTCTTGCCCGACCACCACAGCATGAACGCGAAGAATCCGGCGCACAGGACGTAGCCGAGGGCCCAACGCCAGCCCGTGGCCCAGCCCAGGTCATAGACCGCGCCGGAGGGCGTCAGCGAGCCTGCGTGGATGAAGCCAAAGAACGCACATACTGCGCCGATTAGGGCCCAGATGATGGCGCTCTTGAAGGCCTTGTCGATGAGGTGGACGCTGATCGCAGCCCAGATCATGGCCGACAGCAGGAAGCCCTGGGATAGGGCCACAAGGCCCTCGATGTGCAGGCCTGCGGCGACGAAGGTCTCCGGCTTTCCGAGGACCACGGCCGCCAGGCCGAAGTCGCCTTTGGCCGTGCCTGCGGCGCCGAGGGTGGTCCCGATGATCATGACGCCCCACCCAGCGATGGCCGGGAACAGGCCGAAGGCGACGCCGGGGGCGTGCTCCTTGGGGACGGTCTGGAAGGCCTGGGCGGTGATGATGATCCCGATCCACAGCACGATAGCCATGCCCGCTTCCATCGGGATGATGCTGTTGACCAGGCCAGTCAGCCCGAAGAGGGCGATGAAGGTGAAGAATACGCCGTTGACGACCGAGTAGCCGGAGCGGGCCCCCAGCTCCTTCCAGCCGGGGTGCCCGATGTAGATGGTCGTCGGGAAGCACGACCCGAAGGCCGCCGCGACCACGGTGCCGAGGCCATTGACCGCCAGGCATGGTGCGGTGGGATAGCTGTCGCCGGCGGCCTCGGCGGACTCGATGTTCTGGAGCGAGCCGAGGATGTTGAACAGGCCCATCGGCAGCATGATGGGGACGAGGAAGTCCATCATCATGGGCTGCTGGAGCCCCTCGAGCATGTCCCCGAGGACCGGCACCGGGAGGTAGAAGCCCACTGAATCGGCGGCGGCGGTGACGTTCGCGGCGGCGACCGGCGAGGCCTCGCCCATGGCATACAGGAGCCACGCCATCCCGCCACCCAGAATGAGGGCCCAGGCGCCGCCTGGGATGCGGAAGGGCATCCTGGCGTGGGAGAAATAGGTCGTGAGGATGACGCCGAGAGGCAGCATGGCGACCAGCGGCGCCTCGAAGGTCTTCATCGCGAAGTCGATGGCGATGAACGAGATGGCGATGCCCGCCAGCGTCGACAGCAGTGCCGCACGGGGTGTGTGCTTTCGGATGAACTCGGCGACGAAGCTGCCGAGGAACTCGATGACGCCGCTGACGAGGCAGGCCGCCAGGCCCACTTGCCAGGCCAGTTTGGCGGCGTCTTCCGGGGTGGCTCCGCCCTTCATGGCCATCATCTTGACCGGCATCATCACCAGGAAGACGTAGGCGAACAGAGACACCGTGTTGATGCCGTAGGGGAGCGCCGTGACGTCGGTCCGCCCCTCCTTGGCCGACAGCTTCTGGGCCTGCCAGGAGTAGTAGACGTTGCCGATGAGGATCGACAGCGCTGCCCCCGGCAGGATGGTGCCCAGGACCAGGTCCCCGTCGAAGCCGAGCACGCCGGTACACAGGGCCAGAATCAGCAGAAACTGGATGAGGTTGTCGATCACCAGGCCGAAGAAGCCGTCGAGATCGCTCGCCACCCACCAGGGTTGGGGGTTGCCAGACGTGCCGTTGGTCGGGGCTTCGCTAGCCATGCTGTTCCTCCGTCTCAGGTCGTAGGACGTAGCACGGTTCGAACGCGATCGCCCCTTTCTAGGACTCCCGCGCCGCCAGCTGCTGTTCCCAGTAGGTCTTGGCAGGGTGTCCGTCCGGAGCGGCGATGAACACGCCCCGGCAGGTGGCCGTGGTTCGGCCGTTGGCTCGTAGTTTCGCCTCGACCTTGACCCGCCCCCCCTTGGACTCGACGACTCGCGACGTCATGTGGAGTGGCCCGTCGGTCGGCGTCGGCCGCCGCATCGTTATGGTGAACTCACCGGTAAGGGTGACACTGGGCACCTCGGCTCCGCTTGTCTCCTTGAGGTGCCACAAGGCGGTCCAGTTGGCGTGACAGTCCAATAGTGCACCTACGATGCCGCCATTGAGGATGCCCGGGAACGCATGGTGATGCCCGTCGGGGGTCCAGTCGCAGACCAGGCCTTCCCCGTCGCTGGCGGGGAAGCTCTTGATGCGCAGCCCCTTGTCGTTGGCGGGGCCGCAGCCAAAGCAGATGCTCTCGGGGGCCCAGGTGTCTTGAAGGCTCTTCGTCGTCATGGGCGGACTATCCCATGCATGGCGAAGCTTCGCGCAACCTTCGCGAACCCTTACCCCCTCTATCTTCGGCATCCCCCCGGAACCATAGTGGGTTCAGCCCACGAAGCGACCAGGAGGATGAGGACGTGTCACCGACTGCTACCAGCCAAAGAGCCGCCGCTGAACAGGCCCTGAGCGAGGTTCTCGAGGAGTTCGGTGGGCTCATCTACTCGGTCTGTCGTCATCGCCTCGGAGCCAGCTTCGCTTTTGCCATCGAGGACGCCGCCGCGGAGACTGCGCTCCGTCTCTTTCGAGTCATCGAGCGTCAAGTGGCTGCTGGTGGGGGTGTCCAGTGTGGTGCGTCGCTTGTTCGGGTGGTCGCGACCCGCACTGCGATCTCGGTCTTCCACCGCCATGTCCGCGAGGTTCGGCGGCGTCAGAAGCTCGTCAACGAGACGGTTTCGGACGCCCACATCTCCGCTGGCGAGTCGCTGGTGGCGTCGTCCGACCTTCCCGGTGTCGTGGGGCTGTCCGACTCTGAGGTCGCCGGCCTGCTCGAGGCTCTCCCCGAGCTGCTGGACTCACTGCAGGATCGGGAACGCTCGCTCCTCCGACTGCACTACCTGAGCACCCCATCCATGACGTGGGCCGCCATCGGTCAGCGCCTCCAGATGAAGACTCCGGCCGCCCGCCAGGCCGGCCGCCGGGCCCTGAGCAAGCTGGCCAGGCTGGCGCGCGCCGCGCTCCATGACCTCCGCGCCCAGGCGGCCTGAAAAGCCTGGCGGCCGCCAAGGCCACCCCTTACCGTGAGCAGATGTCTGCTCTCCCGCGTCTGTCGCTACTTCTGGCGCTGTCGGTTCTGACCGTCGCCTGCCCCTCTGACACCACCACGCCGGTCACTGCCGATACGACGGTCGACGCACCCGACGCAACGACCACGCCGGACGTCGGAGCAGTCGACGCCGCTGACGCCACGGCCGCCGACACGCAGGTCGACGCGGCCGCTGACGCCGATGCGGTCGTGGTCGGTCCCAAACCGGTCATCGTGGCGGCTGACCAGACCGAGGTCGTGATCACCGACTGGCTCATCAGCTACGGATCCACGGGCGGCGACAACGTGGTGAGTCAGCTGATAGACGGCGGTGTGTTCGCTGTCCCCACCGAGGCGGGATTTGACGCCTATGGGGTCGAGTGGCTGCCCTGGACCGCTGAGGATGGGGGACTGCCGGGCAATCCGTCGCTCATGATCTACGCGGTGGCGCTTATCACCACTGAGGCTCCCACGAACCTGCTCATCCAGACCGAGCGGATGCGGCGGGTCTGGGTCAACGGCGGTCAACTCCAGCCGGGCAACCCATACGGCGGAGGCGCTCACCGGACGCCCGCGGTGGCCGAGGCTGGCGAGAACGTCATCGTCGCTCAGATCTTGACCCGCAGCAGCAGCTCCCGGCTGCGGGTGTACACGACACCCGACCCGGTTGCGTTCAATGCGGCCGACGTCACCTGGCCCCACCTCCGGGTGGGCGTCGACGAGACGCAGTGGCTGGGCCTCCCCATAATGAACTTCACCGGCAATGCGGTGTCTGGGGTCACGCTGTCGGTTGTCGAGAATGACACCTGGAACGCCACGACGTTGTCGGTCCCTGCCCTGGCGGCAGGCGCGTCGGTTCAGCTGCCCTTCGAGCTCTCGCCCAAGGCGTCGTGGACCGAGCCGGACCTGGATATTCCTGTGACTCTGGAGATTGACGCCGCCGAGCTCGAGGCGCGCTACCAGACCACCGTGACCGTTCCGACCCGGGCGGCGGACGCAGTCTATCGCCGGACGCGCATCAGCGGCGTGGATGGCTCGGTGCAGTACTACGGCGTCAATCCACCCACGGAGGCTGCCCCGGCCGAGGGGTATGGCCTCATCCTGTCGCTCCACGGCGCTGGGGTCCAGGGGCAGGGACAGGCCGGATCCTATGGCGCCAAGCCAGACATGGTGCTTGTCGCCCCCACGAATCGCCGCCCCTTCGGCTTCGACTGGGAGGAGTGGGGACGTGAGGATGGACGGGAAGCCTTCGAACATGCGCTCGAAACGTTCGACATCGATCCCACGCGTCAGTACGTCACCGGTCATTCCATGGGGGGACACGGGACCTGGCAGTTCGGGGTTCTGTTCCCCGACCGGTTTGCTGTGGTCGGGCCCAGCGCCGGCTGGCCGTCGTTCTACACCTACCAGAACAGCGCCCGGCCCACTGGCCCGTTCGCGAGGTCCCAGCGCAGCTCGGACACCGAGGCATTCGTGTCCAACCTCGCCGAGCAGACCGTCTACATCGTCCACGGTACCGCCGACGACAACGTCCCCATCGGTCAGGCCTACATCATGGTCGATGCGCTCGAGGGGACGACCACGGAGTTGGAGACCCATTGGGAGGATGGCGCCGGTCACTGGTGGGACGGCTACCCCGAGCCCGGGGCGGCGTGCGTCGACTGGCCTCCCATGATGGAGCTGATGACCCAGCGGACCCGTGAGGTCAGCGACCTGGACTTCGACTACGTGACCCCCGGGACCTGGGTCAACGAGCGGTTCAGCTATGTGACCCTGCTCACCAGCATCGACTACAACGAGGACATCCGCGTGATCTCGACCAGTGATGGTGCCGGTAACGTCACTCTGAGCACGACCAACGCCTACGCGCTGCAGGTCGACACCGCCGCGCTGCAGGCCGCGGGCGTGACCGCGCTGACGGTCGATGGCGAGCCGCACGCCGTGGACGGAAATGTCGTTGCCATCGGCCCGCAGGACGGCAAGACCCCCGAGGTCCACGGCCCCTACAACCAGGTCTACCACCGCCCCTTCTGCTTCGCATATGCCGACGACAAGCCGCGCTACGCCGAGTACGCCGCCTTCCTGCTGAGCAACTGGAACATCATCGGGAACGGCCATGGCTGTGCCCTGCCCGCGTCCAAGGTGACCGACACCCTGCGCGCCGAGCGCAACATCATCTGGCTCGGCGTCTCCAAATCGAGCCTGCCTCAGTCCGGTCAGACGATGCTCCCCTTCCTGTGGGATGACGGGCCCATCGCTGTCGGGGGCCAGACGTTCCCCGAGGCCATGCTCATGTCGGTCTTCCCGACCGAGGGGCGCCTCAACGCCGTCATCGCCGTCAGCCCCGGGGCCGAGCACCTGATGTTCCGGCTGTCCACGTTCCACTCGGGGTTTGCTCTGCCGGACTACATGGTCCTGGACGGCCAGGGCATCCGAGCCGCAGGGTTCTACGGCCCGGACTGGTCATTCTAAGGACTACTTCAGGCGCAGCGGGTAGTTGACCACCTGTGAGGTGCCCTGGAATTGCCCGAATTTGACGGCCTTCAGCGCGCGGACCATGCAGGACTGCATCGCCGGGGTGAGGCCTGCGGCCCGGGCCCGCGCCGACTTCACGGCGCCGCGACCGAGCAGCTCCACTCGGACGTTTACCGTGCCGCCGAAGCCGGATGCGTCACCGAGCTTCAAGCAAGCCTTCATGCGTTTGCTGGCCGACTTGATCTTCGCCCGGACCTTGGGGCTGGAGAGGCGCTCGGGGAGCGAGGTCGAGGGACCGACGATGGGTTTCGTCGTGCCAGGCTCGGTCTTGGGTTTGAGCTGCTTGAGCAACTCTTTGGCGCGGTCGCTCTTCGCTACCGGCTCCTTTTGGGGCTGCTTCTTGAGCTGCTTGGCGGGGTGCTTGACCGGCCGCCTGGCCGGCCGCTTGACCGGCCGCTTCACGGGAGTCTCATCGATCTTCTCGACGGGGTCGCTGGACGGGGTGACGTCGGTGGCGCTGATGGGGGCCGGAGTCACCGGCGTCTCGGGGACGTTCACTGTCTCCACCGTCTCGACCTCGGGTGCCACGGCGGTGACGCGGGGGCGTTCCACCGTAGTATTCAAGGGCTCGAGCTCACCCAGCGCTGCGCCAGCCGTGGTGCCAACCTGGGTCGCCGTCGCGACCGGCTTGTCGGCCGGCGGCGCTTCCGCGGCGGCCGGCGCGGAGGCGAAGTACCAGGTCGCGCAAGCCACCAAGGCCAGGGCCGAGGCGCCAAAGGCGGCCCATGGTAGCCAGCCAGTCTTGGAGCGTCGCCCGCCACCGGCCAACGCCACCAGTGGCGGCGAGGGTCGGGGCACCGCCGCTCGAGATGTGCGTCGTTGGGAGGGGATACGCAGGGCCAGCAGCCCGCTCATCTCCTGAGGCTGAGCTGCTGCTGCGTCCTGCTGACGGTCCATGTCGGACAGGTTGAACAGGACCGAGTTTTCGTTGCGTCCGTGGACGGGATGTCGGTGGGTCATAGCTGCCTCCTCATCGTCGAAAGGTGTGAGTGTTCTCACCCTTTCGAATGCGCGAGAGGCAGGGAGGTAACGTCAGCCTGTGCGTCGCCTCGAGACAGCCAGGAGCAGTGCGACCACGAAAGCCAGCGGCCAGGCTGGCGAAACAGGCTGGCCGCTTTCGCAGCCGCTTGGACCAGTGCCAGAGGCGCCGTTGGTCGGTGTGCCCGGAGGGTCGAGGACCCAGCCCGCGTCGCCCCCGCTGGGAACGCCCGCGTCGGCGTCAGGTTGCCCGGTGGGCCCCGCGTCGGCCTGTGGTTCCGCCATTGGGCCCGCATCGACCGAAGGCCCGCCGTCGGCGGCTGGTTCGGCACCGGGCTCGGGCTCCGGGTCGGGCTCCGGGTCGGGCTCGGGAGCTGGCGCCGTCAGCTGAACCTGGAACGGCCACGCCGGTGCGCCGCTCGCGTCCGTCGAGGCGGCGTCGCTGTGGACGAGGACCCGCCAGTGAGACTGGCCCGAAAGAGCGACGCCTGAGACGGCCAGCGAGGCCGTGCCCTCGGTCTCGGTCTCCAGCGGGAGCGCGATGCTGCCCTGGAAGTGCTTAGCCACCGGGCCCCGCACCACGGCCGTGGGCTGAGTCGCCGTCCACGCCCCACCGTCCGGCAAGGTGACACTTTCGCCCGAGGCGTAGTGGTCTACCATCCAGCCCGCTTCCGCTGGCGCCTGCACGTTGACTGTTGCGTCGTGGGTCACCAGCAGCCACAGCGTCCCGGCACCGCCGCGATTGTGCACTGGGAGCCCGACCGTGCCGGTTCCAGCGATCATCGGTGGCACCTCGGGGGCGTCCAGCTCGGCCCAGGGCATCGCGATGGCGGCGGCCCCATCGACTCGGCCGAAGGTGACCTTGGACTCCAGGGCCGAGTTGCGGAAGGCCGTCAGCCGCATCATGTCGGCCACCTCCACCGCGGTAAGCTGCGGGTGGGCCTCCATCAGAAGCGCCGCCACGGCGGCAACAAGGGGCGCGGCGTAGCTGGTGCCGGCGGCGGTGTAGGTGTCGGTGTCGTTATCGACACCCAGGCTGCACAGCGACACGCCAGGCGCGGCAAGGTCCACCGTCTCGACGCCGTAGTGGCTCATCTGGTTCCAGACATCGCCCGGTTTGACGCCGCCCACCTGGATGACGTGGTCGCCAGGGTAGTTGCCCGGGTACTTGGGAGTGATGTCGTTGTTGACCGTGGGGCACAGCGGCGGTGCGAACGAGCAGTTGCCGGCCGCAGCCACAATGAGGGCATCCGAGGCACCGAGTCCCTCGATGGCGGCGTAGTAGCTGTCACTCCAGCTGCCGGAGGTGAGCGAGTAGCTGACCACCCGGATGTTGGGGTCCTCGGCGGCGTCGGCGAGGGCGGCGATGGTGTAGCTGTACTTGAAACTGCCGCTGCTGTTGGAGTTCTTGGCGGCGTAGACCTGGCCATTGGGGAGTAGCCCTACCCGGCCAAAACCGTTGTCGGCGGTGCCGGCCAAAAGGCCTGAGATGAACGTTCCGTGGGCCGGAATCCCAACGCCCCATTCGACCTCCGTCTCGGGGTCGTCATTGCCGTAGTCCCATCCGCCCCCAAAGGCGCCCTGGAGATCGTGATGGGTGGTCAGGAAACCGCCGTCGCAGACCATGACCATGGGAGCATCTTGCCCCGTCACCTCATCCCACATCGTGGGGAGGCCAATGACGTCCAGCTCCCAAAAGCCGTCATCGCACTGCGGTGTGCCGGGAGCATCAGGAAACGTCGCGGCCTGCCGCACGTCTTCCATGACCCGATCGGGTTCGATGGAGGCGACGCCGTCCATGGACGCGAGCAGGTCCCACGGTGCAGCGGCGGGGAAGTCGTAGATGCAGACCCGGCCCGCCTCGAAGCATCGACGGGTCGTCGCTCCCAGAGCCTCTGCCTGCAAAGTCCCGTCCCGGAGCGCCGCCGCGTCGCTGAAGACGACCAGCGCGGTCTCGGCAGTCTGAGGCGGCGCTGCTGACACCAGTGCAGCGGTCCATGCCGTGGCCAACCAAACCCCTGCCATACGCGCCTCCCGTGAGAAGAGTCGGACGACGGTGCCACAACGCCCGGACCGGCGCAGCTGGTTTTTTGCTTACGCGGCCGCGCGCCTCAAGCGCTGCAGCAGCCGGCCCATCAAGATTTGGCAAGCGACGTTGTCGAATGCCACGCCGAAGGACGCCAGGCGGCGGTTCGTTCGGGGCATGACCCGTACGATACGACCCTTGAACTCCAGAGGCTCGAGATCGGGCGGGAACAGCTTCATCTTGAGCCGGCTGCCCTCCACGACCCAGTCGGCGGTGTCGTTCAGCGGGATCTCGCACAACATGCCGCCCCGGCTGATGTCTCGCACGCGCATGATGTGGGTGACACTGTCATGAGTGACCCACAGATCCATGTTGACGACATAGCGCGGGTGGGCCCGGCGCTCGTGCGGCGGAAGCGGCCGTGGGGGCGCCTTGGGTCGACGCAGGGATTTGACTCTTGGTGGCGGCACCGGGGGGATCGGAACGAACCCCAGGATCTGCTCGAGACGAGAGACCTGCGTCGGCGAAAGGACTCGAATCTGAGCGACCACGACCGTGCTGCGTGATCCTGGCGCGGGGACGCGAGCGATGGTCACAGGGACGTCGGAGATGCTCTCCTCGCCCGCGATGAAGCCCCACCGCACGCTGCGGCCAAAGTGGACCCAGTCGGGCACTTCGGTGGAGAGCTTCAGCGTGACCCTGAAGTGGTCTAACGCCACCACCCTGGCGCTCACTTTGCCGTCATGGCACTGGAGCCAGGCCTCAAGTCTCTGTGTATCGGGCTTCATATCCTAGACAACGGGGGCCGTGGGGGTTTCCTTAAGCGGGTGACCGGGCTGGGCGTCATCCAGCAGCCTGACGCGTTCGGCAATCTGGATCGGAAGACGAACGACGAACCGAGCGCCATGGATGTAGCTGGTGTCCAACCTCAAGGTGCCGTTGTGCCGTCGGACGATTCGGTTGGCGATGGCGAGTCCCTGACCGGAGCCTCGACCGACTTCTTTGGTGGTGAAAAACGGGTCGAAAATACGGTGCTGGATGGCGGTGGGGACGCCTGCGCCTGTGTCCTCGATGACCACCACAGCGAAATTTCCCTCTCGCCGCGAGACAATCCGAATGGTGCCGCGTGGCGCGTTGGGTGAGCGGGCGTCGGCGATCGCATGGGCGGCGTTGACCACAAGGTTGAGGAACACCTGGTTGACCTCGGCGACGATGCACGGAACCTGGTCCAATCCGGGGCCCAGCGCGACGTCGAGTTCGGCGAGGTGTTTGTATTCGTTCTTGGCGACCACCAAGGTCGTCTCGATGCAATGATTGAGATCGGCGGGCATCCGGTCGGTGCTGCTCGGGTGTGAGAACTCCTTGAGCGCCCGAACGATCTCCGACACCTGCTCGATGCCGATCTGCATCTGCTCACACGCCTCCGGAACCTCTTCGGCGAAGTCGGCAAATCGGGTTCGTGCCGACGTGCGGCGGGCTTCTTCACGCAAGGCACGCAGAGCGTCCAGGTCATCAGCCTCGCCGGCTGCCCGCCATGCCTTCAGGACTTCGGTGGCGCACGCAAACGCATTTTCGAGGAACTCTGCGTTGTCCCCGACATATTGAATGGGCGTGTTGATCTCATGGGCGACGCCGGCTGCCAGCTGACCAATGGCCTCCAGTTTTTGGGCCAGACGCAGCTCCTCTTCCATTCGGTCGCGCTGCTCGAGGGCCTCCTGGAGAGCTCGATTGGAGGCCACGAGATGACGGGTTCGTTCGGCCACCTTGACCTCGAGGTCAGCGATTCGCTGGCGCGCCTTCTGCTGTAGGGTCCACTTCTCACACAGGGCATGGGCCACCTGTAGGATCTCGACGGCCTCCGCTGGCTTCTTGAGGACGAGGAGGCTGTCGAGTCCTCCGACACGGCTGACAATATCCGCCCATGTGTGGTCGGAGTAGGCGGTGCAGAGACAGAGCTGCACGTCAGCGTCGACCTTTCGAAGCTCTTCGATGGTCCGCAACCCGTCCCATCCCGGGGGCATCCGCATGTCCACGAAGGCCAGGGCGTATGGCCTGCCCTCTGCTTGGGCTTGCTGCACCAGGTCGACGCCCTCCTTTCCCTGAGACGCCGCGTCGATGGCGAACACAAATCCGTCAGTGTCCAGGCCACCTCGCGAGGCTTCGGCGGTGCCGAGAAACTCGGCGAGCATGTCGTCGACCTTGGAGCTCGATGCAGGCCTGGCCAGTATTTTGCGGCAGTCTTCGGCGATGGACGGGTTGTCGTCGATTACGAGGAGCCGATAGTGGCGCGGTTTGTTCATGGTGGCAGCACACTCTCCATCGTCGATGAGGTGTGCCAGGAAGAACGGGCACTGCTGCCACCTTCTTAAGTCGCTCGAACGGGTCAAGTCGTTTTGGGTTAATCCTGGCCCCCGTCGGCCCGTTGTCTCCGACGTACCGACAACCGCGAACGAGGATCCACGTGCCCAATTCAGCCCTTGCAGAGTCGTTGCAGGCCCCGTACCGGGTCCTCTTCGTCGACGATGACCCGCTGTTGCTCAAGGGGCTGCGGCGGATGCTCATGCGCCACGCGGCGAGTATGGACATGGAGTTCGTCGGCAGCGGCGCCGAGGCTTTGGCGCGGCTGGAGCAACGTCCGTTCGACGCGATCGTCACTGACATGCGCATGCCGGTGATGGACGGCGCCGAGTTGCTTCGGAGAGTACACGACGCCTATCCCGGCATGGCGCGTCTAGTCCTGTCAGGCCAGGCGGACATGCGTGCCTCCCTGGCTGCCCTCGAGGTGGCCCATCAATATCTTGCCAAGCCTTGTCGGCCCAAAGTGCTGGTGGCGGCTCTGGCGCGCGCCAGAGATCTCCACGGCCTGCTCGACGATGATCGACTTCGGACACTGGTCCATAGTGCCAGGAGCTTGCCGGCTCGGCCGCGCATCTATTCGGAGCTGTGCCGCGTGCTGGCCGACCCCGACTATGATGTGTCCCAGGTCGCCGCTGTGGTGGCGCAGGACCTGGCCATCGCTTCTCAGGTTCTCCGACTCGCCAACAGTGCCCTTGTGGGCTCCACCACGCCCGTCGGTCGCATCGACCGGGCCGTTGTGCGGCTCGGAACCAAGCGGATAAAGGCCCTGGTCCTGGCAAGCGAGCTGGCCAAGGTCATCAGTGCAGGGGACCGGCTGTGCGGGATTTCGTCCGAGCAGCTCAATCAGCAGTCCCTCATGGTCGCCAACCTGGCAGCCGGTGTGCTGGGAGGGCGGGGTGAGCCAGCCGAGCAGGCCTTCATGGCCGGCGTGCTGCATGAGGTGGGCACGCTGCTGTTGTGCGCCATAGCGGGAAAGGAATTCGGTCAGATCGTCGAGGAGGCCATCCACTCGAGCGTCCCGCGTCACCTGGTGGAGGTGGAGCGGATGGGTGCATCGCATGCGTCCGTGGGGGCGTACCTGCTGCACCTGTGGGGGCTGGACTATCCCATCGTGGAAGCGGTGGCCTGGCACCATACTCCGAGACGGCTCGAGGGACGGGGATTGGACGCGGCCACAGCGGTCTACGTATCGACACAGCTGGTCAACCAACGCGAGTTGATGCCTGAGACCTTGGAACATCTTGGGATCGATGCCGACATGACCGAGACCATCGCGCGGGTGTCCGCCAACATACTCACCCCATGACGCTCGCGCCGGGTGACGAGGGCCCAACGCCAGGACCAGACTCGGTCCTGGCCAAGTGGTGGCAGGCGTGCGGGTCGGTGGGCATTGAGCACGCCGAAGACCCAACGGACGCCCAGCGAACCCGCTTCAGCAACTATCTGTCTGTGATCATGAGCGCCGCATGTCTGGGGTTCGCAGCGCTCTACGCCGCCCTGGGCCAAACACTGCTGATGTGGGTGTCATTGGTGTTTGGTGCCGCCCAGCATATGGCCACGGTCTGGCTTCACCGGCGGGGTCATCTGCGACTGGCCCGCGTCGTGGGCATGGTCGCGGGATTGGCAGCCACCGTCGGGTACGCGTATGTGCAAGGCACCTTCGAGGCGTCGTCCTATCTCGCGCTGACGTTTATCGCACCGTCGCTCTACATGCTGAGTCGCTGGCCCATTCTGGCCGGCGTTGTCGCGACAGTTCCGGTCGTGACGTTCATCGTCATGCGTTTCCTGGTGAGCGATGCCCCACCACTGGTGCCGTTTGATGACACGCAACGCTTCTGGGTCGAGTTCACGATACTCCTGCTGGTACCGGTCGTTGTGTGGTTTGAATGGCTCCTGATCAACCGCGAAAACCGCATGCAGCATCAGCAGTTGAGAGAGTTCGTCGGAGAGCTCCGACGGCAGGTGGCGGCTCGGGAACAGATGGCGGCCGAGTTGTCGGACCGGGAAGCCCGCCTGCGTTCGGTCATGGACAACGCTGTCGCAGCCATCGTGTCGATGACACCGGTCGGCGCCATCGAGTCCTTCAATCCCGCAGCTGAACAGTTGTTTGGACACGGGGCGGAGGAGGTCCTTGGTCGCGACATCGGCATACTGCTTCGGGAACCTTGGCAAGTGCTTGGGCTGAGGAACCTCTCCTCCACCCAAGCCCGACGGCCCATCGAGTCGATTGGAGTCAACAGCAGCGGGCAGGAATTCCCGGTCGAGGTTGCGTGCTCACCCCACCAGGCGGGCGGTGAAGCGAAACTGACCCTCGTCGTGCGGGATCTGACGCACCAGCGCGAGAACGAAGCGACCGTTGCGGAGCTGTCTCGCCAGGCGGGGATGGCGGAGGTGGCGACGGATGTCTTGCACAGCGTCGGCAACACCCTGCAAAGCGTGATGGTCTCAGCGGGCATCATTGATGAGGTCACGCGTCGATCGCGACTGACCGCGTCTGGCGAAGTGCTCGCGTTGCTCGAGGCAAAGGCATCCGACGAGCTGCCACAGTTCTTGGCGACCGACGCCCGAGGTCGAAGGGCGATCCCTCTTCTGTCAGCCTTGCACGACGAGATGGTGCAGGAGAACACTCAGATTGCTGGCGAGGTCGAGCGCTTGCTCGAGAAGATCGAGCACATCAAACGGGTAGTGGCCGCACAGCAGACCATGGCGGTCGGACGCAACGTGGTCGAGCGGGTGAACCTCGAAGAGCTTCTCGAGGTCGCCCTGGACTACCAGAGCGACATTATCGTCCGGCAGAACATCGCCATTCGCCGCGACTACCAGTCCATCGCTCCCTTCCGGGCCGACCAGCACAGGCTGCTCCAGATTCTCATGAATCTGGTGAAGAACGCTCGCGAGGCCATCGGGGACTCGGGTGTCGAGGAGGGTATTTTGACCGTCTCGGTGCGCGAGGGGCCCGAGGGCGTCTGCGTGTCCGTCGAAGACAACGGCATCGGGATGGACACCGATACCCTGGAGCGCATCTTCCAGCATGGCTTCACGACGAAGGCAAAGGGCCATGGGTTCGGGCTGCATGGCTGTGCAATTCATGCAGAGGCCCTGGGCGGGAGTTTGAGCGCCCAGTCCGACGGACGGGGCAAGGGTGCTCGGTTCGAGTTGCGCCTTCCGGTATCACGGTCCAGCAGGAGCACCGCGGTAAGGGTCTTCACCACCAAGGAGAACCTACCCTCGCTGAAATCCCTGGGTTTTGGAGTGGAGCATCAGTGACAGATGACCTGGGATGCGCCGATTCTGTTGGCCCGGCCAGGTTGGCTCAGGGTTTGACCACGACGTAGCTCCAGTGGCCGGCCTTGTCGTGCGCGCACACCTTGGCGATTCCCTGGGTTGTTCCATTCGGACCGACCACCAGCCCGCCATCTTCGGTGGGCGGCAAAAGGTACCCACCCACCACGGGGCAGCCCGGAGATGCAGCGGAGGGGCCGACGAACAGCGTGTAGCTGTGAAGGCCCGAGTGCGCATCCGTGAATCCCTCGAAGACCACGACCTCGCTACCCTCTGAGGTTCCCAACACGGCGACGGAGCCGGTTGCCGGCGGGGTGGTGTCCAGGAGGATGGTGCTGGTAGTCGGGGCGCTCAGGACGCCGGCTTCGCTCTCGAACCAGGCCGTCACGGTTCGGTAGCCGGACCCGGACTTCAGCGTCCAGGGAAGCTCTGCGGCGGCGCCGCTGCTGAGCTCCGTCCAGGACTGGCAGGTGGAGGCGTTGGACAAGCACACGCGTTTGACCAGGACGTCGGTGCCGGGGGTCACCGTTACGGTGACCTCGGGGCGCGACGTGAACGCGTGGCCCAGGTGGATGGCGATGGTACCGCTGGGAGCGGGTTTAGGCTCAGGCTCGGGTTCGGGCTCAGGCTCGGGTTCCGGCTCAGGCTCGGGTTCCGGCTCAGGCTCGGGTTCGGGCTCAGGCTCGGGTTCCGGCTCAGGCTCGGGTTCGGGCTCAGGCTCGGGTTCCGGCTCGGGCTCGGGTGTGGGCTCCGGAGTAATCGTACTCAAATGGAGCCGGGGGAAGGACGCACCGACACGTGCATCGAAGACGGCTGGACCGGAAGTGAGTAGGGCCCGGATGTCCGCGACGGTGCTCTGAGGTTGTATGGCTTTGGCGATCGCTGCTGCGGCACTCACGTGGGGGGCTGCCATGGATGTTCCACTCATGGTCAGGCCGCCGGCCGTGACGGCCACGCCGGGCGCCAGGATGTCGAGGAAAGAGGTGACGTTGGAGAAGCAGGTCGGTTGGCCAGCCTCGATGTCTGTCTCGGTGCAGGCATTCCAGGTGACCTTTGCGTAGGGCTCTGTGTAGATCGCTCCGACGGAGATGGCCGACGGCGAGCACGCTGGAGTTCCCATGCCGTCGAGGTAGCCGTCGTTTCCGCTCGCCGCGACCGGCACGATCCCCTTTTCGGAGAGTGCCTCCATGGCATAGCTCAGAGCACTGAATGTGCAGGGGCTGTCGTACTCCCCACCGCCCACGCTCAGATTCACGACGCCGATATTGAAGGTGTCTCGTTTGGCGAGGATCCAGTCCACCGCCTCGATGATGGTCGAGGACCAGGCGGTGTCTCCATCAAACACGTCGAGCACGATGAGGGAGACCCCGGGGGCGACGCCGGCGACGATACCAGCGACATTGGTGCCGTGGTGGTTGGGGCTGTCCAGGGTGCCATCGTCCTCGGCCATGTCGAAGGCCTCGACCACCCGGCACCCTTCGGGCTGTCCGGGGCTGGTGCAGAAGCCGAAGGCCTCACGGGTGTAGTCCACGCCGGTGTCTAGAACGACGACCGTCTGACCCGTGCCGGTGTATCCAGCTTCGACTGCCTCGGGCTGGCCGACGAACGGCAGCGTCTGCGCCAGCTGCACCTTCAAGGGTTCGTCCGAATAGACCCGATTGGGGTCGACCCGCTCCAGGAGCTGGTCCAGGTCCCCGCGGTCGCGGAGTTGGATACGCGTCACCGGCAGATGGTTCATTCGAGTTTGCTGAACGGTGGCGTCGAGCCCCTTGATGAGCGGCGCCGTGTGCTCGCCAAGGACCAGGACAGTCGCCTCCAGTCCCGCCTCGAGCCGCTCGATGGTGGGCTGCAGCGGGTTGGGCGATGTCGGAGGAGGGGTGGGTTGTAGGCAACCACCCATCAGCACGGCCACAGCCAGGGCCGCGCGCCGCATCCAAGACGCTGCTGGCCGTCGGAATTGCGTATGAGATTCTGTGTGCAGCGGTCGCGTCATGGGAGCCCCCTGGACTCGGCTGTCGATACGACCCCATGGTTTTCACGAACCGTGCCACTCCAGTACGTCAACGAATGCAGTAGGTTGCGGGGGTGCTGGGGCGCTCTGTCGTGAGACGCTACGCTCCAGGTGTCCCGTTTCCGGACGCGTGCTGCGCATTGCACTGCCAAGCTCCGTCTGCCACGCAGGAAGGCCGTGCATGCATACACACGCACGGCCTTCGTTCAGTGGTAGCGGGATGACACGACTTGCCCGGCTGACGTCAGCCGGCGAGTGTCATGGTCCCATCAGCGCTCGTAGCCGAGCAGCGTCAGCGCCTTGAGCCGAAGCGGATGGTTGTTGGTGATGGCGACCTGCATGACGTGAGCCACACCGCCAATGCGCCGCCCCTCGATGAGGACGTCCAGAATGCGCGACTGCACCGCGTCGCTGGCGCCGGGGAAGCGGGAGACCAGGAGATAGTCCGCGTCGATCCCCGGGAAGGCCGAGAGGGTCTCTACCCAGGCGACCCGCCAACTCGTCGACGGAGTCTTGCGCAGCATCGTGATCGCCGCGTCCGCAGCCGCCTGGTCGCCAAGGAGCGCGGCGGTTCGGCGGCCGGCATCTGCAATGGTGTCGTCATCGGACTTCATCGCTTTGTGGGCGGCTGCCAGGGCCTTCGAGTTCTGTCGCTCCGCCCTCGCAAGGCCCTGGAGCGCCGCGACGCGTGCCCGATAGGAGAGCTTGTCGTTCATGGCGATGGCGTGCAGGACGCCCACCCAGCCAGTGGGTTGACCCTTGGCGACGATCCTCACCACACCGATTCGGAGATTGTCGTAGACCGCGCGGGCTGGGAGCTTCCTGGCCAGTCCCTTGAAATGGGGGGCCGCCTTGTCGGCGTAGCTCATGAAGGCGGTGACCAGGTTGTGAGTGCGGCGCGGGTGCTTGTACATCCACTCGGCAGCGATCTCGAAAGCAGGCTTGCCGTGACCGACAAACCCGGCCACTGCCGTGTCCCACCAGGTCATGTACGAGGCCAGCGAGATGGCGTGCAGCAGCAGCTCGCGAGCGGCGTCGGTCTTGCGACGGATGAGGCGCTCTATCATGGGCGCCGCGTCGAACGCTGGGCCGCGTGTCAGCACCTCACGTAGGGCGGACACGGGCAGGGGGTCCATGCCGGCCAGCGCGGCGATGGCGGACTTTGAGGCCGCCCGTTCGTGACCCATGGCGATCTTCAACAGTTCCTGGGCCGCATCGCTCGTGCCAATCCTCGCCAGCGACCTGGCCGCCACCGCTCGAACACCAAGGTCCTTGGCGCTGACGAATCCGCTGATGGCTTTCACCGATACGGCTCCCAGCAGCATGGGGTCGCTCTTGCCCAACGCGGCGAACGACCGCAGGCCGGCTTTCACGACGACGGGGTGCTTGGAGCCCAGCATCTCCTGCGCGATGAGCTGCCCCACCTTGGGGAAGTAGCGAAGGCACTGTGGCACGGCCGCCAGCATGATCTCGGACCGGCGTTCCGCCGCTCGTCGCACCGCCTTGAGGGCATACCTGACGCGTTCGGCGCAGAGGGGCTGCAGCGCCGCCGCCATGAGCGACCGCTGGTCGCGCATCAGCAAAGACACGAGACGGAATTTGGGAATGGCGATCCCATGGGCGTTGGCCACCTCGACGCCGATGTTCCGACGCCGCATGGGAGGGTTGCCAATGACGTCCATGATGGCGCGGCGTGCCTGTCTCACGTCGATCCGAGCGAGGGCATCGAGGGCGATCCGCAGTCCGCTCCCGGTGAGCTGACTGGTCATCGTCGTCAGCCATGGGATAGCCGGCGTTCCAAATGCCGCCAGATCTTGTCCAAAGCGTTTGCGTTCGCCTTTTGTGCGGGCGCGCTTCAGACGCTTCGCGGCGGACTCGATGCGGGCGCGGAGGTCCGGTCGAATCGCCAGCACGTCCCGAGGCTCGTACAGCACCAGCTGAGCGACGGCGATGCCACGGCCCAGAGGTCCATAGCTTCGGAGGAAGTGAATACTCATCGTCTCTGCGCCCACCAGCTGCGGCAGGGGAAGCACGTGAAGCTTGGGAGAATCAGGGACTTTCACCGTGGTGCGCTGCCCGCCCCAACGAATCTCCAGCTTCTCGGGGCGACGGGAGGCCTTGTAGCTGCTGCCATTTCGAAGGTCCCCAGGGCGAATGGCGATGGCGCTGATGTAGCGGCGCTGACGGAAGTTGATGGTGATGGCGGGGCGGCGATCGTCGAGCGCGCTGGTCCAGGACTTCCACAGGGTCTTGCCCAGCATGTGGCCGGGCTCCGTGCCCATCGCCCGGCTCGTAGCCGTAATCTCGAGCTGGTCCACGGCCAGTGGCTGTCCATGCGTGGTTTCCCCGGCCATGGCTCCAGATGTAAGGAGGAGGGCTGCCAGCAGAGCGGGTGCGGCGAGCATTGATGCGAATGTCCGGGTCATGACGACTCCTCGAAGAGAGAGATCATTCCCAGCCGCTTCAATCTCCGTGCCAGGCCTGGATTCCCCGTTTTTACTGGGTCTACGGCGAGTCGCTATGCGTCGGATGCGTCGTTTTGCAACGGGGGGGCGTAGCGGATCGCTCCAATCGAATCCGTCGGATTCTCCGCCGTTGCCGTTTCGTCCAATAACGCTACGGTCCGCGGTTTTGGATCGGTTTGTGCACACCACAACGGCATGGCATGTGCCCGCAAAACCATCGCCGTTCTCCTGGCATTCGCCCTGCTCGGGGCGTGCTTCGAACCGGATCACCTCAAGGGCTGGACCCCTGCAAGCGACGCCGCAGCAGACACGGACGCCGCCACGGCCGGTCCCGTTGATAGCACGAGCGGTGACATAGCCGCCGACCCGGACGTGGCTGATGGAGCGTCGGACAGCGACGCTGATATGGACTGTGGTCCAGATACTCCCGACGCGTCGCCCGACACCTCGGGTGAGACGGACGGTTCTCAAGACACCGACCTGCCGTTGGTACCCGGTCCTAAAGTGGTCTGTGTTCCGACGCAATGTCAGCTCTTCTCCACCCTTTCCAAGGATGGAGAGCGATGCGTGGCTGAGCCAAAGCTCGAAGGGACCCCGTGCGACGACGGAAATGCATGCACGGTCGGTGAGTCCTGCCGGGCTGGCGAGTGCGCTCCGGGCACTCCCGTCGACTGTGACGACAACGACGCCTGCACGTTCGATGTCTGCAACAAAGCGGCGGGCTGCCTCCACCAGGACATTACTTTCGCCTGTGATGACGGCAATGTGTGCACCAACGATGGGTGCGACAGCGAGCTCGGCTGCTTCTTCGATGACGCTGCAGGAGCCTGCGACGACGGCAGCGTCTGCACGCTGAACGACTACTGCGAGGCAGGCAGTTGCGTCTCGAACCAGACCCAAACGTGTGATGATGGCAGCTACTGTACTGCCGACACATGCGACCCGGTGGAAGGCTGCGTCTTCACCGAAGTCGATGCCTGCGGCGACGGTCGATGCAATTGCGGCGAGTCCTACGCGACCTGCCCAGCCGACTGCGCACCTGACGGTACGTGCGGCGATGGCGTCTGCGAACCGGGGCTCGGCGAGAACGGCTGCAACTGCTGGGAGGATTGCGACAGTGGGACCTCCTCCGGGAGCTGCCAGGGTGTGTGCGGTGGCCAGTCGCCCGATGGTTGCTTCTGCGACGCCCAGTGCGAGGACTTTGGGGACTGCTGCGAGGATAAGGTGGACGTATGTGGCTGCATCGATTCCTGAGCCGGCTGGCGCTCGGATGCGGGCTGCTGTTGGTCCTTCCTCCGACCGCCCTGGCCGCTGACATACCGGACAAGGGGCTGAGCGTAGGTATTCAGGGCGGAGCGCATCTTCGGCTCGACACGTGGGACCTGCACGAATCGTTGAAGGTCATCGATGACGCCGCGCTGCTCGCCCCCACGGCGGGCATTCGACTGGCGGTGCAACCGGTGTGGTTCCTCAGCCTCGAGGCCAGTGTGGGTGTGACCCCCTACGAAGGCCAACATGACAGCAATGTGGCGATGCGTTACCGCGGCGGCGTCACCTTCTTCCCCATAAAGGGCGATTGGCAGCCCAGCATCACGGTCGGCGGCGGGGCCTATCACAACGTTCACGGCTCGCACGGGTCGGACGTGGATGCTGAAGCCCACTGGGGTCTCGGTGTTCGCGGTGCTCTGACCAAGAACCTCACGCTCCGCATCGAAGCGCGCCACGTGATGACCGACACGTATGACTCGAGCGCCATCGTTGCCAATAACGTCGAAGTGCTGCTGGGCGTCGACTTCTTCGCGCTCACCTGGGGTGACGTGCCCCAGCCCCAGCCCAAGCCCAAGCCTCTTCCCAAGCCGGAGCCCAAGCCGGAACCCCAGGACTCCGATGGTGACGGCATTCCCGACGACCAGGACAAGTGTCCTGAAGAGAAGGGCGTGGCCGACAGAGGCGGCTGCCCGGCACCCAAGATCGTCAAGGTCGTGGTCACCGAACAACCCATCAGCAACGGCAACCCTCCGCCAGCCTTCGAGGGCGCGCTGCACGGCATCCACTTCGAGAAGCTGCGCGCACGGATTCGACCCAAGAGCGAGCCCATCCTCCTGGCCGTAGTCGATACGTTCGCCAAGTACCCGAACCTGACTGTTCGTATCATTGGACACACCGACAGCCTCGCCGCCCATACGTTCAATCAGTGGTTGAGCGAGAAGCGCGCGAAATCGGTCAAGAAGTGGTTGGTGCAGCGTGGCGTCGATCCCAAGCGTATCGCGACGGAAGGCCGTGGCGAATACGAGCCGGTAGCGACCAACGACAACGGTAGCGGGCGCGCCAAGAACCGCCGTATCGAGTTCATCATCCTGACCCGCTGAATCGCGCACGCCGGGTTAAGCCAAGTCCACGCATTCACGTTGTCTTTGGAGCACACTTACGGGAATCACCGATGCGTATCACCTCTGCGATGATCAACCACTTCGTCTCCAACGCGCTCAGCAGCGCCAAGGCGGCGACCTACGACCCGCAGATGAAGATCGCGACGGGCCGACGGGTGCTGAACCCTTCCGATGACCTCGTGGCCACCAACCGGATCCTGGACCTCGATCACGCGTTGACCGAGCTGGATGGGATGGAGCGGATCAGGAACATGGTCCAGAGCGATCTGGACCAGGCCGATTCGCTGATGGGCGACATTACAGAGATGCTCACGGAAGCTCACACGCTGGGGATTCAGATGGGCAGTGACGGTGTCTCCCCCAAGGAACGAGAAGATGCCGCTGCCCGCATCGAGAGCATGATCGAGACGCTCGCGGGATACGCCAACCATCAGCGCGCTGACGGTCGCTACCTCTTCAATGGCGTCGACGACCAGAACCCACCGTTCGTCAAGGTGGGCGACGAATGGCAGTTTCAGAACACCACCGCCAATCGCACCGTCGAGGTCGCGCCAGGACTCTCGGTTCAGACGACGCTAACCGCCGAGGTGTTCGACGCATCCGGTGTCTTCGACACGCTCCGGGCTCTTCAGAACGAACTGGAGGCGCCAGCGGACCCCTCTCAGCAAGCGCAGAACATTCGTGTTGCGGTGGACCAGCTGAGTACGCAAATCAGTGCGTTTGGCAGTGAACAGAGCAAGATCGGCCACCGTCTCAACGGTCTTCAACAGGCAGAGACCACTGCGCTGGACATGGAGCTGCGCTTCCTCAGTGAGCGAGCCGACCTCCGGGATGTGGATCTGGTGGCCGAGATCACCAACCTCAGTATGGCCGACAATGCCCTGTCCCTGGTGATGGAGACGAGCAAGCGGTTCATGTCCATGAACCTCAAGAGTCTTCTGTAGCCTTGATGAGCATGGCACCAGTTCTTGCCCGGCTGGTACCGGCCTGGCCCGCCGTCGGGTGACCGGCACCGAGCTCTTCGTGGGCATCCGCCACCGTGTCGTCAATCAGCTCGCGTTGGCCCGCTCGTCGCTGTTGGCGGCCTGAGCCCACTCCTGCCACTGGCCGACCAGCTTGACCACGCCCTCGTAGTCGAAGCCATCACTCAACGCGCGCAACTGGGCCGCTGCCACGCTGTGCTGCTCGCCAACCGCGGAGATGAGTCGCTCGAGCTCGGCCACGTTGGCCTCGCGTGCTGCTGTCACGCACTGCGCCAGCAGCTCGTTGCTCAGCTCCAGCGGCTCTCCGGTCATCTTCGAGTGCTTGTTTGCGGCAAGCTTTGGCGGTGTTGCCCGACGGAAGCTGCCGCTGTTGGCTTTACCGGTAATCGACGTCAATACCGCTGCAAGTTGTTCGGCGGTGAACGGCTTGCCCAGGAACGCGTCGGCGCCGGCCTCCAAAGCGCGCCGCCGGTCCTGATCAAAGGCGCGGGCAGAGACGACGATCACCTTCGCGCGCCGCATGTGCTGCATCCGACGGAGCCTCTTGGTGGCCTCGATGCCGTCCATCTCCGGCATCGACAGGTCCATGAACACCAGGTCGTAGGGTTCTTCGCGGCACATCTCCACCGCTTGTCGGCCGTCGATGGCTTCCGAAGATCTCAAACCGACGTCGCCGAGCATCTCGGTGAGCACTTCCCGGTTGTCCGGATTGTCGTCCACCACCAGCGCGTTCAGTCGCTCTACGTTGCGCGGCGTGGCGGGCTTGACCGCCCGTGCCTTGGGGGCATCACGCACCACTTCCACGGGGACGTCGAGTTTGAACACGCTGCCTTCGCCCTGGACCGAGCGAACCGTCAGGCTGCCTCCGAGAAGCTCGGCATATTCGCGGCTGATCGACAGACCCAGCCCGGTCCCCACATGGGACCAGTGGTTGCCACTCTCGAATCGCTCGAAGATGCGATTGACGTCTTCGGCTGCGATGCCAGGCCCGGAGTCGGCTACGCTGCAACGAAGTTGGATGTTGCGTCGCGCGATGACGTGGTCCACCTCCACCGACACAAACCCGCTGTCGGTGAACTTGACCGCGTTGCCCACCAGGTTGATGAGGATCTGTCTGAGTTTGCCGGGGTCGGAGCGCACGGTCGTGGGCAGTGCCGTGGAGCTGAACTGGAATGACAGTCCCTTTTCGGCGGCCCGAGCGGCAAACATCGCCTCGACGTCCTCGAGCAGCGTGCGCAGCTCGAAGACCTCCATCTCCATGCGGACGTGCCCCGACTCGATCTTGGAGATCTCCAGGACGCTGTTGATGAGGGAGGTCAGGTGGTCGCCGGCGCGCAGAATGCGCTCGACGCGGGTGCGTTGATCACTCGTCAGCTCGCTGTCGCGATGAAGCAGTTGGGCGAACCCGAGGATGGCGTTCATCGGCGTGCGGATCTCGTGAGACACGTGGGCGAGGAACGCCGACTTGGCCTTGCTGGCCACCTCGGCCTGTTCTCGCGCACTCCGCAGCTCTTCCTCGGTGCGCTGCCGCTGCGCGGCCAGGTGGAGAATGCGGTAGATGGCGGCCTGGAAGTCGGAGTGACTCTGGGACCGCCCATCCTCGATGAGATCGACCACCAGGTTCTCGTTGGTGCCTCCCACCTGCAGGGGCAGGTTGCTCTCGACGCCGTCGGTGCCCACGTCCAACTGAAGCTCACGGTAGGTGATCCGTAGTCGCGCGCTGTTGTCTGCGGGCCACTTCCGCCCCATGACGGTGGAGGCGCGCTGCAGCATCTGAGCGGTACTCCCGCCTTCTTGCGCGGAAACCGCGACCGCGTACAGGCACTGAAGCTCGTGCATGCGCTCGCTCATGGCTCGCAGCAGCCTGTCTCTCTCGGTGAGAGCACGTCTGACGGCGGTGATGTCCGTGGCGGAGCCCACCAACACGCTGACTTCGCCCTGCTCGTCAGTGACGGGCTTGAGGGTGACGTCGAGGATTCGGAATCGTCCTTCGCTGTCAGGTAGGGGGAGCTCGAAGCGCGCCGGATAGCCCTCCCGCGCACGCGCCCATCCGCTGGTCCACTCGCTGGTGCCCTTTCCGGTCACCAGGTCATCCACATGTTGGACCCTGCCGAGGTCGACCCCCAACAGCTGGGCAAAGCGCGCGTTGAGCTGGTGGATGGAACCATCGCTGCCGAACATGGCGATGCCGTGCATGGCGTGCTCGAACACCGTCCGGAACCGCTGCTCGCTGAGACGGAGCTCGTGCTCGACCCGCTTGAGGTCGGTGATGTCGTCGAGAGTGAGGACCAACTGATGAACGACGCCGTCACTGGCGACGACCGACACAGAGGTGTTGGCAATCAGATGGTGTCCCAGCGGCGAGACGATTCGAAGCTCGGCGTTGGAGCCCTTGACGTCCTCTACGGCCTTTTCCAGGAGCATGGCGGCCTGCACCACGTCCTGAGGTGCCACGAAGTCGTAGAGGGTCTTGTCCTGCAGGATGGCCCGATTGCCATCCTCAGCCAGCATCTGAGTGGCGGCCTGGTTGCAGCTGAGGATACGGCCGCGGCTGTCCAGGTGAAGGCTGGCGATGGGAGAGTATTCGAACACTGCACGGGTCTGGGCCTCATGAGCTCGCAGGCTGGCTTCGGCACGGAGACGCCCGATGGTCATGGCTACCTGCTCGGCAGCCTCACGCAGCGCCTGAAGGGTGTGCACCGAGATGAAGTGGCGCGGCGCCCCGAGGAGTTCGATGACATAGTCGACCTTTTCGTCGACGGCGATGGGGACCCAGCCGCGTCCGTTCTCCAGTAGCTGGCGCGCAGGTTCGGAGAGATGATTGTCAATGCCCACCGTACGGCTCCAGCGGGCGGAGCGGTCATGGACGAGGGAGCGGCCGAGTCGCGACTCGAGCGACAGCGGTTGAGCTTCGAATGCCTCTCTCGTCGCCTCGTCCGGGGACCCATGCCAGACATCCAGGCCCACCAACGACGAGCCATTGTTTGCCACCACCCGTGCCAGGGGCCAGCCACCCACCGCGGCGAGGACCGGCAGGCAGCTCTCAAGCAGGTTCAGCACATGGCTCGACTCGTCCGCCAGCACCGCCAGATCCCGCAGCATGCGGGCCCGTCGCTGGTGCAGCATCATCAGCCGGTTGGCACGGGTGAGCTGCTGCCGCGTTGCCTCCGGCGAGGCGGACTGTTCGGCGGTCGTCGCCGCGTCCATAACCCTGACACGGACCATGTCTCGCGGCATCGGAAGCAGCACGCGATCAAATTGGACCACCGCTGGGAGGCTGTCTCCTTGACGGGTCAGCAGGGTCAGCTCCCCCTTGAGAGAGCCGGTCTCGGCGGCCACACGGGGGTACTCGTCGCCGATGCTCTGAGTACTCAGGATCTGCCTCCACGAGACCTCGGCCAGCTCCTCTGGCTCGTAGCCCAACAGCAACGCGAAACTGGGTGACACCAGCGCCAGGGAGTGCCGCTCCACATCGACGACCGCCAGTGGCTCATCGAGCCCATGCAGCAGCGCACGGACCAACAACTCACCCTCGGCGCGGGCCAGCTCGGCGTTCACCTCGGCGGTCACGTCTTCGAGGGTCAGGATACACCGCATGTGTTCCGGCGCAGACAACGTCACGCGCACCTGGCGCGACGGCTGTCCGAAGCCAGCCAGCGTCAGCCCGTCCCCCCGGACGGTTTCCCCACGCAGGATCCGGACGAGTTGTTGCGTGATGGCCAGACTCGTGGCGATGGTTGCCGCGTTCAACACCTGCGTCAGGGGCAGCGGAGCGTCCGGATGAGGCGGTTCGACGATGCCGAACCACTGCCTGAATCGCGCGTTGGCCGCACAAATCGTGACGGTCTCCAACACGAGCTTGGTATATCGGCGGGCGACGAAGTCGAGGCTCGCGTCTGGATGCAACCCGAGATGATTGAGCAGGGAGCCGTAGTCCAGCTCCGCCATCGCGACACCAGCGTGCTCGAGCCAGCTTGCCGAAAGCAGGCTCTGGCTCGTTTGGCGTCTTGCTGGGGGTTGCTCGGTCAAGAAGCGCGGTTCCTCCGGAGACGTGGGGCGGTGTCGTCCGATGGTGGCCCTGGAGGGCCCGGATGGCGCTTCGGAGGAACTCCCGTCAGCGCTTTTCAGTGACCACCCGCACCCGGTTGGGGCGGAAGTCGAGCTCGTTCTGAACGTAACGGGACCACAGCTGCTCGTCTGAAGCGTCTTCGAATGCTGAGAGCGAAAGTCCAAGTCCATATTGATCTTTTTCCGTGCCTTCCGCCACCCAACAGATGGTGCCTTCGAGCACGAGCTCCACCGGCTTGATGTGAACGGTGACCGGGTAGCGGACGCGGATGGGAGTGCCCTTTGGAGGAACCTTGTTCTTCGGCAACTTCACCAGCACGTAGAGGCCGTTGGTGGAGACGTTGTAGGCGCGAGCCTTCACCGGTCGCCCACCGATGGCACATGTCACCGGCACCCGGACGGGTACGCGAGGTTCCCGCCGACGGCCGTGGGCAGCCTCTTCGCGCTCCTGCTTCTGGGTGTCGGTCATGGTCGCCTTTGGCTGCATCCATAGGTACCAACCGGCGCCTCGCGCGCCGAACTTGGCGCCCTCCGGTCGACCCCGCATGACCTCTTCGATGAAGGTTTCCAGGATGCCGCGGTCGCGGCTGAAGATGGCGGTGAGCTCGCAGAAACCGCGTCCGTTGCGCATGGGCTCGCTGAAGCTGACCAGGGCCTGAAGCTCCGGACCCCACCGCGTGACGATGACGATCCGCTCCTGCTTGTCCGGCCGGAACTTCTCGTCGGCGGAGGTGACGATGAGGCGCGTCTTGTCCGAGCAGCCGACGACCGTAATCGGTACGTCGTAGGTCTCACGACGAATGACGCCCCGGGTGGGGAGGTGCCAGAACATCAGTCGGGCCGAGTCCTGGTTGCGCTTCCGCGCGAAGGTGTTCGCTTGAATGGTCATGGGCGTGCTCCCTGCGGGGCGGTAGCGCGGTCACGGATGAGGGCGGCCGTAAGCTCGCCAAACTGGTCTTTACGGAAGGCCTGGCTGGCGCCGGCGGACATCGCCACGCGCGCCACTTCGGTGTCACAGAGGCCGGAGAGGACGTAGATGGGGCCGGTGAAGCCGCCGCGCCGGATCATGCGGATGGCCGTCACTCCATCCACCGGCATCAACAGATCCATGACCACCGCGGCTGGCTGACGCAGCTCCAGGTGGCTGACGGCGTCGTGGACGGCGCCCGTGGAGAAGACCCGGAACCCTTTGCGGGTCAGCGCTCGGCGCACGACCTGCCGGTAGAGGGGGTCGTCGTCGACGACCACCACTTCGTTGGGCGCCAGCTCCATCGTGCGCATCCGCTGCCGTTCGTTCCTGCTGCGGTGGGGCGCGACGTCTTCCTCTGTGGTGGTGGGCAGCAGGTAGTGCTTGGCCCAGCTGTGTTCCATGGCGTCGCGGATGGCCAGGAACCCGTCGACCACCTCTTGCAGGTTTTCCGGGCGGTCCTCGGGGGCCTTCGCGAGCATGCGTTTGAGCAGCTCGTCAGCCTCTGGGATCACCCAGCCAGCATCCTCTTCGTGAGAGGCTGCCGTCGGGGCCTCGAACAGGTGCTTGAACAGCAGCGACTGGACGCTCGTGGCGTCGAAAGGTGGCAGCCCGGTCAGTGCCTCGTAGAGGACCGCGCCGAGGCTGTAGATGTCGCTTCGATGGTCGAGGGCCAGGCCGCGGATCGCTTCAGGGCTCATTGTGTAGGGGCTCCCACAGGGAGCTTCGTCGCCCTCGGCCTCGCGGGCCGCGGTCAGTCGCGAGATGCCGAAGTCGAGCAGTTTGACCGACATGGTCTCTTCGTGCTCGGACCCCGACAGCAGGAAGATGTTTTCGCTCTTGATATCCAGATGGATGACGCCGGCATGGTGGGCGCGCCGCAACGCTTCGCCCACCTGATCGAGGACCGCGTAGAAGTCGAGCACGCCCAGCGGGCCGCGTTCGTCGATCCAGTCCGCCAGGTCGGTACCATGAAGGTACTCCATGACGATGTAGTAGCCGGCCTGGGCATCTTCGCCCGAGTCGTAGACGTTCACGGTCTGCTCGGTGGCGACGCGAGCCAGGATCTGAGCTTCCTGCTCGAAGCGCCGTACCCACTGGGGATGAATGGCGATGGTGTTGCTGAGCACCTTGATGGCGACGGGGCGGCAAAGCTTCTGGTGATAGCCCCGATAGACGGTGCCAAAGGTGCCCTCACCGATGCGTTCTTTGATGTAGTAGCGGCCATCCAGGGTTCGGCCGACGAGCGGATCGGTCGGGTCCAGACCCGCATCCGCTCCCATAGGGGGCGACGAAGGCAGCGGCTCGACGGCCCCGGCGCTGCTGTCCGGGCCGCCTGCGTAGTCCCAGGTCGCTCGGACGTTCGTCTGGTTGCTGTGGAGAGTCATGTTGACCTCAAAGACAAAAGCGGTCGCGTCAGGTGGGTCCGGGTGCGGTGGCAAACATCGGTGGTTGAGCCTCGTGGCCCGTGACCAATGGCAGCTTCATGAGTTGGCTCAGGGGAAGCGGCCGCGCGAAGAAGTAGCCTTGGAGGATGTCGGCGCCGAGCTTGTGGAGCGTCTGGCGCTCGTCGTCGGTCTCGACACCTTCGGCCACGACCGTGGCACCCATGCTGTGGCAGACACCGATGAGTCCTTCGACCATGGTCCTCCGCCGGCGGTCCAGATGGATGTCGCGGATGAGCGACATATCCAGCTTCACGTACTCGGGTTCGAGCAGGGTGAGGCTCTTGACGGAGCTGTACCCCTCACCCAGGTCATCTACCGCCATCTTGAAGCCGAGGTCGCGCAGAGCGTCGATGGCCTCCCGTGGCTCTTTGACTTCACGAAGGCGGACGCGCTCGGTGATTTCGAAGACCACGCGTTCGGGTGTGTCGAACAGGGATGCGCATCGGTACAACGCCCCGGTGCCCAGCTCGAGCGGGTGCAGGTTGATAAACACCCGCCAGTGCGACAGCAGCCGCCGCATATCTTCGCGGATGCGGGCGCGGATGGTCAGGCCCAGCTCGGCCAGCCGGCCAAGGGCCTCGGCGCCGCAGATGACCTGACCGGGATGTTTGTAGCGAGGATGGCTGGCCCGAAGCAGCGCCTCGACGCCATAGATGGTCTCACCCTCGCCGTCGATCTTTCGAACCAGCGGCTGGTAGGCCATGTAAACGGAGTCGAGGATGTCTTCGAACAGGGTGCTGCCGGCGTCACCTACGAACTCGGCCGCTTCATTATGACTCATGGTCAGCTGCTGCACGCGGCTGCGATGCACCGCCACGTCGAGCACTTTCCTGAGTTCGACGAGATCGATCGGCTTGCGCAGGTAGCGGAACGCACCCAGCTCGACCGCTTCGATGGCACTGTCCATGCTGGGGTCGCCGGTCAGCAGAAGCACCGGCGTCTGCAGGTCCTGGTTGCGAATCTCGCGAAGCAGCGAAAGCCCATCCAGGTGAGGCATATTGAGGTCGCTCAGGATGGCTGAGAACGATTCGGTCTTCAGCTTCGTCAGTGCGCTCTTGCCGCAGGACGCGCAGTCCACGGTGTAGCCGTTGCGCTGCAACTGCCGTTTGAGCATGTGCCGCGTGGTGAAGTCGTCGTCGACCACCAGGAGGTGTCCCTTTGATTCGGTCGGTCGAGCTGCGGTCATCTTCAACCCCTTAAGACAAGGGCCGGGTAGCGGCGTTCGGTGAGTGTCGGGGTATTGGTTAGCAAGGATGGTGCCAGTACCTCCGGATGGGCGAGTCCATATAAGGAACGGGGACGCGCACTCTGATCAGGGGATCTCCGCTACACTCCCGGCTGTATCGTTTCGCTACTACCGCTTCACCAACGCTGTACTGCAAATCGACACACTTCGGCGCAAAGCCCCGAAAAGATTAGATCGGGTGGGGTTTGTTCCGCCTGGCATGCCTCTTGCTTCGGTACCGAGCATCTCGGACATCCAAGTCGAGGGCATCATGGACAGACATCGCATCACCGACACGCTTCGCCGACTGGCCGAGATTCGCGAGCAGCAGGCACGCACGGATGCTTCGCTCGCCAAGCGCGACCTCGAGCAGGTGCGTATGGAGCGTGACGCCCTCATCCGCGACCGGGTCGAGAACGAGGCGCGAGTCCGTGAATCCGGCTCCATCTCCTGCGCCGACCTACAGCTGCTCGAGCTGTCTCGTGAGCAGTACCACCAACGCCTGAGCGTGGCCGACAGCGAAGTCGACCAGCATCGTGTTCGGGCGGAGAGCGCCGACGACGCCCACCGCCACGCCCTGGGGCGTTTTCGGACGGCGACCAAGGTCAATGAGCGGGTCCACCGCGAGTGGCTCGACGAGGTCCAGCGCAAACGCACTCAGCAGCTGGAAGAGCTGTCGCGCAGCCATTGGATGGCTCAAGCGAGCTGTTGAACGACGGGGGTAGCGTAATCCGGGGGGATTAGCGTTAGGGTGTAGCGAACCGATGCGATTTGTGTCGTTTCGCTACACCCTTCCGCATGTGAGTCCCTGGGGTGCTCTACGACTGGGTCGCTCAGCACTCGGTTTGGCGACGCCTCGAGGCGAGCTCGTCGCCAGGCAGAGCGTCCCTCGGCAAGTCCTGCCCGGCAAAAGCTGCCCACTCGACGAGGTGTTGTCGTCTAAGGGGCCGAAATTTATGGCTTTGGCTGTTGGAACGCCTCTTGCTCTCCAGACCGGCGTACGTGGTTTTGCTGAGGAGTCACCATGGCCAACGGTATCTATGTCGCAGTCTCGGGCAGCATCGCCCGGCTCGACCAGCTGGACGTGCTCGCCAACGATCTGGCGAACGTCAAAACGCCTGGCTACAAACACGACACCGTGACCTTCGAGTCCGTTCGCGCCGACCTGCAGACCTCCGTCGAGGCCGGGGATGTGGATGCCGATACCGTCGTCGACAAGGACTTCGTCCAATCGACGGATACCTACGCCAGGCTGGGCCAGGGGCCGCTGCAGCGTACCCAGAACCCGCTCGACATCGCCTTGATGGGCAATGGTTTCCTACGTGTCCAGACCGAACGCGGCGAGCGTCTCACCCGCAACGGTCGGCTCATGCTCGGACGCGACGGTACGCTTCGCACGCTTGGCGGCCACTCGGTGCTCGATGTTCGCGGCAAGCGCATCCAGATTCCGCCCGCCGTGGCCCCGGAGATTGGCGCTGACGGCACCATCCGAGACAACGGCCGCGCCCTGGCGAAGCTGGGGGTTCGGGCCGTCAATCCCGACGCCCGACTGCTCAAAGACCGGGACGGATTGTTCACCCCGGAACCGCCACAGGCCGGCGCTCCCGCCGTACCTGTGAAGAACGCCTGGGAGGTCATGCAGGGCTATCTGGAGCAGAGCAACTCCAGCCCGGTCCGGCTCATGACCGAGTTGATCGAGGTGCAGCGCAACTTCGAGGCCCTCCACCAGGTCATCAGCACCAACGCGGACATGGACCGCACCGCCACCCGCCTGACCGGCTGAACCACTTCCCTGACGAGGACGACTCATGCAACGTAGCCTGCACACCGCCGCCACAGGGATGGAAGCACAGCAGCTCAACATTGACGTCATCGCCAACAACCTGGCGAACGTCAAAACGAGCGGCTTCAAGAAGTCTCGTGCCGACTTTCAGGACCTCTTCTATCAGCAGATACGGGCCGCCGGCACCGCCGAGGAAGGTCTCGATACGGCGGCGCCCAACGCGCTGGAGGTGGGGCACGGTACCCGCCCGATCGGCACCCAGAAGATGTGGACCACGGGTGATTTCCTCAACACCAACAACGAGCTGGACCTGGCCATCGAAGGCAACGGCTTCTTCAGGGTCCGCCAGGCCAACGGCACGTTGGTCTACACGCGAGCCGGCAACTTCAAGCTCAATTCCGAGGGCACCATCGTCAACGCCGAGGGCCGAGCCCTCGACCCGCCCATCAACGTCCCCCCGGAGACGGTCCAGATCCGCATCGATCAGGATGGCTCGGTCAAAGCCGTGCAGCCCGACGAGATCGAGCCGGTCGATGTGGGCCAGATCGAGATGACCCGGTTCGTGAACCCTGCAGGGCTTCGCGCCATCGGTCACAACCTGTTCGAGGCCACGGAGGCGAGTGGACCGCCCATCGATGGCATCGCTGGGGAGGATGGCATGGGCCGCATCGCCCAAGGCATGCTCGAGTCGAGCAATGTCGCCGTGGTCGAGGAGATGATCGACCTCATTGCCTCGCAACGGGCATACGAGATCAACTCAAAGGTCATCCAGTCGACCGACCAGATGCTGGCGCTACTGGCTCAGCTTCGGTGATGTCATGACGCCCCTTTCTGCCATCCACCGACTTGGACTGACCCTCATCGTCGCCCTGGGCGTGCTCGTCGCCCCACAGGCCGACGCCGCCAAGCACAAACGCCTCAACAAGGCCTTCGTCGCCCAGCTTCAGGCTTCTGGCTGGCTGCCGCCAGGTGCCTCGGTGGCGGTGGTGCGGGTCACGGGGCAAGACCGACACGTGATGGCGGGCACTTCACCACGCGTGGAACTTCACGGGCGCTCTTGGAGCGCCGACACATTGACCGCTCGGGTCACTTCCGGGCGTCGTGGCGCCCGTCGCACTGGCTGGGTGCGGTTCACGATCCGCGTGACGGCTCCGGTAGTCGTCGCGGCGCGCGACGTCAGACGCCATCGGCGACTGCGGGCGGAGGACCTCCGAGTCCGAAAACAGACAGTCCGCCCGCGCGATCGCGTAGCGGCCGACACCTCTGCGCTCATCGGCCGCACCGTGAGACGTGACATTCGCGCAGGGAGCCTCGTGGCCGAGCACTGGCTCGCGCCGGATGTGGCTTCCCGCGGCGACGTGCTGGCTGGAGAGCTGCGTCAGGGGCCACTGACGCTGAAGTTCTCTCTGGAGCTTCTTCAGCGTGCGCGCGTCGGAAAAGTGGTGCGGGCTCGCGTGGTGAGCACGGGCAAGGTGGTCAGGGCGCGGCTGGTCTCGCGTACCCGTGCGGAGGTGGTGCCATGACTCTGCTGCGACACATTGTCATGCTCACGGCCGCCGTGCTGATGGTGGCCCAGACATCCAGCGACGCCGGCGCGGCGCGACTCAAGGACGTCGCCTACGTGGACGGCGTGCGGCCCAACCAGCTCATCGGCTACGGGCTCGTTGTGGGCCTGGACGGCACCGGCGATACGCAGCGGGTTGGGTTCACCCGTCAGTCATTGACCGCCATGCTGTCGCGCTCGGGCGTTCGGTACGACGACAAGAACCTCATCCTGCGCAACGTTGGCGCGGTCATCGTGACGGCGAAGCTTCCCGCGTTTGCCCGACCAGGTGCCCGTATCGACGTCACGGTGAGCTCCATCGGCAATGCGCGCAGTCTCGCCGGAGGAACCCTACTGATGACGCCTCTGAGCGGGCCTGACGGCAAGCCCTACGCGCTCGCCCAGGGGCCCCTGCAGGTGGGCGGCTTCACCGTCGGCGGTCGGTCGGCGGCCGGGCGGCTGCGACAGAACCACCTCAATACAGGCCGCGTTGCCGGTGGTGGGCTGGTCGAAAAGAGCGTCCCCATCGCGCTGTCCCAGGAGGACAAGCTCACCCTTCGCATCCGCAAACCCGACTTCACGACGGCCGCCAACCTGACACGGGCCCTCAACGGCGCTGCGGGCCGACTGGGCGGTGCTGCGAATTGGGCCAAGGCGGTCGACGCCGGCACGGTGGAACTCGCGGTCCGAGGTAAGAAGCCTGAGCAACTGCCGTTGCTCATCGCTGGCCTGGAGAATCTCAACGTCGAGGTCGGCACGGCGTCTCGCGTGGTGATCAACGGGAGGACCGGAACCGTGGTCGTCGGTGGGGACGTCCGCATTTCCGCGGTGGCTGTGGCACACCACGGGGTAAGTCTGGAGATCGCCCAACAGCGGCAACTGTTTCAAAACAGTACACCCGCTACAGGGCAGGGCACCCAGCCACCACCTGACCGTCGCACTCCGATACAGAAAGGACAGCTCCAGGTGGTTCCCGCAGCAGCGACCCTGGCGGATCTGGTCAAGGGATTGAACGCGCTCGGCGTCCAGCCGCGAGAGTTGGTCCACATCCTGCAAGCAATCTCCGCGGCTGGAGCCCTGCAGGGTCAACTGGAGGTGCTCTAGCCATGATCTCACTGAGCGAAACTGGCGTTACGACGATAGGAGCACTGAGCCGGGACACTGGAGCGGGCGAGGGCGCGGGTGCGCTGCATCGTGCAAACACCGAGTTCGAGGCGGTTCTGCTACGCCAGCTCGTGGTTGCCATGCGTAAGACGGTCCCACAGTCGGAGACGATGCCTGCGTCGTCCAAGCTCTACGACCACTTCATCGAAGAGGGTTTGTCCCGTCATCTTGCTGACGTAGGGGGCATCGGCCTGGCCGACCTCCTCGCCCTGAATGAAACCGTAGAGAGATCAACGACTTCAGGTCCGCCGGAAGAAAAACCGGAGGATTCTGTTAAGTCCTCGGAACTACATCTCGTTGCTAGAGATGTAGGCGCTGTGTGAACATGCACAAGCAGAAGCGCCTCGAGGATCGGATCGATGGATACACTACGACCTTTGGATGGCTCGGGCCCATCAAAGCCCGGTGTAAGAGCAGAAGCTGGCTCCGCCCCGGTGGCGCGCGTGGAAGCGTTGACGCCGGTCGAAGGGCAGGGCGAAGTGTCCGAACAGGCTGCCGCCACGGTTGCGCAGTCGTTGCAGGAGAATCGGGAAGTTCTTCAGATCGCCGACAAGTCGGCAGTAGCGATCGACCACGACGCCGTGGCCGAGTTGAAGCAGGACGTCAGCGAGGGCCGGTATGTCCTGAGCGCCGAGGTGCTCGCGGATCGTCTGATGGAAGACGCCGGACTGCTGCTGCCCGTTACCGTCAGCGAGGAGTAGACCCCTCATCATGAGTGTGCGCCCACCACCACCGCAGGTTGAGTCGGCGCACCGATCTCAGCTGCAGTCGCTCAAGGATGCCTTGCGTCAGCAGCGTGAATCTCTGGTCGCGCTGGTCGAGGTGACCCAGGAGGAGCAGGCTCACCTCATCGCGTTTGATATCCAGGCCCTGACCGACGCGACGACGCGCCGCATGAGCGCTATGGCGGTCGTCGCCGAGCGCCAGCATGCCACCCGCCAGGCGTTTGACGCCGCCCGGCTCCCCACCGATTCAACGGTGACCGCCCTTGCCGAGAGGCTCGCCGATGATGAGCTGGGACAGCTCGCGTCGTCGTTGCGCGCTTTGGCGGGAGCCTTGTCTGAACTGAACACCTTGACCCAGGTCCACGCCAAGCGGAGCTCCGGCATGACCCGGGCCTACGCGGCGCTGCTCACCCGAGGGCGGCAGGGCGCCAAGGTTCCCAACGCGTACTCGCGAAACGGCAGGGCGAATCACGCCGCTGCCGCGCCGGCGAGCATCGTGGTGAGGAGCCTATAGCCATGGCGACCATCAACGAGCTGTACGGGATTGGGCTGAGCGCGCTGACGGCCAACAAGTCCCTGGCCGCCATCGCCTCGCAGAACATCGCCAACGCCGATACGCCCGGCTACGTGCGCCAGTCGCTGGCGCTGACCACACGGTACCTGGGCCTGCCCGGCGTTGATGTGGAGGGACCTCGGGCGATCCGCAACCCGTTTCTGGCGGGGCAGCTCGTCGACACCCTGGGTCGGCTGGGCTACCACGAAGGCCAGCAGGCCGCATTGACGCGCATCGAAGGGGTCGTCAACGAACTCGACGGCAACGGCATTGGACCGTTGCTGGGCGACTTCGCCAGTGCATTGGATCAATGGGCAGCGAACCCGAACGACGTAGACCTCAAAGGTAGCGTCATCGCGGGTGCCGAAGCCCTGGCGAGCGCCATTAATGGTGCCCGGCAGCAGTTCCTCGAGGGAGCCGATGCGGCCTACGACGAGGCCGTGGGGACGGCGACCGAGGTCAACCAGATGGCCGAGGAGATTGCGTCCCTCAACGACCAGATCCGCAACCTTCAGGGGGCGGGAAAGAATGCCAACGAGCTCATCAGCCGGCGCGACTACCTGGTCTCGGAAATGGGGCGGCTGGTCGACGTCGATACGGTCGCTCAGGACGACGGGTCGGTCTACGTCTTCGTAGGCGCGGGACGCGCGTTGGTTGACGAGTCCGGAGCTTCGAAGCTCAAGGTTGGCGACCCCGGACCTGCTCCGGGATACGCCATCGAGGTCACCCTGGAGCGGGCCAACGGGCAGTCGCTCTCGCTTGGTGCCCCTGTCGGTGGGCGCCTGGGCGGGCTTACCGAGGCCTACCAGGATACGGCGGCCGGGGCAGTGGCTCAGCTCGACGCCTTCGCACAGGACCTGAGCGACCGCATCAATGCGGAGTACTCCGCCGGAGATCTCTTTGCCTTTGACGGCCAGACTCTGACGGTGGTCCAGGACGCGTCGACATTGACGATTCCCGCGGTGGGAACCGAGGCGTCGAACATGGCTGACGCGATCAACGTCGGCAATGGCTCCATCCTGGACAACTGGCAAGGCCTGGTGAATTCGGTCGCGTCGCCGATTCAGGCGGCCAATGCCGGAGTGGCCATCGAGGGCGCGACGGCCACCCAGTTGGAGACTATCCTGCTCAGCGAGACGGCCGTCAGTGTCGACGAAGAGCTGATTACTCTGTCCCAGGCCAATGCGGCCTTTGAGGCGGCGAGCGAAGTGATCAAGGTCGCCGGCCAGCTGACGACCACGATCCTCAACATGGTGGGCTGAGCAGGTCTCCCGTTTCTGAGCGCGAAATCCGGCGCGTGGCAAGTGTCTCCGGCGCGCGGCCGCATTCCGATCGGTTGATGCCCGGAAATCGGGCCTCTACTCGATCTTTTCGCTCAAGTCTTCAGGGTGCCAGCCCGTTCCTTCCAGTGACGGCAAACAACTGGAGTGTGTAATGGTCACTGGACGACACGTGTTGGACGGGCTCACCGCCACACCGCTGACCGAGCAAGGACTCGGTCGCGGTCGCGAGCGCCATGCCCTGAACCCATCGTGCTTGTTGCCACTGCACGTCCAGGTCGGAGGGCGATCATGAGCGTCTCCTGGAGCAGCACCCCGTCAAAGAGGACCGCCGTGGAAGGCACCCATGCCGATTGCCAGGATTCGGCCCATCGGACTACCATGCCCGACAATCCTTCAAGAACGTCGAGTTACATGACCCCGAAGGCCAATGACGAGCGCGCGGTGGCCCGTGGCTCCCGCATCCTCCTCGCCGAGGACGACCCTCAGCTGATCGCAATGTACAAGCGTCGGCTGAAGCGGGAGGGCTACGACGCCATCGGCGTTTCGACCGCGGAGGCTTGCCTCGAGCGACTCCAGACCTCGGTCGTGGATGCCATCATCATGGACGTCGGGCTGCCTGGCATGGATGGAATGACGGCGATGCGGCACATCGTCGAGCGATATCCATCGCTCCCCGTCATCATGGCCACCGGCGACACCAACGCGTCGACCGCCGTATCCGCACTCAAAGACGGTGCCTACGACTACATCGTCAAACCCATCGACATGCAGCGGCTACTGACAATCGTCGGCAACGCCGTGAAGAGTCGCCGGGACAAACTCCGCCTGCTGGAGCTCGAGCGGGGCGACGGCGACTTCGAAGGCATTATCGGTACCTCTGCGCCCATGCGGCGCCTCTTCCGCCAGCTGGCCCGGGTGGCAGGTAGCGACGTGACCGTGCTGATTCAGGGCGACAGCGGCTCCGGCAAAGAGCTGGTGGCTGCGGCCCTGCACGCACGAAGCTCGCGAGCCAATGGCCCCTTTGTGGCGGTCAACAGCGCGGCCATCCCCGAGTCGCTTCAGGAATCGGAGCTCTTCGGACACGAACGAGGCGCCTTTACCAGCGCTGTCGGTCGCCGGATGGGCCGGTTCGAGGAAGCCAACGGCGGGACGTTGTTCCTCGACGAGGTGGCTGATCTGTCGCCCTCGCTGCAGGTCAAACTCCTCCGTGGCCTGCAGGAGCGGACGTTCCGACGGGTCGGCGGCGAGAAGGACTACAAGAGCGACTTCCGGCTCATCTCGGCAAGTCACAAGGACCTGCGGGCAGAGGTAGAGGCCGGGCGACTGCGTGAGGATCTCTACTACCGACTGGCAGTGTTCGAGCTGCGGGTCCCGGCTCTGAAAGAGCGGCTCGAGGACATCGCGCAACTGGCCCACCACTTCCTCGCCAACATGGCTCGGGCCGCCAAGGTGCCGATTCCGAACCTGGCTCAGGATGCCCTGTCGACCATGATGGCGCATGACTGGCCCGGCAACGTCCGCGAGCTGCAGAACGCTATTCAGCACGCGTTCGTACTGGCCGAAGAGGGTGTCATTCGACGGCACCATCTTCCGTCGCGCCTGCGGGCGGTGGAAGAGGCGGGTGGAGGCGAGGATGTGCCCCTCATCGAGGCGGCCACTGGAGAGCAGCTGTTCAATCTCGATGAGGTGGAGCGGCGGGTTATCAAGCGCTGTCTCGACCACACCGGTGGCAACCTTTCGGAGGCTTGTCGGCTCCTGGGCTGCGCACGGACCACGCTTTATCGTAAGATACAGAAGTACAGTCTCTGACGGGGGCGTCAGTGATGAACCATGCGAATACAACCCCTGAAGACGCAGAGGTGAGGGTGCAGGAGCAGCCAAAGGGAGGATTGGTCCTCGCGGTCGACGACCGACCGGACAGCCTTCGGATTCTGACCCGAATCCTCCAGGAGGACGGCCATCAGGTGCGCCCCGTCCTCAGTGGTGAGCAGGCACTGCAGCTGGCCGCTCGGATTCGACCTGACCTGGTGTTGCTCGACATCTCCATGCCGGGCATGGACGGGTTCGAAGTCTGCCAGGCGCTCAAGGCGTCGGAAGAGACGGCCGACATCCCCGTCCTGTTCCTCAGTGGCCGCGGAGGGCTCGAGGATCGCTTGAAGGCGTTCGAGCTGGGTGGCGTCGATTTCATCGGCAAGCCCTTCAAGATCGAAGAGGTCCAGGCACGGGTCCGCACCCACCTTGCCGTTCGCCGTCTACAAGAGGCGCTCGAGTCCAAGAACCGCGAGCTCGAAGCGAGTTACGTCAAGCTGACCGAGCTGGAGACCCTGCGCACGGCGCTGGTGGCAATGCTCATCCATGACATGCGGTCACCCCTGTCGGTGATTCGGTTCGCGGTCCAGGAGTGGGCCGAGATGACCGAGGACGAGGACGACGACCTGGGCGAGCTCGCCGGGCGTAGCCTCGAGGTACTCCAGAAGATGATGGACGATGCGCTCGACGTCAGCAGCCTGCAGGCCGCCGAGATGCCGGTGGAGCGTGCGCCCGACGACGCTATGGCGCTGGTCGCCGAGGTGGTCGGGACCGCTCAGGCACGTCCCGACATTGCGCCCATCGTGATCAACGGGCCCGAGCCGAGCCAGGCCATGGTCCAGGTGGACCGGACGCTGATGTCCCGGGTCATCGACAATCTCATCACCAACGCCAGCCGCTATGGGGGCGTCGACAACGACGTGCACATCAACGTCGGGATCGAGGGGGACCTCGTCACCATCGCGGTGGAGGACGAGGGGCCGGGGCTTGCTCCGGAGCACCGCGACAGGGTGTTCGACCAGTTCTGGCAAGCGACGAATGGGCGGCGCATGCGTCGTGGTGTCGGGCTTGGGTTGACGTTCTGCAAGCTCGTCGTCGACGCGCACGGCGGACGCATCACGGCCGAAGAAGGCTCGAGCGGTCAGGGGGCAGCCTTTGTCATCCGGCTACCCCACGTGACGTAGCGATTCACCTTTGCAACAGGGGCCAGTAGGTTTGCTGAGGTGAGCAGCGATTGGGACGCGTTGGAGGCCATCGAGCTACCCGTGGGTGTAGTCATATGTGACTGCACGCCGTCGACGATGGCCTTGGCGGAGGGGCGTGAACTGGTCTCCCAGCGGGGGGCTCGGTCCGTCTTCGAGACGATTCGCATCGTTCGAGCCAACACCAAGCTTCGGCGCCTCCTGGGGGATGACCCTCCAAGCGTCGACGCAACCCTCGACCTGAACGTGCTGCGCAAGGTCTTCAGTGCCAGCGCATGCGTTGCCTTCTCGACGACCATCGTGCGAGCGTGCAACGTTCAGGGCTCGGCTGTCAGGACGTTGCATCTCGAGGAGTTGTCTGGGCGGGTCCGAAGCCTGCGCATCCATCTCAATCCCATCCCCTGGGACGCGCAGAAGGCGTGGATCATCAGCATCCACGACGTCACCCGTCAGGCCAACGAGTCACGCCGACTCGCGGACGTGCGGATGATGGAGCGAGCGCTGTGGAGTGGCACCGAAGTCCTTGCGGCCCTGGTCGAGCCCTCATCACGTCGCCTGATGCGGCTGAGCCCCGACCTGGCTTCGATGATTGGGTACGAAGGCTCGGTCGTGGATGCCTTCCACATCGATAGTCTCCTGACCAACCCGGGGACGGCCGACGCGGCGCTTGCCGTGGCCGCTGACAGCGGGCGAGCCAGCGCGGAGCTCAGCTTGAAGACTGTGGCTGGGTCTTCGAACTATCGCGCTGAGTTCCAGTCGGCCGTCGTGCCCACGATGCCTCTGATGGTCAGGGTCGTGCTCACTCCGACCTCGAGCCTGGCGCGGCCCGACGAGGCGCCCCGGATCGAGGCATCAGCACTTTGGCACCAGCGTCGCGCTCGGCTTCTGGGCGACCTGGCGCTGGCCACTCACGCCGCAAAAGACGTGGACACCATGCTGGGCCTGGCCCTGCCGGTGTTGCGTCGGTTTGGGGGCTGGTCCGGCGCACGGGTGTTGATGGCCGCCGATGACGCTTTCATTCCTGTCGCCATCGAAGACGGCGCTCCCAAGGTCGACGCGCCTCTCTCCACAAGGGCCTGGCCAGCGACGGCTCTGCTTCAGGACCGTCTCCCGGTGTGGGTCGAGGACTCACGCCACGTCGACGCGTGGAGCGCCGAGACCCACGTCACCGACACGGGTTGGCTGCCGATCGCATCGGGTGTGAGCACATCCATCATCATCGAGCTCTCGGGCCAGCCGCGGGTGGTCATGGCGGGGGAGGCGCTGGCTGTGTTGGCAGAGGCTGTGGTTCAGCTCTCGGCCGCTGTGAGCCGGCTCGAAGCCGAGCAGAAAGTGCGCATGCACGACCGCCAGATGCGCGCGGTCTTCGAGCACTCGCCGTTGGCCATGCTCCACCTTGGTGTGCGCGGCAGCATCCTGAGACTCAATCAGGCGGCCGCAAGGCTCCTGGATCTAGCGGATGGCAACGACGCCAACGTCGGCACGTTGACGGTCAGCGAAGATCGGGGCCGTTTGGCGGAGCTGTTGGCCAGGGCGGGCGCGGGTGAGGGTGAGGCGTCGGTAAGCGACGAAGTTCGGCTCGCAATCGGAGACCAGGTGATCGTCGCCCAGGTCAGCGTCTCGCGGGTCGAAGATGAGGCTGCCGACGACAGCGGTCGGCAGCTCGTGATGGTGGTGGACGACGTCACCCGGCTCAAAGCTGCCGAGGAGGACCTGCGGAACGCGCGCGAGGCTGCCGAGGTGGCTTCCCGGGCGAAGTCCACGTTCCTGGCTCATGTCTCGCACGAGATCCGCACGCCCATCGCCGCCATTCTCGGGTTTGCGCAGCTGCTGCATCGAGACCCGGAGCTGACGCCGACCCAGGCTGAACGGCTCGAGCGGATTCTGCGGGCAGGTGACCACCTTACGGGGCTCATCGACGGCGTGCTCGAGGTCTCCAAGATCGAGAGCGGTCATGTCGAGCTCGAGCTGGAGTCGTTCAACCTCCCGAGCTTGCTCAGCGATGTGGAGGCCATGTTCCGGGCTCGCGCCACCGACAAGGGGTTGGAGCTCCTGTTCCAGGTCGGTGACATCCCGTTCGCGGTCCGCTCGGACCCGGGGAAGCTCCGACAGATCCTCATCAATCTGATCGGCAACGCCATCAAGTTCACCGACGTTGGCTCCGTGCGCGTCGAGGCGCGGTCGGAGCGGTCCGAGGAGCATGTACAGCTCTTCTTCACAGTGGTGGACACCGGGCCGGGTATCCCACCGGAGAACCTGGAGCGCATCTACGAGCGGTTCGTCAGCTCTGCCAACTGGAGTGCCCCCGGAACAGGCCTGGGGCTCGCCATCTGCAAAGAGTATGTGGACTTGCTCGGAGGTCGGGTCACGGTCCACAGCGAGGTCGGTCGTGGCAGTACCTTCGCCGTAGAGGTCCCCGTCGCCCAGGTGCTTCGGGCACCGCGCCGGCGTCGCGTGCAGACCTTGCGTCCCTCGGCGCTGCAGTCGCTCAAGGCACTGGTCGTGGACGACAATGATGACAACCGGGATCTGCTGACCGCCATGCTCTCCGCCATGGGGATCAAGGTGAAACAAGCCAGCGGAGGCCTCGAGGCCCTCCAGCGGTGCCAGGAGGCCCGATTCCACCTCGTGTTCATGGACCTGGCGATGCCCGACCTGGACGGCATCGAGACCACGCGTGAGCTGCATCGCCGCGGCCTTCTCGATCGGTCCAAGATAGTTGCTGTGAGCGCCCATGCCTTCAACCACGACCGGCGGCGTGCGATGGAAGCTGGCGTCGATGCGTTCATGACCAAGCCGTTTACGGTGGAGCAGCTGGACGCGGTCCTCACGCGTCTGGTGAAGGGGTTGATGCCCAGCGCGTTGCGACGCGAAGCGGTCACCTTGAAGAAGCTGTCATCGGCGCCGCGTCCGAACCTCACGCCCATCGGCTCCGATATGCTTCGGCGGCTCCGACAGGCGGCCAACGACGCCAATGTGGAAGGCCTACGCCGGCTGACCGATGAACTCAGCCAGTCCCACCAACGCGAGGCGATTCAGATCGTCCGCTGCGTCGAGGACTTTCGCTACGATCAGGTGCTGACGTTGGTCGACAAGTGGGCCAGCGCGTAGGGCGAGACTGCCTTGCGGCACGGCCTCGGGAGCCTGGCGTTCGACCCTCCGACCCGGCGTCTCCGTATCGTTTGATACCGCGCCGTCATCCTTGTGCAGCGGATCGCTACAGAGCCATGTTGCGAACCGGAACGATGCACCGGTCTGCGTGTTTCGAAACGGAACAGCCTGAGAATATTCGTTTTTTTTGATTATGTTGGTTAAGGCGTCGCTCGCCCCGGTCGTTATCCATGGCTGAAGCGGCCAACTGACCGCGAACACCAAAGAGAAACGAAAGAGTTTTCACGGAAGCTGTCAGGTCGCTTGCACCGCGGTCCCCTTGGGACGAGGTGCTCCGCCTCTGCCTTCACTCTCAAGGAGCAAATCATGCCTTCGCCATTGGCAATCATGACCAACGTTGGATCACAGACCGCCCAAACCAACATGCTGAAGGTGAGCCGAAACCTGAACCAGTCGATTTCTCGACTGTCTTCCGGCAGCCGCCTCACGTCAGCCGCGGACGACGCCGCTGGCGTCGCGGTTTCCACGGACCTTCGGGCCCAGCTGCGTGGCTACAACCAGGCTATCCGCAATGCCAATGATGGCGTCGCCATCCTGCAGACTGCTGAGGGCAGCTACAACGCGCAGACCGAAACCCTGACGCGTATGCGGGAACTCGCTATCCAGTCCGGTTCTGACGGCTTGACCGACACCGAACGCGCTTACATCGACACCGAGTTCCAAAGCCACATGTCTGAGCTGGGGCGCGTTGCCTCGGTCACCGAGTTCAACGGCCAGATGCTGCTGGACGGAACCGCGGGTGACGGCGCCGGGCTGATGACCTTCCAGGTTGGCACCCGAAACACCGCCAACGACCGCATCACGGTGCAGCTGGATGCTCAGGACGTGGCGGGCCTCGGCATGACCGGCGCTGCAGTCGACACCCTGGCCAACTCACAGGCCGCCGTCGACCTCATCGACACTGCGCTGGACTCGCTGGCCACCGACCGCGCCTCTCTCGGCGCCAGCATCAACCAGATGACCTCGGCCATCGACAACCTGAGCCACACCGTCACCAACATCACGTCTGCAAACGCGCAGATTCAGGATGTGGACGTGGCTGCCGAGTCGTCGAGCTTCGCCAGGTCCCAGGTGCTGCAGCAGGCTGGCGTTGCCATGCTCGCTCAGGCCAACCAGGCGCCCGGACTGGCCCTGCGCCTCCTCGGGTAACTCATTGAGCGCGTCGCCCGGGTCGGTGTCTGACATCGGCACCGGGCGGCCGCCCGTTCAACCCCCTTCCTTCAACCCCTTCGCGACAGGGAGAGTTCGATGACAGCGCTTGGCGGAATCATCAGCGGAATCGACACTTCCTCCCTGATCAACGCGATGCTGCAGCAGCAGCGCCTGCCCATCAACCAGTGGCAGCAACAGCGCGAGGCCGCCGATATCAAAATCAGTCGTCTCGGCGACTTCATGAGCAAGCTCAACACGCTCAAGTCCACTCTCGAAGACAACTTCGGCCAGATCGGTGACGTCCTTTCGCAGACCGCGACTTCTGGGAATGAAGACGTCATCAAGGTCTCCGCCGACGGCGACGCGTCGCCCGGCAACTACAGCATCGATGTGACCACACTGGCGGCCTATGAGAAGGACCGCAGCGATGCGTTCTCCAGCGAAGGCGCCGAGGTCAAGGCCGGGACGCTTCAGATCGGCACCGGCCCCGACGCCACCAACGCGTGGGTCGACATCACCATCGAAGAGGGTGACTCGCTGGCCACCATCGCCAACAAAATCAACGCCTCCGACGCGAAGGTCAACGCCAGCGTCGTCAGCGACGGCACCAGCTCCTACCTGCAGCTGAGCGCCCAGGAGAGCGGATACGACGTGGCCGGTACCGCCGACCAGGCCATCCGCATCAACGAAACATACACTGGAACCACCGGCCAGGAGCTGAACCTGGTCGAGGTGAGCACCGCTCAGAACGCCGTCGCCACGGTGGATGGCCTGGCGGTCAACTCACGGTCCAACTCACTCACCAACGTCCTGCCCGGTGTGACCATTGACCTGGTGGCCAGCGGCTCGACGACCTTTGACGTGGTCAAGGACAAGGCAGGGACCAAAGAGAACCTGCAGGCTTTCGTCGATGCCTTCAATGAAGTGGCACAGCTGCTGGACGAAGAGCTGGACGTCGACGGGGAGCAGAACCGAGACCGCAGTCTCACGGGCGAGTCGGTCATCCGAACCCTTCAGAGTGACTTCGCGACGATGTTCTCGGGGAGTTTCATTCCGGACGCGACCAATCCTGACCACGACGACATTACGCCTCTGTCGACAGCCTTCGACCAGCTGGCCGAGATCGGCATTACGCGGGACTCCGACGGAAAGCTCTCGCTGGACAGCGAAGCTCTCGACGATGCGCTCGATGGCGACATGGTTGCTGTGGCCGAGCTGTTCACCAAGGGGACCATCGGTGTCGTCGATCAGGTCGCGGGACTCGTCGACAAATTCGCCGATGGCGACACCGGCCTGCTCCAGACCCGACAGGAGGCGCTCGAGGCGGGCCAGGACCGTCTCGACCTCCGCATCGAGCGGCTCGAGACCCGCCTGGAGAAGAACCAGGCTCAGCTCGAACGCCAGTTCATGCAGATGGAACTCGCGATGGCCCAGATGAACCAGCAGACCGGCGCCTTGATGTCGATGATGACGGGGCCGACAGGCTGACGGCCGTCGACCTGACCACCAGCACCCATTCAACCCGAGGAAGTGAGCACGATGTACGCCGCAAACATGTACCGCAGCAACGAAGCCGCGACGGCCTCAAAGGGGGCGCTGCTCGTAATGCTCTACGACGGCATCGGGAAGTTCCTGCGTCAGGCGTCGGCAACGTTCCGGGCTGAAGACGTCGCCGAAGGCCGATATGCCATCGGGCGTGCGCTCGACATCATCGGCTACCTGCAGGCCACTCTGGATGAGGAGGCCAGCGAGGAGGTGGTGGAGGCGCTGGACAAGATGTACCTGGCCTGGACGCTCGTGTTGGTACAGGCCAGCACCAAGGTGCAGGTGGACAAGGTCGACGCCATCAATGACCAGGTCGACGCCATGCGCGCCACCTGGGCCACAGCCAAACACCGAAGCGAAGGCGGGAGGTAGGGGTATCATGGGTGCGATTACCGCCCGGCTGCAGCGCCGCGCGCTCTTGCTCGAGCGATGGCGGGACGCATGCACCACCCTCATTGAACACGCCAGGGCGCTGGATGCCGAGGCGGTTCAGGACACGCTCGCTAAGCGGAGCGAGCTGCTTCAGGAGATCATGGACGACCACCGGTCGTACCCGTGGTCCGACTCGGAGCGTAACGAATTGCGGGCCCTCGAAGACGCAGTCGAACAGGCCATGTTCGCGTGTCACGCCATGCTCCGGGAGCAGGTAGGGGGTGGCCGGCGGCGCAACGCGGCAGTGAAGCGTTACGCCGAGCACACGTAGGAGGACCCGATGGATTTTGCCACGATGGTCGGATTGGTAGGCGGGATGGCGATCGTCCTGACCTCGATCCTGATGGGCTCTCCACTGAGCACCTTCGTCAACGTCCCCAGCCTGCTGGTGGTCGTGGGCGGCACCATGATGGTGACGCTGATGCGGTTCCGGATGGGGCAGTGCTTCGGCTCCCTGGGCATCGCGCTGAAGACCTTCAAGTCCAAGCTCATCAAGCCCGAAGAGCTCATCAAGAAGTCGGTCGAGCTGGCCACGGTGGTGCGCCGCGAAGGCCTCCTGGCCCTCGAAAACCAGCAGGTCGACGATCCCTTCTTCACCAAGGGACTGCGACTGGTGGTCGACGGCCTCGACCCGGACTTTGTGCGCAAGGTTCTCGAGCGCGACATGGTCCAGACCCTCGACCGGCACGTCATCGGCCAGCAGATCTTCAAGAAGGTGGGTGAAGCCGCGCCTGCCATGGGCATGGTCGGCACCCTCATCGGTCTGGTGCAGATGCTCAGCGACATGGGTGATCCCAAGTCCATCGGGCCGGCCATGGCCGTCGCCCTGCTGACCACGCTGTACGGCGCCATGGTGGCTCACATGTTTGCGCTGCCCATCGCCGACAAACTCAAGGCGCGCACCAACGAAGAGGTCGTGAACAAGCGCCTGGTCATCGAGACCATCACAAGCATTCAGGAAGGCCGGAACCCCCGGGTCATGGAAGAGCTGCTCAAGTCCTACCTGCCGCAGAAGAAGCAGGCCGACGAAGCTGCACCCGCACCGGCCTAAGGGATGAGTCATGGACGACCAATACATCTCCAATGACGACGACGACGATGGCGGAGACTGGATTACCACCTTCGCTGACATGGCAACCCTGCTGATGGCCTTCTTTGTGCTCCTCCTGTCCTTCGCAGAGATGGACGTCGAGAAGTACGCCGCGGTCGTCGGCTCGATGAAACAAGCGCTTGGCGTCGACGCCAAGTCCGAGAAGAAGTTCCTCAAGGTCGACAAGAAGGCCGACCCCAACTCCCCTACCTGCCAGGTGATGGATTCGACCCCGGTCAAGGTGAAGGTCAAGGACACCAGCCTCGAGGAGGCGCTGAAGAAGAAGGCCCAGGTCATCCGCAAGCACCTGAAAAAGCAAATCGAAGAGAGCACGGTCACGGTCGAGCGGACCAGCAACTTCATCGTCATTCGCCTCCCAGAGCAGGGCATGTTCGGAGGGGGCAACGCCTCTGTCGGCAGGCGCTTCAAGGGCGTGCTCAAGCAAATCCGGGCGGCGCTGGAGAACGTCGATGGTGAAGTCGTGGTGGCAGGCCATACCGACGACCGCCCCATCAAGAGCCGTGCCTTCCGGTCCAACTGGGACCTCTCCTCCGAGCGCGCCGTGTCCGTGCTGCATGAGATCCTCAAGAGCAAGAAGCTCGACCCGAGCAAACTGTCCGCTGTCGGCTACGGTTCGAGTCGGCCGCTCAAGCCCAACACCACCAAGAAGAACCGGGCGATGAATCGGCGCGTCGAGGTGGTGGTCAAGCAGCTCGCGCCCAAGAAAGTAGCCCCGGAGCCTGAAGCCGATAAGGCCAAGGATGGCACCAAGGACGCCAAGGCTGATGGCGCCTCCGCAAAGGACGACAAGAAAGCGGGTGACGTTGAGTCAGAGACGCCACCGGGGAAGAAAGACGAGAAGACCAAGGCCAAGGCGAAAGCCGATAAGGGATCGAAATGACTACGCTCTGGAGTTCCATCACCTCGCTGTTTGCGCGCCTGACGCGCAAGCAACGGGTGGGGCCTCCCGAGCCCGAGGCTGAGCCTGTCCGCTCTACGGGCGACCCCAAGCGCGAGGGCGCCCAGGTGGTGTCCGACAAGCTCACCCACGTGAAGCGGACCCGCAAGCAGCGGCGCAAGAAGCTCCGAACGACCTTCTCGGGGCATGGCCCCATGGCCTCCGCGGCTCAGGAGGTCCGCGCCGGCCTGGCCCAGGGAGACGCCAACCCGTTCGAGCCGTCGGGTGGGCTTACCGCCGACGCCGAAAAAGAAGATCTGCTGAGCGAGACTGCCGCCAGGCTGCGCGAGCTCCGAACCGGCCTCAAAGACGCGGACGCGGTGGCTGCCCTGCGGACCCTGTCCGAGGCGGTCGCCCGAAAGAGGCTGGATCTGCCACGGTTGCCAGACGTCGCCCAGGAGCTGATGACCATCGACGTGGGCACCGAGCTGTCGTTCGAGGAACTCGCCAAGAAGGTCGAAAAGGACCAGGATCTGTCGGCCCGTGTGCTGCAGGTCGCCAACTCGCCGATCTACACGCGCACCGAGCTGGACTCGCTGGAGCGCGCCGTCGCCGCGCTTGGCCTCCCCACCTTCCGCAACGTCGTGCTCGGGGCGGTGTCGGATGCCGCCATCTACAAGGTGCCGGGGTTCGACCGATACGTCGCGATCGAGCGAACGCGCGCCTTGAAGGCCCAGCGCATCGCCGCCGCCTTCGCCAAAGAGCAATTCGGCCGCTCGGCCGCCGGGGTGGCGTCCCTGGCGGGTCTGCTCCACGACGCCGGCAAGGTGCTCGTACTGCGCAACCTCAGCATCGCCACCCGCAGGGCCGATGGCGGCCGCTCGAAGCTGCCGGATGCGCTCGTCCAGCGTATGATGGAGGAGCTGCATGTGCCCCTGGGGCTCTACTACGCGCGGCTTCGGGGCCTCCCCCGTAGTGTGCGGGTGGGCATGGCCCACGACACACGGATGCAAGGCGTCCACACGGCCGACCGCGAGGTCGCATTGCCGGTCGCCGTGGCCGCCGCAGTGGTGGACAGCGGCCTACCCGGCGGTAGCCCCATCCAGGCGCGCAAGGTCGCAGAGGCGCTGTGCCTCGAAGACCCCGGTGTGGTTGACGCCATTCAGCGCGCCGCCACACCCGTGTCGGTCTAGCGCCCGCGCACTACTTCAGGTTCACCAGCTCGATGAGCATCTCGTCGGCTGTCGAGATGGTGCGGCTCGACGCCTGGAACGCCCGCTGGCTGATGATCATCTGGGTGAACTCCGTGGACAGGTCCACGTTGGATTGTTCCAGCGTTCCAGACACGATGGCGCCGCGTCCATCGGTCAGCGGCTCACCGACCACCGGCTCTCCCGACAGCTCGGTCTCCCGAAACAGGTTGTCACCCTCGCCACTCAACTCTGCTGGCGCCCCAAACCGCGCGAGAGCAAGTTGGGCGATGTTGCGCTGCTGACCGTTGGAGAAGGTCCCCTCGACGGTGCCGTCCGTGTTGATGGTGAAGAACTGCAGCAGCCCGGCGGCGAAGCCGTCCTGGTCCAGGAACTCGATGGAGTTGGGCCCCGTTTGCTGGCGCGAGCCGTCCGGGATGGTCTCGTCGCCGAAGTCGAAGGCGATGACCTGCGGGTTGGCGCCGTTGAACGTGACCGCTGCCGGGGTCGTCACCGTCTCCGTTTGCAGGTTGCCATTACCGTCGAAGACCAGAGTGCCGTTGCCTACCTCGACCGGCCCTGCTGGCTGCCCGATCTCAGTCCCGTCGACGATGATGTGGTACGTCCACGTGTTCGCGGCCGCGGCGCGCTCGAAGTAGACGTCGACCTGGTGGGCGACACCCTGCGAGTCGAACACCGTCACGGTTGTCGAGAACTGTGAGGTCGTGTCCGGGTTGGCGGGGTCGAACGCCACCGGGTTCGGGGGCGTCGTGGCGTCCAGGTTGACCTCGATGTTCACGTTCTGGGTGGCTCTGGGCTGATGCACCTGACCCGCGATCTCCAGGTCCTGGAGCGTCGCCCCGATGGTTCCATTGTTGTTGGCCATGAAGCCCTGGACGCGCATGCCGGTGGGCGTGACGAGGAACCCATCGGCATCGATCTCCAGCTGGCCGTTGCGAGTGTAGTAGGTGCCTTCACCCCGAGGGCCCTCGCCCTCGACGATGAAGAACCCTTCGCCCGCGATGGCCACGTCGGTGACGATGCCGGTACCCACCAGGCCACCCTGGGTCATCATGCGTTGGATGGCCTGGACCTGAGCGCCCAATCCGGTCTGGCTCGGGGGCCCAGAGCCGAGAACCGTGCGGTACAGCACGTCGGCAAACACCGTGCGGCTGCCCTTGTGGCCGACCGTATTGAGGTGAGCCAGGTTGTCGCCGATGACGCCGATGGCGGCTTCGTTGACCCGCATCCCCGACTGCCCGATGTACATGGAGCTGATGATGCCCATGACTACTCCTCCGTCGACGTGCCAGGCTGGTTGGTCACTTCGAGGACCTGGCCGAGGGCGATGCGGCGACCGTCCTCCAGCACCAGCTCTGGATAGCCGTTGTCATAGCTGACCCCGACGACCGTGCCCTCGGTGCGCGTGGATGCCTTTACCGTGGCGCCGGTGTGGTCGGTCGCTGACACCGTCACCGAGTAGGAACCCTCCGCCAGCGCCTTGCCGTCCGCGTCCTTGCCGTCGAACGGGATGACATGCTTGCCGGCGTCGTGCTGGCCGAGGCTCAGCTCGCGAACCGTCTTGCCCTCGCTGTCCTTGATGGTCAGCGTCACCCCGGCGGCCTTGCCGTCGAGCTGGATGCCAATGTCCGAGGCCTGGCCACCGCCCGACAGCACCAGGCTGTCACCGCGGAACGTGATGTGGCGTCCGACGAAGCTGACCACGTCGGCGGACGTGCCCGCGGTCTGCGCCACGGCCATCAGATCCATGCCTTCGCGCAGGCTCATCAGCTGCTCGAGGCTCGACAGCTGCGACAGCTGAGCCACGAACTCGGTCGGGTCGGTCGGGTCCAGGGGGTCCTGGTTGCTCAGCTGCGCCACGAGGAGCTGCAGGAACTCGTCCTTGCCCAACGTCTTGCCGCCGTTGGCCGCCGTGGCGCTTGTCAGCGTGTTGGCACTACTGCTCGGCTGAAGCGCCGTCATGGGACTCTGGTTGCTCAGTCCAGTCAGGGTCGAATCCATGGCTGCTCTCCTCTTGAGTGACTGTGATGGTGCCCCCAGCGGGGACCAGATCGGCGAGGCGCAGTTGTCGCTGCACCTCGTCCAGTGACGCGGCTACGTGGGCCGCCATGGCGGGGTCGACCGCCCGTATTTGGACCAGCAGGTCCTGACCGGACAGGGCGACCTTCACCTCCAGAGTCCCGGCCGTTCCGTCCACCAGACGGAACGACGTGCCTTCGGTACCGGTGCCCTGGAGCTGCTGCATGAGCGCAGCGAAACGCCCGGGCTGGTTCTGTGGGGTGGCCCCTGCGGTCAGCTGCATCCCGGTGCCGGTCGCATGGCGAAGGGCTGCCGGGGTGATGGCGCCGAGCTTGGTGGCGGCGTCGCGCGCCGCTGCCGAAGTGTCCCCACGCTGCGCCAACGCGCTCTGAATCGCACGCGCCAACGCAGCCACCTGAAGGTCGGGCCGTGCGGTCAGCGCCTGGGTCGCCAGCTGCTTGACCTGGTCGGCAACGGTGCGGGTTCCGGCCTGAGGTTCGGCGCCTTTCGTCGTGGATTTGGCGTCCGTCGCCTGACCATCGGGGCCAGGAGCCAGCTTGCCGGGGTGTCGCTGGGCGCGCGGCGGGTCTCCTCGACGCTGGGCACGCAGCTCCGTCGGCGCGTCATCCCGACGTGGCTGGCCGCTACGCTCCGCCGCGTCGGTGCTGTCGTCGCGCTGCTCCTCGACGGCCTCGATGGCGTTGGTCGAGGAGGTGAGCGTGCCTGCAAACGTCCGCATACCTTCGTTGGCCAGCTTTGCCACGCCAGGCGTAGCGAGACCCAGCGCGACTTTGGGAGGGAGTCCCTCAATCATCGTCCACCTCCACCGTTTGTGGGGACATCGGCGGGTTGCACCACAGGTAGCAGAAGGCTCGAGCCTCCCGGGGTGTTGGACCGCATCCGGGCCATCAGTCGCGCCGCCAGGAGCGGCTCCATCTTGCCGAGGATGGGCGCCGTGACCCGCGGCGACAGGCGCCACAGCGTGTCCACGCTCAGCGACTCCGGCCACTTGGCCATGATGGCGGCGGCGATGCGAGGCTTCATCTTCTTGATGGTGGCGGCCACCCGCTGAGGGTCCTTGAAGTCGATGTTGAGCGACTTCTTCTCGGCGTCGCCCTTGGCCTGCTTACACTTGAGGCACCGGGTTTCGGCTTGAGCCGCAAGCTCGCTGGCCTTCTCCTGGAGCGCTTCGATGCGCTCCTTTTCGCGCTTGAGCAGGGCCTCGCGCTTCTCGAGCTCCTGGGCCTTGTCGTCCAGCGCTTTTTGGCGCTCGTCCAGCGCTTGGGACCCGGCCTCGGCCCCTGCGCCCGCTGCGTCAGCGCCAGCCGTGGCGTCGGGGCCGGGGGCTTTGGCGTCCGGACCGATATCGCTGGTCTTCGTTGCGTCGGCGGAGGCGCCCGTCTCGGGTTTGGTGGCCGCGTCGGCCGCCCCGGCGTCACCGGCCTGACTGCGTGCGGCCTGGATGCCGACGACGACGCCAGCAATCACCGCTGAGGTGAGCGCCGTGCCTACCAGTCCTCGGGCGATGAGAGATTCGTTCATGCGGCCTCCCGGGTTCGGATGGCTTCGGCCAATTCGATGAGCTGCGCCCGCGAAAGGTCGGGCTCGGCGTCGTCACCCCGCGGTCGCTGCGTCAGCAGCTGACGGAAGGCGTCGCGGAACTCCAGGGCCCGGTCGAAGCGGGGGTTGTCGCCCGCGTTGTATGCGCCGAACGTCACCAGCTCCTCAGCCTGTCGAAGATCGGCCAGGACCCGCTTGACGTTGGCCGCCGACGTTCGGTGCGTCTGCGAGGTGACGTCGGTCATGACCCGGCTGGCGCTGGCGAGGACGTCGATGGCGGGGAAGTGGGTCTGCTCGGCGAGGCTTCGGCTGAGCACGATATGGCCGTCGGTCACGGCCCGGATGGCGTCGCCGATGGGGTCGCCCAGGTCATCGCTCTCGAGCAGCGCCGTGCAGAAGCAGGTGATGGCGCCACCACGAACACCTCCCGGGCCGGCACGCTCCAGCAGTTGGGGAATGATGGCGAACGCGGATGGCGGGTAGCCGCGGGTAGTTGGTGGCTCGCCGATGGCCAGACCGAGCTCGCGCTGAGCCATGCATACCCGGGTCAGCGAGTCCATCAGCAGCAGGACGCTCTTGCCCTGGTCCCGGAAGAACTCAGCCACCGTAAACGCCGTCAGCGCCGCCCGGATGCGTAGTGCCACCGAGGTATTGCTGGTGGAGGAGACGACGACCGAGCGCTGGAGTCCCTCGGGTCCGAGGTCTTCCTCGACGAACTTCTTCACCTCGCGCGAGCGCTCACCGATGAGCGCCACCACCGTGATGTCGGCGTTGGTGTTGCGGGCCATCATACCCAGCAGGGTGCTCTTGCCGACGCCCGCGCCGGCCATGATGACCAGGCGCTGGCCCTCTCCGCAGGTCAGCAGGGTGTCGATCGCCCGGACGCCAACCGATAGCGGGCGCTCTACCAGGCCCCGGTCCAGGGGGTTCATCGGCGGTGGCTGTAGCGGGTAGCGCTGCACCGACTCGAGCGGTGGGCCGCTGTCGATGGCGCGGCCCCAGCCGTCCAGGACCCTGCCCACCATGCGGTTGCTGACGCCGATGGCGGGGTCCACGTCGCCTGGTTCGATGGGGCTGCCGACGGTGATCCCAGGAACCGCAGACAGGGGCATGAGCGAGACGCTCCCTTCCTGCAGCGCCACGACCTCGGCGGGGATGAGCTGGTCTTCTCCGCCGCGCTCCTTGTTGCCTCGAATACGGAGGTGGCAGAGCATCCCCAGCCGTGCATTGGGCAGCTGGCCTTCGACCAGAAGCCCGCCGACGCGAGTCACCCGGCCATACAGCGTGACCGGTTCGGCCGCGTCGAGGGCATCCTCGATGGCGTTCCAGGGGAGGCTCATGTCAATCCTCCTCCCCCTGAGCTGACGCGTCGTCGCCTTCTGCGTTCGCGAACTGCTGCGTGCCAATGGCACGCTCCACAACCGCGGTCAGGCGGTCCAGCTGCGACGGGAGGCGCGCGTCCACGACGCCGCCTTCGAATAGGAGGAGTACACCGCCGGGCTCGATGTCAGCGCCCTGCTGCACAGCCACCTCCACCCAGCGTCCCATGAGGTCCTGGGCCACGCCCTCGGCCTGGGTGCGCAATGTGGCCACGTCTTCGGGCGCACATTTGACGGTCACACGCTCGAGCGGTCCTGCCAGCTGAAACGCCGCGCGGAGCGAAGACACGACCACCTCGCTGTCCAGCTCCACCGTGCGCCGCATGATGACCTCGGCCAGCCGTCGCGCCAGCTGCAGTACGTCGTTGCCAATGCGCAGGTCCAGCTCGAAGCTGGCGCGCTGCAACTGCTCGACCGAGTCCTGGTAGCGCCCTCGCAGCTCGGCCAGTTCGTGCTCGAGCTCCTCGACGCGCAGCTGCAGCGCGGCGCTCTTGGCCTCGTCCAGAGAAGGGGGCGGTGGAGCTGGAACGACCTCATCCGGCTCCGGGATATCGGTCTGCGGAGCCGGAACATCACGTTCTGGATCCAGCTCGTTGTCAGGGGGCGCTTCGACCAGCGTCGGCGGTTCCGGCGGCGGGTCGTCCGGCACGTTCACGGTCGGCGAGGTGAGCATCTGGAGTGGCCGCGCCGGTGTGGGCGTGGCGCCAGCGGGCGCCCACGCACGGACCCGGTCCGTATGGCGTCGCATCCACGGAAGTCGCGTCGCCGTCGGTGTCGCCTCGGTGGGCGTCCAGGTGTCGTCTTCGCCCATGGCCTACTACACGAGCTCCCCGGGTCGGATGTTGACCTTCTCTTCGGCGTCGAGCTCGATGACCACCGCTACGATATCCTTCTGGGCGGCCGTGACCTGGCTCTTGCTGACCGAGCCCATGGCCTCGATCTCGTCGAGCACCATTGCCTTGGCGCGGCTCGACAGGTTGTTGAGCATCGCCTCCCGCAGGCTCTCGGGCGCCGATTTCAGCGCCAGCGCCAGGAGCTCCGGATTGACCTCCCGCATGATGAGCTGAATCTCGCGCGGCTGGAGGCGCTCGATGTCCTCGAAGGTGAACATGCGGCTCTCGAGGTCGTCGGCGAGCTCCGAGTCCCGCTCTCGCAGGTCCTCGAAGATGGCCTTTTCGTCCTCGGGTTTGACAGCTTTGAGCAGGCCAACGGCGGCCTCGGTGCCATCCACCCGAACCGGGCCGGCGGCGTCGCTGCGCAGCTCGCGAGCCACCACGTCGACAATCTCCTCCAAGACCGTCGCCGGCGCCGCCTTCAGGTTGGCGATGCGGTAGGCGATGTTGCTGCGCAGGTCTGGCGGCAGAATGCTCAGGACCTGGGCCGCGGGGCCTGGCTCGATCATCGCCATGACCACCGCGATGATCTGCGGATGCTCGCGGGAGATGATGCGGGCGAAGACCTGAGGGTCCTTGCCCGCCAGGTTGCTGAGCCGGACGCTGGCGTTGGGCTTCTTGACGCCAATCAGCTCCGACAGTGCTTCGGGGCCAAGCGCGTCTCGGGCGGCGTTGGCGAGCTCATGGGAGTGTCCGCTGACGCCGCTGACCCGGTGATCCACCGCATTGGTGAGCTCCTCGAGGGTCTCTTTGACCTCCTCGGCGGTAACGTCCTCCAGCGACTCGGCGGCCTCGATGAGCTGCTCGATCTCGGGACCCGGCAGGGTTCGGAAGATCTCGCGTGACAGATCGGGCCCGAGGGCAAGGATGGCGATGGCCGCTTTGCGTCGCCCCGACATCGGCGGGGGAAGGGAGGGGGCGACGGGCGCTTCGACCTCTTCGGCCTCTTCGTCCTCCTTACCCTTCTTCTTCTTCTTTTCTTTTTTATCGCGCGCCATGACCTACCTCAGGAAACCTCCTCGGAACTGTGGAGCCAGTTCCGGATGACGCTCGCTGTCACCAGTATGTCGTTCTGACTCTGGGCCACGGCCTTCTGTCGCAGGTTAGCGATCTCCGCCTGGAGGCCCAACTCCGCCAGCTCTTCCCTGGCAGCCTCGCCCTCGGCGTCGGCCTCGAGGTGCTCGAGCCGTTCGGCTTCGTCCACCACCTCGGCGTCCTTGGGCCGCCGGGCACGGATGACCAGGAAGAGAATCACCAGCAGGAGCAGCAAGCCCAAGCCGGCCAGCCCGTACATCACGTACTCCATGAGCGTCGGGCCCTTGGGGGTAACTTCGTCGGGCTTGTCCAGCGCCAGACCGATGTCTGGCGTGAACGGCATGCTGGCCACCTCGATGGTGTCGCCCCGGTTGTCGTCCAGGCCCACGGCGTTGGTCAGCAGCTTGGTGTATGCCTCCAGCTCCTTGGTGCTGTGCTGGCGATCGACGGTGCCGTCCGGCTTGCGGATGACGTCGATGACGACCGCCACCGACAGCTTCTCCACCCGCGGGCTCTGGATCTGTCGCTGGGTGATCTTTCGGTCCACCACATAGTTCTTGGTGGTGTCCGAGCGGTCGGCCTTGGATGGCTTCGTGAATGGGGGGTTCTGTTGACCGCGTCGGCGCGTCGGCAGGTTGCTCGCCGTCCCCGGCGCGCCCCGGGCAGGCTTGGCGGATCCCTCGGTCTTCTCGAGCTTCTCGCGTTCGCTTCGGACGGTGGCGCTCTCGGGGTCGTACTTCTCCTCCTGCTCGGAGACCGAGGAGAAATCCAGCCGCGCGGCGACCTTGGCCCGCACACGTCCGCGCCCGATGGTCGGTTCGAGCAGGCTGACGATGCGCGATTCGAGGGTGCGCTCGAAGGACATGGTCCGCTCGATCATCTTGGCCGCTTTGCCGTCAGAGCCATCGGCCTGGGCCAGAGGCTGGCCAAACTGGTCGACCACGGCGACTTGCTGCGGCATCAGTCCCTCGACAGCGCCGCCCACCAGCTGCTGGATAGAGCCCACCTGCCGCTTGCTCAGTATCATGCCGCGCTTGAGCGTGACGACCACCGATGCGGTCGGTGATGCCTGGTCGCGCTGGAACAGGCGCCGCTCCGGCATGACGAGGTGTACCCGCGCGCGGTCGACCGACTTGAGCGTCGAGATGGTGCGCGAGAGCTCGCCCTCCATGGCGCGGCGGAAGTTGACCTTCTGGCTGAAGGTGCTGCGACCCATGGTGTTGTTGTCGAACAGCTCGAAGCCGGTGACCTTGCCGCCGGTGCTGCCGCTGACGGCCAGCTCCATTCGGGCCTCGTAGACCTTGTCCTCGGGGACGCTGATGCTGCTGGCCGACAGCTTGAACGGGATGTTCTTGGCCTCCAGCGCTGCAACCGCCGATTGCTGGTCCTCGGGGAGCATGTCCTTGGCCACCGGGACGTAGGTCGCGCTGGCCGCCTGGGTAAGCGCGAAGATCACGCCGGCGAACAGGACCACCGCCACGATGGCGTAGATCCACCGCTGGCGGACCCAGGCCTGGGCCCGCTCCAGGGTGGTGCCCTGGGGGGCTGCAGTTGCGGCTGCGGCTTCGGTCGTGGTGGCCATCGTCTATTACACCTGCAGTCGGGCCAGCTCTTGGTAGGCCGCGATGACTCGGCTGGACACCTGAGTCAGCAGCCGCATCGAGATATCGGCCTCAGCCAGCGATGCCATGATCTCGTGGATCGGGATCTCCTCGCCGGAGACGAAGCGGCGCACCTTGTCGTCGGCGATCTTGTGTGCCGAGTCCGCCGGCTCCAGCGCCTCGCGCAGGATGGTGGCGAAGTCGACGTCACCAGCCTTGGCCGATGGCGCCTGGGCCGCCGGACCCAGCTCCGAGGGGCTGATCGCCAGCCGGAGCCGGTCCATCGAGGGGAGACCTGCGCCAATCTTCATGCCTATCTCCCAATCTCGAGGGACTTGGACGCCATCTCGCGCAGCGTCTGGAACGCCTGCACGTTGGCCTCAAAGCTGCGGGACGCGGTGACCATGTTGACGGTCTCCTCGACCACGCTGACGTTCGGCATCTGGACGTTGCCGTCGGCGTCTGCGTCGGGGTGGTCGGGGTCGTACTTGATGGGGCCCTTCGTCTCGTCGGTGAGGATCTCGTCGACCCGCACACTGTCGAGGCCCGACTCGGGGTCCATGTCGTTGACGGGGTCGGCCAGGAACACCGGGTCCTTGCGCTTGTAGGGTCCCCCCTCGGCGGTCCGGGTGGTGTTCGCGTTGGCCAGGTTGGACGCCGTCAGGTGCAGGCGAGTGCGCTGCGCGCTCATCGCGGAGGCCAGGATACGGAGGCCGGTGGCTACGGGCATGGTCTAGTCTCCTACGCCTGGTAGTCGTTGATGACGCCTTGAAGGACGGCGTAGCGCCGTCGGAGCATCTCGGCGGCGCTGGTGAACTTCATGGCGTTGTCGGTGTAGCGGACCAGCTCCTGGTCCAGATCCACGCCGTTGCCGTCGAGGGTGTCGACCGTATCGGCCCGTTCGACGATGTCCTCCTCAGGGTCGATGCTGATGGAGGTGCCCGGGCCACCCATGTGTCCCTTGTCGGTGCGCTCCAGCGGCAGGTCGTTGGCGTCAGCCGCCTCGGCTGCCTCCTTCAGGGCGCCTTCGAACTCCAGGTCCTTGGCGACGTACCCGGGGGTGTCGATGTTGGCGAGGTTGGAGGCCAGGAGGTTCTGACGCTGGGCCCGGCGATCGAGGCCGGCTCGCAGGGTCAGGTTGGTGGCGTCGGAGATGATGGCCATCGTGGCTCCTCGAGTTCCTGCGGGTTCAGGGCAGTGCGCGAGCGGGCTCGGGGACTGCGAAGCCGGCGGACCGGTAGTCCCGAATCTTGTTGCGGAGGGTTCTGAGGCTGATGCCCAGGGACCGGGCGGCGTGGGTGCGGTTGCCTTCGAGCCGGGCAAGCCGCTGGAGGATGATGTCTCGCTCCAGATCGGCCAGCGTCGCGTCGTCGAGGCTGTCGTCCAGGTCATCGCCGAAGGTGACGCCGTGTGCGGCCGAGCGGATCTGGTCGGCGCGCAGATTCAGGGCGCGGTGCACGTCGTCGGAGCAGAGGCTTCGCCCCTGGCTCAGGATCAACGCCCGCTCCAGAACGTTGCGCAGCTCACGAATGTTTCCGGGCCAGGCGTAGGCGGCCAGGGTCTCCAGGGCGCCCGGCGACAACGACGGGGCGTAGTTTGCCTCGACGGTCAGCTGGGCCACGATGCCCTCGGCCAGCAGCGGCAGGTCCACGAGACGAGCACGCAGTGGCGGGAGGCGCAGCGGGAACACGTTGAGCCGGTAGAACAGGTCTTCCCGGAACTCGCCCCGGCGGACCATCTCCGGCAGGTCACGGTTCGATGTCGCGATCACGCGGACGTCAATGGGGCGTGGGCGGGTGCTGCCCACCCGGACCACCTCGCGTTCCTGCAGCACGCGCAGCAGTTTGGCCTGCAGCGGCAGCGGGAGCTCGGAGACTTCGTCCAGCAGCAGGGTTCCGCCATCGGCGGCTTCGAACACCCCGGCCCGCCGGTCGACGGCTCCGGAGAAGGCGCCCTTTTCGTGCCCGAAGAGCTCACTCTCAGCCAGCGTCGAGACGACGGCGCCACAGTTGACCGCCACGAAGGGCCGTTTGCTTCGGGGGCTGAGGGCGTGGAGCATGCGCGCCACGACTTCTTTGCCGGTGCCGGATTCGCCAGTGATCAAAACGCTCGTTGGCGTCGGCCCGACGCCGCGGACCAGATCCCAGGTTCGGCGCATGTGCGGATCGACGCTGTGGAGGACAAGACCGTGAGCGGTGTCTCCAGAGGCTGATCCAAAGATGGGTGATGCGGTTGCCACGCCTGGTGGGTTAGCAGGAAGCATGCCAAAGGCGATTGCACACAAACCTGCTTAAGTTTGGTCCCGCGTCTCCCGTCCTTCCTCTCGAGAAGGTGCATCTAATAGATCGTTGGGTTGCGATGTCGTCCCAAACGGCTGGCGATAATTGCAATCTGCAACACGTGTTGCGAAACGAAACAGTGTCAAATCACCCGACACCCGACCGTCAATGGATTGGCACTCTCCCGACGGTGTACTTTTTTGACCGCGCTCCCGATTGCCCAAAGATTCGAGGACAATGCCGCAACACGAACTCATTCGTGCAGCGTCCTCTCCGCTTCAGGCGGTTCTGGAGGCGTTGCCTCGGATCGCTTCGTCCCAAGCCAACGTCCTCGTCACCGGGGAGTCCGGGGCGGGCAAGGAGGGCGTTGCACGCGCGCTCCACAAGCTCAGCCCCAGGAACAAGGCGCCGTTGGTCCCGGTCAACTGCGGCGCGATCCCCGAGGCGCTGCTGGAGAGTGAGCTGTTCGGCCACGTGCGAGGCGCCTTCACCGGTGCGAATCGACGGCGCATCGGCCGCTTCGAAGCGGTGCGTGGGGGGACGTTGTTCCTCGACGAGATCGGCGAGTTACCGCTTGCGATGCAGGTGAAGCTCCTGCGCGTGCTCCAGGAACGGGTCTTCGAACCGGTCGGAGCGATGGAGTCGGTGAGGGCGGACTTTCGGCTGGTGGCTGCAACCAATCGAGAATTAAAGGATGAAGTCGCGCAGGGTCGGTTCCGACAGGACCTCTTCTTTCGTCTGGACGTCGTCCGCGTTCAGGTGCCCCCGCTGCGCGAACGCCCGATGGATATTCCCCTGCTGGTCGACCACTTTGTCGACCGCTATCGCAATGAGTGCGGCTCTCGCGTCAGCGGTGCTTCGCCACCGGCGCTTCGAGCGATGCAAGCCTATGACTGGCCGGGCAACGTCCGCGAGCTGCAGAACTTTGTTCAGGGGGTGCTGGTGCTCAAGCCTGAGGGGAAGATCGAGCTCGGCGACGTGGAGAGTCGGCTCGGTGGCTTGCCTCAGCCGACGATGAGCCGCGAGGTGGCCGATGTCTTCGACTTTCGGGACGCCATGTTCGGGGCTCCGGACCCTGAGCCGCTCTTCGTGCATCCACCCGTAGCGATGTCCCCTGCCCTCCCGCAGGTCACGGTCGCCGGCCTCGACCTTCGGCAGACCGTGGAGACCGTGGAGCGGGCGCTGATACGTCAGGCCCTCGATCTCTGTGACGGCAATCGCAGCCAGGCCGCGCGGCTGCTGCGCTTGAACCGCACCACCCTGGTCGAGAAGATCAAGCGGATGCCCGATCTCGGGCTATGATGAAGCCCCCACGGGCCAACGCCTGGCACGCGGTTTGCACAGGGCATCAGCCGCATGAGCAGCTCCGACCTCAGCCTCGAAACCCTTAGCGACGACGAGCTTTCCGCGCTCGACGCCATGCTGGTCACCAAGCAGTTGCCGGCCATGGACTCGGTGCGACCGCTCGACCTGACCGACCTCGGTGCGACCCCAGGGCAGGGCCCGGGGCTGGAGCTGGTGCACGAAGCGTTCAGCCGCCTGCTGGGCATCGAATTCGAGCGAGCGACCCGATCGGGGGGCTACATCAAGGCCGTCAAGCCTGAGGTCCTGCCCTTTTCCGAGGTCTACGCGCGGTTGGACAACCCCGCCGGTATCATCCTGGTGGACCTGGACGCCTTCGAGACCACGGGACTGCTGGTCTTCGACATCGAGCTCCTGTTCCACTTCATCGACCTCATCATGGGTGGTCCCGGCGGCGCTGGCGGCGCCGCCGACCTGGTCCGCAACCGCTCCTTTACGCCGACCGAGCGCGCCCTGGTCGCTCACCTGGTGGGCAACGTCTCCAAGGCACTCGAGTCTGCCTGGAAGGAGATCGCGCCTTTGACGCTCAAGGCGCTTCGTTCCGAGGTGGACAAGCGTCACGCCGCGGTGATCCCGCCGTCAGAGCGCGTGGTCAACTTCGTCAGCAAACTGCAATGGGGCGACATCTCCGGGGAAATCTCCCTCATCGTCCCCTACCGCGGTATGCGCCCCTACGGCCGCAAGCTCGAACACATGGCCATCAACAGCGCCTCCGGCAGCGCCGACGGGTGGGAGGACACGATGGTGGGGCTGCTCAAGCAGGTCCCCGTGACCCTCACCGCCGTATTGGGTCGCGCAGAGATGACGCTGCGTCAGGTCATGGAGCTGGAGGTGGGCATGACGCTGCGCCTCGACACCGATCCCTCGTCCACCGTGGAGCTCCAGGTGGAAGGGATCCCACGCTTCAGCGTGGAACCCACTTCGCTCAACGGCAACGTCGCCATCACCCTGGTCGACGTCATCGGAGCCCCGTCCGAAGCTCTCAAGGAGCCCCATCATGGATGAAACGACCCGCTCGCCGAGCAACCTGAAGTCGCTGGAGCTGCTGCTCGACGTCCCTGTGGAGGTGACCGTCGAGTTGGGGCGTAAGAAGCTGACCATCGCCGAGCTCCTCGCGCTCTCTAAGGGCTCCACGGTGGAGCTGGGCAAAGTCGCCGGCGAACTTCTCGACGTCCGCGTCAATGGGCACCTCGTCGCCCGCGGAGAGGCCGTGGTCATCAACGACAAGTTCGGCGTCCGGGTGACCGAGGTGGCCAGCCGGTCCGAGCGCGCGCGGAACCTGAGCTCGTAGACCCATGCACGCTGCGCTTCCCAGCAAGCGCGGGAGCGGGCCATGAGCCCGGTCCTCGAAGGAATGGTCGCCGGCTACGTGCTGGGCGGTCTGCTGCTACTGACGCGGCTGTCGCTGATCCTGGTCATGGTTCCGGGCTTTGCGGGTCAGGCGCTGCCTGTGCGGCTGCGCATGACCATCGCCATCCTGATCACGGTCGTCATGGATTGGGGCATGGGCGGCATCGTCGTGGCCATGCCCGAGGACGTCGTCTCGCCTATCCTGCTGTTTGCCCGAGAAGCTCTTCTGGGCGCCGGCATCGGTCTGGCGGTTCGGCTCATCTTCGCGTCGGTCGAAGCCGCCGGCGCTGTGGCCGGTACCTCGATGGCGCTGGCGCTGAACGTGTTGCTGGACCCCGCGACGGGACAGCAGAATCTGACGCTTGGTGCGCTCCTGGGCATGGTCGCGTCCCTCGCGTTCGTGGCTCTGGACGGCCACCACCAGGTGATTGGCACCCTGTTCGCACACATCGAGGCCTACCCGATCGGCGAAACGGCCTTTTCGGTCAACGTTGATGCCATCGCCGCGGCCGGCGTCAGTATCGCCAATACGGCCATGCTGCTGGCCGCCCCGGTGGTGGTCATCACCATGATCATCTACGTGGCTCTGGCGCTCGTCGGGCGTCTGGTGCCCCAGGTCAACCTCTTCGGCGTCGGGCTAAGCCTGGTCATCGGCGCCGGCCTGTTGGCGATGAGCCTTCAGGGCGACGCGGTCGTGGCGTCGGTGGAGCGCGGCGTGAACGCCCTTCCGCAGGCCGCGGAATCGCTTACGGTCAGCGGGCCGTAGGGCAGCGATGGCTGAAGAGAACGAAGCGGGACCTGAAGACCGCACGATAGAACCCTCATTAAAACGGCAGGAGGAATTCCGGTCGGAGGGTCGCGTGGCCGTGTCCCGCGACGTCATGAGCGCTGGGCATCTGTTGGCCCTGGCCCTGGGGTTCAGCATGTTTGGTGCGGCCCTGTACGACACCATGGCCGACCATGTCCGGAATACCATCTACCGGGTCGCCGGTGACTCGTCGCGGCTCTGGGACACCTTCGCCGAGGGCATCTGGGAGAGCGCCGGACCCGTGCTGGGCATTGCGTTCATCGGCCTGCTGGGCCTGGTGTTCGCCGGGCTGGGGCAGACGCGGTTCCTGTTTGCCTGGAAGCTCATCAGTTTCAAGGCCTCCCGCATCAACCCGGTGGAGAAGCTCAAGGAGCTTTTCGGGCCGGCGAAGGCCACTGTCCGCGTGGGTCTGGCGGTGGCCAAGGTCACGTTCACCGGCATCGGCATCCTCATCGTCATCGACAACGCCCAGCAAGAGCTGACCTACATCAGCATGACGTCGGTCGAGCATGCCGATGCCGTGTCCAGAAAGCTGCTGTGGCAGATGCTAATGGTCACCGTCGGGTCCATCCTCTTCATCGCGGTGCTGGACTACGCGTGGCAGCGGCGGCAACTGATGAACAAGATGCGGATGACCCGCGACGAGGCCAAACGCGAGCTCGAGCAAAGTGAAGGGAAGCCCGAGTTCAAAGCGCGGCGGCGCGCGATGCACCGCGAGCTGACGGCCAACCGAATCATCGAAGCGGTGCCCGAGGCCGACGTAGTCATCACCAACCCGACGCACCTGGCGGTGGCGCTGCGCTATCGGGCGGGCGAGGACGAGGCGCCGGTGGTGACGGCCAAGGGCGCCGACGAGCTGGCCGCCATCATCCGCGACATCGCGCGCAAGCATGCCGTGCCGCTGGTGGAGAACAAGCCCATCGCCCGCGAACTCTGGCGTAGGGTCAAGGTCGGCAACCCGATCCCCAAGAACCTTTTCGTCAAGGTCGCCGAGATTCTGGCCCGAATCTACAAAGCCAAGCGCGAGCAGGCCTGAGCAGGATGACACGAGAGCTTGCTCGGCTAGCGCCGACCAAGCGCTCTATCATCCTTCAACGACTAGATGTATCGCCCTTCGGGCTCCTAAAGGCAGCTCATCAGCACCACTTCGTGGCACTGATGAGCCCTACAGCTTCAGGTGTTGTGGCGAAGCCGCAACGCCTCGATGGCGGCGTGATCGCCTTCCAGAATACTGGCGCGCAGGATCTTTCGTTGCTCCTTGGCCATGCGTTTGAGGGAGACGCCGCCGGTGAAGACGATCACCACCTCATCCTTGTCGACGCGATGCACCTCGGCGTTGTTGAGGAAGCAGACTTCGCCGTCGCTGAAGTGGATGCGCGCAATCACATCGGAGCCTTCCGGCAGGTCCCAATCTTCGGCGCGCAGCCGCAGGCCGCCTTCGCTCACTTCCACCACCTCGCACATGCCGTCGTTGACCTCGATGCGGGGTCGGCGTGTTCGCGGATAGCGGAGGCGGAAGTAACGGCGCTTCTTCTCCTTGCTTACCCAATCCATGGAAACCTCTATCGAGAAAGGGTTCGTGCTTGAGACAACGGTACGCCGCCGCAAGGACTTGAGCGCCAATATCTTGACACCATGGAGGAATCAGGGGGTGTCAACCGACTGACAGGCCTGTTGGGGGTGTCGAAATCTCTTTGTCTTCATGCTGTTGCGGTAGTGGCACTGGCCTTGCACACGCTCGGGACCGATCACGAGGTTTCAATGGTCAAGCCAGTCGACAAAGACAACTCCCGCACCGGCAAGCTGCCACGCAGCTTCTGGTTCATCGCCATTTGCGGCTTCGTCACAGGTGGCTTCGTGGCCCTCGGCGAGCGTGGCAACGAGTTGGCCCAAGCCAACGCACAGGCGCGCGTGGCCCAGCAGGGCACGGCGTCGGCAAAGAGCACCTGGAAGGCCCCCCCTCCCGTCTCGTCTCGGGTGGCCGCGGTGGGGACCCAGGTTCCGGTGGCTGCACCGACGACCGGTGCAGGACTGCGGCAGACGCCCACGGTCGCCGCCAAGGAGCGCTCGGGTCCGACCTCCAACAAGTCCGCGGTTCTGGTCCTGCTCATCGGCGTGCTGGGGGCTGGGGCCTTGCTGGTCGCCAAAAAGAAGGGTGGCGTCTTCGGCGACGCCAGCACGAAACGTCTGGCCGTGGTCGAGACCGCCCGCGTGGGGGGGCGGTTCCAGGTGGCCCTGGTCAAGGCGCCGGGCCGCCTGCTGGTGTTGGGTGCCTCGGAGAAGGGACTGACCCTGCTGACGGAGCTGGAGCCGGACGCCCTGGAAGATGAGGACAGCATGGCAGGTTTGGGAGGCGACCCGTTCGACCTGGCTCTGCAGATTGCGGTGGAAAACGAAGAGTCAGAGGTCCAAGAGGAACAAGCGCCTCGAGCCGCCAGGCGCCGTCCTCAGGCCCGTCGCACGGAGCCGAGTCAGCCGGAGGCGCCCAGGCGTCGCCGCACACGCCGTCCGGTCGAGCCGCCGAAGACCGTCCAGGAGCAGAAGGACCAGGGCGATCGCTTCCTGGACCATCTGGTCGACCGGCTCAGCGCCGCGACACCTCCGGGTCTCGAGCGGGTCCTGGAGCCCGCGCCCATCCGCACCGGTGGCCCACTGGCTCGCTATCGCCAGGGCAACGGACTGGGATGATGGCCCTCCCGACCAGACGGGCGCTCACGCGCCTGGCCATGGTCCTGCTGGCCGTCGGGCTGGTGGTCGCCATGGCTCCAGAGGTGTTCGCCCAGGCTGCGAGCCCCACTGGTCCCAACGCCCCCAACGACCCATCGGGTGGCGGTAGCGGCGGCAGCATCAGCGTCAACATCGATACCGGCAGCGATGGGTACGTCGGCGCCATCAAGATCCTGCTGCTATTGGGGCTTATCACCTTCGCGCCAGCGCTCATCCTGTCGATGACGTCGTTTACGCGCATCATCGTTGTGTTGGCGCTGCTGCGGCAGGCGGTTGGCATCGTCCAGCTGCCGCCCACGCGGGTGATGGTCGGCCTGGCGCTGTTTTTGACCATGTTCACGATGGCGCCGGTCTATGGGGCCATACGCGACCAGGCGATCACGCCGTACCAGGAGGGGAAGCTCGACGAGATTGGGATGATGGAGGCGGCTCTCGGGCCGATGCGCGAGTTCATGCTCCAGCACACGCATGAAAAGGATCTCATGCTGTTCCTGGACATCATGAAGGAGCCGGCACCTCAAACGACCGAGGATGTGCCGACCATCGCGTTGGTGCCCGCCTTCATGCTCAGCGAGTTGAAGACGGCGTTCCAGATGGGCGCTCTGCTGTTCATCCCGTTCCTGGTGCTGGACCTCGTGGTCGCATCGATCCTGATGTCGATGGGCATGATGATGCTGCCGCCCGCGACCATCTCGCTGCCGCTGAAGATCATCGTCTTCGTGGCCGTGGACGGCTGGGGACTCATCATCGGCTCCCTGGCCGAGTCGCTCGGCGGGTAAGGGGGAGGTGCTGCAATGAACCCATCCGAAGTCGGCGATCTGCTTGAGAACGCGCTGATGGCCATCTACGACATGAGCGCGCCGATGCTGTTCGCCGGGCTCGTGGTCGGCGTGCTCATCTCGCTGGTCCAGGCGGCGACCCAGATTCAGGAAGTCACGCTCGTCTTCATCCCCAAGATGCTCGCCGTCGGCGTCGTCATGTGGGTCTTCGGGCCGGACATCTACGACGTCTTCCAGTCGCTATGGGACGAGGTCATCCTCCGCGTCCGCGGCGTCTCGATGGTGCCATAGGGAGACGCAGGTATGGCACGGACCCCACCAGCTCCGCCCACCGTGTCCCGCTTCGGGCTCGGCATCATGGTCAACCGCCGGGACCTGATCGTCCCGGTTGGGCTGGCGTTCATCATCGGTCTGATGATCCTGCCGCTGCCGCCGATCATCCTGGACCTGCTGCTTGCCACCAACATCACGCTGTCGTTGGTGATGCTGCTGACCTCGGTGAACGTCCGGCGTCCTCTCGAGTTCTCCGTGTTCCCATCGCTGCTGCTGGTGGTGACCCTGTTCCGGCTGGCGCTCAACATCTCCACGACCCGCCTCATCCTCCTCGGCGGGCACGAAGGCACCGATGCCGCGGGCTCCATCGTCCAGACCTTCGGCGACTTCGTCGTCGGCGGTAGCTACATCGTGGGCGCCGTCGTGTTCCTCATCCTCACCCTCATCAACTTCGTGGTCATCACAAAGGGTTCGGGGCGTGTCGCCGAGGTCGGCGCCCGCTTTACCCTGGACGCCCTTCCGGGCAAGCAGATGAGCATCGACAGTGACCTCGCCGCTGGGCTCATCACCCAGGACCAGGCGCGGGCCCGCCGTAAGGAGCTGGCCCTGGAGACGGACTTTCACGGGGCCATGGACGGTAGCTCGAAGTTCGTTCGCGGCGACGCCATTGCCGGCCTCATCATCACCTTCATCAACATCATCGGTGGCCTCATCATTGGCACCGTGCAGATGGATATGGCCGTCGGCGACGCGGTTCAGTCCTATACCATTCTGACCATCGGCGACGGCCTCGTCAGCCAGATCCCGGCGCTGCTGGTCTCCACCGCAGCGGGTGTCGTGGTGACCCGCACCACCAGCGACGGCGCGGACCTCGGTGGCCAGCTGGCGCGGCAGCTGTTCGGCTCCCCCAAGGTGACCACGGCGGTCGCCTTGGTGGTGGGGCTGCTGATGTTGGTGCCAGGCATGCCAATCCTGGCGTTCGTCATCATCATCGCCGGCCTCCTCTGGGCCGCTCGCAACGCCGACAAGTTCACGCAAAAGCCGGACGATCCGGGGGGCGGAGCGCCACCGCGCCTTGGCACGTCGCCCCGTCGTCCCGATGGCACACCTGCCTCCCCCGAGGAGTCGCAGCGCGCCAAGCTGACGCAGGTGCTTCCCGTACAGACGCTGGAACTGGAGGTCGGCTATGGCCTCATCCCGTTGGTCAGCGGCGGTGACAGCGGCAGCAAGGGCGATCTCGTGGACCGGGTGGCGGCCCTGCGCCAGAACTTCGCGCGCGATATGGGCATCATCCTCCCGCCCATCCACCTCAAGGACAACCTCGAGCTGGCGCCGGGTCAGTACCGGCTGCTGATTCGTGGGGTGGCGGACATCGACGGCGAGGTCATGCCGAATCGATTGATGGCCATGGATCCAGGCGACGTCCGGGACAACGTCGACGGCATCGAGACCATCGAGCCGGCGTTCGGGTTGCCCGCGCTGTGGATTCGTCAGGCGCATCAGACCCGCGCGGAGCTGGCAGGCTACACCGTCGTACCTCCAGCGGCCGTCATCATCACCCACGTCTCCGAAGCGCTCGTCCGCGAGGCCCACCAGCTCATCGGCCGCGAGGAGCTCCAGGCGCTCCTCGACATCGTCAGCGAGCGCGCGCCAAGGGTCGTCGACGAGCTGATCCCTACGGTGCTTTCTCACGTCGAGGTGCTTGCGGTGCTACGGATGTTGCTCAAGGAGCAGGTCTCGGTGCGTGACCTGAGGACCATCCTCGAGACCCTGTCGGAATCGGCGCGACAGAGCAAAGCCACGCAGTTCCTGGCCGAGCAGGTGCGCCAACGACTTGGTCCGCGCATCTCGCAGTCGCTGGTGGGGCCCGATGGCAAATTGCATGCGGCAATTTTCGACGCACCCAGTGAAGACGCCTTACGATCGGTGACCATGAGACACGACGGCGATGTCGCCCTCGCGCCGGACCTTGGGATGGCGCGTGAGGTGTTGGAACAGCTCAAGGTCGCCAGCGACACCTTGCACGAGCTGGGCTACCCCGCCCTCGTGGTGGCGCCGAGTGACCTGCGCTACCCACTGTTCAAGTTCGCCTCCCGTTTCCTGCCCCAGATCCGCTTCATGTCCCAGAGCGAGCTGCCGCCGCGGCTGGAGCTGGTCACCCATCGGACACTCGCCATCGCGCGCCGCGGTGGACGCCCGTCGGCCTGACACGCCGAGTAGGACACCATGACGCATATGAGCTTCGCCGACCCCAATCTCGCCACGAGGGCTCCTCGGGTGATCGCCATCACCAGCGGCAAGGGTGGCGTCGGCAAGACCAACATGGCGGTCAATCTGGCCCTCGTCTACGCCGCTCGCGGTCGTCGCGTATTGCTGGTGGATGCGGATCTGGGCCTGGCCAACGTGGATATCCTGCTGGACAGGCGTCCACGGCACTCGCTGGCCGACGTCATGACGGGGGAGCGGCCCCTGTCCGACGTGTTGATGCCGACCGCCCTTGGGGTGACCGTGCTTCCGGGAGCGTCCGGGCTGCAGTCGGTGGCGGACGCGTCAACGACCGAGCGTCAACGCCTGGTCAACGCCATCGAGGGGCTGGGTGACGCCTTCGACACCATCATCGTGGACACGGCTGCGGGGATCTCGTCCCATACCCTGTTCTTCGCCGCGGCCGCCCACGACATCGTCGTGGTGACCACGCCCGAGCCGACTGCGCTGACCGACGCCTACGCGACCATCAAGGTGCTGTCCAAGCGCTACGGCGTGCAGCGGGTTCATCTCTTGCTCAATCAGGCCTCTGACGAGATGTCGGCCAACGACCTGTTCGTGCGATTGAGCTCTCTGACGGCCCGCTTTCTGCCGGTGGTCGTGGACTACGTGGGGCGGGTGCCGAGCGACCCCAAAGTTCCCGAGGCGGTGCGCGCCCGGCGGCCCTTTCTGACTACGGCCCCCAACAGTCCGGCGGCCCGTGCCATCCGCAAGGTGGGCGATGCTCTGCTGATGCGTGGCAACGACGCGGAGGCAAGTGGGGGCGTACAACTGTTCTGGAACCAGGTCATCGGGTACGCTGAGTCCAACTAGGGCTCGAACATGTCCGAGAACACCAAAACCGACCAGATGCGAAGGCGCCTGCGGCGGACGTATGGCGCCGCTGAGCCGTTGGTGGTTCCCAAGGAGCGACCCGAGGGCGTGGCACACCTGTCGCCCGCCGAGCTGGTGGAGAAGCACTCACCCCTGGTGCGTAAGCTTGCCCGCCGGTTCACGCGTTCGACAGGTGGCGTCGTGGACCTCGAGGACCTGTACTCGGTGGGGATTATCGGCCTGCTGCAGGCCCAGAAGACCTACGATCCGGCCGGAGGTCGGGCGTTCCACGTGTTCGCGGAGTTCCGAGTGCGCGGCGCCATTCTCGATGAGCTTCGACGCCGCGACCCCATGTCCCAGTCCCTCCGTCGCAAGGCCAAGGCCATGAACGCAGCGGTCCGCGACCTGACTCACGAGCTGGGCCGCCAGCCCACGGAGTTGGAGCTGGCAGAGCGGATGGACCTCGAACTCAGCAGCCTGCAGTCCCTGCGCCGGGACGTGCAGGAAAAGCGGATGGTGGAGTTCGAGGACAACCGCATTACCGACCTGCGCGCCCTCATCGCCCGCTCCAAGCTGCCGCCGGAGGTCTTGCGCCTTGCGCTGGTGCAGGCCATCGGCAAGCTGCCGCAACGGCTGCAGCAGGTGGTGGGGCTGTATTACTTCCAGGACATGGGGCTCAAGCAGGTGGGCGAGATTCTCGGTGTCACCGAGGCTCGGGTGTGCCAGCTGCACAAGAAGGCCGTCGAGCAGCTCAAGGACGTCTTCGAACGCGACGAGTAGCGTCCTCATCGATCGGGTCGGTTGTGCCGGGTAGGCAGAAACTGCCGGGTAGATTGTGCCGGGGGCTGGTCCGGAACGGTGGGTGATGGGAGGCCGGTCGGACCTCCACCGGCCTTCATCGAAGCCCAGTTCGACCTGCACCAAGGTCCCTGATGACTCAGGCGGTCAGGGTTCGCCGGACGTGAAGCCACTGGTAGAAGTCCGGGGCTGTCAGGAAGCGCACCTTGATGCGGCCGAACTCGATGAGCATCCCGCTGCGGATGATGGTTTTGAGCTGCGGCGCCAGGGGGTTGCTTTCTACCGAGGTGCCGTTGGTCGAGCCCAGGTCGCTCAGCAGGAACACGTTGCGATGCTGATGGTACTCGAAGGCCGCATGTTTGCTGCTGATGGTGTAGTCGCTGATGACCACGTCGCAGGGCTGGACCCGGCCGATGATGACCTTGCCCGGGAAGTCCGGGATGTTCTTTCGCAGCTCGAAGAAGTAGGGCCGCCGGATGGGGCGATCGACCTGCATCATCGGGTCGAAGTCTCGCGCCGTCGGGTCGATGTTGCGATGGCGCTCCATGGTCTCCGCTCTCAACTCAGGGCGTGCGAACGAAGGCTTGCGGGCCGTCGCCGGACCCCGGTGAACCGCGAAGCCACGCGCCGTCCTACGCAGCGCAGACAGGTCGGGCGCCTTGGGCTCCTGCTTTCGAAGGTGTCCCGCCAGGATCTCGATGGCGATCAGGACAGGGTGCGGATATCGCGCAGTGAAGTCCGCCGAGCTCAGAAAGGCTGCTTCGTCCAGACGCCGCTGAGTGGTCTGCATCATCACTCCTGGGAAACGTGACCGCGGCTCCTGAACTTAAGTCGCCGGCGGTTTGTTGGGCACGGTTCTTGCTGTCGTCATGACCATGAACAGCAGTCGTACCCTCGCACCTGTGACCCGCACCCTGGCGCTCATGGTGGTCGCCGCGGTGGCCGCCGGTTGCCCCTCGGTGCCCCACATCTCGGACTACAAGCCGAAGCGGCGCGACTACAAGCCGCCGGTGAAGTTCGACGACGAGGAGTCGCAATCCGCCAACGGGTCCCTCTTCGATCCCCGCTTGCAGGGTGCCTACATGTTCGCCGACCAGCGGGCCATGCGGGTGGGCGACATCGTCACCATTCGCGTCGCCGAGCGCGCCGACGCACGTCGTGGCGCTTCCACGGCCCTGTCGCGCGACGGCAGCATCAACATCGGCATCAACGCCTTCTTCCAGCTGCTGCAGACCTTCGGGCAGAACCTCAACCCAGAGTTCCTCAACGCCTCACAGTCGCACGGCTTCAAAGGCGAGGGCACCACCACACGGACCGAGGACCTGCAAGCCACCGTGCCAGCGGTGGTCCGGAAGCGATTCCCCAACGGCAACCTGTTCATCGAGGGCCATCGCGTCATCCTGGTCAACGACGAGGAACACCACTTCTACGTCAGCGGCATGATCCGCCCGGTAGACATCGCTGGCGACAACTCCGTGCCCAGCTACCTCATCGCCGACGCCGAGATCGAGTTCGTCGGTCGCGGCGTCATCTCCGAGAAACAGCGCCAGGGATGGCTGTCCCGGGCCCTGGACCTCGGCGCCCTGTTCTAGGTCCGGACTATCCGGTGGGATGGTCGGCCGGGATGACCCGGTTTCGGCCCGATTGCTTGGCCACGTACAGCGCCTCGTCAGCCGCCTTGACGAGCGCGGCCTCATTGGGGTCGCCCCCCCACCAGGTGGCGATGCCCAGGCTGGCCGTGACCTTGATCTCGAAGATGCCGAGCTGACACGTCGCCGCCTCGATGGCCCGCCGCAAACGTTCGGCGACCACCCAGGCCCCTTCGCAGTTCTGTTCCCGCAGGATGATGCTGAACTCTTCGCCACCGTATCGGCAGACCACATCCTCGGTGCGGGTGGAGGCCCGCAGGATGGCGCCGACCATCCGCAATACCGCGTCGCCGCCAGGGTGCCCGTAGGTGTCGTTGACCTGCTTGAAGTGGTCGAGGTCGAGCATGATGAGCGACACTGGCCGGTTGTGCCGATACGCGAAGGCCATCTCGGCGGGGAGCCGCTCGTCAAAAGCCTTTCGGTTGTGGCAGCCCGTCAACCCGTCGCGCGTGACCGATTCGTATTGGCGGCGCTGGAAGTTGCGCTCCACCATGTCCACGTAGCTGAACTTGAGCAGCGCTGCGCCGACCTGAATCTTGTCGCCGTCGCTGAGGACCTGGGGCGCCTCGATGCGCTCACCGTTGAGCCAGGTACCGTTGCGGCTACCGATATCGACCAGCGTCAGGGGCCCCACTGTGCTGCGGAAGATGCGCGCATGCAGGCGGGAAACGCCTTTGTCGTTGAGGTGGACCTCGCAGTCGACCTCGCGCCCGATGACGATGTGGTCGCCGAGCTCGAAGATCTTCCCGGACTGAGCCCCCGACATGACGGTCAAGCAAGGTCGTTGGTCCGCCGCCTTGGCACCTGCGCAAAGCGCGTCCACGCGAAACATATCGGTGGCGCAGGAGCGCGGCCGGCGACGCTTGGAGGGCACCTTGGGGGGCTTGAGTTCGGCGGTAGCCGGAGTATCGCTGTCGGGAAGATGCATCGTTCGTTCCTCACCGCCAGGTACGGTCGGAGGTCGGAAAACTTAAGGAATTTAGAGAGCTACAAACCCAGGATCTGGAGACCATCGATCACCACCTCAGGCTGGGCCCGGATGGTCATGCCCGACCCCGCCAACGGGGTGTCGAGCAGCTCGGCGCCGCTCATGACGGCCCGCGCTTCGACGGTCAAGACGAGGTCCTCCCAGGTGTCCGGGGGCTGGTTGAGCAGCCCGCGAAGCTTGTTGGTGACCGGCGAGTCCGGATCCAGCTCGAACCGCTGCGGAGTCGTCTCCGAGATGGACTCCAAGAGGAAGTGGGGCACCAGCTCGAGCCAACCATCGGCATACGGGGTACGGGGGTCGTCGATGATGTTGGGCTCGACGACGGCCAGATGGAAGTCGTTCAGCACGGCGTTGTCGGGCGTCGCGTCGTCCGCGTTCCCACCCAGCGGCGGCCGATAGAAGGAGAACGTCGAGATCAGGAAGCGAACCTGGACCAGGGCGTCGCTCAGGGTCGCGATCCCGTCACCCATCTGCTCCTCGATCGCCTTGATGTCGGTCACCGCTAGCGGCGCGAAGGAACCTCGCATCTCGCCGGCCAGGTCGCCCTTCATGCAGGCGTCGTAGTCATCGGCGTCGGTGACCGGAACCTCCAGCATCATTCGGATGCCGTGGAGCTGACCCTCGTTGATGGCGTCGACGGCGACCTCGAGCGATGGCCAGTCCAGGAAGCCGTCTCGCGCCAGCCTGCACAGCACGGCGCGGACGTCGGCCCAGGTCGCCGTGTCATCGAGCTGGTACGTCGGCTCCAGCGCGAGCACGATCTGGCCCGGGTCGATGTCGTCAGGGAGTTCGATGACCTCCAGCGCCTTCGAGATGGCGTTGTTGATGTGCCGTGTCTCCAGGGTGGCGCTGGTGTGGATAGACGGGAGGCCTTGGTCGGCCCCGAGCACCAGGGTCGCCGCCTCTTCCACGAAGGAGCAGGCGGGGGCCGACAGCAGTCCGGCGGAGAGGGCCAGGGCGGCGAAGGTTGTGTGCGCTCGGTGCATGATGCCTCAGTATTTGAACGACAGCTCGAGGCCGGCGGTGATGTCGAAGAACTGCTCGAGGTAGCCGTTCTCCGCGGTGAATCCGAAGGGCGTCAGGGCGCCCGCGTAGAGGTGCAGGAACGGGGTCAGGAAGACCCGGGCCTGGGCGATGACCACGGTGTTGCGGCGGGGGTCGAAGAGCGCGTCGGAGGCGCTGGCGGTCTTCATGTAGGAGATGAAGAAGGAGAAGCTCTCGTTCTTGGGGACCCCCAGATGCACGAAGAGGGCGTTGTCGTCGGTGCGGGTGTTCATGGACAGCCCGAAGCCGGCCTCGAAGACGCCCCAGTACTGGTAGGTCAGCTCTGCGTGGAAGCCGTAGACCCGAGACGGGTCACGCTCGAGGATCCGGCGCATCTTCGTGGGGTTGGCCGGGTTGATGGCGCCCGGATCCGTGGCCACGGAGTAGTGAACCCGCTGCACCTGGTAGAGCGTGTCGAAGTAGTTGGGCACGTAGTTGCCGTCGTAGCTCCGGAACTCGCCGCGGAGCCGGAGCGCATGGTTGCGTTTCTTGCCGAGGGTGAACCGGGCCAGCAGACCCACGCTCACGCCCGCGGAGGTAACGCTGTCGGTCTCGATGGCGCCGGGCTGCTGGCTGATGCTGACAGGGTCGTTCTGGAACAGCGCGTCGCAGCGTTTGCGTTGGTCGCTGTCCTTCCATGTGTTGCAGGGTTTGGGGACCTCGCCGGTGAGCATCGAGTAGTCCAGGTACGCCTTGAGATCGACCGTCTTGTCAGCGCTCTTGTAGAGCTTCATCTCGACGTCGATGCCGTACGCAAACAGTGGGCGGCTATCGGTCTGGACCTTGCCGTTGGCGTCCAGCAGCAGCTCCCCACGTCGTCCGTCCTTGTCCACGTCGTAGCGGTCCAGGCGGTTCATCAGCGGCGCTTCCAGGTCCACGACCATGGTGAACCCGACCGAGAACGACCGTGTGTGGTAGCTGTCCCGATTGAAGAAGCTCAGTGGTTTGACGAACGCCAGCCCGCCGAGGATGGACGGCGGGGCGATGTGGTTCATGAAGGTCTGGACCCCGAAGAAGTCGGTGTAACCATCCATCTCCAGGCTGACCCCGGTGGTGTCCAGCGCGATGTTCGGGTTGAAGCGCTTGACGATGGTCCCGTGACCGATGGTCGAGGTGCCGAATTGATCGAGGCTGAGGAAGAACTTGTCTTCCTTGCGGCCGTAGGTCACGTGGCGGATGAGCTTGACGTAGTCTTCGGGGCTGTCCCAGTCCTTTGTGTGGAACTCGCCCGCCGTGTCGAATCGCGCCACCCGGTCCAGCACCGAGATGCGGAGGGGCGCACCAAACGACATGACCAGGTCGCGGTCGCCCACGGTCAGCGTGTGGTTGACGATCGGCGTGATGGCCGCGAAGTAGCTGTCGCCCGAGCGAACCATGTCCAGGCGGACGCCCACGCGATTGGCCCAGGGGACCAGACCCAGGGCGCCAATGCTCGTGAGTTCGCCCTTCTTGAACCACTTGGCGGTGCGGTTGTCGCGTTTTGCAGCTTTGCTCTCGGATTCGGGGCGTTGGGCCGAGGGCTTGGCCTCCGTGTTTTGCGGCGCCTTGGCCCAAGCTCCAGGCACCGCTACCGCGCACACAGCCGCCGCCATCACGATGGTGCCGACTGTGATGAGCTTCTGCATGCGGCCCTGCTTGTCCATGGTGGGTTCGGGTGGGCGGTTGCCCGAGCCTACCTATCGCAAGGGGTGTGCCAGAGTTTAAGTGGTTGAAATTGTTAAGGTGTGGTATTCGAGGGGGCGTATCGAAACGGGTCACATGTCCGTTTTCGGGACAAGGGTGACGGTCCGGCGGTCGTGCTCCTATAGTGGATGTCGACGATGGGCGTGAGCGATTCAGCGGCCGAGGCCGAGGCCTCCCAGGGCGTCCGGGCAAGCCCCGACGACCGATATGCGATGTCGACCCTGCTGGGGCGGGGCGCGATGGGCGAGGTGTGGCGCGGACAACACGTCATGATGAAGCGTGACGTGGCCATCAAGTTCCTCACCCCGGAGGTCGCTGGGCGCGAGGAACTCAAGGCTCGGTTTCTGCGCGAGGCGCAGGCGCTGTCCCAGCTCGATCATCCCAACGTATGTCGCGCGCTGGACTTTGGTGAGGACGGCGATGGGGGCCTCTATCTGGTGATGGAGTTCGTCGAAGGGGAGACCCTCGGTGAGCTTCTGAAACGTGAAGGCCAGGCGGGGCTGGAGCCGGATCGGGCCTTCGACATCGTTCGGCAAATCGTCGTCGGTATCGCCATCGCGCACGAGAGCGGGATCGTGCATCGCGACCTCAAGCCCGACAACGTCATGCTGACCCTGGATGCGCGTGGCAATGAGCTGGTCAAGCTCATGGACTTCGGCATCGCCAAGGTCAACGCCCCCGAAGACCAGCCCCAGGGGGACACGACGAAGCTGACCCAGGCCGGAACCATCTTCGGGACCCCGGCCTACATGGCTCCAGAGCAAGCGGTGGGCGAGCAGGTGGACGCTGCGGCCGACGTCTACGCGTTGGGTTCCATGCTCTACGAGATGCTGACCGGCACGCCACCCTTTGACGAAGACAGCATCTGGGCGGTGTTGCGGGCCAAGCTCGAGCGCGACCCGGAACCGTTGCCAGCGGGAAGTCACTCGCGCCGGGTACGGGACCTGGTGGCGCGGATGATGAGCCGTGTGCCCGAGGAGCGGCCATCCATTCCCAGCCTGGAAGCCGAGCTGGCGGGGCTCCACGGGGAAGCGCTGAAGCCGGGGTCCGAGCCCACGCAGCGGCCATGGAAAGCCCTGGTGGCCGCATTGGTCGTGCTGGTGGTCGCGATGGTCGCCGTCATGGGCTTGCTGGCGACCGGGCCCGCGCTGGGGACCGACGCCAAGGGGCTCCAGGTCCTGTCGACGGCCATCGCGCCGCGTTTGGAGAAGAAGGAGCCGGCCGACATGGCCGAGCGGTTGAAGCCGTCTCGGAAGCTCTATTGCCATGTGGCGGTGAAGACCAACCATCCTCGGTCGCTGACCCTGGCGTGGTTTCGGGACGGCCAGGAGGTCGGCAACTACAAGATTCGGGTCAAGCCCAGCAATCGCTACCGGTCATGGGCCCGCTTCTCCGCCAAGAAGCCTGGAAACTACCGTTGTGACGTAAGAAACAAGGACGGCGTGCGTCTCGGCACAGCAAACGTCGACGTCGCTGTCGATTGAGGTAAGATCACCTCTCATGAACACCACAAAGCTCGACCCCCATATGTGGGAGGTCTACCTGCTGGAGCGGGCGGACCTCATTCGGTTCTCCTCGGCCGAGGTGCACGTCATGGACCCGGCCCGCGAGCGTTTCGTGGAGAACTGGAACGTTCGCATTCGCACGGTTGTCTACGACGAGGCCGCCAACGAGTTGAGGATTACCGGCGAGGAGCATTTCGCCCACATCGTTCACGGGGTGAAGTCTCTGTCGGCGGTCGAGGACCACACCGGCGCGGTGGCCGCCATCGAAGCCATCGACGAACGCGACATCCAACACGTCGTGCGGCTCAAGACCCCGCAGGGAATCGAGGGCAAAGCGTCCGAATAGGGCCGGCCCTGCCGCAAATCGGTCTGTTTCAAGGATTTCGCGTGCGTAGGGGTTTGGCGATCTGATAAACCCCGCCCGCTTATGACCGCCAATCTCCAGTTGCATCCCGAGTCCGATGGCAGCCCTGACGTCGACGGCCCGAAGGCTGATGGCGCCCAGCGGAAGGTCTACGTGCAGACCTTTGGCTGCCAGATGAACGTCAACGACACCGACCGCATGTTCCAGGTGCTCGAGCCCCACGGATATGCGCCGACCGATGACGTCAAAGAGGCCAGTCTCATCATCCTCAACACGTGCAGCGTCCGGGACAAAGCCGAGCAGAAGATGCTCAGCGAGCTGGGCCGGCTGGCGCGGCTCAAGGAGTACAACGACGAGTTGGTGCTCAGCGTAGCCGGCTGCGTGGCGCAGCAGGAGGGCGCTGCGCTGCTCAAGAAGGTGCCGTATCTGGACCTCGTGTTCGGGCCCGACAACATCGGCGAACTGCCGGTGCTGCTGGATCGGGTGCGGGGTGACGAAAAGCGGGTCACTCAGACCGAGTTCTTCAAGCGCAAGGACTACGAGTTCATCGAGGCGCAGCCGAAGGCCGAGGGCCTTCAGGGGGTGAGCGAGTACGTCACGATCATGAAGGGCTGTGACAAGGTCTGCACCTTCTGCATCGTGCCGTTCACCCGCGGCCGTGAGGTCAGCAAGTCCCCCGACATGGTGGTCGCCGAGGTTGAGCGGCTGGTGTCCGCGGGTGTCAAAGAGGTCACGCTGCTGGGCCAGAACGTGAACTCCTACGGCAAGGACCGCTTCGACGCCGCCCCTGGTTTCCCCGACCTGCTGCGACGGGTCGACGCGATCGACGGCCTCGAGCGGATCCGCTTCACGACGTCCCACCCGATGGATTGCTCCGACGACCTCATCGGCTGTTTTGGGGACCTGCGGACGCTGTGCGAGTACTTCCACCTGCCGGTCCAGAGCGGCAGCGAGCGACTGCTCAAGCTGATGCGGCGCCACCGCACGCGGGAGTACTACATGGGGTTGGTGGACGGGCTGAGGGCCCGGTGCCCGGACATGGCCCTGTCGACCGACATCATCGTCGGCTTCCCGGGCGAGACCGAGGAGGACTTCCAGCACACCCTCGACCTGCTCCGTGAGGTCGAGTACGAGTCCATCTTCGCCTTCAAGTACTCGCCCCGGCCGGGTACCAAGGCGGCCGAGATGGAGGACACGGTGCCGACGGCCGAGAAGAAGCGCCGCCTGGCCAAAGTGTTCGAGGTCCAGAAACCCATCACCGAAGCCCGAATGAACCGCTATCTTGGCCGCACGGTGGAGGTCCTGGTGGAAAAGCCGTCGCGCAACACGACCAAGTCGCTGACCGACGAGTTTCAGCTGATGGGACGGACCCGAACCAACGTCATCGTCAACTTCCCCGTGCCCCGGGGCGACTTCTGGGCCAACCGCTGGATCGGCCAGCTGGCGCAGGTTAAGGTCGAGGATGTGAAGGCGCACAGCCTGTACGGCAAGCTCGCCTGACCGCTCCTGCTACCTACCCCCTGCTTTTGGCCCGCGAGAAGCGATGTCCAGCCCTGCTGATGACGACAGCCATGTGCCGATGCGCGTCGCGGCGGTGGTCGTCGATCCCGACACCAAATCGCCGGTCCTGGTGCTCCGCGCTGTGTATGACTCGGCGCTCTATCTACCCATCTTCATTGGGCATCTAGAAGCCACGGCCATAGCCACGTTCATCGCGGGCATGGAGCTGCCGCGGCCGATGACCCACGACCTGATGGTCAACGTTCTGGCAGAGACGGGGTGGACCCTGGAGCGGGTGACTGTCACCCGGCTCGAAGAGAGCACCTTCTACGCCGAGCTGCGCTTGCGGGGTGCGGACGGAGACGTGAAGGTCATCGATGCGCGCCCCAGTGACAGCATCGCGACCGCGTTGCGCGCAGGCGCCAAAATCTTCGTCGCCCAGGCCGTGCTGGACCAGGCCGGTGGGCGTCAGGAAGAGAAGGTGTCCGAGGGCGATCAGGTGAAGCCTCCTGAGCCCGAGGAGGAGCCGGTGCCGTTGGTGGACGCCAACACCGACCTGGCCGACATCGATCCCGAGCTGTTCAGCAAGTACAAGATGTGACTGAGCAGGCGTACGTGGCGGCCTGGCGCTTGGCCCTGGGCCCGTTGCAGTACCAAGCGAGCCCCGAGGGCCGAAGCCAGTTCGTAGGCTATCGGGGACCGATGCGGATCGCGCTGGAAACTGACGGTGCGGTGCCGCCAGGATGGACCGTGCGCATGGCGCTGGCGGGAACGGGCAGCGTGACGGCCATAGCCCGACAGGCTTGCCCCGACGTCGACGGTGGGGTGGTGACCGGTGACGAGGCGTTTGACGAGGCGGTCCTGTGTCTGGGCGACGAGCGCGAGGTGCTTGCCCGGTTGGGTCACTCCGCGCGCCTGGCGCTGCTGCCGCTCATCAACGCTGGGGCCGCGCTGGCCGATGGCCGGATCGTCTTGGCTCCGGCGGCGGTGCGGGGAGTCACCAAGGCCCATCAGGCCACAGCGTTGGTGGATTGCGCGACGGTCGTGCTCGGCGAGATGCAAACCACACAGTCGGCGGCGTTCGACACGGGGGGCGTGTATGGGCAGCTGGCGGCGCGGGAGGCGACGGAAAGTCATCCAGGGGTGAAGGCCCGTATCGCCGAGGTGCTGGCGATTGCCGCCCAGAATTCCGACGACGTGGCCAGCGCCATCGCCCGTGCCAGACTGGAGCTTTCGACTGCCGCGATCGATGAACGAGCCGCCCTGATACGAGCGGCCGACGCCATGACGTCGCGGGACCTCATCGCACACCTCGAACGGACCCGTCCCGCCTGGGGGGTGGCGTTTCTGCTCGACCGCCTCGCCAACGACCCGGAGCAGATCGCCAAATACGTGGGTGTGTGGCCACGGTTGGGCTTGGCCGAGGCAACACTGCAGCCGCGCCATTGGGAGCTGCTGGCCAACTCGTTGCGGGCGGACGCCGAGCGCCATACGTCGTCGCGCCTGATGCACATCATCTTACGAAGGGCCAGCGGAGACGGGTTGGATATCGCCGCGACGTTCACCGACGCCTGGTTTCACAGCTTCGACTGGCTCGTGGCCATGCGCAACAACCCCACGCCAGAGCTGGCAGCGCGCTTGGCGTTGTGGGTGTTGACGTCGGTGAACGATCCGGAGACTCAGGCGGAGGCCATGAGCTGGGTCGCCGAGTACGGCGACGCGCGGAGCCAGGGCTCGTTGCTGCGCATTGCTGACAGCAACTATGGTGAGGCAGTGCGTCTCAAAGCGCTCGAAGCGCTGGGCGCGACGGCGTCTCCGACCGCTCTGCCCAAGCTGGAGCCCCTCACCGGAGGGTTCTTTCGCTCGGGCGACATCAAGCGCGCCGCCAAGGCCGCGATGGGTGCCATCGCCGAGCGTCACGCGATCGCTGACGCTGGCGGGCTGTCCGTGACGGACGAGGGAGAAACGACGGGAGGCCTCAGCCCGGCAGAACCCGGCGGAGGCCTCTCGCTCGATTGAGAGTGCAGGCGGCTCAAATACAGGCCTCGCACTCCTCGGCGCCGCCCTTCATCCCATCGCGCTCGCTGGGGAAGCCGTCGAACCCGTCGTCGGCCGGCTCGATGCGCGGGGTCCGACGCGGCTGCTGACGGTACTCGTTGTAGGCGGGGAGGATGCCGTTGGGGCGGTGCGAGAGATCATCGACCGACACGTCGGGTCGTTCGGTCGGGAGCGCGTCGACTCCCATCGACTGGATGCGGGGCGAGGTAGTGACTGGCGGCGTCCGTCGCCCGTTCCGACGGTGCTCGTTGTAGGCGGGCAGCATGTGGCTGGGCTGCGGCGGGTTCTGAAGTTCCACCCAGGCGGCCGGGTGTATGTTGCATGGACGCTCGCCGCAGTCCTGCTCTGGAGCGTCTTGCGCGCTTTCGGGGGACGTGTCCACGGTCGCCTCGGGGCCGTCGAGGACGGGGTCGTAGCCCTGATCGCAGGCGACCAGCGCGAAAGAGGCGAGGAGGGCGGCGGTGGTGATGAGGCGGCGAAGGGTCATGGCGGGCTCCTTGGTTCGGTGTGCCCGACGTTGGAGCAGCTTTCGTGCCACATCCAAAGCTACATAGTTACAGCGGGTTGGGTAGCATCGGTGTGGCGGTGACGACGTCGCTACGTAACAACTACGTATGGGGCTACGTAGGGCGAGTCTCGCCGCGCCTGGGACTGGCGGCGCCGCCGGGACGGCATCGCGTCGAACGTGCCAAGATGAGGGGCCATGACCGACGTCACATCACCCCCCACAGACCCTGCAGTCTCCAAGAAACCGCGACAGCGTCGGTTGCTTCAGAAGGTACTCATCACCGTGGGGGTCTTCCTCATTGTGGGCGCCACGTTCTCCTGGATTGTCTACGGTGGCGGCGAGCACGAAGGCCCGGGTGAGGTGACCCGAGCTGCCTGGCCCAGTGGTGATGTCGAGGCACGGAAGAGGCGTCAGCAGAGGGCCATCGAGGCGTTGCCCGGTGTTGCCAACGCAGGCCAGCCGGCCAAGCAAATCCTGTTCGGTGATCTCCATGTCCACAGCACGTTCTCGGCGGATGCTTTCGCCATCAGCCTGCCGTTCGTCAGTGGCGAGGGCGCCCACCCACCCGCGGACGCCTGCGACTACGCTCGGTTCTGCAGCGCGCTCGACTTCTTCGCCATGACCGACCACGCAGAAAGCCTGACGCCACAGCACTGGGAAGAGACCAAGGAGAGCCTCCGCCAGTGCAATGCCGTGGCGGGCGACGCCAAGAATCCGGACCTGGTGCCCTTCCTTGGCTACGAGTGGACCCAGGTTGGACCTACGCCGGACACCCACTACGGCCACAAGAACGTCATCTTCCGGCACCTCGACGAAGACAAGGTGCCCAAACGGCCTATCGCCGCTGGCGGGCTCGCCGCTGCCGCCATGCGGGGCCGTGGCGGCCTGAGCCTGTGGACGCTGGCGTCGATCCCCATCCGCGACTTTCCCAACCGAAAGCGCTACCTGGATCGGGCCATGTTCCAAGAGGAGGTTTCCAGCGTCGACGACTGCCCTGAGGGCGTCGACACCAAGAAGCTCCCCGCCGATTGCCGCGAGCGCGCCGCTACCCCGCAGGACCTGTTCGGCAAGCTCGATGAGCTGGGCCACGACGCGATGGTGATTCCGCACGGCACCACGTGGGGCTTCTACACGCCCCATGGCTATGCCTGGGATAAGCAACTGGCCAAAACCATGCGCGACCCCAAGCGGCAGTTCCTGTTCGAGATCTTCTCGGGCCACGGCAACTCCGAGGAGTACCGCACGTTTCGGGGCATGACCGGCAGCTCCGACATGGAGAAGGGGGGCTGCCCCGAGCCCACCGCCGACTACGAACCATGCTGCTGGAAAGCCGGTGAGCTGGTCCGCAAGAAGTGCCGGAACATCTCGGACGAGGCGTGCGACAAGCGCGTCGCCGAGGCGAAGGCCAACTACCTGGCGGCCGGCGCGTCCGGACACTGGACGCTTCCGGGCGCCACAGCGACCGACTGGGGTGATTGCGGCCAGTGCCGGGATTGCTTCAATCCGTCGTTCAACTATCGGCCCGGAGGGTCGGCGCAATACGTGCTGGCCAAAGCCAACTTCGACGACGCCAAAGCGCCATACACCGAGCGGTTTGGTTTCATCGCCTCGAGCGACAACCACACCGCTCGTCCCGGCACGGGCTACAAAGAGGTGACGCGGCGCAAGTTCACGGAGGCGTCCGGTGCGCGCGACGCCGACTGGGCGAAGCTTATCCTGGGCGAACCCCGCCCGTTGGCATCCATGTCGCGCAAGCTCGACATGAGCAAGGTGTACCAGATGCCTCCGTTTCAGGCGCTGGACCTGGAGCGCCAGTCGAGCTTCTTCCTGACCGGCGGCCTGGTCGCCGTCCACAGCCAGGGGCGCGACCGCGACGCCATCTACGACGCGCTGAAGCGCAAGGAGGTCTACGGGACCTCCGGGGACCGGATCCTGCTGTGGTTCGATCTGGCCAATGGCCCCAAGGGTCGAGCTCCCATGGGAAGCGCCGTGAACCTGACCGAGGCGCCCCGATTCACGGTCCGGGCGGTGGGCGCGTTGGAGCAGCAGGACGGCTGCCCCGAGTACGTCGAGAAACAGCTGGGTAAACAGCGGCTGCAACACGTCTGCGCGGGCCAGTGCTACAACCCCGGCAACAAGCGCCGCACCATCAGCCGTATCGAGGTCGTGCGGATCCGGCCCCAGACCAGCCCCGACCAGGACGTGGCCAAGCTCATCGAGGACCCTTGGAAAACGCTTGAATGTGTCGGTGAAGCGACCTGCCAGGCGACGTTCACCGACCCCGAGTTCGTTGGTGCGGGGCGGGAGTTCATCTACTACGCGCGAGCGATTCAGGCGCCCACCCCGGCCGTCAACGCCGCAGGGATGCGGTGTACCGGCGAGGGGGCCGAGCGGACCTGCAAGCCCTGCTACGGTGACTACCGAACGAAGTATGGGGACGATTGCTTGGCTCCCAACGAAGAGCGCGCCTGGTCCTCGCCAATCTTCGTTCGACCGTGAGCGACGGTCCGCAGTCAGATACCGGGCGTTGGTGGCTGCTCGGTGGCGCGTTGCTGGGGATTGTTCTGGCCGCCAGTGGTGTCGGTGCGAGCTCCGCGGAGCCAGCCCCAGAAAGCGGGGTTCCGCCCGGGGCGGTGGCGTTGGTGGACGGGGTCGCCATCACGGAGGCCGACTATCGCCGCGCCCTCGGCGCAGTCGCGGCGGATCACGGACCGCAGGACGCGGCGGGGCGTCGACGGGTGCTTGACCGACTCATCGACGAAGCACTGCTGGTTCGTGGCGGGCTTGCGCTGGGGCTTCCGCAGCGGGACCGCCGGGTTCGACACGCGTTGACGGCGGCCGTCATCGCGCTCGTCGTGGACGGCGCCGAAGAGGCCGCCGGAGATCCGAATGAGACGCAGCTGAAGGCGTTCTATGACGCCAACACCTACCTCTTCAGGCTGCCGGGCGCCCTGCATGTCCGACAGCATTTCTTTCGAATCGGCGCGGATGTGGACGCCTCGCGTCGTCGGGCCGAGTCCGCCGCCCAGCGCCTGACCGATATGAACGCCTGGCCGACGGTGGACGCGGACCCCGATCCAGGCGCGTTACCCGACGGCCTGGTGCCGCCCCAGAAGCTCCGCGAGTACTTCGGCCGTTCCGTGTTGGAGCGGATACAGGGCCTGGAGGTGGGCGCCATCGCCGGCCCGCTGCGCACCGCGATGGGACTGCACATTGTTCAGGTGGTCGCGCGTAGACCTGGCGCCCTGCGACCCTTCGGAGAGGTTCGCAAGCTGGTGGCCCGCGAGTTCCTGCGGCGCGCTGGAGACGAAGGGTTGCGGCGCTACCTTGGCCGGCAGCGGGCGGGCGCCCGCGTGACGGTGGCCGACGAGCGCCTGTGACGCCTAAACGACTGCTCGTTCTGGTGCTGCTCTTGCTGGCGCCGTCTGCCGCCGCGCACACCCGAAGCGTGTCCTACTCGGTGTGGACGCTGACCGAGGCGGGGGCCAGCGTCCGGGTCAAGCTGCGGGCCCTGGATCACAACGCCATCCAGGCGGCGCTACAGTCCGCGGACCCGCAAGCAGTGCGGGCGTACCTGCAGAAGCGTCTGGTCCTGAGACGCGGTGAGGTCGCGTGCCAGGCCCTGGTCGGCGTCCAGCAGTTGCCGGCGGCCCCACGTTGGGTACGGTTCGGCTGGGAAGTGCGTTGCAATGAGGGAGAGACGGGGCCCACCGTCGTCGAGGCGCGGCTGCTGTTCGACGTGATGCCCTCGCATCTGCACTTCGCGCGGGTCGATGGGCCCGGCGACCCGGTGGAGCTGCTGCTTTCGGACCGGGAGCGTGCCAAGCCCCTGATCGCCGCCGAGGGCGCGGTGGAGGCGGGCGCCACGGGGACGGACTACCTCGCCCTGGGTGTGGTCCATATCCTTGGCGGTCTGGACCATCTCGTCTTCCTCTTCACCCTGCTCCTCATCGCGGTGCGCGTGCGCGACGCGGCGCTGGCCGTGACGGGCTTCACGGTAGGCCACAGCGTGACCCTGGCGTTGGCGGCCACGGGTGTGGCGTCTCCAGAGTCAGCGGTCGTCGAGGCGCTGGTCGGCCTGACGATCGCCTGGGTGGCGGCCGAGAACATCTGGCTGGTGGGTGCGCGGCGGGACCAGGCGATCCCGGTCGCCGTCGTCGCCACCACCGCCGCTGCCGGTGTGGTGGCGTTCGCGGCTGGGGTGGTGCCGCCCCAGGTGCTTCTGGGGGCGGCCCTGAGCGTGGGCTGCTATCTGGCGCTCATGGCTCGGGTCAAGCGGCCGGAGCGCGCGCGCTGGCTCGTGGCGGCGGTGTTTGGGCTGGTGCACGGGTTCGCGTTCGCGTCTTTGCTGGGCGAGCACCAGCTGAGCGGCGCCGACCTCGCGTGGCCCCTGTTGTCGTTCAACCTCGGTGTCGAGCTGGGTCAGCTCGGCGTCCTGCTGGTGGCCTGGCCGCTGTGGATCGGCCTCAAACGCGTCGCGGGTGAGAAGACGCCGGTCCTCGTGGGCTCGGCCGCCGCCATGGCGCTCGGGATGTTCTGGTTCACCGGCCGCGCCTTTTTCGGCGCCACCTGAGCTGTAGAAGAACTCTACAGTCCGAGCAGGAACCGACGCGCCCGTGGATAGGGCGAACCCCTCGTTTCCGGGGGTTACGGGGATGGTCCGGTTGTTGCTCTGTCCCGGAGCTCGACAGCAACATCCATCCCCCAAGAGGCTCCCAATGACGCTACGACTCCCCATGGCCATCCTCCTTGCCGGTTCTCTCCTCGCTGCGGCGTGCGACGCGGGCGACAACACCCCCGGCTACGCGTTGACCAAGAAGACTTCCCTGGACGCCGTCTTAGGCGCACCGGCCAATGTCACCGGGGTGTCCATCGACCCGGATACAGGTGCGGTCCTCGTGGTCGACGTGACCAAGGGCGTGCACCGACTCGAAGTCGACGGCACGTCGACACAGCTTTGGAATGGCGACGCCATGGCGCACGGCATCATGCTTCGGTCGGAGTTCACCGACCTGGCCGTCCTGCCCGGCAACCAGATTGCGCTCACAGCCCGCAGCTTTGGCTACCTGCTGGACCTGGACGCGATGACCTTCCGGCAACACTTCTGCTACGTGCCCGGCTTTGAGGAGGAGCCCTGGATCTGGGAGGAAGAAGACCAGATCACCGACTCACTCACCTACAATCCGGCCACCGGGCAGCTGATGGCTCAGCCCGAGACGTTCGACACGAACTCGGCGGTGAGCCTCCGCTCCGAGGTGGCGACGTTCGACCTCGACTCGGGCGAGGACCTGGAGTGGATCTCGACGGGGCTCGGCGCGCTGCGGTCGGGCGGGATGGTGGCGCTGGATGCTGAGACCGTGCTGCTGGGCGACGGCTCGAAGCTCTACCGATGGTCGCAGGCCTCGGGGCTGCGGAACGAGGCTGACCTCGCCAGCCATGGCGTGTCGCAGATCGAGGGGATGGCGCTCGATGCCAGCACAGGCACGCTCTACGTCGTCGACGGCGCCACACGGCAGCTGTTCGAGTTCGCTACCCGGTAGCCAGCACCGCGTGGGTCAGCGCCTGGGCCGACATCCCTCCAGCGGTGAAGGCCTCGGCAGCTGCCTCCCCCAAAGCCACCAGCCGGGCATTGACTGGCGTCGCAACGCCGTACTGCTTCCCCATCGCGACGACCTCGCCGTTGAGCCAGGCCGTCTCGATGGTTCCGGCGCCCCGCGCCAGGCTCTGCCAGGACGACCCGCCGGTTCGTTGCTGGCCATCGATGGTACCTGGTTCGGGCGCGAATCCGACGCGGGAGAGGAATCGCGCGCGAAGGGGCTCGGTGGCGCGCCCCTCGGCCTGGTAGCAGGCCACCAACTCGGCCTGCGCCGCGTCGAGGACCGGACGCACCTCGTCGCGCGGAACGTCGGGCCCCACCAGCGCTTGCACCACGTTGCCCAGGTTGAAGAGCAGTTTGGCCCGCTTGAGGTCCATGACGTCGGCATTGGCCTCGCTCACGAATCGACCCACACGAAGCGCTGCTGCCAGTGATTCGGCGAGGTCGAGGTCCCCGCTGACAGGGCCCAGGTCGATGAGGCCACGGCGGTCGATGCCATAGGTCGCCACCACTCCAGGGTCGAGGTGAGCGCCCGGCGTGTACACCATCGCGCCGTACACGCGGTCAAAGAACTCCTGGGCCACCCGCTCGTTGGCCAGGCCGTTCTGGGCACACACCACAGCGGTACGGCGCGGAGCCTTCTCGGCCAGTGCCGCCAGCGCCGCACGTGTGTCCTGGGACTTGGTGGCGAGCACGACCACATCGTCGTCGCGCCAATCGAAGTCCGCCGGCGAGGATGCGACCTCCAGACCCAGCGTCGCATCGCCCCAGGGCGCACGGACCCTCAAGCCGTCGGCAGCTATCGCCCGGAGGTGTGGCCCCCGGGCCAGCCCTCGAACGTCGAGCCCAGCGTCGTGTAGTGCGAGCGCCACCGGTCCCCCGATGGCGCCTACACCCAGTACCGTCACCCGGCTGAGCACACAAAGCTCACGGTCGGTCCCCTTCCACCGTCTTCGCCATCAGATGCTCAGCGAGCCCTCGCGGAAGTCGCTGCTCTGCAGGTGGACGTTGATGCACACCGGCGTGCCCTTGGCCGCCAGCTTCTTGGCGTCGTTGAGCGCCTTGTCGACCTTGCTCGGGTCCGTCACGAGGATGCCCTTGCCGCCGTAACCTTCAGCCACCTTGTGGTAGGCCGTCTTGAGCAACTCGGTACCCACGGCGTCGCCCAGGATTTTGATCTGGTCGCGCGCAATCTGCTGCCAGCTGGCATCGGTTCCGATGACCGCGATGGGTGCGAAGCCGCTGCGGACGTATGTGTCGAACTCGGCCAAGCTGTATGCCGACGACCCGTCGCCGTAGAAGAGCCACACCTCGGCGGTCGGCCGCACACTGGCTGCACCGACGGCGAAGCCACCGCCCACGCCCAGGGTCCCGAAGACCCCCGGGTCCAGCCAACGCAGCGGGCCGCGCGGCCGGACGATGTACGCGCCGGTCGCCACGAAGTCACCGCCATCGACGATGAGGACGCTGTCGTCGGCGATCTTCTCCTCGATGCGCTGAAACAGGTAGACGGGGTCGACCAGCGGCCCCTCGGGGTTGGACTTGCCGGCGATCTCGTTGTCGCGAGCGTCCTCACGCTCCTTGAGCGTGGCGAACCAGCCGTCCCACTGGCCGTTTGGGGCGGCGGTGCGGCGGGAGAGCTGCGCCAGGAAGTGCCCCGGATGGCTCTGGACGGCGATGGTCGGGCGCCGGTTCTTCTTCAGCGCCTCGGCGTCCAGGTTGACGCTGATGAGGGTCGCGTTCTTGTTGATCTTCAGCCCGTAGCCCAGGCGGAAGTCGAAGGGGAAGCCGGCCACGATGACCACATCGGCTTCCTTGAGCGCCGCGCTGCGCTTGTGGCGGAACTGGATGTCGCTGAAGCGGCCCAGCAGACCGCGCGACGAGCCGCCCAAAAAGGTTGGCATGGCCAGACCACGCACCGCCTCGGCCAGCTCTTCGGCCCGGTCCGGGGTCATGTTGACCATCGCCTGGTTCCCCACCACCAGGACCGGCTTTTTGGCGTTGTTGACCGCGCGAGCCACGTCGGCCAGCTGCTGGGTGATGTCCGGCCCCAGCGGGTTGTCGAGCTTGGGCAGCGACGGCAGCTTGATGTGCGGCATGTGGAACTGGTGCTGCAGGTAGGCATTCATGCCGATCTGCGCGGCCTTGCCCACCAGGCCCTTCATCTTGTCGACGCCGGACTCCTTGACGTACCACTCGGCCACGGTGGCCTTCGGGTACAGCACGTCCACCGGGATCTCCAGGAACACAGGGCCCGGGACGCCGTCGGTCGCGACGCGGAACGCCTTCTTCAGCAGCGGCGCGAGGTCGCGCACCTTGTTGCAACGGGTGGCCCACTTGGTGATGGGCTTCATCAGCGACAGCTGGTCGATGTCCTGCAGCGAGCCGCGCCCGCGGAGGACAGTGGCGGTGGCGCCGCCCAGGATGATGATGGGCTGCTGCGCCTCCTGGGCGTTCTTGACGGCGGTGACCGTGTTGGTCACGCCGGGGCCAGCGGTAACGGCGCACACACCGGGGATTCCCGTCATGCGGCTGGCGGCGTCGGCGGCGAACGCCGCAGTGACCTCATCGCGGCAGTCGACGATCTTCAGGCCGTGCATCTTGGCGCCCTGAAGGATGGGCGAGATGTGACCGCCGCAGAGGTTGTAGAGGTTGGTGACGCCGTGGGCGGCGAGGACCTCGCCGACGATGGAACCGCCGTGTACGTGCTCGGGCATTGTCTCGTCCTAGGATGCTACGTGGGTGGAGAGGGGAGTGTGAAGGTCGTGGGTCCAGCCCTGGGCCAGTGCGGCATCCACGGCAGGTTGGGCGAGCTCGAGGACCAGCGCCTCGTAGTCGCGGACCGGCAGCCGGCCCGACCAGATCTCGACGCCCAGTCCGTGCATGACGATCGAGGCGCGGCCGACCAGGGCAAACCGGGCGGGCTTGTCGAGCCCGGCGTACTTGGGATGCTGGGCCATCTCGGCGGCCAGGCGCAGCCGCACCGGGCCCCACTTGGCGTGCCAGTCATGGTGGCGCAGGAACAGGGCCTCGTAGAGCCGGGGCTGCTCGGCGGCGAAGCGCAGCCAACCCATGCCCGCACCGACCAGGGGGTCGTCGTGCTGCGTCGCCCCGGCCGAGGCGACGAAGAGCGCAATGATACGGTCCATCAGCCGCTCGAGCAGGTCGTCCATGGAGGCGAATTGCTTGAAGATAGGCCCCGTCGAGCAGCCCAGCGCCGCCGCGACGCCGCGGGCGCTGATCGCCGCCACACCGTCCCGACGCGTCAGCTCGAGAGCAACGTCGAGGATACGGGCAGCGGTGAATCGGGTATTCGGCGGCATGGGCTCGGATAGATAACGAGTGTCAGCTAACACCTGTTATCTAACGCCCGTTACCTATCCGGTCAACCGGTTTTCACCGAACCGTTCATCCCAGCACCGCCATCATGATGAGACGCACGGCCATGGGGCCTCCCGAGCGAACGAGGTCCCCACCGTTGCTCCGGACACACGGCGTTGACCGGCATCCCCGGTCAAGAACCTGTGGAAGGTGCGTTCAACAACGCCGGGCTCAGAGGGCCTCGAGGCGGGCTGGGACCGACTTGTGCCATGGCGTGCCCACGAAAGGATCCCGGTCGGCGCTGGCCGTCAGCTCGTTGGGGGAGATTCCCCCCGAGGGCTCCGACGCGCCCAGCGCCGGAACGTCCTTGAGTCCGGTGCCATTGGGCAGCGAGATGTAGCCGGGCCGCATGGTGGTCGTCACGTCTACCGTCACGACGGCACTTCCGCGCGGGGTCGTCAGCTTGAGCTGGCCGCCCGACGCCACGCCAAACGGCTCAGCGTCATCGGGGTGGATGCGCAGCGCGCCCTCGGCGTCCTTCTTCCGCCAGTTCGGATTTCGGAGGATGGTGTTGGCGGTGAACGAGCGGCGCTCGCCAGCGGCCAGTACGAATGGGAACTCGGGATCGGGCTCGGGGGGCCCGCCCTCCAGGGTACGGGCCTCGGCCAGGAGGTCGGGCAGCGCCAGCTTGATCGTCCGCTTCACCCGGGGCATGACGTCGTCCCAGCGGTCCTCGGCGAAGATCAGCCCCTCGGGGGTGGAGACGATGGCGTCGAACAGGGCGTTGGCGGCCACCGGCGGCGGTCCGGTGAAGCCCGCGCGAGCGAGCGACTCCGGCTCGGACATCGCAAAACGCAGGGCAAGGCCCCACAGCACGGCGCCGTTGGCCATCCCCTCGGGCAGCGTCGGGCCCAGCGTGCGGTACAGGATGACCGGCGCCATGCCCATCATCTTGGGACGCGAGGCGACGTGTTTCATGAAGGCGCCGGCGTAGGCCATCCGACCTTTCGCGGCGGCCTGCGACAAGGCGTCCATCGTGTCTGGATCCAGCGCCCCCAGAGCTTCGCACAGCCGAGCGTGGATCTCCGCTTCTGGGAGCGGTCCCTCTGGCGGGTCCAGCAGCGGCTTGCGGAGCTGGAAGTAGTTCTTCGGGAACTCGAAGTTGAAGAAGGTGGCTTCAGCCTTCTCGTACTGCGTCGTCGCCGGCAGCACGTAGTCGGCCAGCTGAGCCGTCTCGGACATGGCCACGTCGATGACGACCAGGGTGTCGAGCGATGACAGCGCTTCCCGCATCCGGGGGCTGTCGGCCAGGGAATGAGCCGGGTTGGCAGCCTCCACCAGCATGGCCCGGTAGCGGTCGGGATGGTCGGTGAGGATCTCCTCGGCGATGACGTTGCAAGGCACCAGGCCGCCGATGATGCGCGCTCCCGCCACCGGCGAGTCACGCTTGTGGCGACCGTCCGCGATGGCCACGAAGGGCGCCGGAATATACTGCGAGCCCTTCTTTCCCAGATTCCCGGTGAGCAACCACAGGAATCGGTGTAGGTAGCTGACCAAGGTCGAGTGGCGGTTCATCTGGATGCCCAGGTCCTCGAACGTGGCCACGCTCGCCGCCCTGCCGATGAGTCGTGCCGCCTCGCGCACCTGGGCCTCGGGCACCCCAGCGTGCCCGCAGTAGGCCGCGACGTCGACGGCATCGAGGAACGCCTTCACCTCGTCAAAGCCCTCGGTCTGGGCCTCGATGAAGCCATGGTCGACCAGGTCCTCCTCCACCAGCACGGCGGCCATGGCGGCGACCAGCCAGGCGTCGCCGCCCGGCTTGACCTGCAGGTGGATGTCGGCCAGCTCGGCCGTCTTGGTGCGCCGAGGGTCGACCACGATCATCTTGCGCGCCGGGTCTTTGGCGATGGCCTTCAGGGTGACCCGGGCGTGGGGGATCGAGTGGGAGAACCAGGGGTTCTTGCCCAGAAACAGCGCCACCTCGCAGTGCTCGAAGTCGCCACGGGTGTACGTCCCCAGCATGCGCTCGCTGACCCAGAACTCACCGGTCTTCTCCTGCGCCAGCGCGCTGGAGCGGTAGCGCGAACCGAGGACGCGACGCGTGGCGGAGGCGTAGGCCCCTGGCAGGTGGTTCCCCTGGCCGCCACCGCCGTAATAGAAGATGGACTCGCCGCCATAGGTGTCGCGCACCGCGGCGAACCGCTCGGCCACCTCGCCGATGGCAGTGTCCCAGTCGATCGTCTCGAAGCTGCCATCGGGGCGTCGCCGAAGTGGGTGGGTCACCCGGTCACGGCCGTTCTGGTAGAAGTCGATGCGATGCGCCTTCTCGCACGCGTATCCCTTGGACCCGGGGTGTGCCTTGTCGCCGCGGACACGCACCAGGCGGCGACCATCGTCGCCCCCGAGCTGGACCTCGATACCGCAATTGCATTCGCAGAGGATGCAGGCGGTTGGATGCCACGGGGACTTGGGGGGCGTGGTAGAAGCGGGAGCATGTGTCGTCGTCATGCCTTCAGCATGGACAAATCTGGTCTTCTCAGGCAACCATATTTACGCAACAGGGGTGTTCACCGTGGCTGAGATTCATACTGAAGTCCTGATTCAGGCGCCGATCCAGGCCGTCTGGGACCGCTACATGGACCACGCCAACGCCACGGAGTGGCTGCCCATGAAGTCCTCGGAGCTGACTCGGCCTGGTGCTGAGGACCCCAACGGCCTCGGCGCCATCCGGACCTTCAAGCGCGGTGGACTCGCCCTGGTCGAGGAGGTGGTGACCGCCGATGCCCCGACGTACATGGAGTACCGCCTCATCGGTGGAGTGCCCTTTCTCAAGCACCATCTGGGACGGGCTCGCCTCACGGATACTGGCCAGGGCGTCCGGCTGGTCTGGGACATCACCCTGGAATTCAAGCCGCTGACGCCGGCCTGGCTGCTCACGCGCATCATCATCGCCGATCTGCAGAAGCGGTTTCAGGCCGGGCTCGAGAAGATGAAGGTTCTGGTGGAGCGCGATGCGGCGTAGCCTCGGCGATTGGAACTGCTCGGTGGCGCGGACCCTCGAGGTACTGGGTGACGGGTGGACGATGCTCATCCTTCGCGATGCGTTTCTGGGCACGCGACGGTTCGCCGACTTCGAGGCCGCGCTGGGCATCTCCAAGAACATCCTGACCAAGCGCCTCCAGCATCTGGTCGACCACGGCGTCATGGAGAAGGTCGATGCCGGCGTGCACGGCACACGCTTCGAGTACCTCCTCACCCGAAAGGGCAAGGACCTGCTGACGGTGGTCACCGCGCTCCGACAGTGGGGGGATCGGTGGGAGTTCGGTCCCGGCAACGAGCCTATCCTGGTGGTGGACCAGGCGACGGGCGACCCGATCGAGCCGGTCCGCATTCGCCGCGTCGACGGGACGCCGGTCCCATCGCGAGACCTCGGTGTTCGGCCGGGTCCGGGCGCTTCGGAAGACACGCTGCGCCGGTTCCAGGAGCGCTGAGGACACCCGGTGGGCGCCGAGGCCGACATCGACATTGTATTGGCCACCATCAACGCCAAGTACGCCCACGCGTCCTTTGCGTTGCGCTATCTGAGGGCCAATCTGGGTGACCTTCGGGACCGTTCGGAGATCGTCGAATTCACCCACCAGACCAAGCCGCTAGACATGGCCGAGCGGCTGCTGGCGCGCTCTCCACGCATCATCGGCCTGTCGGTCTACATCTGGAACGTGGAGGCCACCACCGAGCTGGTGGCTGCCCTCAAGGGGGTGAGGCCCGACATCGCTATCGTCCTCGGAGGACCCGAGGTCAGCTACGAGCTGGACACACAGCCGGTGGTCGCGCTGGCGGATGCGGTGGTGACCGGCGAAGGCGAGGCGGTCTTCCCCGAGCTCTGCCGTCGTCTTATCGCCGGTGAGTCTCCGCAGGCGAAGGTCATCACCGGCGGCCTGCCCGACCTCACGACCTTACGCCTTCCCTATGACGAGTACTCCGAGACCGACATCGCCGACCGCATTGTCTATGTCGAGGCGAGCCGGGGGTGTCCGTTCAAGTGCGAGTTCTGCCTTTCGTCGCTGGACGTGCGGGTGCGCAATTTCCCGCTGGACACGTTGCTCGCTGAGCTACAGCGACTCTTGGACCGGGGTGTCCGACGGTTCAAGTTCATCGACCGTACCTTCAACCTGAAGGTGACCCACAGCGCTCGCATTCTGCAGTGGTTCCTGGACCGCCACGAGCCGGGGCTCTTCGTCCACTTCGAGATGATTCCCGATCGGCTGCCAGCGGCGCTGCGCGACATCATCCGGAAGTTCCCCCCCGGGGCGCTCCAGTTCGAGGTCGGGGTGCAGACCCTGGACCCGCTGGTCTCCGGGCGCATCAGTCGCCGTCAGGACGTCACCAAGCTGGCCGACAACCTCAGGTTCCTACAGGAAGAGACGGGTGTGCATGTGCACACCGATCTCATCGTCGGTCTCCCGGGGGAGGACCTGGCGACCTTCGCCGCTGGGTTCGACCGCCTGCATGCGCTCGGTACCCAGGAGATTCAGGTCGGCATCCTCAAGCGTCTGCGTGGGACCCCAATCGTCCGGCACACCGATGACTTCGCGATGGTGTACTCGACCACTCCGCCCTACGAGGTGCTGCAGACGGCGGCTGTGGACTTCGCGACGATGCAGCGCCTCAAACGCTTTGCCCTGGTGTGGGACCGGACGGTCAACCGCGGCAACTTCGTGGCCACGGCGCCGCTTCTGTGGGACGAGGCGCCTCCCTTCGCGGCTTTTCTGCACTGGTCGGACTGGCTTCACGAGCAGCACGGGCAGGTGCATAGCCTGGCGTTGAAACGCCTGTCGACCTACCTGGACCGTTATCTCGTCCAGGTCGTCGGGCATCCGCAAGAAGTCGTGGACGCCGCCCTCGCAGCCGACATCGAGCGTCGCTCGGTCCGCCGCAGTGGCCTCGAGCGGCAGCAGCGCCATGCGGCGCTTGGGGGCAAAGGTGGCCCGGTTCTTGATAGCGTCAACGCTCCGTGAGCGGAACGACACTCACCTACATCTTCCTCGTGCTCGGCGGCATCATGATGGTGCTGACCGCGGCGCACGCAGTGATGTTCAAGCGGGACGGACGCACCGCCCTGGGGTGGCTCGCCTTCATCGGCCTGGCTCCGGTCATTGGCGCCATGGCCTACATCGGCTTCGGCATCAACCGGGTCCGGCGTCAGTCCAGGGTCAAGGAGATCGGGGCGCGCATCCAGCACCCGCCGACCTCGCGCTGGCCCGACGCTCCTATCCATCTCGGCCCGCTGCAGCGGCTGACCGAGAACCTTTCCCGCTTCCCGTTGGTGGCCGGGCACAACGTCGACATTCTCGAGGAAGGCGAGCAGGCATATCCCGCAATGCTGGACGCTATCGCGGGCGCCAAGGCCTCCATCGCCTTGTCCACCTACATCTTCGACAACGACCGCACGGGGAAGGTCTTCGTGGGCGCCCTGAAGGCGGCGGTTGACCGCGGGGTCGAGGTACGTGTCCTGGTGGACGCCGTGGGGTTGCGCTACTCCCGTCCGCCCCTGACCCGCACGCTGAAGAAGGCGGGCATCCCCTACGCGCGCTTCATGCCGCCGGTCCTCCCCTGGGCCATCAACCTGCGCAACCACCGGAAGATCCTGACCATCGATGGAGTTGTGGCGTTCACCGGTGGCATGAACATCCGTCATGGCCACCTGGTAGAGGACGACCCAAAGCGGCCAGTGCGCGACGTCCACTTTCGCCTGACGGGCCCCATCGTGACCCAGCTTCAGCACATCTTCGCCGAGGACTGGGCCTTCGCCCGGCGTGAGCATCTCGGCGGCGAGCTCTGGTTTCCGACCATCGTCGAGCCGGATGGCGGGCTCGACCGGATGTCGCGCGCCATCGCCGGTGGCCCCGACGAGGACTTCCAGACCATTCATCTGGCGATGACGGGAGCGCTGACCACGGCAGAGCATCGGGCCATCATCGTGACGCCCTACTTCCTGCCCGATCCCAGCCTCATCACGGCGCTCAACGTGGCCGCGCTCCGAGGTGTTCAGGTGGACATCCTCCTGCCGCGCAACAACAACAACTACCTGGTCAAGTGGGCCTCCCAGGCCACCCTGTGGCAGGTCCTCGAGCGCGGTTGCCGGGTCTGGTACAGCTCCGGGCCGTTCGATCACGCCAAGTTGTTCGTGGTCGATGATGTCTGGACCATGCTGGGCACAGCCAATTGGGACCCTCGGAGCCTGCGGCTCAATTTCGAGCTCATGGTGGAGGCCTACGACCCGGATCTGGCCGCCCGGGTGACGGCGCTTTGCGACGCCCGGATCGCAACCGCCGCGAGGGTCACTTTGGAGCAGGTCGACAAGCGCTCGGTTCCGGTACGCCTTCGCGATGCCATCGCGCGTCTCATGGTGGGCTTCCTGTAGTGCGCTTTGGCCCAGCCCCCGCGGGGGAAAGGGCCCGCGAAGCGGCCCGCAGGTTCCCCGGCCGACGTGGACCGTCGCCCGGCCGCCGGTGCCAGGCCCTCCGCTGCATCGTCATGGGCGTCAGGACCCGATCGCCATGATCGCGGTGTAGATGCCGAATGCTGTGACGCCAGCGAGGGTCGGCGTCGCCACCCAGCCGATCACGACCTCGAGGACCTTCCGCTTGGAGAGCGTCCGGATGCCCTGCACCAGGCCAATGCCGAGAAGGGCGCCCACGATGGCCTGGGAGGTCGACACGGGCGCACCCAGCATCGAGAACAGGTGTAGCCCGAACCCTCCGGAGACCTGGACCGCGAAGGCGCTAGGGAGGTCCAGCGGGATGATGCTGTGGCCTACCGTCTCGATGACGCCCTTGGAGAAGAAGAGCGTGCCCGCGGCGATGGACAGGGCGCCGACAATGGTCAGCAGCTGAGGGTCGGCCACCTGTTTGTCCAGGGCCGTGATGGGCCCGATGGCGTTGCCCAGGTTGTTGGCGCCCAGCGAGTAGCCGGCGTAGGCCGCTGAGCCAAGCACCAGCCAACCCAGCACCTTGCGTACGGTCGGCTCGCGCTTGGTGCGCGACAGGTAGAAGAGGGTGCCCCGATACAGACCGTAGGTCAGCACCATCGTAAGGATGGGGCAGATGACCCACGCCCCGACGATGTTGAGGGTCTGCGACCAGTCCACGTTCAAGTCCGCCGCAACGCCCACTCCCGCCACGGCGCCGACCACCGACTGGGACGTGGACACCGGGATCCGCTTGAACGTCGCCAGTGACACCAGGATGCCGCCGCAGAACAGGGCGGCACCCACGGCCAGCTCGCCCAAGGGGTCGGTGACGATGCCCTTGCCGATTGTCTTGGCGACCGCGCTGCCCTGCAGGAGTGCGCCGGCCACCACGAACGTCGCGACAACGACCACGCCCGTCCGCAGGCGGACCAGTCCGGCGCCGATGGACGGGCCGATGCAGTTGGCCGCGTCGTTGGCGCCAATGTTGGCGCCTACGTAGAGGCCCACCAGGACGATGGCGATCTCGACGGTCAACGCCTGACGACCTTCCCCTTCGCCCGCTCGGTCACGCCAGCTTTCGCTTGATGGCGATGAGGGACAGCTTGTCGCCCACGTTCTCGATGCGATCGGAGACCGCACCGATCGCGTTGAACGTCATGAGGCATAGCAGCTTGTCGAGCTTGCTGATGTCCTCGCTCTCGTAGATGCGGTGCACCGCGTCGAACTGCAGCTTGTCGACGCGGCTCTCGGCGCGGCCGATCTCCTTGACCTCGTGACGGATGTCGTAGTCGCCGCCGAGCACCCGATTGAGCAGAGGCTCGAGGCGTTGGAACTGTTCGACGGTCTCACGGGCGATGGTGCGGATGTCGTCGGCCACCATCTCGGGCAACGGAGGCTGCACGAGGGTGATGAAGTCGCCGCACTCCTCGGCCTTGTTGGCGACACGGTCCAGCGTCTCCAGGACCAGGATGTAGTCCTCACGCTGGGTCGGCAGGAAGGCGCCCTTGTACATCTCGTACTCGACATTGAAGCGGACCTTGTCCGCCTTGCTCTCGAGCTCGTGGATCTTCAGCGCGTCCTTCTTGAAGGTGCGGTCCCCCGAGACGTAGTCGACCAGCAGTTGCTCATACTTGTTGACCGCATGACGGACCAGCACCGTGTGCTCCTCGAACAGGGCGAGGATCTGCTGATGCTTCTTTTTGCCGAACATCGCGTCTCTCCGGACGAGTGGGGTTGAACCGTTGGCGAAGCCGCCGGGCTACGCGCTGGGTGGATGGCTGGGTGGATGGGTCGCTTCTGCCGGCGGCCGCCGCCAGGTGACTCCAAGCATGGCAAGGACCGTGCCACCCACGAGCCCGAGAAACTCCAGCGCTACGTCCAGAAACAGAGGCTGCAGGAACGCCCCGATGATGGCCGCGATGGCGTGTGGAATCAGACGGCGGTCTACCGTGGCTGCGGAGGCGCCGACCACAAAGGCGATGAGGGGGCCGATGCCGATGACCGCCTGCTTGAACGGCATGTCCACCGCCCAGACGTTGATCCAATACATCACGCCAAACCCCCAGCCGAGGGCCAGAAGCGCGACCACGTTGCGATTGACGGCGTTGGCGAACAAAGCATCGCGAGCGGTGAGTACGAGGCTCGAGAAGGTCACCGCCGCAAAAAGGGTGATCCCGAACAGGTGGGCATGGCCTACATCGACGACCTCGAAGCGGTCCAGGAGGCCGGCGCCGACCAGGATGAAGGTCCAGCAGAAGGCGCCGAAATACATCATGAGGCTGCGCTGCCTCGCGGACCGGCTCAGGTCGACATCCGCCCTCAGCTGCTGCAGCTCATGGGCTTGCTGCGTTTCCGCCTCTCGCAGCCGGTTCACCTGGTCCATCAGCTGCGGTCGCGGCTTTGGCAGGCCCTGAATGCGCCGGGACGCGATGCGCCATCGGCCGCGCTCGAGGTCCACCGCGATCAGCTGCTCGAGCAACTCCTGAAGCCCCTGTTTGGCGCGGGCGTTCCCGTTCCAGACGTGAAGCGCCTGCCGAAAGCCAAACTCGGCCTCACTGGCCAGCTGATCGATGTCGCTGGCAGCGCTCTCGTCGGCCTTGCTCTCCAGCGCCCGCGTCACCGCTTCGGACCGGTCCCGAGCCAGTGCCGCCATGGCCAGGGAATCGGCGTGGACGAGGTAGTCCTCCAGCGCCTCGCGAAACTCCGCCGCGGAGGCGTACCGGTCGCCGGGGTCGCGCGCCATGGCCCGGCCCACGATGGCGGCCAGCTCGGGGGGGATCTCACGGCCCTCCGGCCATCGTGGCGGAGCGCTCTGATGGGCCGCGAGGACGCATTCCATCATGGTGTCGCGCAGGTGTGGTGGCTGGTTGGTGACAATCTCGTACAGGACGGCGCCCAGCAGGTAGACGTCGGTCCGCGGGCCGAACGACTCGCCGTCGCCATGGGCCTGCTCGGGCGACATGTACGCGGGCGTGCCCACGACGTCGCGGCAGTTCACCGCCAGGGGGATGAAGGGTGGGTGAACGCCTGTCAGGCTCACCGACACGCCCCAGTCCAACAGATAGATCTCGCCATAGTGCCCGATCATGACGTTGTCGGGTTTGAGGTCCAGGTGTGCAAAGCCCCGCTCGTGGGCGTAGTGCACTGCGTGACACAGCTGCACGAGGGTCCGCAGGTGCGTCTCCCAGTGAGTCGCCCCATGGTCCCTCGCCAGGACGTCGGACCAGGAGCTGCCGCTGACCCGCTTCATGAGCATCAGTGGCGCCTGGTCCTCGCGATACAAGGCGTAGACCGGGATGACGTTGGGGTGCTCCAGGTGTCCGCTGATCCAGGCCTCACGGAGCAGCGACTCGGTGATGACCGGATCCGAGGTCCCCAGCGTCGTCTTGACGGCGACTTCCCGGTCGAGCGAACGCTGCTGCGCGAGGCGCACGATGCCCATGCCGCCACGGCCGAGCTCGGCCCCGAAGACCACCAGGGGACCTTCCTCCCCCAAGGCCTGGGGGAGGCGATTGATGACGTCATCGAAGGACGCGGCAGGCAGCGCGTTGGGCCGAGTGGCAGGGCACACCGTGCCGCGGCGATTGGTCGTCAGCATCGACGCGTCGATGCCGCGCTTGCTCCACTCGGCGTGAAGGGTGTCGTCGATGACCGTGTTCTTGCCCATGTGCCTACAGGTATAGCGCGACGCCTCGGACGTTGGCCACGCCCGGCGGGTTGAGCCCCGCCGCCGTCTGACCTACGCTGCCGACCTTCTCAAGAGCCACCTGCGGAGGCCCCATGACGTCGACGCCCCGAACCCTCAACGGCGCACCCCACGGTACCGAGCTCAGCTGCAAGGGCTGGTTGCAGGAGGCGGCCTATCGCATGCTGCTGAACAACCTGGACCCAGCGGTAGCCGAGCGGCCCGAGGACCTCGTGGTGTATGGCGGGACCGGTCAGGCCGCACGCAATTGGGAGGCGTTCGACCGCATCGTCTCAGCGCTCAAGCGCCTCGAACACGACGAGACGCTGCTGGTCCAGTCGGGCGACGCCGTGGGCGTCATGAAGACCCACCCCGACGCGCCCCGCGTGCTGTTGGCGAACTCACTTCTGGTGCCCAAGTGGGCGAATTGGGAAACGTTCCGCGAGCTTCAGGCCCAGGGCCTGACCATGTATGGGCAGATGACCGCCGGCTCCTGGATCTACATCGGGACCCAGGGAATCCTGCAGGGCACCTACGAGACCTTCGGCGCCGCCGCGCGCAAGCGGTTTGGTGGGACCCTCGCCGGTACGATCACGCTGACGGCCGGTCTCGGCGGCATGGGAGGTGCCCAGCCGCTGTCGGTGACCATGAACGGGGGGGTCTGCCTGGCTGCCGAGGTGGAGCAGCACCGCATCGAGCGGCGTGTGGAGACCCGCTACCTGGATCGCTGGACCGCGGATATGGATGAGGCCATCGCCTGGGCGCGGGAGGCTCGTGAGGCCAAGAAGGCTCTGTCCATTGGCGTGCTCGCCAACGCCGCCGACTTCTTCGAGCACGTGCTGGCCAGCGCACTGAAGCCCGAGCTGGTCACCGACCAGACCTCGGCCCACGACATGCTCAACGGGTATGTGCCGACCGGCTTGAGCTATGAGGAGGCGCTGGCGCTGCGAGCGTCGGACCCGGACGCCTACCTGAAGGAGTCTCGGGCGACGGTGGTTCGGCATGTGCAGGCGATGATGGATCTTCAGGCCCAGGGCTCGGAGACCTTCGACTACGGCAACAACATCCGCCGCCAGGCCGAGGAAGCGGGGCTGAAGGGGGCCGACCGCGCCTTCCCCGGCTTCGTTCCGGCCTACATTCGACCGCTTTTCTGCGAGGGCAAGGGCCCGTTTCGCTGGGCGGCGCTGTCCGGCGACCCGGAGGACATCTATGCCACCGATGAGGCGCTCAAAGAGCTGTTCCCGGAGGACACCCACCTCATCAACTGGCTCGACAAGGCGCGCGAGCAGGTGGCGTTTCAAGGACTGCCCTCACGCATTTGCTGGCTGGGGTACGGCGAGCGCGCAAAAGCGGGACTGGCGTTCAACGAGCTCGTCCGCAGCGGTAAGGTGAAGGCCCCCATCGTCATCGGACGGGACCACCTGGACTCGGGCTCGGTGGCCAGCCCCAACCGGGAGACCGAGTCCATGAAGGACGGCTCGGACGCCATCGCCGACTGGCCCATCCTCAACGCGCTGGTGAACGCCGTGAACGGGGCCACCTGGGTCAGCGTGCACGGCGGCGGAGGTGTCGGGATTGGGTACAGCACCCACGCGGGCGTCGTCATCGTCGCCGACGGCACTGAAGAGGCGGACGCGCGGCTGCAGCGGGTGCTCACCAGCGACCCCGGGATGGGGGTCGTGCGTCACGCCAACGCCGGCTATGACATCGCCAAGACGGTGGCGGAAGAGCGGGGCGTCGACATCCCCCGCTGAGGAATGAGGTGACGCCGACCAGCGCCTGCTAGGCGGGCTGCGGTCGCGCCCCGGAGCTGCCGGTGGATGGGTCGGGGCGAGTGGCGTACCAGATCCACGCGGCTGCCAGGAACTGCAGCGGCATGCGCACCCACAGTGCCCAGTAGGGGATGTCCGGGAACTTCTCGGGGTTCATGAGCATGTTGATGTTGGCGGGGTAGACCGCCACCAACAGAGCAAGCAGGCCCCAGCAGGCAATGCGTCGGGTGCGGCCCCAGAGCAGGCCCAGGCCTCCCATCACCTCGAACACCCCGCTGATGTACACCAGTTCAAGGTGCCACGGCATGTAGTCGGGCATGATGCTGACGTAGAACGCTGGGGCTACGAAGTGGTGCACACCCACGTAGGTGAACGCCGCCGCCAGCAACAACAGCGAGATCTGCTTGGGGCGGGAGCGGGGGAACGCGAAGAACGCGCTCGACGACAACGTTGAAGAGGAACCCATCGGACAAAAACGATGCCGCAATGAACGTCGGGGTCCAAGCAGGGAACACATGGGCATGAATGACCACGCGAAGACCGCTGTCCTCGTCGCTGCGGCGGCACTGGTAACGGGCTGCGCCACCGCGCCGTCCCCGCCATCATCCCGCGCTGCCGCCGCCCAGTGCGGGTATGAGGTGGCCTTCAACGACGGGATGACCACAGCTCGGCGAGGAGAGCGCATGGACAGTTCAGCGTATCGCATCCGATGCCCTGCGGGTGCACGCCTCGCGGAGGCTCGGCGGGGCTATCGAGACGGCTATGTCCTGGGTCTCGATACCCAACGGCATCGAAGCCTTTCGCCCGTTCCCAAGGTCCGGCCCACCGCGCCGGCGCAGCTTCATCGCGGCAGTACGCCTCGTCTGGCCTACCAGCCCTGGTACACCAACCCCGCAGGCTGGACCATGCTTGGCGCGGGGCTTGCGACCGGGATCGGCTCGGTGCTCATGCACGTCGAGTTCGAGAGAAAACTCGAGCTGGTAACCTGCCAGGACGCCACGCCCGCCTGCAGCGACTTCTCCTCGCGCGTGCAGTTGGCTGACAGCGCCCAAACGGATCAGACCGTTCGGGACGTCCTGATCGGCCTGTCGGTCACCTCGATTGTGGCTGGCGTCATTACCTTCGTCGCCTGGAAGCGCCCCATGCCGGACGCAGACGCTGGGCCACAACTGTCGCTCACACCGACAGGCGACGGCAGAACATCCCTCGGCCTACAGGGACGGCTGACCTTCTGAGCTACAGATTGTCGTAGTGGCTGAAGGTCATCGCGAACTGGGCGCGACCCTGGGTCAGCGACCGTACCTCGGTGGCATAGCCGAACATCTTCTCCATGGGCACCGACGCCTTCACCAGAGACACCATGGGGTTCAGCTCTTCCATCGTCTCGATCTTGCCGCGCCGCATGGTCAAGCTGGAGATCACGTCGCCCGTGTGCTCCGGCGGGGTCGTCACCTCGACGTCGGCGATGGGGCTCAGGAGCACCGGGGACGCAGACTTCACCGCATGGCGCGCGGCGGTCGAAGCCGCGACGGTGTATCCGACGACATTGGTGACGCCCTCCCGGACCTCGACATCGGCCACCGTGACGCCCACATCGTCCAGCTGATAGCCCTGCACCGGGCCGCTCACGAAGGACTGGCGGATGCCTTCCTCGATGGCCTTCTTCAGGGCATCCATGTTGCGGGGCGGCTCCGTGCCTTCGGGCGGCCAGGCCCAGTCCAGGGTGTGCCCAGCGCCGCGTTCGTTGGGCGCTACCTTGACCACCACGTGGCCAAAGACGTACTCGCCGCCTTCTTCGCCGCCACGCTCGAAGACCTCGTCGGCCGTCGCCGCGGCGGTGATGGCCTCGCGATACACCACCTGCGGCTTACCGGTGCGGACCTCCACCTTGAACTCGCGCTTGAGCCGGTCGGCCAGGATGTCCAGGTGCAGCTCGCCCATACCGCTGATGATGGTCTGCCCGGTCCCCTCGTCCTCCCGCCACCGGAAGGTCGGATCCTCGTCGGCCAGCTTGGTCAGCACCTCCTCGAGTTTCTCCTTCTCGCGGAGGGTAGCCGGCTCGACCGACTGGCTGATGACGGGCTCGTAGGCGTCGATGCTTTCCAGCAGGATGTGGCTCTTGGGATCGCACAGGGTATCGCCGGTGCGGGCCTTCTTGAGCCCGAGTACGCCGAAGATGTTGCCCGCCTCGATCTTGTCGAGCCGCTTCCGGTTGTTGGCGTGCATGAGGAAGATGCGGCTGATCTTCTCTTTGATCTTCAGCGCCGGGTTGAAGACCTCCTGGCCGGCCTTCAGCGTCCCCGAGTACAGCCGCATGAAGACCATGCGCCGCCCGTCCTCCATGATGGCGACCTTGTAGGCCAGCGCCGACAGCGGGGCCTTGGGGTCGTGGGGGCGGGTCAGGGGCTCCTCGCTCACCGGATCGATGCCCTCGATGTCGGGGACATCCAGCGGCGACGGCAGCCATTTGACGACCGCATCCAGCAGCGGCTGAATGCCCTTGTTGCGGAGCGCCGAGCCGCACAGGACCGGCACAAGGTCGCCGGCGATGACGGCACGCCGCATGGCGGCGTCGATGTCCTCGGTGGTCAGCGACTCGGGCTCCTCGAGGTACTGCAGCGCGAAGTCCTCGTCGGCCAGCGCCACCCGCTCGAGAAGGATTTCCCGGGAGATCTCAGCGTCTTCCAGCATCTCCGCCGGGATGGCGATCTCCTCGATGGACCGTGGGTCGTCTTTGTCGTGCCAGACGAAGGCGGTCATGTTCACCAGGTCCACCACCCCGCGGTGGTTGCCTTCGGCGCCGATAGGCAGCTGAGCCGGAGCGCAATGCTCGCCGAAGCGTTCCTCCATCATGGACAAGCAGCGCTGAAAATCGGCGCCGGTGCGGTCCATCTTGTTGACGAAACCGAGCCGCGGAACGCCGTATCGGTCGGCCTGACGCCAGACCGTTTCGGTCTGGCTCTCGACCCCGGCGACCGCATCAAACACTGCGACCGCGCCGTCGAGCACGCGCAGCGACCGCGAGACCTCGATGGTGAAGTCGACGTGGCCGGGCGTGTCGATCAGGTGGATCTCGTTACTCTTCCAGTCGAACGTCGTCACCGCGCTGGTGATGGTGATGCCGCGCTCGCGCTCCTGGACCATCCAGTCGGTGGTCGCCTGACCGTCGTGCACCTCCCCGATCTTGTGGGTCTTGCCGGTGATGAACAGCAGACGCTCGGTGACGGTGGTCTTGCCGGCATCGATGTGGGCCATGATGCCGATGTTCCGGGTAGCTCGCATGCGCTTTGACATGGCGCGCTTAGTAGCGCCCACGCTGCCTTCGGTCAATGCGTAACCCGCCTCGACACGCTTAGTTTTCACCGATGACACCCAGGCGGTTGTACGAAAGCGGCACCTGATCCACGCTACCCCCATGACCGACGAGTCGGGCGAACCCACCGAGACCCCTGCTGGCCCTACGAGCTGGCGCAAGGACGGGCGCTGCAGCGCCTGCGCCCACTTCGTGGCTGACTATGGCGAGCCGCCAGAGCTATTCGGCCACTGTAAGATGTACCCCCGGCAGGGGGCGCGTGAGGCGGTGGACTACGCCTGCGGTGAGTACAAGCCGCTACCGGGCTTCGCCAAGCTCACCGAATCGGTCAGCTTCGAAAAGCGCCTCGAGGTGGACGCCGCCAAGGGGAGCCGCGGCTCGTCGTCCCGCTCGGGGCGTGGGCGGCGCATCCGCCGCAGCGCCGGACCCCAGGTTCGACTGCGGCGGCGCAACGAGGACGGCTCGGTGGTGCAGAGCACCCGCCGGGCCGCCAGCGAGATCACCCCCGACGTGTTGGCCATGTTCATGGGCGACGACAGCGAGGAGGCCACGATGGATCCCAATCAGCTTCGCGACGTCTTGATCGACGTGGTCGAGAACTTCATCGGTATCGAGGACGTCGAGCTCGGCGACAAATGGCACGGAGGCACGGTCACCCTGCAGCCGGCCGACCCTGACCTGAAGCCCCATGTGCTCGACGTGGAGAAGTTTTTCCACAAGGTCGTGATGATCCGCGACCGGCTCCGGGTGATGGAGCAGAAGATCAACGCCAACGACAAGCTCTCGGACACCGAGAAGGTCGACCTGCAGGCGTACATCAGCCGCTGCTACGGAAGCCTGACCACTCTGAACGTGCTGTTCAAGAACAAGGAAGACCGCTTCAGCTCGAAGTAGTGGCCTTCTGTGTTCGTCAGGGGTTTAGCTGGCCGGGCGATCCGGGCAGCAGCGTGAAGTCGACGCTGTTGTCGTCGGTGTCGCCGCCGTTGACGACGCGCGAGGCGGTGTTGGTTGGCGTCGACGTGGGACCCTCGGCGGTCTCCAGCATCGGTAGCCCGAGCTGAGCGTCCACCGTGACGTTGAGGGTGCCGAAGCCGAACACGTCCAACGGAGTCGCTCCTTCCAGGAGTTGCACCGCGCCGGCGGTCAGCGGTGGGACGACGACGCCGTCGACGCCGTCGCGCTCGAGCACGAGGGTACCGACCGGCATGCGCCCCGCGGGCACGGCCACCAGGCCCACGACCGCTCCGTCGGCGTCGACAAAGCGCAGCAGGGTTGCGGGATAGGACCCTCCGGCCGGCGCCCATAGCTCGACGTATCGTTCGCCATCCGCGGCGGCGAAATTGATCTCGTTGAGTACCAGGCGGCCGCAGTCGGTCAGGGGACCAAAGGCTGTCGAGTCGCTCACGCACCAGTCCGCGGCGTCGTCATTGGCAGTGCCATCGATAGCCTGGGCCGCGGCGGCCGCGTCCAGGTCCGTGGGCACCCCGGTCTGCACCGGGACCGCGTTGGCGCTCACCAGTCCGTTGCTGACCACCACGCTGAAGTCCGCGGTGTCCCCGAGGCTCCCATCCGTGGTTTGCAGCGTGATCGCGTCGCCGGTGTCGACGAAACCGAACCCGTCACCGAAGCCACCAAACAGAAAGCCAACCTCTGGCGGTACATCTGCAGGAACGTTCTCCGGAGCCTTCAGCCCCACCAGGGTGGCCCCCGGCGCCAGCAGAACGGGTCCGGTGGTCCCATCCGGCAGGGTCACGGAGACGGCGTCGTTGGCGCTGTTGCGGACCTCCATCGCGCCCAGGTCGGCGGTCAGGGTGCCGACGTTGGTGACGGCGAACCACTGGCCCTGCCCGTCGACGCTGTCATCGCCGGCGGTGGGGTCCAGCAGCACCCGCACGATGAGGAGCTTCACGTCTCCGGCGACGCATCCACTGGTGGCGTCACAGACGTAGCCGGTATCACAGGCGCCGTCGTCGGGGGTGTTGGTGATTCCATCGGCGGGGTCGCAAGCGTCGATGGTGCAGTCGACCTGATCGTCAGGGTCTACCGTGGCGCCGCCGTTGCACAGCCCGTCAGCTTCGCAGCTCTCCCCCGTGGTGCAGGCATCGCCATCGTCGCAAGCACCCGTGAAGGGGGCGTTCACGCAGCCGGTCTCGACCGTGCAGACGTCCAGCGTGCAGTCATCATCGTCGTTACAATCCAGGGCCGTCCCCGCGCAGGAGCCCTCGGTGCAAGCGTCGTTGTCAGTGCAGCTGTCGCCGTCATCGCAGGGCGCCGTGTTGAACGCGTTCTGGCAGCCTTCGACGGGGTCGCAACTGTCGTCGGTGCAGGCGTCGCCGTCGTCACAGCCCGCGCTCAGGTCGACGTTGTCGCAGCCGATGACCGGGTCACATTGATCCTCGGTACAGACATCATCGTCATCGCAGTCGACCGCCTCGACGACGCAGGCGCCGTCGACGCACTGCTCGTTGGTGGTGCAGGCGTCGCCATCCTCGCACGGGCCGGTCAGCTCTTCGTACTGGCAGCCCAGGGCGGGGTCGCAGCTGTCGGCCGTGCAGGCGTTCCCATCGTCACACTCGACGGCCACGCCGCCGCTACACACCGACGCAGAATCACACACGGTGTCGGAGGTGCAGGCATCCCCGTCGTCGCAAGGCACGTCCGTCAGTGGTGCCAGCAGGCAGCCTCCGACCGGGTCGCAAGCGTCGCTGGTGCAGTCGTCGCCGTCATCGCAGGTGTTCGCGCTCCCGGGCGTGCAGGTGCTTGCCGAGCAGCTGTCGTCGACGGTGCAGGCGTTGCCGTCCTCGCAGGCCTCGCCGGACAGGGATTGGCTGCTGCAGGTCTCACCATCCCCGTTGCACGTGCCGGTGGTGCAGGGGTTGCCGTCGTCGCAGCCGTCACCGATACCCGGCTGGCAGGTGCCGCCGCTACAGCTATCACCGGCGGTGCAATCACTGCCGTCGTCGCAGGTGGCGGTGTCGTCCGAGGGGAAGCTGCAGGCGCCGTCGTCGCAGATGTCCAGGGTGCAGGGGTTGTCATCAGCACAGGTCGGCTCTGCGCCCGAGCAGACGCCCCCCAGGCAGGTGTCGCCCTGGGTGCAGGGGTCGCCGTCGTCGCAGGTGGCGAGGTTCACGGTGAAGGTGCAGCCCTCGGAAGGCTTGCAGAAGTCGTCGGTGCAGGGGTTGTCGTCGTTGCAGGTCACCGCGCTCCCGCCGACACAGGCACCGTCCTGACAGGTCTCGCCGCTGCTGCAGAGGTTGCCATCTTCGCAGGCCGTTCCGTTGTCGACGGTCTCGGACTCCTCGCATGCTCCGGTGGCCTGGCTGCAGGTCAGTACGACGCACGGGTTGGGGTTGTCCGCCTGGCACTCCTCATCGCTGGTGCAGGGGCCGTCGGCGTCGGCGTCCGTGTCGGCGCCGCCGTCGGTCGTATCCTCCACCGCATCGGCATCCGCGTCGGCCTGCACGTCCGCGTCCGGTTGGGCATCCGGAAGTGCATCGGGGATGGCGTCCACAACGGCGTCTCCGTCTGCGTCGTCCTGGCCATCGGGTACGAGTGCATCGGCGTCAGGTGCCGTGTCCGCCACGTCCGCGTCGGGGCCTGTGGCGTCCGCATCTGCGGTGCCGTCCACCGAGGCGTCTCCGTCATCCGGCACGGCGTCCGCGTCTGCCGTCACGTCCCCGACCTGGTCCTGCGTGACGTCCGCGACGTCGGGGCCGGAGCCGTTGTCGGTCACCGGGTCGGGGGTCTCGGGACAGGCCGCCAGCGCTGCGCTGAGTGCGATCGTGAGAAGGAGTCGCGACAGCGATGTGGGATGGGCCGCCGTCATGGTCTCTCCTGAGGTGGCGATGTCGGCTGGGGCCAAAGGGGGCGCACTATAGCGATCGGCCCTTTGGTGTCCAAGCAGTTAGTGTCTGCTTGATTATCCGCCGCGACGCGATTACAGCTTCGCGACGTTCACTGCTGACGGATTGCGATTTCGCCCATGTCCCGGAAGGACTACTACGAGCTGCTGGGTGTCAGCAGAGACTCTGACGCTGCCACCATCAAGAAGGCCTACCGCAAGGCTGCGGTGAAGTTTCACCCGGACAAGAACCCGGGGGACGCCGAGGCCGAGGCGATGTTCAAGCAGTGCTCGGAGGCCTATCAGGTGCTCTCCGACCCGGAGAAGCGGCACATCTACGACCGCTTCGGACACGCCGGGTTGGAAGGTGGCGGAGGCGCTGGGTTCAGCGGCTTCGACGACATCTTCAGCACCTTCAACGACATCCTGGGCGACCTCTTCGGGGGTGGTGGCGGACGCCGAACAGGCGGCCGTGGCCGGGCCCGGGGGGCCGACCTCCGTTACGACATGCGGGTGTCCTTCGAAGAAGCGGCCTTCGGAACGGCCCAGGAGATCAGCTTCAACCGGCGCGAAGTCTGCAACACCTGCACCGGCAGTGGGGCCAAGCCGGGCACCAGTCCCGAGCGATGCGCATCCTGCGCCGGAAGCGGCCGCATCACGCGGCAGCAGGGCTTCTTCATGGTCCAGACGCCGTGCCCGGTCTGCCGTGGCGCGGGCACGACGATCACCGACAAGTGTGACGACTGCAGCGGCGACGGCGTCGTGCTGGAAGAGCGAAGCGTCTCGGTGAACATCCCCGCGGGCGTCGACAGTGGCGTTCGATTGCGGCTGTCGGGTGAAGGCGAGTCGGCGGGGGCCTATGGCCAACGTGGCGACCTCTACGTCTTCATCGAGGTGGCTCCGCACGACCACTATGTCCGGGAAGGGGCTGACGTCCACTCGCGACAGGTGGTGACCTTCAGCCAGGCGGCGCTGGGCGACACCGTCGAGGTGGAGACCCTGCACGGGGTCGAGTCCGTCGATATCCCCGCCGGAACTCAGCCGGGCACCGTCGTGCGATTGCGCCGCAAAGGCATCGCTCGCCTGGGTCAGGGCGGCCACGGCGACCATTTCGTCGAGCTGGTCGTCGAGGTCCCCGCCAAGCTGAGCTCCGGGCAGCGGACGGCGCTGGAGGCGCTGCGCGACGTCGGGATGTAGCTCGTCGTTCGGACCTGCTACACTTGCGCAGATCGCCATGACTGCCTCAGAGACCATGCATCTGGGTGACTACCGGCTGATCCGGCGGATCAAGCTGGGTGGGATGGCTGTGGTGTACCTCGCGGAGAGCCCGCAGGGTGAGCCCGTTGCGGTGAAGCGTTTGCTGCCAGCGGCCTCGGAGGATCCGGAAGTGGTCCTCATGTTCCATGCCGAGGCAGCCCTGATGGGGATGCTCAACCACCCCCGAGTGGCACGTCTATTGGACCGTGAGGATGGGGATGGAGACGCCGCGGCGCCGTTCATCGTGTACGAGTTCCTTGATGGGGTGGACCTGGCGACGTTGCGTCGACGCGCGATTCAAGAGGGGCGGCTGCCCAGCTCCACGTTCGTGGCGAGTGTGGGATGGCAGGCAGCCGATGCACTGGACTACGTCCACAACACCGAGCGTCGCATCGTTCACCGCGATATCTCGCCGCACAACCTCATGCTGCTTCGGACCGGTCGTCTGAAGCTCATCGACTTCGGCATCGCCAAGTTCGAGGGCAGCCCCTGTCAGACCGCGACCGGGATTCTGAAGGGAAAGCACGCCTACATGAGTCCCGAGCAGGTGGGTGAGCGCCCGCTGGACGGCCGCAGCGACGTCTTCTCCCTGGGGGCGACGTTGTATGAGTTGGCGACCTGCACGCGGCTCTTCAAAGCGCCGACACCCATCCAGAGCCTTCGCCTCATCGAACAGGCGATTGTCGAGCCGGTGCTGCAACGGGCGCCGACGGTAGACCCTCGGCTGGCGGCGGTGATCGAGAGCTGTTTGACCCGACGACCAGAGGATCGGCCGACCTCCGGTGAGCTGGCGGCGCGACTCCTACCGCTGACCGAGGCGGAGGGTCGAGATGCCGAAGGCCAGGCCAAGCAGTTCCTGAACGTTGCGTACCCCGACGGTCTCGCGCCGCTGGGTTCGGGCGAGGATCTTCGGGAGTATCGCAACTCTCTGCGCTCCGCCGAGATGGATGGTCAGGAGACGACCGACCAGCTCGGCCATAGCAACGCGACCATCGTAGCGTCTCGGTGACCGCCCTCCTGGAGCCGCACCGGAGCACCACGCTGGCCTCCGGCCTCACCGTGATCACGGCGACGATGCCGTTGCACCGATCGGTGACCTTGGGACTGACCGTACGCTGTGGGTCCCGCTATGAGACGACTGCCAACAACGGCATCAGTCACCTCCTGGAGCACGCGCTCTACCGAGGTTGCGAGGGCTACCCGACGACCTATGCGCTCAACGCCGCCTTCGAACGGTGTACGTCGGGTCTCGATGGGTCGACCGGCAGCGAGTCCATGGAGTTCATGACCTCCTGCCTGGCGGCTGACATGCCCGAGGTCATCGAGCTCCTGGGTCGCTTCGTGACCACGCCGACGTTCGCGGACTTCGAGGTCGAACGGGACGTGGTAATCGAGGAGCTGCAGGACGATCTCGACGCCCACGGCCGTGACGTCAACGTGGAGAATCTCTCCCGACGCGCCCTTTTTGGCGACACAGGGCTGGGGTTGCCGGTGGGGGGCGACCCGAACAACGTCCGCCACATGGGCGTGGACGACTGCCTCGAGTGGCTCGGGCATCACTTCGTGGGCGGCAACATGGTGCTGGTGGCCGTCGGTCCTGTGCATCACGACGCTGTCCTCGACGCCGTGGCTTCGAGCTTCCAGGCCCTGCCGCAGGGAACGCGACGCGAAGTCCCGCAGAGCGCCCTGCAGCTGACCGAGTGGCCGTCGTTGTCCTACCTCAAGCACGGCACGCGGCAGTCTGACCTGACCCTCACCTGGGCGTTGCCCGACGCGCGGCACTCCGACTGGGAGGCGCTGTTCATGGCCTACCGGGTGCTCGACGGCGGCTCCGCGGCGCGGTTGCCCCATCGAGTGATCGACCAGGCCGGGCTGGCGTACGATCTGGGCGCCAGTCTGGTCGTGCATGATCAGCTCACCCTGCTGTCCATCGATGCTGCGGTGAGTCACGCCAAATGCGCCCCCCTGCTGGACCTGGTGTTCGAGGTAGTGAACAGCCTGCGCCACGAGCCGCCCAGTCCGGACGAACTGGCACGTCAGCGTCGGCGTGCGTCACTGATGCTCGCTCGTGCGATGGAGAGTCCCGAGGCGTGGGCCGGGTGGCTGATGCAGGATTGGTTGCGGCCGGATCTGCCACCCGCTGCTGATCGCCTCGAAAAGCTCCTATCTATTGATAGTGGCCACGTCGTGGCGGCTGCCGGTGAGCACCTCCGGGTGGACCGGGTTCACGCAGCTGTCGTCGGGGATCTTCCCCCTCTGGCACGTGCGGGCGTGCGGCGCAGATTGCATCGCTTGAGGCCTCGTGGTTGACGATTGATGCATCCCCTTTGTTACCATTCGCCGGTCGACGCGTTTGGAGGGGTAGCGGCTCTGGTCGCACAGGTTGCCGACGCCGAAACGTCAACCTAAGATGGGTGATGCTGTCCGCGACAGGTTGCCCATACACCCACTCCCTCGCTAACCACCGCAACGGAAGCCGATGAAAATCTCCTGTCAAGCGTGCGGAACCAAGTACTCGATACCCGACGAAAAGGTTCAGGGAGAGGGCCGCACCTTCAAGATTCGTTGCAAGAACTGTGGAGAGATGATGACGGTCAAAGGTATTGCTGACGGCGGGTCCGCCGGAGGCGCAGACGACCAGTGGTACTACGCGGTTGGAACGGACCGGAAAGGTCCGGTCACCAAGGCGGAGATGGGCGGCCTGGTTGCCGCCGGAGCTGTGCAGGCTGAGACGTATGTCTGGAAGCAGGGCATGGCCAACTGGACCCACCTGAAGGAGGTCGACGAACTGTCCGACGTCCTCGGCGGTGGCGATGGTGCGGTTGAAGAAGAGGCCGAGGCGGATACCGCCTACATGTCCAAGGACGCCATCATGGCGGCCCATGCGGCATATGAGGGGGCCGGCGAAGACGCACCCACCGCGGCCATGGATCAGCCAGCCGAGAGCCTGTTTGCGGCGGCCGAGGCCGAAGCGAAGAGTTCTGGGTTCGACGAAGCCATCTCCACGGACGGAACCACGGACATGTCGTCCAACCCGTTCGGAGACGCGTCGGACAGCTCCAGCTCGAGCTCCAGTGCCGATGACGACATGTTCAGCTTCGACAACGTCGAGGACGCCACCGAGGAGCCTGCGGGCGTTCATGGTCGGCGCGATTCGTCGGTGCTTTTCTCGCTCGATGAGTTGGCCAGCCCAGGTGACACCGGGATGAGCCAGGAGGAGGCGATCCTCACGGAGACCTCCGGCCTGATCGACATCCGCGCCGTGGCCAACCGCAGCTCTGCCGACAAGGGCGACGATCCGTTTGCGGCCGCCGGTGGTGCCAGTGGTCTCGCGGTGCCGGGGGCCAGCGGGTTCGCTGCTGTCTCGGTGCCGATCGTCACCCAGAAGAAGAGCAAGCTGCCGATCATTCTCGGTGGTCTGGCGTTCCTGATGGCCGCTGGTGCTGTCGCCTTCGTCGTGATGAGCGGCGGCAACAAGGGCGGTGAGGCTGGTGCGACCAAGTCGGCTCAGGCGGACACCAAGAAGGACGAGAAGGCACCGGCCGCCGCGGCCAATGCCCAGGGCGGGACTCAGGTCGCCGCCGCGGGTCAGCCGGCCGCTGGTGCCGCCGCCAAGCCCGCCGCCGCAGGCGCTGCTCCGGCCGCGGGCGCTGCTCCGGCCGCAGGTGCCGCCCCGGCTGCGGGTGCTGCTCCGGCCGCGGGTGCTGCTCCGGCCGCGGGGGCTGCTCCGGCCGCGGGTGCCGCTCCGGCTGCCGGCGCTGCTCCGGCTGCCGCCGCTGCCCCGGCTGCTGCCGGTGCTGCTCCAGCCGCTGGCGCGCAGCCTGCCGCTGCCCCGGCCGCGGGTGCCCAGCCCGCCGCGGCTGCTCAGCCTGCCGCGGCGCCCTCGGGTTCCAGCTCGGCCAAGAAGAAGAAAAAGAAGAAGAAGAAGTCCGGCGACGGTGGCAGCACCGCGTCGGCTCCGGCGCCCAAGCCGAAGCCCGCGGCCAAGCCGACCAAGAGCAACTCCAACAAGGCCAACGCGCTGCTCAGCGCCCTGAAGAAGCCCAAGGCGGGCTCCAGCGGCGGTGGCGACAGCGGCGGCGGCGCCAAGCCGGCCCGTCTGTCCAGCGCTCAGGTGAAGTCGGCGCTGGGCCGCAAGAAGTCGGCCTTCCGGGCTTGCCTCAAGCTCATGGCGACCCCGCCGGCCGGCTCGGTCCGCGTCAAGGTGCGGATCGTCATCGCCGGCAGTGGCAGCGTCCGATCGGCCAGCGTCGTGTCGAGCGGCGGGACCAGCGGCGCCGTCCAGAGCTGCATCGTCCGCAAGGTCAAGAGCATCAAGTTCAAGCAGTTCTCGGACAGCTCGATGACCGTGAACTACCCCGTGAAGCTCCAGTAGCGACCCGGATGACACGAGCGCTGCTCGGCTGACGCCGATCATCATAGCTCTCCATGGAAGGCCTCCGGCGCAAGTAGCGTCGGGGGCCTTCGCGCGTAGGGTGGGGGCCGGCGAGAGACGTGAAAATGATCGTTGACACCCCCCGGGACCGCTGATAGCTTCCCGCAGCCTTACGCGCCGAAGGGGCTGAAGCCCCGAGAATCATACGAGGAACACGATGGCACGCGGACTTGTTGGAAAGAAAATCGGAATGACCCAGGTCTTTGACCAGAAGGGTATGCTTGTCCCCGTGACCGTGATCGAGATCGAGCCGAACACCGTCCTGCAGGTAAAGACCAGCGACGGCAAGGACGGCTACGACGCCATCAAGGTCGCCCATGGTGACGTGAAGGCCTCGCGCGTGAACCGCCCCGAGATGGGCGTGTTCAAGAAGGCCAACGTCGAGCCCAAGAAGACGGTGCGTGAGTTCCGCGTGGATGCCGACTTCGTTGCGGACTACAGCGTGGGCGACGAGCTGACCGTGGGCATGTTCGCCGTCGGCAGCAAGGTCGACGTGACGGGCACCAGCAAGGGCCGCGGCTACCAGGGTGTGGTCAAGCGCCACGGCTTCAAGGGCGCCAAGGAAATGACCCACGGTACTCACGAGTACAAGCGTCACCCCGGCTCCATTGGCTGCTCGGCCTACCCGGCGCACGTCATCAAGGGCAAGAAGCTCCCCGGCCAGATGGGCAACAAGCGTATCACCACCCGCGCGCTGACCGTCGTCGCCGTGTACCAGGAGAAGAACCTGCTCCTGGTCAAGGGCGCCATCCCGGGCCCCAAGGGCGCCCTGGTCGAGACGCGCGTCAGCACCAAGCAGCCCGACTTCCTGTAGCCAACGTCGCTGCGCCCCCTCCCACGGGGGCGGCGCCAGACTCGGCTAGACGAAGCTCTCGCTCGGCAGAGTGGCTCGGTAGACCTCCACGGTCGGGCCGTCCATCCACGCCGTCGTGAAGCCGTTCTCTACGGTGATCTCGAGTTCCCCTCCGGGCAACTCGACGGTCACCGGTGTATCGAAGGGCGCATGGCCGTGCTTGCAGGCCGCGGCCACGCTTGCTGTGGCTCCGGTGCCGCACGCCTGGGTCAGACCGCAGCCGCGTTCCCAGACGACGACCTTGAGCCGCCCGGGGTCGACGACGGTGACGAACTCCACGTTGGCCTTCTCGGGCCACAGCGGATGAAGCTCCAGCGGCGGACCATACGTGGACGCAAAGGCCGGCGTCGCGTCTTCGAAGATCACCATGTGCGGGTTGCCGGTGTTGACGCCCGTGGCGCTGAAACTGCGGTCGAGGGACTCGACGTCGATGTTCAACGCTTCTCCCGGACCCCGAACCGGGATGGCGGCGCGTTCGAAGGTCGGACGGCCCATGTCCACGCGGACCGAGGCGACCGTGCCGTCCTCACGCAGGGTTGCAAAGCACCGGCGAAGGCCTCCAACGGTTTCCACGGCGAGGGGGTTGGCCTCCATGCCCAACTCTTCGACGCAGTACTGCACAAAGCAGCGGAGACCGTTGCCGCACATCTCCGGGATGCTGCCGTCGGAGTTGATAAGCTCCATCCGGACCGCCCCCAGCATCGACGGACGCGCAAGAATTACACCATCTGCCCCGATTCCCTTGCCACGATGGCAAAGGTCGACGACGGTCTGGGCCGAAGGGCGCTCCAGCCCGGACATTCCGCCGACGAACACGGCAAAATCGTTGCCGAGGCCGTGATATTTGATGAAATGAAGCCGGTTGGGGTCGGCGTTGTCGGGATGGGTCATGCTGACCAGCCCCTGTGCAGTTTGTGCGCGAACATTTGAACGACTATGACTTGGCTGCTTGACCGGCCGCACGCGACCGATTGGAGGTAGAGACTACGCTATGAGGATGCTACCCGCGACGTTCCTGTTGATGGTGTGTCTGGTCCTGCCTGGCGGTGCCTTCGGTGCCGAACCCGAGGCCGACAAGAAGAAGCTCGGCGCGACCTGGACGGTGACAAGGGCCGACACGTCGATCGGCGCCGAAGAGCTTCGCCTCGTCGTAAAAGCCGACGGCCGACGCTTCATGTCCTTCATCTTCAACCCGCCAGGCGCGACCAAGAAGAAGCGCCCCAAGAAGCCTCCTTACCGGCTCAGCGGCATGCTGTGGCGCGACGGCGCCGGTCAGCTCACGAAGTACTCGCGGGTGGAGGACCGGCGCCTCGGCGAGGGCGTTCGTGTTTTCAGGCGCGGCAAGGAAGCCCGCATCGTTGGCGTGAACGCTCGAAAGGACATGAGCAAGGTCACGCTGACTGACCACGTCATCATCGACCCCGCCATGTGGGGCACGCTGTGGGACTGGTTGCCGCGCATCCGCTCGAACGCGGCGACGGACCAGACGGTGACCTTCATCGACATCAAGTCCCGCAAGCAAGGTAAGGCCATCGTTCGCAAGGGCGCCGTCATTGACCTCACCAATCGCAAAGGCAAAGCCGGCCGCGTGACGGCCTGGACCATCAGCGGCACCGGCATCAAGGGACTGACCCTTTACCTGGATGCCAAGAAGCGGCTCGTTGGGGCCCGTTCGGAGAGTCGCGCGATGCTGCTGAAGGGGTGGAGCTGGGAGGCTCCCGCGCCTGCGCCCGCACCTGGAGACGACGCCACCCCCCCCGAGCCGCCCAAGCCCGACGCCGCCCAAACCCCCTGAGAGCTCAGCGCTCCATCCCCTGACACAAGGCCGCCAACCATGTCGCGACAACGCCACCTGTTCGTGATGGATCCCATCGAGTCGGTCCTGGTCGACAAGGACTCGACCTTTGCCCTGATGCTGGAGGCCCAACGACGTGGGCACGAGGTGCTCTACGCGTTGGTCACCGACCTCCACTACCGGCAGGGTCGGGCCTACTGCGTCGCACGCCATGCGACGGTCAAGAAGGTCCAGGGCGACCACGCAGCGCTGAGCGAGCCCTTCCTGCTGGACATCGGGGACACCGACGTCACGTGGATGCGCAAAGACCCGCCGTTCAACATGGACTACATCTTCAACACGTATGTCCTCGACCTGGCGGAGTCGACTGGGCGGACGATGGTGATCAACAAGCCGTCCGGGCTGCGGGACATGAACGAGAAGGCTTGGGCGATGCGGTTTGGCGACCTTATCCCCGAGTCTCTGGTCAGCCAGGACATGGCGCGCATTCGGGCGTTTGTCGAGGAACTCGGCCACGCCGTCGTCAAGCCCCTGGACGGCAATGGCGGCGAGGGCGTGTTCGTGGTCCGCAAGGACGACCCCAATATCGGGGTCATCATCGAGAAGTCCACCAACCACGGCCGCATCAAGGTGCTGACGCAGCGCTATCTGCCCGAGGCCAAACAGGGTGACAAGCGCATCATCCTGGTCGAGGGCGAGCCTGTTGGCGGCATCCTGCGGGTCCCGCAGGGCGTCGACCACCGTGGCAACATCCACGTCGGAGCCAAGGTCATCAAAGGTGACCTGACCGACCGCGACCGCGAGATATGCGCCGCCATCGGGCCCCATCTTCGCGAACATCGGCAGGTGTTCGTGGGGATCGACGTCATCGGCGACTACCTGACCGAGGTCAACGTCACCAGCCCCACCGGCATCCACGAACTGGACGATTACTACGGTGTCTCGGTGGCGGCCATGCTGCTCGATGCTGCGGATAAGCGGCTGGCCGCCCGGTGAGACTGCCGGCAGCGGTCGTCGTTCTGCTCTCGCTGAGCGGTCCCGGCGCGTCCGCGGCTCCGCCCAGCCCCACCAAGATCTTCGCCTGCCCACTGGGCGGCTTGAAGGCGGCGACCCCTGACCTAAAGGCCGTGCCAGTGGTACTGGCGCCGTTGGGGCTGCAGGCCCGCCTGCCGCCGTGGCTCAAGGTGAAGAGCTCAGCGCCCCAGCGGGTCGACCTGGCCAGCAAGTCCTGGCGGCTCTCGCTCCGACGCTCCCGCCAGGCCCCCAAGCGAGGCGCCGCCGCGGTGAAGAGGGCCATGGAGCGCTACGAGCTCCGCGCCTCCCACATCTCGAGCCGCTGCGAGCGTGCTTCTCTGACAAACGTGCTTCCGAAGCGCTCACTGCTGTTCACACGCGCACGCCTTGGCAGCTACACCCGTCCGTTGGGCCAGCGCCGCCGTAGCCACGCCCTGTACCTGGAACTCCGTGATGGCACCGTCATGACAGCCGTGGTCACCGGGTTTTGGCGCAGGTCTCGCACTGGCCCCAGCCTGCAAACGGCGCTCGATCTCCTCGGGGCCGTCGCCGCGGCGATGCCGTTGGCGCCCACGAAGGCCACCGAGCCGGAATGACCGCGCGCCTCGGCCCGTTGTTCCGATGCGGCCGCTCCAGGCGTTACACTCACGTGTGGGACGTTGCCGTCTGGCCAACCGACCCACATCACTGAGCCTCCCCCGCGCACCGGCTGTCATGCTCCGAACACCTCTCAACCTGCCTGTCCTGGTCGTTGCCACCGTCGTTGCGCTGTCGGGCTTGTCGACGGTACTCGCCCCCTCCACGGCCCATGCGCAGACCAACCCCTCTGGCGAGGGCAAGGTTGCGCTAGAGCGGAACAAGCGCCTGGTCAAGACGTACCGGGACATGCTCAAGGAGGATCCCGACCAGGCCTATGCCTTGCGCCGCCTGCTCGAGGTGTCGCATGCCGTGGGTGGGGTCAAAGGGCTGGTCAAGCTCTACAACGACGCCGTCAAGGCCAAGCCCAAGGACTACGCATCGTGGATGGTGCTTGGCCACATTCACCGGGCGGCCGAGGATGTGAAGAAGTCCGTGGCGGCCTACCAGAAGGCGGCAGCGCTCAAACCAAAGTCCGCCAGTCCCCACATCGCCGTCGCCACGCTCTACCGCAAGGTCACCAAGTATCTCGAAGCTCTCGAGGCATACGACAAGGCCATCAAGCTTCTCCGCAACCGGACGCAGAAGCAGGACACGCTAAAGGCCGCGGCGGAGACCGCGATCCAGGCCAAGCAGATGAAGCGCGCCGAAGAGTACTTCAAGCGATTGGTCAAGACGGACCCGCGGAACCTCTTCCTGCGGATGGAGTACGCGTCGACCCTGGCGCGTCTCGGTGACATCAAGCGGTCGCTGGAGCTGTGGTTGGCCATCAAGAAGAAGGCTGGCAACCAGACCCGCCACCTCGTCATCGTGTGGCAGGAGGTGGCCCAGCTGCAGGAGCGGCTCGACAAGTACGAGGACGCCGAGAAGACCTGGCGCGAGGCGCTCAAGAAGACCCCATCGGGGCACTGGTCCCGTCCCTCCTTCATGGAGGGCCTGATCGCTCTGTACCGCAAGCAAGACCGTCTGCGGGAGCTGATCGCCGAGTTCGAGCCAAAAGCCAAGCGCAGCTATGAGGTGCTGGTGACGGTGGCGCGTCTCTATGAGGAGGTCGCCGACGACGACAAGGCGCTGAAACTCTTCAAGCAGGCGGTCAAGCGTCGCCCCTCCGACAGCCGGGCCCGGATGCGGATGATCGCCCTGCTCGAGCGGATCGGCACCCCCGATGAGGTCATCGAATCCTACAAGCGCCTCATCCGCACCAACCCGGGTGAACCCCGCCACGAGCTCCGTCTGGCCGAGCTCTACTTCCATCAGGGAAAGGTCAAGGAGGGCTTCAAGCTCCTCAACGGCATGGGACGACGCTACCGGGATGACCCGGGCGTGCACCAGGCCATCATCGATCTGACCATGCGCTACGGCGACAGCCAGATGCGCAAGCGGATCGAGGTCGCCTACAAGAAGCTGATGCGACTCGAGCCGATGGAGGAGAGCCATGTCATCAGCCTGGGTGAGTACTACTGGAGCGAAGGCAACCGCTCCCGTGCGCTGACCACCTGGAAGAAGCTGTTGAAGCTGGGGCGTGGCAAGGGCGAGGGGCACTACCTGCTGGCCGAGGTGTACGCTGACCACAACATGTTCAGGGAGGCCGCGAAGGCGTTCGAGAAAGCCATCGAGAAGGAGCCTGCCAACGAGCGTTACTCGAAGGCGTACGCGCTCATGCTGCAGAAGCAGAAGCGCTTCTCCATGGCCCTGGCGCAATGGCAGCGCGTCATCAAGCACGCCCGACGGTCGGCGACGATCCGCGAGGCCCGGCGTCAGATCATCAGCCTCTGGGAGAAGGACGGCCGACTCGAGCGCGAGATCGCCAAGCTCGAGCAGCGCTTTGCCGCCAAGCCTCCCGAGACCGACGCCGGCCACTTCCTGGCCAGCGCCTACCTGCGTCTCCGCCGAACCGCCGACGCGCGGCGGGTGCTGGAGCGGCTGCGCACGCTCGAGCCCAACAACATCGAGGCCCTGATCGGGTTGGAGATGGTCTATACCCGCCTGTCCCTCATCAAAGAGGCCATCGCAGTGCTCGAGCAGCTAGCGAAGGTCAACACGCGCTCCGCCTCCGAGTACATGCACCGCGCCGCCGACCTGGCGTTGAGCGAAGGAAATGACAAGGTCGCGCTGGGCTACATGCGCAAGGTGGTGGAGCTGAACCCCGCGGACCCCGTGGCACACGCTCGGGTGGGGGAGCTTCATCGGCGGATGGGTAACCTGGCGGAGGCCGCCGAGGCATGGCGTCAGTCGCTGGTTCTCGATCCCCGCAACCATCGCGTCCGGTTCAAGCTGGCCGCCCTGTACCGGGACCTGGGCTCCCTGCTGCGAGAGGAGCAGGTGCTCAGTCAGATCGTTCGGGATGCGCGCGACCCGGCCGACGTACTCATGGCTGGGCGGCGTCTGCTCCAGGTGGCGGGCACGACCGGCCGAATGGAGGCCGTCGAGGGTGTCATTCGTCCGCTGGTCTTCAACCGACAGAACAAGAACGTCTATCTTCGCCTGCTCGTGGAGGTCTACGCGTTGCTGAGCCAGCAACACGCCTACTCGGACAAGACCCGAAGCGAGCGACGTACCGCGCTGCGCAGTGTCGGTGAGCGCGGTCTCAAGCCCCTGCTGGACGCCCTCGCCGACGCCGATGTGGGGCTGCGCGCCCGGGCTCTGGAGGTCTTGCGTCTCACGCGTCCACCGGGGGCCGCGCCCGCGCTCGCACGCCTCCTCAACTCGGGCGACACGCAGTTGCAGCTGCAGGCCGCGATCGCGCTGGGTCACGTCGGGACGTCATCGGCGGCTGCGGCGTTGGCCAAGCTCACCACCGGCGGTCGCCGCAATCGTGGGAGTCGTAACGTGGCCATCTGGGCGCTCGGACTCATCGGCAGTGACGAGGCGGCCAAGGTCCTCAAGCTCCAACTGCACAGCGGCCGCGACCAATCGCAGTTGGCCGCGCTTGCCCTCGGTCGGGCCAAGCACCGCTCGGCGGTGGAGGCCCTCGAGCAGAAACTCGCCCGCAGCAGCGATCGGAACATGCGTCGCGCGGCGCTTTGGGCGCTTGCTCGGATCGGCGCCCCCAGTTCGGTTCCAGTGCTGGAGGCTCAGCTCATGGGGAGCGACACGAGCAACAGCGCGGTGGCCGCCTGGGGTCTGATGGGTATCCGCACCGACGCGGCACAGCTGGCCCTCACCAAGGCACTTTGGAACCCAAACGTTCGGGCTCCAAAGGCGGTAGCCGATGCGCTGCTGGCGTCCATCGCCAACAAGGGGACGGACAAGGCCCAGGAGGAGGCGCTGGCTGCAGCGTATGAGGCGGTGATCCAGATCGACCCGCGACGGACGCAGGCGGTACCTACGCCACGCGAGTTGTTTGCGCTCAGCCGCCCAGCGCCGCCCACTGTGGCTGAACTGGGTCCTCATCGAAAGGCCCTCGAGGAGGCGTTGGTGCAACGCGCAGCCACGATCTTCGGGGCCCGCGATCGGTCAGCCGCGGCGGTACTGTTGAACGCTCTGGTAAGCGTCGAGGGTGAGCGCTTTGCGCTCCGACCGGTATTTGGAAGCGGCGAGCGGATGGGCGCTGAGATCGGGCTCAAGATCGCCGCGGGGAATGTCAGTAGCCTCCGTGAGGCCGCCGCGGGGGCCTTTGGACGAGGGCCTCAACCTGTGGCGCTGAACCTGATCGGCCTGATGGTGGCCCGCAAGGCGGGTCAGCTGAGCCGCGACGACGTCATGCAGACCGCCATGACGGTGATGCAGGATGGACATACATCGGCGCAGATCGCGGCGGCAAAGGTTGTTGCTCGGATCGGCGCGCCTGGTGACAGCGCCCAGCTTCCTGTGCTTCTGGGTGCGCTGAAGGATACAGGGGACCAGTGGCTGCTCAAGGCGGCGGTCGCCAACGCGTTGGGCTCTATCGGTGGGCCTCAGGCGGTGACCGCGGTGAAGGACTTGCTGGACGATCCGTTCGCGGCGGTCAGGGGCGCTGCGGCGGCTGCTGCGGGCCGGCTCAAGTCGGTAGAACTGGTTGCTGGTCTGGTTCCGCTGGTGCGGGATCCGGTGACAACGGTGGCCGAGCAAGCCTGTGCTGCGCTCGCGCCTTTCCGGACGGATGCTCGTGTGAAGTCCGCGCTGCGGTGGGCGCAACGCCATGGAAATACACGGGTCTCCGCAGCCGCTTCGAAGGCCTCCAAGGGAAACTGAGTCAAATTGGTGAGTTATCGGTTTCCGGGTGGCCTTGACGGTTGGGAGAAACCGCTCCTATATTGAGCCGAGCGCCCGGCCCGTCGCCGCTGTAGGCGGGCAAGATCATCGATCGACGATCTGGGCAGAAAAGTAGGCCAGTGGAGGTGGCAACAAGTGGCCGGTCCCGCACGGCTGCGTCTGATCCGAGGAGATGGCGCAGACGGCTTCACGTTCCAGCTCAATAGTCAGGAGCACACCGCCGGACGCATCCATGGAGCGATCCTGTTCCCGGATGACCCGACAGTGTCTGGCTCCCACGCCACCTTTTTCTATCGAGACGGCAAGCTCTTCGTACGCGACAATGGCTCGCGCAACGGCACCTTCATGCGGGTTTACGACCCTGTAGAGATTGGTGACCGTGAGGTCTTCCTCTGCGGTGAGCAGGTGCTGGAGTTCCAACACTACCGCGCGCCGAAGCCGAGCCCCATCAACGATGGTGCAGCCTTCGGCGGCACGCCCCTGGGCCCGTGGGAGTTTCGGCTCGTGCAGATGCTTCAGGGCGCACGCACCGGCCGGGCCTACTGCTCCGCCAAGGCGTCGATCACCATCGGTCGCGAAGACTGCGACATGAACTTCTTCCACGACCGGTTCATCAGTCGCTACCACAGCCGGGTGGAGCTGCAGGAAGGCAAGGCCTACCTGCGCGATCTCGACAGTCGCAACGGAACGTATGTCCGCCTGAGCAAGGAGACCGAGCTCAAGGACGGCGACTACGTCTTCATCGGGCGGCAGCTGCTGAGGGTCGAGACCTAGCCTTCGGCGTCTCTTGCAGAGGCGCAGAGGCGCGGGTGCGATTGGGCAGCGAGCAAGGGCGAGTGGCTGCTTGTAGTGGCACGTCTTGCCTATCGCAGACCATGTATCAGGGTCTCGCGCAGAGGCGCAGAGGCGCAGAGGAAATGACGGCTCTTCCCCATCACATCCGGGTCAGAACCACTGTCCCAGTACCCCCATGGTTGGGGCAGTTTGGCACGGCCTGATGCCCTGCGCCTCTGCGCGTCTGCGAGAGATATCGCACAGGGGCTGCGCGGGCACCGTGCACCACTACAAGCACCTGGCTGCGGTTACTCACCGCCCCACCAAAACCTGCGCCTCTGCGCCTCCCGCTAGAGGCCGTTAGTCTCGCTGGACCCAGTCCCGCAACGGACCCAGCTCCGCGCGCCACGCCTTGTCGTCGAGGCGTACCGCAATGAACGTCGCGAACAGGTGCTCGACGATGTCCTGCAGCTCCTCGATCAGATAGAAGCGCTCGTACAGCTGGTCGTCGTCCTCGCGCGACAGCAGCGCCGGGATCTTCAGCTGCGACAGGCTCAGATCGTCGCCCTTGATGGTGACGGTCCATTGCTTCTGGTCACTGATGATGCGTAGCCGCGCCTCGCGCACCTGCTTACCGTTGAGCAGTGACGTCCGAGCCTCCTGGGTCTCCGTCGGCGTCTCCGCCTTGATGACGTTCTGCTCTTTGATGTCGCCCTGGGCCTCGAGCACCAGCTTGGCGTCGAACCAGACCTCCAGCTGTTCGCCGTTGCGCTCGAACAGCCCCTCGTTCTTGTCGGACCGGTACCACAGCCAGGTCAGGAACTCGCGTCCCAGAAATGCGGTGTGATTGATGGCGGTCAGCAGATCCATGTTTGCCTCCTGCCTATGCGTTCGGGGACGCGAAGTTGGTGGGCTCGACCGCCAGCGCCTGTTCGATGAGCGCCTCGTCGTTGAGCCGCTCCAACAGCGAGTAGGGGGTCTTGGGGACCAGCGGGAGCTCGAAGGTGTCCGCCCAGAACTCCTGGAAGGTCTCGCTGACCCGCTTGTTGGCGGTGAACAGCCACACCAGGTTGCGGTCGATGTTCCAAACCACGTCGTAGGTCTTGATAGACGGCATCACGCGCTTGCGGAGCTTCTTGTGGAGCGCGTCCTTGAGCTCCTCCTGTTCCGCCTTCGACAGCTTCTCTTTGCCCTTGGCCGCCTTGACCTCGTTGATCTCCTTGTTCAGGTGGAGCTTGAACGCCGCCGGAGGAATGCGGATCGAGTCGTGACGGAGCGTGACCATGATGTAGTCGCCCCAGAGCACGTCGTTGAGCGTGAACTCGGTGGCGAACGGGTCGAGCGTGGTGACCCAGCCCATGCTCTCGTCGTCGTCGCTCTTCAGATCAATGTCCCGAAAGCGACGCTTCTGCAGTCGCTCCAGGTAGCTCTCGCGGAAATCCTTGGGAAGCTCGCCGCGCACGAAGAACTCGGTCGCGGTGACGCTGCCGGAAAGGGCACCCATGGCGCTCCTCCTCGGTGATGTGACAACGGTGGTGAGATGGTGAGCGAGGCAGCGGTATGCAGACGACGGGCGCGCCTTCTGGTCGCGCCCGTGGGCCAGCCGCGCGGCCTCGTCAGTCTTTGATCAGGAACTCGACGCGGCGGTTCTTCTCGCGCGCCTCTTTGGTCTTGCCTTCCATGGCCGGCTTGTCCTCGCCGTAGCCGGTCGCGGTGAGCCGCGACGCCTCCACGCCCTCATTGACCAGGAACGCCTTGACCGACTCGGCGCGCGCCTGGCTCAGCTTGAGGTTGGCGCGGTTGGAGCCTCGGTCATCGGTATGGCCCTCGATGGCGATGTTCTTGAGCTGCTTGTTGGCCTTGATGATGTTGGCCACGTCCTTGAGCAGCTGGAAGCTCTCTTCCTTGATGGTCGCCTTGCCGGTGGCGAAGTAGACCTTGTCCATGATGACGATCTTCTTGCCGACCACCTTGGCCTTGGTGACGTCGGGGCAGCCGTCGTCATCCTCGAAGCCGTTCTTGGTCTCCGGCTTGTTCGGGCACTTGTCCTTGGCGTCCGGGATGCCGTCCTTGTCGTTGTCGAGCTCGGGGCAGCCGTCGGTGTCCTCGAAGCCGTCCTTGTCCTCGGCCTTGTTGGGGCACTTGTCCTTGCCGTCTTCGATGCCGTCGCCGTCATTGTCGGCCTCTGGACAGCCGTCGTCGTCTTCCCAGCCGTCCTTGTCCTCTTTGTCCATCGGACATTTGTCCTTGGTGTCGAGGATACCGTCCATGTCGTTGTCCGGCTCGGGGCAGCCGTCGTCGTCCTGGTACTTGTCCTTGTCTTCCGGCTCGTTGGGGCACTTGTCGATGTCGTCGAGGAAGCCATCCTGGTCGGCGTCCTTCTCGATCGGCTCGGCGTACGCGAAGCCTGCGAACAGGCGGAACTTGGTGTTGCCGTATCCCTTGAGGAAGCCAGATCCGCCTCCGAGGGTCACCGATACACCCACGTCCTTGAGCGTGTACCGGCCGCCGATGACGCCTTCGAGGTAGGTGGCGTTGGCGCTGAAGTCGCTGGACGCGCCGTAGATTTCCGCGATCACGTCGAGCTCACGCTCGAGGATCTCGTAGCTGGCCCCGAGGCGCCACAGGAACTCGTGGTTGGTGGTGAGGAACGAGTACTTCTCCTCGCCCGGGGCCCGGATCCGCGCTCCCAGGTTGAGTGCGATCTGGAACCCGCTGATGCGGTAATCCGCGATAACCGTGGGCACGAACGTGAAGCCGTCAGAGACGAACGAGGTCGTACCCGTCGGGAGACCCAGCTCGAACGTGGCAGCCAGACCGAATCCGTCCTTCTCGGTGCCCCGTGAGTCCGTGGCGCGGCGGATAATCCGCAGCTTGGGAGAGATGCGGATGTCGCCGAGAGCGCCGACGGGGAGTGAATCGGTCGGTGACGCAAAGCCGGTCTCGTCGCCGTTCATGTAGAGGAAGACCGGGACAGACAGGCCGATGTCCAGCCACTCGACCACCGCGATGGAGCCCATCAGGTCGAGCGTGAGCATCTCCTTGACCACCTCGTGCCGGCGGTCCGGCTCCGTCGAGGTGTCCACGAAGACCAGCGGGTTGAGCCCGAAGTTGAGCATCGCCGAGACCGACCAGCGCAAGTGCTCGGGCACGTGCGACCCCATGGTCGAGAAGTAGTCCTTGGTGTGCGGCGAAGGACGGAACACCTGCACGTTGATGCTGGCGTTGGGCTCTGCCGCATGAGCAGACGGGGTACCGACCATCAAGGTGGCGGCGATCAGCAGTGCGCTGGCGAACTGACGGAACATCGTCTCAGCTCCCGTGGTTGGGCGACTAACTACTTGAGAACGTTGTGTTTTGGGCCCTCAAGCCGGCGCACATTAGCAATCTTATGGGTCAGGCGCAATAAGCTTGGCGCCCCGCGGCACAAAGAAACCGCGCTCCCATGCCCTGTGGAGCCGATCGGTTCGACCACTGTGGAACCCCGACGCGATCCGCGCGATCTCTCCCGGAGGCTGGTCCAGGCATGTGTCGCCGAGACGCTGAAGGAAGACACGCCCGGCCTCCTCCTCGCCACGCAGGGGGAGCAAGGCGCGCCCGGCGGTGGTCATCAGCTGATCGATGTCGACTCGGGGGGGCTGGGTCTGGACCAGGAAGGTCGCCCCCAAATGCAGCTCGAGCAACGTTCGATCCGCCTCGGAGAGGTCGTCCTGGGCCTCGACCAATTCGCGGTACCGAGCGCCGTGGAGGCCTACCATCACCAACTCCGCGGGTGCTCGGCCACCCGTGGCGACGTGTTGGCTGTCGACCGAGACGTCGACCACTCGCAGCGCCGGGGTTCGTTGCACGGTCGTGTCGCCCCAGCCCTTGGGCAAGGGCCAGCCCAGGCCGTCGAGCTCCTGGGCGAGAACCCTCGAGGCCTCGGTCATCGAGGCTTCTTCGCCCAACGAGAAGCGTCGGTCGAACCACGTTCGGTCATCCTGGGCACCTCGCCTCAGCGCCTTGTCCTGACGGGCGTAGCCCCGTGCGACTCGCGCGTCGTCCGGGCTGTCGATCGCCAGCCGGTGCAGGCGATACGCGACGTCAGCATCGACTTTGGGACGGTACATCGTCAGCGCCTGGCCGAGCGGGAACGTTGGGCCCGTCTGTGCCGCTTCCAGTACTTCCGAAAGTGGCGCGCGCGCCAGGTGCGGGTCCTGCGGTCGGGGTCGATGGACTGTCCGGTCAACCCGTTGAGCACCCGAACCGCGTTGCGATTGACCCACGGGTCGCGGTGGGCCGCAGCGCGGATGAGCGTGGGGATGCTGTCGCTGGACCACATCCGCTTCTTGAACCTGAAGCCCCTGGCCTCGAAGCCCACTCGGAGCCATTGCAGCCAACTGTCGCGGGCGTGTTTTTTGGCGAATGCGGTCCAGCGTTCGACGATACCCTTGTCGATACGGCGCAGCCGGCGACGCTTGCCCTGACGCGATGCGACGTCGTTGTTGGTCATGTTCTTGAGCGCGTCGTGGCAGGCGACCAGCAGGTCGACCCGACCCAGTCCTGGAAGCACCTTGTCGACCAGCGCCAGGGCTTCGGCTTTCCGGCCGTGCTTGGCCACCAAGGGCAGGGCGGCCAGCCAGGTCGCCGCCCGTTTCCCGACGCTGTCCAGCTTTCGGGAGAGCGTCTTGGCGGGTGCGGTCAGGACACCAAGGGCCAGCTCGGCGGCCTGCTCCGTCCCCCTGCGCGCGAGCAGTTTCATGATGGCTGCGGCCCGCGCCGGCGTGGTCTGACGTGCCAGGGGAGCTGCGAGGGCTGGGATGGTCGAGTTGGGCATCAGTCGGCGAAGCGCCCGGATGGCGGCTTTGAACACCCGATCGTCGTTGTCGTCCAGGGCCGCGATGAGGGAGTCGGTGGCCGAGCGAGCGTTGAGCGCTACCAGCTTGTCGATGGCGCGACGCCGGTAGCTTGCGAGGGGGGCCTTGGTGAGCTCTCGAAGTTCGCTCAGGCGCTGCCGATAAGCCTCCGTGGCCGGTGTCACCCAGTCATGGAAGGGCCCTCGATTGTGGCAGCCGTGCAGGACATCTTGCGGGCTGCAGTAGATGCGAACGTGGAAGTGGTCGTTGTGCGGCGCGCTGTCGCTCGGCTGGCGCATGACCGTCTCCATCCTGCGGACCATATCGGCCGGGACTTTCTTGCGCTTGGCCGCGCGGAGGAGCTTCCGTCGCAGGTGGCGGGAGACGAAGATCCACTGAACGTGGACCGTCTCGTCGCTGAGCAGCGCTCGAACGACCTCCAGGTTGCGCGTGGTATCGAAGCGCTGGAGGCCGTCCTGCGAGTGTCCCTTGCGATCGAAGGTGACGTAGTCCTTGAGGCGAACCGGGCGACCCTTGGCGTTTACCGTGAAGAACGCGATGTCCACGTCGCGGCCCGCGCGATGTGAAACGCTCCAGGGGATGCGCCCCCCCTGCCGGTAGCTGATGTTGCCGATCCGCAGGGTGGCCCACTTGTACTTCTTGCGAACCCGGTTGGCGGTGCGCTCGACGAGGCCGACCATCTCGTCGGTAGCGTAGCGCGTCTTGCGGGATGGGATGTGGGGCAGCAGCGCGAATCCCTTCCCTCGTGAAGGCATGCGCACCGCCGCGTGGAGGCTGCCGCCGCTCGTGTGTCCCAGGCTGACGCTGCCCTTGGGGAGGTCGAGGATACGGTCGGCTTTGGCGCGCCAGTCGGCCTTGGCGCCGGGCACCTTCTTATCCCCGTCGGGTGCGGCCGTGGCCAACCCCAACACCGTCAGCAGAGCGATCAGCTGCATGCGCCGACCGTATCAACGGATGGGCGAATGGCCGAGAAAATGGCCCCTATCTGAGAGCTCGTCGCGATCGGCTCCGCCTCGGAGCACCGATCCTCTACTGACATCAGAGACTTGCGATCACTATCCACACCCCCTGATGACCCCGGATGTGGAAAACGTACCCCTGAAACCAGGGTTACAGGCGATAAGTGTAAGTAATCATGAACTCTATTGCATCGCCGAAAGATCCTGGTTTTGCGGCGAAAATTTTCGTTGACACTTTTTTGGACCCTCGCCTACTTTACGTTCGCAGCCAGGGTCGGAGGCTAACGAGGCGGGCAGCAGATTTTGCAGCCCGGGTCTCAGTCCCTTGTTACACGCGCTGACGGCTCCGTCACGCCGTCGCACAGCTGCGTCTTCCGTCACCATCAGGACTGTCACGAGGGATACGGATGGGATTCAACCCCGCCGCCAGTAAGAAGAAGCTCACCGCCGAGTTTTTCTGCAAGTTCTTCAACCGCGACGTGCGCACCACCGAGTGCATCGACGATTACGTCAACGCCAACGCGTTGAACATTCGCCACTCGCCCTGCTACAAGTGCCCGCAGGGGCTGAAGAACCGGATGAACTTCTCGGAGAGCTGAAGCTTGCCAAGCTGCTCGAATCGACGCCCCGCCGGCCCCGCCAGCGGGGCGTTGGTCTTTTTCGGGGCAACACGTCCTCTGGGCCATTGGGCGAGCGTCGCTGGGCAGTCGCCCGAGTGGCGGCGAGACCCCAAGAACTCAGGCTGACTCTTCTTCCACGGACAGCGCGCCCTCTGCTTGTGAAGCGACCTCGCTCTCCACGGACAGCCCCCCGGTTCCCACGGACTCGGTGATCGCCAGGTGACCCAGCCCGCCTCCGGGGATTCTGGCCTGGATGCTGGCGATGGCGTCTCGCGCGCGCCGCCCCAAAGGGCCTCCGCGCTCCTCCAGCACCATCAACGGCTCCACCGCCCCTCGTCCCGCCTCTGCAGCCAGCACGGCCAATGCGGCGTTGGCGACGCCGGCATGTCGCGTGCACGCTGCGGCCAGAGCAGGCAACAGCGGCGCTCGTTCCTCGGGCTGGTCCCTGAGCACCTGACCCGTCACGGTCGCCAGCATCGTCTCGGGTGTCGACGCGCTCATCAGCAGCTCGCCGGCGGCCTGCACCAACGCGTCCCGATAGCCGTCCCCCAACATCTGCGCCGCCCACCAGCGAACCCCAGGCGTCCCGGTCACCACCAGGTCGGCTGCGAGGTCGCGGGCGGCGTGACGCTGAGAGAAGTGAACGCTCACGGTCTCCATGGCTCGTGCCCGCACGGCATCCACCAGGTCGCTTCGGGCGATGGCGCCGAGGCGCTCCAGCGGTGCTTGCCGGGCCTCATTGCGCGTGTTCGACAAGCGCACGGCGTACTCCAGCATGGTGGCCCCCATCGCCGCGTCGATGCTCGCGCCGGTAGCCATGGCCGTGACCCGATCCGGCTTGATGCTCATGAACCACGGCTTGCCCTCGGTGGGGCGCGCTGGGAGCGCCTCGATGAGCTGCGCGCGAGTCGTCGCGTCCAACAGCGCCGCCGAGTCCGGCGTGTCCGTGCCGGTCACGCTGATGACGGCGTCGAAGCCGGGGTCACCCGTCGGAACGCCGTCTTCGCTTCGGCGTCCGCTGATCTCCCACTCTTCGGTCGCGGTTGACCCGGTGTAGGTGCGCACCGTGAGTGAGCCTGGGTAGGCGACGACGCTGACCTCGACACCGTCGACGGTGCCACGCCACTCGGACGCAGTGCGCTGCTGACGCACCGGCTGGAGTCCAAACTGCCGACCCAACTCGCCCGCCATGGTGTCGAACCGGGCCCTGCGCTCCGCGGTCCGCGGCCCTGGCAGGGCGGTGGGTGCCCGGCGTCGTACCACGGCCCACGCGGCGGCCGCGCCCAGAAGAGCAACCAGGGTCCAGGCTACGGCCATGCGGCCCAGTGCTCCAGCAGTCGGTGATAGGTCGGAAGTCGTCCGAACGCCCGCACCATGTTCGTCGACCAATGCTGCATCCGCTTCACCGCCGCGCTCTTTCCGACGAGCGCGCAGTAGTAACGCGTCTCCGTCCGCTTGTTCTTGCCCGATCCCACCGTCACGGTCCTCGAACGGCACACCGCGGTGATGGCGTTGACCGCCTGGATGACTCCGGCGAGCTCAAACGACAGTCGGGCGGGTGGGTAGGGCGCGAGGGCCTCGTTGAAGAGTCGGTTGACCAGCTGAAGGTCCCGCATCATGTCGGCCTCCACCGCGTCGGCGCTGGCCTCCAGGTCCTCCCGGAACGCCTCTTCCTCGGTCGTGGAGAAGATGTTGATCCGGTCCCAGATCGAGATTTGTGCGGTGACGTCGTCGCGCTGCTTGGCCAGGGCCTCATAGTCTTCCCGACGCTCGCCGACGCGTCGGTAGGCTTCGCGGAACGGGCTGTCGGCCAGGCGATGCGCCAGCATGCTGGCCAGATCGTCCCAGCTGAGCGGTTTGATGCCGTGTTTGGCGTCACCCTGCATGTCGATACGCCGCGGCGTGGCTCGTAGCGCCGCCTGCATCAGCGCATCGCGGCTGCCGTCGACGCCGTAGAAGTGGGCCATGACCTGTTGGATCCCCGCCAGCGCCATCAGCGCTTCGCCCCGGTTGTACACGCTGCAGGACTTGGGGAAGCTGCTCTCGCCGCCGTCGGTGTGGATGCTGTCGATCCAGTCCGTCGAGGCCACGGCGGCGTCACGCAGAGCGAACGGGCCCAGACGGCTGCCTACCATCCGTGCCTCGGCAACAAGCTCATCCCACCGCTTCGAAGCCCACCCCTGATGCCACTGCATCCAGTGCTGGAAGGTGTCCTCCAGCGCTTCTTCCCGGGTGTCGCGCCAGAAGACCAGGCGGTCGGTGAAGGTGATGCGCGACCGCGCCACCTCACGCCCCCAGGCGGCGCGTCCCACGGCCCCAGTGTGGGATGCGGCGCTGTGGCACAGATGATCGGCGGCCGATTGCCGCAGCTCTTCGAGGTAGCTCGAGACCAGGGTGCCCTCGTTCTGGATGGGTGCCGTCGCGTCGCCCAGCTCGCTGGGCAGTGGAACCCCAGGGAAGACCGCGTGGAAACAGTCCCTGAGGTCGGTCAGGATGCTCAGCAACACCGGCAGGAACGTCACCACCTTCACGCCGGCACCGTCGCCGTCGCGGTCGAGGCTCCGCTCCACTCCATAGTCCAGCAGCTCGGCCGCGCTTCGGGCGGCCAGCACTTGTTGGTGCAGCGCCAGCGGCGGATAGGCCTTCAGACCTTCGTGCAGGGTGCCTCGCAGCTTCTCCCAGGCGCTCTCCAGCTGTTCCTGGAGCTGCTTGAACTCCTGCGCGGCCAGGTCCCGATCGAGCTCTTCCGGGGAAAGCGAGAAGATGTTGAGCCGGTCGAGCCACCCCACCGCTTCCTTGGCCTCGGCGTGACGTTGGCGCGCGATCTCCAGCGCCTCCTCCTGGCCTCGGAGCCGGGATACAGCCTGGTCGGCGCCCAGACTGCGAAGTCGCGCCGCCACCAGCGCCGTCAGCTCCTCGATGGACACGGGGCGCACCCCCCATTCGGGGTCTTTCAGCGAGAGTCCCGAGGCGCTCCCGTCTACCGTCCCGTCGACGAACTGGTCGAACAGGGCGAGGAGATCCAGCCCGCTCAGCCAGCGGGCGAGGATCTCGTCACCCACAGTGTCGAGCGCCTCGCGTAGCGTATCTTGCCCCGCGACACGTTTGATCAGAAGGACGCGCCCAGCCTCCAGCTTCTCGCGCGCCAGGGTCAGCGCCCGATCGATGTTCTGGCCCAACTTGAACGGCGGGAACTGGGCCGCCACCGCATCCAGGGCATTCTGGAGCGCCCGCTCGTCGCCGTCGCGCTCGTCCATGAGCGCGGACACCTGCCGCTCGAGTTCAGAGGCGCGGGTCTCGTCCGGCGTGTCGGAGAAGAAGACGACGCGGTCCCACAGCGAGATGCGCTGTCGGACCTCCGCCAGCTCCCGCTGGAGTCCGCGAATCCGAGCGGTTGCGGCGTCGCGTCGGGCGATGATGGGCTGCGCTCCCACATCCTGGAGCGCCTTGGAGACTTGGTCGGCGATGGGCATGCCCGAAGCCTACCGCTGAACCTGAGTCACGACGAGCGGCGACCTTTGTCGCCAGTGAAACAATATTGTATCCGACGAAGACTGTTTCTCAGGAGCCCTGGGGCTGATCCTTTGCGTGTTCAACGACAAGGGAGACACATCGCATGGCGCTGAAGCTCAAGATTCTGATTGGTAGCACCCGGCCCGGACGCAAGGGCCCCATCGTGGCCGACTGGGTCGACAGCGTGGCCCAGAAGCACGACGCCTTCGACGCCGAGATCGTCGATTTGGCTCGACTCGAGCTGCCTCTGCTGGACGAGGCGGGACATCCGGCACGCAAGGACTACCAGAAGGGACACACCCAGCGCTGGAGCGCCATCGTCGATGACGCCGACGCCTTCGTGTTCGTGGCGCCGGAGTACGACTACTTCGTCCCGGCCAGCATCGTGAACGCCGTGCAGGTCCTGCTTAAAGAGTGGGGCTACAAGCCCGCGGCAGTGGTGTCCTACGGCGGCGTCTCCGGTGGCCTGCGCGCCGCTCAGGAACTCCGCACCCTCATCAGCAACGTCGGCATGGTGCCGCTCAAGGAGACGGTGCCGCTCCCGTTCTTCTGGAACCACATCGACGACGATGGGCGCTTTGTCCCCAACGACCCCATGAAGCAGGGTCTCGACGGGATGTTGGACGAGCTGGCGAAGTGGGGCACGGCGCTCAGGCCGATGCGTGGTCAAGCCGCCTGAGGTTCCGTGTTCCCTACATGAAGTTGCGGGTGTGCAGGGCGCTCAGGCGCTCCGCCTCCGTGTTCGAGAAGCCGAGAGTGAGCAGACGCTGCCGGCGTCCGTCGTGCATCGCGCCTTGAAGCGTCTGGACCCGGTCCCACCCCGACCGGATGGCGTCCACCTCGAAACTCCCCGCCGCCAGGAGGACCAATGCGTCGAACACCTCCGCGTTGAGACCGGCCGTGTGGCGCAGCGCATCGTGACGGCGCTCGGTGGCGAGCCCCAGTCGACCCAGTAGCCCAGGGTCGCGCTGGGCATGGGCCTTGAGGTGGGCCATGCCGAAGGCGACGTGCCGGGCTTCGTCCTGGGCTACCAGGGTCACCAGCCGCTGGGTCACCGGGTCGGGGGCATAGTCACGAAGGAACCAGAGCAGCGTCAGGAACGTCCCCTCGCCCAGGACCGACAGCAGGAACGACGCCGTGGCCCAGTCCGGCTCCTCCACGATGGTCTTCAGCGATGCCTGGCCCCCGGCGGTCGACAGCCCCAGTGACTCCCGATGGAGCAGCGCCCGTCGGGTGAATACCTCGATATGGCGTGCCTCGTCGGCTGCCTGGATGGCCAGCAGCTGCATGACTTCGCGGAAGTGGGGATGGAGCTGCGCGATGAACCGGGAGGGGATGATGAGCGCCGCGGTCTCGTTCTCGATGAGGTAGGTCATGACCTGAACCACCGCATCTTCGACGGCGGCTGGGAGCTCGAAGGGCGTGTCCCAGTCGATGGCGGTGTTCGGGTCCCATTGTCGCGCCACCGCCTGCTGGTAGAGCCGGGCCGCCTCATCCGCCCACACCTCGCCGCGAGCGCTGAGCTGAAAGTCGAAGCTGGGGCTGCCCGCTTCGACCGTGGCCCCGCGGGCCGCCAACCCCCAACGCGGGGAAGGGTGCTCCGCGATGGCGCCATCGCTGTTGGGTCTGGCGGTGCCCGCGGCTTCCGCGTCCTTCCATCGCGCGGCCTCGGCGAGGCCCTTCGTGATGACGAACATGTCATCGGCCGACGCGAACCGGTGCCCCTGAGCCCGGCACCACGCGCGGAGGTGCGCGCCGAGGGTCGGCGCGCTCCCGCTCACGTGGACCGAATCGCCCGGAGCGACCCGGCCAAGGGCGCGCTTGACCAGGAGGTGCCCCCCCCGATCAAGCCCAAGGTCCTCCAGGTCGGTAGCTACCAACCGAATCGCTCCATCGCGCCGGCGAGCAGGGCGTACCCTTCGGTGCGTCCGTCCTCCCAGACTTTGAGCCCCTCCAGGTCCAGCAGCGGTCGGACCTCTGGGTCGTCGTAGGACATGGACAGGAGAAGCTCGCGGAACCGGTCGATGGTGGGGGGCGCACCGTCGAGGATCGTGAAGTTGCAGTGGTCGTAGGCGCCAGTCTGATGGAGCACCCGGGTTTGACCCGCCCGGATGGTCCCCTCGGTGCTGAAGGCCAGGTGATTGCCGTCGAGGATGCAGGCCGCGTCGGCCTCGCCGGCCACCAGCGCACGAATCGCGTCCCGCTCGCCGCCGATGTGGTCACCGTGCTTGCCGACGAGGACGTCAAACGGCAGGACCTCGAAGTCTTTGTAGGGCTCGAGTCCGGTCTGGGTACCGATGTCGTGCAGCGGAATCAGGGTCGCCTGGGGCGAGTCCTTGGCGCCCACGGCGACGCGCTTTCCGGCCAGGTCGGCCAGTGAGGCGATGGGGCTGTCGTCGGCAACCACCACCAGCGACGTGAGGTCCCGGTCGGTGTCCCGCATCGCGATGGCCTGTGCCGTGCGTCCTGCAGCGTTGGCCGCGCGTTCGGCCTGCAGCCAGGCCAACGGCGAGTTCCAGGCGACGTCGATCTCACCGGCCAGATGCGCATCCACCTGCCGCTCGTAGTTGCTGTACAGCACGTAGTCGAAGTCGAGACCGTGCTTGGCGAAGTAGGCGATGAAGCCGTCCCAGATGGTCACGACCTTGGGATCGTAGGCGACGGCGCCCATGACGAGGGTGCCTTTCGGGGCGTATGTAATGCTCATGAGGGGGCTCCTAAAAGAGATCCATGCCGCAGACGGCCTTGCCGATGAAGTCGTAGAGCACGTCGGTGGTCGGGGCCATGACGCCCGCCGCCCGCGTGTCCCGGAAGTAGCGCTCCACGCCGACGTCGCGCCGGAACGCGGCGCCACCGCATACGCGCATGGCGGTGTCGAGTACCTCCGTGGCGGTCTCGCCGGCGGCGGCCTTCACCTGGAGCACGCGGAGCATCGCGTCCTCGCGGCCGCTCTCCATCGCGACGATGGTGTCCTCGAACAGGGTCCGCACCATGTCGGTCTTGTTCTTGATGCGCGCCACGTAGTTGCGAATCGTCGGCAGGTCCGCCAGCGCGGTCCCGTCGAGGTGAGCGTACCGAGCGCCGCTGACGTGGCCGATGGTGCGGGTCACCGCAGCTTCGGTCAGACCGAGGGCGGTCCCCGCGATGCATACCTGGAAGATGGGCAGGACCGTCCCCATCATGATGTCGAAGCCGGCACCGTCTTCGCCGAGCCGGTTCGACGCGGCAATCCGAACGTTTTCCGCCGTGACCGGCGACGAGTCGTTGCCGCGAAGGCCAAGCCCGTCGAACGGCCCGTGGGTGGTCAGCCCCTCGGCATCGCAAGGGACGAGCCAGATCGTGGAGGCACCGTCGGCCGCTGCTGGCTGGGATGACCAGACGTAGGCGGTGGCGTGGGTCGCCGAAGTCGCCCACGACTTCTTGGCGTTGAGGACCACCTCGTCGCCGTCGGCCGTCGCGGTGCTCAGCGGGGCCCAGAAGTGGCTTCGCGAGCCGGCTTCCGAGAAGGCCAGTGTCGACAGGTGCTTGCCCGTGGCGGCCGCGCGGCGCACGTCGTCGGAAGCGAAAGCCTCGAGCACCGCCGTGCCGGCGAAGTGCATGCAGGTGACCATGGCGGATGAGCCGCATTCGCGTGCGATGCGCTCGACGGTCCGGGCCGCTGCGCCAGGACCGAGGCCCGAGCCACCGACTTCGGGCGCGCTGATGAGGCCGAGCAGGCCGGCCTCGCCCAGCGCCTTTACCGTGGCGGCCGGAAATTGAGCGTCCTTGTCGACACTGTGGGCGTTGGGGGCGATGACGTCGCGACAGATGCTGTCGACGATGTCGAGATAGTTCTGGCCGTTTGGCCGGGGGGTAGACATTGCAGGGCTCCAGGCGGCGGTCCGCGGGAGCCCCCTCTCCCCGCGCTAACGCTTCAGGAGTCGGCACTCACCCGGCTGCCGCGGGTGCATCCAGGGTCCAACGCCGTTGGACCGGTTGTTGACTCAGAAGCGGGTGAACACGTCACTCCTCCACTCGAAGATGGCCTGACGCTACGTGCGATATGCCACTACGTCAAAGGTGGTCACACTCAGCCGGCGGCGCGCAGGTCGTCAGCGATGAAGTCCATGACCAGATCGCAGAACGCCTCCGGGCTCTCGCGCTGCACAAAGTGGCCACCGGGCAGCGTCTCTAGCCGGTAGCCGCCTTCGAACTTGCGAGCTGCAGCTTCGTACGGGGCGAGCGTGTCGAACGCGGGGTCGTCGGCGCCAGCGACGACCATGGTCGGCACCTGGATGCGGTTGCGGAGGTCGGGGTGGGGCTTGCCCGCGCCTCGGTAGTAGCCGATAGCGGCGTCCAGGCTGCCGGGCTGGGAGAACGCCTCCTTCACGGGAGCGGTCTCCTCGGGGCCGAACTCCCAGGTCGGCGACCAACGGCGATACAGCGTATCGATGGTGGCGAAGTTGTTGCGGCGGGTCAGCCACAACGCTCCGGGGAGCCGGAGGGTTATGAAGTGGCGCGCGAACCAGGCCAGGCGAAGGCTGGGCTTGATGGCCGCCGGGTGGGGAATCCCGACCGCAACGAGGCGGCCGACGCGCTCGGGGGCCCGCGCGGTGGCGAGGTAGACCGTGGCCGCGCCCCAGTCGTGGCCGACGAGCAGCTCGGCTCGGTCGTGCCCGAGCGCCTCGATCAGCGCGAGGACGTCATCGGCGAGCTCGCTGGTGGTCGTCTTCCGGGTCGGGCCCGCAGTGGTGGGTGCGTAGCCGCGAGTGAACGGAGCCACCGCCCGATAGCCGGCGGCCGCCAGTCGCCGCATCAGGGGAAGCCAGCCATGGGGCGTGTCGGGGAAGCCGTGAACCAACAGCGCCAACGGACCCGAGCCGAGCTCGGCGTATGCGAAGTCGATGCCGTTGGCGTGGACGGTTTTCAGCTGGGCGAACGGGTTGGCGGTGGTCATCAGGTTCTCCTCGGGGCTTGGGGTGGACGGAGAGTAGGCTTCTTGAGCGGTCGTTCAAGAATAATTTTGATTGATTGTTCAAAAATGAGCCAAGGGTGCCTATCATTCGCCCATGCCGAGACGTCCCGAGTTCGATCGCGCCCACGTCATCGGAGCCGCGATGCGCGTGTTCTGGACGAAGGGGTATCAGGGCGCATCCATGGCGACGCTGAGCGACGCCATGGGGCTAAAGCCGGGTAGTATATACGCGGCGTTCGGCAGCAAGGACGCCCTGTTCGCCGAGGTCGTCCGAGCCTACTCGGACAAGCTCCGAAGGCTCGCCGCTGCGGCCCAGGTCGACCCGCGCGAGCTGATCGAACTCTGGTTTGCGACCCACATCACCGCCGCGTTGGACGGGGCTCCGACGGACATCGGCCGTGGCTGTCTGGTGCTCAATTCGGCCAGCGAGCTGCCCAACCTGGGCGCCGCAGGCCGCGCCCAGATCGAGCACGAGCTGGAGACACTGCAGGCGTTCTTCACCCACCTGATCACGTCAGCGCGCCACGACCGTCATGGGACCGTCGACGCAGCCACGACAGCCCGCCTGCTGGTGGCCGCCCTGGCGGGGATTGCCACGCTCAGTCGCGCCGGCCAGGGACGGGAGGCCCTGGAAGCGGTCGCGGCAGGCGCTCTTGCAGCGGTCTAGTGGACGACGCCTAGGTCCTGTTCCGCTAGGACAGCACCTTGATGGCGGGCTCTGGCATGAAGTCTGCCGCGAGCCCGAGTTCACGGAGCTTCGGGCGCAAGGTGTGGGTCAAGGCGTTCAGCGTCACCAGCGCCTCGCGCTCGCTCCCCATCATCCCCAGCGCCGCAAGGTCGGGCTCGGGCCACGCCTCCAGGTGCCGTCGATGCATCGGGATGTCCGCGAGGATGGCCTGTGTCTGGGCGACGTAAGGCTCCAACGTGGTAGCGGCGACCAGCCGAGCAAACTCCAGGCCCGCCTCGTCACAGCGTTGCAGGGACGCCGCGACGTAGGACCAGCCAAAGTCCTGGTGGGTGTCCTCATCGGCCAGCGTGGCGTCCAATACCGCCTTGATCGTGGGGTGGGTCGCCCGCGCCCGCAGATCCTCGAGCAGCGCGACCGATAACGTCTCGCTGATGGCAAGCATGGACACTGCTGTACCGAGGGCCCGCTGAACCATCGGCAGCGCCAGGAACTGCGGGTTTTCAGGCTCGAACACGGGGTCCGGAAAGGTCGGCGCGACCCCGAGGGCCTCGACGACGCCCACGCACAGCGCGGTGTGCCGGATCTCGTCGACCACCGCATCCGCCGCTCCAGCGTAGACCTCCATGGGGTCGCCGGCGCCCAGCACCTCCTGCAGGAACCGGGTCATCACCTGGATCGAGCGAAACTCCGTCTGCACCCGGTGCAGCCAGATGGTCCGCGTCATCTCCAGCAGCGGCTCGGGCACGCTGTCCGGGGTGAGTCCGCTCCAGTCCACGTCGACATCGACGAGCGCGTTGTGGATGGCGCGGAACGGGTCGTCCGCGTGGAGAATCAGGGCCAAGCGTCGCTCAGCGGCCGCGGCAGGCGCCGGCATCGCTGCCCACCGCGCACGAGCCGTCCTTGCAGCTCATGTACGTCTTGGCCGGCAGGCTGGTCTTCAGGTGGGCTTTGGGGACGCAGCGGTCCTCGACCTTGCCCGCCAGGCAGACCTTTTCCCACTTGCCATCGCACTTGGTCTTGCCCAGCTCCTTCTTGGTCGGGAAGCAGTCCTCGAGGAGCTTGTGGGTGGTGCACCGGTCGGCTCCGCAGGTCTGGAACACGGGGTTCATGCCGGGGCCCATGTAGTTGGTCGGGACCGACATGATGCAGGCTTCGGTGACTTTGCGGTCGATGCAGGCCTTGGCCCAGTTCCCCGTGCGGCAGTCGGCCTTGGTCTTGGCCGGGGTCACCACCGGCTTGGGCGAGGGACACATGCCGGGGTCGTTGCCCTGCACGCAGGTCCCGTGGCCGCACTTGATGTGCGCAGGGTTGCGATAGTTGCATTTGGCGCCGCGCGGGCAGCAGTTCTTCACCAGCCGCTTGCCGTTGCAGGTGGTCACCTCGTAGCCGGTGCAGGGCATGGGAGGGCCGCTGCGCGCTTCGCCGCCGCCCACGCGCCAGCTGATCCCCAGCGCCATCATGACGCCCAGCGCCGTGCCCCAACCGGCGGTCGCGCCGGGGCCACATGCGGCCAGGGCGATGGTGAGAGCTGCGAGGGTCAGAATACCGCGCCGATGATCATCCATGCGGACAGACTAGCACGGATGGGGACCGTCATGACCTTCGGGGTAAGGCCCAACGGTCTTGGCTGCTCCTTTGTGGTGGCGATGGTGAAGCCACACCGACACTGGACCGCGCCGCACCATGAAAAACGTCTTCGCCATCGCGATCCTCGCTGCCGCCACGACCTACATGGCTCAACGCTGCGAGGCAGATGGCGATCTCGAGACGAGCCGTCGCGTAGCACCGGCCCTGGCCCTTCTGTCGGGGCAGGAGCTGGTGGTGGCGTATCGCCCGTCTCAAGCCGACCCGCCAGGCGAGCGGTCTTCCCTGGTCGAGGCGTACGACATCGGTCGTGGCACGACGCTTTGGTCTGTTCCGGCGTTGGACTACCTGTACTCCTCTCAGTGGCATCAGAGCCGCACGGGCTATCGCGGGCAGAGCCGGTTGGTGTTCGGAGGAACTGTCCGAACCGACGACGGCGGCCCGCTGAGTCGCCTCGTGTACACGCTCGACACGCAGTCGGGACATCTGTCCTCCTGGTGGGTCACCGGTGGTCAGATCGCGGGCAACTTGCAGGTCTGGCCGCTGCCCGGACACCGGGCCCTCGCGTTCTCCCAGGGCGGAGCTGCTGCGTTTGAGGTCGCGACCGGTGAGCGCGTTTACGATCTGCCTCTGTCGGAGGTGGCCCGGCCTCCGGTGGGCCACGATACAATCATGGTCAGCACGTCTCCCGGCGGGGCCCTGGTGTTCGATCCCAGAGACGGGCGCCATCGCTGGCTCGACGGGTTCGCCTCGCCGAGAGTCCATTCTGACGGTCGTCTGTACGGGTACATGGCGTATCCGGCTGTCGAGGAACAGCGGGGTATCGTCGCTCTGGACGACCTTACCGTTGGGCCGGTGCACGTGGGGCCCGGACCCGGCCAACCGATTCGGACCGCGTACGACAGCGAGCACAAGTGGATGCTCTATCAAGACACCGTCGTATTGATCGGTTCGGAGTACGTCCCGGGCAACGGGCGAAGCACGTCTCTCGAGCGCCGCTCGTTGCGCGATGGACAGCAACTCTGGGCCGTCGAGGTGCCCCCCTCGACGTCGCCTCCCACGACCTCCCGCCTTCAGGACTACGCGCCTCAGCACCGGGCGTGGACGACCAGTTCCTCGCGCTTCGTACCGCTGACTTTCGAGAAGCGCCCAAGAGGAGCGTTCACGGTCCTGATCGATCTCGACACGGGCGAGCGCCTGTGGACCAGTCGCGACGACCTTCATGGATGCAAGGGGTGCGACCTCGAATTCCTGCGTCAGGGCAACAGGTTCATTGCGACCGTCAATTCGCCCACCAAAGGACCAGTGAGCCTGGTTGTCGATGGCCGGACAGGAGACCTGTCGGTCTGGCAGCTGAGGATGAAGGGGCCGACGGAGCAGGTCCTTCCTTCGTCCCTGACCTGGCCAGCAACGCGTCCGTGGCGGTTCGATGGGGCAAGGGCGGTTCACACGAGCGAAGGCCACGTCGTGGTCGTCGACGTGGCCCGCGGCGAGGTTGTCTTCAACCGGTCCCCGAACAGGGTGGAACTCGTCGAGCTTCCCCTGTCCGTTCTGGACTGACTGCTAGGGCAGCGTCAGCGTGCAGTCGGGCGCGCAGGGAACGTTGATGACACCGGTGCCGAGGAACTCATCGATCATCTGGAAGGACTCCGGCGTGGTCCCGACGGCGCCGTGGCCGCCAAAGTCCTCCGCGGGGGAGAGGTTGCCCAGGGGCGGGTCCGGGTCGCCGACGTCAAAGGCGATGTAGGCCGAGCCCGTGTAGGGGCTGTCCACCACCGGCACGTCCCAGGGCAGGTGGACCGAGCCGGTCATCACCGGGACCCCGGCGCTGCGGATGGCCATTGCCGAGGAGAGGTTGGTGACCTGGGCGTCGTTCTTGGCCACGAGATACAGGAACGATTTGGGTCCGATGTCCGGCAACCCGGCGGTCGTCGCTTCGATGTATGCCGCGGTTTCGGCGTCGTCCCAGACCGACTGGGACAGCACCATCAGCGTGCCCGTGGCCAATCGGCTGCCGTAGGACGGTGCGAGCAGGAGCTCGAACGTGTTGAAGTGGATGCTCCGCTCGATCATGAACGAGAAGTTGGCGCCACCGACGATGAGGACTCCGCGGTCGATATCCGGGCTGAGCGTCAGCGCCGTGGTACCCAGGATCGAGCCCTGGGAGCCACCGATGAAATAGGACTGGGTCGGATCGATGGTGTCGTTGCCCGCGGTCGCCTGCATCTCGGGGAGGCTCTTGCAGCTGCCCATCATCGAGCGGGTCAGCGTCATCATGCTGATCATGCCCTGCTGCAGGTTCTGACCCAACATGTAGAAGTCCGAGGTATTGGCCAGGGCAGTACCCAGGAACACCAGGTCCTTGCTGCTCATACCGTGCCAGTCGGTGGCTACGAGGACGGCGCCGGCGGCTTCGGCGATGTCGGCGGCGTTGGACAGCGTGTTCTCGGCGGAGCCAAACAGCCCGTGGCCAAAGGTGATGAGGCGGCCAGGCTCGGTGGCGGCGAGCAAGGACGGCGGGATGATGGCGATGAAATCCACCTCCTCGGTGCCCTGGAACACGGGGTCTCCGTTGGCATCGGTGACGATCGTCGCGGGGGGCTGAGGCGCGGTCAGGTACCAGGGCACCGTGAACGTGCCGCGGACGCGACGCGCCCCCGTCGATTTGAAGTCGTCGTCGACGCTGGTGACGGTGCAGCCCAGGCCATCGGCGCCCATCTGGACGAGCGCGTCCTCCCGCATGGCCAGCATCCGTGCCCGAATCGTCTCGTCGGAGGCGGTGTGGAAGCGCCACGCGGCCTGAAGAGAGTCGCGTGGGATCCCCGCGGCGGCGAGGTCGTCGAACAGGTCCTCGAAGCCGGCGCGGCGCGCCTCGAGCTCCGTCGAGGTCGTCAGAACCCCGTCCCGCAGCGCAGCGAATGCCGCCGACGGCTCCAAGGGCTGCCCGCTGTCCAATCCGACCGCACCGGAGATGGCGACGCCGTAGCTACGATTGGGCAGCAGGCGTTTGGCGGGGCGCATGTAGAACAGTGTCTCGGCTGGGGACTCGGCCCGGGCGTCGTTCTCGACCCAGTGGGCGACGAGTTCACCTGTCTCCAGGTCCACGATCTTGGTCGCGTGGCTGGCCTCCAGGGACAGCGGGATGGAGTCGTGGAACGCCAGCCCCGTGGTATCGACCGGCTCGTTGAAGAGGGTGACGACGCTGCTGCTGGGGCTGAATCCGTCCAGTCGCTGAAACGGCGTCACGTCAAAGGGGTCCGCCGCCAGGTTCTGTGGGATGGCCTCGGGCGGGAAGTCCAGTCGGAATCCGGTGGGCTTGGTGGCGTCCTCGCTGAGCCAGCGGTCGGTGGGAAGGGGGAGCGCGCAGTAGAGCGGGTTGAGGTTCTCGCAGAAAGGCGACGACGGGATGTCGATTGGGGAAGGGCCGCCGTCCACGTCGGTTCCAGCGTCGGCGGTCCCGTCGGGTTCGGCGTCTGCAGTGCTGGAGCCGTCTGCGTCTGCCACGCCATCGGCGGTCGACGCATCCGCATCAGGCACGGCATCAGGCCCCACATCGCTAGGGGCGACGTCCGGGGAAGTGTCCGGTGTCGGGGTGATGTCGGCCGCCACGTCCGACCCGCCGTCCGACGTCGCGGTGTCCACCGCATCAGGTGTCCCCGCTGCGTCCGCGGGGCTGGGGGTGTCCTGGGGACAGGCCGAGAGGGCAAGGGCGGTGACCGCCAGAAGCGACGTCAGTGAGGCGATTTTCATGGCGGCACGGTAGCACAACGCTGGCCGCCCGCTGAGCGGCTCAGGGAACCTCGTCGAGGCAGTTGTCGAGCTCGGGCTCGATCTCGCAGCCATCGCCCAGGTGGCCCAGCTCGCACGTGGCCGGGGCGGCGGTCGGGCTGACCCCGAGGGCCGCCAGCGCCCCGCTGCAGGCCTCGGCGCAGCCGTCGGTGTACTCCCCGCATATGCTAGAGCCGACGCAGGCCGTGATGCATTCGGCGTCAGCCCAGCAGGGTCACCACCATGTCCTCCAGCCGGGCAGCCATGCGTCCTGGCGCTACCGGCGTGGCCTCGGCGAGCAGGTACATGCCTTCCAGGGCGGTCATCACGATGGTGGCCACCTCTTCGACACGCTCTGACTCGGCCGCTGGGAACGTCTGCGACAGCATGGCGACAAGCTGCTCGAATCCCTCGGAGTAATAGGCGGTCAGGGACGCCTGGACCGCGGGTTCGCTGCGCGCCAGCGCAAACAGCTCCCGAAACGCCGGCGTTGTTTTCAGGACCTCTTCGTTGAGCAGCGCCGCGCGAAGAACCGACCTCAACGAGGCCTCACCCTGGGCGTCGACGGCGCTGACGAGGGTGTCACGGCAGATGGCGATGTGCTGCTCGGTGATGCCCATCAGGAGGTCGTTCCGCGTCTTGTAGTGATACTGGACGTTGCTCAACGACAGCCCGCTGCACACCGCCACCCGGCGCATCGTAAGCCCCGCGGAGCCATGCTCCTCGAGTACCTCCAACGCAGTTGCTGCAATACGGGCGCGGGTTTGTTGGCCTCGGGTCACTTTCATTCTTGAAAAGTAGGTCATGTGACCTATCTATTCCATAGGTCATGTGACCTAATTTGAGACGCGAGGAGCATCATGTCTACGACTTCGTCCCGTATGCGCGGGCTGGCCTTTGACCGAAGCGCCCAGCAACTCGTCCAGCTTCGCGCCGACCTGCCCATGCCCACCGCCAGGCGCGGAGAGGTTCTTGTCCGGGTCACCCACAGCTCGGTCAATGGCTACGAGTTCGATATGGCGGCGAGCCGGGCGTTGCGGGCCCTGGCGTGGCTGCGATGTGCCCCAGGCCAGGTGCGAACGGGTCTCGAGTTTGCTGGGGTGGTTGCTTCTGACGGGCAGAGCTTCCAGGCCGGGGAGGCTGTCATGGGCTACATCGACATCGTCGCCGGTTGGCACACGCATTCCGACTACATCGCCATCCCGGAAACCTACTTGGCACCCTTGCCTTTGGGGGTCTCGGCGGCCGATGCCGCGACCGTCCCGATGGGCGCCCTGACTGCGCTCGGAGCACTCCGGGATGTCGCCAAGATCCAGCCGGGTCAACGCTTGCTGATTGCCGGAGCGTCCGGTGGAGTCGGCCTCATGGCGGTGCAGCTGGCCCGCATCCTTGGCGCCCACGCGACAACGCTATCGAGTGACAAGCACCACGCCCTGCTCGCCCGGTTGGGGGCCGACACCACGCTGGATTACCGACAGACACCGGTGAGCGCGATTGAAGGCACCTTCGATGCCGTCCTCGACTTCTCGGCGACGCTTTACCTGAAGGATGTTCGCCACCTTCTGGCGTCCGGCGGCGTGTTCGTCCCCGCCGACCCGATGCGCAACCTGTGGGACGTCATCCGGTCGCGGCAGGCAGGCTATCTGATGGTCGACCGGGGCGATGGCGCGCGCCTGCGCGAGATCGGAGCGTGGATGGAGCAGGCCAAGCTCAGGGCGGTGGCCGGTGAGACGTTCGAGCTCGCTGACTGGCGGCGAGCGGTGGCGCGAAGTCACGAGCGCGGCCGCCTGGGGCGGGTCGTGCTCGCATTCGGGTGAGACGACTCAGGGGACCAGGCGGAAGGTGTAGCTGTATGCGCTCTGCGGAGCGGTGCCGCCGACACCGGTGATGTCGACGGTGTACTCGACGTCGGTGTGCAGGTCGGGCACGCGCCACTGTAGCGCGTTGGGCATGCCGTAGCCGGTGTTGTCGTCGGCGACGTTGGTCACGGTCATCGCGCCGTCGGGTCCGGTGACCGTGACCGAGGCGTTGCTGAAGTCGACGTTCTTGTTCTGCCACCAGCTGTTCTTGTTGGCGAGCACCGAAAACGACAGGTACCAGTCGGTGTCCACCAGATACGCCGGGTAGTCGCCCACCGGGTAGGCGATGTACTCGACGGCCGAGTTGGACAGGTCCTGCTGCTCCGAGTGCTGCACGATGAGCGTCGAGCCCTGGGCATAGGGATACTGCGACGACGCCAACGGCTCGCCCTTCACCGCTCCGTAGGCGATCTTGGCCAGGAACGGGTCGATGATCCAACGGCGATGCCCCAGGCTCGTGACGTTGTCGTCGATGAGCCAGCCGGTGATGACGTCGGCTGGCGGCGACATGCTCGAGCCGCTGAAGCTCCAGGCGATGTGGAGGTTGGCGTCGCCCGCGCCGTCCGAGCCCGCCTGCGTCCAACAGTGCCAGCTCTGCGGTGGGGTGTGATCCAGGTCGGAGTTGGCCGCCATCATCAGCGCCGCCTCCTGGGCCTTCACGTCGGCTTCCGGCGCGTACGTCACTGGCGCAAGCCCGTGCAAGCCGCGGATGAAGTTGACGTGGTCCAGGGCGGCGTCCTTTTCCGCCTGCGACAATGCTCCGGCGTAACAGCTGGAGACATCGGATGGCAGCCCGTCTTCGTTGCAGCCGTTGCCGACGATGGGGTTGCCGGTGCAGCCGCTGTCCTGACAGAAGTCGTCGGAGGTGCAGGCGTCGCCGTCGTCGCACGGCGCGCTGTTCGCTGTCGCGACGCAGTTGCCGCCTTCGCAAGCGTCGTTGGTACACGCGTTGCCGTCGTCGCAGGCTTTTGGCGTCCCCGGCTGACAGCTGCCGTCGCCGCAGATATCGCCTTCGGTGCAGGCGTCACCATCGTCGCACGAGGCGGTGGTGTTGGTGGCCACGCACGCACCCTCGGCGCAGCTGTCGTCGGTGCACGGGTTGTTGTCGTCGCACACCTTGGCGGTTCCAGGCTGGCACACGCCGGCGTCGCAGATGTCGTTGTCGGTGCAGGCGTCGCCGTCGTCGCAGGCCCCACCCGTCAACGGAGATGTGGCGCAGGTGCCGTTGGTGCAGACGCCTTCGATGCACGGCCCGTCCAGCTCGGAGCAGTCCGTCGCGCACGTCACCGAGCCGCTATCCGCCCCGGCGTCTGTCGATCCAGGTAGGTCGGCCCCGGTCGTGCCGTCTGGACGCGGCGTCGCCGCGTCTCCCGAGGAGCCCCCGTCGCCGGATGGAGCCGCGTCTGGTGCGCTCGACCCATCAGCGACCGGATCGGCCGACGCATCGTCGCACGCCGCCACACCCGTGACCAACCAACCCAAGGCGATGAGTACACCACCGCCAACCCATGTCCTGCTTCGTCGGGGCTTCATGGATAGACCATACCATCGCCGCAATGCTCGGTGCTCGCGGTCGGTTACGTCTTCGAAGCGCGCAGCGCTCTTTGGATGAAGGCGTGGAAGCGCCAGTCGTGGGCCGGCACCTTGTGACGCGCCAATGCCTCTGGAGCCACCAGCTCGACCGCCCGGCCTTCGCGAAGCCCGCGACGAAGCATGTCCATCGACGTGTGGAGGCGTCCGATGAAGAGCCAGCGGCGGACATTGCGACCGGGGCCGAATACGTCGTCGACCGCCAGCAGCGTCATCTCAGGGAGCGTGATGGTGAGCTCTTCGTAGGCCTCGCGGTGGAGGGCTTCGATGGCAGATTCGCCGGGCTCGATCCCGCCGCCGAAGAAGCCCAGGTGGTCGGGCAGCACGGGGGCGTTCTCGGAGCGGACCTGCATGACCAGCTCGCCATCATCAGACACGAGCACAAACAGCACTGCTTCGATATCTGGCGTCGGCTGGTCGCGGTCGTCACGGAACAGCCCGCTCTCTGCGCGGGTCGCGTGGCTGCGGAGAAGCTCGGCGCCGACCCTGTGGACCGAGTCCTCGTACAGGGCCGCGCCGCGGCCTTCGTGGAGCACCATCCCGGGACGCTCCAGGACACTCCGGACCGCCGCCTTGACCCCGGGATAGCGAGCCCGAACGGCATCGAACGGGGCTCCGCCAAACAGATGGAACCCAGCCATCCCGCCCCACGCCGGGTAGTCGCGTATCAGCCGATACAGGGCTTTGGGCTCGGCGGCTTCCACATTCGCTCGGGAGAACCGTTCGTCGTCGAAGCAGGCCCCTCCGAGGTGAGCGGCCACGGCGTGCTCGGCTGCGCTGGCGTGCTGCGGACAGCGGCCGTCTTCCTCCATGATGGCAGGGCGGTAGGAGCATTCGCCGACGCGCAGATCGAACGCCAGCTTCCCAAGCACATCCGCGGTCATCGTGTTGCCGCCATGGCCGCTGACGAGCCAGAGGTGGTGAGGCCGCGAGAGCTCATAGGCGTCGTAGTGGTGGCGGAGGACCAGATCCATGAACTCGACGCTGGCGGCGTAGAACTGGTCGAAGGGCAGCGCGCGCGGCGCCCATCGGGTCGCCAGGGGGCCCATACCGTCTGTGGCATGGGGGACATGTGCCAGGTATCGGGCACCGGTGGCGTTGGCCACGGCGACCGCGCAGGCCGACCCGATGCGGTCGTCGATGTCCGTCGGCAGCGCCATGCCGTGTGCCTCGTGGGCGTTGCCCAGGCTGAAGATACCGACATCGAGGCCAACGGCCGAACGTCGCGCCAGGGCACGAGCAGCCGTCAGGGCGTCGTCGAGCGAGGCATCTGCGTCCGCTGCCGCGGCTCGCACGCGGTGAAGCTTCAAGAAGAGGTCGCGCTCGTCATCCATGCTGGCTCCAGGAGGTGATGCTCACCACGGTTCTGCAGAATGGATGCCAGGCGCCTCGGTCCTGGCAGAGAAGGGGGGGCCGGACCCACGAGGTTCAGCGATCGTCGACCCGTTTCGGGAGCCTGTTCCCAGAATGGAACGGCCGGTCCGCCGACGTGCTCAGGCCACGCCGGGCGCTTCGCGGCCCGTCTCGACGACATACTCGGAGTAGCCGCCGTCGTAGCGATGGCAGGTGTGTGCCTCACCGTCGATCTCCAGCACGCGGTTGGACACTGCGCGCAGGAACTGCCGGTCGTGGGAGACGAACAGCATCGTGCCCTCGAACCCGGCCAGTGCCTGCACGAGACGGTCCTTGGTGTCCAGATCGAGGTGGTTGGTGGGCTCGTCGAGGACCAGGAAGTTGGGCGGGTGAAACAGGATCTTCGCCAGGACCAGGCGCGCCTTCTCACCGCCCGACAGCACGGTGCACTTCTTGTCGACCTCGTCGCCGGAGAAGCCGAACGCGCCCAGGTGGGTTCTCAGCGCCGCTCCGGTCGACATGGGGAAGGCGTTCTCCATGGTGGCCAGCACCGTGGTGTTGGGCTCGAGCGTCTCCATCGCATGCTGAGCGAAGTAGCCGAGCTGTACGCTGGCGCCAAGCTTGGCCTCACCCTCGTCCGGCGACAGTGAGCCGATGACCAGCTTGAGAAGCGTGGACTTCCCGGCCCCGTTGACCCCCATGACGCACCAGCGTTCGTTGCGGCGCACCAGGAAGTCGAGCCCGTCGTGCACGACGTGGTCCCCATACGCCTTGCGCACGCCCTGGAGCTGCGCGACGTCCTCTCCCGAGCGGGGCGGCGTGCGAAGGCGCATCTCGATGACTCTGCGACGTTTTGGCGGCTCGATGCGCTCGATCTTGTCGAGCTTCTTCACCCGCGATTGGACCTGGCTGGCGTGGCTCGCGCGGGCCTTGAAGCGGGCGATGAAGGCCTCTTCCTTGGCCAACATGGCCTTTTGCCGGGCGGCCTGTGCCTCGCGCTGGCTCATGGCGATGGCGCGCTGTTCCTCGTAGAAGTCGTAGTCGCCCGAGTAGCTGGTCAGCTCACCGCCGTCGATCTCGACGATGCGGTTGACCAATCGGTTCATGAACTCGCGGTCGTGGGAGACCAGGATGATGGCGCCCTCGAACCCGCGCAGGAAGCGCTCGAGCCAGACGATGGATTCGATGTCCAGGTGGTTGGTGGGCTCGTCCAGCAGCAACGCGTCCGGCTGCATGAGGAGGATTCGGGCAAGCGCCACGCGCATCTTCCAGCCGCCCGAGAGCTTGCCCACGTCGTCGTCCACGACCTCATCGCGGAAGCTGAGCCCCGCCAGGATCTCCCTGGCGCGCGCGTCCAGCGAGTAGCCGCCCAGCTCCTCGAACCGCGCCTGCACCTCGCCATAACGCTCCAAGATCGACTCCAGCTCGTCGGCGCGGGACGGGTCCGCCATCGCAGCCTCGAGCTCCAGGACCTCCTTGCCGACGACCGACACCTCGCCAGCACCCGCAAGCACTTCTTCGAGCACGGTGCGCCCGCTCATCTCGCCGACGTTCTGGCTGAAGTGGCCAATCGTCAGACGCTTGTCGAGCAACACCTGGCCCTCGTCGGGCGTCTCATCGCCGACGATGAGCCGAAAGATGGTGGACTTGCCCGCGCCATTGGGCCCTACGAGCCCCACGCGGTCGCCGCGGAAGACCGACATGGACGCATCCATGAAGAGGAGCTGGGAACCGTGCTGCTTGGAGACCTGGGCGAGGCGAATCATGGGGCGGGACGGTAGTGCATGGCTGGGGCTGCGGCAACGGAGATGCAGCGATGACCTGCCGGGGTTGGTGGCCTGGCCGGCCTTGGGGTAACTTCCTGCGACTAGGACGGGCTGTAGAGGACAATGAAAGCGACAGGGTTTGAGCAGCTGGAGCCGCTGCACGAGGGGGGACAGGCGGTCGTCTTCCGGGCGCGCCGTGTCTCCGACGGCGAACGCGTGGTGCTGAAGATGCTCCGCGGGCCCTATCCGCCGCCCGAAGCCCGCGCCCGCTTTCGTCGCGAATACGAGCTGACCAAAGCCGTGGCCGGCGACGGCGTCATCCAGGTCCACAGCTGGGCCATCGAGAACGGTATCCCCCTCATCGTGTTGGAGGACTTCGGCGCCGACTCCCTCGACCACGTCTACGCCAACGAGCGTCCATCTCTGCAGCGTGCGGTCGAGCTCGGTCTCGACATCCTCGCCGGACTCGTTCGTGTCCACGACGCCGGCGTCCTTCATCTGGACATGAACCCGGCCAATGTGGTGGTCGGCGGCGGTGTCACCAAGCTCATCGACTTCGGGCTCTCCTCGGACCTGCCGCGCCAGAATGCCGAGCTGCGGGCCAGCCAGGTACTCAATGGGACGCTGCGATACATCGCTCCGGAGCAGACCGGGCGTACCAGTCGAAGCATCGATCACCGCAGCGACTTCTACGGCCTGGGCGCCACGCTGTACTGGCTGACCACCGGTCAACCGCCGTTCGTTTCCGAAGACCCGCTCGAGCTGGTTCACGCCCACATCGCCCGGGTACCGGCGCCGGCAAGCGAGGTCGACGGGGCGATCCCTGCGCCGCTTTCGGCGGTCATCGCGAAGCTGCTGGAGAAGAACGCGGAGGACCGCTATCAGAGCAGCTTCGGCATCCGACGCGACCTGGAACGCTGCCTCGACCTGATTGCCCGCAACGCCGAAGGGAAGGGTGAGGACGCGTTCGAGGTGGGCCAGGACGACCGGCGCGCACGATTCCAGATCCCCGAGCGCCTCTACGGCCGACAAAACGAGCTGGAGCAGCTGGACCAGGCCCTCGACCGGGTCCGCCAGGGCGCGCAGGAAGTCGTTTTCGTCCACGGTCGTTCGGGCATGGGCAAGACCGCCCTGGTCCAGGAGCTGCGAGGGCCGGCCCTGGCGCGTGGCGCGGCTTTCGTCGTGGGTAAGTTCGGCCAGTTCAAGCGGGACATCCCCTATGCCAGCCTCATCGAAGCGCTACAGAACTTCGTCCGACACCTGCTGAGCGGCCATCACGGCGACCTGGAGTCGTGGCGCACCCGCATCAGCAAGGCGTTGGCCCCCAACGGCGCCCTCTTGGTCGAGCTCATCCCCAAGTTGGCGCTGATCATCGGCGAGCAGCCCGAAGCGCCGGTGCTCCCCGCGGTGGAGTCAGAGGCGCGGCTCCATCGCACCTTCCGATGCTTCCTGCGCGTGTTGGCGACCGCGGAGCATCCGCTGGTGCTGTTCATGGACGACCTCCAGTGGGCCGATCTTCCGAGCTTGAGCCTGCTGCGGGTGTTGGCCACTGATCCCGGGGGCGGCCACGTGCTGACCATCGGGGCGTACCGGGACAACGAGGTCGGCGGCGGCCATCCGCTTCGGGCCGTGATCGCGGACCTCGAGGCGGCCGACGTGCCGATCCTCAACCTGACTGTTCGGCCGCTGGCGCAGGCGCACGTCGCGCGGATGCTGGCCGACACCATGGAGCGCCCCGCGGCGGAAGTGACCGAGCTGGCCCGGCACGCTTCCCACAAGACGGGCGGTAACCCCTTCTTCCTGCATCGGTTTTTGCAGTCGCTCGTGGCGGCCGAACACATCCGTTTCGATGGCGCGCGCGGTGACTGGGTGTGGGATGTGGACGCCATCGCGGCGTTGTCGGTCACGCCCAACGTAGTCGGATTTCTGACCGAGCGCCTCAGCACCCTCCCCGGTCCCGCACAGCGGCAGCTGGAGGCGGGCGCGGTGGTGGGGGCGACGTTTGCGACCTCGATGCTCGCCGCCGCCCAGGACCTGGAGGCCGAGGCCGTGCTGGCAGGGCTGCGGGAACCCCTTCGTGAGGGGCTCGTCGAGGAGCTCGAGGCACAGAGAGAGGCATCGGACGACAGCATGGACCGGGTGTTTCGGTTCGCCCACGACCGCATTCAGCAGGCCGCCTACGAGCGGACCACCGACGAGCACCGTCGCGTCCTCCACCATCGGGTGGGGCGTCGCACGTTCGACGACGCTGGCGGCGACCCGGAGGCCCTGGGCGATGCGCTGTTTGCGGTGGTCAATCACCTGGACGCTGGCCTCCCGCCGGATGCGTCGGACGACGACCGCCTTGCACTGGCCCAACTGAATCTGCTGGCGGGTCGTCGCGCGCTGCAGACCTCGGCCTATGCTCCCGCTGGGAGGTATCTGGAGTTCGGGCGTGAGCTGCTTGGGGCGCCCGCCTGGGAGAGCGCCCCTGACCTCATGCGCGCGCTCACCCAGGCCGCAGCCACGGCGGCCTATCTCCTGCCCGATTTCGAGGCGGCCGATCGGCTGGTCGACGAGGCGTTGGAGCACGCACGCAGCCCCATCGAGAAGGCGGAGGCGCTGGTCGTCCGCATCGACTCGAACTCTGCACAGAACCTGAACCTCGCGGCCATTTCCGTAGGTCTCGAGGCGCTCGCGCTGCTGGGTGTCAGCATCGACGAGGACCCCACCGTCGAGACCATCGGTGCGCGGCTGGGAGCCACCTTCGCGGGGCTCGACGGGGTCGACCTGCCCGGGCTTGCTGACCGGACCCCGCCCGACGACCCGGCCATTCGGCTGGCCATGCGGCTGGTGTGCACCCTCGCCCCGCCCGCCTACTACGTGAAGCAGACGATGCTGCCGCTGCTCGGCGCAGAGCTGGTCGACATGTCGGTCCGCCATGGCCCCACGCCGGAGTCGTCCTACGGATTCGCGCTGCTCGGTCTGGTCCTGTGCGATGCCGGTCAAATCGACGAAGGATACGGATTCGGCCAGCTGGCCATTCAGCTGGCGGGCCGCTTCGACGACAAACGTCTCCGCGTCCGCTCGGGGCACGTCGCCAACGGCTTCACCCGGCCCTGGAAGGAGCCCGCCGGGGCGCTCCTGACGGACTACGCGCGGCTGTTCGACGCGGCCATGGACATCGGTGACTTCGAGTACGCCGGCTACATCGGCATGTTGCATTCGATCCTCAGCGTCTACCTGGCGCCGGACCTGGTGGGCACCATTCGCAGCGCCCGCCATTGGGGCGACGCGATGCGAGAGATGCAGCAGGATCAGAGCCTGTTCATCCATGGCGCGGTCAGCCAGGCGGCGCAGAACCTGCTTGAACCCGCCGAGGATCCGGCGGCGTTGGATGGCGAGTTCTACAATGGCTCGACGATGATCCCGTTTCTCGAGGAGCGAGGCGATCCGGGCACCCTCCTGGCGCTGGCCAGCATGCAGGCATCGCTGACGGCCTACTACGGTGACTGGGCACGGTGCCGCGAGTTCGTCGCCCAGCAGCGCGCACAGGCCGCCGGCGGCGCCGGCATCATCCACAAGGTGTATGTGGAGCAGTGGGACGCCCTGTCGACGCTCATCGTGGCGATCCGCCAGCCGGAGTCCGGCAAGGCCGCTGCCGCGTTGGCCGCGGTGCAAGAGCCTTTGGCGAAGCTTTCCGCCTGGGCAGGATTCAACGACGCGCTCAACGGCCACCGACCGGCACTGGTTCGGGCGGTGATGGCTTGGCTGCAAGGCGACATGCTTGGGGCCCTGGCCGGGTTCGAGAGGGTCGCTACCATGGCCCGCGAGCGACAGCTGCCCATGGACGAGGGCCTGGCGCACCGACTCGCTGGGGAGATGTGCCTGGAGGCCGGGCTCACGACTGCCGCCCGCGCGCACTTGGTGGAGGCCTGCTACAGCTGGGACCGCTGGGGAGCCACCGCTTTGCGGGAAGACCTGCAGCGCAGGTATCCGACCCAGCTCGGCGATTTGGGTACGTCGGCGATCGGCGGCGCGGGCACGTCGACGATCACCACCGCTCGCAGCACGATGTCGGCGGACATCGACGCCATCGCCCTGGTCCGAGCGTCCCAGGCGATCGCCGGGGAGATCGACCTGGTCCAGGTCATCCGCAGCGTCGTCGGTATCGCCATGGAGGTCAGCGGGGCCGACCACAGCGTTCTGGTCAGCCAGGTGGACGGGGTGCTGGTGGTGTCCGCCGTCGGGCAAAGCGGGGGTATCGTGGTTCCGGAGGAGCCAGGGGCACTCCACACCAACCAGGTCGGGGCCGCGGGCATCATCAGGTACGTCGCACGAACCCAGGAGGAGGTGGTGCTCGACGACGCCACCCGGTCGGACCTGTTCGCATCGGACTCCTATGTTGTGGCCCAGGAGGTCAGGAGTGTGCTGTGCCTGCCGATCGAGCAGCACAATAAGCTGTTGGGCGTGCTCTACCTGGAGCATCGGACCTCGCACGGCGTCTTCACTCAGCAGCGCGTCGCCTTGCTCAAGGTGCTCATGGGCCAGGCCGTCATCTCGCTGACGAACGCCACCCTGGTGGATACGCTCGAGGAGAGCGTGCGCGAGCGCACCGAGCAGCTGGCCATCGCGACGGAGCAGGCGGTGGCTGCGAGCGAGCACAAGAGTGTGTTCCTCAGATCCATGGGGCATGAGCTGAGGACGCCGCTCAACGCCATTCTGGGTTACTCGGCGCTGCTCAAGTCCGCCTCGAATCTGACCGACAAGCAGCGGGCGGCGATGGGGGTCGTGGAGAAGAGCGGCCGCCATCTGCTGTCGCTCATCAACGACGTCCTGGACATGAGCCGCATCGAGGCCGGTCGCCTGGAGCTGACCGAAGAGCCCATGAAGCTTGCGGGCCTGGCCAGGGACGTCGTGGACTTCTGCCGTCCGGATGCCAAGCAGAAGGGGGTTGGGCTGACGGTGCACGCCGATGCGGCGTTGCCAGCCTGGGTCCTGGGTGACGCCCGTCGGCTGCGCCAGGTCTTGTTGAACCTGGTGGGCAACGCAGTGAAGTTCACCACCTCGGGCCAGGTCACCGTTCGCACCCGGCGGCTGGCTGACCACGGCATCCGGGTGGAGGTGCAGGACACCGGACCCGGGGTCGAGGCCCATCGTCTCGAGGCCATCTTCGAGCCGTTCGTGCAGAGCGGCGACGCCACTCAACGGGCCAAGGGTACGGGCCTGGGCCTTGCCATCTCCCGCCAGCTGGCACGTCGGATGGGGGGCGATCTCTGGGCCGAAAGTACCTTGGGCGAGGGGAGCACCTTCATCCTGGAAGTGTCGCTGGAGGCGTGCGAAGCGCCCGCGGCAGAGCCAAGCGCGGCGCCGGTAGCGGAGACGCTGGAGCCCGAGGCCGAGCCAGCGCAGACCCAAGACCTCGTGTGGCCAGCACGGGTCCGGCTCGAAGCCCTGATTCGGCTGGTGGAGGAAGGGGCGTTGTCGGACGTGGCCCGCGAGGCGTCGTTGTGGGCTTCAGCGGACGATACCTTGCGGCCGTTCGCCGAACAGGTCGCCGCCTTCGCCGCCGAATTCGATGACGAGGGGATCGAGCGATTCCTGGCGGCCGGGCTCGATGAGCGCGCCTGAAGCACCCATCGGCGGTCGGTTTCGGGTAGAGGCTCCGGTGGCGTCCGGCGGCATGGGGGCGGTGTATCGGGCCGTGGACCTGACCACGCAACAGCGGGTGGCGCTCAAGCTCATGCACCGGCTCCAGGATGTGGCCCGGTTCCAGCGGGAGGCCGAGTTGTTGGCGTGCATCGACGACCCGGCCGTGGTGCGTTACGTCGCCCACGGCCTGGATGGCGAGGACGCGTATCTGGCCATGCGGTGGCTCGACGGAGAAGACCTCGATGCCCGACTGGGACAGGGGCCCCTGGGCGTGGCCGATACGCTGGTTCTTGCCGAGCGCGTGTGTGAGGCGTTGACGGCGGTTCATGCCGCCGGCGTGGTGCACCGGGACATCAAGCCCCACAACATCATGCTCGAGGCGGGCCAGGTCGAGCGGGCCGTGCTCGTCGACTTCGGTGTGGCCCGGGCGGAGCAGCGGACCCGACTGACAGCGACCGGCGCGATGGTGGGGACGATTGGCTACTCGGCGCCGGAACAGCTTCACGGCATGCGGGTCGAGCCACGGACCGACCTGTTTGCGCTGGGGTGCGTCCTGTACGAGTGCCTCTCTGGGCTCCCCGCGTTCCGTGGGCCCACGCCCATGGCAGTGCTCGGCGCAGTGCTGCAGGATGAGCCGGCGTGCCTCGAGGACTTGTGCGAGGGTCTCCCCGAGGGATTGGCCGACCTGGTGCATCAGCTCCTGCACAAGGAGGCTGAAGCGCGGCCGCCGAGTGCCGTGTCGGTGCTGGCGCAGGTGCGTCGCATTGCATCCGGGGTCGCGACCGACCAGTCCGGGGGCAGGGCTACCACCCCCGCTGGCCTATCGCGAGCAGCGCATCGCGACGACGTTACTGGTCGACGCTGAGCGTCTGGCCACCGACGCCACCGTCGCGTCGGTCCACATGTCCTCTGAGGAGGCGCGCCTGCGCACCATCGTGTTTCGGCATGGGGGCACCGTCAGCGCCCTTGGGTCCGGAGCGCGGCGCATCACGTGGGATACGGGCAACAGCGCGCTGGAACGCGCCAGTCGCGCCGCCCTGTGTGGACTTGCTTTGGCCCGTGAGCTGCCGGGTCGGCACTACCAGCTGGTCTCTGGACACGACGACGAGCGGCCGATGTCGCGTCCCCACAGCGACACGATGATGGCCGGGGCCGTGGCGCCTGTGCGCGTGGCGCCCGCGCCGCCTGGCAGGGTCTGGATCGACGACGTGACCGCCAGCCTCCTCCGGGGTCGTTTTGGGCTTCATCCTCTGAGCCACGGCCATCTCCTCGAGGCAGCGGCCAGCGGTTCCACCGAGCATCGACGCCGGGTCCTCGGCCGCGACGTTCCCTGCGTCGGGCGGCGCTCCGAGTTGGCGCTGCTGTCGGCGACGCTGGAGGAGGTGGTCGACGAGCACGTGGCCCGAGCGGTCCTCCTGGTGGGGCCGGCAGGCATTGGCAAGTCGCGGGTCATGGAGGAGTTCGCGAGGCGGCTCGAGGCGCCCCAGCCTTTGCGTCTACACATGGCGGCCACACCGCTCACCGCTGAGTCGGCGGGAGGGCTGCTTCGGCAGGCGCTGCTCGCGGCACTCCCGACGCCTCTGCTTCTGGGTTGGCGGCGAGACTGAATCTGCTCGGCCTGGGGGAGCGCCGGGTCCATCAGTACCTGTCCCGCCTGATTGATGTCGCGGTGGAGGGGGAGGCCTCGGCAGAGCTTCGGGCCGGATTGGACGACCCCGTCGTCTACCGCTACTGGCTCGGCAGGGTCGTGGCTGATTGGCTCGGTGCCGAGGCACAGAATCAGCCGCTGTGGCTCGACGTCGAGGACCTGCATTGGGGCGACTGGACCAGCATCTCCCTGTTGGGGGACCTGCTTGAGAGCAACGGCGAACTGCCCATTCTGTTGACCGCGACGGCCCGACCCAGCCTCGATGACCGTTTCGCCCAGCTTTGGGCGAGCCTGGAGCCGCAACGTCTGGTGCTCAAGCCGCTCAGCAAACGCGCCGCACGGGACCTTGTCGCCGAAGCTCACCCCGATCTCGACGCCGACCAGGTCGCCGCCATTATTCAGCGAGCGGAGGGGAACGCGCTATTCTTGGAAGAGCTGGTCCGGATGGTGGCTGCTGGCAGGGAAGAGCTGCCCCAGACGGTGCTCGCCGTGGTTCAGAGCCGGATCGAACAGCTCGGCGCCGAGGAGCGCCGGGCGGTGCGAGCGGCCAGCGTGTTCGGCGAGGACTTCTGGACCGGGGGTGTCGCCCGTCTGGTCGGCGAAGGCGGCGAGCGGCTGGATGGGCTGTTCGATAGCCTGGTCGGCGAAGAAGTTGTGGTTCGGCGCCGCTCCAGCCGCTACGACGGACAGCAGCAGTGGCGGTTCAGGCACGCCCTGCTGCGGGATGCTGCCTATGCCATGCTCCCCGATGGAGAGCGTCCAGGCGCCCATCGCCGGGCGGCGCTCTGGCTGACGGAGGTCGCCGGGGAGGCGGCGCCCGCGCTGCTGGCGGAGCACTGGGAGCGGGCCCGGGAGCGGGACAAGGCGAAGGCGCTGTTCCATGAGGCCGCCACCCAGGCGTTGCTGGGGGGCGACGTCGACGCGGTGCAACGGCACGCCGAGCGTGGCCTGGCGCTGACCGAGGAGCCGCTGGCGCGGGCTCACCTGGAGCACCTGCAGTGCGCGGCAGCCACCTATGGCGGCGACTATGGGCCCATTCTGCGGCACGCCAAGGACCACCTGTCGGTCTTCGAGCGCGGATCGAGTGGGTGGCTGATGACCATCGCAGGCCTGTGCTTTGCGGGTGCTACCGCGTCTCGCCCCGATGCCCTCATGCTGGCCATGAAGGCCTTCGGCGACCCTCGGGCGGAGCTGGAGCCGTCCTCCTATGCGGCGACCGTGCTCGGTGCTCTCTATATCGCCAACCTGTACATGGTTGGCCAGGCCGCCGCGGCGCCGTACCGGGAAGGGCTACGCAGGATGGCCGCGGCCGCGCCGGACAACGCCCTGGTCATCAGGGCCTGGGAGCATGGCGTGGAGGGCAACCATGCGGTGAATACCGCGGAGGACTGGGGTACGGCCTTCGTGCGGCTGAGCGCCTCGGCCGACCTGTTCGAGCGGTGCGGTGACTTCACCTCCCACTCGATGACGCTGGCATGGGCCACGGGGTTGAGCGGACGGCTGGGGCTGGCCAGTGTGGTGTCGGCGCACGCCGCGCGGCTGATGGAGCTGGGCCGTACGGGCGGCCTTCACTACGGCGAAAGCTATGGCCGTCTGGCCAGGGCCGTCATCGCGGGGCCCGCCGACATGGCGCCGATGGACGCGCTGGTGGAGGACCTGGCCGGCCAATCCAACATCATCTTCATTATCGAGATCTACACGACGACGGCGAACTTCTACCTACAGCTGGGACAGCTCGACGCGGTGGCCGGACTGGCGCAGCGCCTGTCCAATGTTCCGGGTGTCCGCGCCCGGTCTGCGAGGGCCGGGCTCGAAGCGGCCGTTCTTCTGGGCGAAGGCCGTCTCGGGGAGGCGCGGGAGAAGCTCCAGCGGGCTGAGGCTCAGCAGGCCAGCGGCAACCGTGCGCCGATGAGCCAGGTGCTGTGTCGGGTGCTGGCCATGCGGCTCGCGGTCGCCGAGGGAGACCTCTCGGCCGCCAGGGACGCCGCGACCGCGGCCGAGACCTGGGTCACGGGCATCCTCGAGCGTCTGCCGCCCCGCTTGCGCGACGAGGCACGTCGGGGTGGGGTGCTGTTCGCGTTGCTGCTCGAAGAAGCCCGACACATCCTGGCCCGCTAACGCGCCGAGGGCCCCCATTCATTACTGGGCGGGGAAGATGGGATTGGGATAGCTGGGCATCACATGGGGTTGCTGACCCGGTGGACCCATCGGTGTGATGAGCCCGCTGGGCCACTCGATGGTGGCAACCTCCCAGAGGTCGTGGGGTTCGAGCAACACGTGCTCGTACTTGGCGGCCAGCGCTCCATCCAGATAGATGCGCACGCTGGCGTAGCTCGGCCCCCACCCGTGGTCGTTCCAGTAGTGGACACCGACGCTGTAAGTGGCGCCATCCTCAGGAATGTTCAAGTTCATGTTCTCGGGGCCGGCCCCGTCAGTGTCGTCTCTATCGAGGCCCGGGTCGTCATCGAAGAGGGGATCGAAGTTGCCCCAGTTGGGGTTTCCGTTGAACCAGAAGCAGTCGTAGAAGCTGTGGAACCACGGCTCGTTCAGGCCGTCTTCGTCGACGTCGACGGTGCTGTTGGCAAACGGATGCGCGAAGTGAAGGTCCAGGTCGGCTCCCGCCTCCGGGCCCGTGTCGGTCTGGTCGGGATCGCCGGGGGTGTGCCAGATGAGCTCGACGTGGATGGCCTCGGGCGAGATGACGTTCACCATAAACTGCGCAGGTGGGCAGCCCTGGGCCTGGGGGAACTGGCTGTCGCGCACTTCCAGGGTGAAGACATAGGTGCCCGAGATGTTCACCTCGAAGCTCGGATGGGGCGCTGCCGATGAGGGCAGGAACACCGAGGCGGAACCCGAGGGCGCCTGAACGCTCCACGTGTATTGGCTTATGGGCCCGTTGCCGTAGCTGTTGGACCCGTCCAGATGCAGGACGGTCTGGGGCATGACCTCGCTACCTTCCAGCGCGGTGATGACCGGGACCGGGCAGCCCGCCGGGACCACTGCGCAGGTGCTCTGAAGACAGGTCTCGCCGGCGGCACATACGCCGCAGGAGCCCTGGCAGCCGTCGCTTCCGCACGTCTTCCCATCGCAGTCTGGGATGCATTCGCCGATCTCACAGGTGGCCTCGGAGGTGCAGAACTCACCCGGGAGGCAGGAGCCACATGTCCCTCCGCATCCATCGTCGCCGCAGTCCTTGTCGGTGCAGTTGGGAACGCAGGCCGGGTCTGTGTCCATGGCCCCATCGACGGCCGCGTCCGGCTCGGACGGCACAACGTCGGGCGCGGCCTCGAACGTATCGGCGTCGCCGGTGCTCGGCTCCGTCACGTTGGTGTCCGCTTCGGCAGCCGCGTCGAGGCCCGAGTCGCCGGCGCCAGGGATGGGGTTGGCCGCGGCATCTGGAGGTGACGTCGGGGCCGCAGCGCCTGCGTCGTTGTCTGCGCTGGGTGGGGGCTGCAAGCAGGCGGGTACAGTGATGAGGATGACGAACGCGGCAGCCGCATTCGCCCATGGCAGGCATCGCATGGGGTCTTCCTGTGGTCGTGCACCCATGGGTTGGCGCAACGCCATCACATCCGTCAGCCTGACCTCTCTTCGCAGTCGCAACAGCCCCGAGGCCGCTATGCCCAAGTCCCCGCTGAAGACCGCCGCCACCGCTCTGGACGCCGGACGGCCCGCCGAGGCGCTGGACGCTCTGCTGGGCGCCTGGGACAGCCGTCCCCTGGCCGCGACCGCGGGCTGTATCGAGCGCCTCTCCGCGCTCTGCAACGCTGCGCTGCCGGGCATTGCCGAGAGGAAGCGCAAGGCTATCGAAGCGGCCTGGGTCGATCTCGAGGGCAAGGGCCGTGCCGTGGACGTCGGGCACCTGCTGCCCAACCTGTTCTTGCCACCATCGAAGGTGATCAAGGCGCGCATTCAGCGGCTGCTTCTTCGACCACGCGATCCTCGGCTGACACCGACGCTCACGGAGTTCGTGGCCGAGCGGGACTATACCTCCACGGGGGCGCGGCCTCTTTGGACCCAGGTGTTCAAGCTCCTCAGACAGCAGGCGGATCCGGCCTCGCGCCCCTCGCTGGAGGCCTTTGACGCGGTGCTCCGAGCGGAACTGGACGCCCACACGCTGGCGTGGCCGCTGGACTTCGAGGAGTACCTCCACAATCAGGTCCAGAAGGTCCTCGCCAAGGTGCCCGATGCGCCATCGCCGACCGCCGAGGAAGAAGCCCAGCTGAAGGAGGTTGAAGCCTGTCTGGAAGCGCTCGAGTCAGGCCCTCCGCCGACCGCGGAGTGGCTTGCGGGGGCCGAAGGGGCAACGAGCGATCCAGGGCAGGGCGCTGATCTGCTGGCGCTGGTCCTGGAGCGCCCGGACGATGTGGCGGCGCTGGCGGTGTACACCGACTGGCTGCTGGAGCAGGGCGACCCCCGCGGCGATCTCATTCAGTTGCAGCAGCTGCCGAAGCGCCGAGCCAAGGACGACAAGCGGATCAAGGCGCTGCTCAAGGCGCATCGAGTGGAGTGGCTGGGACCCATCGAGGCGGTGTTGGACCACAAGAGCTGCGTCTTCGAGCGTGGGTTCCTGGCGGCGGGCGTGGCGACGTTCAAGACCAAGAAGCAACGTAAGCTGCTCAGCGATCCCGGCTGGCGCACCGTGCGCGCGCTGGAGACCGCCGACGCGCAGGTGCTCCTGTCGCCGAACATGGTCTCCCTGCGTCAGATCGGCGTGAAACGGCTCGCGGCCGGAGGCAGCCCCGAAGGCGGGCGGCGTTTCACGAGTCCGGGCGAGGGTATCCCGCTTGGCGTCTTCAGCGACGTGCTGAAGCACGGCACGGCGCTGCCCTTTCAAACAGCCTGTGTCCACCTGCCTTCCGGGGCGGAAGCCGCCGAGTGTGGGAAAGCCTTCGAGGGAGATGCGCTGCCCCACCTCGTGGACCTCCACGTGGCGTATGAATACAGCGACTACGGGGCCATGCACCTGCTCGGAGCCAGGCCGGATTCGCTGCAGTGGTTGTTCGACAGTGCGCTGGCGCCACAGCTGCAGCGATTCGGACTGCATCGCTATTGGACGAGCTTCCCGTCTCTGTTGGAGTGGCTGACGGCGCTGACCGATGCGTCTCCGAAGCTGCTCGAATTCTCCATGGACGAGATGATGCGCAGCCGCTTCGACTATCAGCTGCATCGACCGGCGGACGCGGTCGGACAGCACGACGCCTGGACCCTCACGGTGCGGGTGAGGAGCACCAAGATTCTCGAGACGTCGCACTCCTCGTACTACACCGAGGAGCAGGAGCGCTCAGACGTTAAGCGGTGGCTCCAAGAGCAGACGAACGGTCTCGGGCCCTACCTACGCGGCGTCGTCGTGGATACCCCCAAGGGACGGCTGGTCCAGGACCACCTCGACCTCTTGGAGTCGGCGTTGAAGGAGCTCGGCCCGGTGACCTTGCCGGCTGCAAAGAAGGTTCGCGGTACCTGAGGCCTACTCCATCGCACAGAGTTTGCTGCCGGCCTGGTACCACGTAGGCTGGTGGTTCATGGGGCGACTGGTAGTGCGCTCGCGGGATTCCGCCGGGCCGACTTTCAGGGGAGCATCTCAATCTGGGTCGTCGACACGGTGGCCGTACGGGAACCGCCCAAGCAGGTGCCCGGATCCTCAATGACCGCTCCGTAGATGTTGAACCCGCCCACGATGGCGCCGGCGTGGCCCTGAAGCCAGATCGACCCCGACACGTCGGAGGTCCAGAGGTTGATCAGGGGCCAGCCAAAATAGTCGTTGGTGATGGCGTCCCCGCACGGGCTCGTGAGCTGGAGCGTGCCGGGCGCGCCGCCAGGGAACAGGGTTTCGTCCCAGCCGAAGGGGTCATCGATGGCGGGTAGGGCCGTCCCCCCGACCGTCATCTGGATCTCGCCGAGGTACCACGTCCCGAGCACCGTCTCGATGCGCAGGCCCTTCGCCGACGGGTTGGCCTGCATGCGTAGGGTCTCGACGTCCTCGCACTCACCCGGAGGTGGGTCGATGGCAACCACGTGGAAATCGTTCAGCGCGGTGGAGGCGAGGACAGTGCCGGTGGGGTCGTTGAGCTCCAGCGTGGCGTCCACGAAAACCCCGGTGGCTTCTGCCGTCCAGGAATTGCCGGCCGCCGCGAACTGACTCGCGAGGTCGGCCAGCGCATCCACACCCGCGCAGGGGCGCGTCCAGGCGATGTCGATGGGGAACGCGGCCGTGGTCGCCTGGGTGAGCAGCGCGGGGGTGGTCGTGCCGCCAGCGTTCCAGTCATCGGCGCAGCTCAGGGGGCCGGCGGTGGCGAGCGGGGTGTTGTCGACGTCCGTCGAGGTCGCGTTGGGGTTCAACACGACGCTCCCCACCAACGGGACCGCGGGCTGGCCTGGGAGCGCGATGCGAATCGTGTTGTCCGAAGCACAGCTGCAGCCGCACTGGCCAGCCGTGCAGACGGCGCCGTTGCCGGCGCAGTTGTAGCCGGGATCGCACACCTGCCCGTCCGGAGCCGGGGTGGCCGTGCAGGCCCCGGTGAGCGCGTCGCAGGCGTCCGAGGTGCAGGGGTCGCCATCGTCGCAGTTGACGATGTCGCCGATACATTCACCCGCGGTGTTGCAGCTGTCGTTGAGGGTGCAGGGGGAGCCGTCCTCGCACCCCCCACCGATGAGCACCGTGGTGCTACAGGTCCCATCGAGCTCGCAGGCGTTGGCCGTGCAGGTGTTCCCGTCATCACAGTCGTCGGGGGTGGCGCATGCAGCGCTGGCGTCGCCATCTCCGTCACCATCTGAGCCGCCATCTGAGCCGTCATCTCCGGTGGACGCGTCGACGGCGTCCACCGTATCCGAAGGTGGCTGCGCGTCGGGCGTAGCGTCGACCACCCCATCGGCCGCAGCATCGGCCGCAGCATCGATCACAGCATCGATCACAGCATCGGGCGCCCCCGTCTCCGTGGCCGCGTCCTGGGCCGGTGCGTCCACGGCCGCGTCCGCTGACGCATCTGAGGCAGTTTCTTCAGTGAAGTCGAGGCAACCCGCGCTCAGACCAAGGGCGATACCTGCGCTGAGCAACGGCAGAAGGGGGATGTTCATGGCGCCAGCCTAGGCGCGTGGTCGCCAGCGAACAAGCCGCCTTGCCACCGACACCAGGCTATATGTCCGTGTCGCTGCTCATCCGTGCCGCCACGATGCGCCCGAACAGTGCCACGCGGTCGGGCCGACCGACCACGAGCACGCCTCGCGTCTCGCGTCTGGCGCCCTCTGCGAGCCAGGCTGGTACGGCGATGCACTCGCCCTGCTCCGCTCGCAGCCCGGCTTCGTTGGCGTCGTGGCACCGGAACACCGGGCGCTCACACTCTCCGCAGTATCGCTTTCGGGGATCGGGCGTGGCCTCCAAGCGGTCCCAGCCGACGGGGCACTCGACGCTGAAGCTGACGACGCCTGCGGTTGCGCAGTTCAGAATGTCCAAAGGCTCGGTCGTATCGGTCATGGTCAGAAGCCACCAGACGCTGGGCTGGAGCAGCACCTGACGCCGCCACTCGCGGGCTCGAGAGTGAAGTCCAGGGAGCGGGTGGTCGCACGCATGTCCGGCGCGGGACTCAGGAAGGCGCCGCCACGCTTGACGCCGTAGACGCCTCCCAGCCAGGCGGACCCGTCGTTCGGCGCGCCGTCATAGGAAACGTGCCAGGCGTCCTGCACCCACTCCCTCACGTTTCCGCTCATGTCCTCGACGCCGTAGACACTGGCTCCGGAGGGGTGCGACCCGACGGCAACCGTGTCGTCGCCGCACGTCGCGTAGTTGGCCAGGGTGCAGCTGGGCGTGGAGTCGCCCCAGGGGTACTTGCGCATCGAGGTGGCGCAGTCGCCACTGACCGTCGCGCAGCTGCCGCGCGCTGCCAGCTCCCATTCCGCCTCGGTGCACAGGCGGGCTCCGCGCCACTCGCAATAGCCCTGGGCCTGTAGCTGGATCAGGCAGTTGACCGGGTGGTCGCCGCGGCCCGTCGCACTGAAGTTGCAGGTCCCGCCGGCCAGGTCGGGCTGAAGCGTCGGCGCTGTGCACACGCCATCATCTACACAGTCCGCGTACTCGGCAGCGGTGGTTTCCCGTCGGTCGATGTGGAAGGCGGGAACGTCGACCTGGTGTACCGGTGCCTCGTTGTCGGTGCAGTCGGTGTCCCCGGCGGGGTCGCAGCCCATGAAGAACGCACCGGCGGCGACGAACAGCATGCCATCGGGTGCGGTGCAGTGGCCGGTCGTGGCGTCGCAGCCGTATCCGTCGGGGCACGACAACCCATACGGGCCACAGGCGGTCGGGTCGGTCGTCGAGCTGTCGGCTTCAGCGCTGGTGTCCGCGACCGCGTCGGGCTGTGCATCCAGCACGGCTGCGTCGGCGTCCCCAGAGGTAGCGATGTCGGTGCCGTGCGCATCCGCGTCGGGACCCGGCAGCTCCCCCTCAGTGGTGTCCAGGCAGGCCACCTGCAGTGAGACGCACAGCAAGATAGAGAGGCGAAGAAGGGCGTTCGGCATCATGTCCTGGCGAGGGCGAGAGTCGTGGGATGTGAACCCGGATGAGGCATCATGCTGCGGCCATGCCGTTCGAACGTCCATCGCCGCGCGATATCGACCTCCTGGCATCGGTTCACCGAGCCCACCTTCGTCGACCTGGAGAAGGTCCGCCGCGAAGGCCCGCTGGCCAGAGGCGCTCCACAGAACACAATGGCCCCCACCGGTCGTCGGACCGGCGGGGGCGCAGGTGTCGTTGGGCCGGACCAGTGACTAGTACGCGGGGGCACCGGCGGTGCGGGTGGGCGCTGGCTTGCCCAGTGCGGTGTGGGTCTTTGCGGCCAGCTTCCAGCTCCAGGAGTTCTGGCGGGTGAGGGTCAGGACCTCGGAGTACTTCTGCCCGTGCCAGGTCAGCGTCAGGTTCACCGTGGCGGTGTTGCCGGTCACGGCGATGTTGCCCAGCTTGAACGTCATCTTCTTGTCGGGCGTGCGGGTCCACTTGCGGATGGCTGGTGCGATCTTGCCGGTCTTGGCCACGCCCTTGGCGTTGATGGCGGTCACCTTCGCGGTGGGCAGCCACACATGCTTGAGCGTCTTGGCGTCGCCGGCCTTGATGGCTCGCATGTGGTCAGACACGGCCCACTGGACGGCGACCTCAGCCGGCGGCGGCCCACAGGCCAGGGCGCTGGTGACGAACGCGCCGAGGGTCAGGGCGGTGAGGGTGATGAGGGCGAGGGCGTTGCGAGCGATGCGGTTCATGGCTTCCTCCGAGGGAGTGGGTTGCTTGGTTCAGCTCCCAAACCCGGAGGTGCGACCACCGGCGCATTCTTTTTTCACTTTTCTGCGAAGATTCTCTGCGGGCCTAATAATTCTAGATTGTTAGGTGCGTCCGGCCGCCTAGTTGCGACCCAGCCGGCCGTCGACGTACTGCAGGACCCGGTTGAGCGAGGTGTCGACATCATCGAACGCCGTCATCACGTGGTTGAGGTTCTCTTGCGGCCAGTAGAACTCGGGGTCGTCGCCCACCGCGGGCATCGTGACCGTCGTCACGGGCTGCAGCTCGAGCCCGGCCAGCTCGGCGACGTTGACCAGCGTGGGTAGCAGCGGCGCGGCGTCGTCGACATAGCTCTGGAAGTACTCCGCCTGCTTGTTGAAGTGGGCGTTCCAGGCATCCATCCCACGTTTCTCGAGGTCCGCCTCGATAGCGAACCGCTCGGACCACCAAGGCTCCATCTTTGCGTTGTAGCCCACCTTGACCTGCTGCAGCGCGATGGCCACCTCGAGCAGCTGGGGGACGGCGACCAGGTGGGGATGAGTCACTGGCGACTTGCCATCAGCGGCGTCATGCGCACGCTGCAGTTCCGACTCCCGGATGACGTCGGCGAAGATCCCGGCGTGGCAGGCGTCCAGCGCCAGGGTGAAGTCGATGCCGCTACCACGCAGCTGCTCGTGCAGCTTGGACAGGGTCTCCGGCGTCAGCAGCTCCCCGTCGACGCCGACGAGCCCGCTCATCAGGCCATGGCCGCTGAAGAAAAACGCCAGCTCGTCACCGGCGGAGAGGCAGGACTTCGCTGCCCACAGCAGGGCGCTCATCTGGGAGGCCGTCTGATTGTCCGCCGCCACGACCTCATAGCCGGCGGGCTCGGCGGCTTTGCCGACCTTCGCCGAGTCATCGTCGGCGGAGTCGATGTCCCCGGCGTCGTTGACGGTGTCCCCCATCTTGGCGCCGTCGCGATAGTCGGCGTTGCCGATAACCACCGCGACACGCTTGCGCTCGGCGCTGCCTGACGAGGTGCCCACACCCACACCCGCCCGTTCCTCCCCGGTCGCGTTGGGGTCCCCGACGCCGCGGTTGCCCTTGGCGGCCTGGGCCACCGCGTCTGGAAGACTCGCCTTCTGACCCTGGAGCTGCTCGAGCAGCGCCATCGTGACTTGCCCGCCGTCGTCCCCGGGGTACGTGTTACGCGCCGCGTTGGCGGGCGCGACCACCTCGACCCGGGAGCCGCGGGCTCCCGACTCCTTCTTCTGCACCGTCGGTGAGTTCCCCGGTGGGGTCAGCGACGAGACCTGCTGGTCGTAGGTCATCCCGCGCAGTGCATCACGCGACGATGTCTTTGAGGGCGATGCGCCAGCGTTCGCGCTGCTCGCCGGCGTGGAAGCGTTGGTCTTCTGTTTGCGTTCGGTCATGTCGTGCTCACGGGCTGCGTCGGCCGTGGACCTTCACCTTCAGGCCGACGGGCTGGGTGAACGGCAGCGAGGCCACCTTCAACGCGTAACCTCTGGGTGCCACCTCGAGGTCGAAGTGGTTCACCCAATAGGACGCCATCTCGACGGCGATCAGCTCACCCAGTACCGCTCCGGTGCAGCGGTGGGCGCCGGCGCCGAAGGGGCGCACCTTGCGTTTCATGGCGCTGGCGCCCTCACCCACGAAACGGGTCGGGTCCCACCGATGCGGCTGCTCGAAGTTGTCGGCGTCGAGGTGGCCGCTGGCGATCATCACCAGCAGCTCGTCGCCCTTGCGGATGGTGTAGTTGCCAAACGTGAAGTCGCGCTCTGCCAGGCGCATGACGATGGTGCCCGGTGGGTTGATGCGGCAGGTCTCCCAGAATGCCGCTCGCATGTACTTCTGCCTCACGGGGGCGACGACGCCGTCGTGTTCGGCGGCCAGGTCTGCGTACTCCTCGCGGACCCTTCGCAGGTGCTCGGGATGGGTCAGGAGCCTGTAGACGAGGATGGAGCTCGCCGAGGCGACCGTGTCGAAGCCGGCCAGGTAGGCCCCATACGGCACCGCCGCCAGGTCTTCGTTCTCCCAGCGGGACTTGCCCAGCGGCGGATCGAGGGAGAGGTAGCGCCCGGCCAGGGTCGACTCGATGAGGTCCGGGTCGACCCTCATCTTGCCGATGAACTCCAGCATGTGCTGCCGGATCCGGTCCTTCACCTTCACATAGAAGGGGTTTTTCAGGACCCAGGACGGCAGGTTGGCGTACGTGGCGCCGATCATCGTCCGCACGGTCAGGACGAGGTCCCGATGGCTGAACGGAAACGGCTCGCCATTGAGCAGAATGGAGAGGACGTCGACCGTCTGGGCCTGCGCGGCCTGGAGCACGTTGATGCGCTGGCCGGTCCGCCACGTGTCCGTGTGATGCTTCAGCCGCGCCTGAATCTCGGCGTGTCGCCGGTTCTCCAGGTTGGCGGTCAGAAAATCGATGTGGGTCCGCCGGAACATCTTATGCTGCGGGCCCTCGAAGGTACTCGGCAGGACGCTCTGCATCTCCTGGTCGAGGATCTTCATGGACTCGCCGGTGCTCAGGCAGGTGCCGGGGTTCAGCAGGGCGATGGCGTCGTCACCGCACAGGCAGGTGAGTTCGTGGCCCACGACCTTGAGCCGGAACGCGTCGCCGTATTGGGCGCGTGTCTCGGTCATGAACTGGTGCATGTTGCCCAGGACTCGGGGAAGCGCACCCATGAACGGGGTGCTCTTGACCAGGGGCGGCCGCGGGCGAGCGTGGTCACCGTGGGGATAGGGGCACGCGCCGTCCGTGGAGGTGTGCGAGGTCGTGGCGGTCATGCTCGGAAGGCTACCACAGCCGTTGAAACCGAGGCCGGAGGCCGGCACTGTCGGAGCTCACCACCCGCACAGGACCCCATCGATGCCTCGCGCCCTCGCTCTCACTCTCGCAGCTGTTCTGGCAGCCTGCCCCAGCGAAGCCGACCAGCCTGGCGCCGACGCCACGCAGGAGACGGTCTTTGGTGGCAGCGACGTTGGTGACGTCGGGATTGTCCCGGTGGACGCTGTCGGGCCTGACGTCCCCGCACCCGATGTGATGACGGCGGACGGAGCTTCCGACGCCACTGCTGACGGCGAGGTGGCGTGTTCACCCCAGTGCGACGGCCGGGAGTGCGGTGACGATGGGTGCGGCGGCGTCTGTGGTACATGCGGTGCCGACGCGACCTGCAGCGATACGGGCTCGTGCGAGGCCCCCGAACCCGAAGCTTCGGTCGCTCCAACGACGCTGACGCTGGTGGCGGCGAGCGGAGAGGCACAGCCCGACGCGGATGTGGTCGTGACCAACGTCGGCAGCGCGCCGCTCCACATCACGGGGCTCAGCCTTGCCGGGAGTTCAGGGTTCGTGGTCGACGACGGCGACACCGTCTTCACGGCGGTCGAGCTCGTCCTCGGCGTCACCTACGCGGCCCCCCTGGTCGTGGCTCCAGGCGCTATCCGCGTGTTCGAAGTCACCTTCACAGAGACCACTGTCGGGAGTGAGGCGGCCACACTGACCGTGCTGACCGACGACGCCTCGCAACCCTCCGTCGACGTGGCCCTGACCGGGGAGATCGTCGCACCATGCATCGAAGTGGACCCGACCAGCATAACGTTCCCGGACACTTCGTTGGGCAGCAACGCTGTCGTGGAGGTCGCCGTGACCAGCTGCGCCGGCGCGCCAGTCTCCGTCACGTCGACCTCGTTTTCGGGCTCGCCGGTCTACGCGACGACGGCACCCAATAGTTTCGTGGCGGAGCCTGACGCCCCAACCCTGGTCCCGGTGATCTTCCAGCCGACCTCCGAAGCGACCACCAGCGGGACCTTGACCTTTACCAGTGGCGCCGGCAACACCAGCGTCGCGCTGACGGGAACTGGCGTTCCCCCACCCGTTGTGCTGACGGGAGACATCGTCGTCACCTTGCTCTGGGACACGCCGGGTGACGCCAACCAGCAGGACTCCGACGGCGCCGACATGGACCTGCATTTCGCCCATCCGGCGGCCGACGGTGGCTTGGACGGGAACGGCGATGGCTTCAACGACCCCTGGTACGACCTGGCGCTGGACTGCTTCTGGGGCAATTCGACACCCAACTGGTGGGCCACCGACCCGCTGGTCGCCGACGACGTCCTGCTCGATATCGACGACAGCGACGGCGCTGGACCCGAGCAGATCACTGGCGACGAAGGCCTGGATGCCGCCACCTACGGCATTGGCGTTCACTACTACGACGACCATGGCTTCGGGCCGAGTACGGCCACGCTCACGCTGTCGGTGGGCGGCGTGGTCGTGGCCACGCTGACGCAGACGCTGAACCACAAGGACTTCTGGTGGGTCGGCACGCTGAAGTGGCCCGCGGCCGAGTTCACCGCGGACGGTCAGGTCGTCCCCAACTACCTGCACCCCTCGTTCAACTGACTGGTGAGAAGGCTTGCTACCCAAAAAGAGAAACGACGAACCCGCTCGGCCGAGTTCGTCGTCATGGGTGCGCGCGGTCTCCGGATTCATGTCCTGCCAAAGGGAATGAGAGAGGAGGACCTGGACATGAGCTACGAGGCATCCGTGTGGAGTGCCGCACCAATAACCAACCTGGGAGAGAACACTGACGCCGGTGGTTGTGTCGGCGTACGCTGACTCATAGAGCAAACGGTGGGCCAATTTTCGTTGGCCAATGATTTCAGTGACTTGATCTCTCTCGGTGCCCCGGCTGGCAAGTTCTTGCAGATGAACCGATGGCAACCAACGGCCAGCTCGGCAACAACTTGCCAGCCGCTGTCGGCAGCCAGGCCTCGGTAGCGGGTCGGAGGTCCACCACATCCTGCGATTGCCGGCTGGAACCGCAGCGATGACTCCAGCTAGCGCTGTCGCAGCATGTCCGTGGCCTCGCGAAGCGCCGCGGCGATGCCGGGCTCGCTGTCGGAGTGGCCGGCACCGGCGATGAAGTTCAGCGTGTAGGGAGCACCCACCGCATCGAGCCCCTTCGCCAGGCGCCAGGCGGCCTTGGGGATGCACACGTGGTCGCTGCGGCCGTGCACGATGTGGATGGCGATGCCGTCGAGCTTCTCGAGGTTGCTCGGTGCGATGAGCGACTCGGCCAGGTAGCCCTCGGCGAGCATGTAGACCACCTCGCAGGCTGCGAACGGCATGAATGCGGACGGGGTCGCCAGCCGCTGGTCCATGCCGTCGAGGTCGACGTGGACCTTGCTGATGGACAGCTCGTAGCGAACGAACTCCTGCGCCGCGCGCTCCCTGAGCTCAGAGTCTTCGAGCATCGACATGTAGGCCTGCACCGGGTCGGCTTCGTCGGGGCGGTGCGTACGAGCGAAGTCGATGTAGCGCTGCCACTCGGCAGGGTAGTGGTCGGCGGTGCGGCCGTTACGGAAGAGGCCGTCGATCTCATCGCGCTCGAACGTGAAGATACCGCGCAGCACCAGCGCCTTGACCCGGTCCGGGTGTGCCTGTGCATAGGCGAGGGCCAGTGTGGAACCCCAGGAGCCGCCAAGCACCAGCGGCCAACGCTCGACACCGAGGTGAGCCCGAATGCGCTCGATGTCGGCGATGAGCTTCGGGGTGTTGTTCTCGTGCATCGCCGCGTCGAAGTCGTCCCCGACGTTGGGCGTTGACTTCCCCGCCCCACGCTGGTCGAACAGGACGATGCGGTAATGCGATGGGTCGAAGAACCCGCGCACCCGGGGTGAGGTGCCGCCGCCAGGACCGCCGTGCAGGAACAGGGCGGGCGCGCCGTCGGGGTTGCCGGATTGCTCGACATAGAGGGCGTGTCCATCGCCGACATCGAGGTGTTCGGTGCGGAAGGGTTCGGGCAGCTCGGGCATCGTGACTCCTGAGGTCGGGAGGCTGAGATACTAGCCCAAGGCGGCCAACGGCTTTCCAGGCAAACCCGATAGCCTCCTGCGACTGCCAGTCGATCTTCGGTGCACCTTTACTGGAAGGTGGCACTGCCAAGTAGCCCCAGAGTGCCCGGGACCTCCAACACTCGCGGCCTATGGACGCACCAACAACGTCATGGCTCGGTGAGCACGCCATCCCGGTGGGGACGAGGGCCAGCTTCGGCATCGGTCCGTTGACGCTCACTGTGGCGCATCGGCCCTCGGAATGGCAGGTCCACCATACTCACGGAGCGGACCCTTTCGACCCGGCCGAAAGCGTCAACTTTGCGACGCTGGACGGAGACGAGCGCGGGAGGGGACGACGCGCGTCGTCCTAGCCAGATAGGTCCCCAGCGCCACCACGCGGACCGCTCCGACGACTTGGAGGACGACCTCGTTCCCAGCCAGCAGGCCGACAGCGATGAGCATCGGCGCGATGGCGACGTCTTGCACCAGGAGAACGGACAGCGCGTCCTGCCGGGCTGAGCATGGAGCTCGTCGCGGGCTTTGAGCACAGCGACCACGACGGCCGTGCTGCTCAGGCTGATAACGAACCCCATCAGCACGATCCGGGCCGTCGGCCAGTCCATTGGCGATGGCCACGCTGCCGCCAATTTGCAGCAGGGTGCCGCCGATGGCGACCTTCCAACCCTTGACCAACTCATCCAGGGACATCTCCATCCCCAGGAAGAACAACAGCAGGATGACGCCGACGTCCCCGACGTGTGCGATGGTCGCCTGGTCGGTGAACATCTCCACACCGAAAGGCCCCAACAAGACCCCGGCCAGCAGATACGCCACCACCTGAGGCTGTCCCACCCGACGCAGCAGCGGGCCGAGCACCAGGATGGCGAAGGCGGCGCCCACCACGATGGGCATGAGGGGGTTGATGTTGAGGGCCGCCAGCACGACCTCAGCCCGCCGCGTCGCCGCTTCTCTTCTTGAGTAACTCCGAGAGCTTGTGGTTGTTCAGCTTCTCCCACAGGTTCTTGCGCGAGATGCCCAGCAGCTCGGCCGCCTTGGTGCGCCTGCCTTCGGCCAGGTGGAGCGCCTGGATCAGGTAGTGGCGCTCGAACTCGCGCATCGCGTCGGACAGCGGCGCGAAGCCGCGGTCGTCGTCCAGATCGAGGTGGTCCTCCCCACTGATCTCGGGGGGCAGGTGCACCAGGTCGATGGCTTCGTCGGCGAGGATCACGGCGTGCTGGACGGCATGCTCCAGCTCTCGCACGTTCCCGGGGAACGCGTAGGACAGCAGGGCATCCCAGGCTCGCTTGGTCAGCTTGGGAACGGGCTCCGCCAAGGAGAAGCGCTTGAGGAAGTGCTCCACGAGCAGAGGGATATCCCCGGAACGTTCGCGCAGCGGTGGGATGACGGCCTCGAGGACCTTCAATCGGAAGAAGAGGTCTTCGCGAAAGAGCCCGTCCTTGATGCGCTGCTTCAGGTCGCGATGGGTCGCCGACAGGATTCGGACATCGACGCGCACCTCTGTGTTGCTACCGAGAGGTTCTACGACGCCCTCCTGAAGGACTCGGAGCAGCTTTGCCTGGGCTGCCAGAGGAATCTCAGCCACCTCGTCGAGGAAGAGCGTCCCACCATCGGCCGCTGCGAACCGGCCGATGCGTTTGCGGTGCGCCCCCGTAAAAGCACCCCGCTCGTGACCGAACAGCTCTGCTTCCAGCAGAGTCTCTGGGAACGCGGCGCAGTTCACTGCCACAAATGGGCGCGTCGCCCGTGGGCTGCGCTGGTGGACCAGCCGAGCCACCAGCTCCTTGCCCGTGCCGCTCTCGCCTCGAATCAGAATCGCCGCCTGCGACCGGGCCATCCTGTCCAGCCGCTCGAACAGCCGGCGCATGGACGCCGACTGACCCACGATGGCGGGACCGAACACCTTGCTGACCATGTCGCGGCGCGCCCCGGCGACCGCGCGCTCCAGGCGCAAGCGCTCCGCCACCCGCTCCAAGGCGTGAAGGAGCAGTCCATGGTCGACCGGCTTGACGAGGTAGTCCGTGGCGCCAGCCTTGACGGCATCGACGGCCTCGCTGAGGGACAGCCGAGTAGCCATCATGACGGCGTCGACGTCGGGCCAATCTTTGGCCAGCCAATCCAACAGGGACCGGCCGCTGGCACGTGGAAGGTCGACATCACAGACGACGGCGTCCATGTCGCGTGCCCGAAGCAGTTCGACGACATCGCGGCCGTGACCCACGAGCTCGACCTCGCACCCCGCACGAAGCAATGTCCCGCCGATTTCCTTGCGGATGTCGGCGTTCGCGTCGGCCACGAGGACCCTGAGTCCCAGCTTCGATTCCATCGTGTCGTCGCTCCCGTTACCGTCGCGCCACCCCGTTTGGAGCGGTGTTACCGGACGGTAACGAACTTGGCCCCGTAGGGCCATGCTCCCGGCGACTTTGCCTGGCACGACGCTTGCTAACCACCCCCGGCGACATGGACCTGGACCTATGGAATCCCAAGTGAACCAAGCCTTTGGTGTCGACCAAGACATCCTATCGCTCGAGCAGCTCAACCTCGACGCCCTCCCAGAGGGGGCCATTAGTAGAGTGTGGCTGACCCTGGTCCATGACGGCCTGGGGCGCCCTGTGCAGGTGCCGCTGCTCGTCGCGCGAGGCCGCAGAAGCGGACCCGTCTTTGGCATCACCGCCGCAGTGCACGGCAACGAGCTGAACGGGATTCCGGTGATTCACCGGCTCTTCGAGCGGCTCGACGTGACGAAGGTTCGAGGGACCATCGTCGGCGCGGTCGTGGTGAACATCCCCGCCTATCTCAGACGGGAGCGCCGTTCGCCAGACGGATACGACCTCAATCATTGGTTTCCAGGGCTCCGGGCCGGTCATCCCACGCCTGTCTATGCCCATCGCTTCACGCAGCGCGTGCTGAAGCATCTGGACGTCCTCGTTGACCTCCACACCGCCAGCTCGGGGCGCTGGAACTCGCTGTATGTCCGAGCGGACATGAAGAACGGGCAGACCGCATCGATGGCACGGCGTCTCAAACCCCAGATAGTCGTCCACAGTCCGCCGTCCGACGGCACGCTCCGCGGGGTCGCCGCCGAGCTCGATATTCCGGCCATCACTGTGGAGATCGGCAACCCGCAGCGGTTCCAGCGTGACTATGTAAGGCGGTCGCTCGCGGGGCTGCGACAGATCCTGAGCGATTTCGGGGTGCTCCCGAAGGGGCGCGCCCCGGTCGAGGGCCCGCCGCCGGTCATCTGTGCTTCGTCGGCCTGGATGCATACCCAACAGGGAGGCCTCATGACGGTCCACCCTGACGTCGCCGAGTCGGTGTCCAAAGGGCAAGTGCTGGCTACCATCCGCTCGGTCTTCGGGAGTGTGGTGGCCGAGTACCGGGCGCCGCACGACGGGATCATCATCGGCAAGAGCGTCGACCCGGTCGCCGAGACCGGAGCCCGCATCGTCCATCTCGGTCGCGCAGCCGCCCCGGGCGAGTTCCCGACGGCGCGCCCTGAGCAGGGGAAACCATCATGACACGCGATTCGCAGCATCACATCCTGGTGCTGGTCAACGATCCCGAGGAGGTGAAGAGCCAGTCCACGACCGCCGACCTGATACGGCTTTGTGGCCGCCCTGGCTGGAAGGTGTCGCTGGCCGGGGTGAAGAGCTTTTGGCTGAACCATCGTGCCAGCGCCATGGTCACCTGCGTCGACCCGTCGACCCAGCGGGCGACGGACCGGCGGCTGATGGTCTTCGACCTCGTCCTCAGCCGGACCAACCCGGCGCGTGACGCACCGGCCAACGTGCTCGCTCACCGCTTCGCGATGCGGCTGCTGAAGCGCGCCACGGGTGATGGCCTGCTGGTGCTTAACGACCCCGCAGGTCTGGAGCTGGCCGACAGCAAGGCGTTCTTGCTGGAGCTTTCGCCCTTGGACCGGCCGGCGACGATTGTCGTTCAGGACCCAGGGCCCGCGCTGGCCTTCATCGACACCTTCGACGGCGACGCCGTCATCAAGCCCGCGCACGGCACCCACGGGACCGGCGTCATCCGGCTGGTGAACGGCGCCGCTGGCAACCGGCAGATCATCGCGTCGCTCCTGGACAAGGGCCCGCTGGTGGTCCAGCCGTTTCTGCCCGAAGCCAGCGCAGGCGATACCCGCGTGCTGCTCGTGGACGGCGGCCCGCTCGTCCACGAGGGGAATACCTGCGCTGTGCGACGGATCCCGGCGGAAGGCGATTTTCGCAGCAACGTCGCCGCTGGCGGCTCGCCCGCGAGGGCGGAGATTACCCCCGGCATGCGGCGCGTCATCGAGCGCGTCGGCCCGCGTCTGCGTGAGGCGGGACTCTGGTTGGTGGGCCTCGACTTCGTGGGCGACCGCATCATCGAGATCAACGCCTACAGCCCCGGCGGCCTCGCGGACGCCTCACGCTTCGAGGGGGTCGATTTCGCGGCCGCCCTGGCCCAGCGCCTGGTCCACAAGGTGGCGAAAGCTGCTGCCGTGGCCAGCGCCTCGACCCCTGCACCCTCCTGACCATCTCCCGCTCTGGAGAACCCGTCATGACCAGCGTCAACCTGGCCGCCACAGACCTCCATCGATCCGCCGCAACCCAGGTCGAGTCCGGCGTTTTCGAGCCCGAGCGGCATTTCTACCCGCGGGTGCTGAACGCGCAGATCCACCCCTATCTCAGCTTCTTCATGCGGATGGACAACGCCCGCATCATCAAGCGCTTCTGTCACCTGAACCCGCGGGTGGACGGCCAGGCGCTGACCAAGCTGTTGAGCACGCCGACCAAGCACTTCCGGTGGGCCGGCGCCGACCTGTTCCACGTCACCGACGATGATGGACGGCGTAGCATGGTCGTCATCGAGACCAACTCGTGCCCATCGGGCAACAAGAGCATGCCCATCCTGGCGGACGAGGATGAGCAGGGCGGCTATCAGCGCATCGTCAATTGGACGTTCCTGCCGCACCTGAAGCGCAAGAAGCTGCCCACCGGGGCTTTGGCGGTGCTGTTCGACAAGAACTACCCGGAGGTTAGCGGCTACGCAGCCGCCCTGGCAGACGCCACCGGCGAAAACGTGTGGCTGGCGCCGATGCCGCGTTGCAGCGACGACCCGCCGGCCCGCTTCGACGCCCAGGGGGTGCTCCAGGTACGCGACAGCGCCGGTGATTGGCATCCCATCAGGGCAGCCTTCCGCTACGTCACCCAGCAGCCCTGGACCCGGTTGCCACTGAAGACCCGCACCGCGGTGGTGAACCCGGTAGTGGCCTGCCTGGCCGGTGGGCGCAACAAGCTGATGGCGTCGAAGGCCTACGACTTCTTCAACGCGGATGTTCTTGATGCGGGGCTGGGCATCCACACCCCCAAGACGATCCGCGACGTGTCGCTGCCGGCCGTGCCGCTCCACGTCGAGCGCTTCGGCGGCCAGGCGGTGGTCAAGGTGCCCTACGGCAACGCCGGCCAGGGCGTGTACACCATCACCAGCGACGCCGAGCTCGAGGCGTTCATGGTGACCGAGCACCGCTACGAACGCTTCATCGTGCAGAGCCTCATCGGCAACGCGGGATGGAGCAGCGTCGGTGCCGCGGGCCGCCGCCTTTATCACGTGGGGACCGTGCCCAACCGCAAGGGCGACATCTTCGCCGCCGACCTCCGCTGCATGGTGGCTGCGGGCCCCGAGGGGTTCCGCCCCATCGCGCTATACGCGCGCAGGGCCCGCGCTCCGCTGGCTTCCAAATTGGAGATTGGGACGGATTCCTGGGACATGCTGGGCACGAACCTGTCGGTCAAGCGCGACGATGGGGGCTGGGAGTCGGAAACCTCGCGGTTGATGCTCATGGACCGACGCGACTTCAACGCCCTCGGGCTCGGCATCGACGACCTCGTGGAGGCCTACGTCCAGACCGTGATGTCGGTGATCGCCATCGACCGCCTCGCGCAGCGCCTCTACAACGCCAAGAACGCCTTCCGTTGGCGCTTGTTCCGCTCGCTTGACGACGACGCCGCGCTGGCACAGGAGATGCGGCAGGGCTCGCCCCGCCCCCTGGAGCCCGTTGGATAGGCTTAGAATCTGGGCGGTCCTGCTGGCCGTTCAGCTGGCTTGGCCCGGGTGTGGGCCCGAGGAGGGCCGTGGCCTGGCCACCAACCCACTCGACCGCCAGATCGAGGCCCCTCCTCCGGTCGATGCTCAGGACCGCGGTGACGACGCGCCCGGTCAGAATCGAGCAGTACCGCGTCAGCCTGCTCCGCCGTCGGCTACGCCGCTCGCGCTGGGCCGCCCCGCTGTCACGAGCCGCCTCCTCTACAAGCTTCAGGACGCGGAGATGGAGCCTGCTGCGCCTCAGAACTCCCAGGCGCGTTGCCTGGCGGCGCTGAGGGAGGTCCCAGCCCGCAACCCGTTTTCGGGGGAGGGGCGCGCCATCAATGAGCATCACCGGCGGATCCCGCTGGTCGCGGGTCCTCGCCTCCGTGACATCCGGGATGCGCTGACCCTGCGCGCACCGTTGACCGTCCGCTGGAAGGGGTTGACCTCACCGGCCGCGCCACGCCTCCGGTTCGCCTACGCGCTGGGCAAATGCTCTGGCTGGCGATCCGACCGCGTCGTGGCCCACATTGCGGTTCATCGCGAAGGCAAGACGGTCTGGAGCAGGGACGTCGCCCTGGTGCGACCACCCCGAGCCAAGCCAGGGACGACTCATGCACCCTGGCTCGACGTCGAGGTGCCGCTGGAGCTCTCCGAGGGGGCGGCGTTTGACCTGGAGTTGCGGCTGAGCGCGCCGCCAAGGTCCGACCCGGTGGTCTCGCTGGCGGAGGTGCAGCTCGTCGGGCGGCCTCGGCTGACGACGCCGCTGCATGATCGGAACGTGCTCCTCATCATTGTCGATGCCCTCCGCTCGGACCTGGTGGGGCCGGCAAGGCGTAAGGATCTGCCTCAGCTGGCGCCCAACATCGACGCGTTCATGGCCCGCGGGACCAGCTTCGCGCGCGCCTACTCGGTCTCCAACCAGACGCGTCACTCCACGCTGGCCATGTTCACCAGCCAGACCCCCACCATGGGCCGCTTCTTCACGCGCGGCTGGATCACCCGGGGTCCGCTCGCCGATCGTTGGTACGCCAGCAAGCCCCCGCTGATCACCCTGGACCTGGCGTCGGCCGGCTGGGCGACGTCCACCATCGGGCACAATCGCTTTTTGTTCGGCCACCACGCATGGGGCATGGACCATGGGTTCGACCGCATCTGGAACAACGGGCATCGGACCTCCCGCGACACCCCTCAGCTCGTCGACCAGGCCATCGCCTACCTCGAGCGTCACCGTGATGAGCGCTTCTTTCTCTACTTCAACCTGGTGACGCCTCACCTTCCGCACAGACCCCCACAGCGGTATCTCGACGAGACCCAGGCGCTGCTGGGAGGCCGCTCCACGGGCCTGCCGGGCGACATGACGCTGGGGTACCTCGGCGAAATCCGTTACCTGGACGCCGAGTTCGGTCGCTTCGTACGAGCCTTTGACCGACTGGGCTTGGGGAGGGACACGCTGGTCGCGTTCACGGCCGACCACGGGGAGCTCTTCAAACGGGCTCACGCGTGTCGTTCGTCCAAGATGCGAAACGTCTGCCGCAAGAATCACGGCGTGACGCTCTACAACGAGGAGATCCACGTCCCGCTGTCCTTCATCGGCGACAGCATCGAGCCCGGACGTGTGGTCGCGGAGCCGTTCTCGCAGATGGATCTGGCGCCGACGTTGCTTGAGCTGACCGGCTTGCCGGAGAACGTGGCCCACGCTGGCACATCCTGGGCTGGTGTGCTGACCGGACAGGGGGCACGGGCGTCGGCTCGTCCGGTCTACGCGGAGTCGCGTCAGGTCGTCGCCCTCATCGACGGCCATGACAAGTTGATGGTGCACAACCGCTGGAGTCGCATCTTCACGCCCGCCCGCACCGGCATGAAGCGGCCGCCCAGCCTGAAGCGGCGAGACAAAGAGGCGGGCGAGCGGGTCAAGCCCCGCTGGGGGCAATACGAGCTCTTCGACCTGAATACCGACCCGGAGGAGACGCTGAATCTAGCGCCCAAAGGCGAGAGCACTGCCAAGGTCAAGGCGATGCTGGAGACGCTGTCGTCGGTGAGGCTGGGCTTTGCCGAGCGGATGTCGCGGTTCCCTCCGGACGCGCTTCGGACGCCACGCGGGACCGGTGCAGGCGCGGTCCCTCCGACCCGGGCCCGCCCGCCGGCGCCTGCTTTCAACGTGCTGTTGCTGCGCGCTGGTGGGGCGTCTCGACGGGCGACGGGAAAGGTCTCCGTGGCCAACGGCGCGACGATCCTATGTGGCCACATTCGGGGCAAGGCCACCTGCAAACAGCTCGACCAGGCGGTCGAGGTGACGCTGGAGGCCACGACCGATCCTGCGGGGCTGGCGTTCGAGACCCGGCCCTGGGACGCCGCCCTGACATTCTCGCTCACCCTGGACGACAAGCCCTTTGAGGTAAGCAGGCTGAGGCTCGGACCGTTTGGCATCAGCATGGGCGGCGAGCCGGCTGAAGCTCCCCTGGAGCTGTTGCGCAGAGCCCAGGCCAGATACCCCCCACGGCTCTCGCGGACCGGGGAGGTGGGACTGTTCTTCTGGCGAAGCCTTGAGCCCGTCGAAGCGCCGGTCAAGTCAGGCCAGACCGTGCCGACGGCGACCTTGTCTGCACCCAAACAGGTGCCGCTGGGGCCGGAGGCGATCGATGCTCCGTCCACCGAAGCCATGGACAAGGGCATGCGGAAGGCGCTCAAGGAGCTGGGCTATACGCGGTAGAATCCAGAACTGCGTTACTTGCGCGGCTTGAGCTCGAACCCATCGAACGCCAGCCCATCCAGGCCAAAGGCCTCGAACGAGAGCTTGTTGGGGCGAACGTCCATGATGGCGTAGTGGTGCCGCTGCCGGAGCTTCAGAAAGCTCCAGTCGCCGCTCTCCACCATGTCGATACGGCCACCCGCGCCCCCAACGACGACGTGCATGATGCCGTTGTGCCGACCTCTCTGGTAGGCGTGCGAGTGGCCCGTCACCACCAGGTCGACCCGGTGTTGGGCGAACAGCGGGAGCCACAGCTTGCGGACGAAGACTTCGCCATTGTAGCTGTCATCGTGCCAGACCCGGCTGAAGGGGAGCCGATGGAAGGTCACGATCCGAAACGTCGCCTTCTGGAACCGGCGTGAAGCGAGCTGAGCCTTCAACCAGGCCATCTGGCGCGGCGAGTCTTGGGGCGTGGCCTCGCTGTCCAGCACCAACACCCGGGCGCCGCCGATGTCGAAGGCGTACCACGCCTGGTTCCCGGGCAGGGCGCTGTATCCGTACGAGAGCGGGTACTCCCCATCGTGGTTGCCTCGGGCAAAGGCGATGGGGGTGGTCTGCGCCAGGCTCGCTGTCTCGAGCGGCCGGAACCAGTATTCCTGCCACTGCCGGACGTCATGCCCCTCCTGGACGATGTCGCCCACGAAGAATGCCAGGTCCGGGTCCGCGGCCTTCACAAGCGGCGCGAGCCGCCCGAGCACGGTGTTGCCGTACTGGTTGTCCGCAAGCCACGCGACACGCGCCGGCCGGCGTGGCGCTGGGCCGGTCCTGAAGGCATATGGCGGGGTCGCCGCCGTCCCGCTCACCACGCGGTAGTGGATCTTCTGCCCCGGGGTCAGGGGCGCCAGCTTCGCCACGTGAACCCAGTGGGAAGCGTCGATCTTGCGCACCTCGATGTTGCGCACCCGACGTCGCATGGCGGCGGTAGGTCCCCATTCGACGTGGCTGTCGACCATGCTCGAGGAGGTCTCCCAGACCAGCATGGCCGACCGCTTCCGCACCGACTGGACCATCGGTTGCTTGGTGATGACGGCCGGAGGCGACTGCCAGTCGGGCACCAGGCGCAGGCTGACATCGTCGACATAAGCGGAGACGCCCGGCGCCCGGTCCCTGTGGGTGAGCCGCAGACGAATCTTCCGGGTCCCCACGGGCAGCAGCCCGCGGTGGTTCCGCTCGAGCCACGTGTCCCCCTCACCCACCAATGAACGAGTGCTTCCCAGGACCTTTCCCTTTGAACCGAGGAATAGAGCCTCGAAGGCGACGTGGTCATCCCACCGGCCCGCAGGGTGGTTGGCGCGCAGATGCGCCCGGATGTCGACGGCGGGGCGGGCGTCCAGCTCCATCACCTTGAAGCCGAGCCGCATAAGGGGGATGTCCTGGCTGACGACCGTGTCGGTCGCGCCCATGGCCAGGGCCTGGGAGCCCGTTCGGGCGAACCGCTGACCCAGGCGAACCGTAGGTGCACCCTTCTTCACGCGCCACTGCCGCAGGCCTCGCTCGAAGCTCCCGTTGGCGACCAGGTCGCGCTCGAACAGGGCGCTCGAGCTTGGGAGGGTGCCGGTGATCCGGAAGGGCGCGGACTCCGCCAGCGCACTGCGACCGTCGGAGTCGCGCCAGGTCACCCGCATGGTGTAGGTCTTCGTCGAGTCGAGATAGGGGAAGACCCGCCAGCGATACCGCCTTCGGTCCGCGGGGACGGACGCGATGGTTCGTACGAGCGCCTCACCCGACCGCAATTCCAGCCGTACGTTGCCCTGCGGGTGCTTGGCCTTCCAGACGATGCTCATGCGGCCGGACGCCCGGACGGTCTGCCCCCGCGACGGCTTGAGCACCGTGAAGGTCGGCGGCGGCGGCAGGGGGATTCCGCCGGCGGTCGCTCGTCCAAGCTTCCGAACGGCGGTGGCCGAGAGTGCTTCGTCGCGGATCTGGAAGCTGTTGATGGCGCCGCTGGCGGTCTGGCCGTTGTTGTCGGCGAACAGCAGCGCCTTGGGCCCCAGGGCCCAGCGCTGGCTAAGGGGCACCTCCAGGGGGATCGACACCGCACGCTTCCCGTCCACGTAGGCCGTGAGTCGCCCGTGGTGCCCATCAACGACCAGCGCAAGGCGGTGCCACCGGCCGAACTTCAGACGACCTCCATAGCGGCCCAGGATTCCCACGCGCCCACGCGAGTCCACTCCCCAGTCGGCGTCGTCGCGGTTGTCGCGACGGGTCTGCCACAGGGCGATCCAGCGATGTTTCCCGCGCCCCCGGCTGAGTCGGACGTCCATGACCACCGTGTAGCTGTCGACGAAACCGCCCCGCCCCGGCGGGAGGCCGTGGTCGACCACGAAGTACGTCCCGGACGAGAACTGAGCAGTTTGCGCGTGCTTGCCTCCCAGGCTCGCGGAGCCAAAGACCAACTCAGCCTTTTTGGCGCGGCGGTCGTGCTCAGTCACAAGGGGTTTGCCACCGTTGCTGCTCGCGAGCGTCCCTTCAAAGTCCCACTGGATGATGGAGGCGTCGGCGGGTGAGCTCACCGCAGCTGCGGCGACCCAGGCCAGAGCGAGCGCGAGCCGCATCAGCGCTCCATGCGCCGGCGTGTGCGGCGTCGCGAGAGGGGATGTTCCCGTTCGGTAACATCTTCGGGACCGTTGTGTAGGAATCGTGACACGAACGCGAGCACATGGTCGTCTTGCAGATAGCTGGCCTGGATGTCCACGGGAAGCAGGCGAAAGTCGCCGACGGTGCCCCGGCAGCTCGCGCTGCCGCATCGACAAGCCAGCGTCCATGGGTCATCCAGGATACAGGTCGAGTAGTCGAAGCGAATCTCCTCCCCCTCGGCGATGAGGCGTCGGGCGATGAGCGCCATGGCTGGGGTCAGGGCGGCGTTCGGGTCGCAGGAGTGATTCAGGTAGCGCGCGGGCGAGCTGGGATACACGTAGCGCTCGAGATCGACCTGGATGAGCAGAGACTCGTCGTCACTGCCGTCCGCCGGATCCGGGACGACGACCCCGTCGATGTCGAGGATCTCCTCCCCCAGAGAGAACTTGCGGGATGCGAACACCCCGAACCCGTGGGTCGAGGTGGCGACGTAGATGTCGGGACATGCGATGGCCACAGGGCCTCCTTGGCAAGCGGGTCTCCCATCTGGCACGCGTCGTGCACACCAGCCGGGGCGGCACGGGGGCCACCTCGGTTCCAGAGGACCGCTCTTGCCAGAGCATGAGTGCAACCTTCGTGCCGCGTTCGACCCACCCGACCGACCCCAGGACACGATGACCGAATTCGAACCGGACGCACCCGCCGACACCCAGCATGTCTTTGGGATGCCACATGGCCGGGATGAGGCCCGCACCATCGTCATCCCAGTTCCGTTTGATGCCACGGCTTCGTACCGACGCGGCGCCATGGCCGCCCCTGCGGGAGTCCGGTCGGCCTCCCATCAGGTGGACCTCCACCACATCGAGTTGGGTGAGGTGTGGAGGCATGGCGTGTTCATGGAGGCGGTCGGCTACGACCCCGTGGGCGACTGGAACAGCGCAGCTACCCGTGCCGTCGACCGGTATCGGCTGGACGGCGACCCCGACGCGCTGGCGGAGGCCAACCGGATCGGCGGCGAGCTGACCGAGTGGGTCCAGCGACGAGCCCGTGAAGTCCTCGACAGCGCCAGGATTCCAGCTGTTCTCGGCGGAGATCACTCTGTGGCCCTGGGAGCTATTCGCGCCGGGCTCGATGCCTATCCGGAGGCGGGTGTCCTGCAGATCGATGCTCATCTGGACCTGCGTCCCGCGTACGAGGGGTTCGAGTATTCGCACGCGTCCGTGATGTACAACTTGATGCAAAGTGACCAAGCGCCATCTCCACTGGTGCAGGTGGGAGTCCGCGACGTGGGGAGCGCCGAGTGGGCATTTGCGGTTCAGCATCCCTCGGTGGTCACCTGGTCTGACCGCGACCTGATGTCGCTGGCGGCCGCAGGACAGAACTGGCTGCAGGTGTGCGAGAACATCCTGGAGTCGCTGCCCGACGATGTCTGGATCAGCATCGACGTCGATGGGCTCGACCCGGCCCTGTGTCCAAACACGGGCACTCCCGTGCCGGGCGGACTCGGCTGGGGCCAGCTCTGCATGCTCCTCACGCAGGTCTACGAGTCGGGCCGCCGCATCATCGGCTTTGACCTCTGTGAAGTCGGCGCCGGCGAGTGGGACTGCATCGTGGGCGCGCGGATCCTCTACGAGCTGGCGGCGCTGGCCGCCTGCAGCCAGGCCGGCGAGCCCAGCGGAGAAGACACCTGGGGAGAGAAGAGATGACCGACGTTCGCAGTTTCATGGACCGCCACTTCCTTCACTTCAACAGCCGCGAGACGGTCGCCGCCGCGCGTGCTTTTGAGGCCCACGTCCAGGCTGGCGGGCGGATGCTGGTGAGTCTGGCCGGAGCCATGAGCACGGCTCGCATCGGTCGGACGCTGGCGCCGATGATTCGTGAGGGCTGGGTTCACGCCATCAGCTGCACCGGCGCCAACCTCGAGGAAGACGCGTTCGTGCTGTTGGCCGCCGAGGAGTACGAGGTCATCGACGACTGGCGCGCGCTCAGCGCCGAAGACGAGGCCGCGCTGTTGGGTCGCGGCATGAACCGCGTGACGGATACGTGCATCCCGGAGACGGTGATGCGGCACATAGAGTCCCGTCTGCTCGAGCGCTGGTCCGCGATGACCGCGGCGGGGGAGCAGGCCATGCCGTCGGAGATCCTGACCCGCGTGTTGCAGCGGCCGGAGGTTCAGCAACACTACCGGGCCGACCCCGGCGACAGCTGGCTGTTGGCGGCCGTGGAAGCAGGCGTCCCGGTGTTCTCACCGGGCTGGGAGGACAGCACCACCGGCAACATGTTTGCCGCCGCGGTGTTCCGCGGAGAGGCCGAGCATCGCTGCGTGGCGCCTGGCACGTTTCAGATGGAGCGCCTGATGCGCTGGTACCTGGAGAACTGTTCGCCCGACCCCAACGGCGATGCTCCCAGCGTCGGCTTCTTCCAGATCGGCGGCGGCATCGCCGGCGACTTCGCCATCTGCGCGGTGCCGACCCTCATCCAGGACCTGCACATGGATGAACTGCCGCTGTGGGGCTACTTCTGCCAGATCTCGGACGCGGTCACGAGCTACGGCGGCTACTCGGGCGCCGTCCCCAACGAGAAGATCACCTGGCGCAAGCTGGGCGTTCACACCCCCAAGTTCATGATTCAGAGCGATGCGACCCTGGTGGCGCCGCTCATCTTCGCTTACATCCTCTGCCAGTAGTCAGCTGGATGACAGGTAAGTGTAGCTGGCGAGCTGCCGGTTGACGCGTTCAATGAACGCGGCACCTACCTCGAGAGGCACCCGTCCCTCTTCGTAGGCGGCCTCTACCGTCCTCCGGATGGGCTCCACGATGGCCCGCTTTGAATACTGGCTGTACCCCAGCACGTCCTGCACCGTGTCACCCTCCAGCTGCACCTGGATGCGGTAGTGCGGCGCCTTCTGCAGGCTGGCTACGTGGACGACGTGGGTGTCACCGAAGAGGTTGTGGAGGTCGCCGAGGACTTCCTGGTAGGCGCCCAGAAGGAAGAAGCCGAGGAGGTAGGGCTGGCCCGGCTGGACGTGATGCACAGGAAGAGTTCGCTTCACGTCCCGCACGTCGATGAAGCGGTCGATCTTGCCGTCCGAGTCGCAGGTCAAGTCCGCCAGCACGGCCTGGCGGTCCGGACGCTCATCGAGCCGAGCGATGGGCAGGATGGGGAACAGCTGCTGAATGGCCCACACATCGGGGAGCGACTGGAACACCGAGAGGTTGCAGAAGAGGGTGTCGGCGAGGGACCAGGTCAGGTGTTCGAGCTCCTCGTGCTGAGACTCGTCGGGCGCGGGAAGCCCTGCCAGCTGTTGGCAAAGCTGGGCGTATGCGACGTCTATGGCGGCCCGCTCGCGCAACGAGCTCGCCCCCATGGCGAATCGGGCCAGCGCCTGGTCCCGCTCCAGGGTCGCTTCGTGGTAGCTGGACAGGGCGTTCTTGCGTGTCAGCTCACGGGAGAGACGCAGGATCGGCTCGGCAAGCTCTGCCGCCTCGCCTTCCAGCGTGACACCAAGGCCATGGGGATGCCTGACGCCCACGACGTCGGTGACGAGCACCGAGCCAGGGGCCACGAGATAGCGCCCCGCCTCGGTGACCAGGTCCGGCTCGGGGACGCTCTTGGCGCGACACACGCGCGCGACCGAATCCACGACGGTGCGAGCGTACTCGTCGAGGTCATAGTTGGTGCTGGACTCGAAGTCGGTCCGGCTCCCGTCGTAGTCCACACCCAGGCCGCCTCCGACGTCGAGGACGGACGGGACGAACCCCTCGGCGTGGATGGCCACGAACGTCTGTGCGGCCTCATTCACGGCGTCGCGGACGGCTCGAATGCTGCTGATCTGACTGCCGATGTGAAAGTGGAGAAGCTTGAGCGCGTCTACGGCGCCGCGCCTTCGCAGGAGCTCCAGCGCCTGCTTGAGCTGATGGCCGGTGAGCCCAAACTTGGCCCTGTCCCCGGTCGACGCCTTCCACTTGCCCGCCCCACGGCTGGTGAGGCGCATACGGAGCCCGCAGATGGGCGGGATTCCCATCTCCTCGGCAATATCGAGCAGCAGAGGGAGCTCCCAGGGCTGCTCCACCACCACCACCGTGCGGTAGCCAAGCCGCCGTGAGAACAGCGCCGTCTCCAGCAGCTCGCGGTCCTTGTAGCCGTTGACGACCAGCAGCGCGTCCTTGTCCTTCAACCTCGACAGCGCTAGCAGAAGCTCCGGCTTCGAGCCGGCCTCCAACCCGAAGCGCCAACGGGCGCCGTACCGGACGATATCTTCGATGACGTGTCGGTTCTGGTTGACCTTGACCGGAAAGACGCCTCGGTATTGGCCCTGGTAGTCGTGGGCCTCGATGGCGTTGGTCATTGCAGCGGCGAGGCGGTCTAGACGCGCCTTGAGGACGTGGTCGAAGCGCAGCAGCAAGGGGAGCTGCAACCCTCGGCGCTGGCAGTCACCCACCAGCTCATGCAGATCGATGGTGCCCAGCTCCGTGGTGATGTGGACATGCCCGTTGTCACCGATATCGAACAGGTCGTCGCCCCAGCCACGCACGTTGTACAGCGCGCGGCTGTCCTCCACCGTCCAGCGATGATCCCCCATGCTTAGAGCCTCCAGTAGGTGAACCTTGCCCGCGTCTCCTCGGCGTCGACCGCTCCGTAGATGTCCACCAGGACGCCGCCGGTCCCGCGGCGTTGAAGGGCGAACCAATCCACCAGATTGAGCTCTCGGTAAGCGCTGTGGTCGACCGCCACCACGACAGCATCGAGGTCGGTGAGCTCATTGAGCGACCGCAGGCGCACGCCGTGCTCATCCATCATGTGGCGCGGGTCGGCGAGAGGGTCGTGTACCAGCGGGATGCAGCCGAATTCCTCCAGCTCTCGGATGATGTCGGGCACGCGACTGTTGCGCACATCAGAGACGTCGCGCTTGTACGTCGCGCCCAGGACGCCGATCCGCGCGCCGCGAACCCGCGCGTCGGCCTCGATGAGGAGCTTGACCGTCTTGCGTGCGACCACCACGCCCATGGCGTCGTTGATGCGGCGACCCGCGAGGATGACCTGCGGGTGATAGCCCACGGCCTCGGCCTTGGCCGTCAAATAGTACGGGTCGACGCCGATACAGTGCCCACCCACCAGGCCTGGATGGAACCGCAGGAAGTTCCACTTGGTCGCCGCGGCCTCGATGACGTCGTGGGTCTCGATGCCGAGGCGCTCGAAGATGAGCGCGAGCTCGTTCATCAGGGCGATGTTCAGGTCACGCTGGGTGTTCTCGATGACCTTGGCCGCCTCTGCGGCGGCGATCGAGGGTGCCGCGTGCAGTCCGGCTTTGATGATCGGCGCGTACACCGCTTTGACCCGCTCGAGGGTCGCGGGGTCATCGGCGCTGACGACCTTCACGACCGTCTCGAGGGTGTGCTCGGTGTCGCCGGGGTTGATACGCTCGGGGGAGTAGCCGACCTGAAACCCGGTTCCGCGCCGAAGCCCGGAGGTCCGCTCCAGGATGGGCACGCAGATGTCGTTGGTGACGCCGGGATAGACCGTGGACTCGTAAATCACCAGCGCGCCTTCGACCATCGCCCGGCCCACCATGGCCGACGCCGACTGAAGCGCCTGCAGGTCGGGCTGCTTGTTGGGGAGGATGGGCGTCGGTACCGCGACGATGTATACGGCCGCGCAGTCGATGTCGTCGGAGTCATCCGTCAGGACCAGCCGGGTCTTCACCAGCTCGGCTTTGGTGCGGTCTCCGGTGCGGTCGTTGGCGTCGCGTAGCTCCGCCACCCGGCGTGGGTTGGCATCGTAGCCAATCACCGTCGTGGTCTCGGGGTGACGCTCGGCGAGTTTCAGTGCCAGGGGAAGGCCGACGTAGCCAAGGCCAACGACCACGATGGAGTGGTTGTGGGTGTTCACTTCGGGAGTCCTTTTGCGGCGCGGTCGAGTCAGCCGCGGGTGAGCCACCCGTTTCGACGGACCGTCAGCGTGGCGTAGGGTTGGATCCAGAACAGGGTCAGGAGGCTGAACCAAGCGTAGAGCATGGCGAAGACCACCTCGAGGCTCAGTTCGCTGCGCAGGTAGACCACCGAGTACAGCAGCGTCCCCAGCAGCATCGACAGGACCATCGGTCCCAGCAGCGTCGGGTTGGTGACGAGCAGACCGAGCAGCAACAGCGGCGAGACGCACTTGAGCAGCACACCCAGGGGCAGCATGATGGCGTCCAGCATGATGGCGGCGCCGCGGGCGCCCCGGCGGGCGGCACGACGGGGTGCGAAGCGCAGCGCCCGGAGCCCCTCGCGGGTCGCCGATCGTCCCCAGCGCACGTACATCTTGCACAGCCGCTTGTAGGTGTGGGGGACGAGGGTCCGGACCACAGCGTTGCTCTGGTAGCAGGTGTCGGCGTCGAGGCTGAGCACCAGGTTGGTCATCGCGTGGTCGTCGCCGTTGGTGCAGCGCGCGCCGAGGAAGGTCTGGTTGAGCCAGGTGTCCAGGTGCGGCCGGATGAGCTCCATGCGATAGGCCTGGAGCGCACCGGGGCAGCACCAGACGTTGCGGAGCCGGCTCTGGTAGGCGCGGATGAAGTCGAAGCCGAGGACGTAGACGACCGCCAGCATGCGGGTGATGAGGCTGGTGCCGCGGTTGGCGACGGCGACTTTTCCAGCGACGCCGCCAATGGTGGGAGCCGCCACGAGCGGGGCCACCATGTGCTTGAGCGCGTCGGCGTCGAGGGTCGAGTCGGAGTCCAGCGTCACCACGAACGGCGTCTGCGTCGCCTTGAAGCCGGCGTGCAGGGCGTGCCGCTTGCCGGCGTTGGCGGGCAGGTGAATGGCCCGGACCCGCGGGTGCTGCCGGGCCATCGCGTCGATGTGCTCGCCGGTGTCGTCTTTGGAGCCGTCGTTGACGACGATGACGCTGAGGAGGTCCGCCGGATAGTCGCTCCGCAGGGCGCTGTCGATCGACCGCCGCACGTGCGGTCCCTCGTTGTACGCGGGGATGACGACCGTCAGCGGTGGCAGGTCGGCGATCTCGGGCGCTCTGACCGGGCGGTAGCCCAGCCACAGCAGCACCCGCAGGCCGGCCACACCGGCGCCCACGGCGAGCAGCACCAGTAGGAACGTGTCCATACCGGTGCCGCCCCACTGATGACGGGTCTCGGTCAAGCCGACGACAGCCCTCGTCCCGACCAGAGCCAGGACGAGGGCTGCACCCGTCAGATACAGCAGGCTGACGAGCCTTCGCTGGGTCATGGGTTATTCGTCGGAGCTCGGGGCGCTACCCACGGCGATGGTAGAGGTCCTGGTGCGGTTTCGGGACCGAGTGCGCCGCAGCATCTCCTCGAAGTCCGGCGGAACAGCCTCGGTGCCACAGGCTGGGCATGTGGCCGGCTTACGGTTCAGGTCATAGAACGACTTCCCACAGGAGCACTTGTGCTTGGCGCCGAGGCGGCCGCCGGGAAGAGCTTGAACAAGGTTACGCGCCGTCATGGGGAACCTCCGGGTTAGCGCTGTTCAGGCCCTCAGCAAGCCTCGGGCCAACTCCGCAAGCGTCTTGAATGGTTGCGTTTCCCACATTCGGCCCGGCGGCCCGGGTCACCGAATGGAAACGGCCGGGGGCCTCGCGTTTCCGTTCGGTAACGTGGCACAGGACGTCGGCTGGGGCAGCTTCGAAGCTTTGCGCCAAGGCTGTGCTCGCGACCACCTTCTAGGACGTCAATACGGTCCTGCGATGCGTGCTGTTCAATGTCGGGGACACGCCGATAACGCTCATGACCATCGTGGCGTTCATTGGTGTGGTTCTGGCCGCCCAATGGTTGTCGAGGATCTCCCGCCGCGCCATTGAGGCCGGGTTCCGCCGCGGTCACCGACGAAGGCGCCATCGCGGCCACCTCCTGTTGCGCTATGGGCTCGCCGTCATTGGGCTGGCCGTGGGCTTGAGCACCATGGGCATCGACCTGGCGGCGCTGTTCGCCGCAGGCACCCCGTTTCGCCGCCGCGATCGGCTTTGCGATGCAGAACATCGTCGAGAACTTCGTCTGGTGGCCGCCGATGAATCATCAGCGCTTCCACGTCTACGCGGGCGGCCCCGCGGGTCTGGCTTCTGCGCCCACGGTGACGGTGGACGTGCCTGGCTACGTCGCCTACCAGCCCATCCGAATTGGCGCCACGGGGGACCTCAACGGCGACGGCCACAACGACCTGGTGGCGGGCTGGCCCAACACAGCTGACCCGTCGACGGCTACGGTCGGGGTTCTGTGCGGCGGCACCCAGGGCGCCGCCACGATGAGTGTCGTGCTGGACCCCAACCCCGTGACCGAAACGGCGCCCCAACGCTCCTTCGCGGGCTACAACCCGCGGGTCCCGCCGCTGACATGCCCAGCGCCGTGAGGCGTCTGCGGTGATGCCAGCCTCAAGAAGGAGCCCAACAACCTGGCAGTGGCGGGCGACTTCAGCTGCTGGTAATGCCAGTCCAGGGCAAGGCGGCCATCAACGTCGGCTCGCCGGACCTGGAGAGGAACATGACCGCCAGCATCGAACGTCCTACCCAGCGCGCGGAAGTCGCGCAGCTTCTGGCGCGCTACGACCAGCCGGGGCCGCGCTACACCAGCTACCCAACGGCGGTCGAGTTCGATGCGTCGATGACGGCCGAGCTCTACGCCGCGCGTCTCGCGCTGGCCAACCAGGCGGCCGACGAGCCCTTGTCGGTGTACGTCCACCTGCCGTTCTGCGAGGAGCGGTGCCTGTTTTGCGGGTGTCATGTCATCATCTCACCCGACAAGACGCGGGCCGAGCCGTACCTGGGCATGCTCGAGGCCGAGATCACCATGCTGGCGGCCAGGCTCCCGGACCGTCGCGGCGTGTCGCAGCTTCACCTGGGTGGCGGCACCCCGACGTACCAGAGCCCGGCTCAGCTGGACCGGTTACTGAGGCACTTCTTCAGATACTTCCACGCCGTCGAGGGCGCGGAGCTGGCGGTCGAGGTGGACCCGCGAGTGACCACCGCCGAGCACATCGACGTCCTCGCCGACCACGGCTTCAACCGCATCAGCCTGGGCGTGCAGGACTTCACCCACGTGGTCCAGACCGCCATCAACCGGGTGCAGAGCGTCGAGCAGACCCGTGCCATCATCGACAAGGCGCGGTCACGAGGGTTCAAGGGCGTCAACATCGACCTCATCTACGGTCTGCCCCACCAGACCCCCGACTCGTTCGAGGCCACGGTGGATCAGGTCATCGAGCTGGGCGCCGACCGCTCCGCCGTCTACTCGTTCGCCTTCGTGCCATGGATTCGCGGTCATCAGCGTAAGCTCATGGAGGACAACCTCCCGGCCCCCCAGGTGAAGTTCGAGCTGTTCGGCCTCACCCGCGAGCGGTTCCTGGCCGCTGGCTACGAGCCCATCGGCATGGACCACTTCGCCAAGCAGGAGGACGAGCTGTCGGTCGCCAAGCGCGCGGGGACCCTGCGACGAAACTTCCAGGGCTACGCCGTCATCCCCTCCGACGACGTCATCGGGCTGGGCATCAGCGCCATCGGCGACCTGCAGGGCGCTTACGTGCAGAACGAAAAGAAGCTCAGCACCTATGGCGACGCGGTCGCCAGGGGAGAGCTGCCCGTCGCCAAGGGCGTGGCGCTAAGCGAGGACGACAAGCTGCGCCGGGCGGTCATCCACGAGTTCATGTGCAACTTCCGCATCGATCGCCGGGCCGTCGAGGCGCGCTTCGGAGTGGACTTCGAGGCGACCTTCGCCGAGGACCTGCGCCGCCTGCGTCCGCACGTCGACACGGGCATGGTGACCATCGACGACAACGCGATCCTCGCCACCCCGAAGGGCGAGCTCTTCATCCGCAACCTCGCCATGTGCTTCGACGTCTATTGGCGCGAGCGGCACGAAGGGAGGAGCAAGAAGGTCTTCAGTCAGACCGTCTGACGCACTATCGACGGACCCTTACGTCCGGTATCACGCGCCGGCTGATAGGGTTTGTAAGCAGCCAACAGTGGTTGCCGGAGCTCCTGGTGACGAAAGTCCGCACCGCAACGAGCCACACACGCCGTTGCCTCAGACCGACTTTCAGGAGCTCTCATGTTTCAGCCCTTCCGCACACACCTCAGCCGCGCGGCAATTGCCGTCTCGGCGCTCTCACTCGTCGCGTCCCTCAACGCTTGCGACGACCCCTCGACCGACCCGGTCGACGCCATCGACGATGCCTTCCTGACCGCTGACGGCCTATCCGGCAAATCGGACGGAGGCTTCGACGACACCGTCACGCGGGCGGTGCTCGACCTGGCCAACCGCGCAACCCACGAGCAGCTCGATGACGAGGTTCGCCTCGACCGTCGTGCCGCCGACGGCATCGTCGACTACCGCCACGGCGCCGACGGCCTCAAGGGTACGTCGGACGACCGGCGCTTCGAGGACCTCGAGACCCTCGACGCCGTGCCCTACGTCGGACGCGTCGCTTTCGAGCGCATGGCCGAGTACGCCCTGCAGCACGGCTACGGCGCCCAGGACCCCTGCCCCGGAGGCCAGGGGCATGATGTCGTCGACCCGGTCCCGCCCGTCGTGGATGGTGGTGTGCGTGGCTGCGACCAGAAGTGGTTCGGCGACTGCCACTTCGGTGACTCGCTGCCGTTGCCGTCGCAGCTCGAGCAGGTGACCGCCACAGCGATCGACCTCGACGGTACCGTTCGGGTCGTCGGCTGGGACGGAAGCGCCAACTACAATATGGATGAGCTCTTCGTCGCGACCCAGGCCGCCGGCACGACCGGATTCACCGTCGAGAAGCTCGGCCACGGCTGGCCCAACTTCAAGGGCTTCCTACGTCGTCCGGACGGCACCCACGCCACCCTCCACACCTCCCGGTATGTCGAGGGCAATACCACCTACAATCACGTGGTCCCCTACCTCGACGGCCAGATCATCTGCGACGGCGCGTACCGGGGCGACGCTGCCGACCACGGCTTCGGGACCTTCGGCTCCGACGGGACCTTCTGGTTCGCCACCCGCACGCCCAGCCCGGAAGGCGCCATCGAGGTCTGCTCCCAGCGCGCCGGCGAGTCGTCCTGGCACCGCCAGCTGTTGCTGCGTGGTCCGGCCCTCACCGGCTCCGCGGGGTACGGCTCGCCGGGCTCGGTGCATGGCATCGTCATGCGCGACGGTCAGCCCGAGGTGTGGGCGCGCATCAACAACCAGCCTGGCGGCCTGGTCCGTTACCGACTCGGCGGCAACGCCTGGCACGGAAAGACCTTTTCTGGCCCTCTGTACCAGAGCCTTCGCTTCATCACGGCCGAAGATGGCGCCTACATGACCAGTTCTGAAGGTACGCGCATGGACCTCTACCAGGTGACGGAGCAGGGCCTCGAGGGGCCGACCACGCTGTGCACGCGTTCCGCCTACGCCGATCAGATGTGCTACCTGCAGGGCCTGAGCGCCATTCCCGGCGGTGGCGTGCTAGCGGTGTTCGAGGCACAGGCCAACGGTGCCACCCGCTTCTCGCGCTACATCAACGGCGAGGTGACCACCACCGACCTGGCGAACCTGCCGCTGGCCTACACCGAGACCTCCTCGGCCGTGTCCGTCGGTCCCTTTGGCGGCATCTACTTGCTCCGCAGCCTGCTCGACCGGGCTCACGACGTGCTGCGCTACCTCCCATTGGAACTCGCGCAGTAGCGTTCCGTGCCGAGGGGCCGTCCGTTTCGGGGGACGGCCCCTTCTTCTTGTCGCGCCAGGCCAGCTACCGCAGGTCGAACCAGCGCGGGGACTTCTGATGGTCGCACGCGCGACGCAACGACAGGTCGCGCACCTTCCAACCGCCCGGCTCCGCCTCCAGGTAGACGTTCAGCCGCAGCTCCGTGCCGTCGGGCCCGGTCACCAGGCCCCACATGCACGCACGCGACCCCGCTGTGTCGGACCGTCCGCGCTCGCCGAAGAGGTCAATCTCCTTCGCTCCGGCGACGACTCGGATGGCTTGTGCCGAGTCTGCCTTTTGGGGCGTTTTCAACGGGTAGGGCGTCTCACCCGAGTCTCGCACAGCGCCCGCAAACGCGTTCCAGGCCTCCTCAGCCGGGCTCTCCATCGCGATGACCAGGCCGATGACAACCGCCATCGCGGCCATCGCGCCGAGGAGGAGTAGCACCGTCCCAGTCCCCGGCTCGTTCGTGCGCTGCGGGCTGCTCATGAGACGTTCCTTCCTCCGGCCCGGTTGTCAGGCTGCGGCTGCCTCTACCTCAACCGCGATGCTTGCGCGAGCCTCCAGCTGCTCCACCAGGGTCTTGGCGAAGGTCCACGTGTCGTGGGGCATACGTCCTGTGAGCACGTTGCCATCGACGAACACGAGTCCACGGTGCTCTTTGCCGGGTGCATCCTTGAGCAATGGCATTCGCTTCACGACGAGTTCACCCTCCCCCGCCATGAGCTCACGGACCTCCTCCTCGGCGGTGAGGTCGTAGAGGTAGCCAAACCGCGGGTCGCCCATCTTCTTGGCACACAGTCTCTGGATGAGGGGTTCTACGTGGCCCGGCACGACCGTCACCGTGTGGCCCGCCAGGATCGACCGACCGTCCGGGCGCCGGCACCGCGCGGCCATCAGTACACCGTGGCAGATGGCCGCCACGAGCTTACCTGCCGCGTAGAAGTCGGCGATGCGTGCCTGGAGCCGCTCGTTTTCGAGGTAGGGGATCATCGCGTGATGGTGGCCCCCCGGGATGCACACGGCGTCGAACGCGTCGATGTCGATGGCGTCGAACGCGATCGGCGCCCGGTAGGCCTCCGACGCCGTGAAGGCCTCCCAGGCGTTCCGCGACACCTTCGCCGCTCGGAAGAACGGCCCCAACCACCCCAGCCCTTCGCCAGTGGCCGTGGTGATGTCGGCCGTGGCGGGCTTGCCGTCGGGGGTCGCGATCACCACCTCGATGCCCGCATCGGTCATGACCTTCCAAGGCACCCCCGCCTCCGTGGCTTCGTAGCCCAGAGCCGGAAGTGGGAGGAGGACGCGAATGGGGGCCGTCGTGGTGGTCATGGTTGCTCTCCAGTGCGGTAATGATTGATGTGTACGCCGTACACGGCTAGTGTGTACAGCGTACGCATGAGCACCGTCAAGCACCGAGTTCTGGACGCCGCCAAGACCCTCTACGCCGAGTCGGGGACCGCTGGGCTGTCGATGCGCAAGGTCGCCAAGCTGGCGGGCGTTTCCACCATGGCCAGCTATCGTCACTTTGCGAATCGGGAGCACCTGCTGCACCACCTGCAGGTCCACGCCTATGAGATCTATACGGCGCTCATCGAACCGCAGCTTGCGATCGACGATCCCTGGGAGGCCGTTCGCTACGGGGCCGAGGCCTATCTGAAGTTCGCCCTCGAGGACACGGCCTGGTTCAAGATCGCGTTCATGGCCACGGAAGAGTTCAAGGGCCTCAGAGGCCTGACCAAAGACGGTGAAGCGCTCATCGAGGGCTCGTTTCGCATCCCGATGACCGTCTTCGGTCGCGCCGTGGGAGACGAGAACGCCTCGTCGGAGGTCATCCGGGGCTGGGCGCACATGCATGGCCTCATCGCTCTGCATCTGGCCGACCGGCTGCGGTTCTTCCTACCCTCTGAGGAGGACTTCGTGAGGCACTTTCGGCGGGAGATGGAGCACTACCTGGCCGAGCTGCGGAAGCGATACCCGAGCCCAGAAAAGGCGATGGCCGCGCGGTAGGTCCCGACGCGGCCAACGCTGTAGGTCCGAGTACCTGCTACTGTTGCGGCAGGAGGTTGACGGCACCTATCCCGACGGGATTGGTGATGCAGAGTTCGTCACCGCCTGGCACCGGCGTGGACGTGAACGAGGCCCAATCCACCGTGACTTCCTGGAAGACCACGTCGGAGATGCTCCACTCGACGGTCTGATCAGGAACGGTGCTGTACTCCCACAGGGACACGAGGCCTGCAGTCGGGAAGAAGAGCTTCTGGCATGTGTCCATGCCCCCGGTGCAGCCGGTTCCCAGAAGCAGACACATCTGGCAGCTGGCGTAGTTGGTCTCGTTGGCCAGGTCGATGCCGGCCGGTAGTCCGCCGTTGACACTGCCGAAGAGGAACTCGAACTGGAGCCGGTCGATGCTGGCGACGGCGTCTGGGTCGTCGCTGAACCAGAGTCCCAGGACGTACTCATTGCCGGCGCTGCCTTGCTGGATGGCGCCGCCACCCCAAATCGAGGTGGCAAAGCTGTGCTCGGTGCAGGTCCCAGAGCCACCGACGCACTGGTCGCTCGCGTTGCAGGTCTCCCCGGCCAGACAGGTCCCGCAGACCCCGCCGCAGCCGTCATCGCCGCAGTCCTTGCCAGCGCACTGCGGGGTGCAGGCGATACACTGACCGGCCGCGTTGCAGGTGTCGCTGCCGTTGCATGTCCCGCAGCTGCCGCCACATCCGTTGTCGCCGCAGTCCTTGCCTGTGCAATCGGGGGTGCACTCGCACTGACCGGTGGCGTTGCACACCTCGTTGGCGCCGGTGCAGGTACCGCAGGTGCCCCCGCAGCCGTCGTCGCCACAGTCCTTGCCGTCGCACTGCTGCGTGCAGCAGGCGTCGCCACCGTCGCACACCTGGCCTGAGTCACAGCATGCGCCGCTGCACGCCGTGTTGGGGCACTCGCATTGGCCCGACCCGTTGCAGGACTCGTTGGTGCCGCAGTCGCCGCAGGTGCCGCCGCAGCCGTTGTCGCCGCAGACCTTGCCGTCACACTCGGGGGTGCAGGGGATGCACTCGCTGCCGTCGGGGGCACAGGCCTCGAACTCGCCGCAGCCGCCGCAGGATCCGCCGCAGCCATCGTCACCACAGACCTTGCCCTCGCAGGAGGGCGTGCACTGGCAGATCCCGGCGCCGTCGCAGGTCTCGTTGTCGCCGCAGATGCCACACTCGAAGCCGCACCCGTCGTCGCCGCACTCCTTGCCGGAGCAGCTCGCGTCGCAGGGGCAGCTGTCGGTGGTGGAGCCGATGGAGTTGAACTCGCCACCGATGTTGATGGTGGTGTCGGCCACATTGAGGACCTTGTCGCCGGCGTCACGGATGACGCCCTCGAGGCGGACTTGGAGGTTGGTGGTCAGGCACGACTCGGGCGCGTTCTTGTCCGGCACCTTGTCGGCCGAGGGGATGACCGTGCGAAGGGTCAACCCGCTGAAGTCGATGTACTGGCCCTCGCTGTCGTCGGGGAAGCCCGGGCACTGCGAGTCAGCGAAGAACTCGAACTCGGTGATGCGGAGGCCGCCCGTGGGCCAGGTCGCGGTGCCCGCCTCGATGTGCAGCGTGCAGCCGAAGCCCTTGCCGAGGTCGATGACGACGGTGGTCAGGCAGCCATCCTCGAACTCGTCGATGTCCATCTTGTGGGTGATGGCCACGGTCACGTTGTCGAACTCGACGCCGGGGCCGGCGTTGAACATGCCGTCGATGCTGGCGCCGCCCTGGCCGCACTCGCCTTCGATGCAGTTGCCGTCGACGCAGGTGAGCCCGCCACTGCAGCTACCGCAGAAGCCTCCGCAGCCGTCGGAGCCGCAGGTCGAGCCGGAGCACTGCGGCGTGCAGCCGCCGTCGGGACCGGAGCCATCGGGGGTACCCGTCGAATCCGGGGTGCCGGTCGAGTCCGGGGTGCCGGTCGAGTCTGGGGTGCCGGTCGAGTCACCGCCGATGGTCTCGCCAGCGCACTTGGGCTGGTTGGGGTTCTGTTCGCAGGTCACGGCGACGCCGGTTCCACCGCCTCCGCCGGGGCCTGGGCAAGCGGTCATGGTCAACGCAAACGGCGCGAGAGCGAGCGCCAAACAACGGGCAAGCGCGCGTGGAGTCATTGGGGTCCCTCTGTGGTCTCTGGGTCATCGCCGGTCGGGGCGATGCCGGAATCTATGGATATCGTCATCTGTAATCAAGGACTTGGCCAGGCCTCTGCGTGACCCGAAGGCGCGGGGCGCCCTGTTGGCGCCCTGTTGGCGTCCTGGCGCGCCGGTGGACACCCATCTTCTGGGTCTCTCATTCATCCCGATGAGACCCACCGGGTCCGATGGGGGAGACCAGACGTACCAGACACAAAAAGGGTGCCCTCAAATTCGACTCCCCCTATAAGCCTGTGAAATTCAGGGCTGACTCGCCGGCGCCAGGCTCGCCAAGCGGTATACTCACGGGGCGCAAAGGGAAGAGGTCGATGCGATACGCAATCATCGGGGCGGCGACTGTCTGTCTGCTCGCCTGTTCGAGCAGTGACGAGACCTCGGGACCTCCGACGGCGGATGAAGCCGGCGACGCTGCCGCGACGGGCGGGGATTCGTCATCCGACGCTGCGGGGCCCGCCCTGCCTGCAGAGCCCGTCGTCTGCGGCGTCCCAGAGTTCAGCGGGGCGGGGGGGCTGCGCCGCTACCCGTACCTTCAGAGCGTGCATCAGGAGTCCGCCCGGATCGCGTGGACGACGACGACGGACGGCGACGGCGCCATCGAGTTGGCGCCAGGACCCGATGGGCCATGGACGAACGTGGCCTCGCAGCGTGAGTTGTTTCACACCGAGCGAACCAGGGAGGCGGTTGATTACTGGGCCCACGAGGTGCGCCTGACGGGTCTCGAGGAGGGCCGGTCGTATTGCTATCGGGTGCTCGAGGGCGCGACCGTCATCGCCACGGGCCTCAAGTTCACGACCGCGTGGAACGACCCGACTCGCCCGCTGCGTGTGTTGGCCTTTGGCGACAGCGGGAAGGGCAACGAAGCCCAGATGGCCGTCCGCGACGCCTTCATGAAGCAGGAGTTCGACCTGTTTCTGCATCTGGGCGACATGGCCTACGAGGACGGGACCTTCGAGGAGTTCCACGACCACGTGTTCAGCATCTACAAGGATTTCCTGCACAAGACGCCGACGTGGCCGACGATGGGGAACCACGAGTTCAGAACCTCGGCCGGGCAGCCCTACCTCGATGTCTACTACCTGCCGGAGCAGGCGGTGCGTGAGGAGGAGCAGGAGCGCTACTACAGCTTCGACTACGGCGACGTACACTTCGCCTGCGTGGACTCCAACGAAGCCTCCATCATCGTGAGCGAGCTCTACTCGCTCTCTGGAGAGCCCAACATGTTCCAGTGGCTACGCGAGGACCTGGCGGCCAGCGACAAGCCCTGGAAGGTGGCGTTCTTCCACCATCCGCCGTTCTCCTCGAGCGAGCGCGACCCCAACCAGCTCGTGCGCGACAACCTGCTGCCCATCCTCGAGGAGGGGGGCGTGGACCTGGTGCTGACCGGCCACGACCACCACACCGAGCGAACGGTGCCGATGTGGCAGGAGCAGCCGTCGGCCGAGGGACAGCGCGGGATCCACTACATCGTTGCTGGTGCTGCCGGGGCAGGCTTGCGCACCGCGACGGGCGACTTCTGGACCGCGTTCGTGGACGACCAGAACCACAGCTTCGTCACGCTGACCTTCGAGGGCTGCACCCTGACCGGCCAGGCGGTGACGCGCGACAGCGAGGTCACGGACAGCTGGGTCATCGACGGCTGTAACGACAACTAGGCCTGGTCAGGCGCGGCCGACGTACCGGACGACGTCCGCGGTGCCGCGATGACCAGGGCCCTCGTCGAGCTCGACCGTGTCCTCCCGCAGGAGCACCATGTCGAGCGCGGCAAAGTCCGCCGCGAGTAGTTCCGACGTATACATCAACGCCGGGTTTGGGGGGCCGCCGCTGGAGCGGTTGTTGCTGCGCTGGGCCGGCGTGAACGCCTCGAGGATCACCAGACCGCCTGGCCCCAGGGTCGCCGCGCAGGCGTGGTGGAACGCCTCGCGGGCCGGCGGTGGGACATGGACGTAGATCAGGACCACCGCGTCAAACCCGCCCAGTTCCACAGACCCCGTCAACGGAAGCCGATCTTTGATGGCGGTGATGGCCACTCCGCGGCGCTCGGCCAGAGCACGTGCCTTGCCAACCCCAACCTCCGAAGGCTCGACGATGGTGACGTCGTACCCCTGCTCGGCGAGCCAGACGCCGTTGCGACCCTCACCGTCACCGACGCATAGGACGCGCGAGCCGGCGGCGAGAAGGCCCGGCGCTTGTTCAGCCAGGAACGCGTTCGGCTGGGTGCCGTATTTGTAGTCCTCCCGGTCGAACATACGGTTCCAGAAGGCGGCGGCGTCAGGCGCGCTCATAGTTTTGCTCCGGTCGCGGGTTTCAGGCCGTAAAGGTCCAGCATGCGCTCTATCGGGTAGCCGGCCAAAGCGGGGATGCGAAGTGGTCCTTCAAGAAGTCCACCAGCAATCGGACACGCACCGGGACATGCCGTGTCGGGGGCATGACGACACTGAGCGGGAAGCCGGAGGTCCATTCCGGCAGCACACGGGTCAAGCTGCCGTCGTTCAATCCTTCACTGACGTAGAACTCGGGCAGCAGGGCGATCCCCAGTCCCGAAGCGGCGAACCTCGTGAGCGCCTCGCCGAAGTTGGCGACGATGGCCCCGTCGACGGCCACCCGTTTGGTAGCGGCGCCCCGGGTGAGGTGCCACGTCGCCTGTGGATGCCGCTGCGCGTAGATCAGGCAGTCGTGCCGACGCAGGTCCTCCGGCGTTTCGGGCTCACCCTGGCGTTCGAGATAGGCGGGTGACGCAACGAGCAAGCGGTCGAGCACCGCGATGCGCCGCGCGATGAGGGTGCTGTCGCGAAGGTCACCGGCCCGCAGCGCGGCGTCGAAACCCTCACTGACCAGGTCCACGTGGGTGTCGGTGTACACGAGATCCAGCGCCAGCCCGCGGTGCTCGCACATAAAGGTCGCCATCGCGTCGGCCAGTCGGGCGCCGCCCATGCTGGTCGGCAGGGTGATACGCAGCCGACCGCGCGGTGCCGACTGGGCCTCTGCCACTTCGTCCATGGCGGCGGCGATGATGGTCAGGCTGGTGCTGGACCGCTCGTACAGGTCCTGCCCGGCGTCCGTCACGGTCTGGCTGCGGGTCGTCCGCACCAGCAACTGCACGCCCAGACGGCTCTCCAGCCGCGTCACCAGTTTGCTGACGTAGGGGCTGGAGACGCCAAGCACGTCGGCCGCAGCGCTGAAGCCGCCCTCGCGAACGACCGCGACGAACGCTTCAATCTCGACAAGGTGATTCACGCTGCGGCCTCCCATGCCAGGTACCGGCTAGTTCGCGCTCAGCTCGGCGTAGGTCGCCGGCAGGTTCACCGCGGAGTGGACCCAATCCCACAGCGCATAGCCTTGATAGTCATCCAGTGTAACGGAGTCCGTGGCCTGTTCGAGGGTCTGCCCAGCATCGATGGCGGCCTGGGTCTCGGCGATGAGGGCCGTCAGGTAGGCGATGGGGAAGTCCACCAGGGTGGCCGGCTTAGGCGCGTCATGACCGGCGACCAGGGTCGCGAACGGGAAGTCGGCCTTGAGGGTCTGCAGCGTCGCCAGCACTTTCTGAGCGTTGCCGTCGAGCAGCCATGGAATGGCCGGCGCGGCGGCCACGATGGGGTTACCGGTCCACAGAACATCGGCGCCAGGGACCGTCACGAACAAGTCGCCGTGGGTCTGCCCGAAGCCGAGGTAGAGGGCGTTGACGGTGATGCCGCCGAGATCCACGGACCAGCCCGAGTCGTCGACGATGATGTCGGCCGGGCGCGCTTCGATCTCGTCCATCCCCTGGTCATCGCCGAAGTTGTACTCCATGAAGGCCACGTCGCCGGCGAAGGATTCGGGGTTGGTGATGAAGGCGGTCGTCTCGGCATGCTGGACGACCTTCACGTCACTCGGCAGGAAGTGGTTGCCGTAGCTGTGGTCGCCGTGGTGGCTGGTGTTCACGGCGTACAGAACGGGCTTGTCGGTCTCCGCCCGGACGAGGTCGATCATCTGGCAGAAGAGCTGGCGGTTGATCATGGTCTCGACGAGCAACACGCCGTCGTCGCCGATGACGAAGCCTCCGCTGGTGGCCAGCGGGAACCCGGCGGCCGAATAGTCGGCGGCGTTGCTGTCGTAGACCGCAAACACGCCGGGCGCGAGCTCCTCGGACGTCAGCGTGATGGCGTTGGGCGTCCAGGCCCGGCCCTCGACGGGAGCGATGATGGTGAAGTCGTGGCCCTCGCAGGCCTCAAACGCCTGTGTCGATGTCGGGGTGGCGGTGGCAGCAGGCTCGTCGGCACAGGCGCCGAAGACGAGGGCACCGGTCAGAGCGAGTGTGGATAGGCGGAACAGCATCTTGGGACCTCCGGTCTCGGGTGTGACCAAGAGGTACGCCGTTCACGTCCTGTGGATTAGACGCCTGAAAGGAAGGAAACTCCTGCCTCGCCCCGATGGCGCTATGGGCACCCCGCTGAGTCGTTGTCGCAGAGCCCTGTGAGGGCCCCGGGCTCGTACTCGCACACGTAGCAGCTTGCGACGGCGCCGGTCGTGGCGTCGTTCCAGGCCCCGCCGGCATAGCGCCACACCGCATGCTCGTTGCCGGCGGTGTTGTTCGGCTCGCCCGGCGCCCAGTTGTCGTAGGCGAACGGCTCGCCGGTGTCCCAGAGCCAGGTGCCTTCCGTGGCGATGTCGTCCGCTCCCAGAGGGATGGCGATGCCGGGGCAGACCGTATCCACCAGCGTCCCCACGAAGTCGTTCTCGCCGGCGCTGGTGACCGTCACGACGTGGCCGCCCGAGGCTTCGCAGAGCGACTTGGCGGAGGTCCAGGTCACCCCGGCGCCGGTGGCGTCGATGGCCTCGTAGCAGCTGCTTTCGAAGCTGACGCTGTCGCCTGGGCAGGCCAGGGCCGTCTCCAGGCAGGTGTCGACCGAACAGGCCAGGCTGTCGTCGCAGCTGAAGGTCTTGTTGACGCAGCCAGCGATGGGCTCGCAGCCGTCGAAGGTGCACGGGTTCCCGTCGTCGCAGTCCAAGGCGCTGCAATCGCTGAGCTCGCAGTCCTTGCCGAGCCACGGGCCGACGCAGCTGCACGTGTAGTCGGCAATCCCATCGGTGCAGCTGCCTCCGTTGAGGCATGGGTTGGGCGCGCAGTCGTCGATGTTGTCGGTGCAATCAGGCCCCTCGAAGCCGGCCGGGCACGGGGCGATGGTGTTGGGCACGTTGCCGGTAAGGTCCGCGGCCGAATAGGTGAACGTCAGGAAGGCCGCGCTGGTGAAGATGGCGCCGCCGTCACCGGAGCCGTTGGCCCCGGTGCCGCCGGTTCCGCAGGGAACCTCGGTCAGGCAGAAGTAGTCCCCGGCGTCCACGCACGCCTGGTTCAGGGTCCCGGGCTGCCCGTTGCAGGAGCAGTCGTACCCCAGGACGGTCGGAACCCCTGGTGTTCCGGGCACGCCGCCCGCAGCCGTGTTGTTCTGGTTGGTCCCCCCGGTCAGCGTCACGTTGCTGGTCGGGGTCACGAACATCCCAGCGCCCAGGCCGGGGCCGCCCGCGCCGCTGGCCCCGCTCGTGTTGCAGGTCATTCCGCTACAGCCGGGTCCCGAGCAAACCGTCCCCCGCTCTGCGTCGATCCCGTCGCCACCATTGCCGCCCGTCACCTGGTTGGAGGCGATCACCAGCGCGTCCCAGGCGCCGCTCGGGGCGCCGTCCAGGTAGATGCCACCCCCGCGGGCCACGCCGCCCGTTCCTCCGGCCACATAGCTGCAGGTGCCGAACAGCGGGCAATCCTCGAAGCCTGGTCCCCCGAGACCGGCCGTCACCATGTTGTTGGAGAACGTCGAGCCGGTTACCACCATGTCCCCGCCGCGCACCGCGAGGCCCCCGCCACCGGCGTTGAAGTTGGAGGACTGGACCACGTTACCGTCGAACGTGCTGTTGGCCACGGTCCCCGTGCAGTTGTCGTAGGTTGCGCCGCCACCCAGCGCAAAGCCGCTGCCGTCAGCGTCGTTATTGGTGAACGTCACGCTTTCGACGTGAACATCGAGGCTGTCGATGCAGTACAGGCCCGCGCCGGTCGGGTTGCCTCCGGCGGCGCTGTTGGCCGTCACCGTGAGGTTGCGCAGGTGGAGCAGCTTGACGCCGGACACCCGAATTCCCGCGCCCGGGTTGCCGAGACCATTCTGGATCACGAAGCCGTCGAGGATCGACCCGCGCCCGGACACCGTGACGACGGTGACCGCAGCGCCGCCCTCGAGGACGGTGCGGTCTGCTGGCTGGCGTGCCGCGGCGTCGCCACTTCGGCCCGTCAGTCCGGCCGCGAACCCGCCGATGATGGTGGTCCGCTCCGGCACTGCCAGGACCGGCGAGCCGCCCGACAATGTGCCCGTCTTGACCCAGATGGCGGTCGCCCCGCTGGCCACGGCGTCGCCGATCGTCGCGTAGGCAGCCTCCCAGGTCGACCCGTCCCCGGGCACGGCGATGTTCGGGTCCACCATGACGACCGGGGTGCATGTCCCGACGCCAATGCCTTCGACGCAGGCTTCATCAAGCGCGCCACAGGCGACGCCTGCGCAATCGTCGGCTTCGAAGTCCTCGAGCTCACACGCGTAGCCTTCAAAGCCTGTGGGACACGGACGAACCGCGTTGGGGATGTTGCCGGCCAGGTCCGCCTCGGCAGCGCTGAAGATGAGGTCGCCGGCGCGGTAGAACCCGCCTCCCGCGCCGCTTCCGGGCGGTCCGGGACCGGCGCTGCCACACCCGTTCCCCTGCGAGCCACCGTTTCCGGCAGTGGCCAAGTTGTTGATGACGACATCACCCGCCAGGTCCACGCTGCCTGTGTCCGCCACGTAGAGCCCACCCCCCAGGCCGTTTCCACCGGGTCCGCCGGGCCCGCGTCCGAAGCAGGAGGTGAACTGGAACCCGTCGCCGCCCTTGCCGCCCACGCCCCCCTTGGCCTCATTGCCGTCCAGGGTGACGTCGCTCCACGCCTGGCTCGCCGGAGCGTCGGTGTAGACACCGCCTCCCAGGGCCGTCGCGCCTGCGCCGCCTGCTTCCCCAAAGATGCTGCCGTTGCTGCCGCTCGCTCCGGCCGCGAGGTTGCCCGAAAGCACCGTGCCGACGAGGTGGAGGTCCGTGCCGACCGCGCGCACGCCGCCGCCCCGCACGGTGCCGGGGCCGGAGCTGGCGTTCGTGCTGATCACGCTGTTCTGGATCGAAAGGCTGCCCCCCACGGCCGAAACCCCGGCACCTCCCGCGTCCAAGCCGTTGGCAACGTTGTTGGTGAGGTCGCTGGTGGTAAGGGTGGCGACGCATGCGTCGAGCGCAATGGCACCGCCGAGGACCGCGGTGTTCGAGGTCGCGGTTATGCTCGACAGGGTGACGTTGGCGCTGTCCACGCAGGCCATACCGCCTCCCGCTGTGGCGGCGGTGTTGTTGGTCAGGGTGACGTTGGAGACGACGGCGCCGTCAGCGTCGGCGATGAGGACGCCGCCGCCGCTGGTGTCGTCGGGCAAGCGCGCCCGGCCGTTGGTGATCGTGAAGCCGTCGAGGCGGCTGCCCGCGGCCATGATGACGACGTGGTTGGCGTCTTCGTCGAGGTCGGCGCTGAACTGACCATCGAGCGTCGTGGCATGGGCGACCAGATCTCGGGTCTCGATGTCCCCCTCCGTACCGGTCAGCGTGGGATCAAAGCCCCCGTAGATGAAGCTTCCAGCAGCCACCGTCAGGACAGGGCTCTGAGGTGCCTCCGGCGTCACGGTGCCGGCCTTGACCCAGATGGTCTTGGCGCCGGCCGCCTGTGCCGCGGCAATCGTGGTGAATGCGGTGTCCCAGGTCGTCCCGTCGCCGCTGACCGTGGCGTCGGGGTCGACGTAGGAGGCCGGCTGGCAGAAGTAGCTGCCCGGCATGTTCACGCAGGCCTCGGTCAACCCGCAGGGCAGGGTCAGGCACTCGTCGACGTCGGTGTCGCAGACATCGCCGGTCCATCCGGGCTCGCAGTCGCAGGTGTAGCTGGCGACCCCGTCGACGCATACGCCCTGATTGCAGACGGGGTCGGTCGGACAGTCATCGATGTTGGTCTCGCAGAGGTCACCCGTGAAGCCTGTGGCGCAGTAGCAGTCGAAGCCGCCGACCAGGTCCGCACACGCGCCACCGTTGAGGCACGGGTTGGGCGAGCAGTCGTCGGTGCTGACATCACACGTAGCGCCCTGGAAGCCATCCGGACAGGCACAGGCGAATGCGTCGACCAGGTCGTAGCAGGTGCCGCCGTTGAGACAAGGTTCGCCCGCACAGTCGTCGATATTCTGGTCGCAGAGCGTCCCCTCGTAGCCGGCCGCGCAGGTGCAGGTGAAGGCCTGGCCGTTCGCGTCGCAGGTTCCGCCGTTGAGGCAGGGGGCAGCGGCACAGGGGTCGGGCGCGATCTCGCAGGTCGTTCCCGAGTAGCCGCCCACGCAAACGCACGCAAAGGCGTCGACGAGGTCGTAGCAGGTGGCGCCGTTGAGGCAGGGGGCGCTGGTGCAGTCGTCGGTGTTGATGGCGCAGGTGTCGCCTTCGTAGCCGGATGTGCACGTGCAGGTCACGGCTCCCGCGTCCAGCGCGCAGGTACCGCCGTTGAGGCAGGGATTGGGATCGCAGCTCGCAGCGCCGATGGGCTCGTCGCACTGGGCCCCAGTGAACCCCTCGGGGCACACGCAGGTCACTGAATCGACCCCGTCGACGCAGGTCGCCGTCGCGGGACAGGCTCCCGCGACGCAGTCGTCGGTGTTGACGCCGCAAACGTCGCCCTCGAACCCAGCAGCGCACGTGCAGACGAAGCCGTCGACCGCGTCCGCGCAGGTACCGCCGTTGAGGCACGGCCCGCTGGCGCAGTCGTCGGTGTCGATGTCGCAGGTGGCGCCCTCGTAGCCCGGAGCACAGACGCAGACGTAGCCGTCGACCTGGTCATAGCAGGTGCCGCCGTTGGCGCACGGAGACGATGCGCAGTCATCGGTATCGATTTGGCAGCGCGTCCCTTCGAAGCCAGCTGCGCACGCACATTCGAAGCCCCCGCTGGCATCGACCGAGCAGGTGGCGCCGTTGAAACATGGTGCGTCGGCGCACGGATCGTTGTCGGCGGCACAGGTGGGGCCGAAGAAGCCGCTGGGGCAGTCGCAGCTGAACGCGTCGACCCCATCGATGCAGGTCCCGCCGTTGAGGCATGGGTTGGCGCTGCAGTCGTCGATGTTCACGTCGCAGGTGGCGCCCTCGAAGCCAGCAGGGCACGCGCAGGTGCCATCTGTGTCGTTGCAGGTGCCGCCATTGAGGCAGGGGTCAGGAGCGCACAGGTCCCCGCCGTCGACCTGGCACGTCGCACCGTCTCCGACGTATCCGGCGTTGCAGATGCAGACGTGGGCCTCGGCGGAGGCCGCGAAACAGGTTGCGTTGGCGTCGCAGGTGGCGGTGCCGTCGGTACAGGGGGTCTCGGCCGGCTCGGCGTCGGAGTCTGGGCAAGCGCCTAGAGCGAGCGTCAACGAGACCAGCGCCGATGTGGCGAAGCGAAGGTCAAACATGGCGGGGCGTCCCTCTGATGATGAACCGAGCGTGCAGCATGGCTCGCGCGTGCCCGGGCATCGTATGGAGGAATGTTTGGGCGCACCAAAAAAGCCCAACCCTTGTGTCAGAAGGCCACGCCGATGGCGGTGTGCGCGGCCGGCAGGACGCCAGAGATGCCGCTCTGGCCAACGGTATAGTCCAGGTACTGCACGCCGAGGCCGCCAGAGAGGACGAACCAGTCGTCGTAGATCCAGGTGTAGCCCACCAGGAGGCTGACGTAGCCGCCCAGCGACGTCGTCTTCGGCGGGTCGTCGAGTTGGAGGTGGGCAAGCACGCCCCGTACCAGCAGCCAGCCGCCCTGAGGCGCCGCGCCGTAGAAGTACCAGCGCACGCCGAGCTCGGCGCCGAGGCCGGTGTACGGCGCTTCGCCCTCTTCAGCGATGATGCTGGGATACAGATGCAGGCTTGGGCTGAGGTAGACCGAGACCGGATCGGCAATGGCGTACTCGACGTGCAGGTGCACAAAGCCCAGCGCGTAGGTCAGCGGGTCGACCTGAAGGGTCCACTTGGGAGCCGCGACCGCCGGCGTCGACAGGCTCGACAGCAGCGCGAGGGTGGCCAGGACAGACAGGATGCGTCGTTTCATCGTGTAGGCGCCTTCTCGTTGCGGGGTGTCAGAGCTACCCCGGTGCCGGATGGGCCGTCAATACAGTGGGTCTGACGTGGATCATCAGTGACACGAAGTGGCGCTGATGAGCAGCCTTTAGCCGTGCTGATCTGGCGGAGCCCGAAGGGCGATACATCAAGCGCCGCACTGATCCGTTCAGGTCCCCGGAAGGACGTGAACGACCTCAGGCATTATTCGACCGGGGAGCACGCCGGTGAGGCGCTTGCATGTCCGAGTCAGGTGGGCGGAGTCCGCAAAGCCCGCGTGGTGCGCCGCGACGGTGAGCGTGTGGCCCGCGGCGGCGTGCTGGATGGCGCGCTGGAGTTTGAACCATGTGGACCACATGCGCGGGGGGGCGCCGAGCGTTTCCGTCGTCAGGTGCGTGAGGCGGCTGGGCGAAAGCCGGACGGCGGCGGCGGCGTCCTCGACGCTGGCACCGGTTTCGATGGCGTCGAGGGCGCGGCGCACACGCCAGTCCAGCAGGCGCTCGGGGAGGTCCATGACCTCTCGCGCCGCCTCGCGGAGGTCGTCGACGCCCAGTTCGATGGTCCGCCAGGTGTTGGCGAGGCGCCGCGCGGCCTCGAATTCGAAGCGCCGCGGGTCGACATACGCCACGGCGGCGTAGGGGACGTCGTAGTCGACGATGCGGTGAGGCCTGTACGCGGCAAGCGCGACGGCGTCGTGAGCGGCCTCGACGCCGTCGATGACCAGGCGGCACGCCCCGACGAGCACCGAATGCATGATGGGGCGTCGCTCAAACGTCTGCACGCCCTTCGTAGGCGCGCCGGCCAGGGCAAGACCAGGCGCCAGGACCAATACCCGTGCGGCCGGAACAGTCGGGCTCGACGATGGTCGGGTCATGGGGAGGTCCTTGCCGGCGGCAGGCGGTCAGGTCGCGCGATGGCGGCGCGGCCGGGTCAGCAGGTCCATTCAACCATGGAGCCTGCTACCCCGTACCCCGGCTACGCCGCCGCTGCATCCGTCGCCTGGGCAATGATCTGCTGAACCATGCCGTCCATGAGTCCGCCGAAGACGGCAGGGACATCCTGCTGCGCGCTGTCCCACCGGGACGTGTACCTGAAGAAGCACGTGTTCGGGTCCGCCGTGTTTCGCATCACCGTGATGTGGCCCTCATATCCCTTGGCCCCCAGGAAATTGTCGTCGTTGACGATGGCGTACTTAAACTGGCGGACGTTGTCGCCGGCCTCGTAGGCCAGGAGCCTGTCGACGATGAGGCCCACCTCGGGGATCTCGATCCGGCGGAGCGTCCCCACCTCGCGGGGACCGCCGCCGCTGAGCGTCCAGCCGGGTGCAGGGTAGTCCAGGAATGGCCAGACGGCGTCCAGGGCGAAGGGAAGTTCGGTGGCGTAGTACAGTCGGTTGCTCATCGTCTCTCTCCTCGAATGCAGGTACACTTGTTCCCGAGTCGCGAACGGCGTCGCGAGCCTTGCGGGGCATGTTTTTGGGATGCCTCGACGGTGCAGGAGTGGGCGGGGAGCCACCAGGACAATGCACGACACGACGACGACAGTTCGCGACACACGCGAGCCGCTGATAGCGGCGCAGTTCATGGGGGCTCTGATGATGCTCGGCATGTCGAAGGGCGTCTCGCGAGCAGAAATGCTCCATGTGCTCGGGGTAAGCCCAAGGGTGCTGGCTGACCCAGAGGCACGCGTCCCGTATCGGACCGGCCTGAAACTCTGGCACCTGCTCATCGACCGGTTTCCAGCGGACAACCTTGGCCTCGAGATGGGGCTGATGCTGCCGGACGCCGCGTTCGGTGCGCTCCACTACGCGACGCGTCACGCGCCGTCGGTTGGCGAGGCTATCCGGACCTATGTCCGATACGTGCACTACACCACCAGCCACCTGCGCCTCTTGCTCGAGGACGACGTCCTTACCTTCAAGCACATAGCGACGATTGAAGCCGTGGCCCCCATCATCCGGTGCGCCGTCGTTCTCGCGGCTCGCCAGTCTCGACGGGTGTCGGGTCTCCATGATGTCGCCGTCCAGGTACGGCTCAAGACGCCACTACCCGCCAACCGGGAGCCTTTCGACCACTTCTTTGGGTGCGAGGTGGCCTTTGGACAACCTGAGACGTCTTTGACGCTCGCGCCCGGCCTGCTCGACAAGCCGGTGCCGACCGCCGACAAGAACCTCTTCCGGTACATCCGGACCCACCTGGAGGCACAGGGCCCACCCCCAACGTCGCCCTCAGGCTCCGAGCCGGACCGCCTGGCCCCGGTTGCAGCCGCTCTGGAGGAACTCGCCGAGCGCGGCATCTACCACGGCGAGACTCTCGCCGACCGCTTGGGCGTGAGCATGCGGACGCTGCAGCGGGACCTTCGGCGCCACGGGACGTCGGTCCGAGAGCTCCTGGAGGACCATCGCCAGCGTCGAGCCAAGGCGTTGCTGGCCGCCCGCAAGCTGACCGTCGACGACGTGGCGTTCCTGCTTGGCTATTCCGAAGAGCGCGCGTTCACTCGGGCGTTTAAGCGCTGGACCGGTGTCACCCCCGCCCAGTACCGGAAAGACGGACCCCCATCCTCCTGAATGGGTCCCAGGAATCCGCCAGGGCAGCAGGTCGGTTCAAGGCGCGCGACAACACCGCACCTAAGGTCTGCAGGTTCAATGACCGCGGAGTTCCCATGGCGCGCCCGTCCAGATCGACCGAGAGCATTCCCGGCTACCGAACCGTGTGCACGGTCCTCGGAGTTCTTTACGTCCTGATGGCGAGCTCTGCGCTCGTGCGAGGACCCGAGGCGCTCGTTGACTTCGGCGTGACCGCCGAGACGGTCGCGGACCCTGTGCTCAGAGACTTCTTCTCGTTCCTCTATCAGCTCATGGCGTTCGTCGGAGTCGTCATGGTCGCCGTCGGCTGGACCGTGCGCGCACGCCGCGACCAGGTCGTCATCGCTGTCCTCTTCTGCGTGGCGAACGTCCTCTCCGCCGTCCGCGACCTGTCGACGTCGGACTCGGCGCTGGGCAACCGCCTGTACGAGGGTGATGCCACACTCTTCTTCGTCGCTGTGGGCCTGGCGTACGCGACGGTCTTCGGTGTCGTCGCCTGGCGCGGCTGGCGGATGGAGTCGCCTTATCCCGCGGTCGCCAGCGACGACAGCTGACCCTTGAGCTGCTTGGCGGCCATCGCATAGCCGCCGTCGCCGCCGTCCACAAAGTGGAGATGTCCGCCGCTCCCCATGCTGGGGACATAGCAGGTCATCAGCGCGGCCTCCGAGCGGTGGATACCGTAGCAGATGCCGTGCTGCTGGCGGGCCTCCTGGCAGGCCGACTCGATGGTGTCGGCCTCGTCCGAGGTCACATCCAGCACCATCCGCAAGGTGCCGTCGAACTTCCGGAAGTCCGAGTGGGTGTCGGTCTCGGCGACGTAGCGCCGGAGCTTGGGGATGAGGCGGTACAGGCCGAGTTTGAACAGCAGGAACGCAAAGAACGTGTCGATGCGTCGGGGCAGCGCCGACCAGAACGTGGTCTGATGGCGGCCGTCTGCCCGCATCATGTCCCCAAGCCCCCGATAGCGCATGGACGATACGCGGATGGGGTTGGCCGCGGCGAGCCCACCCGGTGTTATGGCCTCGAGTCGGGTCAGCAGCTGCGCGAGCACCTCGGAGCGGTTCTGTGGGTCCTGCACCAGCAGCGCCACCACTTGCCCCCGGCTGGCGGTCAACGGGCGCCAGCGGCAGGACACGTGGCGCAAGTCGGTCTCGGTCGGGGCCACCTCGGCGATCTCGTAGCGCGAGTCGCCCTTTGCCAGAGCGTCGGCCAGCGCCAGCCCGCCACCGCGAAACACCGCTAGCGGGTAGCGTGCCTCGAGCAGGTACTTGCCGACCCATACCGGGCAGTCCTGGCGCTCGAGTTCCTCGATGGGGATGAGCGCGGTGCGCAGCTCCAGGTCGAAGCCTTGCCGTGCAATGTTTCGGAGGCTCGCCAGCTGCTCAGAGACCGCCTCCCGATCGGCGCCGGGAATCAGGGCGCTCGCCCCATCACCGCCAAATACAAAGGGGATCTCCACGTTCGGGAGGGCGTTCTTCAGGGCTGCCAGCGTCGCCGCGCCCAGGGTGTTGATGTCCTTGTAGCGTCCCGCTTCGATGGCCTTCGTGGAGCCGACGACGTCGGTGACGACGACCCACCAGTCCGATGGCGCCCGCTGGTAGTGACGGTCCTGGCTGAGCTCGTCGAAGCGCTCGAAGCCCTCGACGTCGGCGTAGAAGTCCCGATTCATCCCGGCCACGATAGAGGGTCCCGGGTCCGAACGAAACCACGCGTGCTTCACCCTGCGTTCGCGCCCGACGACGGGCTGTCAACGCGCCTCCAGGCGCCACTGTCGAGTGGCGGCGCTTGCCGAGTGTGACTTCTGGGACGCCCAGTGCTAAGGCCCTCGGAGGCTGTGCAAGCGGGAGAGCATCTGTGAACAGAACATGGAAGTGGCCGGTTCTTCTCGGCTCGATCAAGATGACACGAGCGCCTGCTCGGCTGGCGCCGACCAAGCGCTCTATCATCCGTCAACTCTTAGATGTATCGCCCTTTGGGCTCCTGAAGAGAGCTCATCAGCACCACTTGGTGGCACTGATGATCACCGTGCTCGGGGTCGCGTTCCCAGGCGAGGCTCAAGCCCGTTGGGTGCTCGAGAGCTGGACGTCGGTGCCGAACGGCGGGAAGGTGATCGCCGTTCATGCCAACCCAGATGGGAGTCTGCTGGCTGTCGGGACGGATCACTGGGTCTACATTCGCAAGCAGCTGTCGGACCCTTGGACACGTCTGCCCAGCAGCAAGTGGATGTACGGCCAGAGCAAATGGACGAAGACATTCAAGACAGAGACGTGGCATTTCGGGCGTCGTGCGATGACTGGCCCGCAACGCGCGACGCCGGTCACCCTGGTCGACATCTTCGCGACGCCGTCGGAGCAGCAGCGCTTCTTCGGTTTGGGCTCAGACGGCAGCACGTACGAGTTTCGTTACAAACACTGTCGACATGTACCCCTCCCCAAGAACGGTCAGCACATACAAGCGCAAGGCCGAACAGACGGTAAGGTCAGCTCACCTCCTGAGTTTATCCCGTGCCATTGGCGGCACGTCGTCGGCGGTGGACGTCGTGACCTGTCGGCCGTGGCCATTAAGGGAAGCCTCGTCTGGGGCGTGGATCTCCAGGGTGAGTTGAAGTCCATCCCCATGTCTCTCTATGACAACAAGTGTTGGCAGGAGCAGATCGCCATAGTTCAAAAGGGCGGCAATTTCTCGAGGAGATGTCCCAAGGCATCATGGAGCACCCCGACGCAGTGGAGGCCAACCCTCGAGTACGGTTGTGCCAAGTGCGCCACGAGCGCGGCAACCGCAGAGCGGAGCAAGGTGTGCAAGATGTTCACGCCGACACCGGACGTTCGACTCAGAGACGTCGCCCTGATGCCCTCCGGGGCGGTACTCGGTCTGGGCCTCGACACCTACCTCTACATCCGGGGATTGCCCAGCCACCCGTGGGCGATGGTCCCAGTGTTGAGGGGCTCTCACACGAAGTTGCGCGCTATCTCGGTCTTCACCGACCACACCATCGTGGGTGTTACACAGGCCAACCAGCTCGTGCGTGGCAAGCTGAGTTGGAAGCCGGCGCCGCAACAGCTGTCAGGCGGCACAGGGCTGCGGATTCTCAATGCTGGCTATGGCCACAACTGCAAGACGGCTTCCAAGCAAGCCGACGCCACGATCAGTCGCCTCATGACCTACAACATTCGTCGGTCCTGTCAGGGGTGCGCAAAGTGCACTCACGTCTTCGACGCCGACGGGCTCGGTGACCCCGCTTTTGGCTGCAAGAAGAAGGCCTTCGTGGACATCAGCTGCAACGGGAAGCGGAAGCGGGTAGAGCTCGGTGACTATCGCTGGAAGGCGGAGGGCCAGTCATTCAAGCTGAGCTGTCCGTAGCGCCTGAGCCCCCAACGATCGGAAGCGGCTAAGGCGTGATCACACCGCCGACCGCGCCGTTGCCAGCGCCGCCGGTCCCGCCGGCTGCCTGGACCGTAGCGGGGGACCAACCCACCAGCCCCGTGGCCTCGATGCGCACCGCGCCACCACCTCCACCCCCGCCGCCGGGGCTGTTGCCACCGTCGGCCCGGACGGAGCCGGTCCCGCTGAGGTTCGTCGCCGTGATCCAGACCGTGCCGCCGGCGCCCGCGCCGCCGTCTTGGCCGCCCACGGTCACGGGGGAGCCGTCCGCGTGGATGACGCCGTCGAGGGAGAGCGCGTCGCAGACGAGACGGATGATACCGCCGCCCGCCGCTCCCCGGTCGGCCGTGCTGTTGCCGTGGGCGCCGCCGCCGCCGCCGTACAGGGGGGTGACAAGGTTGTCGAAGAAGTCTCCAGGGTTGGGACCGCCGCCGGTGCCGATGTGGGAGCCACCGCTCCTCTGGGTCGAGCCGTTGAATCCGCTCAGCGTCTGGCCGGCGGCGCCGAAGCAGGGTGCGCCGGTCATGCATTGACCAAAGTAGCCTGCGCCCTCGGCGGAGATGGTGCTCGTGCTGTCCACGGCGACTGACCCGCCAACCTGTAGGGACAGCATCTGAATGGGCATGAAGCCCGAGGTCCTGCCCGTGGCCTGCAGGGTTGCGCCGCTGCTGAGCGTCAACCCTTCGACGATGACGGCCTGGTTCGCCAGGACCCAGGATCCGACAATGTTGAGGGTCGCGCCGGTCCAGTCGAGGTCCATCCAGCACTCGTCACCGATAGAGACCTGGCTGGTCGGATCGGCGTCGACGTAGACGAAGTCCGTGGTGTTGTCGGTGATGGTGAAGGTTGCGCCGGACTCGCACGAAAGTGTGCCGCCCTCGAGCTCGCGGGGCACCGAGGTCCCCTGGCTGAACCGGACGAAGTCGACGCCCACCTGGTTGACCACCAACCGCCGCATCTGCGGTGCCAGTGGCGTGGGCACCGACGTCGTCGCGCTGTCGTCGATCGTGACCGTCAGGGCGCCGGACGTTCCGGTCGTGACCGAGCCCGCGTGCCCGTCTTCTGCAGCGGCGCCTCCGAGCCCGCCGGGCGCCGTCGCGTTGGCCAAGGTGAAGCCGCTGTTGGTGGTGAAGGACAGGAGAACTCGCCCGCCGCCGCCGCCGGCACCACCGGCGCTGCCACCGGCACCGCCGCCGCTACGAACGAGGCCTCCACCGGCCACGGTGTCGGTGGTGACCCACACCGAGCCTCCGGCGCCACCGCCGCCGTCCATCGGACCTTCCTCGGCGGCATCTGCGCCGTCGGCCACGATGACGCCGTCGAGGGTGAGGGTCCCGCCGACGTCGAGGCGAATGACGCCACCGCCGGCACCCGCGGCCGCCGTGAACACACTCCCTTCGCCGCCGCCCGCGCCGTGGTTGACCGGCGCCAGGGGAGAGCCATAGACCGCGCCAGGCGTGGCACCGCCGCCGTAGCCTCCGTGCGAGCCACCGCTGCCTGCGTCGGCGACCTGGCCGAGCACGACCTGGCCGAAGAGGGTCTCCTCTTCGGCGTGACCCAAACCGGAGACGTCCACGGCCGAGGTCGCGTCGATGGTCACGTCGCCCGGCACGGTGAGGTCCAGGCGGCCCTCCACGAACGCGGTCCCGGTCGCGTGGGGCTGATGCGTGACCCGCCCGCCATCGAGGAGGTCCAGGTTTGCCAGGGTCCATCGGCCGTCGAAGGACGCCTTGGCGCCTCCGCTGACCTCCACGTCTACGGTCGACAGGTCGACCACCTCGCTGACGACGGGCGTACTGCCGAGGCCGAGCGTGTTCAGGGGCGTAGCGCCAGCATCCACGGTGACGGTGCTGCTGGAGTTGTCGGTCACCATGAAGACCGTCGCGTTCCCTTCGAAGCGGACGCCCTTGCCGACGAGCTGGCCGTCAAACCACTCCGCGCCACCCTGGACGTTGAAGCTGTCGGCCTGGAGAGAGGTCGCCTTTCGATGGCCGAAAGCGGACGTCGGCGACGAGCCGTGCTCAGCGGCGGTTCCGCTCCCCTGGATGCGCAGCCTGGCGTTTCCAACGGGGGCTCCGGCGGCGAGCTGTTGGAACAGCGCCGTGCCACCGCCGCCGGGTCGGCCACCGCTTCCGCCCAGAGCGGTCGCGTTGGCCAGGTCGAAGGTCCCGAGTGTCTCGTACTCGACGCGGAGACGGCCCCCGCCGCCACCGCCGGAGTCGGCGTGGGTGGGCCCACCGGCGCCGCCGTTGGCCATGATCAGACCGTCACCGTCCAGGCTGCCCGTCTGGATCCAGACCGAGCCACCACCGCCGCCGTGGGACGCGCAGTTGGCCGGCTCGGTGTAGCCGTCGGCACCATTCGCCGCGATGACTCCCTCGACGATGAGCGCGTTTGCCGTGATCCAGACGCGACCGCCGCCGTTGCTCGAGTCGGCAGGGCAGCCTGACGTCGACGTGTAACCGGCGCCCGCGCCCAGCGTGAACGGTGCGGTCATGTCGCCGTATGTCACGCCGGAGTCGTTACCGCCGCGCCCTCCGTGAGAGCCGCCGCCACCGAAGGCGCCCAGCGAGTTGCTCTGGGTGTTCCCAAACGAGATGCCGGCTCCGAAGCAGCCGCCTGTGCCGTTCGGTCCCAGAACGCACTGGCCCAGGTAGCCCAGGCCGCTGACGTCGATGCCGGCGGTCGGTCCCACGGTGATGGTACCGGCGGTGATGCGGAGGCCCTGCTCGGCGTCGGTGCGGGTCTGCGGATGGCTCAGTCGCGCGTTGTCCGCCAGGGTGACATCGCCCAGGTTCAGGTCGTCCACCGCAGCCACGTTGGCGTTGCCCTCGACGCGCAGAGCCGCGCCGCCACCGACCGAGCTGCCCGTGGCGCTGGCGCCGAACACGGGGTTCGGGAAGCCATCGCCGGTGCCGAAGTCGGTCACAAGGACCTCGGTGTTGCCCCCGAAGTCGGTGTAGATGGTTCCGGGTCCGCCGGGTTCACCTGGAATGGTGCTCGTCGGCGAACCGGCGCCGCCGCGGGCGTCGAGGGTGCCCGACCATCCGGAGGCGTCCGTCGCGACCAGGGCGATGCGGCCGCCGCCGCCGCCGGAGCGGGTCAGCTGGTTGACGTTGTGGCCATCTCCGCCGCGCGCGGTGATGGTCGCGGAGCCGCTGAGGGTGTCCGCGGAGAGGTTCACGGAGCCACCGGAGCCACCCTGACCGTCGAGGTCGGGGGTGACCAAGTCTTCGGCGTCGGCGTGGATGCTGCCCTCGAGAACCATGGTCGTGGCGCTGATGCGGATGGCCCCGCCGCCGTCACCGCCCTTGTCCGCGCCTGCTCCGCCGCCCGAACCGAGCTCGATGGGCCCGAAGGCGTCGCCGTAGGTCGGGGCCAGAAGCGCGCTGGTCGTCCGTCCCGTGCCGCCGTGGGGCGCCGAGGTCGTCCCGTGGACGCTGCTGGCGTTGCCGACGGTGCGGCCAAAGCTCGAGCCGGGGCAATCGGGGAAGCCCGAGAAGCAACCGCCGACGTAGCCCTTGCCGACAACGTCGATGAGGCCGCCGGCCTCGAGGGTGAACTCACCGACGGTCAGGTCGGTGAGCGCCGGGACGGAGGAGGGGGTGGCGTCGGAGTGGGTCAATACCCCGCCCGGGCCAATGGTGACCCGGGAGAAGTTGTGGGCGCCATCGATGGCGACGGTGCCGCCGGCGATGAAGATGGCGCCCCCGTCGTAGACCGTGTCGCCGTCGCCCAGGAAGGTGATGCCGGAGGCCACCAGGTCCACGCCCGCGTTGGCGAGGATGGCGGTCGCTTCACCCGTCCCGCCACCCAGGTCCGTGGCCACGGCACGAACATGGAAGGTGTCGTCGGGCTGTGTCGGGGAAACCGGCAGCGCGATGGTGACCCTCCATGGAGCGGCGTCCGCGCTGGCGACGAGCACATCGTCGAGGAAGAAGTCGACGCGTACGGTGGCGTTGTCGTCGACCGCGTTGACCTCGACGTCGAGGCTCTGTCCGGGCGCCACGGCGTCGCCGTCCAGGGGCTCGAGGAACGCCACCGCGGGCGGGTTGAGGTCCACGATGGGCTGCAGGGTAATCTGCCTCGGCTCGAGCGTGCTGGTGTTACCGCCCACGTCGGTGGCGGTTGCCCCGAGCGTCACGGTGGTGTCGGTCTGAACGTCGATGAGCGGCAAGGTGACCTCGAACGGCGGGTTCTCCAACGTCGCCAGGGGTTGGCCGTCGACGGTGAACACGACTTCGGCCACGCCCACGTCGTCGGTCGCCTGGACGGCGAACACGATGGGGTCACCTTCGTCGAAGACATCGCCGTCGTCCGGGGACAAGCCGACGAGCATCGGTGGCGTACCCAGCAGGTCCACGGTGCGTTGGTGGCGACCCAGGCTGATCAGGTCCTCGAATGCGGCGTAGTGGTAGTCGCCCGCGACGGCGAGGTGGGCAGCCCCGCCAGCGATGCCGTCCTTGACCTGGGAGTGGTCGACCCAGCCGAGGATCGGCAGCTGGTCGGGGAGCTCGGAGCCCAGGAACAGGACCTCCTGGCCGGGGTTGAAGCTGGCCACGAGGACGAACCGGTCGTAGGCCGCGATGCCGCCCGAGCCGCCCAGGGTGCCTGGGCTGTCGGTGAGGGTGCCCGCGCGGAACCGCTGCAGCGTGTTGTTCAGCATGGCGTAGCCGTCGCTACCGATGTTGGTCAGCCCCGACGCCGTGTTCAGCAGGGTGGCCGCTTGGTTCAGCACCAGGGTCGGGGGCCCGCTGGCGTTCATGACCTCGTCGAAGACGTAGAGCTGGTCGTTGCCGTTGGTCGCGAAGACCCGGCCGAACCCGTGGGCCACGTGCTGGAAGTCGTTGGCGGCCAGTTGGGCCTGGAGGATTCGGTCGTCGGTGCCGTCACCGTCGAGGTCCATCAGCCCCATGGCCCCGGGACCCGCGATGTCGACCGTCAGGATGCCGGCGTCGGTGCCGACGTGGCAGAGGCCTCCTACACCGATCGCGATTGACCGTGGCGTGGCGTCCACCGGAATCGTTGCGACGGGCTGGCGCGAGGCCAGGTCCAGGACGACGACACGCCCGTCGGCCGTAGCTGCAGCGAGGCGTGGCGCGAGCACATCCATCGCGACGATGTCGCTGCCGAGCTCCGCCACCTGCTCCCTCGGGATCGTGACGGCGACGTCCTCGGCCGCGAGCAGCTCGGTGCGGTCGGCGAAGAGCACCGCTCCCTCTTGAGCGAGCCACAGGGAGTCGTCATCAGCCGCCACCGCGGTCAGGTCGCCGTTGGCCACGCCGCCGTCAGCGGTCTCGTGGGAGATCCGCCAGCCGCCGAGGGCGACGGGATCGAACGGTTCGACCGTCACGGTGACGTCTGCCGACTGTCCGCTGTTGGTGACCGTAATGCTCACGTCGGTGGCACCAGTGATGCCCGCCGGAGCGTAAAGGCCGTCGGCGCTGACGCTCCCAGCGCCGGGCGTGTTCAGCAGGTAGATCGTTCCGGTGCTGCCGGCTGTGAGGTCCACGGTGGCGCCGCTGGACTTGGTACCGGTCACGTAGAGCTGCAGCGGCTCGAAGCCCAGCAGCGAGTTGACCGTCACGAACGCGGTTGCCGGAGACACCACCAGCCCGGTGATGGGGCCGCCTCCGTCGAAGTCCTGGTCGTCCAGCGGGTCGGTGCCGTCGGCCAGCTCCTGGCCGTCGTTGACGCCGTCGTTGTCGGTGTCGACGAGCGTCGGGTTGGTCCCGGCCACAGCCTCTTGCCACAACTGCAGGTTGTCGCCGTCGTCGTCTGCCGGGCCGTCGCTGGCGTCGAAGGGGTCGAACCCGTACTCGGCCTCGAAGTCGTCCGGGGCGCCGTCGCCGTCGCTGTCCTCGCCCAGGCAGGTCGCCTCCCCGAGGTCGACCGTGGCGAAGGGAATCAGCTCGGCGGCCGACGTCGCGCAGCGCTCGGTCACCGGAGGGGCGGGCTGGTACACGCCATCCACGCCCGGCGGACCGCTGGTGATGTCCTTCGGATCGCTACCGAGCAGCACCTCGACGGAGTCGATGTGGCCGTCACCGTCCGTGTCCTTGCGCGTCGGGTCCAGGCCGAGGGCCACCTCCATGTCGTCGAGGACACCGTCGCCATCACTGTCGAACGTGCGGCCCAGCGGCTGCGTGCCCTGCGCCAGCTCCTCACCGTCGCTCACACCATCCTCGTCGCTGTCGCCATCCAGGGGGTCGGTCCCCGCGGCCGCCTCCTCGGCGTCGGTCGCGCCGTCGCCGTCGGTGTCGGGCAGCGTCGGGTCCGTCCCCAGCACGGCCTCGCGGTCGTCGCTCAGGCCGTCCGAGTCCGTGTCCACCGCGGTCGCGCCGGGGTCGGTGCCGGCGGCCACCTCGGCGGCGTCGTCGAGTCCATCGCCATCCGTGTCGGCCATCGTCGGGTCGCTGCCCGCGCTACCCTCGTCGCCGTCGGACAACCCATCGCCGTCCGTGTCGGCCAGGCGCGCGTCCGTCACTCCGGCCACCTCGACATCGTCGGTGATGCCGTCGCCGTCGGTGTCCTCGAGGTCGCCACGCGTCCCGGCGGCCTGCTCGGCCAAATGATCCAGCGAGTCGTTGTCCGGGTCGGCGGCGGGGTCATCCGCCACGAACGGGTCGAGGCCGGAGGCGACCTCGTAGTCGGTGGAAAGCCCGTCCCCATCCGGGTCGAGCAGCTCGATGACCCCGGTGTAGGTTGCTCGAAGCAGGTTGTCGGCGTCGGCACGGACCGCGAACGCGGCCCGGTCCACACCGGCCTCGAGGTCGCCCGCGCTTGGCGTCCAGCTGAGGGTGCCGTTGCTCAGCGTCATGCCCTGTGGCCCGTAGAGCAGGGTGAGGGCCGGCGCAGCTCCCGCCGTCACGTCTACGACCGGCGTGAAGCTCCAGGCCTGGCCCGGGCTGATGGTGGCGGGGTGGGTGTTCTCGAAGGTCGGCGCGCCGTTGAGCTGCGGGTCCTCCGCCACCACCGTGAAGGACTGTGAGGCGCCTGTGCCACCAGCTGCATCGGCCACGACCAGGGTAACCTCGGCGGCGCCGTTGGCGGAGGGCGTCCAGCTCAGCGAGGACCCGCTCAACGTCATGTCGGCGGGGCCGCTGGCCAGGCTGACGGACCCGGCGCCGCCGCCGCCCGATGCTGCGACCGTGTAGTCAAAGGTCTCACCCACCAGCAAACGCGTGCTTGCCGGCTTCGACGTGATGCGAAGCGGCCCCGCGCCCCCCGTGGTGACCGTCACCGCGCGCGAGGTCGGGCTCCCCAGGTCCCCCGCGTTGGCCGTCACGGTGACGCGGTAGTCGCTGCCCGCCAACAGGCCGTCCTCGGTCGTCACCTCGACGCGGTTGGTGCGGAAGCTGCGCCGAACCGTCTCGCCACCGTCGACCGGCTCGGCGACGACCTCGTAGAAGACGTCGTCCACGCCCGGATGCGGGGTCCAGGTGGCGACGAAGCCGCCCAGGTGGTCGCCCTCGGGGGCCAGCTCGGACGCGGCGACCATGGCCGGCGCAGCGAGGGCGACGGTGGCTCCGCCGACCGCGATGGGTTGCTCGGTGCAATCGGTCACGACCGGGGTGATGCCGTCATCGATGCTGACGCACACGAAGTAGCTGCCTCGCGGGAGCTCGGAGGCGTCCCAGTCCACGCTGGTCACGCCATCACTCAGCGCCACGTACTCGATGATTTCCGTGGCTTCAGTGGGGCTGGCGCCGTACGTCACGGCGATGAGTGCGTCGCTGTCGGGGTCGTCCGCGGTGAAGTCGACGGTCACGACGTCAGCGTCGATGGCCAACGGGGTGTTCAGCGTGATGCTCGGTGTCAGGTCCGGCCGCGCGGCGACGATCTCGTGGACGCCCAGCGCCGGCGAGACGTTCTCAACGGTGTAGGTGCCAGCAGGCGCGTCGTAGATGATCCAGGTGCTCTCCTCGGGGGCGTCACCGAACTGCACGAACAACGCCGTGAAAGCACCGGCATCGCCCGTGTCGGCGTCCAACAGCGTCCCGTCGGGCATGCGCACGTCGAAGTCGGGGAGCACGCCGGCGTCGTGGGTGACCTTGATCTCCAGCGGCAGCCCGCCGGTCGGCACGTCCAGCGTGAGGTCGCCGGGGCCGTACGGCTTTCGCTCGATGTCCACGGAGCCGAGGCAGAGCGTCGGGAACAAGCTGGTCTTCAGGCACGCCTTGATGCCGCCGCTGGCCCCGGTGGCGAAGGAGTAGCCGAGGGAAAGCGTGACGTCGACGGAGCCGATGAGCGGCACGCTCGCGCCGGCGGTGAGGCTGAACCCGAAGGCGAACGGCGAGAACGTCAACTTGAAGTCGGAACCGACCCGGCCGATGGTCAGCGTAGGCGTGTTGAACGTGAACCAGCCCGCCTTGAACTTCATCGAAGGGAACTTCAGCGTCCCGCGGGTCTTGTACTGAAGGTAGAAGTTCTTGGCCCAGCCCAGCTGGGCTTCGATGCTCGCGCTGTAGATGTCTCCGGAGTCGTTGTCGAACCGATTGGAGTTGAAGCCCAGCGACACGCTGCCCTTGACGGTCGCCTTCTTCTTCTTGAAGTCGACGTCGGTCTCCGCGGTGCCGGACATCAGCCCGTCCTGGCCCAGGCCGAAGCCGCACAGATTGCCCTCGGCGACGCTCAACCCACCGTTGAAGGTGAAGCGCGGCGCGGAGAAGTCGATGGTCAGCTTCGCGTCCAACCCAATCGGCGTGAAGCTGAAGCAACCGGCCGACCATTTGGGGCCGAGGGTGAAGCTTGCTCCGGCGAACATCACCGGTGGCTTCACCGGGGCGCCGAGGAAGTAGCTGGGCCGCTCCACCCCGCCGGAGATGGACACGAGGAACAGCGGCACCGTGCCACCCAACGGAATACCCGGCTCGCTGAAGATGAGCTTGGCAGAGAGCTTTTTGAACGTGCCAACCTGGGCGGGTCCCTCGGGACCAAAGGTACCGTCGATTTCGAATCCGCCGCGGTTGCTGCCCTTGGGACCGAAGGTGAACCCGAAGCCACCGTAGATGTCGCCGGTAGGGACATCGTAGCCGAGCAGCAGCTTGTGGAACTTCATGAAGCCGCCGAAGAACATGGCGCCTTGGGTCACATCACTCTTGAGGTAGCTGACCTCGCCCGAGGGGAACAGGCCCGCGGTGTCGATGTCGATCTTCTTCAGTGACAGCTTTACGTCGGGGTCCTTGGTGATCTCGATGTCGAGCTGGGGCTGGTCGAAGCTGACCGCGGTCTTGGTCATCTTCGCCTTCTGATCGTCGCTGGCGTATGGGAATCCGGCGAGTCGGGTGTGCATGTTGCCGGGGTCGCCGCCCTTGCCGAAAGTGATGGCCCCGTCGTTGCCGTCGATGGTCAGCGGCCCGCTGAAGATCGTGTAGTTGGGCCAACGAATGAAGGCGATGGAGGTGTCCATCCGCATCTCGACGGCGGTGCCCGTGACGCTCTTGGCCTTGGTGTCGCACTCGAAGGGCCCGTCGCCGAGCTTGAGGAACTGGTCGCCCTTGGCGTAGCTGGCGGTGACCTCGTCGCTGACGATCATCACGTCGGCGTCGCCGGCCTTCTGGCTCATCTGGCCGCCGCAGACCCGTACGGCGCCGGCCGTGCAGCATTCTTCGGCCTGCACGATGACGCTGTCCGAGCCCCGGCAATGGGTCGACGGACCGCAGGTCACGCTGAGCGGGTGCTTGCCCGCCTTGGTGAACTTGTGGACCACCGTGAGCCCGGTGTCACCCGTCTGTTGCTTGATCACCTGGGCGTCCAGCCGCCACGTGAACGGCACCCCGTCGGGCTTCTTGGTGCGCGCCCGGAACACGATGTCCTTGTTGAGCGGCACGATGATGGTGCCCTCGGCGCTGCGTTTGGGCTGGACGATCTTGATGCCCGTCGGATCCTCGTCCTCCTGGCTGGCCGTCTGCGCTTTCTGACACTCGATGTCGAGCTTGCTAGCGCCACCGCTCGGCACGTTGGCCGCAGTGAAGCGAGCGCCACGCTTGAAGGTCCGCTTGGTGCCGTCGGGCAGGATGATGGTGCAGGGATCGTTCTTGTTGCCCTTGTTGTTCTTGCAGGTGCCGGTCACTGCGGTGGTGCTCGCGGACCGGGTGGGCGTGGGGGAGTGCCAGGCGCCGACAGGGATGCCGCTTCCCGGGTCGGTCACCACGCGGGTCCCGTCCGCCGACGTGGTCGCGGTGCCGCCCTGCACCCACATGGCGCTGTCGTGGTCGAAGCGCATCAGGCGCTGCACCGAGCCCGGGGCGTTGCCGTCGACGTTGGGGAACTCGGCGGGGAGTGGCGGGTCGAACACGGTCCCGCCAGGCTGGACGGCGATGACCTGGCGTCCGAAGAGCCCGTCGGCGAGGGGCATGGGAGTGCGGCCGGCCGGGATGGCGACGACCGACAGCACCTTCTGCGCATCGGTGATGTCGTCGGGCCAGGTGATGGTCGTTCCGGCAGGCACCGTGATGGTGGTTGGAGGGGCGCCGGGCGCGAACGTCTTCTCCAGAACCAGGGTGGTCTGGACGACACCACCGGCATCGAGGTCCGGCAGGACGCCCTGGTCCAGCTTGGGAACGAACAGAATCCCGGCGTCGTTGGCGCGCCCGGGGAGCACTGTGAGGTCGAATGGGATGCGCGCGTAGATGTTGCCATTGCTGGCCGAGAAACCGTCGATGAGGACATGCAGCGAGGTCGGCTCGGTCGGCTCGGCGGCCAGGGGCGCAAATCCGAGGGAAAATCGGCCGGCGCCGTCCGTCATCGTCGCACCCAGCCCGGTCACGCTGACGGTGGCGCCAGGAACGGGGTTGAGGTTCTCGTCGAGCACGCGGGCGCCGATGCGTGTGGGCATGCCGCCGCCCGTGACCGCCCTCGCCTCGAACACCACGGGCAGACCGGTGTCGCCGTCGAGTTGGGCGGTCACCATGTTGACCTCGAAGGGGTTGGTGTCGGCGCGGAACCAGGCCCGCGCGTAGCCCATACCGTCGGTCGTCGCCTCGACGACGCCCTGGGTCGGCTCCCCGCCCAGTTCCGGGTCATCGCCGGCCAGGCGTCCGTCGCCCGCGGTCACATTGAAGCGCACCTTGGCGCCGACCAGCGGGCCGCCGTCGTTGTCGGAGGCCTTCACGACCAGGGGTTTGAACAGCCAGGCCCCGGCGTAGGTCTCCTGCTGGTCGCCCGAGGACACGTTGAGCGCGCCCACGTCCACCACGTTGGGGTCGTGCCGGATGCTGAATTCGTAGGGGTCGCTCGCGTTGCCGGCGGCATCGGTGACCACCACCTCGATGACGTTGTCGCCCAGTTCGAGGGCGAGGTTGGCGGCCCAACGTCCACGGTCGTCGGCGAACGTCTCGGCCGTCTGCCCACCGGAGGTGATGCTGAGCGTGGCGTTGGCTTCGGTGCGCCCGATCCACGACTGCCAGGCCAGGTCCGTCGTTCCAACCCAGGTGAACACTTCAGGGCGATCCGGCGGAGTCAGGTCGAGTTGGACGTGAACTGTGACGTCGTAGGTGCCGCCATCGGTGCTGGTCACCGTGACGACGGTGTCGCCGTCGGCCACTGCGGTGATGACGCCCGCGGCGTCCACCGTTGCCACGTCCGTGGCGGCGGATACGTAGGTGGCCGAGTCGGTGATGTCCTCGGTGTCGTCGCCGCCCGAGTAGATGGCCTCGACGATGAGCGCGTGGGTCTGGCCGATTTCGGTCAGCACCACGGCGCTCGGCGTCACAGCCAGCGCCGCCAGGGCCTTCGTCACCGTGACGTTGATGGCCGTTGTGGCGACGTTGCCTGCCACGTCGGTCGCTTCGACCGTGATGACCGGGTCCGCCTCCGTCAGGTCGCTCAAGGTCCAGGAGAAGCTCCCGTCGGGCTCGGCGGTGACCGAGTCGCCGTTGATGAGCAGGGACTCCAGCCCACTGGGAGCGACGCCGTTCGCTCCCTGTTCGTCGATGGCGCTGCCGGCAACCACGACGACACCACCATTGATGGCGGCGTTTTCCAGCGGCTCGGTGACCGTGATGCTGGGCGCCTGGTCGTCGACAGGCGGTAGCTCTCCGCCTGCGTCGGCGTCGGCATCAGCACCTGCGTCGGCGTCGCCGCCAGGCACATCGAGGGTGTCCGTGGTGTCGACCGTGTCCGACGGTGCGGTGTCCACATCGGCATCGGCCGTACCTGCATCAGCGTCACCTGCCGGTGCCACATCCGCGTCCGCCCCGGCATCCGCGGTAGCATCCGGCAGCGCGGGCCCCGGATCTGGCTCACCGGGGCACGCCGTGCCAAACATCGTCAATACGCAGGCGACCCATGCCAATCGCTTCATGTCCATCCCCGATACTCTTCCGGTTGCGGCTCAGGTACGGGGATGGAAAGAAAACGGATCGCCTCGACGATCATTTTGGGCTCAGGCCAACGTCAGGCAGGCGAGCCGCTGTCGCTGAGCTGGTAGTTTCGTGAAGGGTCAGGGACCGGCGTTGGTGATTTCCAACAGGTTGATATAGGCGAACTTACCGGTGCCGGCGGGGCTTACCTCCACCGTCAGCGTGATGTCGCCGTTGCCGTTCGGGCTCACGCCGCTGAACGTGACGACCTCGCTGGCGTTGTCCGAGGCCTCCAGGTCCTGAGAGACCCCATCGATGGTGTAGCGCGTCAGTCGGAACAGACCTCCGTCGTTCCCCGTGCGGGACCCCATCATGACGAGGTCATAGGTACTGGCCGGGTCCAGACCTGAAATGACGACGACCCCCGGCGGCACCGTCAGCGCATCGGCGTGGTCGGTGAACGAGCCCTGCCAAAAGGTGTCGCCCGACACCTCTTGCGGATAGCCCAAGGTGTTGGCGCCCACGCCCTCGGTGTTCTTGCCTGTGAAAGCGGACGTGACGACGTCGACCTGGGTCACCGTCCCCATATCGTCGACCACGTCGACAGCAGCACCGATCGTGTCGCTGATGCTGTTCCACGGACCCGCGCCCGCGACGTCCCCAAAATCGATGCTGGCCGTGCGCCCGACGGCGAGAGGCTCGTCCGACGGTGGAGGCGGGGGCGTCACTCCGGTGTTCTCGTGCTCCAGCAGCCAGGCGTAAATGTCGTGGCCTGCGGCGAGGTTGTAGGTCTGGCTCCAGCTGTTGTGCCCCACCCCCGGGTAGATGGTCTTCTTGACCTCCTTGGCCGGTGTGCACTGACTCAGAAGGTTGTCGATGGGCACATCGGTGCCGCTCACGTCGACCGTGTTGTCGGCATCCCCGTGAAAGGCCCACAGCGCCACATTGCCCAGGTCGCAGCCGGCCTTGTTCCAGGCCCCCTTGCCGTCACCGCAGATGGGCACGGCCGCAGCGACCACGCTGTCGGTTTCGTTGCCCAGGTAGTTCCAGATACCGATCCCGCCGCAGCTCAGGCCCGTCAGGTAGATGCGAGTGACGTCCACGTCGTAGGTGATCATCGCGTGGTTGAGGAAGGCTTTGATCTCGCCGGGCGAGTGGCAGCCGCCTCCGGGGTGCTGCGGGGAGAGCACGATGAACGGTCGGTCGGAAGGCCAGTTGTCCTGCTTGATAATCTTGGGCGGGCCGTTCTTGGTGACGTCAGGAAGGTCGGTGGTGCCGTTGCCGTTTTCACCGAGGCCGTGGAAGAACACCAACAGTGGCCTTGTCTGCCCGTCGCCGTAGCCGGGAGGGAGGTACTCCCAATAGCCCTGGGCGGCGGATGTGGAGCCCAGCTCGCGGGCGGTGTGCCGGTCTGACGAGGGACCGTCAGGAAGCCCGGTCGGCGCATCCGGAGCCGCATCGGGAGGTCCCGTATCCGGGGGCGCTGGGACATCGGCCGGGGATGCATCCGGCGTCGAGGCGTCGGCGATGGCGTCCGGGGCGACGTCCTCGATGGCATCAGGCGTGTCCGGCGCATCAGGCGTCGTGTCCGGCGCATCAGACGTTGTGTCCGGCGCATCAGGCGTCGTGTCCGGCGCATCGGGCTGCGACGCGTCCGATCCCGCGTCGGGATCCTGTGCATCGGGCTGCGACGCATCCGACCCCGCGTCGGGATCCTGCGCATCGGGCTGCGACGCGTCTGACTCCGCGTCGGGAGCCTGCGCATCGGGATTGGGCGCCGCATCCGCGACCACGTCCAGGGTCACCCCGGCGTCGCCACCACCGGTGTCGATCATGGCGTCAGCCGCGAGGTCCGCCACCACATCCTGGGTGCCGGAGGTCTCGTTGTCCGGGCATCCGGCCCATAGAACTACCGCACAGCCCCAGGCTGCGCACGCTATCGATAGTCGTCTCATCCGCCGATCTGACCTTTCATTCGTTGGGGGCACTTATGGAAGGCATCTCAAGCGACAGCCGCTTCCGCAATGCATAGAATCGGCCTCTACCTTAGCTCGAGCCCCAACGATTGCAGGCGGCTAGGTGACCACACCGCGCAGCACGCGGGCCGTCACCGTCGCAACGACGTTGCGGAACCACGCGTGGCCTGGGTCGTTGCGCGCCCGTGGGTGCCACTGCATGACCGCCGCGACCTCGGGCAATGGCAGCGGTGGCTCGCGCAGCACCAACCCGAGCGTCCTTGCGGTCTCCGCGAGAAGCTCCCGGGGACCGGTGAACAGGTGGTTGGTACGGGCGACGACCCGGGGCGCCAGCAAGAAGGTCGGCACCGTGACCCCGACGGTCCGTTCCAGGCCGGCCTTTGCCAGCCAACCAGCAACTCGGTTGGGGCTGCTTGTGCCTGAAACGACGGTGACGTGAGGGTAGTCGACCCACCTTTCGGGCGTCATGACCTCGCTCGCCAGAGGATGCTCGGTGCGCATCATCACGGCCCAGCCCACGCTGCCCAGAGACTTCACGACAAGCGCCTCCCGGCTGTCGAAGGCCGCTCCCAGGCTCAGGTCCACCTCGCCGTGTGCCAGCGCGTCAACAAGGCCCTTCCCAAGGGGGCGGTGTACCCTTAGCCGCGCCGCCGGAGCATCCGCAGCCATGGCCTCCAGGACGTCGGGCAGGAACGGCGCCAACAGGTCCGGACAGGCCAGCACGAACTCGCGCGACGTCGCCGCGGGGTCGAAGATGGGCTCTGAGTGCAGCAGCTCGCGAACCCCGTCGAGGATCTGCTCCAGCCGTTCCCGGAGCCCTTCGGCGCGGGGCGTCGGCACCATCTTGCGTCCCACTCGCACGAGGAGCTCGTCCCCCAACAGGTCGCGAAGTCGCTTCAGCGCGTGACTGACCGCCGGCTGCGAAAGCCCCAGGTGGCGTCCCGCCTCCGTCACGCCTTGATGCGTGAGGAGCGCGTCCAGCACGACCAACAGGTTGAGGTCGATCGACGATAAATTCTCACGGCGCATGATTGCGATTCTATCTATCGATTGGATGGATTCAACCAGGTGGCGATGATCTCCCGGTAGCAAGGAGGTACGGCATGAAGGTCTTCGTCACGGGTGGTTCAGGCTTCGTCGGTGGGCACGTCATCGAGGCGCTTGCCGGCGCCAAAGCGACTGAAGTGATGGCGATGGCCCGCTCGGAACGCAGCGCCGAGAAGGTCGCTGGCTTCGGCGCGACGCCGGTCCATTGCTCGCTGGAGCACGTCACGGCGGACCACCTGGAGGGCGTCGACGCCATCGTCCATTGCGCCGCCTTCGTCGAGGAGTGGGGGACCCGCGAGCAGTTCTGGTCCATGAATGTCGAGGGCACTCGCCAGCTCCTCGAGGTCGCCAGGCAGGCCGGCGTGAAGCGCTTCGTCCACATCGGGACCGAGGCGGCTCTCTTCGACGGCAGCGACCTGGTCGATGTGGACGAGAGCCACCCCTACCCGGCCAAACAGCGCTTCCTCTACAGCGAGACCAAAGCCGAGGCGGAACGCCTGGTCCTGGCAGCCAATGGGCCCGAGTTCACGACCTTGAGCCTCCGCCCGCGTTTCGTATGGGGGCCCCGTGACACGTCGGTATTGCCCGCCGTGCTCCGCATGGTCGAGGAGGGCAACTGGATGTGGCTCGACGGAGGCCGCGTGATGACGTCGACAGTCCACGTCGCGAACCTTGCCCACGCGGTATCGCTGGCGCTGGTCAACGGCCACGGAGGCGAGGCCTACTTCATCGTCGACGAGGGCCAGCGCACCATCAAGTCCTTCCTGACCGACCTCGCTGGCACCCAGGGCACGGCGTTGCCCGACAAGTCGGCCCCGAGCTGGCTCATCCGCGGCGTCGCGACGGTGGTCGAGGGCGTCTGGCGTCTCTTCCGCCTCAAGAAGACACCGCCATTGACTCGATTCGCCATCGCGATGATGTCCAGCACGGTCACCGTGGATGGCTCCAAGGCGACTCGCGAGCTCGGCTACCGCCCCCGTCTCACCGTGGCCGAGGGGCTCCGCCAACTCACTACCTAGAGCTGCTTTGGGGAGGCTCTGCCGGGAGTGGGGGTCGAACCCACATGGACATACGTCCGGGGGATTTTAAGTCCCCTGCGTCTACCAATTCCGCCATCCCGGCTAGCGCTGGAATGCTGCACACGGCGCGCCCCCTTCGCAAGGGGAAGCGGCCTCAGCAGAACATGTGGGTGACCAGAATCCGCCCCTCGGCGGAGATGACCACCCCTATCCCGTGGGCCGACCACTCCTCTTCCAGCAGGTTGTCGCGGTGGTCGGGGCTATCGAGCCAGCCGTTGACCATCTGGCTGACGAGCGAAGGGATGGTGTGCCATCGGTGTGGCTTCATCGGGCCGCCGCCCACGCTCTGGTAGCTTGCTACCCGGTCGCTGGCGAACAGGTTCTCCCCGGTCAGGGGACCTGATGACAGCAACGGACGGCAGCGGACACCCAGGCGCTTGAAGCGGTCCAGCGGGGTCGAGCCAGTGGGGCTGACGTGGGCGAAGTAGCGTCGCTGGGCCATGTCCCGACCATGCGCCCGGGAGGCCTCTCGGAGCTTGGGGATAGTGCGCAAGATGCTCAGTCCGGCTCCGGCTCGGACCTTGTTCACCTCGGCGACGACCCGTCGTTCGAGGTCGGCCGGGTCGATGGGGACGGGACTGGCGGATAAGGCGGCCGCTCCGGTGGGCACCGGCGGTCGATACTTCACCGATGGGCCGCACCCCACAGACACGCCCACCGTCAGCGCCAGAACAAACTTCAGAAATGTCGCCATGCATCGATTGTCCTGCGGTGCCGCTCTCTACGCCACCCCACCCACGGCCGCCTCGCTCTGGTACGCTCGAGGCTCAGCCTTGGAGAAGCCATGCGAACCCCTGCCCGCATCCTGACTTGCCTCATCGCTACATGGGCCGTGGCCGCCTGTGACGACAGCAGCTCGACGCCTACCGTCGACGTCTTCAACCCGCTCAGCAACCCCGCGGACGGGCCCGCTGCCGGCAACTCCAACCCAGAGGCCACCTGCGACGTGCCCGCCGACGCCGGCGCCGAAGACATCTCCGCACCGACGACCGTCGTCGGCGACGGGACGCCCGCGAGCTGTACTAGCGAGGCCACCGTCGCCGCCATTGCCGGTGGGGGCGTCATCACCTTCAACTGCGGCCCCGACCCGCACACCATCACGCTTCAGGAGACCGCCAAGATCGTCAACGACAAGGGGCCCAAGATCGTCATCGACGGCGGCGGGCTCATCACCCTCAGCGGCGGCGGACAGCGGCGCGTCCTCTACATGAACACCTGCGACCAGAACCAGGTCTGGACCACCCCCCACTGCCAGAACCAGGACCATCCCCAGCTGACGGTCCAGAACATCACCTTCGCCGACGGCAACTCCAAGGGCGAGACCGAGTTCGACGGCGGCGGCGCCATCTGGGTCCGCGGCGGCCGCTTCAAGATCGTCAATGCCCGCTTCTTCAACAACCAGTGCGCCGAGACCGGGCCCGACGTAGGCGGTGCCGCCGTTCGCGTGCTGAGCCAGTACGAAGGGTTGCCCATCTACGTCGTCAACACGACGTTCGGCGGCGCCGACGGCTACGGGAACGTGGGCTCCAACGGTGGTGGCATCAGCTCCATCGGCCAGTCTTGGACCATCATCAACAGCCTCTTCTCCCACAACTCCGCCATCGGCAACGGCGGCAACCCCGCAGGCGCGGGGACCCCCGGCGGCGGCAGCGGGGGCGCCATCTACAACGATGGCAACGAGATGACCCTGTCCCTGTGCGGTACCCGTATCGAGCACAACGACGTCGTGCAGCACGGGAGCGCCATCTTCTTCGTCAGCAACAACAAGACAGGCGACATCCGCATCGACCGCTCGGTCATCACCAACAACACGGGTGGCTCCTGGTACCCGACCCAGCCCCAGATCTCCGGGCACCAAGAGACGGTCATCGCTGTGACGAACAGCACCATCGAGTAGCTGCGGGCAGACCGCTCAGTTCTTGGTGAACCGCTTCATCTTTCGGGCGATGACCCGGGTGTTTCGCTCGAATGAAGGCAGGCACTTCTTGATGCGCTTGTCGTCTAGCAGCATCCGCCCCTTCATCCAGTCCTGCGGCGATACCGCATAGGAGTGACACATCGTCGCCCGGATGCGGGCCGCGGTGAGGTAGTGCCCCTTCCAGAACTTGGTCTTCACCAGCCGCTTCTGGGTCCGGCCCACCGACGCCTTGATGAGGGCTTCAGCGCCACGAGCGATGTCCTCGGCCGCTGCCTTCCCGGCATCATTCTTCGCGGTTGCGGTCAGCAGGAGCCAACCGCCGTAGATGGCGATGTCCTCCTCGTTCATCCGATCCACGACGTCGAGACGCCGGTTGTACTCGTGCGCCACCAGGTGGTGCACCAACCACATCGCGGCGCCGACCGTCGCCGCGTCCAGCGCCTTGTCCTTGAAGTCCGAGGCGAACAGGCCCCTGAGCCGGTCCATCAGCTGGTAGCAGATGGTGACGCCGCCATCACCGCCGTATGCGGATGCACTGGAGCAGCTGCGGAAGGTGATGGGCATGGGCCGCTCGGCGTTTCGCTTCTTGCGACCCATCGCGAACGCCGGGCCCAGGACACCGGTGAAGCGCTCTACCGCCTTGCTGGCCTGGAGAAGAGTCATGGCCGCCTGCGCGGCTTCGTCATCCTTGACGGGCTCGTACTTCACCGGGAGGAGTGGGTGACCCGCTCCGGAGGCGACGACAGCTTTTGGCTGTGGTTTCGGCTCGGGCTTGGGCTGTGGTTTCGGCTCGGGCTTGGGCTGTGGTTTCGGCTCGGGCTTGGGCTGTGGTTTCGGCTCTGGCTTGGGTTCCGGTTTCGGCTCTGGCTTGGGCTTCGGTTTCGGCTCTGGCTTGGGCTTCGGTTTCGGCTCGGGCTGTGGTTTCGGCTCGGGCTTGGGCTCTGGCTTGGGCTCCGGTTTTGGCTCGGGCTTGGGCTCCGGTTTTGGCTGTGGTTTCGGCTCGGGCTTGGGCTTCGCCTTGGCCTCCGCAGCCTGTAGCTCGTCCAGGTCGATGACGTCGTCGTCCTTGCCATCATTCTTCGGCTCGGGCTTGGCCTCCGGCTTCGGCTCCGGCTTGGCCTCGGGCTTCGGTTCCGGCTTGGCCTCCGGCTTCGGTTCCGGCTTGGCCTCCGGCTTCGGTACCGGCTTGGCTTCGGGCTTCGGTACCGGCTTGGCCTCGGGCTTCGGCTCGGCCTTATCAGCTTTCTTTGCGGCCGTCTCACCGTCGGTCTTCTTGGCCGCGACAGGTTTTGAGTCGCCCTTGGCCGCCCCGTCGCCGTCGTCGCCTCCCAGCGCGATGACCAAGACCAACACCAACACCAACGCAGCCAGCCCCGCGACGATCTTGGGCAGGTGCTTCTTCCACGCGGGTGTGAAGTCCAGATCTGCGGGCAGATCGTAGTGCGGCGGTGCCGGTGCCGGTGCCGGAGCCGGTGCCGCTGTGGGCGGGGGGGCATCCGGGACGTAGTCGGGGTCCGGCGACAGGTCGATGGGGGCGTCGATGTCGATACTGACATCCGCTCCCACCCTCGCTCCTCCCTCTACGACGGGCGCGTCCTCCAACGCATCGGCAGTGATGTCTGCCAGGACCTCGTCCACCTGATCCAGGTTCAGCTCGAAGTCCGGCGCGGTGAAGCTCGGCTCCTCCAGCTTGGGCGGATCCGGGTCGGTGGCTTCGTCCCCAGGCAGGTCATCCAACGCCAGCGGCAAGCCCGGCGGAGGTGGGGGAAGCGGCGGCGGCGGCCCCGGAGTGGGTGGCGCGGCGGGTGTTCTGGGAACCGGCGGAAGCGCGGGTGTCGGCGGTAGCTGCGGCACCGGCTCTTCGACCGTGTCTCGCGCCAGGAACGGCACCGGGACTTCCATCGTGTCGGAAGACTCGGAGGTCTTCTTGACCGGCGCCAAGCCCATGATGGTTCCGGCCTGACGCCGCTTCTTGAGACTCAGGGGTGCGGCGCAGTTGGAGCAGATAACCGCTCCCGCTGCGTTCACGTGACCGCATTTCTTGCACTTGGCCATGAGGGCTCAGCATACCCCTGCGTCGACGCGCTGCCTACGAAGCACCTGCAACCCCCCTCAGAACTGCTGCGAAAGCGTCAGCAGGACGTTGAAGGCCTCCAGCGGATAGTCGATGCCCTTGAAGCCCGGGTCGCCGTCCGTCTGGTTCACCAGGTTCTCTGCGCGCAGCGCGATGTAGGTTCTGCGTTCGTCCCACAGCGTGAGGTCCGCAGTCACCGCCAACGCGGTCACGACACGCCAGGGCAGGTCGTATTGTGCACCCGCCTCCAAGCTGTTGGATTGGGACGATGCCCGGGGGCTGACCACCGAAACCTCGGGCACGATGGCGATGCCATGCGGCAGCTTGAACTGAAGCTGGGTGTGCAGCTGGAACGTCGGGAACAGCGCCTGGTCCACCGGTACAATCTCGAGCCCGTCCGAGGAGCGAGCCACCGAACGTGCAACGCCCAAGCCGATGCGCCAGTCCAACCAGTCCACCAGCGTCAGTCGGGCGTCGACCTCGGCGCCCACGATGATCTCCTCTTCGCGGTTTTGTGCCTCGAGATAGAGCCCCTCTTGCTTGTACGAGACCTTGTCCAGCACCCCGGTCACAAAGACATTGGCGAGCAGAACCCCGTACCTACCCAGTCGTACGGAGGCCGCGATCTCGCCGGTATGCGCCGTCTGCGCGTTCAGGTCCGCGTTTCCGCGGATGTCGAAGGTCGTCGCCGGCGTGGTGAACAGCTGCTCGGCAGACGGGGCCCGAAAGCTGCTGCCGTACAGAAGCTTGAGGGTGATGTCATCGCTCGGGGTCCAGACCACCGCGGCTCGCGAGGAGAACCGCAGGTCATAGATGTTCTGGTAGTCGATCCGCACGCCCACGGTCGCCGACACCTCCGGGGTAATGTCCGCCAGGAACTGCAGGTAACCCGCGTAGTTGGTGAGCTCTCGGTTGGGGCGGTCGGCGTCGGCGCCTGGGATGATCGTCCCCGCAGGGCGAAGCAGCGTCCCGCTGGCGTCGAACACATCCTCGAGGATCTTGGTGTCGAAGTGCTGTAGCTCGTGGTCCTCGATGCTGAGGTCGAAACCAACCGTCAGCTGAAAGCGATCCTCGAAGCGATACGCTGCCTCGAAGCTCCCCTCGGACCCAACCACGTTCACGTGGCGAATGAAGACCTCGTCATCGCGACCCAGGTTGATCTGCTCGTCCTCGTCCGGGCCCGAGAGCCCGATGCCGATAGAGCCTCGTAGCGTCAGCCCCTCCAGCGGCGCCCACAGGACGCTCAGCCGATAGTTCTGGTTGAACGATGCAAGGACGGTCGGCTCGGCCCGGTCGCTCGTGAGCGGGTAATAGTCGCTAAGCTCACTGCTCCCCTTGTCCCGCTGAATGCTCGCCAACAGCGACCACTGGCCGCTGTCGGGAGTGCCCACGGTGAAGCGCGCCAACAAGGACAGGGGCGAGAGCACGTTGTCGCCCATGACGCTGCGCGACAGGCTGCCGTCCACAAGGCCGGGGCTGGTGGACGGCAATGTCAACCCGCCGTTGTCGAAGGCCATCAGGTTGACGCCGACCAGCACGCTCACCGGGCCCGATTTGCCTCCGACCACCATGCTCGCGCCGCCGCGGACGCGGTCCAGCATCGCCCCGACACGCCCGGTGACGACCGCCCCAGCTCCATCCCCCTCGGTGGCCGTCACGCGGTCGGTCGTGATGATGTTGATGACGCCCAGGAACGCGTTCGCGCCATACAGCGCAGAAGCCGGGCCTCGGATGACTTCGACGCGCTCCACAGCCTCGATGGGGATGAGTTCGTCGCCGAAGAAATTGGCGAGGTTGGACCGGAACGCCACGGGCTGGCCGTCGATCATCACCTTGATAACGTTGCCGCGGGCACGAGGGCCGCCGTTGATGCCCCGGACCCCGAAGTTGTGCGAATGCAGGTCGTAGACGTTGTAGAAGCCCGGCACCGACGAGAGCACCTGGGCCAGGTTCCTCAGACCGCGCGCCCGGATCTCCTTGGCGGTGATGACCGTGACCACCGCCGGCGTCTTCTCCGCCGTGGTCTCGGTCTTGGTGGCCGTGGTCACCTTCTGGTTGAGCAGGTCCTCGAGGTCGATGTCCTCGATGTCCTGCAGGTCGTCGCCCTCGTCCGGCTCGGCCCTCTTCTCAGGCTCGGCCTTCTTCTCCGGCTTCGCTGGCTTTTCAGGTTCAGCCTTTGGAGGCTCGGGCGCAGGTGTCTGGCCCGCCGCTGTCGTGGGCATGAGCCACAACATCAACAGCAGTCCAACTCGCAGCAACCGCCCGCTCAAGCGTCCTCCAGGTAGCTTCGACAGTAATTCTGTACCCACCACGGCTACTTGGCCATTTTCGTCAGTCGGCGGGCAGCTCGGTGCCCGTCACCTCGATGGCGCCGCCCTCGACCTTCCACAGGGCGTAAGGAGCGACCGTGTCCCCGTTGGCATCCAGGTCGACCTCTCCCGAGGCTCCCTGGTAGTCGATGTCGGTTCCGGCCGCGATAGCGTCTCGGGCCGCTGCAAACTCATCCGGGCCAAAGACCGTGCCGCCAGCGCTCACGTCCGTCAGCGCGTCTCGAATTCCCTGACCGGTTGCGGCTCCTGCCTTCTCGATCGCCAGTGCCAGCAGGTAGACGGCGTCGTACGCGTTGGACTGGAAGATACCGGGTGTCTCGCCGCTGTTGGCGGCGGAGTAGCGTGTCGCAAAGCCCTCGTAGTTGGGGCCCGTCGAGCTCGGTGCGGTGCCGAGGTGCGCGCCGGAGAATGCCGTCTGACCACCCGCGCCGTCGATGAACTCCTGGTTGGCAGCCGGGTCTGTGAAATACAGGAAGGCGTCCGCGCCTGCGAAGTTGGTATTGATGTCCCTGACCATCTGAGCGCCCTCGACGGGGTAGACGATCATCAGCACGCAATCCGGGGAGTCGGCGAGCAGGGTGCTCAGTAGGTCGGTGTACGACGGTTGGCCATCGACGTACTCCTGGACGATCTGCACCGTCCCTCCTCCCGCCTCGAAGACCGTCTGAAACGTCTGCGCCAGCCCCTCGCCATAGGCTCCGGTCACGTGGGTCACGGCGGCGGTCGCGAATCCGGCTTCCAGAGCCTTTTGCGCCAGCAGCTTTCCCTGCAGCGCGTCCGACGGGACGGTCCGGAACAGGTACCCGTTGTCGGCGTAGTCGGTAATCGTCGGAGACGTCGAGCCCGGTGACATCATCACGATACCCGCGGGGGCGAGGATGTCGGTCGCCGCCAGCGTGAAGGCGCTGCCGAACGCTCCGACCACCGCCGGGACGCCATCGGTCACGAAGCCGTTGGCGGCGGATTCCGCCGACGCCACGGTGCCCCCCTCGTCACGGTCGATGAAGCAAAGCGTCTGCCCGCCGAGCACCCCGCCGGCGGCGTTGATCTCGTCCCGCGCCAGGTTCGCCCCGGCCCTCAGCTCGGCGCCGATCCCCGCGAGGTTCCCGGTGAACGAAAACAGCGTCCCCAACTGGATGTCACAGGTCTTCGCTTCTTCCGCACAGCCCGGCGCCAACAACGCTACAACGGTCAACAACGCCCACGCCTGGCGACCCATACCCATCATCCCTCTCCACTGCTTGCGGTCCCCGGATCATGGTCGGCCGCTGGGGGAGGGTCAAGGTGGCGTCAGTCTGCCCGTTCTTCGCAGTAGACCAGGTGGCGTCGTGCGTTCACGCTGTCCGGGCGGAGTAGAAGCGCCCGCTTGAAGCACTCGGCGGCCTCGCCGTAGGACCCCATGAAACGCAGGCAGAGTCCGCGGTAGAACCACCCGTTGTAGGAGTCGCTCTCCAGCTCGACGTACAGCTCGAAACCAGCCGCGGCCTCTTCCCAACGCTCCATGTCGTACAGCACGTCGGCGCGGTGGTAGATGGTCTCGGCGCGGACGGCGTCGACGCGCAGGACCTGGTCGTAGCACTCCAACGCATCCGACAGCCGCGAGCACTGCTGCAGCGCCTGACCCAGGTAGTCGCGAATGGTCAGGTCTTCGGGGCGCAGCTGGAGGCTTCGTTGATAGGAGCGGACTGCGTCCTCGTGGCGTCCCAGGCGTTCCAGGCAGAACGCTTTCTGGTTGTGGATGTACGGCGAGTCACCCTTGAGGCTGAGCGCCCGGTCCAGGCACGGCAGTGCCTCCTCGTCGCGGCGTAGCCGGTACAGCACGTACCCCTTGTAGTACCAGGTGTACGGGTCTACCGGGTTCAGGTTGAGGGCCCGGTCGTAGGCCTCCAGTGCTTCCTCGTGACGACCCAGGTCCCACAGCAGCGAGCCACGCAGGCGGTGGCTTCGCCAGTAGGAGGCGTCGACCCCCAGGGCGCGGTCACAGGCGGCCAGTGCGTCTTCCTGATGTCCCTCGTCTTTGAGGCAGTTGGCGTAGATGTACAACGCCCGCGGGTTCTTGCAGCCCAGCTCGACCATCGCCTCCAGGCGCTCCCGGGCTTCGCTGGGGCGGTTCTGGAAGTAGGCCTCCTCGGCCAGGTCCATGATCTCCTGCGGGGTCGCCTCATCGGCCCCGTCCCTGGCCAACCGCGCCGCCACCAAACCGGCACGGCGCTGCAGCAGTGGCCGTACCTCCCGTCCCCGGTACTCCTCGACCAGCGGCGCAAACCGGCGGGACGCCAGCGATTCCATCACCCGCAGCGCCACGCTCGCGTCGGCGCCGAGCGTCTCCTCGGTCAGCCGCTCCATCTCCTCGGCGATTACGGCATACGCCGACTGCTCCCCGGTACGATAGAGGGCGACCGCCACCATCAGGCGTTCGACACCTTTGACCACCGCCATCAGCTCGCGCATGAACGCTTTGTCGGCTTCCTCGGCGAGATCGACGACCGTTTCGATGGCGCCGCGCCGACCGGCCTGGTCGCCGTGGCGCACGATCGAACGAAGCGTGCGCAGGCCCAGGTCCCGGCGACCCAGCCGGACCAGCGCCGCGATGACCGCCAGCCGGTTGGTCTGCTGCTTCACCCGCGCCAGCGCGCGCTCGAGTGCCTCCGCGCTGGAGCTCACCCCGAACCGAGCCAGAACGCTGGCGGCCGCTCCCACCGTCGCCTCGTCATCCAACAATGGGACAACGGCGTCGTGGAGCGTCTCGGTCGGCAACTGGCGGTCCTCGGGGAGAGCCGCCAGGTGGTGCAGAAAAGCCTCCACGTTGTCGGCGTCCACCTCAGCCATCGCCAGCAACGAGTTGCTGGGCGTCTCCGGCGCCGCCACGAGGCTCAAGGCGGGGCGGCGATCACCCCAGGGCACCATCAGCTCGTCACGCAAGCTCGTCCCAGATTCCAGAGCCTCCGCCAGGTGCAGCAGCTTGGAGGCCCCGACGTTGTGCGCGGCCAGGGTGGCACGCACCTCCTTGGGGGCCAACGCCAGCTGCGCCGCAGCGCTGGGCAGCGCCCGCAGCAGCGAGTTGACCGGCACCTGCACGCCGTCACCGCGGACCTGCAGGTCCAACCCCGCGGACATCAGAAAGCGTCGGGTGGCCTGATCGAGCAGCAGGTGCGCCAGTGAATCGCCCGAGGCCGCGTCCTCGAGCGGACGCCGTCGACCCTCTCGGTCGATGACGATGGTGGTACCGGCCTGCATCACCAAAGGAGTGTACTCCCCGCGTGGCGACCCTCAAAGCACGAGGTGGTCGCCCATCCGTTACGGGGTGACAACAACCACGTTATATAGACCCGATACACGTGTGACGAGGTCATGGCAGAACGAGTCCTGGGCCCATTCAGGTTGACGCTTCCCCGCGGGAGTTTTCCCGACGGTGAACTCCACGATGCGTGGGACACGCGTTCGAATCGCGCCGTCGAGCTGATGGACGTTGCGCGCCTGAGCCGCCGCGCGCAGGACGGAGCGCTGCTGTATCGCAGCTTCTACGAGGAGATCGAGCAGCATACGTTGCTTCGCCACCCAGCGATCCGTGCCGCGATCGAGCACAGTGCCAAGGATTCGATGGACGCCTGGTACGTCCTCGAGCCTTTGGAGGGGGCCACGCTTCGCGAACTGCTGGAGCACACCAAGCATCTCCCGTGGCTGCAGGGTGCGGCGATTTTGCACCAGCTGACCGTCGGACTGGCCTTCGCCCATGGGCGCGGTGTGGTCCACGGCAACATCCGGCCGTCGCGGATCATGCTGCAGAAGAAGGGGCGCGTCGTGCTCGGCGGGTTCGACGTCGCCATCAAGACGCTCATCCGCACGAACGTGGCCGCGTTCGAAGGACTCTCGGACGTCGTCGACAACGCCAGCTACCTCGCGCCGGAGACCCTCCGTCTGGCCGAGCCCGGCCCGCGATCGGATCTCTTCTCCCTCGGCGTGGTCGGCTTCGAGATGCTGACGGGGCGTACGCCCTTCGACAGCGGCGATGCTATCCGACAGTACGCGCGGACGCGGCATGCCGAGCCGCCTGACCCCTGGGATGACGCCGGCCACCTGCCGGAGGCGCTGCGCAACCTGATCATGGAGCTGTTGGCGCCGACGCCCAACGGACGGCCGCTGTCGGTGGCCGAGGTGCAGGTTCGCCTCAAAGACATGCTCTTCGCCGAAGGGGTCAAGGACGTTCAGGCGTCCCTCCGGTCGACGTTTGCGCGACAGCAAGCGGTCTTTCCACGCGACGGCGTGGAGGGAGACGGCCGTACGCTGTCCATCCCAGAGGTTGGACCCGGACGGGGCGGGAAGAAACGCAAGACCGAGCGGCGCGGCCCGGTGCGGCGCGGCACCGTCCCGGGAATGGGCCAGCAGGATGACGACAAGCCCAAGAAGAGCCGTGCGCTGACCGACAACTTCGCAACGCGTCGGACCGACCAGATGGTCCCTGCGCCCGATGGCGGCCCCCCCGAACCCGACGGGGGTGGTCCGCGCAAACGCTCCACGGACCGCTACCGGTCGACCAGCGACGAAGCAGCGACGGCGCAACCTCGACGCTCCATCGCCCTGGAGGTCCTGGCCAACGAAGGCTACTTCGAGAAGACCGCTCGCAAGTCCAAGAACACGACGCAGCAGTTCATTCTGCTGGGCGTGGCCCTGATCGGTGCGCTGCTGTTGGTCTACTTCTTCGTCCTCGGAGACCCGGCTGGCACCCAGATCGTGGATACCACCGCAGTGGAGCGTTCCCGCACCGAGATCGCCGCTCCCACCGATGACGAAGAGGCCGAAGAGTCGTTCGAGGGTCGGGCTGCCGAGGCCTCGCCGCCATCGAGCAAGAAGCGGGTGGCCACCAGCCGCGCTGCGAAGGTCCGGGTGCGGCTCAAGGCAGACAACCCAGCCGCCGCCGAACGCCTGGCCCGGCAGGCGATCACCGAAGCGCCCAACGACCCCGAGTTGCGGTACCTGCTGGGCGAGGCGCTGTATCGTCTGAAACAGCCCGACGCGGCGCTCAAGAGTTTGCGCGAGGGGGATCGCCTGGGCGGACGGAGCGCGAACAAGGGGCTGATCCTGGCGGCCGAGCTCCTGGAGGGCGACGCTAAGTTCCAGGCGGCGCTGGCGCTGCATCAAGAGGCCCTGGGGATCGACCGGACGGCCGGGGCTCTGGCTGGCGTCGCGCGCGCGCTGATCGGGCTCGAGCGTCTGACCGAGGCGGTCGCGCCGCTGCGGGAGTTCGTGGAGCTCAGGCCCAACGCGACCCGTGAGTTGACGCTGCTTGGTGATCTCGAGGCTGGTCTGGGGCGTAAGGTCGCGGCGATCGGCCACTATCAGAGGGTCTTGCGCATCGACCCGACCAACGGTCCGGTGCGCCGGGCGCTGGAGCGTCTCGGTGTGGCGACCGATACGCCGGCCAGTACGCAGGCGGGGCCTGAGGGGGCGACCGGCAAGAAGACGGCGCGCGACTACGAGATCGAAGGCGACGCGGCGTTCAAGGGGCGCCAGTATCGGCGCGCGGCCGCCTATTTCACAAAGGCGCTGGAGGTGAGCGACAAGCCCGACGCGCGCCTCGTGAAGAACCTGGCGCTGGCGCTGCACAAGAGCGGACAGAAGCGGGAGGCGGCTCAGGCGTGGTCGGCTCTGGTGAAGGTATCGCCCCGCGATGGTGATGCATGGTTCCAGCTGGGACGGCTGCTCATCGATCTCAAGCGCGGCGGTGACGCGAAGCGGGCCTTCGAGAGGGCGGCGGCGGTGGATTCACGGCGCTGGGAAGCGCATTTCGAGCTCGGCCGCATTGCCTTGGCCAATCGGGACTGGAGCGAGGCGGCTCGCCGCTATCGCGCGGTCCTGAAGCGCAACAGCCGCAACAGCGCCGCCATGAACAATCTGGGCAAGGCGCTCATGGAGGCCGGCGAAACCGCCGGAGCCGCCACAGCGTTCGTCCAGCTGAGCCGCCTGCGGCCGAGGGACCCCGCTCCGTTGCTCACTGCAGCTGGCCTCTTTAAGATGGCCAAACGCCCCCAGGACGCGGCGGCCGCCCTGGCCGAAGCGTGTCGACGAGGGGCCCGGCAAGCCTGTCAGCCTCAGTGAACGCGTATGGGACGTAAGAAGAACAAGGGCACCAAGCCCAAGCCAACATCCTCGGGCGGCTCGATGTCGGGCATGCGCAGTGGCTTCAAGTCGGCCGTGGGTCAGGGCAAAAAGAAGAGGTCCAAGAAGTCGTCGATGGACTTCATGGACGTCCTGACCATCGGCATGGTGCTCGCCGTGGTGGTCATCGCCATCTGGCAGTTCACGCGCTAGCCGAGTCGCGCCCGAGCGCGTCTCGACGACGCACTCGGGTTCACCACATCACGCCTGGGCGACCTCACCCATGGGCGGGTTGGTCGGCGGCTCCAGCGCCAGGTTCAGCGCTTCGTCGACGCGTGAGACGAAGTGGATGTCGAGGTCCTTCTGCACCTCGTCGGGGATGTCGGGCAGGTCCTTCTTGTTCCGCTCCGGCAGCAGTACTCGCTTGATGCCGCTGCGGTGGGCAGCGATGACCTTCTCCTTGATCCCGCCCACCGGCAGGACCATGCCGCGCAGGGTCAGCTCCCCCGTCATCGACACGTCCCCGCGAACGCGGCGGTCCGTCAGAAGCGACGCCAGCGCCGTGAACATCGTCACGCCCGCGCTCGGGCCATCCTTGGGAATGGCGCCCGCAGGTACGTGCAGGTGGAGGTCCTGGTCTTTGAAGACGCTCGGCGACACACCGTAGTACTCGGCCTTGCTGCGCATGTAACTCAGCGCGATCTCGGCCGACTCCTTCATCACCTCACCCAGCGAGCCCGTCAGCCGGAGCTTGCCGCCGCCGGGCATCTTGGTTGCCTCGATGAACAGGATGTCACCACCGGCAGCGGTCCAGGCCATGCCCGTCGAGATACCTGGGATCTCGGTTCGCTGCGCGGCCTCGGGGATGTAGACCTCGGGCCCGAGGAAGTCGGCGACGTCACCCTCGTCGATGTCGCGGCGTTCCCAGCTGCCCTCGACGATTCCCACGGCGACACCGCGGCAGATTCCCGCAAGCTTGCGCTCCAGGTTTCGGACGCCGGCCTCCCGGGTGTAGTTGACGGCGACCTTTTGCAGCGCCGCGTCGGTGAACGTCACCTGCTCCTCGGTCAGCCCGTGCTCGTCGAGCTGCCGCGGGACCAGGTGGCGCCGGGCGATCTGGAGCTTCTCGTAGCCGGTGTATCCCGGCACATCGATCATCTCCATGCGGTCCAGCAGCGGGCCGGGGATGCCGTCGGCCTGGTTGGCCGTCGCGATGAACATGACCTTGGAGAGGTCGAACGGGACGTCCAGGTAGTGGTCCATGAACGTGTTGTTCTGGGCCGGGTCCAGGACCTCCAGCAGCGCGCTGGTGGGGTCGCCCCGCCAGTCGCGACCGACCTTGTCGATCTCGTCGAGGATGACCACCGGGTTGCGGCTCTCGGCCCGCTTCATGGACTGGATGAACTTGCCCGGCATGGCACCGATGTAGGTGCGCCGGTGGCCACGGATCTCTGCTTCGTCGCGCAGACCGCCGAGGGCGATGCGCTGGTAGCTTCGGCCCAAGGCCTCGGCCACCGACTTGCCCAGCGACGTCTTGCCGACGCCGGGCGGCCCTACCAGGCAAAGGATGGGGCTCTTGCCATCCTTGCGAAGCGCGCTGACGGCCAGGAACTCCAGAATGCGCTTCTTGACCTTCTCCAGGCCGTAGTGGTCACGCTCGAGGATGGTGCGCGCCCGCTTGATGTCGTGGTTGTCGGTGGTGAACGTCTTCCACGGGAGGTCCGCCAGCCACTCCAGGTACGTCCGGATGACGTTGTACTCCGGCGACGTGGGCTGGATGTGACGGAGGCGGCCCAGCTCGCGGTTGGCCACCTTTTGCGCGTCCTTGGGCAGGTCGGCCTCGAGCAGGCGTTCCCGCAGCTGCTCCACGAAGTCCTCTTCGTCCTCCTCCTCCCCCAGCTCCTTGCGGATGGCTTTCATCTGCTGGCGCAGGAAGAACTCGCGCTGGTTCTTGTTCATCTCCCCCTTGACCTCGGAGCTGATGCGCTGGCTGACGCGCAGCACCTCTATCTGGCCGTTGAGGGTCTTCAGCGCCAGGTGCAGCGCCTGATAGACATCGTCGCACTCGAGGACGGTCTGCTTGTCCTCCACCGGCACCGCGAGGTGCGTGAGGATCATGTACGCCAGGCGCGACGGGGATTCGATCTGATTGACCAGTTCGGCGGCCCCGCTGGGGAGCTCGGGGATGAGGTCGACGATCTCGTGGGCCATCTGCTTGATGGACCGCATCAACGCCTGGATCTCCAGGGAGTCTTCGTCCTGGACCGGGCAATTTTCGACCCGGGCGATCATGTAGGGCTCGGTCTGCACGAACGCTTTGCAGCGGATGCGCTCCAGGCCCTGCACGACGACATGAAGGGTGTCCTCCTCCTCGTGGTGCACCCGGAGGATGCGCGCGGAGGTCCCTATCCAGTAGAGCTCGTTGGGCTCTGGCTCATCGAGGTCTTTCTCCTTCTGGCTCACAATCGCGATGACCCCACCGGTGCCCACGGCGCTGAGCAGTCGCAGCGTCTTGGGCCGACCGACGGCCAGCGGCATGAGCGCTCCCGGATAGAGCACCGAGTTTCGCAGCGGTAGGACAGGCAAGACCTGGTCCAGGGCACCGCCGGTGATGGGGGAGTCATCATCTTTCGAGGCCATCAAACCTGCCACTCGGTCGCTTTCTTCGCGGGATTCTGGGTCTTTTTCATCCGCCATGGCTGTTCGCTCCGGTCAAACCTTCGACAACGATGCCTGCAACATGCGTTCCGGCCAATGGGTGGAGGAAAAAAGGTGGCACGTCCAGGCAACAATCAAGGGTGGCGACCCGTTCCCAGGTTGCCGCTGTAATTCGTCTGCCGGGGTGAAACCGCTTGATGTTCCCAGCATCGGAACTATCTGCTAGAACGTGTTTAGAAGGTGCTGCCGAGGCCCCCGTGCGAACTCACCCATTCGACAGTGTCGAGCCCGTCGACCTGGCCTGGAAGGATGTCCCTGAAGGCCGTGGCCGTATCATGGCCATCAGCTGGTCCGACGGTCACCACTCGACGTACAAACCCAGCTACCTGCGCAAAATCTGTCCCTGCGCAGAGTGCAAAGGTACGCATACCGGCAAGCCGAAGGCGTTCAACATTCTGAACGCGCGGCAGGCAGCGGGTATCCATCGAGAGATTGAGATCGTTTCGGTGGAGCCCGTGGGCAACTACGCCATTGCGTTCGCCTGGGGGGACGGTCACCGCGAGGGTATCTACTCGTGGAGCTACCTCAGAGCGATGTCGCCGGAACAGGAGTCGGCGAGGAAGGGTTCCCAAGAGAGCGAGCCCACGTAACACAAGCGCCCGGTCCGGAATTGAGCCGAAGGTCGGCCCAATTCTTCAGCGGGAGTCCAGGAGGAAAGACAGTGAGCGAGCAGCGCGAAAACGGCGACGCGGCTGAGGGAGCCGCCGAACCGCAGCGTCCGCGTGTCGTGCGGAGGTCGCGTGCCGAAGGCCAACAGCGCCGCGCACAGCGCGAGAAAGAGCGCCAGAAGGCCAGCTGGTCCAACATCGTCAACGCCACCAAGGAAGGCGAGGGTGGTGGTGGCGGCAGTCGCGGCCGTCGCGAGGGCGGCGGCGGAGGTGGTCGCAGCTTTGGACGCAGCGGCGGCGGCGGTGACCGTCGAGGCGGGGACCGCCGAGGCGGCGACCGCGGAGCTCCTCGTGGCGCGCGCAGTGGCGGCGGCGGTGGCGGCCGGCCCCAGGGTGGTGGCGGTCGCGGTGGTCGTGGGTCGGGTCCCGTCAGCGGCGGGTGGTCCGGCGGTCCTCCGCGCCGTGGACGTGGAGGCCCTCCGGGGCGCGGGCGCGGTGGTCCCCCCGCAGGTGGCCGCGGTGCCGGTCCCGCAGGACGTCGTCGGGCACCCATCGATCCCGAGAAGGAAGCGCGGCGTGAAAAGGCCATGGAGCTGGCCAAGGACAAGGGGATCCCGCTGGCTCATGCCCATCGCATCGTCCAGGGGAGGACCACCCTCAACGAGGTCCTCAAGCTGATGATGCGCCAGGAGCGCTTCGAGCGCCTGGTCAAGCATGATGGCCTGGACCCCAGCCTCGCCGGCCAGGTGGCCTCGGGTCACCTCTCCAAAGAGAGGGCCATCGTCGTCACGCGCATCCGCAAGGCGCGGAAGTATCCGCTGGATCACGACGCGCTCAAGGTCGCTGAAATCGAGGCGACTCCGGTGCTGCTGGACCTGTTCGATCGCGGGTGGACCCTCGGTACGGTCAAGCAGGCGCGGGTCTACGACTTCGACTTCCAGACCGCTGCGGCGTCGGAGCCGGAGCTGGTTCAGAAGCACGACGTCAAGGCAGTGGCTCCGGAGTCCGCCTTGAGCAGCATCGAGGCCGCTGCTGGTCTCGATGACACCATCAAGGGGCAGGGCCTGGCGGCCACAGCGGAGCGCTCCGAGCGGGTGCGGCCCACGGACCAGGAGCTGCTGGCGCTGATGGAGGCGGACGTCGACATCACCCTGGTGATGCGGGACGGTGAGACCCTCAACGGGCGCGTGGTCAGCTTCGGACGCTGGGACGTGACGCTTGCGCTGGCCGACGGGCAGGACGAGCCAGCCCCCGTGACGGTGCTGTTCCACGCGCTGCACAAGAAGTCGCTGGAGCAGAAGTAGACGCTGATGGCGCGACGCGGGGGCGGTTCCGGCCGGCTGCGCATCGTGGCCGGCGACTTCGGCGGCCGTTTCATCGAGGCCCCTCGGGGCCAGGTGGCGCGGCCGACGCTGTCCAAGGTCCGTGAGTCGGTCTTTAGTATCCTCGGGCCCTCGCTCGACGGCCTGACGTGTGCCGACCTGTTCGCGGGCAGCGGTGCGTACGGACTCGAAGCGTTGAGTCGCGGCGCCAAGCGGGTCGAGGCCTATGAGCGCCATCGTGGCGTCGGTCGGGTGACGTGCGCAAACGCCGCCAGCCTGCTTGGTCACGGCGTGGATGCCCGCTTCCGACTGCATCCAGGCACGCTTCCCCAGGCTCTGGAGACCGCAGCCTGGGCGCCCTATGACCTTCTGTTCATGGACCCGCCGTGGGCGCGGGCGCTCGCGGAGACCACCTGCCAGGCGCTGGCGGGGACCTACCGTCACCTGCTGGCAGACGATGCCCGTCTGGTGGTGGAAGAGGTGCATTCGGAAGCCCTCGCGGAGGCGGTCTACGATGCCATGGGCTTTGAGGTGCTGCTGCAACGGCGCTACGGAGAGGCTTCGATTACCGTGCTGTCTGCCGGGCCAGCCGCTCGATAGTGCTTGCAGCCCGGGGTGATTTGAGTAGGGTCCGGGCTGCTCGGAGGCGCTATGAGCGAACGTCTGGCCATATTTCCCGGTAGCTTCGACCCCTTGACCAACGGTCACGTGGACATCGTCCGTCGCGGTCTACGGCTGTTCGACCGGGTCCAGGTGGCGCTTGCGGTGCATCCCAGCAAACGGCCTGTCTTCGATGTCGAGGAGCGGCGCGCGTTGATCGCCGAGACCTTCGCCGACGAGCCGCGGGTCAGCCTCGGCAGCCTCTCGGGCCTGCTCGTTCAGTACGCGCAGGGGCAGGGGGCGGTCGCCATCTTGAGGGGACTACGCTCCTCGGTGGACTTCGAGTACGAGCTGAAGATGGTGCACATGAATCACCATCTCGCGCCCGACATCGAGACGGTCTTTCTGGCGACGCGGACCGAGCAGTCCTTCGTGTCGTCGTCGCTCATCAAAGAGGTCGCGGGGCTGGGCGGTGACGTCTCGGCCCACCTGCCGGCCCACATCCACTCGGCGCTTCTCGCCAAACTTCAGGGATAGCCAAGCATGCAGTTCGCTGATCGCATGACCCCCATCAAGCCCTCCGCCACTCTGGCCGTGACCGCCGCGGCCAAACGCATGGTGGCCGATGGCATCGACGTCGTGGGTTTCGGAGCGGGTGAGCCGGACTTCGACACCCCGGACTTCGTCGTCAACGCGCTGCGTAGGGCGTTGGACGAGGGCAAGACCCGCTACACCCCCGCCGCCGGTGTCCCGCAGCTTCGCGACGCCATCGCCGCGATGTTCACCGAGCTGTACGGCACCAAGTTCGAGCGCAACGAGGTGATGACCACGGTCGGCGGCAAGCATGCCCTGTACAACATGTTCCAGGTGCTCCTGAACAAGGGCGATGAGGTCATCATCCCGGCGCCCTTCTGGGTCAGCTACCCGGCCCAGGTCATGCTGGCCGAGGGCAAGCCGGTGCACGTGCAGTGCAACGCCGAGGACAACTTCAGCCTCGACGTGGACAAGGTGCGTGCGGCGGTGACGGAGCGGACGGCTGGGCTGGTGCTCAACAGCCCCTGCAATCCCACGGGTGCGGTGCTCTCCCCGGAGACCCTGGGCGCGCTGGCAGACCTGGCCGAGGAGAAGGACTTCTGGATCATCTCCGACGACATCTACAGCTACCTGCGCTACGACGGCAGCGCCTCGAGCACGGCCTTGGGCGAGCGGCCCCATCTCAAGGACCGCATCTTCATCGTGCACGGCGCGTCCAAGACTTACGCCATGACCGGGTGGCGCATTGGATTCGCCGGTGGTCCGGCGGAGCTCATCGCGAAGATGTCGACGCTCCAGGGGCAATGCACGTCGAACCCCACCGCGTTCGCCCAGTACGGCGCTCTGGCGGCCCTGCAGTCGGACCACAGCTTCCTCAAGGAGTGGATGGCCCAGTACGACGCGCGCCGCATCCAGATTACTGCGCTGCTCAACGACATCGATGGTGTCGACGCGTTGCTCCCCGGCGGGGCGTTCTACGTGTTCCCCAACATCTCCAAAGTGTTGGAGCGCAAGTTCCAGGGCGAGGTCATCGGCACCGACCTGCGTTTTGCCCAGCTGCTGCTGGAGCACGCGCAGGTCGCGGTGGTACCGGGGTCGCCGTTCGGGGGCGCCGGCCACTGCCGCCTGTCGTACGCCATCTCGATGGAGGACATCGAGAAGGGCCTGGCGCGGATGAAGGCGTTCATCGACGGGCTGGACTGAGGTCGGAACTCGCAACGCCCGTGCCCGTGCCCGTGCCCGTGCCCGTGCCCGTGCCCGTGCTGGCTTCGATGTGAGGTGTGAGGACGTCCGGAGCAGGGCTTCGATGGGAGGGTAGTGCAGGTCCGTCGCATCGTAGGACGATCTCATTCGCCCCCCAACCCCCCCCGCTGGCCCCGCTGGGGGGCTTCCGCCCCCCTTCGGGGCGGCCACTGCGCTCCTCTGCTCCTCCGCTCGCAAGCTCACTACGTCGCGCCGTCGCTCCGGGCCGTCCGACGGAGTCGGATGCGGACTGAACACGCGGCGAAGTATTCGGCGTGGCGAGGCACTGCCGCCGCGCGCCGAGATCAGCGTTTGAGTTCTTCCCTCAGAGAAAGCTCGTCTGGGCCAACGACGAAGCCCGCGTCCGAGGACGCGGGCTTCGTCGTTCAGGCGACCTGGGCGGCTAGAACTTGCCGATGAGCGACACGTTCACGCCCCACAGGAACGTATTGGCGCTGCGGAAGCGGGTGCCCAGCGAGTCGTACGCGTCGTTGTAGACCGGATTGTACTCGTTGACGCAGCTCTGGCAGCCGCAGGTCGTGGTGCCCTGCTGCTCCTGCGGCAGCGGCGGCGAGCCGGCGACGCACTGAGAGTTCGAGGCCTCGACCTGGTTCTGATTGTCGAGGTCCTTACCCGCGTCGGCGGTGGTCAGGAAGTGCCCCGTCTGATGGCCGATCCAGCCCAGGAAGCGGAGCTGGATGTGCTTCCACATCTGCCACCGGAAGCCGACCATGCCGCGCACCAGCGCATGCTGCTCGATGTCGGTCAGGCCGTCCGTTTTGCGGCGCTCGCCGGTGGCTGGGTCGATATCGCCCCGGGTGAAGGTCGTCAGGTCGCACGGCGCCTGGTCGTTGCCCGGGTCACACGCGCTGCTTCCCAGCCCCTCGTACAGTGCCGTGTATTCGCGGCCCTCGAACTGGTAGAGGATGTCGGCCCGCAGGTCGATGGCGAAGAACTCTTCCTTGCCGAGGTTTTCGTAGGGGATCAGGTCCATACCCAGGGCGATCTTCAGCTGATGACCCGGGGCCGCGAGGGTCTGGGTGTTGCCGAACTCCTGGAAGAAGGTGTCGGCGCCCGTGACCCGGAAGTTACCGGCGAGGCGGAAGTACGGCTCGAACCACGGCATGAACCGGGACGACACCGCGGTGCCCAGCTCGACCTGCCACAGGCCGCCGCCGGGCGCGTCGTTGTCGACGGCCTTGAGCTCGGAGGTCGGGAAGACTACGTTGATGTCCACGACCCAGTTGGGGTGGGTCTGGTCCCGCGACCAGGACATCGGCGCAAAGCGAATGCGGGCCTCGAGGTCGCCGACGCCCCCACGGCTGCGTCCGTCGAAGGGCAGCTGGAAGAGCTGCGGCGCGCCACCCGACGGGCTGACCGACGAGTTGGTGGTGTCGATGCCCTCGTCGAAGTCCAGCTTCGTCTGGTCCTTCAGCACATATGGGAGCACCAGCTCGATCGAGGCGATGCGCCAGAAGCCGACCTTGGCGCTGAAGGTCAGCTGCTGCCACTCCTGGGTGTACGTCATCTCACGTCGGTCCAGCACCTGGCTGCCGTCGGGGCAGAACTGTTGCAGGTCCTTGTCGTGGGAGATGCACTTGAACTCGCGGGTGATGAGCCCGGACTTCGACCACATGTCGAAGCCGACGTTGAGTTCGAAGTTGATCTGCGCGCCGTCACCATCCCTGGGGATCTGGTCGACGATCTGCGTCAGCTCGGCCGCGTGAGCCGAGGTGCCGACCATCGCCACCGCAACAGCGGCGAGTACCGTGGCGCGGGCCACAGCGGTCAGGCGTGATGTCCTATCAAAGCAAGGCAACTTCATGCGGCGTTCCTACTCCTCATCCCGGAGGTTGAACTCCTTCATCTTGTTCTGCAACGACTTGCGGGAAATCATGAGCAACTGTGCGGCTCGTGTCACGTTCCCGCCGGTCTGGTCGAGCGCCTGGACGATGAGCTCTTTCTCCAGCTGGGCGGTCGTTTCCCGCACCAGCTGCTTCATCGATACCCGGCCGACCAGGTCCCGGTCCAGTCTCGGTGCCCCCAGCGCTGCTCCGGCGCCCCCCGCGGCGCCGTCGCTCTTGAGCTCGTCGGGCAGCAGGTCCACGTCGATGGTGGCGTCCTCGCTAAACAGCACCAACCGCTCGAGCAGGTTCTCCATCTCGCGGATGTTGCCAGGCCAGCCGTAGCGGCGGAACGCTTCCATCGCCTCGGGCGACAGGCCGTCGATGGTCTTGCCCAGGCGGTCGTTGAACCGCGCCAACATGAAGTCCACCAGCAAGGGGATGTCATCAGGCCGCTCCCGCAGCGGGGGGACCCGGATGGGAACCACGTTGAGGCGGTAGAACAGGTCCTCGCGGAATCGTCCCTCTTCCACCTCTTTTTGAAGGTTGCGGTTGGTCGCCGTAATCAGCCGGACGTCGACCGTCAGCGTCTTGAGGCCGCCGACCCGCTCGAAAGACGACTCCTGGATGGCGCGGAGCAGCTTGACCTGCATCTCCGGGGGGATCTCGGCGATCTCGTCCAGGAACAGCGAGCCCCGGTCCGCCAACTCGAAGCGCCCAGGCTTGGAGGCGATGGCGCCGGTGAAAGCCCCTTTTTCGTGCCCGAACAGCTCACTTTCGATGAGCGTCTGAGGGATGGCCGCGCAGTTCACCCGGATGAACGGGCGTTCGCGGCGGCTCGAGGAGTTGTGGAGCGCCTTGGCGATGAGCTCCTTGCCGGTACCACTTTCGCCGGTAATCAGGACGGTGGTGGGGGAGTCGGCGACCTTCTCGAGGACCGTGTAGACCTCTTTCATGCGGTCGGAACGCCCGATCATTCCGAAGCGGCCATCCGCGTCGTCGCCGTCGTCGTCACCCTTGTGGGCCGTCTCGACGCCATCCAGCCGGCGGGAACGCGTGGTGTTGACGGCCTTCTTGATGACCGCGCGCAGCTCGGCAGCGTCGAAAGGCTTGGTCACGAAGTCGAAGGCGCCCACCTTCATCGCTTCCACCGCGGTGTCGACCGTGCCGTGGGCGGTGATCATCACCGTCGCCGTGTTGGGGTAGTTGGCCACGATGTGGGCCAGCAGCTCCATGCCGTCCATGCCTGGCATGCGCAGGTCGGTCACTACGACGTCGTAGTCGCCACCGGTCTGCAGCCGCCCGACGGCCTCACGTCCGTCGCTGGCCTCGGCCACAGCGTATCCCTCGCGGGCGAGCAACCCTTTGAGGATGGTCCGCATGTTGGGCTCGTCATCGACGACGAGAAGTCGCGGCTTTGTGCTCACTGTCACTCCCCCGGGTCCTTTTCCGAGTGCTCGACGCCGGTCACCGTAGCCCAAAGCGTGCCGTTCTGCAGCATCACCTCGATGCCATCACCGACCTTGGCATCGCTCGCTGAAGCGACGACGCGTCCGTCATCGCCGGTGCGGACGATGGCATAGCCCCGATCCAGATTGCCCTGGGGGCTTAGCGCTTCCAGCGTACGGGTCAGTGTCGCCAGCCTCTGCCGTCGCCGCGTCAGCTGCCGGGTCATGGCGCCCAGCGCCCTCTCCTGCAGCCGCGTCAGCCGTGAGCGCTCCGCCGAGACCCGCGACCTTGGGTGCAGGTTCGCCAGCCGACCTCGGAGGTCGGCCAGTCGCCGCGCGCGGGCGCCGGTGTGGTCACGAAGTCCCGGTCCGAGCCGCGCCAGCAACAGATCGACACGCTGCTGCCGCTCCGCCAACAGGCGCTCTGCGGCTCGGTCGAGGCGCTGTTGACTGTGGGCCAGACGTCGGCGCAGGGGCCGCTGGTCAGCGACGACCAGTTCAGCAGCCGCGGTCGGAGTGGCAGCCCGGACGTCAGCAGCCAGGTCGGTGAGCACCTGGTCCACTTCATGTCCCACGCCGCTGACCACCGGGACGCTGCAATCCGCGACGGCCCTGACCACTCGCTCATCGTTGAACGCCCTGAGGTCCTCGACGCTGCCACCGCCTCGGCTGAGGATGATGACGTCCACGCCATCGACCGCCTGCAGGTTGCGCAACGCCGCCTCTATCGTAGGCACCGCCTCGGGACCCTGAACCCGACAGGGCGCCACGAGGACGGACGTTGGGAACCTCCGCCGGATCGTCGCCAGGATGTCTCGAAGGGCCGCGCCGCCCTCGGCGGTCACCACGCCGATGCGGCGGGGGTGCCCCGGAAGCGCGCGTTTGCTGGCCGGGTCGAACAGGCCTTCGGCATGGAGCTGCCGCTTGAGCCGCTCCAGGGCCAGCAGGTGCGCGCCCAGGCCCGCTTCGGCGAGTTGCCGGATCACGAGCTGGTAACGGCCGTGCTTCTCGTAGATCTGCACGTCGCCGTGGGCGACGACCCGCATCCCGTCGCTGATACGAAACGGCAGCCGCGCCGCGGTCTTGGCCCAGATGACGCAGGAGATCTGCGCCCAGTCGTCCTTGAGCGTGAAGTAGGTGTGGCCTCTGCCCGCCCGCTTTACGCCATTGACCTCGCCCTCGACGTTGCAATTGAAGAAGACCGACTCGACAGCATGTTTGAGATCCCGGGTCAGCTGGGCCACTGAGACGACCCGCGGACGACGCGGGGACGGCGATGAGCCTCCAGGGCTACCCCGCTCCGCACCGGCGAACCGGCGGCTGGCATCGTTGAACGGGCGGTCGTCGTGCACGCCGGGATGGACTCCGTCGTCAGGGGTACCCCCCTTCATCACCCGCGGGATCGGCAGTGTCAATCACCGCGCCGGGTACAGGAACCTGAGCAGTGAAGTGGAGTTGTGCCGACAACGGCGTTAGATTGGCGAGCTATGAGACGCTGTCACACCGTTACGTCCGTACTTTTCGCGTCCCTCCTGCTGAGCATGGCCTCGGCCTGCACCGAGGAGGTCAACCCTGGGCTGCCCGACGTGTCGCTGCCCGACACGACGAGCGAGGTTGCGGGCGACGGCACTTCTCCGGACACAACCACGCCGGATGGCGTGACGCAGCCGGACAGCACGACCCAGCCCGACGTCACCACTCCCGACCTGCCGCTGGTAGACAACGGGCCCTCGGACGTGGTGGACACATCCATCCCCGACGCGCCGCCGACGGGTTGCGTGCCGGCCTGCGGCGACGGCGAAGTCTGTCTGGGCAACGCCTGTGTCGGCAGCTGCGGCACCACGCCCATCCAGGACCTCCTCGCCGGACTGGCACCGGGCATCGACGCCGTCGGCAACATCTGCAAGGACAACAGCAACGTCTGGGGCTGGGCGGTGGGTCGCAACGGCGCCCTCTACGAGGTCCGGAGCGCCCCGCAGAACAACAACACCCGGGTCGGGCTGTGGAACTGGAACTGGTGGGACGGTGACGCCGGAGCGGACGCGGCCCTGCCGCTATCGGAAACCATCGTCAGCGGGTCCGTCGACCTGTGGCAGGTCTTCCCCAGCAACTTCGTCACCCTCAACGACGACGCCACCTTTGCCCTTTGGGGCTTCGCCACCGGTGGTGCGGGCGGCAGCCTCTACCACACCGACCTCGTCAACGGCGGCGACAACGTCATCGATGCGCCGGGGCTCTTCGGAGGGACCGTGTTCTCCTCGTTCCTGCTCTCCACCGGAAGCGGTTCGGCCGGCAACAACGCGGGTCCGGGGGCGTACTACTACCACAACGTCCTGACCCTCGGCGGCGCCTTGGTGACGGGTCTGGGCACTGCGGTTGGCGCCATCGACGGCCACAAGAACGAGGTGCTCCTGATGTCGGGCTACAACGGCGCTTGGGCCGACTGCGGCGGAACGCTCCCCGAGGTCCCCGTCGCCGGGCAGCGCACCTACGCGTTGCCCCTGTCGGTGGTCGTCGAGCGCTACACCGCCGCCACCCTGCCCATCGACCTGGCCTGTGAGGGACAGGTGACCGAGGTGCCGGCCGACTTCACCTTCCTCGCTGATGGCCGCATCGCTACCCGCAACCAGTCGCCCGCCTTCGAGCTGACCGGTCTGTCGGTGCATTACTGGACCTTGGACGGCAACAACGCCTTCAGCCTGAACAACAGCGTGTCGGTCAGCGTCGGTGACACCTTCAGCGACGTCCGTGCCGACCCCCACTCCACCAAGCTGCTGCTGAAGTACCCGCAGGGCTATCTGGTGGTCGAGGGCCCGCCGACCCAGGACCCGGTGGTCGCGCCCGACCCGGTCGAGCCGGACCCGGGCCCGGAGATGGTGGAGCCTGGTCCCGAGGCCATGCCGGACAGCACGCCGGAGCTGACCGGCGAGGTCATGGCCAGCGACGCTATGTTGCCGCAGCCCGAAAAGTAGTCGGCGATCTCGGCTTCCCCAGGCGGCAGCGAAGTGCCATAACGGCGCTATGACTCGCAAACGCATTGGAATACTCACGGGTGGCGGTGATTCGCCCGGCCTCAACGCGGCGATCCGCGGGGCGGCGCTCACCGCGATGCGGACCTACGACATGGAGTGCGTGGGCTTCATCGACGGCTTCAATGGCCTGTTCGAGGAGGACGGTCACGTCATCCTCGACGAGGATAAGGTGCAGGGCATCCTGGCCCTGGGTGGCACCATGTTGGGCACCGCCAACCGCGGAAATCCGTTCAAAATGGTGGTCCGCGACTCGGACGGCCGTCCAGTGCGCGGCGCCGACGGCGAGATTCTGCTCCGAGACCGGTCCGAAGAGGCCGTCGAGCGCATCAAGGAGCTTAATATCGCCGGTCTGCTGTGCATCGGTGGTGACGGGACCCTGCGCATGGCGCAAGAGTTCTATCAGAAGCACGGAGTGCCGGTGGTCGGGGTCCCCAAGACCATCGACTTCGACCTGGCCGCCACCGAGGCGACGTTCGGGTTCAAGACTGCGGTCCAGGTGGCGACCGAGGCGCTCGACCGCCTGCGGACCACTGCCGACAGCCACGATCGTGTGCTGATCCTCGAGCTGATGGGTCGCTACGCCGGCTGGATCTCGCTATACGCCGGGATTGCTGGTGGCGCCCATGCCATCCTGCTCCCGGAGATTCCGTACGAACTGGACTCGGTGGTCGAGCGAATCTCCGGCCGCTTCGACAAGGAGCGTCGGTTCTCCCTCGTGGTGGTCAGCGAAGGTGCCCTGCCCAAGGGCGGCGCCCGTGCGTACGCCGAAGAGCGGGAGCACCCCGAGGGGCTGCCCGTGCTTGGCGGTGCCGGCGATCGTCTGCGCCACGAGCTCGAGACCCGATGGAAGGCCGAGGCCGATGCGGAGCGGGCTGCGGGGCAGGAGCCGAGGGAGCACCCCGAAGTGCGCGTCGTCGTGCTGGGCCACATCCAACGCGGTGGTACGCCCCTGGCCGAGGACCGCATCGTCGCCACGGCCTGCGGTGCGCACGCAGCCCACATGGCGGCCAACGGTGAGTTCGGCAAGATGGCCGCGTGGCGCAACGACGGCCCCATCTCCGTGGAGCTGAACGACGCGCTCCAGGAGCACTTCATCGAGCCCGACACGGATCGCCTGCTCAAGGTCGCACGTAGCATCGGCGTCTGCGTCGGCGACTAGCCGCGTTCCTCCGACAAGGCGAGCTCTCCCTCGGTTCCGAGGGCGAGCCGGCCCTCCTCCTGCAGAGCCGCGTCGGCAAACTCCAACGCCCCGCCCTCGGCGTCGTCGATGACCGCCAGCCCGCCCAGGCGGCGTTCATCGACGTGGCGTTGCCAGAGCCGCTCGATGGCCTCACGGCGAAGCGGCTCCAAGCGGGCCGAGCCTGTGAACTTCAGGCGTCTCAGCGCGTCCAGGGCGTCTTTGGAGCCTATGTCTCTCAGCGTCTCGAGGGCGGCGGTCAGCAAAGCGGAGTCTTCGTGGGTCCGGACTGCATCGAGGAGCCAGGGCTCGGCTTCGGGGACGACGTCATAGGCCAGGCCCCGGATAAGGGGCACCTTCTCGGCGTCGGGCCGTGCCTGCGTCAGGTGGCGCACCAGCGTGGCGCCCAGATGGGCGGCCCGGAGCACAGCCAGGCCCTTCACTGCAGCGCTGAGAACACCGACATCGGCGTCCTCCAGGGCGTGGTGAAAGGTGTCCAGGTCGTCAGGGCCTCCGATGCGTTCGAGGCGCTCCAGCGCCGCTCGCCGAATCTCTGGATCGTCGTCTCGGCAGAGCCGCCTCAAGTGCCAACGGCGGTCTGCTTCGCCAAGGGCGTGGGAGCAACTGAGGCGGGTCTTCGCCGACGCAGACTGCAGCAGCGCACTCAAGCGACGTTGGTCTTCGCTGGTGGTGACCTGCTCGGCCAGGGCCTCGAACGCCCGCATCTGCACACCCGGATGGTACTCGTCCGGAGCCCGTTCCCAGAGCGTCGCCTCCCAACCAGCCATAGAGGCGAACGTCTCGACGTACTCCGCGACGACCGTGGACAGCTGCGGGAACGCGAGCGTCACCGCATCTTCACCCACCTCGATCCAGCTGAGGCCAGCGTGATGGACCATGTCGAGGAGCAGTTTGCGTGTCTGCGGGTCGAGAAGCCGCAGGGCGCTGGCGCGGTTTCCGCGTACGCGGCGTCCGGCGTCCAGCTCTGGGTCGCCGGTGGCCACTTGCCTCCACGACAGTGGCGCCTCGGAGCGCCCCAGCGTGAGATGCCAGCGTCCTCGGGACCTTCGAAGGACAAACTTTCGTCCTTCCAACGCACCCACCCACTGCCCGCGGCCTGCACGGGTCAGGCCCAAGCGTTTCCGGCCCGAGGTCGTGCGGACGGCGCCGATGATCCCGTAGGTCCCTACGCCCAGCGCCACCGCCAACAGCGGAAGCAGCAGGGGGATCACAGTGTAGGTGTCGGCCATCATCCCAGACAGGAGTCTGCCGGGGGCCGACGTGAATCCCTACAGAAGGTTCGCCGCCAGCTCCGCCAGCGGGCTGCGCTCGCCCTTGAGCAGCGACACCGTCGCCGCGATGGACTCGCCCTTGAACCGGTCGACGCAGTAGGTCAGCCCGTTCGACAGGCTGTCCACGTAGGGGTTGTCGATCTGGTACGGGTCGCCGGTGAACACCATCTTGGTGCCGTCGCCGGCCCGGGTCAGGATCGTCTTGATCTCGTGGGGCGTCAGGTTCTGCGCCTCGTCGATGATCATGTACTGGTGCGGGATGCTGCGGCCGCGGATGTAGGTCAGCGGCTCGATCTCCATCGCGCCCTTGTTGATGAGGTCGTTGACCGCCCGGCCCGGACGCCGCTCGCGCCCGCCACGCAGGCCCAGCAGGTAGTCCACATTGTCGTGGATCGGCTGCATCCAGGGCTTGAGCTTCTTTTCGATCTCACCGGGCAGGTAGCCGATGTCGCGGCCCATCGGGAAGATGGGGCGGGAGACCAGGACCTTGGCGAAGGCCCCCTCCTCAGTGACCTTGTGAAGGCCTGCCGCCACGGCCAGTAGCGTCTTGCCGGTACCGGCCTTTCCGATGAGCGTGACCAGCTGAACGTCATCGCGCAGCAGCGCGTCCAGGGCGAAGTGCTGCTCGCGGTTGCGCGGCTTGATGCCGAACACGTCGTCGCGGAAGCGGTGGGTGAGCTGCAGCTCACCCTCCTTGAGCCGGACGCGCGCCAGGGCGCTACCGCGGCCGTCCTTGACCATGACGTACTCGTTTTCGTACCAGCGCTCGTTCTCGTTGGGCTCGGGAAGCGGAATCGAACCGTTCTCGAACAGCTTGCCCACCGAGCCCGGCGCGCCCTCGATCTCCGTGGCGCCCGGATACAGGTCATCCAGCGTGATGCGCTCGGTGTCGTAGTCCTGCGCGGTGATGCCCAGAGCATTGGCCCGGATACGCAGGTTGGTATCGAGGGTGACGAAGATCGTCTTCTTGTCCGGCTCTGTCTCTTTGATGAACAGCGCCGTCGCCATGATGCGGTTGTCCGCCTGATGGCTGATGCGGTAGCCGCGCGGAAGATCCCGGTTGGTGATGACCACCCGGAAGGTCCCCCCGTTCTCGAGCGGGACGCCGCTGGTGAGCGAGCCGAGCTTGCGGAAGCTGTCGATCAGCCGCGCCACCTCACGGGCGTTGCGACCCAGCTCGCTCTGGTGCTTCTTGAAGGTATCGATCTCCTCGATGACGACGATCGGCACACAGACGATGTTGTCTTCGAAGCCGAAGATGGCCTTCGGATCGTGGAGGAGAACGTTGGTATCGAGGACGAAGTTCTTCGTAGACATGTTGGTACGAGTGGATCAAGCGCGGTGGGGTCTGTCAACCGCAGCCGCTGACCGTCGCCCTGCATTGCAAAAACAGCGGCCGCCGTATTAGCTGGTGTCCCTTTGACCCACCCCGGGGGACTTGCCGTGCTTTCATCTCAAGTGGACGCGCTCATTCGACTCGCGCTGGACGAAGACCTTGGAACCGGGGACGTGACCTCGGTCGCGACCATCGGCGTCGACTCGCACTGTGAAGCGCGGGTGCTCGCCAAGGCCGAGCTGGTGTTGGCCGGCATGCCGTACTTCTCCCGGGTGTTCGAGTTGCTCGATCCCAGCGTGAGCGTGACGCAGCTGGTCGAGGAGGGTACTCGGGTCAAGCCGGGGACGGTGGTGGCCACCGTCGGCGGACCGACCCGCAGCGTGCTGTCTGGCGAGCGCACGGCCCTCAACATCCTGCAGCGTCTGTGCGGTACTGCCACGACGTCGCGCCGCTATGCCGACGCGCTGGACGGCTTTCACACCAAGGTCACCGACACACGCAAGACCACGCCGGGCATGCGGCTGATGCAGAAGTACGCAGCGCGAATCGGCGGGGCGGCGAACCATCGCTTCGGGCTCGACTCGGGAGTCCTCATCAAGGACAACCACATCGCCGCCTGCGGCTCCCTCACCAAGGCCGTCGAGCGCGCCCGGCGGTTGGCTCCCCACCTGCTGAAGATCGAGGTGGAGACGACCAACCTGGAGGAGGTCGACGAGGCCATCGCGGCCGACGCCGATGTCATCATGCTCGACAACATGAGCAACGAGGACATGACCGAAGCCGTGCGCCGGGTCAAAGCCAGTGGCCGCCGGATCATCACCGAAGCCAGCGGGGGCATCACCATCGAGCGCCTCCCGGCGGTGGGCGCCACCGGAGTGGACTTCGTCAGCGTCGGCGCCCTGACCCATTCGGCGCTGGCCTCGGACATCTCGCTGGACATCTTTACGTGAGCCGACCCGCGCACCACCACTTCGAGGAACTTCCCTCGACCAACGACAAGGCGTTGGCGTTGGCGCGTGAGGGGGCCGTCACTGGTACGCTCGTGACCGCCGAGCGCCAGACCGCCGGGCGAGGGCGGCAGGGAAGGGTGTGGACGACACCCTCCGGCAGCTTGGCGATGTCGTTTGTGCACCGGCCATCGCGCGCCCTGGAAGAGGTGGCCTCGCTGACCCCCTGCGTCGCCGTCGGCATCGCGCGCGCCCTGGCGAGCCTGGGGGTGGCGCCGCGCATCAAGTGGCCCAACGACCTGCTGCTGGGCAAGCAGAAGGTTGCGGGCATCTTGTGTGAACTTCACGACGTCACGGGCCCGGCCCCCATCGTCATCGTCGGCATCGGCCTCAACGTCGATGTTGATGCATTCCCCGATGAGCTTCGGGAGATCGCCACCAGCCTGGTTCAGCACGGCGCAGCGGCGGACCTGGCGAGGGTGACCGAGGCCGTGAGCCGCGAGGTGCGACGCATGCTCGTGCTGCACGACCGCGGGGGCGAGGTCCCCACCGAATATAGCGACCTGCTGGTCGGGGTGGGCGAGCCCATCACGATCAGCACGGGCGCACGCCCGTCCTCGGGGGATCCGGGCGACGGCATCACGGGCATCCTTCTGGGCGTCCGACACGACAACGGTGCGCTGCGCATCCAGACCCCCGAAGGCGAACGGGAGCTCACCAGTGGTGAGCTTCTGTTGACGGGGTATCCTGCAGCCGGCCAGGTCAACGGCACGGAGAACATGACGACATGATGGGTTTCATTTCCGGCTCCGCCATCCCCGCCGACCTCATCCCGGCGGGGATGGTTCCCCGTATCGGCGCCGACGCGCCGGACAAGATGAAGATGCTCATCGCCAAGGCGGTCGTGCCGCTGCCGCCGGCGGACCTGGGCGTGGCGCTCGCGGTCCTGGCGCGCAACGAGTCGGGCGAGGTTCAGGCCACCGCGATCCACTCTATCCAGGACATGCCCTCGGGTGTCCGGAGTGAAATCCTCAAGGCCAAGGATAGCGCTGGGCCGGTCCTCGACGTGTTCGCGCGGGTCCTGAAGGACGACGGCGAGGTGCTGCGGCTGTTGGTCCGCAACGAGGCCTGCCCCGACGACACGGTGCGATGGATGGCGCGGGGGCTCAAGGGCGAGATCCTCGAGTTCATCGCCCGCAACCAGCGCCGCCTGATCCGCTACCCCAGCATCATCGAGGCCCTCATCGCCAACCCGGCGACGCCGACGCCGACCCTGGCACCCGTCATCGAGACGGCTCTACGCAACAACGTGGAGACGGCCGGTATCGCCGGTTTCCGCGAGCTCGCCAAGGCGTTCTTCGGCGACGACCTCCATCAGATCGAAGGTACCGGCCCCAAACCCGAGAACGAGGCCGGCGAGATCGAGGCTCCGGAGGTGCTTGAGGAGAGCGCTGGACAGGGTGTCGACACCTCGGTGATGGCCAGCCTCCTGGACAAGGGTGCCAAGGAGCCCGAACCCGACCCGAACGACGAGATGGTCACCCGGGAGGCGAAGAGCCTCGAGGACCAGGAAAAGGGCGAGGAAGAGGAAGAAGAGGAGGGTCGAAACAACCTCTGGGCGCAGATTCAGGCCATGACCGTGGCCGAAAAGGTGCGCCTCGCGGTGATGGGCGACGCCACGGCGCGGGCCATCCTGATTCGGGACCCGAAGAAGGTGGTGGCGATGGCCGTCATGAAGAGCCCGCGGCTGACGATCAAAGAGGTGGCCGGGTTCGCCGCGACCAAGACCATCAGCGATGAGGTCATCCGGGAGATCGCCCGCAACCGGGAGTACACCAAGAACTACTCCATCCGGTTGGCCCTGGTGAAGAACCCGAAGTGCCCGCCGACCCAGGCCCTGTCCTTTGTCCGCATGATGAGGCTGGCGGACGTTCGGCGCATCGCCAAGGCACGCGACGTGCCCGCCTACGTGGCACGTGCCGCGCGACAGTCGGTCAACCGCAAGGGATAAGCGTAGGGGGCCTCAATAGGGCCCCCCACCGCACTCGTGCTCAGTCGTCGCCCGTGAAGGGCATGATGTCGACCAGCTCGGGCTCTTCCGCGAAGATGTCCGTCTCGATGACCGGATCCGGCAGCTGACCGGGCAGCGGCGGCGGCGGCGGCGGGCCACCCGGCGGACCGGGCGGGGCGGCGGGAGCCTCATCGGCCTCGACCGCGGGGGCGTCGGTCTCAGGCGCGGGCTCGAGAGGTGCCGCAGGCTCGGGGGCTGGTGGGGCCGCGCCGGGGCGCGGTGGTGGTACCTTTGGCGCCGGGGCTGCAGCAGGAGCACCATCAAAGGAGAGCGGCGCAGGCACACCGTCAGGGGGAGGCGACAGCTCGACGGGCTGCGGAATCGGCGCCTCGATCGCCTTCTTGGCCTCCGCGAGGACCGACGACAGGGTCGCACGCAACGCCGAGGCCTGGCTGGCCGCGTTGTCCGCCATCTGTTTGAAGCCACCCTCGCGCATCTGGTACGCGGCGATGGCCTCGCGCAGGGCCATGTCGGTCTCGGTGGCGCGCTTGACGGCGTCGGCGTACTTGCTGTCCAGCTCGCCCGCCCGCTTCTCGGCGCCGTCTGCCCGCTCCTCGGCAGCCTTCGCTCGGATCTCGGCGGCTTCCGCCTTGGCGTTTGCTTCGCGCGCCTCGGTCGCCGACTTCTCCACATCGCTCGACGCGCTCTGTTGCGCGGCCGCGGCCTGCTGTGCAGCCTCCGCGGCGTCGACGGCGGCTCGGGCCGCCTCGTCCGCGGCGGTCTGGGCGGAGTCGCGCTCCTCCGTCAGGTCGGCGACCTTCTGGGTCAGCTCCTCGACCTGCTTGGTCAGCTCTTCGACCTGGGTCGATGCGGTGCCGGCCTGCTCCGATTTGGCATCGCGCTCGGCCTCTACGGCCTCTTTCTGCTGGCGCAGCTCCTCGAGCTGACGCGACAGCTCGGCGGACTGGTTGGTCGCCGCGTCCCCGGCCTCCGAGGCCGCTGTCTGCGCCTGGCTGAGCTGGCCTTCCAGCTCCACGATCTTGGCCCGCGCCTCGTCGCGCTCGCTGACGGCCGCCATCACGTTCTTCTTGCCGGTCTCCGCCTGGGCCCTCAGGCGCTCGTCGAGGCCGTCCCGCTCCCGCTTGAGCGCCTCTTCCAGCTCGGTGATCCGGTTCTGGAGCTCCGTCGGGTCGAAGATTTCCTCGGCCTTGGGCGGAGCCTCGGGCTCTTCGTCGTCCTCGACCTCCATCTCGAAGTCGAGCTCGAAGTCCAGCTCGTCGCCGTCGGCGTCGACCGGGTCACCCAGCTCATAGTCCAGAAGACCGATGAACGTGAGGCTGAGGGTGTCCTGGTCCAGGGGCTTGTTCTGGTACGCGTCGGCCCGGGTGGGCAGGTTCATATGCTGCTGGAAGATGTCGTCGGTGGCCTTCTCACTGATGACGACCAGTGGCACCTGACGGTACTTCTTGCTCTTCTTGAGCTCCGTGCACAGCCGCCACCCCTTGGGGAGATCGACGTTGAGCACGATGAGCGCGGGCTTGCGCTTCTTGCAGTAGTCGTGCGCAGCCTTGACGTCGCCCACCACGACGGTGTCGGCCCGAGCGGCGTCGACCTCTTGGGAGACGACGCTTTCGGTAGCAGGATCGTTATCGATGACGAGGACTGAAGTCTTGCTCACTGACTCACCGGCCTGTCCGTATCTACCCAAAGAACCGGGCTAATCCTGGACGTACCCACGTCCAGTCCCGCAACCATCGCCATAGTCGCCCGGACTGTCAAATTCTCCCTTTGACCCCGCCAAACCTGCGTGTGACGGGGCGGGCGACCTACATCTGCGTCTTGACCCGCTTGGCCAGCGCCAGGAGGCTCTCCTGGGTGCAGACCTCGGTCGAGCACGTGACCGCGACGATGGTGCGCTTGAACGGCTCGAAGAAGACAAGGGTCATCAGGTCACCGAAGGACGAGAAGAAGCCCTTGGTGCTCACAGCGCCGGTGTCCTGCACGTTGGGATAGTCGCGCTTCATGTTGCGAAAGCGACGGTCGGCGGCGCGCTGGGTGACTTCTTTCCAGACCTGGACCGCCGCCCCGAAGGCGTCCTTGTTGCCGACGAACACCACGGAGTTGTAGCGCGCCGACGGGGCGATGCCGACGAGGGCGCCGGCGGCGCGCAGATCAGGCTTGGCCGTGATCTCTTTGACGTCGGAGATGGAGACGTAGCGCGCGATTTTCAGCGCGTTCACGGGGGTCGCGGGCGCGGGCGTCGCGCTTGCGGCCGGTCCTGGGCTGGGCCGCGAGGGCGTGGTCCGGGCCGGAACGTCCTTCTTGGCAGGCGTCTTCTTGGCCAGGGTCGATGGGGTCGTCCTGGTCTTGCCGTCGGGCTTGGCGGCCCCCTTCTTCTTCCCCGTCGCGGCCTTGGCCATAGCGGTGCGGGTCTTGTCGCTCTTGAGCGCGGCGTCGGCGCGCTTCTTGGCGTTGTCGTCACGACGCTTCTTGAGGCGGTCGAGGCGCTCCTTGCGTCGCTCCTCGCTGCGCTTCTTCAGCTCCGCCAGACGCTGCTTGCGCTTCTCGCGACGCTCGGCGGCGGTGTCCTTGGCGCTCTTGGGCTTGCCATCGGCCGTGGCCCCTGCCTTGTCATCCTTCGAAGCGGCCTTGCGGTCCTTCTTGGCGTCCTTTTTCGGATCTTTTTTGGACGACTTCTTCTTGTCGTCCTTGGCCTTCTTCCGCTCGGCCGCCTTCTTCTTGGCCGCAGCGATCTGTTCGGCGCTGGGCGCCGGGATGTCGTCGAGCTCTTTGTCGTCCTTGCAGGCCCCCGTGGACACGGAGACGGTCAGGACCAAGCACGCGGCAAGAAGCAATCGGAACATAGGAAAGCGCCCTCCCAAGGGGCTCAGCGGCCATTGAAGCGGGGCATTATGTGGTGCAAAAGTCGGCCCATGTCAACGGAATGGCCGGTCGCGCCTTGCCCCTTGAGACCCGGCGTGCAAAGGTCCGGCCATGCCGCAGCCGCTCTCCCTGGACGGCGTGGTGGACCGGATACGGTTTGCCCAGGAGGGCTCACCGTTCAAGGTCGCCTCGCTCAAGACACCGGGTGCCGCGATGCCCGTCACCATCGTCGGGCAGCTCCCCGGCCTGGTGGAGGGCATGCAGGTGCGGTTGACCGGGGACTGGGTCGACGATCACCGCTACGGCCGGCAGTTCCGCGCTCAGACCTATGTCGAGTTGGTTCCGGCCACGACAGAGGGCCTCAGCGCTTACCTGTCCAGCGGGTTCATCCAGGGGATCGGGCCAAAGCTGGCCAAGCGCATCGTGGCTGCGTTCGGGGAAGACACCCTGGAGGTCATCTCCAAGTCCCCCGAGCGCCTCTCCGAGGTCGACGGGCTGGGTAAGAAGCGCCGGGCGACCCTGGTAAAGGCGCTCAAGGAGCGACGCGGCGCGCAGGAGGCGCTGGTCTTCCTGTATGGCCTCGGGATCACCCCGGGCCTGGCCAACCGCATCTATCAGAAGTACGGCGACGGGACCGTCTCCATCGTCCGGCAGAACCCCTACCGCGTCGCCGAAGAGGTCCACGGAGTGGGCTTCGCCAAGGCCGACCAGGTGGCGCGAGGCCTTCAGATCGGCCATGACGCGCCGGAGCGGATCCGCGCCGGCGTCCACCACATCTTGCTGACGGCCCGGGGCGAGGGACACTGCTTTTTGCCCCGGCCGCAGCTGCTGGACGCCGCGGCGCATCTGCTGCAGCTACCGGTCGAGGACGTGGCGCCCGGGCTGACGGCACTGGCGATGGACCGACGGGTGGTGCTCGACGACCTCCCGGACGAACCCGGCGAGTCGGCGGTCTATCTGACGTCTCTGTACGAGGCCGAGACCCGGCTCGAGCAGCGGCTCGACGCCCTGCTCAGCGTATTTGATGGCCAGGCGACGTCCGATCAGGGGGACGTCGATCAGCGGGTCGCCGATGCCGAGAGGCAGCTGGGCATGACGCTGGCTCCCGGCCAGCAAAAGGCGCTAAAGACCTCGCTGAAGAACGGCTTCAGCATCATCACTGGCGGCCCCGGCACCGGAAAGACCACGATCATCCGGGCCCTGCTGCACGCCGCCGGTGTGCCTCGGGCTCGAACTGCGTTGGCCGCCCCGACCGGTCGGGCCGCCAAGCGCATGACCGAGACCACCGGTTATCCGGCCCGGACCATCCATCGACTGCTCGAGTACAGCCCCGCCGACCACGCCTTTCAGCGGAACGAGGACGAGCCCCTCGACGCGGACCTGGTGATCGTCGACGAGGCCTCCATGCTCGACGTGTCGCTGTGTCACGCGTTGGTGCGGGCTATTGAACCGGGGGCACGCGTGGTGTTCGTGGGGGACGTGGACCAGCTACCGCCGGTCGGCGCCGGGGCCCCCTTCACCGATCTGATTCGCTCGGACGTGATCCCTGTGGCGCGGCTTGATCGGATCTTCCGTCAGGGCGCCGGCTCGGCCATCATCGATAACGCGCATGCGGTCAATGAAGGGCGGGTGCCACAGGTCACCAAGCCGGGAACGCCGCTGCAGGACTTCTACTTCATCGAGCGCGACGAACCTGTTCAGATCCTGCAGCTCATCGAGCACCTGGTGAGCACTCGGATCCCCAACCGGTTCGGCCTGGACGCGGTGGACGACGTTCAGGTGCTCTCACCGATGCGCAACGGGATGATCGGGATCCATCACCTCAACGAGAGGCTCCAGGCGCTGCTCAACCCCAGCGCGGGCGTCGCCGGACAGGAGCTGACCCACGGGAGCACAGTCTTTCGGCTCGGCGACAAGGTCATGCAGGTCCGCAACGATTACGACCGCAACGTCTTCAACGGCGACGTGGGGCGTATCGACAAGGTCGACCGCAAGGAAGGGCGCCTGGTCGTTACCGTGGACGGTCAGGCTGTTATCTATCAGCGGGACCAGCTCGACGAGTTGGTGCTTGCCTATGCGGTGAGCGTGCACAAATCCCAGGGCAGCGAATATCCGGCCGTCGTCATGCCGGTCAGCACCCAACACTTCAAGATGCTGCAACGAAACCTCATCTACACCGGACTCACCCGGGGGAAACGGCTGGTCGTGATCGTCGGAACCACCAAAGCCATGGGCATCGCCGTGCGAAACGCGGAGCTCTCCAGGCGCTTCACCATGCTGGCCCAGCGGCTGGCGACCCGGTCCGGGTCGGGCCACGTTCTGCAGCTGCGAGGTGGCGTTTGACCCCCCAGGTCCCCATGGGCAGCGTCCTGCTCATCGCGCTCGATGGAGGGCTGCGACCCTCTCGTGTGAGCGGTTTCAGCGCCAACAAGCTGCTCCACACCGACGTCGACGGGCACGAGCGGACCATCGCACTCAAGCGGGTCCTGTGGCAGAGCCGCCAGTGCTGTGACAGCGAGGCGTCGTTGGCGGAGTACTGGCGTGAGGTACGCGCCGAGGCCGGGGAGCTGGACCTCGCCTCGCTGTGGCGGCAGCTGGAGTCCGGAGGCGAGCTGGACACCTACGCGCCCGAGACACTGGCCCGTCGGCTGTATGCCCTCGATGCGTCCCCGCTGCGAGAGGATGCGCTGGTCGTGGCGGTCTTCGAGGAGCGGCTCCATTTCAGATACCGCAAGGGTAAGATTCACTGCGCCTCACCCGAGGAGCTGCACAAGGCCGTGGCCGAGAAGGCCGCGCGGGAGAAGATGGCGCGCCACCAGGAGATCGCAACCCGCCTGCTGGGCCAGAGGCTTCAGGACGGTGCGGGCACGCCGGCCGACGCAGACGAGCAGGAAGCCATCGCCAATCACGTCGAGTGGCTCGCCAACCTCGCCGTGGACGCCAAGGACTCGGCCCATTACAAGGTCAGCCTGCAGCTGATGCGGGACCTGCACCTGGACGTGAACGTGCCCACATTGGCGGCGACCGAGCTGCTGGTGCGGTTGGGCGAGTGGCTCCCGCACGAAAACGTGCCCCTGATCCGCTCCCGGCTGAAGACGCTGCACGACCCGGCGGTGGTGGACAACGCCCACGAGCTCGCCGCTCGAGCGCCCGAACTGGCGGGCCGGAAGGACTACCGGTCGCTCCTGACCGTGGCCATTGACGACGAGGCCACCCGCGAGGTGGACGACGCGTTCGCGATGGAAGGCAACCGGATGCGGGTCTTCATCGCCGACGCGGCAGCCTGGGTGCCGACCGACAGTACGGTCTTCGTGGAGGCGGCCGACCGCGTGTCGACGATGTATCTGCCCGAGGGCAACTACCCGATGTTGCCTCGAATCCTTGCCGAGGAGCAGGCCAGCCTGCTGGAAGCGCAGGATCGGCTGGCGCTGTGCTTCAGCTTCGAGCTCGAGCCCGACGGCGAGCTACGCCACCTCGAAGTGGAGCGGGCCCTGGTCCGGGTCGACAAGCGCCTCACCTATCATGAGGTGGACGCCCTGCTGGACCCGGAGCCCGGCCACGACCTGGATCCGGAGGTGGCCGACCTGGTCTATTTCGCGGCCGAGGCGATGGACGCTCACGCCGGCTTCCGGGAGCGCAGCGGCGCCATGACGTTCACCCGCGACGAGGTGAACATGACGGCCGACCGGAAGACCGGCGACGTCCGATTGGAGCAGACCAACCCCAACGGGCCAGCGCGGCAGCTGGTCGCCGAGATGATGGTCGCCGTGTGCGGCGCCGCGGCTCGGCTGTGCGTCGAGCATGGCATCCCCACCATCTTCCGCTCGCAGCCGGAGCCCGACGAGCCCATCGACAAGCCCGAGGGCGTGGTGACCGACCCGTGGGAGCAGTGGAACATCCTGCGTCGGTTCAAGCCGTCCGCCATCACGGTCTATCCAGCGAAGCACTTCTCGCTGGCCCTTCCGGCCTATACCCAGGTCACCAGTCCTCTGCGACGGTTCCAGGATCTGGTGATGAATCATCAGCTGGCTGCCTTCGCACGCGGTCACGCGCCGCCGTTCAGCGAAGACGACCTTGTCGAGCTCATCCCCACCATCGAAAGGCGCACGAGCGAGATGCGGGCGGTAGAGCAGCAGTCGCGCCGCTATTGGGCGTTGTGGTACCTGGAGACGCACCCTGACACCGTGCTGAAGGCGCTCGTCGTGCACGAGGTCGGCCGTCGGTGGGTGGTGCGCATCCCCGAGCTGGCGCTGATCATGACCATCAACCCACGGCGCCGGCTGCGTCGGTCGCAGACGATCAAGCTCCGCGTCTCCGAGGTGAACGCGCGCCGTGATCGGCTGGTGTTGACCGAGGCCTGATGTCTGCGCGACTCGAGTTCGACCGGGGCACGCTGGTGCTCGAGGGGGCCGAGACGCTCGACGATGCCCTGGTGGCCGACGCGTTCGTGTCGGACCCGCGGTCTGCCGGTCGGCTCCGCGCGCCTGCGATCGCCTATCGACGCGCGGTGGGCCTCCTGTTCAAGGGAGGGGTCGCGCTGGACGACCAGGCGCGGGCCTACGAGCCATTGGCCCTGGGCCCCACGCGTCGGGTCCGGGAGCCCTATCCGCATCAGGCCGAGGCGCTGCAGGCGTGGATCCGTGGCGGCCGGCGCGGAGTCGTCGTGCTCCCCACCGGCTCGGGCAAGAGTTACGTCGCCGAGATGGCCATCGGCCAGGTGGCGCGGTCCACCTTGGTGGTGGCCCCGACGATCGACCTGATGAACCAGTGGGTGACCGTGTTGGGGCAGGCCTTCGGAGCCGATCTCATCGGCAGCATGGGCGGCGGTACCTACGAGATCCGCCCCATCACCGTGTCGACCTACGACTCGGCCTACATTCATATGGAGCACCTGGGGGGCCGCTTCGGGTTACTGGTCTTCGACGAGTGCCACCACCTCCCGGGTGCCAGCTACAGTCAGTCCGCCCTGATGAGCATCGCACCGTTCCGTCTGGGGCTGACGGCGACTCCGGAGCGCAACGATGGGGCCGATGAGCGGCTGGACGACCTGATCGGTCCCATCGTGTACCGCAAGCGCATCGGTGAGCTGGCGGGCGAGTTCCTCGCCGACTACGAGATCATCCGGCTGCGGGTGGGCCTCACCGATGACGAACGTCACCGCTACGAGGCGGCACGCCGCGAGTACCGCGCGTTCGTGGCGTTCCACGGTATCCGGATGTCCTCGCCCCGGGGCTGGGGCGAGTTCGTGATGCTGAGCTCGCGCTCCCAGATGGGCCGTTCGGCGTGGCGGGCCTGGCGCGAGCAGAAGCGCATCGCGCTCCAGTGCGAGGCCAAGTTCGAAGTGCTGGTGGACCTGCTGGCGCAGCATCGCGAGCAGCAGGTGATCGTGTTCACGGCGGACAACGATACGGTTTACGAGCTGTCGCGGCGCCACCTCATGCCCGCTATCACCCACCAGACCAAGGGCGGCGAGCGGCGGCAGATCCTGGAGGACTTCAACGGAGGCCGGCTGCACGGAATCGTGACGTCGAAGGTGTTGAACGAAGGGGTCGACATGCCGGCTGCGTCGGTCGGCATTGTGCTGAGCGGCTCGGCCAGCGTCCGCGAGCACGTCCAGCGGCTCGGGCGCATCCTGAGGCGGCACGGCGGCGACAAGCGCGCGGTGCTGTACGAGGTGATTACGGCCGATACGGGGGAAGAACACACCAGCGACCGGAGGCGTGAGCACAGTGCTTACCGCTGACCTGGTCAGGACGTCTGTGGCCCGGGGGGTCGTCAAGCCGCGCTACGTTGCTGTCGACGACGACGCCATGCGGGCGGAGGCGGCGACCCTGGTGCGCACGTTCCAGGAGCACGTCGGCCACAAACGTGGCGAGCTCGAGGAGGCCATCGCCGACCACATCGGCGATAGCCCGCAGTACATGGTCACGCGTGGGCTGGCGCGACTGCTCTGGAAGAAGTCCACCGTGGAGACCGCTGCGGCAGCCGATCCCGAGGACGTGCGGCGGCTGGTGTTCCAGACCGCGGCGGCGCGTTGGCCCGTGGGCGTAGGGCCGACGATGACGCCGCGGGAGGCCGTCATCGCGCAGGTCGCCGAGCAGCTTGGCGTTACGCCGGGCGCGGTGGAGGCGGCGCTGTTTGCGGACCTGGAGCGCGAGCAGGTGATCACCGATACCGAGCCCTGGGAGGTGGATGACCTGTTGCATCGGTACAACCTGGCGCTGGCGCAGGGTGTCCTGCTGAAGGCCACCGAGGTGCGCATCACCCTGCCTGAGGGCGTCGGCGCCAAACGGGCCCGGCAGGTGTTCCGCATGCTCAAGTTCCACCGCCTGATGCATCGGGCGGTCAAGGAACGTGGCGGCTACGTCATCACGCTTGACGGCCCACTGTCCCTGTTCAAGCAGACCACCCGCTACGGCCTGCAGTTGGCGCTGTTTCTGCCCACGTTGTGCCATTGCGTGCATTGGACGCTGGAGGCCGATGTCGTCTGGGGCAAGGACAACAAAGCGTTGACGTTCGTCTGCGACCAGGATTCGGGCCTGGTCACCCACACCCGCGACCTGGGGACTTGGGAGGCCGACGAAGAGCGTCACTTCAAGGCATCGTTCAAGGCGGTCGACGGACCATGGCAGCTGCGACGCGGGGCGAGGCTCATCGACCTGAACGGCCGCGGGGTGCTGGTGCCTGACTTCGAGCTGCGTCACAGCGACGGACGCAAGGCTTACCTCGACGTGGTGTGGTTCTGGCGCAAGCGGTCCTTCCTGGACCGGCTCGAGCTTCTGGCAGAGGCCGGTCCGCCCAACCTCATCGTCGCCTTGGCCACACGGTACAACGCCGACCCCAAAGGCGAGGACGCCCGGCTCGAGGACCTCGGCGGCGCCGTCTACCCGTTCAAGGGCGTCATCCAGCCCAAAAAGATCATCGCGCTGGCAGAGGAAGTAGCACGCTAGCGCAGCTTCGGACCCCAGATGCTGTGGAGAAGGTCGTAGGTCTTCGGGTCGAACGTCTTCAGCTCGGCGCGGTCGAAGGGCTGGAAGTCGTTCTTGCCGAGATAGGCCTCGGTCATTTCAGCGAAGAACTCGCGCTCGTTGTTCATGCCGTAGTGCTTCTGGGGGCGTGAGTTGACCCGCTTGACCTTGGCGTATTTCCCCGAGAGCTTCGCCCGCTGGTAGGCCTGCTTGATGCCCCGGTGGCTGTAGCCCAGCACCTGGTGGTGATAGGCATGCGAAAGCTCGTGCATGACCGACCAGGGCGTGTCGGTGCGCCGGACGAAAGCCGCAGCGTTGGCCATCTCAACCGCCTTGCCCTTACGAGGGTCGTAGCCGTTCTTCCGCAGCCACTTGCTCGACGGGTGGTACACCAGCCCTCGGAAGCCCTTGGTGCGAAGCTCGGCCCAGATGACGACCCGCTGGAGCTCCTTGACGGCGCCGGGCTTGAGTACCTTCTTGATACGCTTGAGGTGCTCCCGCAGCTTCTTCTTCGTGTTGGCGTAGAGCTTCTTGGGCGCCTTCTTCAGCGGGTCGCCGACCATCACGGTCCAACCCTCGATGTCGACCTTTGTGTGGGCGTGGCTCGGGGGGGGCGCCGTCAGCAGGGTCGCGGCGATGAGAAGGGCTGCAAGCATACCGTTTGGCCGCCATGAGAAAGTAGGAGATGTTCCCACCTTCTCACGTCCCCGCATCAAGTGCAGGTCTGTGAGGCGTTCCAGAGCACTGCGCAGCCAAGTCGTTTCGCTACTCCTTCGTGCGCGGGTGTAGGCATCCACTTGGCAGCGAGCAGCGGCGCGTGTTCAGTCCGCATCCGACTCCGTCGGACGGCCCGGAGCGACGGAGCGACGGAGGGAGCTTGCGACCGGAGGAGCGGAGGAGCGAAGGTGCCGCCCCGAAGGGGGGCGGAAGCCCCCCAGCGGGCTCAACGTTCAACACATCTCCGGAAACCGTTGGTACGCGGGGGCGAGCGTGGTCTGAAGTCCAGTTCGGCGCGCGTTTGTAGCAACCGATCAAGTCGGACGGCCATCGTCGACGGCGCCGTCTGAAGTCCAGCCGCCTTCGCAAGCAAAGAGCATCCGACGAAGTCGGACGCCCTTCAGCTCCGAACGCGCGAGACGAGCTTGCATGCGGAGCGAGCCCGGAGCTGGAGTGGCGCCCCGGAGGGGTGCGGAGCCCCCCAGCGGGGGGGGTGGGGGGCGAATGAGATCGTCCTGCCATGCGACGGACCTGCACTGGCCCTACTTCACGCGACTCTGCGAACTAGGGGCAGGACTTCCAGGCCTTCTGGGTCAGGGCGGCCAGCCACTGCTCGTAGTCCTTGGTGGTCTTCTGGGACTCCCAGGCGCGGATCCAGGCCTTGGGGTCGGCGAAGCCGTACGTCTTGTAAGCCTCCAGGAGCTTGGCGGCCTGGCCCTTCTTCTGGATGCAGAAGATCTCCAGGTAGGCCTTCTCGAGGGTCTTGCGGTCGTAGGGCTTGGCCAGCGGTTTGAGCTCGGGGTCCGGCTTCGGCGTCGGCTTGGCGGCTGTCGGGGGCGCCTTTGGGGTTGGCTTGGCGGTCGCCGGCGGCGTCTTCTTGGCCACCGGCTGGGCCTTGGGCTGAGGGGCCTTGGCCGCGGGCGTCGGCGCAGGAGTCGCTGCGGCCGGCGGGGCCTTCGTCGGCGCGGCCTTGGGGGCCGCTGGACCCGAAGGAGCGACGGGCTTGTGGTCCGAGGACGTACACCCGGCCGTCAGCGCCACGGCCATCGCTATCGCGAAGACCCGAGGCAACTCCTGAAAAATGTTCATCATTGGAGCTTTAGCCATCGCCTCATCATTTCGAGGGTTGCGGGCCGTGTCAAAGAAACGGGCGCCGTGTTATGGGAACCGCATCGCCCACCCACAGGAGAGCAGCATGACCGTGGAAACCAACATCGTCGACATCGTTGGACGCGAAGTTCTGGACTCGCGCGGAAACCCCACCGTCGAGGTGGAAGTGAGCCTGGCTGGCGGCGCCACCGGACGCGCCATCGTCCCGTCGGGGGCGTCCACCGGCGAGCACGAGGCGGTGGAGCTGAGGGACGGGGATGCATCGCGGTTCCTGGGCAAGGGCGTGCTGAAGGCGGTTGGCAATGTCTCGACCATCGCCGATGTGCTGCAGGGTCTGGACGCATCCGACCAGCAGCTCATCGACAGTAACCTGCTGAGCCTCGACGGTACTCCCAACAAGGGCCGCCTCGGTGCCAATGCGATTCTGGCCGTGAGCATGGGGTGCGCACGCGCCACCGCCAAGCAGCTCAATGTTCCGCTGTACCGCTACCTGGGTGGCGTCGCGGCGCATCGGTTGCCGGTGCCCATGATGAACATCGTCAACGGCGGCTCCCACGCCGACAACTCCCTGGACGTGCAGGAGTTCATGGTGGCGCCCATCGGCGCGCCGACCTTTGCCGAGGGTCTGCGCTGGGGCGTCGAGGTGTTCCATCGCCTCAAGAAGCGCCTCAAGGCCGACGGCAAGGCGACCAGCGTCGGCGACGAGGGTGGCTTCGCGCCCGATCTGGGCAAGAACGAAGACGCCATCGTCTACATCCTGAGCGCCTGCGAGGACGCCGGGCTGACCCCGGGCAAGGACATCAAGATCGCCCTGGACGTGGCCGCCAGCGAGTTCTACGACGCCGAGCGCAAGGTCTACGCGATGACCGGCGAGGGGCGCGAGCTGACCTCCGACGAGCTGAACACCTACTACCAGGAGCTCTGCGCCAAGTACCCGATCTACAGCATCGAGGATGGCTTCGACGAGAACGACTGGGACGGCTGGAAGAAGCATACCGACCTCATCGGTGGTTCGACCCAGTTGGTGGGCGACGACCTCTTCGTCACCAACACCGAGCGCCTCTCGCGGGGCATCCGCGAAGGCATCGCCAACAGCATCCTGGTGAAGGTCAACCAGATCGGCACCCTGAGCGAGACCATGGCCGCCATCCAGATGGCCCATCGCGCCGGCTACACCACCGTCATCAGCCATCGAAGCGGTGAGACCGAGGACACCACGATCGCGGACCTGGCTGTCGCGGTGAACGCGGGACAGATCAAAACCGGTTCGGCATCGCGGACCGACCGCATCGCCAAGTACAACCAGTTGCTGCGGATCGAAGAAGAGCTAGGCAAGGCCGCTGTTTACGGCCTTGCCTAGCCGGGGTCCGAGCCCCAAAACCTTCAAACCAGAGTCACTGGGACGAGAGTTTGCACTCTCTAATGACTCCAGACGGATAGAGGAATCCGGAGAGTCTGAGGGAGGAGACTTTGAAGGTAGGGGTGTAGGACAATTACCACACGCACCCCGACTCCTGAGCAAAGTGCGTGCCAAGTCCGGAGAAGCCCGAAAACACTGGATCCGGGATCGTTGATGTCTCAATGTGAGAACCCCGATCCCGCTCGGCTGGGGCGTGCGAAATGCTCCACCCCGCTACGCCGGGCTCCCGATGATGAGTGACTCAGAATGAGACGTTCATTTTTCTCAGACTGAGATTCTTTGCCGGGTGGTTGGTAGACGCCCGGTCGTGGACGTTGCAACGCATGCCCACAAGTGGAACTATCGGCGCCCCGCAACCGCCCCGAGTGCGCCATGCTTCAAGCCGCCGTCATTCAGCTGAAAGCGACCATGGACGTCGCCGACAACCTCGCCACCGCCGAGCGCTTCGTCCGCGAGGCCGCTGACGCAGGGTCCCAGTTCATCGCGATGCCAGAGAACTGCGCGTTCTTGCGGACGGATCCAAAGGCTCCGGCACCGGTTCAACCCCTCGACGGACCCATCATCACGCACTTTCAACGTGTCGCGGAGGATTGTGGGGTCTGGCTGCTGGTCGGGAGCTTCCCCGAGGCGGGACCCAGCGACGGTCGCTACCACAACACGTCGGTCCTGCTGGACGGCACCCAGGCGGGCGCGCCTATCGCGGCCACCTACCGCAAGCTCCACTTGTTCGACATCGACATCAAGGGCGGCGAGACGCAGAAGGAGTCGGACTATATCGCAGCGGGCGACCAGCTCGTCGTGACACCGGTCGGCGGCGTTCCGACCGGCCTCACCATCTGCTATGACCTGCGCTTCCCGACGATGTACCAGAAGCTGACGGCGCTCGGCGCGCGTATGCTCACCGTCCCGGCGGCCTTCACCGAGTTCACCGGAAAGGACCACTGGCTGGCGCTGCTACGAGCCCGCGCCATCGAGACCCAGACCTACGTCATCGCTCCCAACCAGTGGGGCGCTCATGGCGGCAAGCGACGTAGCTTCGGCAAGTCTGTCATCTATGACCCCTGGGGAACGGCGCTTTGTATCGCCCCCGACCGTCCCGGCTGGGTCTCGGCCCGGATCGACCTGGACTACCAGGACCAGGTGCGGTCCTCGCTGCCCTGCCTGCAGCACAAGCACCCGGCCGCCCAATAGCACCAATCCGTAGAGGAGGGAGTCTCATGAAGTTGATGCACGTGTGGGTGCCGGCGCTGGTCTTTGGCCTGACCGGGCTGTCCGCCGCCATGACTGGCTGTGACAAGAAGAGCAAGGTCACCGTCGTCGAGGAGAAGAAGGAAGAGGACGTGGTGGAGCGGGGTAAGAGCGAGAGCCAGCTCCGTGACGAGTACGAAGCGCGCAAGAAGGCCCGAGAGAACGCTCCCGAGCCCAAGCTCGACCCGAAGTCCGCGCGGGAGAAGCTGGAGCTCATCTGGGACCGCGGCAAGAAGCGCCTCGACACCGTCTACAACGAGCGCGCCGACCTGACGACGGCGCTGTCCAAGCGCCTCAAGAAGCTCGAAGAGGTCAAGGAGAAGAAGAACCACAAGCTTCTCAAGCCTCTGTTCAAGCCGCTCAGCGAGTTCGGCATCGGCAAGCTGCCGGCAGAGCTCGAGAACGCGCCCAAGGAGATTTGCGACATCATCCTCAAGGTGCGTGAGCCGGCCCACGCTATCATCGTTGCCGCCGAGAAAGAGCTGATCCCCTTGCAGAAGGAGATCGAGGAGCTGGAGAAAAAGGCCGACGCTGGCGGTACCGTCTACCAGCGCCAGTGGGACAAGCTCGATGAAAAGAAGCTCTTGCACTCGTCGTCGATCATGGCCGCTCGGCAAAATCTCATGTTCGTGCGCAACATCCTGCACGAGGCTGAAGTGGTCGCTCACTGGGGTGCGCGTCGCACCCAGAAGGCGCTGGGCAAGTGCCTCGGCGAGATCAACGCCAAGGGGCCGCTGATGTACGAGCTGACGCAAGAGCAGCTCGAGAAGGTCATCAAGCGGACCAAGTACTACAAGCCGTAACAGGCGGTTGGACAACCCGCTTTACACCCAGGGCGCGGGCGATTAATCCCTGCCGCCATGCAACGTCGTGGCTTCAACCTGGTTCGTTCCGTCGCCCGTCTCGCTCTGGGCCGTCGGCTCCCCAAGACCCGTGGCCAGCTGAAGGTCCCTGGTCTTCACGGTCAGCTGCGCATCGACCGTGACAAAACCGGCGTGCCGTACATCACCGCGGGCAATGACGAGGACGCCTGGTTCGGCCTCGGGTTTTGCCATGGGCAGGACCGGGCGGGTCAGCTGGAGGTCGCGCTCCGCATGGTCCGCGGCACACTCTCGAGCATTGCTGGTGCCGATACCGTGCCGTTGGACCGGCTGTCCCGACGGTTGGGGCTCCGCCGCGCAGGCGAGGCCCAGCTGAAGACCCAGGACCCGGATATCGCGGCCCAGATCGAGGCCTACTGTCGGGGTATCAATGCGGCGCTGCTGCACGGCGCCAAACGGCCGGCCCCCGAGTTCGTGCTGCTGCAGAGCAGGCCAACCCCCTGGGAAGCCGCCGATGTCCAGGGGCTCATTGTGCTGGTGTGCTTCGCACTGGCGAGCAACTGGGACATCGAGCTGCTGCGGCTCAATCTGCTCCTCAAAGACGGTCCCGAGGCGCTGCTGGCGCTGGACGCGGCGTACCCGGACTGGCTGCCGGCCAGTCTCTCGGCTTCCGAATACGCGCAACTCAACGGCTCTCGGAACCTGGCCGCCGAGGCGCAGAGTCTCGAGGGGCTGCGGCAGGAGATCGATCTGTTCGGCCACGTCTTCGGCCTGGTTGGGGGCTCCAACGCCTGGGCTGTGTCGGCCGCCCGCAGCGCCACCGGTCGCCCGATTCTGGCCAACGACCCGCACATGCTGCCGGCCGCGCCGTCGCAGTGGTATCTGTCGAGCCTGCGCACACCCGACTGGTGTTGTATCGGTGGCAGCTTCGTGGGTGTTCCCGGGCAGGTGAACGGCCACAATGGCCACGCGGCCTGGGGGATTACCGCCGCACATGTGGACCACACCGATCTCTTCCTGGAGAAGATCGGTCCCGACCACACCAGCGTGCTGGACGACGGTAAGTACGTCCCTTGCGAAGTGCGTCGCGAGGTCATCGAGGTGAAGGGTGGGCGCGAGATTGTCGAGGAGGTGCTGGTCACCCCCAGAGGCCCCATCTTCAGCCCTGCCTTCGATGGCTGCCAAGAGGCGCTCTCCATCGCCGCCACCTGGCTCGCACCGCGCCCGAACCGTGGGCTGCTGGCCATCCACAAAGCCAAGACGGCGGCGGACTTTCGCGAGGTGTTCGAGAAGGCGACTGTATCCAACGGAGGCATCATCTTCGTCGCGGAGGACGGCACCATAGGTATGCAGGTGTCGGCCGAGGTCCCACGCCGCAAGGGTGGCCACGGCCACATGCCAGCGCCAGGCTGGGACCCACAGTACGCATGGGACGGCCTCATCCCGCCGGACGAGATGCCTCGCCAGCTGAACCCGCCCAACGGCGTCGTGGCGATGGCCAACAACCGACCGGTCGATCCAGAAGGGGACAGCCCGTTCCTCGGAGTGGACTGGCTCGACGGCTACCGACTGCGCCGCATCGTCGAAGCCCTCGAGTCCCGCAAGGACTGGAACGTCGACGGGATGCTGGCGTTGCAACGGGACCACCGAAGTCTTCCCTGGCACGACCTGCGCGACATACTTCTGGACCCCGCGCTGCACGAGGTCGACGGTGACGTCCGCCGGGCGCAGCAGATGCTGGCCGCCTGGGACGGCGAGGTGGCTCCAGACTCGGTCGCGGCGACGCTGTATCAGTTCGCCATCAGCGATCTCATCCAGCGAACGGTCCGAGCCAAGGCCCCGAACGCTTCCGCGGAAGCGTTGGGAAAAGGGTCGACGGCCTTTCTGCCGTACAATCTGGTGCTGACCCGTCGGGTGGGGCATCTGGTGTCGCTGGTGCACCGCCAGCCCGACGGGTGGTTCGGTGAGCGATCCTGGTCCGAGGTCATCGCCGAGACGCTGGGCGGAGCGTTGCGGACGCTGGAGCGTCGCTACGGCCCGCCGTCGACGAAATGGCAGTGGGGGCGGGTGCGACCGATGTACTTGAAGCATCCCTTCTCGGAGCAGCCGCCGGTCGACAAGCTCTTCGACATCGGCCCGGTGTGGGCGGGCGGGGACGCAACGACGATCCCGCAGGCGGGGGTCGACTTCGCCGACCCGACGGCCAACCCGACCAGCGCCGCTACGATGCGGCTGGTGGTCGACGTCGGAAACTGGGACGCGAGCCGCTACGTCCTGCTGGGTGGGCAGTCCGGCAACCCGTTCAGCCGGCACTACGATGACCATGTGCCACTGTGGGAGAAGGGCGAGGGGTTCCTCATTCCGTACACGGAGGAGCTGGCGCGCCAGCAGTCGGTGGAGAAGCTCGAGCTGACGCCGGGCTGACGGGTAAGGCCACCCAACCGAGGCTAAATGTCAGCACCTGAATCTCTGCGTAGGCTCGGCGGAGCTCTGTAGCAGGGCTTCGATGGGAGGGCGGTGCAGGTCCGTCGCATTGAAGGACGATCTCATTCGCTCCCCAAACCCCCCGCTGGGGGGCTTCCGCCCCCCTTCGGGGCGGCCACTGCGCTCCTCTGCTCCTTCGCTCGCAAGCTCGCTTCGTCGCGCCGTCGCTCCGGGCCGTCCGACGGAGTCGGATGCGGACTGAACACGCGGCGAAGTACTCGGCGTGGCGAGGCACTGTCGCCGCGCGCCGAGATCCGCGCTTGAGCTTCGTTGTCTCGCCAGCGGCGAGGCTATTGAGGCGCCTCTCTGCGGGCTATGGGAGTTTTCTGTGACGGATCCCGGTCGGCCGCACCAACGCAGGAGATGAGAGGCGGGAGGTGCCCTCGAACAAGGACCAACCCTGTGTCGACCCAGCGCCTTTTGACGCTCCCGTACGCCCTGCTGCTGACCCTCGCTCCACTTGTTGCGGCCTGCCCTCCGGGGCCGGTGGCCGAGCCTGGAGACGCCTCCGCCGAGGTGTCCGGGGACGCCTCCGACACGCCCGCCTGGCAGGTCTGCATCCCGGGCGAGGTCTCGGCCTGCGTGGTCGAGGGCAGCACCCGCGCCATGATCTGCAACGCCAGCGGCACCGCCTACGTCGAAGGCGAGTGCACCGGCGAGCTGGGTCAGACCACCCCCTGCGTCGACGGCGCCTGTATGCCCTGTGTCGCTGGCGAACAGGCCTGCGACGGCGACTTCATGGTCATTCGGTGCAACGCCGAGAGCACCGCCTTCGAGCCGCACCTGGACTGCCGCGACAGCCGCGGCAAGGTCTGCCGCGCACCCGGCACGTGCCAGACGCTCTGCGAGCTCAACTTCAAGAACCAGTCGTCCATCGGCTGCGACTACTGGGCCGCCGACCTCGACAACGCCTTCGTTCCGGGCGGGGCCAACGGCTATTACGACGCGATGAACGCCCAGTACGCCCTGGTCGTCGCGGTGCCGCCCAACTCGCCGCTTTCCGCGGTCATCGAGATCTACCAGTTCGAGGGCGGCAGCGAACAGAAGGTGCCGTTCGACTCTCAGGGCGTCCCGTTGCCCACCGAACCGCTGGAGCCCGGAGACGTCCGCGTCTACCACCTGGGGCCGCGCAACGTGAACGGCACCGTCATCGCCCCGTTGGCCTATCGGGTCGTCTCCAGCGCGCCCATCATGGCCTACCAGTTCAACCCGCTGAACGACGAGGGGGTCTTCTCCAACGACGCCAGCCTGCTGCTCCCCGCGACCCTGGTCGGTGGTGAGTACTATGTGATGACCCGCGAGCAGACGCATGACACGCTCCGCAGCTATCTCACCGTCATCCCGACCTTCCTTGGAGGCACCACTACCGTAGCGGTGGACTTCAGCTTCAGCACCCAGGCCGGGCTCATCAACCCGGGCGCTCCGGACGAAGGCACCATCAGCCGCTACGACGCCGGCGACAGCGCGGTCTTCAAGCTCGAGCCGTACCAGGTGCTGAACATCCAGACGGACGGCCCCGGCGGAGATCCCACCGGGTCGCGCATCCGCGCCAACCGGAACGTCGTCGTCTTCGGCGGCTCGGAGGCCGCCAACGCGCCCAACGAGGCGGCCTGCATCAACGTCAGCACGGTCACCGGTACAGGACACTGCAAAGGCAACGCCGAGATCAGCTGCGCTACGATGGAGGACTGTGTCGACGCCGGGGTCATCAGCTGTTGTGCCGACCATCTCGAGCAGCAGCTGCTGCCCGTGAGCAACTGGGGAACGCGCTACATCGCGGCCAAGAGCTGGGAGCGTGGCGTCGAGAGCGACGTCTGGCGGGTGATGGCGGCGCGCGACAACACCGTCGTGCGCCTGGTTCCGCCGATTCCGGGACTCAATGTTCCTGTGCTGGACGCTGGCGAGTGGTTCGAGTTCGAGACCGCGGGCCATCTGGAGATCATCTCCGACGACGTGGACAAGCCGTTGCTGGTGGGCCAGTTCCTGCCGACCCAGCAGGCCACTGGTAAGTCGGCTGCAGAGCGCGGTGGTGACCCGGCGTTCATCCTGTCGGTACCGGTGGAGCAGTTCCGTTCCGATACCGCGTTCCTGGTGCCCAATGACTTCTTTGGGGCCTACATCAACGTCATCGCCGAGTCCGAGGCTTCGGTCTCTCTCGATGGCGAGCCGTTCGAGCCCGAACTGGCCGAGCCCATCGGGAGCGGGACCCACGTGGTCTACCGCCTCCCGGTCGCCCCCGGCGCGCATGCGGTGACCGCCCAGGGAGGCAACGTCGCCGTGATGGTCTACGGCTACGACAAGCATGTGTCCTTCGGATACACCGCCGGCATGAAGCTGGAGCCGCTCCGGAAACCAAAGCTGCTCGACGACTAGGACGCGACCCTCTAACGTCGGGCCCCGTGGACCGATCTGCTGGACTCGACATAGCTTTCACCCCGGCCACGCTGGGGCCGCTGACCCTGCGCAACCGCTTCATCAAGGCGGCGACGTTCGAGGGCATGGCGCCGGGTGGCGTGCCCTCGGACGACCTCCGGATCCTGCATCGCGCTGTCGCCGCCGGCGGTACCGCGATGACCACGGTGGCCTATTGCGCCGTGTCCGACGAGGGGCGGACCTTCCGCGACCAAATGGTGCTCACACCATCGGTGCGTGGTCCTCTCCTGGAGCTCACCGCGGCCGTCCATGACGAGGGGGCGCTGGCTGCAGCCCAACTGGGGCACGCTGGCTTCTTCAGCAAGCATCGCATCCCGGGGCGCTGGGCCCCCGCCGGGCCCAGCTGGACGTTCAATGCCTATGGCGTTGCCAAAGGGATGCCTTTGGGGCGTCCGATGAGCAGCGACGATATCCGCCGCACCGTCGCGGATTTCGCCAGGGCCGCGGAGGAGGCCGCAGTAGCGGGCTTTGACGCATTGGAGGTTCACCTGGGGCATGGCTACCTGCTCAGCCAGTTTCTCAGTCCGGCCTCCAACCGTCGCCAGGACGCCTACGGAGGCAACCTCGACAACCGTCTACGCTTCCCCCTCGAGGCCCTCGCAGCCATCCGGGCGGCCATCGGCCGAGACCTCGCCGTGGTTTGCAAAATCAACGTCGAGGACGGCTTCGACGGAGGCCTCGAGGTCGACGAGTCGGTGCGCATCGCCCAGGCCCTGGAAGTCAGCGGCCATGTGGACGGACTGGTTCTCAGCGGCGGTTTCACCAGCCGCAATGCGCTGTTCCTGCTTCGCGGCGGCCGCCCGCTGGCGCAGATGGAGGAGGTGGAGACCAACGAGGCTCAAAAGCTGGCGCTCAAGGCGTTCGGCCCGATGGTCGTGCAGCGCTATCCCTTCGAGGAGAACTTCTTCGCGTCCCAGTCCCGCCGGATCCGCGCCTCGGTGAAGCTACCTCTCATCGTCGTGGGTGGCGTAAGCAGCGCCGGCGGCATCGCCGGTGCCCTCGGCGACGACGGCTTCGAGTTCGTCCAGCTGGGGCGGGCGTTGGTCCGCGAGCCCGCCTTCGTCCGCAGGCTCGAACAAGGTGATGTGGACCGGTCTGACTGCGTCCGCTGCAACGTCTGCATCACCGAGATGGACCGGCCCGGCGGGGTGCGGTGCGTGATGCCGCGGCGCCGCAAACGCGTTGCGCGCCGGCGCAAGGGTCCCAAGACGGTGAAGACCGTGCTGGTGACCGGTGGGCTCGGTGAGGTCGGGCAGGCGGTCACCCGAGAGCTGGCCAACCGTGGGCTCACCGTGCGCGTGCTCGAACGCCGCAATCCCCTCAACGAGCAACGCGCGGCCGCGTTCGGCGGGGACGTGCGGGTCTTCTGGGGTGACCTCCGCGACCACGGGCTACTGGCCGAGCTCGTCGAGGGCTGCGATGCGGTGGTGCACCTCGCCTCCATGCTGCCATCGGCCACGGAGACGCAGCTGACCGCGACCATCGATGTCAACGTCGCGGCCACCGATGCGCTGGTCCAGCTGGCCCCTCCGCTGCTCGTCTACGCCTCGTCCTACACGGTGTACGGGCCCGCTTGGGAGACCCCCACGCGACCCCGCCATGAGGATGACCCGGTGCGACCGACGGACATGTACACGCACTGTAAAGTGGCCTCCGAGGACATCATCCGGCGCAGCGGAGTCGCCTACAGCATCCTGCGTCTGGCCACGATTCCCCCACTGGGCCGGGTCCACGTCGATCCGCGGTTGGTGCTCGGGCAGTTCAGGGTGCGCCCCGACGCCCCCATCGAAATGACCCATCCCCGCGACTGCGCGCTCGCCTTCGCCAGGGTGCTCGAGACGCCAGCTGCCTGGAATACGACATTGAACATCGGCGGCGGCCCGCGCTGTCAGATCACCCAGCGCGACATGCTGACCCCGATGGCCGATATCCTGGGCTGGCCCGATGGCCTCCCGCCAGATGTCTTCGGCGACGAGAACTACTACTCCCAGTGGAGCGACACGAGCCGCTCGGTGGCGCTGCTCGGCGACTATCAGCGGCACGACTGGACCGACCTGCGGGGTGCCCTGGTGGAGGCGTCCATCGACGACGCGCGGCCAGCGCAGGCGCTGGCCGGTCTGACTCGACGCGTGATGCCGCCCCTGCTGAGGTGGGCGCGGCGCTTCGGGACGCTCTAGCCAGACGCAACATGATCCCGGTCCGCCAGGGCCTCGTCGCGGAAGCGGCCCGCGTGTCAACTGCGCGTCCCGTCAGCGGTAGTGCAGCGTCATGGCGGCCCCGAGTGTGAAGCCGGTCCAGGGAGTGGCCTCGTCGTTGGGGTGGGTCGTGTAGATGAGCCAGGTCGCGACGCCCAGCGCCAGGTCGTCGGCGACCGGATGGTTCCAGCCGAGCATGGCGTCGATGATGAAGCCGGCGTCGGATTCGGTGCTCGGGACGCCCTGGATGTTGTTCCGCTCGAAGTCCGAGGCGAACGGACGCAGCGACCCGAGCCGAACGTCCGCGCCGACCCAGAAGCCGTATGGGAGTTCATAGCTCAGTCCCAGACCCACGCCCCAGATCAGGGTGTGGTGTTCCAGCAACCACAGGTCGAGGCCATCGACGATCACGGTGTCCTCGGGCAGTACCGTCAGCAGCGCCGTCGCATGCAGGACCAGGTCATCCGTTAGTCGCCCCCCGACGGCTGCTTCGACCAAGGTGCCGAACCCGCTGATCGAGGTCGAGCGGTCGCCCCTCTGCTGGGCCACGTCCGTGTGGCTGAAGCCGACCAGGGCGCGCACGGTCATGTCGCCCGCCGCCCCATCCGCCAGCGCCGGGGACGTCGCCAGCATCAGCGTCGTCGCCAACACGCAGAGGTCTCGGACAATGAGGCGGGACATGGCGGCAATGTATCGGTAAAACCCCCCGCATGTCTTTTCTGCCCCTGCAGCTCGTCACGGCGGTTGGCCTCCTGGCAGGCACGCCGCCGCCCATGCCGGAAGCGGACGCCCTCGATACCATCGCCGCGCTGGAAGACCTCCGGGCTGGGACCGAGCGGCTTCAGAGCTTCAGCCGGCCTCCCCATGGGGCCAACGTCCGCGCCCGGGCGTTCCTCGCCCTCGGCCGCAACGAGGCCGACGCCGACAAACTCGGGGCTACGTTCGCCGCCGGTCTCGAGGACCGCGACTCCGAAGTACGACGCATGGTGGCCTTCGCCATCGGCGAGTTGGACGATCCCCGTCACGAGGCGCTCCTGACCGCCCATGTCCGCCTCGAGCCAGAGCGCCGGGTCGTCCGCGAAATCTGGAAGGCGCTCGGCCGCATCGGCGGCAAGGCAACCCTGCAGCGGGCTTCCACCGCGCCGCCCCACTACCTTCCGTGGGCCATTGTCGGGGCTGGCCTCGCCGCTCGGCGGCTCGGCAAGAAGCCCTGGGAGGTGCCCGTCATCAAGGCGGCGCTCGAGTCGCGTGTGGCCGCCGAGCTGGCCGCAGGCCTCTACGCGGTCAGCCGTGGCACCTTCAAGCAAGGGCCGGCCGACGTCTACCGCACCGCGCTCGCGAGCCTGGAACACGATGACCCGGACGTCCGACTTCAGGCGTCTCGGGCCCTCATGGGTAAGCGGTTCAAGGGAGCCACGCTGGCAGACATCAAGCGTGCACTTCTGGGCGACCGTCTGACGTCGCACCAGAAGGCGTGGATGCTCCGAGGCTGGAGCGGCGCCGGGACGGCCGAGGCGTGGAAGTCCGTCGTGATGGCCATGCTGGCGAAGGCAGGACCCGAAGACCCTTTGACCCCGGGCCACCACGCCCTGGCGGCGACGCTGAAGGCCCGCGGTCAGGTCGACAACGGGCCTGTCCGCAAGGCCGTTGCCGCTTGGCTTGGGCAGGGAAAGAAGGCCCCTGCGGCGGACACGCGTCGGATGAGACGCCTGCAGTGCCTCGACGGTTTTGGCCGCGAATGCCTGGCCACTCCCGAGGGCGTGCAGCTTGGGACGGACGCGGGCGACTTCAAGGCGGTGATTGGAGTACTGGGTGACGCCAAGGCCAAAGCGGCGGTAAAGATGGCGGCGCTGATGGCGCTTGCGCCCAAGTGGAAGGCCCGTGACAAGGTCCTCAGCCGCCGTCAGGTCCCGCTGCTCAAGGGCGCACTGGCGGGGCCCGATGGGCCGGTGGCCGCGGTCGCCGCCGATATCGCCGCCAAGCAGGGGCTGGCGGAGCTTCTGCCCAGCGTGGTCGCCGCCCAGAAGCGCTTCGGCGCCAACGTCGAAGTGGCGGCCGATCTGGTCAAGGCGGTGCACGCGCTGGGCGACGCAGCCGCCAAGAAGGCCGTCTTGGCGTGGGCGGCAGCGTCGAAGGAACCCAGCCTTCGACGCCTCGCCGAGAGGTTGGGCAAGCCTGCGGCCAAGGGCGCGCCGAAGCCCGTGGCCCGAGCCAAACCCGCCCCGAATACGTTGAATCTGAAGCCCTATCGGCAGGCTCGCACGACCGACGTCGTCGGGGCCTGGCTGCACACCGAGGCGGGCAAGGTCGCGCTTCGTTTCCACACCCATCTGGCGCCGCTGACGGTGGCCAACTTCGTCAAGCTGGCGCGCAAGGGCTACTACAATGGCATCAAGTTCCACCGCGTGGTGCCCGGCTTCGTCGTGCAGGCCGGCGATCCGCGGGGGGACGGCTGGGGTGGGCCGGGATACACCATCCGCTGTGAGAACAACCCGACGCCATACACCACCGGCGTTCTAGGCATGGCACTTGCGGGCAAGGACACCGGTGGAAGCCAGTGGTTCATCACGCTGACGCCACAACCGCATCTGCTGGGGACTTATACCGTGTTCGGTGAGGTCGCCACGGGAATGGACGTGGTCCGCCGGCTGGGGCAGGACGACCGTATCCTGAAGGTGGAGATCGTGACCCACAAAGGCAGGCGGCCATGGACCCCATAACCCTTGCGCTCGTCGGTGTGTTCGCCGCGTGGTCGTTGCGCCCCGAATCGCTGACCCCGAAGGTCGCAGCGACCGTCGGTCTGCTGGCGGGCCTGGCTCCGGACGTGGACGTCTTGCTCTGGCCGATATCGGGCGTCGGGGCCTATTTCCTCGAACGCGGGGGCGTCACCCACGCCGTGTGGATGTTACCGCTTTGGGCGGCGTTGGCAGCGGCGTTGGTGCGTTGGCGGACGGAAGCTGCGTTTGGTGCCCTCTTCCGGTGTGGGTTGGCGGCCTCGTTGGCGCACGTAGTGCTCGAGCTTCTTTCGATTCAGGGCGTGGCCCCCCTGGCGCCGGTTGTCGACGAGTTCTGGCGCTTCCCGCTGGTGCACACGGTAGACGCCCTGGTGCTTTTGGCGCTGTCCATCCCCCTCTGGCTGCCGGCGTTGCGTCGTCGCTCCTACACCGTCCGCGGCCGCGCGGGTCTCGCCGCAGTGTCGGCGGCGCTCGTAGTGGGCCTGGTGAGCCAGCTCGCAGCCAGCAGCTACGGCGACGCCCTCAAGGAGGTGAACGGGCACGAAGCAACCGCCTCGGTGCACGTCTTCCCGCAGCCCTGGCTGACGACCCGGCGCAGCATCGCGGTCGTCGACGCGGGCCTGGCCTTTCACGCAGCGTATGACTTGCTGTCGCCGCCCGACACGTTTCGCGAGGTCGTGCCGCTCAACGACCGGGACCCCAGCGTCGAGTTGATGGGCGCGTCGACCCACGTTCAGGGCATGGCCAACCGCGGTGGACTGCTCTACGCCGAGGTTCGACGCGTCTCGGGGACCCGGTACAGGCACCTCTTCATCGGGGACTTCAGCTACTTCGTCCCCGGCGGGGACAACCTCGCACCGCGCTTCTATACCCTGGTCAGGCGGACCCGCGAGGGGGGCGAAGCCCTCACGGCACGCTGGGCATGGCGGGACAACGCGCTGGCGACGCCGCCTCCGCCCAAAAAGCGGAAGAAGCCCGCGGCGAGGCCACAGGTGAAGCCCCAATGATTCACTCGCTGGAGCGGATCGAGGCCCCCGTGACGGCCCACCGGGTGGTCAGCCATGACGGCACCGAGATCGCCTACTACGTCGCTGGGCGTGGTCCGCGGACATGGGTGATTCCTCCGGGCATCGCCACCCCTCTGATGTCGTGGAAGCACGTCATCGAGCGGTTTCAGGATGCCTGGACCCTCGTGGTCGTCGACCCCCGTGGGACCTACGGCTCGGGCCACCCCCTAGACCCGTGGGCGCTGACCATCGAAGACCACGCCCACGATATCCGCGCGGTCGTTCAGGCGCTTTCCCTCGACCGGTTTGTCCTCGGGGGCTGGAGCATGGGCTGCCAGATCAGCCTGGATTACTACAGCCGCTATCCCGAGCAGGTCGCCGGGCTCGTGCTCATCAACGGACCCTATGCCAACGCCCTGGCGACGCTGTTGCCCCAGGTTCCGGGCTCGGAGCGACTCCTGGAGCGAGTGGCGCGAGGGGTTCTGAAGGCGGGCGGACGTCGCCTGACCCCGATGCTGCAGCAGGTCTTGTTCAAGGCCACCTCGCCGTTGCTCTGGAAGGCGACCGGTATGCTCGCCCGGGACGCCGCCGACCATCATGTGCAGGAACTGTTCGAGGCGTTCGAGGTCATCGATTTCGAGGTCTACGTGAGGTTCCTCATACAGGCGCATCAGCACAGCGCTGCCCACGTCCTGCCGCGGGTCGACGTGCCGACGTTGATCACCTCCGGTGGGCGTGACCGCATGACCCCGGTCGCCGTCGGGCGTCACATGCACCAGCAGATCCGGGGTTCCGAGCACGTCGTGCTGGCGGACGCCACCCACTACGCGCTGGTCGAGTACCCGGACCTCCTCAACGACACCCTGGGGCGGTTCCTTGGCCAGGTCGGCGCACTATAGACAAACGCCCGCGAGAGCAGGTCTCGCGGGCGTCTGACGAGAAGTCGTCATGGGCTGGGTGGGCCGCGGTCCTGGTAGCGGACGCGGACCACGGTGGAGCCCTTGTCGCCGGCGGTCTGGCTGATGAACTCGAGGGCCGGGTTGGTGTCGATGACCTTCTTGACGCTCTCGAACGCGCCCGCCTTGACCGTGAGGTCGAGCAGCGTACCCGCCTCGGTCTTATTGACCACCACCGGTGCGCCAATGATGGCCTCGGTGGGGACTGCCTCGGAGACCTGCTTTGCAGCGGTCGGCGTCCACTTGGGCTTCACCAGCTTGGACGGCGTCGCCCAGTTGCTGGAGCTGAGATACAGCGCGAACAAGATCCCGATGAGGACGATGTTGAACGCCGCCTCGTAGGGAAAGCGCGTCTTGGCCTGCTCGAAGCCGTACCAACGCCCCCGGCTGCGTCGCCGAATCCTCGACTGTACCGCCTTGAGGAAGTCGTCGGGCGCCGCCGGCTGCGGCATCCGGCGCAGGATCTCCACGGTTTGCTCGAAACGCTCGAGCTCCAGCGCCAGCTCCGGATCTTCCGCCAACTCGCGCTCGAACGCCTCCCGCTCGCGCTCGTCCATGAGCGCGTCGACCCACTCGGACGCGCGCTCGTCGGCGGTGTCTTCGGCGGTATCTATGGTGTTTGGCGTTTCCGTCATGTGACCTGCTTACCCCCACCATACTCACGGGCGCGGTTCATCCCAACAGACGTCTGCCGACCCCATCTGTTCATGAAGCGCCCCCTTTTTTGCCGGTCGTCACGTCGCGCCCCGCGTACCAGGCGTCCAGGGCCTCCTTGAGCCGGAGTCGACCCCGGTGCAGCCGACTCTTGACGGTGCCGAGGTTCAGGCCGGTCACGTCGACGATGTCTTCGTAGGTCAGCCCCTGGATGTCGCGCAGGATCACCACGGCGCGCTGATCGGCGTCCAGATCGGCCAGGGCGCGCTGCAGGAAATCTTCCAGCAACTTGCCCTCCACCTGCTGGTCGGGCTGCGGAACGTTGGACGACAGCCGCCCCGAGCTGGGTTGGACGGGCATGTCGTCGAACCCGTCGTGGTCCCGGTCGTGCCGCCGCGACAGGTACTTGATCCGGTTTTTGGCGTGGTTGGTCGCTACACGGAAGATCCAGGTGCTGAGCTTGGAGTCGCCACGAAACAGGTGAATCTTCTGGAAGACGGTGACGAAGACCTCCTGCGCGACGTCCCGGGCTTCTTCCTCGGAGGCCAGAAACCTCAGGCAGAGGCTGTACACGCGGTCTTGATAGCGCAGCACGAGCCGGTTGAACGCCCGCTCGTCGCGACGGCGCAACGCTGCGACGAATCGAGCTTCTTCCGCTTTCGCGCTGGGCGTTTTGGTCAAGCCGCCGACACCTCGGAGCCATCGTGTGCACGTGGGTTGGGACACGGCGAGTACCAGAAAGTTCCGCCGCCGGGCCCATCGGCGGTTTACCACGAGCCGCCTCGGACTGTCTGTCCACCGTCGGACCCTTCGCCTGCAGGGGTGTCGCAGTTGACCATCGCAGGGCTGGCCCGTTAAGACCTCCCCACCGGTCGACGTCGGGCTATTCCGGCCGTCGCCGCTTCCCACCGCCGCAAGCTCGAGAGGTGCCGCTCGTGGCCACTCAGATCCGCTCGATTCGTGACATGGACCTGTCCGGTCGGCGCGTGTTCATTCGCGTCGACTTCAACGTGCCCCTCCAGGACGGGCGCATCACCGACGACACCCGCATCCAGGCGGCCCTGCCGACCATCAATCTGGCCCGCGAGGCTGGCGCGCGCGTCATCCTGGCGAGCCACCTGGGCCGCCCCAAGGGCAAGAGGAAGCCGGAGTTCAGCCTTGCGCCCGTGGGCGAGCGCCTGGCCGAGATTCTGGGCACCGACATTCTCTTCCCCGAGGACACCGTCGGGGACGGTCCCCGCAAGCTGGCTGCGGATCTTCGCGACGGTCAGGTACTGCTGCTGGAGAACCTGCGTTTTCATCCCGGCGAGAAGACCGACGACGCCGACTTCGTCAAAGAGTTGGCCTCTCTGGCTGATTGTTACGTCAGCGACGCATTTGGTGCGGCGCATCGTCAGCACGCCTCGGTGCACGGTCTGCCGCGGGCGATGAAGGACCGCGCCGCCGGCCTCCTCATGGAGAAGGAGCTGGGCGCCCTGGGGGCCATGGTGAACAACGCCGAGCGGCCCTTTGTGGCGGTGCTGGGCGGCGCCAAGGTGTCGAGCAAGATCGGCGTGGTGGACCAGCTGGTCACCAAGGTCGACAAGCTCGTCATTGGTGGCGCCATGGCCTACACCTTCCTGGCCGCCCAGGGCATCAAGCTGGGCAAGTCCCGGGTGGAAGAGGACAAAATCGCGCTGGCCAAACGGGCGCTGATGAAGGCCGAGGGGCGGCATGTCGAGGTGGTCCTGCCGCACGACCACATCGTCGTCGACGAGGTGTACGAAGGTGCTGACAACCGCGTCGAGACCAACGACGGCTTCCCAGGTGACGGCATCGCCGTGGACATCGGGCCAGCGTCCATCGCCCGATACGCGCAGGAGATCGGCGAGGCCAAGACGGTGTTCTGGAACGGACCCATGGGCATCTTCGAGATGCCGCCCTTCGACGAGGGCACCAACGCGGTAGCCAAGGCCGTTGCCCATGCCGACGGCACCAGCGTGGTGGGCGGTGGCGACAGCGTTCTAGCGCTCAAGCGCAGTGGCTTCCTTCCCTTCGTCAACCACGTCTCTACCGGAGGCGGCGCCTCCCTCGAGTTCATCGAGGGCAAAGAGCTGCCCGGTGTCGAGGCGCTCAAAGTCACCCGCATCGATCTCTAGGCAATAGGAGCCAGCCATGACTACCCGACGACCGATCATCGCCGGCAACTGGAAGATGAACCCCGGCACTCTGGACGAGGCCAAGAGCCTGGCCGAAGGCGTGGCTGCCGGCACCTTCGGCGAGGTGGACGTGGTCCTGATCCCGCCGGCGTGCTTTCTGGGGCCGGTTTGCAAGGCTGCTGGCGACGGCCCCGTTGGGGTGGGTGCGCAGAACATCCACCCGGCGGCCAAGGGCGCCTTTACGGGCGAGCTGGCGGGCTCGATGCTCACGTCCATGGGCTGTCAGTACGCCGTGTGCGGTCACAGCGAGCGGCGAACGCTCTTCGGTGAGAGTTCTGAGTTCGTGGGCGAGAAGGTCCGGGCGACGCTGGCTGCTGGCTTGACCCCCATCCTGTGCTTCGGGGAGACGCGCGAGCAGCGGGAAGGGGGACAGACCGAGGCCGTGGTAGCCGAGCAGCTGGCCGGCGGTCTCGCCGAGTTGGACGCCGAGGCCGCAACGAAGTGCGTTTTGGCCTATGAGCCGGTGTGGGCCATCGGAACCGGCCTGACCGCGACGCCGGAGCAGGCCGAAGCGACCCACGCCTTCATCCGAGGCTGGCTGGTGGAGCGGTTTGATCAGGCAACGGCCGACGCCATCCGGATCCAGTACGGCGGCAGCGTAAAACCACACAACGCCGCGGAGCTCCTGGCGCAGCCGAATATCGACGGGGCGCTTGTCGGAGGCGCGAGCCTCAAGGCAGAAAGCTTCCTGGCTATCGTGGGTTGCGCATAGCGTTCTTGACCCCGGGAGCGCGATGCGTTACAGCACCGCGCCTTCCGGCCAGCCGTGCGCGTCATGCGCTTTGACGGCTGCGGCCAAGACCTCGTCTGGAGCGTCAATTCGTGGATTCCCTGATTCTGGTCCTCTACATCTTCGTATGCGCCGTGTTGGTCCTCGTGATCATCCTGCAGCCCGGTAAGGGCGGCGGCATGGGCGCCATCGGCGGTGGTGGAGGAGCTACGGTGTTCGGCGCCCGCGGTGCCGTCGGCTTCCTGGCCAAGTTGACCGTTTGGTTGGCGGCCGGGTTCATGGTCCTGAGCATGGTCCTGGCGCGTGCCAGCCTGGACAAGTCGGGTCTCTCCGACGGCGAGGCGAAGGACAAGGCGGGCCAGACCAGCGGCGCGACCGGAGGCGACGACGGTAAGGCGGGTGATGCCAAGACCGACGACGCCAAGAAGGACGACGACGCCAAGAAGGACGACGACGCCAAGAAGGACGACGACGCCAAGAAGGCGGACGACGCCAAGAAGGCCGAGCCGAAGGCGGACGACGCCAAGAAGGCCGAGCCGAAGGCGGACGACGCCAAGAAGGCCGAGCCGAAGGCGGACGACGCGAAGAAGGCGGACGACGCCA